>Ga0209273_10000019_pt1:7500-608987 | contig 608987 bp, 579 predicted proteins | sample tdAd471_FD_187126 | JGI IMG/M metagenome (GOLD analysis project Ga0209273, IMG submission 187126) | Marine sediment microbial communities from the Atlantic coast under amendment with organic carbon and nitrate - tdAd47.1 (SPAdes)... | ecosystem: Environmental > Aquatic > Marine >... | reverse complement strand
CCGTGCCCGTCGGCGACAGGTGGAGCGTCTTCGCAACCCTCGGATACCAGGACAACATCTCGAACCTGCCGAACAACGACTTCGAAAACTTCAGCGCCGCCCTCGGCGCCAGCGTCAAGTTCTGATCAGGAGACGGCTCTGAAAATGCGACCGCTCATGCTCCGCTCAATCGTTGGACTGCCTCTCGCCGCCGCGCTTCTTGCGACGCCCGCCGCCGCACGCGAAGCCGGCATCGCCGCCGCGGTGAACGCCGATTCGTTGACGAAACCGCCCCTGGAGGACGAGCGCACCCTCGTCGTCGGCCACAATGTCGTCTTCGACGAGAAGATAACGACGGGACCGAAAGGCCAGGCGCAGCTTCTTATGCTCGACCAGAGCGCCTTGACCGTCGCTCCCAATTCCGAACTGGTGATCGATACGTTCGTCTACGATCCGGACAAGAAGACCGGCGAGATGGCGATGACGCTCAGCCGCGGGCTGATGCGCTTCGTCGGCGGCCGCCTCTCAAAAACAGGCGGCGTGCAGGTCAAGACGCCGGTCGCGACGATGGGCATTCGCGGCGGCATCGCCCTGGTCAACGTCGTCTCGCCGACCGTGGTCGACGTCACCCTGCTGTTCGGCGACGCCATCACCGGCGTGACCGACACAGGCCAACCGTTCGCACTGCGCCGCACCGGCTATTTCACCCGCATCGAGAACCAGAAAGGCGCCAGCCCGCCGCAACCAGCGACCGCTGCTACGGTGGGCAACTCTTTGGCGAAACTGCAGGGTCGGGCGGACGCGGACGGCGGCGCCGACGAGAAACCGACGGACGAAGGGGCCGAGGCCTCGATCGGCGACGGCGCGCTCGCCGGCCCGATCGCCCCCGAAGTCGATTTTCAGGTCGAGGCGATCGGCACCGATGGCGACCTGCGCGACGTGCTCGTCGATCCGGACAGCGGCATCGACGACGAGCTTTTCAACAACAACGAATTCGTCGAACAGACATTCGAAACCGGTTCAGGCAGAAGCGGCGGCGCTACGTTCGATGCGACCGCACGCGTTCTGACGGTCAACAATCCAGACCCCCTCGGCGACGAAAATCTGAACCAGATCAACGAAGAGAACGCCCCGTCGCCGGCGCCCAATGGCGCCGCCGCGTCCCTCGCGCCCGGCGAAACCGGGGTCGATCCGAACAACTTCAACGACGGCGACCGCATCTTCTCCATCTTCGCGGAAGACGGCAGCGAGCTCGTTTCGCTCGCCAATGGGGCGCCGTTGGCGTTCGCCGATCCCGTGCTCGGAAATCCGGACAATGTGAACAACATCTTCGACGCCGAGGACGCCAACGTTTACATCTCGCCGACGACCTACAATGTGGGCGCCGGCGCCCAGGCTGGCGGCGTGCTGGCGGCGCAGAACGATTTCGGCCCCAGCTTCTTCAACTATGACCTGTCGACCGCCGATTTCGACGGCGTGAACGGCCAACGGCTCACCTTGACCGGCGGCGCCGGCATCCGCACGGCCCAGACCGGGCGCACCTTCTTCGACGCCAACGGCGATACCCAGACGACCTCGCTGCTTCCGTTCAGCGAAATCGGCAGGGCGCAATTGCCGATCGGCGGCGGCCTCGGGGGCATCGTCGCGATCGACCCGGCGGCGATCACCGAAACGCCGATCATGGTCGATTGGGACAAGGGCAAGCTCCTCTATATCGGCGGCGTCTTCCAGAACCTCGATGGCGCTGGCGACAAGATTTACGGCATCCAAGCGGTGACGGGCGACCTGCAGGGAGACGGCTCCGGCAACTTTATCTTCAGCGGAGTCAACGCCGGTTCGAGCCACGATCTGCGAGGCGACGAGAGCCGGCTGTTCCACGCCGGCGACGCCGTCGGCACGCCATTGGGCGACGCTACGCTTATGGGCATATCCCTGGACGGCGATCACGCCGCCCTGGAGCATCTGGATGAAAACGACGTGCGCCAGGACCCTGTCACGGTCGTCAATCACCAGTTCGGCGTTCAGACCGGCGCGCCGGCGCTGGGCGCGACCGGCGCCGGCACAACGACGGAAAGCCTGTTCGCCGCGACGATCGTCGCGGATGTGGACGGCGACCTTGAGACGCTCGCCACGAACCCGGACGTGGGCGGCGTCGGCACGATGACGATCAACCGCACAGCTATGGAGATCGCCTCCACGTTCATCGTCGAGGACGACGAAGGCGGCGTCGAAACGTTCACCAACAACGTCAACAATTCGGCCTTCTTCGACGACAACACATTCGCTATCACCGGCAAGGATGGCGACGCCGGCGTCGGGCTTGTCGCCGTCAGCGGCGAAGCGGCCGGCGTTCCGAATGCGTGCGCCTGCGTTTTCATGCATTGGGGCCTGTGGGCGGCCGGCGACGCCGCGCCCGGCGAGACCGCCAACGCGGTCACCGATATCGGCGTCTTCTTTGCGGGCGTCCCGACCATCGACATGCCGATTTCGGGCCTGGGCACCTTCACGGGCCGCGCCTATGCCTCGATGATCACTCCGGCGGATGCGACCCCCAGCCTGCGCGAAGGCGCGTTCACCCTGCAAACGAACTTCGCCCTGGGCGTCAGCAGCGGCTCGATCAATCTGGGCGCGGCGCGCTTCGACATGGTCGGCGCGCACGCTGTCGGCGCGCCCGGGCTGACCGTCGACTATTTCTCCGGCGACCAGAATGTCGGCGACGGCCATGGCTCGTTCTTCGGGACGGGCGCGCGAAATGTCGGCGTGACCATCGATATTGACGACGGCGCGGGAACCAAGGCGGCCGGCGCCGCGGTGGGGCAGCGCTGATTGGCGACGCCGCTCGGGCGCGCGTAGAAGACGTGGAGAAGGCTAGTGGCCAATATCATCGGCAACGCGGATGACGAACTGCTCGAAGGGACCGCCGACGACGACCTGATAGAGGGTCTGGCGGGCAACGACATCCTGCGCGGACTGGCCGGCGACGACACGCTGGACGGCGGCGCGGGCAGCGACACCGCCGATTATTCACTGGCCGCCGGCCCCGCCACGATCGACCTGGAAACCGGCGCCGCCCAGGATGGCGACGGCGGCAGCGACACGTTCATCTCGATCGAATCCGTGATCGGCACGAGTTTCGACGACATTATCTTCGGCTCGAGCCAGGACCCGGCCGCGGGCGCCGTGGAAGATCTCCAGGGGCTCGCCGGCAACGATTTCATCGAAGGCCGCTCTGGCTTCGATTTCGCGAGCTACTCCCTTTCTCCCGCCGGCATCAACGTCAATCTCGGCGCCGGCACGGCGAGCGACGACGGGTTCGGCGATGTCGACGCCCTGTTCAATATCGACGGCGTCGCGGGGTCCAAGTTCGACGACACGATTCTCGGCGACGACTTCAACAACGGGCTGGCCGGCGACAGCGGCGACGATATCCTGCGCGGCCTGCTCGGCGACGACGGATTGAACGGCCAGGCCGGCGCGGACGACCTTGGCGGCGGCCTCGGCGACGACGACCTGCGCGGCGGCGCGGGCGACGACATTCTCGCCGGCAACGCCGGGCAGGATCGACTGAGCGGCGGCAACGGCGACGATCAGCTAAACGGCGGCCTTGGCGCCGACGAACTGCTCGGCGGCAATGGCGACGATATTCTCGTCGGCGGCGGCGGCCAGGATATCCTGGACGGCGGCGACGGCATCGACACGGTCGATCTTTCCGGGGAAACCGCCGGCGTGACGATCGATCTCGGCGCCAATTTCATCATCGACGGCGCCGGTTTCTTCGAGAACCTGATCGACATCGAATTCGTGATCGCCTCCAATTTCGACGACGACATCAATGGCGGCGTCGACGACGAACAACTCGACGGCCTTGGCGGCGACGACATCATCGACGGCGGCGACGGCGACGACGAACTGCAGGGCGGCGCCGGCGACGACATCCTGATCGGCGGCGCGGGCGACGACGACCTGCTCGGCGGCGCCGGCTTCGACCAGGTCAGCTACGCGGGCTCGGCCGGCCCGGTGATCGTCGATTTCGTCGCAATGACCGCGGACGACGGCCTCGGCGGCGTCGATACGATCGGCGCGGACGTGGAATCGGTCTTCGGCTCCAATTTCGACGACGTGTTCACGGCGACCGACGGCGTCGATATCGACGGCGGCCTCGGCGGCTCGGACACCGTGGACGTTTCGAATTTTTCCGCCGGCGCGCGCGTCGATCTCGAAGCAGGCGAGATGCGGAACGGCTTCACGTTCGCGGGCTTTCTCAACAGCATCGAGAATGTGGACGGCACGACGCTCGACGACAATCTGAGCGGCGATTTCAACAATAACCGCCTGTCCGGCTCGGACGGCGACGACCTGATCAACGGCATCGGCGGCGCCAACACCCTCGATGGCGGCGCCGGCGCGGACGAGGTCATCGGCGGGTCGGGCAACGACGACATCTCCGGCGGCGACGGCGACGATATCTTGCGCGGGCGCGGCGGCAACGAGACGATCGACGGCGGCGACGGCGACGATGTGGTCGAAGTCGAAGGCGGCACGGATACGATCGACCTGGGCGCCGGCGCCGACGAAGCGCGGATCATCGGGACGTTCGGCACGAAGACCATCGACGGCGGCCGCAATCAGGACCTGCTGAACTTCTTCGGCGACTTCGCCGCGGCGGATCAGTTCCGCATTTTCGACAATGGCGGGACAGCGCGGGCGCAGCGCCTGAGCCCCAGCCTCGTCCAGGCCGACATCACGGCGGTCGAGACGGCGCAGTTCAACGGCGAGGGCGGCGCCGACAGCTTCGAGGTCGACGATCTGAGCGGGACGGATGTCGAGCAGGTCGAAATTCTGGGCGGCGATGGCGACGATTCCCTGGACGGGGCCGACGCGACCACCCGCATTCGCGCTTTCGGGGACGTGGGCGCGGATTCCTTCACCGGCGGGTCGGCCGACGATCGCTTGCAGGGCGATGACGGCGACGACGTGCTGACGGGCGGCGACGGCGACGACAACCTGTTCGGCAACAATGGCGACGATATCCTGAACGGCGGCGACGGCATCGATCGCCTGTCCGGCGGCGCGGGCGACGACATTCTGAACGGCGGCGCGGGCGACGACGTGCTGCGCGGCGCGGGCGGCACGGACACGGCGGACTATTCCGGCGCGGGCGGCGCGGTGACGGTCGATTTCCTGACCGACACGGCTGACGACGGCGACGGCGGCACAGATACGCTCGAGCTGGTCGAGAACGCCAGCGGGTCCGCATTCGACGATCTCTTCATCGCCAATTCGAGCCGGACCTTCGCATTCGACGGGGCCGCCGGCTTCGATACGGTCGACCTCACGGACTTCGGCGGCGGCCTCGTCGTCGATCTCGTGACGGGCAGCGTATCGCTCGGCGGCGCCGAAGTCGGGCTGTTGACGAATATCGAATCGGTGATCGGCACCGCGAACGACGATCAGATCATCGGCAGCGCCGCAAGCGAAGACCTTTCCGGCGGGGACGGCGACGATATCATCAACAGCGGCGGCGGCGGCGACGCGATCGACGGCGGCGCGGGCGACGACACCGTCGTGGCGGATGGCGGCGATGACCAGATCGCGCTTGGCGACGGCGACGACGAGGCGCAGGTCATCGCCGAGACCGGCGACATAACCGTCGACGGCGGCGACGGGCAGGACCTTCTGACCATTTTCGGCGACGACGCCGCGGCTGACGCCTTCCAGGTGACGGAGAATGCCGGCGGCGTGCGGACGCAGCGTGTTAGCCCGAGCGTCTTCCAGGTCGATGCCATGGCGGTCGAGACCCTCATACTGAACGGGCAGGGCGGAAACGACAGTTTCGACATCGACGATTTGTCCGGCGCGGACGTCGGCACGGTGGAGACGTTCGGCGGCGCGGGCGACGACACGTTGGACGGAACCGACGCGACCACGCGGCTGAGGGCGTTCGGCGGCATCGGCGCGGACACGCTTGAAGGCGGGGACGGCGACGACCGCCTCCAAGGCGACGCCGGCGCGGACGAACTCTTGGGCGGCGCGGGCGACGACACGCTGTTCGGCAACAATGACGACGACATCCTGAACGGCGGCGACGGCATCGATCGCCTCTCCGGCGGCAGCGGCGACGATATTCTGAACGGCGGCGCGGGCGACGACGTGCTGCGCGGCGCGGCCGGCGCGGATACGGCCGACTACTCCGATGCAGGCGCGGCCGTGCTGGTCGATCTGGTCGCGAACATGGCGACCGACGGCGACGGCGGCGTGGATACGCTCGAGTCAGTCGAGAACGCCATTGGCTCCGATTTCGACGACCTGTTCGTCGCGAACGCCGGCCAGATTTTCGAGTTCGACGGCGGCGCCGGTCTCGATACCGCCGATCTCTCGAACTTCGGCGGCGGCATCGTCGTCGATCTCCTGGCCGGCAGCGTCTCGCTCGCCGGCGCGGAAGTGGGTCGCCTGACGAATGTCGAGGCGGTGATCGCAACCGCGAACGACGACGAACTGATTGGCGGCGCGGGCGACGACTTGCTCGGCGGCGGCGCGGGCGACGACCTGCTGGACGGCGGCGACGGCTCGGATACGGCGGACTACGGCACGGCCAGCGCCGGCGTATTCGTGCATCTCGGCAATGGCGAAGCGAACGACGGCGACGGCGGCACGGACACGCTGGTCAGCATCGAACAGGCCATCGGTTCCGACTTCGCCGATACGCTCGTCGGCAGCTCCAACGACGATGTGCTGATGGGCGGCGCCGACAACGACCGGATCAATGGCCGCGAAGGCGCGGACATCATGATCGGCGGGCGGCAGAGCGACGTCTACACCGTGGACGACGCCGGCGACCAGGTGATCGAAGAGGTCGACGGCGGCGGCAGCGACCGCATTCTCACCTTCATCGATCTGGTGACGCCGGACAATGTCGAGCGGATCATCGGCATTTCCAAGGATGTCGGCCTGACGCTGACCGGCAATGACGGCGCCGAACGCTTCACCGGCACGGCGATCAGCGATTCCGGCGACACCATCGACGGCCAGGGCGGCGACGACCGCATCGCGGGCGAGGTGGGCGACGACGTGCTGCTCGGCGGCGCGGGCGACGACCGCATCTTCGGCAACAGCGGCGACGACGACATTACCGGCGGCGTCGGCGACGACCGGCTGACCGGCAATTTCGGGGCGGACACCTTCCGCCACGCCGTCGGCGATGGCGTCGACGAGATCACCGACTTTGACGTGACGGAAGACATGCTGGACGTCACCGACCATGGATTCGCAGACTTCGCCGCGTTCCAGGCCGCGCTTTCGGACGTTGGCGGCAATACGGTCATCGACCTGACCGGCGCCGATTCCATAACCTTGATCGGCGTCGCATCCGGCGACATCGGCCAGGAAGACGTTCTGACCTAATTCCTAGCCCGGCGCGCGCAGACTCGGCGCGCGGTTGCCTGATTGATTGCTCCCGCCTCGGCGATTTCGCCGCCGATGGCGGGGTCGCGTCTATGGCGCCACGGACTGCAAGCCGGCGGTCAATCCGATCAACGACATCTTCAGGCGCGCTTCCGGACCGCGCAGTTCGCGCACGACCACGTCCGCCACGGCGCCGGCGCGAAGCGCCGCCAGCAGTCGCGGACGCAATTCCATCTCCGCGTGGCAACCGCGTTCCGAGCAGAAAATATAGGGCGTCCAGGCATCGACGCCCTTGTCGCTTTCGACCCTGAGGCCTTCCGGCAACGACACCGAACCCAGCGGCAGATTGAAAACGGCGATCGGCCCCTCGATCTGGGCCTTATAGCCGATCGTGACGTTGCCGGCCGTCCGCCCGTTCAATTTCAGGCGTTGATAGATAAAACAGAGCTCGGACCCGTCGGGCTGCCCCTCACAGGCCTCCCGCCAGTCCTCGTGGGTTTTTCCGGTCTCGCGCACGGTCTGCGCGGCGGCGACGCCCGGGATCAGGCTGCAAAGCAGGGCCGCCACGGAAATGGCTCGCATCATCGCCATGAAACGCCAATGAATTTCCAACCAGATGCTCCCGCGCCGCGCGCTACGAGCCGAAGGTAGAACATGCGAGGCGCAATTGGAATCTTTTGGCGCTCGTCTCCATACCCCTTGATGAGTCGGCCAGGCCCGCCGCTTGCGACGCATGGCGCTTGATGCTCTTTTGGCGGCCACGCCCATTCGCCGCCCGCCTCGGCGAAACGCGGAAAGCCGACCGACAAAGCCATGACGACGCGATCTCCCCGGTTCGACGACTATGCGATGCGGCTGGCGCTGGCCGCCGCGGACGCCGCCGCCGCCAGCGGCGAAGCGCCGATCGGCGCGGTGGTGGCGCTGGGCCGCAAGGTCGTCGCGGTCGCCCACAATCTGGTCGAAACCCTGCCGGACCCGACCGCCCACGCCGAGACCCTGGCTATCCGAGCGGCGGCGCGCCGGTTCGGCGCGGCGCGCCTGCCGGACTGCGATCTGTTCGTGACCCTGGAGCCTTGCGCCATGTGCGCCAGCGCGATCGAACATGCGCGCATCCGTCGGCTGGTCTTCGCCGCCTATGACGCGAAGGGCGGCGGCGTCGAGCATGGCGCGCGGGTATTCGAACGCCAGACCTGCCGGCACCGCCCGGACGTGATCGGCGGCGTCATGGCGGAACCGGCGGCGGAGCGATTGCAGGCGTTCTTCAAGGGCCTGCGCGCGGGCTGATCCGCGCGACCGGGCTCTGTTCAGCCGTCGCGGAAACGGGCGTCGCGCCAGGCGATGGCGGCTTTCAGTCCGTCCTTGTCCCGAATGCGGGCGAACTCGCGCTTCTCCGGCCCGCCGCCGGCGTTCAGCAGCACGTCGATATCGAGACCGGCCGCCAGGGCGGCGTCGAAGCCCATGGTCGCGTAGGTCTGGTTGATCGCGCGCTTGGTCAACGCCACCGAACGCGCCGATGCGCGGGCGATGGCCTGGGCTTTCGCTTTGGCTTGCTCCAGCGCCTTGCCGGCGGGCGCGACCGCATTCACCACGCCGATGCGCAGCGCATCCGCCGCATCCAGCCGGTCCTCGCCGGTCAACAGCAATTCCTTCGCCTGCTTCGGACCCGTCACCCAAGGCAGCAGCATGGCGACGATGCCGGTTCCGAAACGCACTTCCGGCTCGCCCAGTTTCGTGCCTTCCTCGGCGATGGTGATGTCGGTCGCCAGCATCAATTCGAACGCGCCCGCGAGGCAGTAGCCATGCACGGCGGAGAGCGTCGGCGTCTTGGCGTGCCAGAACTGCATGATGAAATCGAACTGGAGCCGCATCTGCGCCTCCCAGTCTTCAAGCTCGGTCTTCGGGTTTTCCCCCGCGGCCTTCAGATCGAACCCGGCTGAAAAGGCCCGGCCGGCGCCCGCGACGACGATGGCCCGCACTTCCGGGTCCGCGTCCAAGGCGGCGACGGCCGCCAGGGTGTCGCGCATGAGCGGATTGTGAAACGCGTTCAGCCGGTCCGGCCGGTTGAAGGTCAAAATCGCGACCGGCCCGTCGCGTTCGATCAGTATGTGGTCCGAGGGCGCAAGCGTCATATCCGCCAGCCTTTCATTGCAGCGCCGCGGCGTTCAGTTCGGACGGGGCGGCTCATCGTCGTTCGCGGCTTCCTGCACGGCGGACAGCTTCAGCAGGGCGCCGAGCAGTTCGGCCCGGGCCGGCACGTCGATCGCCTCCAGCAGGGCCTGCTTCTCCGCCGGCAGAAACGGACAGGCCATGGCGAGCGCGTTGACCAGCGGCTCGTCCGGCAGCTTGCCTATCGCTTCCTGATCCGCGCTCAACCCCCGCGCGGACAGATAGTTGGCGAGGGCCGTCAACAGGCCGTCGCGATCCAGGCGCAGGTCCGCGCCGCCGGATGAAAGATCGTGGGGAAAGTCCCCGTAATCGGCGCGCACGCGCCTGTAGCCGTCCTTCAACTCGATCTCTTCCGCGATCCGCAGCCGGATGACGCCTTCCAGGGTCAACAGCCAGCGGCCGTCCTCCAGCCGCTCGTTCTCCACGATACGGCCGAGGCAGGCGACATCGTAGACCTCCGGCTGGGACGCCTCGCTGGCCGGGTCGCGCGGCTGCACCATGGCGATCATCCCATCCGCATCGAGCGCGTCCGCCGTCATCGCCCGATAACGGGGCTCGAAGATGTGAAGCGGCAGGCGCGCCCGCGGCAGCAGCAGCACGCCCGGGAGCGGGAAGATCGGCGTGATCGCCGGCAAGGCTACGGCGCGTTCCCTGTCGCTCATCCGGCGTCCGGCGCGATCATGAGAACAGGACGGACGAAAGCTTTCGCCGCGTCTCGACCGTCAAGGGGTCCGTCGGCCCCCAGGCTTCGAAGAACTTCACGAGCTGCTTGCGGGCGGCTTCTTCGTTCCAGCTCCGATCGGCCCGGACGATATCCAGGAGCGCTTCGCCGGCGTCTTCGCCCTGGCCGGCGGCGAACAGCGCCATGGCGAGGTCGAACCGCGCCTGATGGTTCTTCGGGTCCGCGTCGGCGGCGGCGCGGAGCGCCGCAAGCTCGCCGATATCCGCGCCTTCCGTCTCCCCCGCCAATTGAACGGCGGAGACGGCGCTGGCCACGAACGGGTCCGAGCGGTCCTTCTCCGGGATCCGCTCGATGAAAGCCCGCGCGTTGTCCAGGTCGTCTTCCGCCAGCGCCGCCCTGGCGAGACCGGCCAGGGCCATGACGTTTTCGGGCTCGTGCTGGATGACCTGGGCGAAAATAGCGGCCGCGGTCGGCCAATCGCCCGCCTCGCCGGCTTCCTTGGCCTGGTCGACGGCTTCCTCGATCGGGCTCTTCACTTCGCCGCCGACGAGACGCTCGACGAAACTCCGCACCTGGCTTTCCGGTACGGCGCCCTGAAAGCCGTCCACCGGGCGGCCCTGCTTGAAGCCGTAGACCATGGGAATCGACTGAATGCGGAGCTGCTGGGCGATCTCCTGGTTCTCGTCGATATTGACCTTGACCAGCCGGACCTTACCCTGAGCCGCCGTAACCACCTTTTCCAGCACCGGCGTCAATTGCTTGCAGGGGCCGCACCAGGGGGCCCAGAAATCGACGATGACCGGCGTCTCCATCGACGCCTCGACCACATCGGCCATGAAGCTGCCGACATCGGCGTCCTTGATGATTGCGCCCGTTCCGGCGGGCGCGCCGCTATCACTGCCTTGCAGAATTTCCATCGCGTCTGTTTCCTGACTCATCGGGCGTCGTCGCCGCCTTCGGGCGCAACGGCCCCATTCCCCCGAACATGGGTGAGCAAGGCCGCGCTGGCAAGCCGCGTGACGCTTCGCAGAATGCGAGCCGAATTGCAAATCGCAACGCGTGATCCCCGTTCCGATCCCAATCGTCGCAAGTTGAAACGGCGGAAAACCGCCGCACAGGATGGCGTAATCCCAAGGTATGCGCGGGTTTCAGCGCCAAGTCGCCCAGGCGCAAGCCGGCGCTTGGCGCCTTTGGCATAACCCTTGCTCCAAATGGCGCAACCGCAGTGTCCGCCGTAGGGAGTAGGTGTCGAGATGCTAAACCAGACCACAGGAACGGTCCCCGCCATCCGTCAGGCCGCCGCGACGCCTGCCGAACAAGGCCGCATCACCGTCATCGGGGGCGACGCGCTGTTTCGCAATGGCCTGGAGCAGATGCTGTCCAGCTTCGGCTTTCAGGTGATCCGCGAGGACGACCAGCCCATCGACATGGCGATGATCATCGCCGACGGCTTGCCGCCGAACGCCCTCGCCCGCGTCGTCGATGAAATGCGGCGCTCCGGCGCCCGCTATGTCGCGGGCCTGTTGGCCGCGCCTGGCGCCGGCGACCTCTCCGCCGCGCTTCGCGCCGGTCTGGACGGCCTCATGTCCCGCAGCATGTCGTCCGAGGCTCTGCGCCGTTCAGTCGAACTCGTGCTGCTGGGCGAGAACGTGTTCCCCACCCGGGTGGTCGAAAACCAGGTCAACCGTGCGGACGAAGACGAGATGGCCGAAGCGCTGAACGTCAGCGTCCGCGACCTCGGCATGCTGCGCCTGCTGGCGCGCGGCATGTCCAACCGCGATATCGCGGGCCGCACGGGCCTGCCGGAATCGACCGTGAAATCCCAGGTCCGCCAGGCGCTCGCCCGCATCGGCGCAACCAACCGCACCCAGGCCGCCCTTTGGGCCATCGAACATGGCCTGGACGACGATAACGGTCAGGCGGCGTGAGCCTGAGATTCAAGCCCGCGCCAGACGAACCTGCCGCCGACATCCGTCCGGCACGGCGCGCGCCGCACCAAACAACAGCCGCTCGAGGCGGCAAGTCTGAAACACATACGAAATTGGAGATCATCATGTTGGGCCGAACCGAAGCAGACGCGAAATCGAACGAACGTCAGGCGGTGATCGCATCGACCGACATCTCCGAATATGGCGTCGTCATCGCCGGCGGCGACACGCTGTTCCGCGAAGGCCTGAAACGCCTTCTGCAGACGGCGCCCTTCGAACTGCAAGGCGAGGTCGAGCGGATCGCCGATCTGGAAGGCCTGCGCGCCAACGGAGTCGATCCGGACATCCTGATCGTCGTCGACGCGCCGGCCGATCCGAAGGCCGAGTGGGTGGCGGAACTGCGCGGCCTGTGGGCGAACAGCCGGATCGTCACCCTGTCCAACGGCGCCAACGAGGCCCTGCTTTCCGCCGCCCTCCGCGCCGGCGTCGACGGGTGCCTGTTCAAGGACATGTCCCCGGCCGCTCTCGTGCAGGCGATCAACCTGGTCGCGCTCGGCGAAAACGTGGCGCCGCTCCGCATGGCCCGCGCCCTGGCGGAAGGCGGCCGCGGCCGCACCGCCACCGTCGGCGAAGCGCGCCTGACCCCGCGCGAGAAGGACATTCTCTACGGCCTGCTCGCCGGCCATTCCAACAAGGTGATCGCGAACACGCTCGGCACCACGGACATGACCGTGAAGGCGCAGCTGCGGCATCTGCTGCGGAAGATCGGGGCGACCAACCGCACCCAGGCCGCGCTCTGGGCCCGGGAAAACGGGATCGAACGCGACGACGATACCGAAGAAGCGCCGCGTCAGGCGCACTGATTGCCCGGCCATCAAAGCGCCGGCGCGGCTCTCTCCCGCGCCGGAACGGCAAAAAAATTCCTTTGGAGCGGGGCCAACAGGCCTCGCTCCGTTGCTTTAGGGACAGCGATGCCCCATTAACAACAGCGTAGTGAGGGGACTGCGCTTGATGGCCGAAATGACCCGACTTGAAAGGCTCTGCGAAGAGAAGGGCCTTAAAATGACCGAACAACGACGGGTGATCGCTCGCGTTATTTCAGACGCGGAGGATCACCCGGATGTGGAGACCGTGTATCGAAGGGCGACCGAGGTCGATCCGCGCATCTCCATCGCGACCGTTTATCGGTCGCTGAAACTCTTCGAGGATGCGAACGTGCTCGTTCGCCACGATTTCGGCGAAGGACGCGCCCGCTATGAGGAGACCGGCGAGCACCACGAGCATCTGATCGACATCGAAACCGGACAGGTGCTCGAGTTTTTCAACGCCGAACTCGAAAAGATGAAGGAACGGGTCGCGCGTGAGCTGGGCTATGAGCTGGTCGACCACCGCCTAGAGCTCTATGGCCGCAAGCTCAAGGACTGACGACCCCCACGGCATAGCCGCGCCGCGTCGGCGCGGACGGCGGACGGCCGGCCTCGGCGCCGGCGCCGGCTGGTCCGTGCTGTCCTGGATACTCGCCGCCGCCGCGGCCGCGCCATTGGCGGCGATCGGCTGGATCGCGCTCGAACCTTCCGGCGACATCTGGGCCCATCTCGCGAACACCGTGCTGTTGCGCTATGTCTGGGTGACGTTGAGCCTCGCCATCGGCGTCGGCGCGCTGGCCGCCGCGATCGGGGTCGGCGCCGGCTGGCTGGTCGCGATGCACGACTTTCCCGGGCGGCGCATGTTCGAATGGGCGCTGCTTCTGCCGTTGGCGATGCCCGCCTACATCATCGGCTATGTCTACGCCGAAATGCTCGACTATTCCGGCTTCGTTCAAGCGGGTCTCCGCGCGCTGTTCGGCTGGTCGCGGCCGCAGGACTACTGGTTCCCGGAAGTGCGCTCCCTGGAAGGCGCGATCCTGCTCTTCTCGCTCGCGCTCTATCCTTATGTCTACGTTCTGGCGCGCGCCGCGTTTCTGTCCCAGGGGGCGGGGCCGCTCGAGGCGGCGCGGGCCCTGGGCGCCGGGCCTTGGCGCTCCTTCTTCCGGATCGCGCTGCCGCTCGCCCGTCCCGGGATCGTGGCCGGCGCGGCGTTGGCGATCATGGAAACCATGAACGACATCGCGATCCCCCTCCATTTCGGCCTGCAGACGTTCAGCGTCGGCGTGTTCGACGCCTGGCTTCAGATGGGAAGCGCGCCGGCGGCGGCCCAACTGGCGCTCGCCATGCTGGGCCTGATCGCATTGACGCTAATCGCCGAGCGCTATGGACGGGCCGGCAGGGGCATGGCGGAATCCGGCCGCTCCATGCGCCGCGCCCAGCGCCGCCGCCTCCATGGCGCCAACGGATGGTTCGCGGCGCTGCTCTGCCTGGCTCCGATTTCGCTCGGCTTCCTGGCGCCGTCGATCCATTTGGCGGACGCGGCGCTGGGCGAGTCCGATGCGCTCGAGCGGTTTCCCACGCTCGCGGCCAACAGCGTGCTCGCCGCCAGCGTCGCCGCCGTCGCGGCCCTGCTTGTCGCGCTCGGTCTCGCCTATGGCCGGCGCCTGCGCCCGACGCGCGCGGTGCGGACCGCGAACCGGGCGGCGACGCTCGGCTACGGCATGCCGGGGCCGGTTTTGGCCCTTGGCGTTCTCGTGCCGCTGGCGGCGTTCGACAATTGGTTCGACGGCCAGGCGCGCCAGCTGTTCGGCGTCAGCACGGGCCTGATGCTGACCGGCTCCATCGCCGCGCTGTGCTTCGCCTATACGGTCCGCTTCCTCGCGCTCGCCTATGGCTCGGTCGAGGCCGGGTTGGAACGGGTGACGCCGTCCATCGACGGCGCCGCGCGCACGCTCGGCAGCGGCCCATGGCGGGTGCTGGCGCGGGTGCATGCGCCGCTCCTGCGCGGCAGCGCGGCGGCCGCGTTGATCCTGGTTTTCGTCGATTGCATGAAGGAGTTGCCGATGACGCTGCTGCTGCGCCCCTTCGGCTTCGAGACGCTTGCGACCGACGTCTACCAGTACGCGTCCGCAGAACAGCTTGAGGCGAGCGCATTGCCGGCGTTGGCGATCGTCGTCGCGGGCCTGGCGCCGATCATACTTCTATCGCGGGTAATGGACCCGACCCGACGCTGAGCGTCAGACCGCTTTGGACGAATGCGCTAGCGCTGACCGCCGATCGTCACTCCGGACCGCAGAAACCCGCCGCCGCCATTACGCCGATTGTCCTCCGCATCCTGCAGGCAAATGCGGGTGCGCCGGAGATCCGGCCCATAGCGCGCGTCGCAATCTCTGTAGGCGCGTTTCGCCAGATAGCGCGGCAGGCTGCCGGAATAGAGGAAGCGATCGATCCAGACGCCCGCGCGCTCCTGGTCCGCAAGGCATCGTTCCGCCTGATCGGCGGCGCCGCCGGCGCAGAACGCGCGGGCGCGATCCAGATCGAACACGGCCGCGGCGGCAGGCGCGGCGATGGCGACGAGGGCCAATGCGGCCGCAGCGAAAACTGTGCGCATAGCGACTGCTCCCAATGGCGGGTTCCGCCATTAGAAGTGGGGTCGACCGACGATCTTTCCAACCGACGCCAAAGAAAAACGGCCCGGAAGGCGACGCCTCCGGGCCGTTTCATTCATCGGGTTCAGCGCCGATATCTCGCGATCAGGCCCCCAGACGGCGGCTTGATCCAATCGGCGGCGCCGAACCGGCGCGCCACGCTTCAGTCTCGATTGCCGAGCAGCGACAGCAGGAACTGGAACATGTTCACGAAGTCCAGATAGAGCGTCACGGCGCCCATCACGGCAAGCTTGCCGGCGACCTCGTGACCATGGCCTTCATGGTAGGTTTCCTTGATCTTCTGGGTGTCCCAGGCGGTCAGGCCGGTGAAGATCAGCACGCCCAGGATGGAGATCGCGAACTGCATCGCGCTGCTGGCGAGGAAGATGTTCACCACCATCGCGATGAGAAGGCCGATCAGGCCCATGAACAGGAACGATCCCATTTTCGCGAGATCGCGCTTGGTCGTGTAGCCGTAAAGGCTGGTCGCCGCGAACATGCCCGCGGTGATGAAAAAGACCCGCGCGATCGATCCGCCGGAATAGACCAGGAATATCGACGCCATCGATACGCCCATGGCGATCGAAAACGCCCAGAACACCATTTGCAGCGTGCTGAAGCTCATCCGACGCACGCCGAAGCTCAGCGCCAAGATGAACGCCAGCGGCGCGAGGAACGCCACCCACTTGAAGGGGGTGAAGAAGATGAACTCGACCGCGGCCTGAGAGCTGGCGATGCCGAACGCCACCACGCCCGTCAGGATAAGGCCGGCGCACATGTAATTGTATACGCGCAGCATATGCGCGCGCAGTCCGGCGTCATATTCCGCCGCGGCTGTCGCGCTGCCTGCGCGCATATATTGCCTGTCTTCGAGAGCCATGCGTCGATCCCCTATAACCGTTGCCTCATGTCCAAAAGCGGCGCGACTTACCGCCGCGCCATTCATTGCGCAATATTGTGGGCGCAGGCCCCGATTTCAAGGAGTCGCGGCAGGCTTAAGCGCTGCTCGATCAAGATAAATCAAACGTCTCGCCGGTCGTCGCTCGACGCTGGCGGATCGGATTTCGGCGCAGGACGCTTTTTGCGAATAATAATGTCGCCATTGGGCAGGGTTTCAGGCGTCTCGTAGCCCGGCACGTCGTCGAAAAAGCGCTCGACCGACTTGATGGCGCTCTCCATCGCCCGGTCCAGCTCCTTCACCGCCTTGTCCAGCTCCTGGCCGAGGGTGCGGTCGGAGGAATCGTCCGCGCGCGCCGGTTGGGCGACGATCAGGGCGGCGGCAAGCATGGCGGCGGGCAACGCTCTCATGCCCGCAGATATGGCGACCCGGCCGGCCAGGGCCAAGCAGTTTCTGGTCATCCGCCGAAAAATCCCTTGTAATTCTTTGGCTTAGCTCGCCTGACGGCGCGTTTCGACATAGGTGAAAAGGGCGAGAAGCATCAACGCCGCGCTGCCCCAGAAGATCAGACGCACATCGGCATGGTCCAAAATCCAGCCGCAGGCGACCGGCGTCGCCGCATTGCCCAGCGCGAGGCCGCTGGAAGTGAACCCGAACAGCTTGCCCATCTGGCCCTTGGGCGCGATCTGGCGGACCAGCATATCCCGCGCCGGGAGCAGGCTTCCCTGCAGACCGCCCGCCGTCAGCAGGGCCGCCGTCAGGAGAGCGGCGGACATGGGAACGGAAGCGAGGCTGGCGACGATCGCGGCCAGAACGATGATGCTGAAAGTGAATACGCGGCCCGGATTCCCGGTCGCGTCCGCCAGCCAGCCGCCCGCGAGGTTGCCGACGGAGGCGGCCAACAGATATCCGGACAGCGCGCCGGCGACCACGTCCGCCGAAATGTCCCAGATTTGCGGCAGCGCCGCGACGCTGAAATTCCGGACGCCGCCGAAACCCATGGCGTAGATCAATTGGAACCCGAACAGCATCAGCGCCGGGCGGCTCAACAGCAGGTCGAGGCCGTCCCGCACCCCCTTGCCGTCGCCAGGCGCAGCCGCCGGGCTCCGTTTCCCTGAAGACGGCGTTTCCGGGCGGCGCACGCGGTCCTCCAGGCGGCCGATGTTGAGCGCCAGAACGACCGCCAAGGCGACGCCCGCCAGCCCGACCGTCAGGAACGCCGTCTCGACGTCATGCGCCGTCGTCAGCCAAAGCATAGCGACCGGCGCCGCCGCCCAGCCGAGATTGCCGGAAACGGCGTGATAGCTGAACGCGCGCCCGATCCGCTGTTCCGCCACCCGGTCAGACAGGATCGCAAAATCCGCCGGGTGGAAAACGGCGTTGGCCGCGCCGCCGACGCAAGCCAATGCGCACAAGACCCAGATATTCGGCGCGAGCCCGTAGCAGGCCACCGCGCCGCCGAGCACGGCGAGGCCCGCCGTCAGGATCTTCGCGGCGCCAAGCCGGTCGACCAGAAAGCCGATGGGCGTCTGCGCCACGCCCGTCGAGATCGAGAACAGGGTCATGGCCAGCCCGAGTTCCGTGAACCCGACGTCGAGCCTGACCGCCATGACCGTCAGGACCGGCGGCAACACAAGCTGATAGAAATGGCTCAAGAAGTGCGCCGCGGTCACCAGGCCGATCGCCTGAACCTCCCGTGCGGCGAGCGGCGGCGCCGCGACCGCTTGGTTCATACCGACCGGTATCCGATTTGACCGCGCGCCTCGTTCATTTCTATCTCTTTGATTATCCCACGATTTTATCGATGATACGATCACGCCAAGCGCGCGCCATTTCGTCAAGCTCCGCATCCGTCCGATCCTGGATCGGGTGCGGTACGAAGATCATCGCCGGATCGAAACCCAGGGCCGCGCCCTGAGCCGCCGCCGCGTCGATGAATTCCGTGGTCGCCACGCCGACCGCCGGCACGCCCCGCGTCTCGAAGTCCGTCACATCATGCGTACAGCACGTCGTGCAGGAGCCTCAGTCGGCGAGCCCTTCGACCACCAGATCGCAATCGGCCGCGATTTCCTGGCGCAGCGCCGTGGGCGCCGGCTTGGTGAATGTCGGCTTCTGATAGTGCTTCACCGTCACGCCGACTTCGGCGAGCGCATCGCCGAGCCGCAACATGAAAACGTCGCCGCGCGGCTTGGAAATATCGAGCAGTCCGACGGTCAGGCCGTCGAGCCCTCCTGGCCGCGCCGCGGCGGGCTGCGCCGCCGGCGCGCGCTCCGCGGTCGGATCGAGAATCGTCGTCATCGCCGTTCCCCTTCTGGATCCCATATGGCTGGAAATGCGGACGTTAGCGCGAAATCCCGGGAAACGGAATTGCCGCGAACCTGCCCCGCCAATCGTGGTTCAGGCGCCCGGCGTGCGCGGCGTGCGCGCCCCGAAAATCGCGCTCCCGACCCGGACATGAGTCGCGCCCAGCTCGACGGCGGCGGGATAGTCCGCGCTCATGCCCATGGAGACATAAGGCAGGCCGATCCGGTCCGCCAGATCCTTCAAAAACGCGAAATGGGGGCCGGGCGCATCCTCCGCCGGCGGAATGCACATGAGCCCGACGATATCCAGCCCATGGGTCTCGCGGCATTCCTTCACGAAGTCCGCCGTGGCGCCCGGCGCGACGCCGGCTTTCTGCGGCTCCTCGCCCGTGTTTACTTCCACATAGCAGGGCAGCCGCCGCTTTTCCTCCGCCATGATCCGCGCCAGCGTGCGCGCCAGGCGCGGCCGGTCGACGGTCTGGATCACGTCGAACAGCCGCACCGCGTCTCGCGCCTTGTTGGTCTGCAATGGGCCGATCAGGTGAAGCTCCAGATCCGGATAGGCCTGACGGCGCGCCTGCCAATGGTCCTGCGCCTCCTGCACCCGGTTTTCGCCGAAGATGCGAAGGCCGGCGGCGAGCGCGGCGTCGATCCTCTCGGACGGCTGCTGCTTGGAGACGCCGATCAAGGTGACCGACGCCGGATCGCGGCCGCCGTCCCTGGCCGCCTGCGCGATCTTGGCGCGAACCTCCGCGAGATGAGTCGCCACTTCGGCGGCCAGTCCGTCGTCGGTCGCCTGAACGGGTTCGCTTGTCATGCCGCATCCTTGCGAGCAGGGCGCGCCTGGATAGGCGCACAGCTCATGCTCTGCCTCGTTGGTATCGGACGGATTATCGCGCCTCAGGCGATTTTGCCCAAGCCCGGTCCAATCTAGATAGGATCGCCATTATCGTCGAGATAGCCGTGCGCCGCCATGACCTCGCCATGGGCCGCGACCACCGCCGCCACAAGGTCCGGCGCCAGCGCCTCACGCCACTGGCCGGACCGGCCCGCGCGGAAGAACCTGCGCTGATTTTTCGACCGCTCCTTGAAGCCGGTCAACGCCTCCTGGTTCGCCATGGTCTCGAAGCTGGAGTGGGCGACGGCGCGGGCCAGACGGTCTTCGTCTATCGGCTGGCGCAGAAATGCGAGGATGCGGCGCAGCTCGCCCTCGGCGTCGGCGATCAGGTCCTCGTAGCGGAGCACGACGCGCGCCAGGCCAGGAGCAGTCGTCCAGCCGCGTACATGGTTCGACCATCTGCCAAGGTGCTCGGGCGCCCGGTCGACGCGGCCTTGGGTGATCAGGCTGTCGCTGGCCATCGCCTCGACGGTCTGCGCGTGGGTCAGGCCGTAATGGTCCGCGTATGACAGCACGACATCGAGCGGATTGCGCAGAATATAGATCGCGCCCGCGGTCACGGCCGGCGTGATCGTCGGCTGGCCTGCGATCCGGGTGAGCGCATTATGGGTCTTGGCGAAGACGAGCCGCTTGCCGTCGCCGGCCAGCAGGGCGTGCGCTTTCGCCTTGAACGGCATGAGGTCCGCGACGGTCGCGTTGGGCAACGGGCGGCCGGCGACGCGCTCATAGATCGAAAGCTGACTGTCGCCGAAGGCGAACTCCGGCAGCTTGTTGATGCTGACCGGCGCGTCGCCGCCGACAAGGTAATTCGCCAGCAGCGCACGCACCCAGGTGTTGCCGGATTTTGGAAAGGAGGCGAGCCAGAGGATAGGCATGGCGGCAGGGCCTAATCGGCGGGGCGACCGTGAGCGTCAAGATAGCCGAACCGGCGCATCGTGGGACCGAGCCGATCTATCATGCCGCGCACCTGCGCCTCCGACAACACATCACGCCATTGACCGCTGCGTCCCTCCCGGAAAAACCGCGCCTGATGCTTGGAACGCTCCCCGAATCCGCGCGCCGCCTCCTGGGCGGCCAACGTTTCAAACCTGGAATTCCGGATCGCGCGGGCCGTCCGCTTCAGATCGACCGGCAAACCAAGCGCCGGCGGCAGCAAGGCGAACGTCGCTGCCGGCTGGTTAAGCAAGTCTTCATATCGTACCACGACCAGGCGGTCCGAAGGCGAACCGGTCCAGCTGCCGACATGCGTCGCCCAATCGCTGATGGGTTGCGGCGCATATGTCGGCGTCCGCGCGAGCGCCGTCGATTTACGGGTAATCGCATCGACCGCTTCATCAAGCGTGAGGCCATAGTGGTCGGCGTAAGATATCACCACGTCGAACGGATTGCGGACGATGTAGATCGCGCCCGCCGTCACCGCAGGATTGATGGTCGGCGCCCCATGGACATGGCCAATCGCAACATGCGTCTTGACGGGAACGATGCCGGGTCGCAACCCAGCGATCAGGGCATGAGCGGCCGGCCGGAGGCGCGCTATCTCCACATCGGTCAATGTCGAGAACGGACGTTTGGCGGCCCGCTCGTACGGGCCGATGTTGCCATCCGAAACGCCGAATGCGGATAGCGCTTCGACATCGACCGGTTCATTCCGGCGACTGGCATAGTTCGCCAGGAACGCCCGGACCCAGGTGTTGCCGGACTTTGGATATGAAGCAATCCAGACTATCGGCATTGTGAACGGGTCGATATCCGCAATCTAAAAGACAACAGGGGCGGCGCAAGCGCCGCCCCTGTCGGGAGGAATAGAACTGTCCTAAGAATTAGAAGGACAGGTCAAGACCGCCAACAACCGCGAAGCCCTTGGCTTCCTTGGTGTTGTTCAGCTCGTTCTCGAGGTACAGGGCCGAAGCCTTTACATCGACGCCCGGGCCGAGCGCATACTTGGCGCCAAGCTCAAACGTGTCCTGCGAGAAGTCGATGCCGGGCGCCTTGAAGTCATGATCGGCGCCGATGTAGTTCAACGAAACGCCGAACGGACCCGAAGCGTAGCTGACGCCGACGCTGTACGTTTCCTGCTCAGAAACCGTCTCCTGGCTGCTGACCGCGCCGATCGCGGCGCGCATGCCGGGAGCGAGGAAAGACGCGCCGGAGCGGTCTTCCTGACCATAGGTGCCGGCGAGCATGAAGCCGGCATAACCCAGACGCAGGCCGAACTGATAGGACTCAGCATCGGTCGTAAGCGCATCGTCGTCGCCGAAGTCCTGGAAGCCCGCGGAGGCCGCCACGCTAAAGTCATTGAACGAACGCTTGAAGTTCAGGCCGACGGCGAAGCTGTCGTCACGGACGCCATCGGCGCCGTTCGGAGCATTGCCGCTGGAAACGCTATCCAGATCCTGCTCCATCTGCGGGACGTAGGAAACGCCCAGCTGGAAGCCAGCGAAACGCGGCGTGAAGTAGGTGATCTTTTCGGAGTCGTTGTCGTCGCCGCGACCATTGGTGCGGGCCGACACGAAGTCACCGCCAGCAATCCAGACCGTCGCGTCGCCAGAGTCGATCGTCACGCCGTGGCTGGGCACGTTGTAGTGCATCAGATAGGACGCGGAGTTTTCCGAACCGATAATAAAGCGACCGAACGAACCTTCGACATAGGCGAACTGTTCGTCGATGGTGTCGCCGGAAACCTGGGCTTCCAACTGCACGTTGACGCCGATCGTCAGGCCGTTGTCCAGGGTCGTTTCGCCCTTGAAGTGAATTTCGCCATCCGAAATCACGTCAAAGCCGTCACGGTCCGGACCGGCCAAACCGGTTTCCTTGGCGTCGACATAGCCGAACCACTGTTCCATATAACCGCCGACACCGATGCTGATCTTCTCAGCGGCGGTCGCGGGACCGGCGACTGCGACAGCGCCGAGCGCCGCCAGAGCCGTGGTCGCCATAAGCGACTTTTTCATATGTGTGCCCTCTCTCGATACACAGGTTTATGAACCGGGCCCCTCGACCCAGCACAGGGAGTTTAGGCCTGATGGCGCCTAACGGTCAATGAATTCCGACCGGGTTGATGCACAAAGTCAACACCTGTGACTTTTTTGCAACATTTTTGAGAAGTGAGCGAAAACATGGCATTGGGCCGACTTGGCGAGAAATCGTCGGAAGTGGAGTCACGACAAAGCCGCTATCCGGTCTTCTTGCTTGCGCTTCGCAGGCCGATGGCCCTATAAAACGCGCCTCGACGCGCCGCCGACCGGCAATTGCGGCAGGGCAGGGCGCGCTTCACCCCTTTATATAGACGTTCGACAGGCGGATCAGCCGATGAAAGCCGATATTCATCCCGACTACCACGAAATCACCGTGATCATGTCCGACGGGTCCGAATTCAAGACGCGTTCGACCTATGGCGAGGAAGGCGCTTCCCTGCGCCTGGACATCGATCCGAAGGTGCATCCGGCCTGGACCGGCGGCGGGCAGCATCTCGTCGACACCGGCGGGCGCGTTGGCCGCTTCAACAAGCGGTTCGAAGGCTTTGGGCTTAAGCGCTAAGCATTAAGCCCGCTAGCCAGCAGCCCAGGCGGCCGGAAACATGATCTCCAACAGCCTCCCGCCTTTCGACTTCGATCTGGGCGAAACGGCGGAGATGCTGCGCGAAAGCGTGGCGGACTTCGCCGCGGCCGAAGTCGCGCCTATCGCCGCGGATATCGACCGGGACAATGAGTTCCCGCGCGCTCTCTGGAACAAGATGGGCGACATGGGCCTGCTCGGCATCACCGTCGAGGAGGAATATGGCGGCGCCGGCATGGGCTATGTCGAGCATGTGGTCGCCGTGGAAGAGATGTCGCGGGCCTCGGGCGCCGTCGGCTTGAGCTACGGCGCGCACTCGAACCTCTGCGTCAACCAGCTCCGCCGCAACGGCACCGACGCGCAGAAGCGGCGCTATCTGCCGAAGCTGATCTCCGGGGAGCATATCGGCGCGCTGTCCATGAGCGAGCCCGGCTCCGGCTCCGACGTCGTCTCCCTGCGCACGCGCGCCGAGAAGAAGGGCGACCGCTATATCCTGAATGGCTCGAAGATGTGGTGCACCAACGGGCCGGACGCCGACACGCTCGTCGTCTATGCGCGGACCACGGCCGACGCCGGGCCGCGCGGCATCACCGCCTTCATCATCGAAAAGGGCTTCAAGGGCTTCCACGCCGCCCAGAAGCTCGACAAGCTCGGCATGCGCGGCTCCTCGACCTCCGAACTGGTGTTCGAGGACTGCGAGGTGCCGGAAGAAAACATCCTCGGCAAGCTGGACGAAGGCGTGCGCGTGCTGATGAGCGGCCTCGACTATGAGCGCCTCGTGCTGTCCGGCGGTCCGCTCGGCCTCATGCAGGCGGCCATGGACGTGGTCATCCCCTATGTGCACGAGCGCGAGCAGTTCGGCCAGGCGATCGGCGAGTTCCAGCTGATGCAGGGCAAGCTGGCGGATATGTACGTCACGCTGAACGCGTCGAAGGCCTACGCCTACGCCGTCGGCAAGGCGTGCGACCGCGGGGACACGACCCGCATGGACGCGGCCGGCGTCATCCTCTACACCGCCGAGCGGGCGACGTGGATGGCGCTGGAAGCCATCCAGTGCCTCGGCGGCAACGGCTATATCAACGAGTATCCCACCGGCCGGCTGCTGCGGGACGCAAAGCTCTACGAAATCGGCGCCGGCACGTCGGAAATCCGCCGCTGGCTGATCGGGCGGGAACTGTTCGCAGCCACCAGCTAGAGCGGCGCGCGCCCGAACGGCCGCGACCCAGCGCTTTATCCTATCGATCGCGTCGGCTCCGCCGCCGACGGAACAGGAAACGCCCATGACCAACGACGTTCACACGTTCGACCGCCTCTGCGCCGTCGTCGCCAGCCGCAAGACCGCCGATCCCAAGGACAGCTACACCGCCCGCCTCTACGCCAAGGGCGTGGCGAAGATCGCCCAGAAGGTCGGCGAGGAAGCGGTCGAGACCGTCATCGACGGCGTCGCCGGCCCGAAGGACCGCCTCATTTCGGAAAGCGCGGACCTGCTCTATCATCTGGCGGTCTTATGGGCGGCGCGCGATGTCGATCCGAGCGAGGTGTGGGCCGAACTCGCAAAGCGCGCCAAGTAGCTTCGAGGGAGCGGCGCCAGGTGGCGGACTACGACGACGACAATATTTTCGCCAAGATTCTGCGCGGCGAGATCCCCAACGACACGGTCTTCGAGAACGCCCACGTCCTGGCGTTCCGGGATATCCAGCCCCAACGGCCGACCCATGTCCTGGTCATTCCGAAGGGCCGCTACCGCACCTGGCACGATTTCGCCCGGGACGGCTCCCCGGCGGAGCATTCGGCCTTCGTCCAGGCGGTCGCCGCCGTCGCGGAAAAGGAAGGCGTGGACGAAACGGGATATCGCCTGATCGTCAACAATGGCGAGAACGGCCACCAGGAAGTGCCGCACGTGCACATGCACGTGGTCGGCGGCCGCCCGGTCGGGCCGATGCTGAAGCGGCAGGATTGAACCGATGAGCCCCTGGACGAGCGCATCCCCCGAAGACGTCGCCGCGATCAAGACCTGGTTCGACGATTGGGGCGCCATGGTTGCGACCGAACGATTCGAGGACGCCCGCCCGCTCTTTCACCCGGACGCCATCGGCTTCGGCACATGGATGGACCTGGTGGAGGGCCTAGACCAGCTGGAAGCCAAGCAATGGCGCTCCATCTGGGGGACGATCCGGGACTTCCGCCACGAAACCGACAAGACGCTGAAGGTTCTCGTCTCGCCGGACCGGCTCATGGCCTCCGGCCTCGTCACCTGGACGTCGAACGGATTCGACGAGTCCGGCGCGCCATATGAGCGCCCAGGCCGCACGACGGCCCTGTTCGCGCGCGACGCGGCGGACGCGACCTGGCGCGCGGTCCACACCCATGTCTCGCTATTCCGCGGGGTGCCCCAGAAGAGCCACGGGACGCCGCGACGCGACGCCTGATCGCGCCGGTCGGCCGCGCCGATTGAACCCGCGCGGATCTGGCGTCATGCTACCCGGACTCTTCGGGAAGGATGCGGCATGAGCTACAGCACGATCGATGTGCGCCCGCTCGCGGGCGCCTGCGGAGCGGAAGTATTCGGCGCCGATGTCGGCGAACCCCTCGGCAACGCCCAGGCGGACGAGATTCAACGCGCCTGGCTGGACCATCATATACTGGTGTTTCGCGACCAGACGCTGACGCCCCAGAGCCAGGTCGCCTTCGCCCGGCGTTTCGGCCATCCGAACATCTATCCGTTCGTAAAAGGCTTCGATGCGCAGCCTGAAGTGATCGCCATCGTGAAGGAGCCGCACGAGACGAAGAATTTCGGCGCGCCCTGGCACGCGGACTCCACCTATCTCAAGAATCCGCCGATCGCCACCATGCTTTATGGCGTCGATATTCCGGCCTATGGCGGCGACACCATGTTCGCCTCGGCCGAACTGGCCTATGAGCGCCTGTCCGACGGCCTTCGCCGCACGCTGGACCCCCTGATCGGCGTCTGCAGCGCCGCGTTGGTCGATGGCGGCCGCAAGAACCGAATGCAGTACGCCAATATCGAAGTCACGGGCCAGGACAAGATGGATATGGAAGCGGAGCATCCCGTCATCCGCATCCACCCGGACACCGGCAAGAAAAGCATCTACGTCAACCGCCTGCACACCAAACGCTTCAAGGGCTGGTCGACGGAGGAAAGCGCCGGTCTGCTGAACTATCTCTTCGATTTCATCACGCGGCCGGAGCACACCTGCCGTGTGCGCTGGGCGGAGGGGACCGTCGTCCTCTGGGACAATCGCTCGGTCCAGCACGCCGCGCTCAACGACTACCACGGACAAAGGCGCGAGGTGCATCGCGTCACCATTGAGGGGGAACCGCCAAGATGAACATGGATAAACCGAAGATCGCCATCGTCGGGGCGGGGGCCGTCGGCGCCTATGTCGGCGGATATCTGTCCCGCGACGGCCACGACGTCACCATGATCGACGGCTGGCCCGCCAATGTGGACGCGATCAACAATGAAGGCCTGACATTGTCCGGCCTGACCGACGCCGAGTGCTTCAATGCGCCCGCCAAGGCGCTCCACATCTCCGAGACCCAGAGCCTGATGCGCGGCCGGCCGGTCGATATCGCCTTTGTCTGCATGAAGTCCTACGACACGGCCTGGGCGACGGAACTGATCAAGGATTACATGGCCCCGACCGGTTTCGTCGTATCGCTGCAAAATTGCATCAACGAGGAAACCATTGCCGGCATCGTCGGCTGGGGCCGGGTCGTCGGCTGCATCGCGGCGAAGATCGCGGTGGAAATGACAGGTCCGGCGACCGTTCGCCGCGGCGTCGCGCTTGGCGGCAACAAGCACACCGTATTCCGCGTCGGCGAGCCCCACGGCCGGGAGACGCCCCGCATTCGCCAACTCATGGATATGCTCTCCCGCATCGACAGTGCGAAGACGACCACGAATCTGTGGGGCGAGCGCTGGTCGAAGCTCTGCGCCAACGCCATGGGCAACGGCGTTTCGGCCTCGACCGGGTTTTCTTCCAACGAAGTGGCGCGGGAACCCCTGACGCGTCGCCTGCAGATAAAGCTCGCCGGGGAGGCGATCGCGGTCGGCCAGGCGCTGGGCTATGCCCTTGAAGAGATCAACAAGCATCCGGGCGACGAGTGGGTCGCGGCGGCGGCCGGGGACGCCAAGGCGCTGGCCGCGGTCGAGGAAAGCCGCCTCGCCCAAACGAAGACGACGGCCGAAGGCTCCCGCCCCTCCATGGGCCAGGACATTCAAAAAGGCCGTCGCACCGAGATCGAGCAGATCAACGGCTTCGTCGTCGAGAAAGCCAAGGAGGTCGGCCTGGAAGCGCCCGCGAACGCTTTCCTGGTCGAAGTGGTCAAGCAAGTCGAGCGGGGGCTTGCGGAGCCGGGCCTGGATCGGGTGCGCGGCGCGCCGCTCGGCAATATCGCGCCCTGACGACCGGGGCCGCGCGCCGCCTGAGGCGGCGCCGCCCCGTCACCGGTCGTTGTATTCCGGGATCGGCGGGCGGAAGTCGAAGATGTCGTCGTCCAATTCGCCGCCGACGCGCAGTTCGATCAGGTCGACCTGGCTGATCTGACCGTCGCCGCCTGTCGTCGTCCAGCCGAGCAGGCGGTCCGGGTCCGCCTGGAACGCCAAGGTGACGCGACCGTCGTCCACATTCTCCTTGCGCGCGGCCGTCACGAAGAAGCGGTCCTGTTGGACCGCCGTAGCCAGCACTTCCACGTCGTCGCTGATCCGAACCTTGTCGTCGAGCAGGAACCAGGCCGGCGTCGCGCTGCGCGGCGCGTGGCTCACCGTCTCCAGTTCGGCGTCGAAATGGTTGATCAGCCCGCCGGTCGACCAGATCACGTCGTTTTCCGGCGGATCGTATTGGAACCGCAGGCGGCCGGGGCGGGAGACCCACATGGCGCCGGTCCAGTAGCCGCCGCTCAAGTCGCGCTGAACGAAGCGGGACTTCATGCTGCGGGCGCCGTTCAGAAACGCCAGCGCCCGATCGACGATCGCCTGGTCCACGATGGCGCCGTCGCCCTGGCGGCCGACGGATACCGGCGCGGGCGCTTTCTGCGCCCAAGTCGGCGGCGCGGAGGCGATGCCCGCGATAGCCGCCGCCAGCGCCAGAATGGCAATTGTCTTGGCCCGCATGGGCGTCTCCCGACAAAGAAGAATATATGCGCTCGACCCATATGGAGCGGGCGACGCGGCTTCGCTACGGCGGAAATTCGTCAGGAATCGGGCGAATCGCCATCATGGGAGCCGACAAGGACTTCGCGCTTGCCGACATGATTGGCCGGGCTGACGACGCCCTGCCGCTCCATTTCCTCGATCAGGGACGCCGCCCGGTTATAGCCGATCTTCAGGCGGCGCTGCAGATATGAGGTGGACGCTTTCTTGTCCCGCGCCACGATGGCGACGGCCTGGTCGTAGAGGCCGGCCTCGCCGGACTCGTCCGACGCCGGGCCCGGTTCGAAGCCTGGAATGCCGTCGGCCGCGCCGTCGTCCTCCGTCACGGACTCCACATAGTCCGGCGGCGCCTGGCCCTTCAGGAAGCTGACGATATCGGCCACTTCCGGATCGTCCACGAACGGCCCATGGATGCGCTTGATCCGCCCGCCGCCGGCCATATAGAGGCCGTCGCCCTGACCGAGCAGCTGCTCCGCGCCGCCTTCGCCGAGAATAGTGCGGCTGTCGATCTTCGAGGTGACCTGGAAACTGACCCGCGTCGGGAAGTTCGCCTTGATCGTGCCGGTGATGACGTCGACCGAGGGCCGCTGGGTCGCCATGATCAGATGAATGCCGGCGGCGCGCGCCATCTGGGCGAGGCGCTGGATCGCGGCTTCGATATCCTTGCCGGCGACCAGCATGAGGTCGGCCATTTCATCGACGACGACGACGATGAAGGGCAGCGGCCGCATGTCGAGCGGCTGCTCCTCGTAGATCGGCCGGCCGGTGTCGGGGTCGAAACCGGTCTGCACGCGCCGTGTGAGCGTTTCGCCCTTCTTCCGCGCTTCCTCGATCTTGACGTTGTAGCCGGCGATGTTGCGCACGCCGAGCGTGGACATCGCGCGGTAGCGGTTCTCCATCTCCCGCACGACCCACTTCAGGGCCACGACCGCCTTCTTCGGCTCCGTAACGACCGGGGCCAGCAGATGCGGCACGCCGTCATAAACGGACAGCTCCAGCATCTTGGGATCGACCATGATGAAGCGGCATTGTTCCGGCGTCATCGCGTACAGCAGTGAAAGGATCATCGCGTTGATCGCGACCGACTTGCCCGAGCCTGTCGTGCCCGCGATCAGCAGATGCGGCATGCGCGCCAGGTCGACGATGATCGGGGCGCCGCCGATATCCTTGCCGAGCACCAGGGGCAATGCGCCGCCGGTCTTGTATTCCCGGCTGGCGAGCAGCTCCCGCAAGAAGACGGTTTCGCGATGTTGGTTCGGCAGTTCGACGCCGATGACGTTCTTTCCGGGCACCGTGGCGACGCGGACGGAGACCGCGCTCATATTGCGCGCCAGGTCGTCGGCGAGGCCGATCACGCGGGACGCCTTGACGCCGGGCGCGGGCTCCAGCTCGAACAGGGTCACGACGGGGCCCTGGCTGAAGGTCTTGATCTCGCCCTTGACGCCGAAGTCGTCCAGCACGCCTTCCAGCATGCGCGCCTTGTCGTCCAGCAGCGCGTCGCTCTCGCGTTCGGCGGCGACGTCGGGCTCCTGCAGGAGATCCAGCGGCGGCAATTGGAAACCGTCGTCCAGCGGCAGGTCCGGCTGGATGCCGGACTTGGCCCGGCGCGGCGTGGGCCGGGCCGGCGCCTGCGGCGCCTTGCGGGGTTTCTTCGGCTTCTTTGCGGTTTTCGTCGCCTTCGGCGCTTTCGGCTTGCGGCCGCCAAGGCCAATCCGCTCGCTCAGCGCCTTTCGGGGACGCGACGGCGCCTCCACCTTGGAGCGTTCGGGCGGCGGTTCGATTTCGGTCCCGTCCCGCGGTCCATCGTCGATCTCGCCTTCGATCGGCCGGGACGCGGCGTCGCCGATGCGGCGGGCGACCGCGTTCGCCATGTCATAACACCAGGCGATCGCGAGGCCGGCGCGACGACCGCCGCGCCACAGCGCGCCGAAGGGCGGCGGCGCGCACCAGAATGTCAGCAGGATCGCGAGGCCGCCAGCGATCAGGGCGGCGCCGTCAATCGTCAGACCGGGCCAGAACTCGGCGCCGATGCGCCACACATTGCCGAGAGCGCTCGCGCCGAGCGCGCCGCCCATGCCTTCCGCCAGCGGCCAGCCGCCATAGGGCGTCGCCGCCGACAGGGCGGCGGCCGCCAGAACGCCGGCGAGCGGCAGCAGCGCCATGCGCAGCCAGAGCGCGGCCGGCGGACGATGCACCGAGAAGCGCCATCCCCATGTCGCGGCGGCCAAGGGCAGCAGGGCCGCGGCCAAGCCGACCAGCCGCAACGCCCCGTCCGCGGCGACCGCGCCTTGGGCGCCGAGCCAGTTTGTGGCCTTGCGGCCGCTGGCCATGCTGGCGGACGGATCGAGCGGATCGTAGGTCAGAAGCGCCGTCAGCATGACCAACGCGGCGACCAGCAGAACGGCGCCGATCAACTCAAGGGCGCGCAGGCGCAGGAATCGCGCCACCGAAGGCGGTAAAAATCGCGGATGGGCGGGCGCTTCGATCGCCAGGGCCACGTCTAGACCTTCCAGAAGGGCGGAAACGGGTACAAAACCGAAACTAATGGAACGGAGCGAGGATTAGCAAGCAGTTTCTTAGGCGCGCGCCGGAACCGTTTGAAATCCATGAAAAAAGGCCCGGAACTTTACGGTTCCGGGCCAATCGAGGGAGAGAGAGTGCGGCCGGTCGCGCGGGGCGCGCGACCGGCCGGTTGAGCGTGGGCTTAGATCGTCTGGGAGCCGCGTCCGAATTCCGGATAGGCTTCCATGCCGAGTTCCGCCTTGTCGAGCCCGAGAACTTCGTCCTCTTCGTCGGCGCGGATGCCCATGGTGACTTTCAAGACCGTCCAGACGATGAAGCTCGTCACGAAGACGAACACGCCGACGGCGACGATGCCGACAAGCTGGCCCATGATCGTGCCGGCGCCGAAGATGCCGACCGCAAGGGTGCCCCAGATGCCAGCCGCCAGATGGGCGGAGATGGCGCCCACTACGTCGTCGATCTTCATCTTGTCGATCAACGGCACCGCGAAGCACACGATCGCGCCGCCGATGCCGCCGACAATGATCGCCGTGAAGTGGTTCTGGAGATCGGGGCCGGCGGTGATGGACACAAGACCGGCGATCGCGCCGTTCAGGGCCATGGTCAGGTCGACCTTGCCGAAGCGGAGCTGGGTCACCAGCATCGCGACGACCACGCCAGCCGCCGCGGCCAGGTTGGTGTTCACGAAGACGATGGACATCGCCGCCGCGTCGAGCGCGCTGCCAAGAGCGAGCTGGGAGCCGCCGTTGAAGCCGAACCAGCCGAACCACAGGATGAACGTGCCGAGCGTCGCCAGCGGCAGGTTCGCGCCGGGCATCGGCTGAACTTCGCCGCCGGGGCCGAACTTGCCCTTACGCGCGCCGAGGACGATCGCGCCCGCCAAGGCCGCCCAGCCGCCGGTGGAGTGCACCAGGGTGGAGCCCGCGAAGTCGATGAACTCGGAGCCGAAGCTGTTCACGTACCATTCGCTGTTGAGCCAGCCGCCGCCCCATTCCCAGGAGCCGATGACCGGATAGATGATCGCCGTCAGGACGACGGTGAAGATCAGGAAGGGCCATAGCTTGATGCGCTCGGCCACCGTGCCGGAAACGATGGAGGCCGCCGTCGCGACGAAGACCATCTGGAAGAACCAGTCCGACTGGGAGGCGTAGCCGCCGTCCGTCACCGCGGCCACCATCTCGGCGGTCGCTTCGTCGGCGTTGATCAGCGCCAGTTCCGCATCCGGCGGATTGTAGAAGAACGAGAAGGAGCCGATATAGCCGCCGTCCACGTCCGTATACATGACGGCATAGCCGACGATGTAATACATCAGGCCCGCGATCGAATAGAGCGCGATGTTCTTCAGGCAGATCGTCGCGGTGTTCTTCGTCCGCACGAGGCCGGCTTCCAGCATGGCGAAGCCGCAGGCCATGAACATCACGACCAGCCCGTTGATCAAGAAGGAGAAACTATTGAAGACGAAGGCGGATTCGGGATCCACCGCCGCCGCCGCCGGCAAAGCCGTTAGCGCCAAGGCGCCGCCGGCCAGGGCGATAATTGGGGTTTTCACGTTCATTTCCTTCGGGTCTCCTTAAAGGGCTTCCGGGCCGCTCTCGCCGGTGCGAATCCGCACGGCCTGCACGACGTCCATCACAAAAATTTTGCCGTCGCCGATCCGGCCGGTGTTCGCGGCCTTCTGAATCGCCTCAACCGCGCCGTCGACCTGCGCGTCGTCCACAACGACTTCGATCTTCACCTTCGGCAGAAAGTTCACCGTGTATTCGGCGCCGCGATAAATCTCGGTCTGCCCCTTCTGCCGCCCGAAACCACGCGCTTCCGTGGCCGTCAGGCCCTGAATGCCCATCGAGGTCAACGCTTCGCGCGTCTCGTCGAGCTTGAACGGTTTGATCACCGCCATGACCAACTTCATGCTGTTCTCCTGCATTGACGCCCCCTCAACCGGGCGCATTCAGCGTTATTGCTTAACAAGAAGCGTGCCAAATTCATTTTCCGGCCATTTGCCAACGGGTGAAGGGTTAACAGAATAGTTGTGTGATTAAAAAATAAACATGCGCAAAAAGTGTGCAGCACAGAAAATGGGCGCCGACGCCGCCGTGGCTGCGACCTTGGCGCCGTGGCGGTCGGGCGCGGTCGGCCTATACTAGGAAGATGGACTCAAGCGCTGCTCCTCGCCCCGACGTAATCATCGCCGGCGCCGGCCTGAACGGGCTGACGGCCGCATTGTTGCTCGCCGACGTCGGCGCATCGGTCGCCGTGGTCGATCCCGCTTCGGCGCGCCGGCTTGGCGATCCCAGCGGCGACTGGCGAACGACCGCGGTTTCCCAGGGCGCGATGCGCGCGCTGGACCGGGTCAACGCCTGGGATGACGGATGGCGCGACGGCGCCATTTGGGATATCCGCATCGTCGATGGGGAATCGCCGCTGTTTCTTCATTATGACGGCGCCGCGCTCGACGAAGGCGCGCTTGGCTGCATCGTTCCGAACGAAGCCTTGAAGCGCCGTCTCTACGAGACCGCGACGGCCAAGCCCGAAATCACGTTCCGGCTCGGCGCCGGCGTCGCCGGGTTCGCGGCCGGAGCCGACGGCGTGTCGGTGGACCTGACGGACGGCGACGCCCTGCGGAGCCGCCTCCTGGTCGGCGCGGACGGGCGCGGTTCGCCGGTGCGGCGCCTGGCGGGCATTCGCGAGCGCGCGTCGGACTACGGACAGACCGCGATCGTCGCGACCGCGGCCCATGCCCGGCCCCATCGAGGGGTCGCCCACGAGCGTTTCCTTCCCGCCGGTCCGTTCGCGATTCTACCGCTGCCGGACGTCGCCCCAGGGATCGAGGCCGACGCGCCCGGACCGCACCGATCCTCGATCGTATGGACCGAGGCGGCGGACGCGGCCGCCCGGATGCTCGAGCTGGAGCGCGACGCTTTCGACCGGGAGCTCGCCAGCCGTTTCGGCGACCAGTTCGGCGTTGTGCGGACTGTCGGGCCGATCGGATCCTTTCCCCTGAAACTGGTCGTTTCCCAGCGGATGACGGGCCGCCGGCTGGCCCTGGTCGGGGACGCCGCCCGCGCGATCCATCCCATCGCGGGCCAAGGCTTCAATCTGGGCCTCAGGGATTCCGCGGAACTGGCGGTCCGCGCCGGCGAACGGCTGGCGCTCGGCCTCGACCCGGGCGCGCCGGACCTTTTGTCGGGATATGCCTCCGCCCGGATGTCGGACGTCGCCGGCCTGATCGCCGCGACTGACGGCCTCAACCGGCTGTTTTCGAACAGCATCCTGCCGGTGCAGGCGGCCCGGCGCCTGGGGCTCGCCGCGGTCGAGAAAACGCCGCCGCTGAAACGCCGCTTCATGCGCCATGCGATGGGCCTTGCGGGCCGCGCCGCGACGCTGGCCGGCGACCGCCCCGTATAGCCCCTCGCAAGAAAGAACCCGACGCCTTTGCCCGACGACAAACGACCGATCCGCATCGCCGTGGATATCGGCGGAACCTTCACGGATATCGAAGCTCACGACGGCCGCAGCGGCCGCGCCAGCGCGCATAAGACGCCGACGACGCCGGACGACCCGTCTCGCGGGCTCGCGACCGGCCTCGCCGAAGCCGGCGGCCGTTTCGGCTTCACGATGGGCGAAATCGGCCTCCTGCTGCACGGCACCACCATCGCCACCAACGCCGTGCTGGAGCGTAAGCTGCCTCGTGCCGCGATGCTGGCGACGGCCGGGTTCGAGGATGTGCTGGAGATCGGCCGGCATATGCGCTCGGACCTTTACGGCCTCGCCGCCGAACCCCGTTCGCTGCTGATCCCGCGCGAACGTCGGCACGGGGTCAGGGAGCGCATTCGCTTCGATGGCGCCATCGAAACGCCGCTGGACGCGGAGAGCGTCGCCAATTTGGCCCGACGGCTCGCGGACGACGGCGTCGAGGCGCTGGCGATCGGCTTCCTGAACGCCTACGCCAATCCGGCGCACGAAATCGCCGCGCTGGCGGCCGTGGCGGCCGCGGCGCCGGACCTGGCCGTTTCGGCCTCCCACGAAGTCAGCCCCGAAGTTCGGGAATTCGAGCGCTTCTCCACGACCGTTTTGAACGCCCTTCTGAAACCGGTCGTCTCCCGTTATCTGGAACAGGTCGAGAGCCGGCTCGCGGAGATCGGCGTCACGGCGCCGCTCTACCTCGTGCAATCGAACGGCGGCGTGGCGAAACCGGCGGACGCGGCGCGGCTGCCGGCGAAGCTTCTGCTTTCCGGCCCGGCCGGCGGCGCCATGGCCTTGGCGGCGATCGGCCGACGCCATGGCTTCAATGACCTTGTCGGGGTCGATATGGGCGGCACCAGCGCGGATATCGCCGTCGTCGCGGACGGCGCCGTCGGCGAGTCTCCCGAAGGCGAAATCGACGGCCTGCCGGTGCGCCTGCCCATGATCGAGATCCGCACCATCGGCGCCGGCGGCGGCTCCATCGCCCGCGTCGAAGCCGGCGGCCTCCGGGTCGGCCCGGAAAGCGCCGGCGCGGCGCCGGGACCGGCCTGCTACGGGCGCGGCGGAACCTTGCCGGCGGTGACCGACGCTAACGTCGCGCTTGGCCGGATCGACGCGCCGGGCTTTCTCGGCGGCGCCATGCCGCTGGATGCGACGGCGGCGGCGAACGCGCTGCAATCGGCCGTCGCGGGGCCGCTGGGCCTGGACGCCGACGCGGCCGCTTCTGGCGTGCTCGAGGTCGCCGATGCGCGCATGGCGGACGCGATCCGCCTCTCGCTCTTCGAGAAAGGCGCCGATCCCGCCGATTTCACCCTGGCCCCGTTCGGCGGCGCCGGCGGCCTGCACGCGGCCGCGATCGCCGACGCGCTGGATATCCGGCGCATCGTGTTCCCCGCCAACGCATCGACCCTTTCGGCGCGCGGCATTCTGGGCGCCGATCTTCGCCACGATCTGGCGCGGTCCCGGCGCCTCGCCGCGAACAATGGCGGCGAGGCTGAAGCCGTCGCCGCGCTGAAGGAGGCGGCGGCGGGCCTTCGGACGGAAGCCGAGGCCGCCCTGGTTCGAGACGGCATCGCGCCCGCCGACCGGCGCTATCTGTTGGCCGCCGACATGCGCTATCGCGGCCAGGCTTACGAGCTGGTCATTCCCTGGGGCGATATCGCGGTCGATCCGGAGGCGCTTTCGCTTCTGGTCGAACGCTTTCACGCCGAACACGCCCGCCGCTTCGCCCATTCCGACGAGAGCGAAACCGTGGAGATCGCCACCCTCCGCCTCGCCGCCATCGGCAAGATGCCGCCTTTGGAGACGGTCGAGGCCACGGACCGGACGGACTCCGCGGCCGCGGCCGCGACGCGGCGTAGCGTCAATCTCGGCGAGGGCTGGGTGGACGCGCCGGTCTACGAGCGGGCCACGCTTGCGGACGCGGGAGCCATCGACGGCCCATGCGTGATCGAGGAAGCGTTCACCACGCTGCTCATACCGGGCGGCTGGCGGCTCAGCATGCAGGCCGGCGGCGATCTCGTCGCGGAGAGGACAGACCGATGATCGACCCCATCCGCCTCGAAGTCATCCGGAACGCGCTGATCGCCGCCTCGGAGGAGATGAATATCTCCATCTGGCGCACCGCCCGCTCGACCGTGGTGCGGGAGACCCTGGACTATTCGACCGCCATTTTCGACGGCGACGGCCAGGCCGTGGCGCAATCGACGCGAATTCCCGTTCATTTGAACAGCATGTCGGTCTGTCTCGAGGAAATCATCGCGAACTGGCTGCCGCTCGAGCAATGGAACGAGGGCGACGTCGTACTGACGAACGATCCCTATGCGGGCGGTCAGCACCTGCCGGATTTCGTCGCGTTCAAGCCGGTCTTCGCGGATAGGACGGATGAGGACGGGCGGACGCAGCGCATTCGCGTCGCGATTTCCGCCGCCATCGTGCATCACGTGGACATCGGCGGCGGCGCGCCGGGCAGCTATTTCGCCGGCGCGCGGGAGATCTACCAGGAGGGCCTCCGCCTGCCGCCGATGAAGCTGGTCGAGGGCGGCAAACGCAACGACGCCGTGTTGGCCATCATCCGCCGGAACAGCCGCGAGCCGGAAAAGATCGGCGGCGACGTGGCGGCCCAGCTCGCGGCGCTCGATGTGGGCGCTCGCGCCGTCTCCCGTCTGGTCTCTCGCTATGGCGCGCCGACCGTCGCTAAAGCCATGGCCGCGATCCTGGAGCAGTCCGAACAGGCCATGCGCGCCGCGCTCTCGGCGATGCCGGACGGCGTGTACGCCTTCGAGGATTTCGTCGACGACGACGGGCAGGAGGCGGTCGGCCTAAAGCTTAAGGTCAAGGCGACCATCGCCGGCGATCGCGCCATCGTCGACCTATCGGGCTCGGACCCTCAGGCGCCGGGGCCCGTCAACTGCACCCTGAACATGGCGAAGTCCGGCGTTTATTGCGCGATGTTGATGGCGGCCGGCGGTCATGTGATGGCGAACACCGGCGCCTATCGGCCGATCGAGATCGTCGCCCGCCCCGGCACGCTGGTGAGCGCGGAAGCGCCGGCGCCCGTATCGAACCGGATGGCGACGGGCCACCGGATCGTCACCACCGTCCTCGGCGCCCTCGCCGCCGCGACGCCGGACCGTATACCCGCCGCCTACTACGGCGTCTCTTATGTGGCCGCCTTATCCGCGCCCGACAGCGCCGGCGAGCGGCGGGTCTATTTCGAGATCGAAGTCGGCGGCTGGGGCGCCCACCCGACGGCGGACGGCGCCAATGGCCTGTCGGCAGGGTTCCACAATGGCGCGAACTCGCCGGTCGAGATGTGCGAGGCGCTGTTTCCCGTCGTGTTCACCGAGTATGGCCTTATTCCCGATTCCGGCGGCGGCGGCGAGAAGCGCGGCGGCCTCGGCCTCGCGCGGGAATGGCGGCTGGAAGCGGACTGGGGCGTGCTTTCCGGCAATTTCGACCGGTTTCGCTACCCGCCCTATGGCCTGAACGGCGGCGCGCCAGGGTCTCTCGGTCATTTTCGCCTGATCCGGGACGGAGAGACACAGGAATTACCCTCCAAGATCTCCGATATTCGCCTGAAGCGCGGCGACCGGGTTCGACTGGAAACGTCCGGCGGCGGCGGCTGGGGCGATCCCGCGGCCCGCGACCCGGCGGCGATCGCCCGCGATTTCGCTGGCGGCTATGTCACCAAGGCCGGCGCGTCGACCGAAAAGGCCTGACCCGCAAGCTGCGCTGACCGGCCCTATAGCAGGCTGCCTTGCCCATCCGGCCCGTCCCGCCGAGGCGGGCGCGCGCGCCGTTTCGGCCCGGCCTGCTTGCCTTGTATGATCGCCTGACGCCGTTCGCCGCGGGCGAACTGCAGCTCGACCGCGCGGCCGGGCGTGGCGTCCTTGGCGTCGGTCAGGACTTCGCCATCGGCGCGCACCAGCACGAAACCCCGCTCCAGGGTCTTTTCATGGGAATAGCTTTCCAACAGGCCGGAGAGCCGATCGAGGCGGCTGGCCGCATCGGAAATGCGGCGCTCGACCGAAGCCTGGCCGCGACGGGCCGGGTCGAGCCGCTCGAAGGCGTGGCGCCTGGCCTGCAACGCTCCCGTCGCCGCCTGGCTCAACGCCCGGGCCGAGGCCGCGAGGGCGTCCGCCTTGCCGTCGATCTGGCGCATCGGGCTCGGCAGCCCCGCGGACGCCCGCGCCAGCCGGTCGCCGCGCGCGCCAAGGCCGCTCCGTAACGCGAAGGAAAGCCGCTCGCCCCAATCGTCCAGCCGCTGGGAAGCCGTCTCCAGCAGGCGGGACGGTTCCGGCAGGCCGCGCGCCAGACCGGCCAACCGGTCCTGGCGGTGGGCGACGCCCCGTTCCGACGCCTCCATCAGGCGGAGCCCGAGCCGCCGCGTTTCGGCCGCGAGATCGGCCCGGACCGGCACCGCGATCTCCGCGGCGGCCGTCGGCGTCGGCGCGCGCCGGTCGCTCGCATGGTCGATCAGCGTGGTGTCGGTTTCGTGGCCGACGGCGGAAATCAGCGGAATCTCGGAGGCGGCGGCGGCGCGCACCACGACCTCCTCATTGAAGGCCCACAGGTCTTCCAGGCTGCCGCCGCCGCGCGCCACGATCAGCACGTCGGGGCGCGGCACGGGGCCATCCGGCGGCAGGCTGTTGAAGCCCTTGATCGCGGCGGCCGCCTCCGCCGCCGCCGTCTCCCCTTGGACCCGGATCGGCCAGACCAGCACCCGCCGGGGAAACCGATCCCGCAGGCGGTGAAGAATATCCCGAATGACGGCGCCCGTCGGCGACGTCACGACGCCGATGACATCTGGCAAATAGGGCAGCGGCCGTTTACGGTCCGCGTCGAACAGGCCTTCGGCGGCGAGCTTCTGACGGCGCTCCTCCAGGAGCTTCAACAGCGCGCCGACGCCCGCCGGCTCCAGAGCCTCCACGACGAGCTGATAGACCGAACGGCCCTCATAGGTGGTGATCCGCCCGGTCGCGATCACTTCGAGCCCGTCTTCCGGCAGGGTCTTAAGTTTGCCCGCCTGGCCGCGCCACAGGACGCCGTCGATAACGGCCTTGTCGTCCTTCAGGCGGAAGTACCAATGGCCGGACGCCGCGCGTTTCGCGCCGGAGATTTCCCCCTGCACGCGGACATGGCCGAAATCCCCTTCCAGCGTGCGTTTTATCGCGCGGGAGAGATCGCCGACGGACATCGCGGGGGCGTTGCCGGCCGGCGGCGACGGCGCCAGCAGGTCGTCCAGCGGGTCATTCTCCATCGGCCTGGCGGGATCGCGTTCCGTTTCCATGATCGCGATGATACAAGACCTGTCCTCGAACCCATAGGAGGGATGTGTTGCGTATCCTGGTCGTCGGTTCCGGCGGGCGCGAACATGCGCTGGTCTGGGCCATCGCCGGCTCGCCCCTGGCCACTGATATTTTCTGCGCGCCCGGCAACGCCGGCATCGCCGCCGACGCGGAATGCGTGCCGATCGAGGCGACGGACGTGCCCGCGCTCGTGGATTTCGCCCTGAAGCAACGCATCGATCTGGTCGTGATCGGCCCGGAGGCGGCATTGGCGGCCGGACTGGCGGACGCATTGGCGGCGGAAGGCGTATTGGCCTTCGGGCCGAGCCAGGCGGCGGCGGAGATCGAAAGCTCCAAGGGGTTCATGAAGGATCTGTGCGCACGCGCGGGCGTGCCGACGGCGGCTTATAAGCGGTTCACGGATCGGGACGCCGCTGTCGCCTATGTGAAGGCCGAAGGCGCGCCGATCGTCGTGAAGGCCGATGGCCTCGCCGCCGGCAAAGGCGTCGTCGTGGCCGAAACCGAGGACGAGGCGATCGACGCCATCGACGCCTGCATGCGGGATGCGGCCTTTGGCGACGCCGGGGCTGAAGTCGTGATCGAGGCGATGCTGGAGGGGGAGGAAGTCAGCTTCTTCGCTCTGGTCGATGGGGACGACGCTCTGCCCTTCGCCTCCGCCCAGGATCACAAACGCGCCTATGACGGCGACAAGGGCCCGAATACGGGGGGCATGGGCGCCTATTCGCCGGCGCCGATCATGACGCCGGAATTGAACGCGAAGGTGCTGGACGAGATCGTGCAGCCGGTGGTCGAGGAGCTGAAGCGGATGGGCCGCCCCTTCAAGGGCATCCTGTTCGCCGGCCTGATGGTGACCGAGGACGGACCGACGGTGATCGAGTTCAACGCCCGGTTCGGCGACCCCGAAGCCCAGGCGATCCTGCCGCGTCTCCGTTCCGATTTCCTGCCTGCGCTCGTGGTCGCCGCCGAAGGCGGCTTGAAGCATTTCGATCTGCGCTGGCGGCCGGAAGCGGCGATGACCGTCGTCATGGCGACCAAGGGCTATCCCGGCGGGTACGGCAAGGGTTCACTCATCGCCGGCGTCGAGAAAGCGGAAGCGATCGAAGGGGTTACGGTGTTCCACGCCGGCACCCAGGCGACGGAGACCGGCTTGACCGCGAATGGCGGCCGCGTGCTTGCAGTGACTGCGCTTGGCGCGGACCTCGCGGAAGCCCGGGACCGGGCCTATGCCGGCGTCGAATCCATCGACTGGCCGGACGGCTTTTGGCGATCCGACATCGGCTGGCGCGCGCTTGGCTGAGACCGCCAGCGGACCACGCGCATGGATTAGCGCGAATTCGTAGAGGCAAAACGTTTTCGCCGCCGTCGAGATTGGACTAATCTCTATTCGCGGTTCGGCAAGGCGGTGAAGCAAATGCAGAGCGAACGACGCGCGGCGGCACAGTATGGCTGGGTAGACCTCAATCCGGAGACGGCGCGCACGCACCCGGAATACGGCGTGTACGGATGGGCGCTGGTGCTGCTCGGGGCCTTGTTCGTCGGCCCTGGCATCCTGCTGTGGCAGGACGTCGAGATCGCCTTCGGGCCCTATGACCGGCCGAGCTTCATCTGGATCCAGCTTCTGATCGACGGCGTGCTGCTGACGGCCGCCTGGAACGCCTGCCGGTTTCTCGGCGGCGAACGGGCCGAATTCTATCGCTGGTATGCAGTCTCCGTACTGATCGCGTTGGTCAGTCTTGCAAGCTTCGTGACCCTCTGTCTTTTCGATGTGCAGCCCTATCTGACAGCCGCGGCGCCAGCTGCATCGGTCGACGGAACGTGGTTGGCGGATGTAGCGGCCGCGCCCTCCATCGTGGTATCCGGCATGCTGCTTCGGGCGACCGGCCTGGTCGCCGCGACGCTTTATGTTCTGCGGTCTAGGCGCCTGCGCGTCACCGTTGCGAAACGCACGCTCGCGGACGACCCGTTCCTCCGCCGCGTCGGCCCGCAGACCGCCGCCGAGTAAGGAGGCTCCCATTGGCGTACTGGCTCTTTAAGAGCGAACCCGGGACCTGGTCCTGGGACGATCAGGTCGCGACCGACATCGAAGGCTGGGATGGCGTGCGAAACCATCAGGCCTGCAACAACATGCGGGCGATGAAAGTCGGCGATCGCGGATTTTTCTACCATTCGGTCAAGGAACGGTTGATCGTCGGGGTCGTCGAAGTCGCGACGGAATTTCATCCGGACCCGACGGACGCCAGCGGCAAGTTCGGCATGGTGGGGGTGCGGGCGCTGCATCCGGTCAAGCGGCCCGTCTCTCTGGCCGACATCAAGGCGGACGGCCGGTTCGACGATTTCGCGTTGATCAAGCAATCCCGCCTTTCCGTCGTGCCCGTGTCCGACGAGCATTGGCGCATGCTGTCCGAGATGGCGGGCGTCGATCCGTGACGGCGACGCCTCTGGCGCCGCTGGCGGACATTCCCGAAGACGACGCGCGCGGAGTCTCCATTCAGGACGGCGCGCGCGTCCGCAAGTTCATCATCCTGCGCTGGCAGGGCGAAACCATCGTCTATCGCAACCGGTGTCCCCATGCGGGCACGCCGCTCGACTGGATTCCCGACCGGTTTTTCGACCGGGACAAGACCTATCTCTTCTGCGCCAGCCATGGCGCCAGCTTCGAGCCAGATACGGGACTCTGCGTCGAAGGACCATGTTTCGGCGACGTTCTGGAGCGGTGCGAGTTCACCATACTGAATGGTATGGTCACCTTGACGGAGCCACTTTAACACATTGCTTTAAATAGAAAAAAGCCCGGCGCATTCCTGCGCCGGGCCTTGCACCGTTCGGTGCTTTCTGGACTGTTAGTTCACAGTCTCGCCTTCGATCGCCTTCGGCGCATCGACAGAGCCGATTTCGATCCGACGAGCCTTTTTCGCTTCGGGCAAGCGCCGTTCCAGATCGATATGCAGCAGGCCATGCTCAAGCTTGGCGCCGACGACCTCGACATGGTCGGCGAGGCGCCAGACCCGGCGGAAGGAGCGAGACGCGATGCCGCGATGCAGGAACACGCGGGACTCATCCTTCGGCTCGGCGATGCCGCCGGCGACGGTCAGTTCGTCTTCCTTGACCTCGATCGACAGATCCTGATCGCCGAAGCCCGCAACCGCGAGGGTGATGCGATAGCCGTCGTCGCTGGTCTTTTCAATGTTGTAGGGCGGATAGCCGCCGTCTTCCGGGCGCTCCATGTTCTCGAACATGCTGAAAAGCCGGTCGAAACCGACGGCGCCACGGTACAGGGGGGCAAAGTCTACGGTACGCATATCTATCCATCCTCCTTAGAAGCGATGTCTGTTCATTTCGCGTCCTCTCACCGGAGCAGGACGGGCCGGAATGCGGACCCCCGGCTGGGCGATCCTTCCGACGAAAAATATGTAAGCGCGGCAAAACGGGATTCAAGGCCTGAACGGGGTGGATTGACGCGCCGGTATTGGGAGGCCATGCTTAGTCGTAGCCGGCTGGGGCGTCGCGCGATGATTGCGCGGCTGAGAAGCACCCGTCGAACCTGCTCTGGATCATGCCAGCGAAGGGAGAACGGCATCTTGTCCGCTCGACTCACATCCAAATTCTCGATCAAGGCCATCGCCATCGCGGCGGCGGCGTCATTCCCGTTGTTCGGCGCTAGCAGCGTCGCGGCGGAGACCATATCCATTCCGGTGCTGGCGCCGATCACTGGCTTCCTGGCGCTCGAAGGCGGCGCCCAGCGGAACGGCGCGCTGCTTGCGGCTGAACATGCCAGCACGGGCGCGCTTGCGTTCGCGGCCGAAGTGCAAGACACCTCGACCGCGCCGGATGTCGCCGTCAGCGCGTATCGCCGGGCGTTCCGCGACGGCGCGCCGCCCGCTGTGCTGGGCCCGATTCTCGGTTCGCAGATGCTGGCGCTTTTGCCGCTGGCGGACCGGGAGAACGTGCCGCTCATGACCATCTCCGGCACCGCCAAACTGACCCAGATGGGCAGTGCCAATATTTTCCGCTTCTTCCCGGGCGACGTCGTGGTGAAGGCGGCTCATGCCGACTATGCGGTCAAGACCGCCGGCATGAAGCGGCCGGCGATCCTCTATCAGACGACCGCCTATGGCCAGAGCGGCTTTGCCGAGCTCACGGCCAATCTGGAGCGTCTGGGCGTTTCTGCGGTTTATGCCGAAGGCCTGTCGCCGGCGGCGAAGGACGTCTCCGCGGCGCTGGCCAAAGCGAAGGCCGCGGGCGCGGACGGATTGCTGCTGCACCTCCATGCGGGACCGACGGCGTTGGCCATTCGCCAGGCGCGAGAAGCCGGGATGACATTGCCTATCGTCGCTGGCTCGGCCATGCACCAACCGACGACGGCCGCATTGCTGCCGCCGGAAATGCTCGCCGGCGTTTGCGCCGAGAGCGGCTCCGCGCCGGCGGCGGAAGTGGACGGTCCGGCCAAAGCGTTCGCGGACGCTTACCGGTCTCGGTTCGACGTCGAGCCGGACGCGTTCGCCCTTGCCGAATATGACGCGTTCAACATGCTCGCCGCGGCGATGAAGGCCGGCGCGCGAACGGCCGACGAGGTGCGGACCGCGCTGGCGTCGACGCCTTATGAAGGCGTCGCCATGACCTATCGGTCCGACGGCGACGGCGACATGGCCCACGACGCTGTCATCGTCTGTTATGATGGGAAATCCCGACAGGCGCGGATCGCGGCGCGCTACCACAATGTCGATGGATAGGTTTATCGCCTGATTTCAGGCGTCGGGGAATCCGTGTCGGCGCTTTCACTGCAGTTGCTGTTCAACGGTTCGGCGCTCGGCGCGGGTTATGCCTTGCTGGCGCTCGGCTTCGCGCTGACCCTGCGCGCCGCCGGCGCGATCAATTTCGCCCATGGCGACGTGGCCGCGGCGGCGGCTTACGCGGCCGTCGCGGCGGCGGGACTCGGGCTCGCGAACAGTTGGAGCCTCGCCTTCGCCGTTGTCGCGGGCGGCGTCCTCGGCCTGGGCGTCGCCGGGCTGACCTGGGCGCCGCTGCGGCGGCGTCCGATCGAGGCGACGTTCATCGCCGCGATCGCGATCGGCATCATTCTGCAGAATGGGCTAACCGCCGCCTTTGGCGGCGCGCCGCAGGCGCCGCCGGCTCTCGGCGGCAGCGGCTGGCAGATCGGCGGGCTTTTCGTATCCGGCCACGCCGCCTGGACCTTGGCGCTCGCGGCGCTCGCCTTCGGCCTTTCTGCCTATCTACTGCTTCGAACCCAGATCGGCCGACGGCTGAGAGCGGCGGCCGAAGATCCGGAGATAGCGGCGGTCCATGGCATTCCGGTCACGACGTTGGCGCTTGGCACATTCGCCGTCGCGGGCGTGCTCGCCGGTCTCGGCGGCGTTCTCCTCGCAAACCAGCACTACGTCACGCCGACCACCGGCGCCGATTACATTCTGAAAGCCTATATTGCGGCGACGGCCGCCGGCTGGGGCCGCATTCTGCCGACCGCCGTCGCGGCCATGGCGATCGCGCTGTTCGAAACGATCGGCGCGGCGCTGGTAAGCCACGCCGTCGCGGAGGGCGCGCTCTATGCGGCCTTTGTGCTGCTCCTGGCGCTGCGGCCGCAAGGCCTCGCCGGAGAAGCGGTCGGCCGACGCGTATGAACGGCTACGATCTCCACCTATTGGCGCTCGCCGGCGCGCTGGCGGCTGGAGCCATCGGCTGGCAGATCGTGTTCGGGCTGGCCGGCGCCCTCTCCCTGGCGGCCGGCGCGGCAGTCGGGCTCGGCGCCTATGCAATGGTCTTGGCCCAGACACTGCTCGAATGGCCGATCTGGGCGGCGTTCCTCCTTGCAGGCCTGGCGCCCGCCATGCTGCTCGGCGCTGCGGCGACGCTGATCGCGCGCCTGGAAAGCCACTATTTCGCCCTGGCGACCTTGGCGCTTTCGGAGATCGCCGTCCTGACGGCGGTGAACTGGGAATCCTTAACCGGCGGCGCCAACGGCCTGCTCGCGCCGCCCGCGCCCGCGTTTCTTGCGACGCCGGAAGCCCGCGCTATCGCCGCCTGGAGCGCGGCGCTGCTTGCTGCAGTATTGTTTTATGCTTTCCGCCAGAGCGTTAGGCCCGAGCGCCTGGCGTTGCTGCGCACATCGCCCATTGCGGCCCAATCCGTCGGCATCGACGCTAAGCGGACGCGTATCGCGGCGATGGCGACAGGCGCGGCGGCAGGCGGCTTCGGCGGCGGCGCGCATGCGCTCGCGGTCGGGCTCGCCTCCCCCGATCTGCTGACGTTCAAAACCATGGCCGCGATCCTCGCCATCGTCATCATCGGCGGCCGCCGCAGCCCGTTCGCTGCCGCGGCGCTTGCGCTCGCCGTGACCTGGACGCCCGAGGCGCTCCGCTTCCTGGAGCAGACCTATCTGGTGGCCTATGGCGTCCTGCTGCTGGCGGCGGTGCTGTTCCTGCCGAACGGTCTTGCCGCGTTGTTCGAACCGCTTGGCGATCGCTTCTCGAAATGGCTTCGCTGGAATGTTTCCCGTGAAACAATCAACTCGTCACGACCTGCCAAAACATGCCGTGGGGAGCCGCTTCAGATATCCGGCGTCTCGCGTCGGTTCGGCGGGCTAGTCGCGTTGAGCGACGTTTCCTTCACCCTGCGGCCAGGCGAAATCGTCGGTTTGATCGGGCCGAACGGCGCGGGGAAATCGACATTGTTGAATATCATATCCGGGCTGGATCACGCTGACGCCGGCGCGGTATCGCCGGACGATCGACGCATACAGGGTCGGACGTTTCAAACACCGGCGCTGGTTCCGGAATTGACGGTGCTTGGGAACGTCCTGGCGGCCGATGCGTCTCCGGCGGCAGCGCGAAACGCGCTATCGGAAACAGACTTGGCCGATCTTGCGGACCGTCGTATTCACGAACTGCCGCAAGGGGAACGGCGCTTTGTCGAGTTGGCGCGCGCCAAGGCGTCCGCGCCACAGATTCTGCTTCTTGACGAGCCCGCCGCAGGATTGACGCCCGCGGAACGGGACCGCCTTGCGGACTGCCTGCGACGGAGCGCCGACGGCGGCGCCATCGTGCTTGTCGTCGAGCACGACGTGCCGTTTCTGGCCGGTCTGGCGGAGCGGCTGATATGTCTGGCGGAAGGAAAAGTGATCGCGGACGGCGCGCCCGGCGATGTAACCAGGGACTCGGCGGTGGTCGCATCCTATCTCGGACGGGCCATGCCATGACTACGCCAGTGCTGGCCCTGAAGGACATTGTCGTCGGCCATCCGTCCGCTCCCCGCCTCGGACCGGTGTCGCTGGAAATTCAGGTCGGCGAAGCGCTTGCCTTGCTCGGCCCAAACGGGGCGGGAAAGTCGACCTTGCTGCGCGCTATCGTTGGACTGGAGGATTTGGCGTCCGGGCAAATCGCGGTCGAGGGCGATGCTGTTCGCGCGTGGTCCGCATTGAGGGCAGCACGCGCCGGCATCGGTTATGCGCCCGAAGGCCGTCGCCCATTTCCGGGCCTTACGGCCGAGGAAAATCTACTTTCCGTCGCCGACGTCGGGCGCCAGGAGCGGGACGGCCGCCTTGCCGACATCTACAGTCTGTTCCCGCAGCTCGTCCGCCGCCGCCGAGCCGAGGCATGGCGGCTTTCAGGCGGCGAGCAACAGATGCTCGCCATCGGCCGGGCGCTTATGCGACGCCCGCGATTGCTGCTATTGGACGAGCCGTCTCTGGGCTTGGCGCCGAAGGTGCTGAGCGAGCTTTTCGCGGCCATCGCGGAGATCAAGGCTCGCGGCGTCACGATCTTGCTGGCCGAGCAAACGGTGGGCGAAGCGCTCGCGATCGCAGACCGCGCCGCATTCCTTTCGGCAGGCGGCATCGTCGCCAGCGGGCCTGCTGACGCCTATACGGACTATGAAATGCTTGCGAGCCGTTATCTCGGCTAGAGATCCACACCGGCTGCCGCGCCATTAATCGGCTATCAACGAATTCCGGTCAAATGTTCCTCGATTGGCGTGATATCGATGCGCCGGATACAGCGATGGAGCAGGCAATGCCGAGCGCACGCCAAGCCAAAACGCGACAGGAAAATCGTTCGGACCGCCGATTTGAGGTCAACTCGCTTGCGCTGGTCTCCGCCGGCGACCGGGCACGCACGACCCGCTTGTTCAATATCTCCGCGGGCGGCGCGTTAGTCGGGCCGGTATTCGGAGTTTCCGTTGGCGACAAAGCCGATATTACCTTGCCTGGATATGGCGTCCTTAGCGGCCGAATTGTCCGCATTACGGACGAGAACCGCGCGGCCATCTGCTTTTCGCCCGATCCGGACTTCCGGCATCTGTGCGAAACGAAGCCGGCGGCGCTGCAGTCGATGATCACCGAATCCCATATCGAGATTCAACGGCCGTATAAGACCGCGCGGCGGATATTGAACTAGATTTCAGCCGCCCGATTGTTTCACGTGAAACGACAGGCGTCGCCGTTTCTCAGGTCTTACGATCCTGCGCCGTCGCCGGACGGACTTTCATCCGCGCTGCTCGGGCTAGGCTCACGACGACCGGTCAGCCGCGCGATCACCAAGTCAAGCTGGTCCAAGCTGGCATAGTCCAGCACAAGCCGCCCACCGCTCTTGCCACGCGGTTTGAGCCCGACCCTTAGCCCGAGCGCCGTTGACAGGTCCCGCTCGACGGCTGCCACGTTCGGATCCCGCTGCGACTGCTTCGGCGCCTTTGCGGAAACGCCGCCTTCCTGAACCAGCCGTTCGGTCTGCCGGACATTCAAACCCCGTTTCACGACGATATCGGCCAGGCGATCCGGATCGGAAGCGACGAGAAGCGCGCGCGCATGGCCGGCGCTGATCTGACCGTCTTCCAACATTTTGCGCGCAACGTCTGGTAACGACAGCAATCGGAGCATATTGGCCACATGCGGCCGGCTCTTGCCGACCGCTTTTGCCAGGTCTTCCTGGGTATAGCCATAGGTTCGAACCAGCTGCTGGTAGCCGGACGCCTCCTCGACCGGATTGAGGTCCGCTCTTTGAACGTTCTCAATCAGGGCGATCTCCAGCGCGTCCCGATCCGTCATCTCGCGAATGATGACCGGCGCCTCGCTGAGGCCGGCGCGCTGCGCCGCTCGCCAACGGCGCTCGCCCGCTACGATCTCATAACGGCCAGGGCTGCTATCGATCCGTCGGACGAGAATCGGCTGCAACATGCCGCGTTCGCGGATCGACTGCGCCAACGCATCGAGCGCTTCGTCATCGAAATGCCGGCGGGGCTGCCCCGCGCCCGCCTGCATGGACGCGATCGGGAGCACATGCGCGCTGCGGCCGCCGCCGGCGCTGCCGGCCGCCGCCGGCGCCGATGGGCTTTCGCTGCTGTCGTCGCCCAACAGAGCGGCCAGACCACGGCCGAGTTTCGGTCTTGGATTCTTCGGTTCGCCGGTCATGCCGCTCTTCCAACCGCTGCGCCGCCGCCGCTCGGCAGCAAGCGTTCCCGTTGCAGAAATTCACGAGCAAGCTTGAGGTAGGCGCGGCTGCCCGTACAGTTCAGATCGTAAAGCAGAACCGGTTTGCCATGAGACGGCGCCTCGGATACGCGCACATTACGTGGAATTTCGGAACGGTACACGATATCGCCGAAATGCCCGCGAACGTCCGCCGCGACGGCCTCCGCCAGCCGAACGCGGCGATCCATCATGGTGATGACGATGCCTTCCAGCACCAGCCGCGGGTTCAGCCGCTCCGCCACCAGGTCGATCGTGCGCTTCAGGTGGCTGAGACCTTCCAACGCCAGGAATTCCGCCTGCAATGGCGCCAAGGCGCCGTCCGCGGCCGTCAAGGCGTTCAGAGTCAACAATCCGAGCGACGGCGGGCAATCGATCAAGACATACGCATAGTCGACGCCATCCTCGGCGCGGGCGCTCGCCAAGGCGTCGGCAAACCGCCATTCCCGGCGCGGCATATCGACCAGTTCGATCTCGGCGCCGGAAAGCGCCATGGTCGACGGCACAATATCGAAGTTCGGCGTCTCGGTGGGCATGGTCGCCTCGACCAGACGCGCATCCCCGATCAGCACATCGTAGATGCCAAGCTTGCGAGCGCTGGTGGGAATGCCGACGCCGGTCGACGCATTGCCCTGCGGGTCGAGGTCGATGACCAATGTACGTTGCCCGCAGGCGGCCAGGGCCGCCGCCAGATTAACCGCGGTCGTCGTTTTGCCGACGCCGCCTTTCTGGTTGACGATCGCGATGACCCGCGGCGTCCGTCGGTCGTCAAGTCCACGGATCATGGCGCTGGAGCCCCCATATCTTGACCAATACGCCGTCCGAAGCCGTAATGCTTGGGATCAAAGCGTGATCCATGCTCCATGATTTCGCCATCTCCGTCAATTCTTTTTCGACCTGGGCGCCCTTATGCAGCAGTGCATAACCTCCCGGCGCCAAGGCAGATTCGAGGATTGGCGCAATCCGCGGCAACGGCGCGACAGCCCTGCCGGTCACGATGTGAAAGCGGCGGTCTAGCGCGGACAACGCCTGTTCGAAGCGCTTCGGCACGATTTGGACCCTGGCCCCAACCATCCGTGCGGCCTCCTGCAAGAATATGCATTTCCGCCTGTCGCTATCGACCAATGTCATGTCGTCCGCGCCCAAAATCGCGAGAACCAGGCCGGGCAACCCTCCGCCGGAACCAAGGTCGAGGATCGGCTGGGAACGCTCGTCAACATGCGGCCAAAGCTGTACGGAATCCAATACATGGCGGCGCCAGATTTCGTCGGTCGATGCCGTTGGGCCGATGAGATTGATCCGCTTGGTCCATCGCTCGAGCGCGGCTACATAGATCGCCAAGCAATCCACGCGCTCACTGGGAACGCCGATATTCTCTATCGCCTGGCGAACGTCCGCTGGCGGCGATCCTGCGTCCGTCATCATCAACCGGCGGCGCGGTCTCGATTGGCCGCTTTCAAGTGACGAAGGATCGCTGTAACGGCAGCCGGCGTAACGCCCGGCGTGCGCGCGGCGGCGCCCAAAGTCTCCGGCCGCGCGGCTTCCAGCTTTTGGCGCGCTTCGTTGGAGAGGCCGCCGATGGACGCAAAGTCTAGTGTCGCCGGCAAGCGCGTTTCCTCGTCCCGCCGGAACGCCGCGACATCGGCGTCCTGCCGCAACAGATAGGCAGCATACTGCGCGTCGGTCGCCAGCGTTTCACAGGCCGCCGTCGGCAACGCGGCAAACTCCGGCCAAAGGGAAAGGATGCCCGCATGGGCGACGCCGAATTGAGCCATGAGCTCCAAACCGGTCCTGCGCCGGCCATCGCCGCTCGCGGGCAACCCGACTCGGGCCAGATCCTTTGGCGTAGCGCTGACAGCTACAAGGCATGAACGCGTCTCGGCCAAGGTGTTCTGTTTCACGTGAAACAGCGCCGTGCGCTCAGCGCCGACGCAACCGGCCTCGACGCCCTTTGCCGTCAAACGAAGGTCGGCATTGTCCGATCGCAGACGCAAACGATACTCGGCACGTGACGTAAACATTCTGTAGGGCTCATCGACGCCACGAACCACTAGATCGTCTATCATAACGCCAAGATAGGCTTCCGTGCGATCGAACGTAACAGGCGCGGCGGCGCCTGCTCGCCGCGCGGCGTTCAATCCCGCCAGCAGGCCTTGGGCGGCGGCTTCCTCATACCCTGTCGTACCGTTGATCTGCCCAGCGAGATACAACCCCGGCAAGCGCCTGCAAGCCAGCGAATGATCCAACTCGCGCGGATCGATATAATCGTACTCCACCGCATATCCGGGACGGGCCATCTCAACGGCTTCGAGGCCAGGTATCGTTCGAAGGAACGCGAGCTGCACCGTTTCCGGCAAACTGGTCGAGATGCCGTTCGGATAGATCAGCGGATCATCCAGACCTTCGGGCTCCAGAAAGATCTGGTGGGACTCCCGGTCTGCGAACCGGCTGACCTTATCCTCGACCGACGGGCAATAGCGCGGTCCAGGACCGGTAATGCCGCCGCCGTGGATCGCGGACTCATGCAGATGCGCATTGATGATCTTGTGGGTGTCCGGCGTCGTGCGCGTGATATGGCAAACCGTTTGCGGCGTCTCGATACGCTCGGTCATGCTGGAAAAGGGTTCCGGCGGATCGTCGCCCGCCTGCGCGGGCAGCTGTTCGAACGCAATGCTCTCCCTGAGGAGACGCGGCGGCGTGCCGGTCTTCAGGCGACCCATGCGAAAATCGCCCGCTTCCAGGCGTGCGCCAAGCTTCGTCGCGGCGGCGTCGCCAACCCGACCCGCCGCGACCTGACGCAGCCCGATATGAATGACCCCGCGCAGGAATGTGCCGGTGGTGACGACGACGGCGCCCGCGCCATAGCGTCGACCGTCCTCCAGCAGCACGCCCTCGCACACCGCGCCGTTGGCCAAGATATCCTCGACAGCGCCCGCGATCAGCGTAAGGTTCGGCGTCGCCGCTAGCGCGTTCTGCATGGCCGCGCGATAGAGCGCACGGTCCGCCTGGGCGCGCGGTCCACGCACCGCTGGACCCTTGCTACGATTCAGCACGCGGAACTGGATGCCTGCCGCATCGGCGACGCGTCCCATCAGGCCGTCCAGCGCATCGACTTCCCGCACCAGATGGCCTTTGCCAAGCCCGCCGATGGCCGGATTGCACGACATCTCGCCAATCGTATCGAGTCGATGGGTTATCAAAGCCGTTCGCGCGCCATAGCGCGCCGCCGCCGCCGCCGCTTCCGCGCCGGCATGGCCGCCGCCAACGACGATCACGTCGAAACCATCGGTCAGATCATGCTGTTTCACGTGAAACGGTCCAAACGTTCGTCAGATCACTTGCCGATACAAAATGCGCCGAAGATGTGGTCCAGAACATCCTCCACATCGACCACGCCAACGACGCGGCCCAATGCACGGAGCGCCAGGCGATAGTCCTCCGCCGCCAATTCCGGCGCTGGAGCGTCTTGCGCCCGGCGGAGCGCCGCCGCCGCTTCCTCGACCGCCGCCCGATGACGGGCCCGCGTGATCGCTGGCGTCGGCTGGCTTTCAATTGCCTGTTTAGCCGCTTTCGTCAATGCCTGTTCAAGCATTTCGAGGCCGGCGCCGGTCTTCGCCGAACCGCGAATGCCGTCGACCGCCCGATCTGGCGACGCGACGTCACATTTATTCCAGAAAATCAGCCGTGCCCCTGTTGCTTCTTCCGATGCGGTTCCGCCCGTCCGACTGCTTAGGCCATCGTCGACGCGCACGTCCACTATCAGGTCGGCTGCGTCAGCCGCGGCGCGGGCGCGACGAACCCCCTCACGTTCCACGGGGTCGTCGCTATCGCGCAGACCCGCGGTATCGAACAGCGTCACCGGAAAGCCGCCGAGGTCGAGTTTCACCTCAAGCACATCCCGGGTCGTGCCTGGGATATCGGTTACGATGGCGGCGTCCCTCCGGGCGAGCGCATTCAACACGCTCGATTTCCCTACATTCGGCGGGCCGCTCAACACGACGCGAAATCCATCCGTCATCCGCTCCGAGAGACCGTCGCCTTCGAGGCGGTCTTCAAGCGCGGTGAGCACAGCCGCCGCCCGCGCCTGAATATCGCGCTCCAGATCATTCGGAATCGGCTCATCGGAGAAATCCAGCGTCGCTTCCGCCAAGGCGAGGAGCTCGAGCAAGGCCGTCCGCCATTCTCCATAGATAGCGCTCAAGCCGCCCTGCATCTGCCAAAGGGCCTGGCGCCGCGCCGCCGCCGTATCGGCTTCGATCAGGTCGGCGAGACCTTCCGCTTCGGCAAGGTCCATCTTGCCATTCCGGAAGGCGCGCCGCGAATACTCGCCAGGCTCCGCCGGACGAAACCCGGGCAACCCGGCCAGCGCGTCCGTCAACGCCGCCAGAACCGCCGGTCCGCCATGTATATGAAACTCAGCGACATTTTCGCCGGTAAAACTGCCGGGCGCCGGAAACCACAGTCCGAGAGCCCGATCAATCAGCGCGCCGGTCTCCGGATCGGCGAGAGTCATCAACCGCGCCTGCCGCGGCGGCGGAACGCTGACGGACAACGCTTCGAACGCGCGGCCGGCGTCGACGCCGGAGAGCCGCACGACGGCGACGCCGGCCCGGCCAGCGCCGCTAGCCAGGGCGAATATAACGTCCTCCGCGGCCATGACAGACGATTGCGCTACGGCTTCTTGGCGCCGCCGCCCATGGCCGATTGCATCGCCTGTTCCCAGAAACTCCGCATCGCCTCGACGCCGCCGCCGGCATTCGACGGCATCCATTGCCGCCAGAGCGCTTCCGGATCCATGGTCGCGATATTCGCCCGCAAGCGATCCGACATCTCGGCAATCAAGGCTTCCTGCATGGGCGCGACGTCCGGCAAGCCGAAGAACCGTCGCGCTTCGTCAGGCGTGGCGTCGAAATCGATGGTGATCTTCATTGGCATATCACTCCGCTGCGGCTTGGCGTTCGCCGGGCTTGGCCAAGATCGCCCGATCGTCGATAGTCATGCGGCGCTTACTATATCAGATCGATTCCCGGGGCCGAGCGAAACAATGGCCCGGTTTCGGCCCTCGGTCGATGGAAAGGACTTTCATGGCGTCGTCACGTGTCGTCATTCCCTCGCCGCTCGGCGCCTTGGAGATCGTGACGGCGAACGACGCGATCACGGCGCTCAACTGGACGGACGACGACCGGATCAGCCATGCGCCCAACCTTCCCTTGCTGCAAGCGGCCTCGCGCCAGCTCTCAGCCTATTTCGACGATCCGAAGCAGACGTTCGATCTGCCGCTGGCGCCCGAAGGCGAACCATTCGAGCAAGCGGTGTGGCGCGAGATGTTGTCGATACCGAGTGGTATGACATGCACATATGGCGATATCGCTAAGACGCTCGCGAAACCAGCCCAGGCGGTCGGCGGCGCCTGCGGCCGCAACCCGATCCCGGTCATCATACCCTGTCATCGGGTGGTCGGCGCCGGCGATCGGCTGACCGGATACTCCGGCAAAGGCGGCGTCGAGACCAAACGCTGGCTTCTCCAGCATGAAGGCGCGCTACTGATCTGACGCCGCTTGGGCGCACGGCTTCGACGGTTGCCACGCTCGCGCGGCGGCCGCTATCCTGCCTCCAACAGCGACGACAGGGCGGAGCGGCTGACTCACACTGGCCGGCTCCCGAACGGAAAAGGAGCAGACATCATGGCGGAATGGGTCGATATCCCGGCGAACGACGGCGGATCCTTTAAGGCCTATGTGGAGATGCCCGCAAACGGGGCCGGGCCGGTAATTCTCTGTATTCAGGAGATTTTTGGCGTCAACCATGCCATGCGCGATATCGCCAAGCACTGGGCCGACCAGGGCTATATCGCGATCGCTCCCGACCTCTTCTGGCGCCAGGAGCCCGGCGTCGACATCACGGACCAGTCCGAAGAGGAATGGAAGAAAGCGTTTTCGCTGTTCCAGGGCTTCGATGTGGAGAAGGGCATCGACGACCTGAAGGCGACCATCGCCTATGCGCGCAAAATGGAAGGGTCTACCGGCAAGGTCGGCACCGTCGGCTTCTGCCTCGGCGGGAAGCTCGCTTATCTGCTCGCCTGCCGGTCCGACGCCGATTGCAATGTGAGCTATTACGGGGTTGGGATTGACGAACTTCTCGGCGAGTCCGGCAATATCAAGAACCCGCTGGTCATGCATATCGCCGAGGAAGACGGCTTCGTGCCGAAAGAGGCGCAGGAGAAGATCAAGGCGGGCCTGGCCGACGTGGATGCGGTCACCGTCTACAGCTATCCCGGCATGGACCACGCCTTCGCCCGCATCGGCGGCGTTCCCTATGACGAAGCGAACGCCAATCTGGCGAACGGCCGCTCGCTCAGCGCATTCCAGGCGGCATTGTAGGCCGAAGAACCGGCGGCGCTAGGACCCTGTCGGCGGCGCGCCCCAAGGGGCTGCGTCGCTACTGGTTCATCTGCTGGAAGAAGTCGGAATTGTTCTTCGTCTCGCGCAGCTTGCCGGCGAGGAACTCCATCGCGTCCTGGGTGCCCATCGGCATCAGCGCGCGCCGCAGCATCCACATCTTGTTGAGCTCCTGGCGATCCACCAGCAGCTCTTCCTTGCGGGTGCCGGACTTGCCGATATCGATCGCGGGCCACACGCGCTTGTCCGCAAGCTTGCGATCCAGCACGATTTCCGCGTTGCCCGTACCCTTGAACTCTTCGAAGATGACTTCGTCCATGCGGCTGCCGGTGTCGATCAGCGCTGTTGCGATGATCGAAAGGCTGCCGCCCTGTTCGATATTGCGCGCCGCGCCGAAGAAACGCTTCGGCCGTTGCAGGGCGTTCGCATCGACGCCGCCCGTCAGAACCTTGCCGGAAGACGGCACGACGGTGTTGTAGGCGCGGGCGAGACGGGTGATCGAGTCCAGCAGGATCACGACGTCATGCTTGTGCTCGACCAGGCGCTTGGCTTTCTCGATCACCATATCGGCGACCTGGACATGGCGCTGCGCCGGCTCGTCGAAGGTCGATGAAATCACTTCGCCGCGGACGGACCGCTGCATGTCCGTGACTTCTTCCGGCCGCTCGTCGATCAACAGAACCAGCAGGTAGACTTCAGGATTGTTCGCGGCGATCGCATGGGCGATCGATTGCAGCATCATCGTCTTGCCGGTGCGCGGCGGGGCCACGACCAGCGCGCGCTGGCCCTTGCCGATGGGCGAGACCAGCTCGATCACCCGGGTGGTCAGGTCCTTCGAGGCGGGATTGTCGATCTCCAGGACAAGCCGTTCGTCAGGGTACAGCGGCGTCAGATTATCGAAGTTGATGCGTTGGCGAACCTTTTCCGGCGCTTCGAAATTGACGGTGTTGACCTTGACCAGGGCGAAATAGCGCTCGCCGTTCTTCGGCGCGCGGATTTCGCCGACGACCGTATCGCCCGTGCGCAGGCTGAACCGCCGGATCTGGTTGGGAGAGACGTAGATATCGTCCGGACCGGGCAGGTAGTTCGAATCCGGGGAGCGTAGAAAGCCGAACCCGTCCGGCAGAACTTCGACGACGCCGTCGCCGGTGATGATGACTTCCTGTTCGGCCAGTTCCTTGAGAATGGCGAACATCATGTCCTGCTTGCGCAAGGAGCTCGCATTTTCGATTTCGAGCTCTTCGGCCAGCGCTAGCAGTTCGGCCGGCGTCTTCTGCTTGAGCTCTTGTAGATTCATGGTCTGAGGGACGGTTTGAAGCACAGCGTCGCCTATTCGATGTGGTGAAAAACGTGCAATTCGCCGGTCTCGTCGTGGAAATGGGGACGGAATGGCGTTCGCGGAAGGAGAGTCAGACGCGCCGCAATGCTGACCTGCAACTGGCTATGGCCAATTTCGGGCGCGTTATTAAAGGGTATTTGCGGGTTGCCGGTCGGGTTGTCAAGGTTCCATCGAACCGATTCCGAACCGTTCGATCGAAGAATTTACGCCGCGCGAAATTTTAGAACGGCCGAACGATCACCATGATGACGATGACGATCATCAGCAGCGTCGGCGCCTCGTTGGCGATGCGGAAGAACCGTTCTGGTCGCGTATTTCTATCCGCCTCGAAATCCTTCCGCCAACGCGCCAGCAGATGATGCACATGGCTCATCGCCAGCACCGCGGCGAGTTTTACCCAGATCCAGCCCGATCCCCAATCGACGATGCCCGGCGTCGCCAGCAGCATGCCGCCAAACAGGAAGCTGGCGATCATCGCGGGGTTCATGATCGCCCGGAGCAGGCGCCGCTCCATCACCTTGAAACGCTCGGATTCGGCCGAACCGGCGTCCGTCTGCACGTGATAGACATAGAGACGCGGCAGGTAGAGCAGCCCCGCCATCCATGACATGACGGCGATCACATGCAACGCCTTCGACCATGGATAAAAATCGATCAGGAAATCCATCAACGCTCGCCTCGGACGCGCGCCGCCAGATGCTCCACATGGGCGATGGGGGTTTCGGGCGTGATGCCATGGCCCAGGTTGAAGACGTGCGGCAGGTTGGTCGTTGCGGCGAGGATCCGGTCGATTTCCCGGTCCAGCAGCGCGCCGCCGGCGATCAGCGCCATCGGGTCGAGATTGCCTTGAGGCGTCGCGCCGGCGCTCCGGATATCGGCGAAACGCTCCGGCGGAACGCTTTGGCCGACGGAAACGGCGTCGATCGCGCCGACCGCGGCATAGACCTCCAGGAAGGAATCCGCGCCGCGAGGAAAGGCGATGACGAACGCATGGGGCCGCGCCGCTTTCACGGCTTCGGCGATCCGCCGGATGGGCCCCAGACTCCAGGCTTCCACGCCATAGGCCGGCAACGCGCCGGCCCAGCTGTCGAAGAGTTGCACCGCTTCGGCGCCGGCGTCGATCTGCCGAACCAGATGATCGGCGATCGCGCCTTCCAGCAATCCGATCAAGCGTTCGAACGCGGCGGGCTCCGCCACGGCGAACCGACGCGCCGTCGCATAATCCCGGCTGCCGGCCCCTTCGATCATGTAGGCGGCGAGCGTCCAGGGCGCGCCTGCAAAGCCGATCAGAGCCGTCTCGCTCGGCAAGCCTTGCTTTGTCCGCCGCAGCGCCTCGTAGACCGGCGCCAGCGCTTCCTCGACCCGCTCCGGCGCCAGACCATCAATGTCCTCTGGCCGCTCCAAGCGCTCCAACACCGGCCCCACGCCCGGCTTGAACACGACATCCTGGCCGAGCGCGTCCGGGATCACCAGAATGTCGGAAAATATGATGGCGGCGTCGAAGCCGAACCGTCTGATCGGCTGCAGCGTCGCTTCCGCCGCCATGTCAGGGTTGTAGCAGAACGCCAGAAAGTCCGGCGCATCGGCGCGCAAGGCGCGATACTCCGGCAGGTAACGGCCGGCTTGGCGCATGAGCCACAGGGGCGTCTGCGTTGGTTTGGCGCCGCTAAGCGCCTGAATGAAGCGTTTTTGGTCTGTCATGGCGATTGGCAGGCTTACGCGTTTTCCCGAACCCAATAAACAATAGATTTTAATCTATTGAATGATTGAGATGCTGGTTGGGGGGCGGAGTCACGGGGATGAATCGGTTTTCGGCCGCCTATCCACAGTTACATGACGAAGCGCGTTCATTCGGCCGGTCGCCTGTTGAGGAATCCGGTCGACTCGCTGTTGGCCTTGGCAGAGGGATAAGGCTAATAACGGGGATAGATTAGCGGCCATGGTCGTTTGTCCCCAGCCTGTCAGCGGATAGTATCCTTGTGGATGCGGTTGTGGCCGGAAGCCGTCATATCCCCCGTCGATTTCTAAATTCGCGCGGGGGCCAGTTTTATCCCAGGGCCGGGGACAGGTTTTCCACTGGCTTTCCATAGCCGATGGGCGGTGAAATCGGACGAAACGCCAGCATGAACAAGCGAATCCATCTGCATCTCGTATCCGATTCGACCGGCGATACGGTGCGCAGCGTCGCCCGCGCGACCGTCGCCCAATTCGAACAGGCTGAGGTCACCGAGCACTTCTGGAGCCTTGTCCGGAGCCAAAGTCAGGTCGACCGGGTGATCGAAGGCGTGGCGAAAAATCCGGGCGTCGTGTTCATCACCATGTTGGACGACAGACTGCGCGACCAGCTGCTGAACGCCTGCCATTCCATGCAGGCGCCGGCCGTTTCCCTACTGGATGGCGCGATGTCCGCCTTGAGTTCCATGCTTGGCGGCAATGCGCGCAAGCTGCCGGGCCGCCAGCATGAGATGAACGAAGCCTATTTCGACCGTGTGGCCGCAATGAACTTCGCCATGGCGCATGATGACGGTCAGTCGCTCTGGTCGATCGCCGAGGCCGATATCGTGCTTTGCGGCGTTTCGCGCACTTCGAAGACGCCGACCTGCGTCTATCTGGCCAACCGTGGCCTGAAGGCGGCGAATGTGCCCTTCGTGCCGAGCCAGCCGCCGCCGAAGGAGCTTCTGGACGCGAAACGGCCGATGATCGTTGGCCTGACCGTCGATCCCACGCGCCTGGTGCAGATTCGCCGTCATCGCATGGCGCATCTGAACGGGGCGAACGCCGAGACCGACTATGTCGATTCGGAGTATGTGCGCCAGGAAGTCGTTGAGGCGCGCCGATATTTTCTGTCGAAAAACTGGCCGGTCATCGACGTCACCCGTCGTTCGATCGAGGAAACGGCGGCGGCGATCATCCAACTGAACGAACGCCGGCAGGGAAATCTGGATGAAAACGCTTAAACCGATCGTCCTGGCCTCCGCGAGCGGCTCGAGGCGGGCCTTGTTGGGCGGCGCCGGAGTCGCGTTCGAGGCGATTGCGTCTGACGTGGACGAGAGCGTGATCAAAGAGGCGAGCCAAAGCGCCGAGCGCGACGTCGCCGCGACGGCGCTCGCATTGGCGGAAGCAAAGGCTGCCGCCATCGCCGTGACGCGCCCGGACGCATTCGTAATCGGCGCCGATCAGATGCTGGATCTGGATGGCGTTTGGTTCGACAAGCCCGTCGATCTGGCGGCCGCCCGCCGCCAACTTTCGGATCTGCGCGGGCGGACCCATGTGCTGCATTCGGCGTTGATCGTTCTGGGTCCGAACGGCGAGGAATGGCGCCATGTGGAGCCTGCCCGGCTGACGATGCGCGATTTTTCGGATGGGTTCCTGGACGCTTACATGGCCGATATGGGCGAGGACGCGCTGAAATCCGTGGGCGGATATTTTCTGGAGGGACTGGGCGTACAGATGTTCGAACGGGTGGAGGGCGACTTCTTTACGGTCCTGGGCCTGCCGATGACGCCGCTTTTGGCGGCTCTCCGCGGATTTGGAGCCTTGCCCCAATGAGATTGACGACAGGCCGGGCGCGCATCGCGGGCGTCATGGGGTGGCCGATTTCCCATTCCCGCTCGCCGCTGATCCATGGCCACTGGCTCGACCGGTACGGCATCGACGGCGCTTATGTTCCCTTCGCCGTCGCGCCCGAAGACGGCGCCGCCGCCTTGCGCGCCTTGGCGACGCTCGGTTTCGCTGGAACCAATGTGACGTTGCCGCACAAACTGACGGCTTATCAAACGGTCGACGAACGGGACGCCGCCGCCAGCGCCATTGGCGCCGTGAACACGGTGTTCGTGCGGGAAGACGGCTCGCTTCTCGGCTCGAATACGGATGGGACGGGGTTGATCGCGCATTTGCGCGCCGAGGCGACGGCCTGGCGCCCCGAAACTGCGCCGGCGGTCGTTCTGGGCGCGGGCGGCGCCGCGCGGGCGGCCCTGTTCGCTCTGCTGGAAGCTGGGACGCCTGAGATCAGGCTGGCGAACCGGACGGCGGCCAAGGCGAACGAACTGGCCGCCGCATTCGGCGATCGGGTGAAGACGGTTTCTTGGGACGAACGGTCTGCCGCGCTCGCCGGCGCCGGGCTGCTCTTGAACACGACGAGTCTCGGCATGACCGGGCAGCCGCCGCTGGAGATCGCTCTCGACGATCTTCCTGCGGACGCGGTCGTCTACGATATCGTTTACGCGCCTTTGGAGACGCCGTTGCTGGCGGCGGCGCGGGCCAAAGGATCGCAGACCGTCGATGGGCTTGGGATGCTTCTGCATCAGGCGGCGCCCGGCTTCGCCCGCTGGTTCGGCGTTGCGCCGACGGTGGATGCGGAGCTCCGAAACGTTGTATTGGCGGACTTGAAATGATTCGCGGACGTTATGTCATCGGCCTTACCGGTTCGATCGGGATGGGCAAAAGCGTCGCGACTGGGATGCTGCGGCGCGCTGGCGTTCCGGTTTTCGACGCGGACGCCGAAGTGCATCGGCTGATGGGCAAGGGCGGCCGCGCGGTAAAGTTGGTGGAAGCCGCGTTTCCCGGCGTCGTGAAAGACGGCGCGGTGGATCGGCCGACGCTCGGCGCGCGCGTGTTCGGGGACGCGGCGGCTCTGAAGCGGCTGGAGCGCATCCTGCATCCGATGGTCGGTCAGGGAGAGCGGGCTTTCCTGGCGCGGGCGGCGCGCAACCGGCGGAAGGTCGTCGCGCGGGATGTGCCGCTGCTTTTCGAAACCGGCGGCGACAAGCGCTGCGATATGACGCTCGTCGTCAGCGCGCCGGCGCATATCCAGCGCCATCGCGTTCTGGCGCGGCCGGGGATGACCGCCGAACGGTTGGATACGATCCTGGCCAAGCAGATGCCCGACGCGCGCAAACGCCAGCTCGCGGACATCGTAATTCCAAGCAGCTTGGGCAAGCGCGTGACCTGGATTTGCATTCGCCGGGCGCTCAGGCTTGCGCGCAAGAAGGCCGCCGGCCGGCGCGCCTAAGGCGGAAAGGGAAGATCGATGCGGGAAATTGTCCTTGATACGGAAACGACCGGCCTCGATCCGCGCGATGGACATCGCGTCGTCGAAATCGGCTGCGTCGAGCTCAGCTACCATGTGCCGACCGGCCGCGAACTGCATCTCTATATCAATCCCCAACGGGATATGCCGGACGAGGCTTTCGCCATTCACGGCATCTCCGAGGCGATGCTCGAAGGCAAGCCGGTGTTCGCCGATATCGTCGACGAGTTCCTGGACTTCATCGGCGAGGATGCGGCGCTGGTCATTCACAACGCGCCGTTCGATGCGAAGTTCCTGAACGCCGAACTTACAGCCGTGCATCGCCCGACGATCCCCCGCGAACGGCTGATCGATACGCTGGAAATCGCGCGGAAGCGCTACCCGGGCGGCTCGAACAGCTTGGACGCGCTCTGTCGTCGGTTCGATATCGATCTGAGCGTGCGCGACAAGCATGGCGCCGTCATCGACTGTCGGTTGCTGGCCGAGGTCTATCTGGAGCTGGTCGGCGGCAAGCAGCCCGGATTGATGCTGGCGGCGGACGCCGCCGCGTCGGAAAGCGACCGGGGCGCGGCGAAGACAGCGGGGCAGTCCGCCGGCGCCGTCGATCTGGCCCTCAAGGCCGCGGCCTCTCGCCCGCCGCGTCCGCCTCGGGAACACGCGCCGACCGCCGCCGAAGCGGCGGCCCACGCGGAATTTCTGGCGAAGATCAAAGAGCCGATCTGGAACGCCTGACTGGCGCGCCGCCGCCGGCGTTCTCGGCGAAAGGCGTACGCCGTTAGGATTAAACCATCGTATGACGGTCCGATCGGCGTATGATACAAACGTTTTAATACAATCGCTTAAGTACTAATCGCCAGTATGGCGCGCCGGCGCTAAGCGTTTGCGGTAGGCGTTTCCTGCTCGGCCGCCTTGGCCTGCATCTGGCGGAACAAAGCCGTGAAATCGATCGGATTGATCAACAGCGGCGGGAAGCCGCCGTCACGGACGGCGTCGGAGATCACGGCGCGGACGAACGGAAACAGCAAGCGCGGCCCCTCGATCATCACCAGCGGACGCACATGGGTTTCCGGCACGCTTTCGGAAACATTGCAGACGCCGCCATAGCTGACCTCGACGACAAAGAACGTCTTGCCGTCCCGTTCCGCCGCAGCGCGCACATGGATCATCGCCTCGTAATACTGGTTGCCGAGTTGCCGAGCCTCGACGTCGATATCGACGTTGATCGCCGGCGGCGGCGTTAGATCGCCGAGGCTCTGAGGCGCATCCGGGTTCTCGAAGGACAGGTCCTTCACATATTGGGCGGTCAGGGTAATCGGCGGCGCCTTTGCCGTCTCGTCGCCGTTCTCGGCGGCCGGTGCGGCCCCTTCGTCGGCCATGTCGGCGATCTCCTAGATATGATGCGGACGCCACGGCCGGACCGGCGCAGCGTGTGGGAATTGCTTCGGCGTTAGCATGAAACGCAGGCGGATAACAACCGTGGGCGCCAGATGCGCGCGGCCGGCTTTTCGCCGAGGCCGCGCGCTTTAGGGCGCCGGGCGTCAGATGGAGAAGCCGGCGGTCTTCGTTTCGAGATATTCCTCGATGCCCTCATGGCCGCCCTCGCGGCCGAGGCCGGAAGACTTCATCCCGCCGAAGGGCGCGGCCGCCGCCGTCGGGTTGATGTCATTGACGCCGATGATCGCGAAATCCAACCCTTCGACCGTGCGCAGCGCCTTGGCCATATTGTTGGTGTAGACATAGGCGGCGAGCCCGTAGTGGGTGTCGTTCGCCATGGCCATGACGTCCGTATCGTCGTCGAAAGCGACGACGGCGGCGACGGGGCCGAACGTTTCTTCGCGATAGATCAGCATATCCGGCGTCACGTCGGCCAGGACGGTGGCGGCGTAGAAATGGCCGCGATCGAGGCCGTTATCCATCAGGCGATGGCCGCCGCACATCACGCGGGCGCCTTTCGCCTTGGCGTCCTCGACCTGGCGTTCGACCTTGGCGACGGCGGCTTCGTTCACCAGCGGCCCGATGCCCACGCCCTGCTCCATGCCGTTGCCGGCCCGGAGCCGCTCGACGCGGCCGGTCAGCTCGCCGACGAACGCCTCGACGCCGTTCTTGTGCACGAACATGCGGTTCGGGCTGATGCAGGCCTGTCCGGTGTTCAGGAACTTCACGAGACTGGCGCCCTTGGCGGCATGGGTCGGGTCGGCGTCCTCCCAGACGATGAAAGGCGCGTGGCCGCCGAGCTCGAGCGAAATCCGCTTCATGTTTTCGCCGGCCTTGCCGGCCAGCATCTTGCCGACGGCGGTCGAGCCGGTGAAGGTGATCTTGCGGACGCGCGGGTCGGTGGTGAAGACGTCGCCGACCGGCTTCGGATCGGCCGCCGTCACCAGATTGACGACGCCCGCCGGCACGCCGGCTTCCTCCAGGATCTTATAGACGGCGATGGCGCAGAGCGGCGTCGCTTCCGCCGGCTTCAACACGACGGTGCAGCCCGCCGCCAGTGCCGGGGCCAGTTTCCGGGTGAGCATGGAAATCGGGTAGTTCCAGGGCGTCACCGCCGCCACGACGCCCACGGGCGCCTTGGTGATGATGAAGCGCTGGTCGCCGCGCGGCGCCGGGATGGTCTCGCCATAAACGCGCTTGGCTTCCTCCGCATACCAGAGCAGGAAGTCGGCGGCATATTGCGTTTCGTTCTGGGCGGCGCGAAGGGGTTTGCCCTGTTCCGTCGTCATCAGGCGGGCAAGGTCATCCTTCCGCTCGATCATCAGGCTCCAGGCCTTATAGAGAATGGCCGAGCGTTCGTAGGCCGTCTTGCCGGCCCAGGCGGGGAACGCGGCGGTTGCGGCGTCGATCGCGGCGACCGCGTCTTCCGCGCCGCCGTCCGGCACGCTGTCCACGACTTCGCCGGTCGCGGGATTGAGGCTGTCGAAGCTTTTGCCGGACGCGGCGGCGCGCCATTCGCCATTAATGAACACGGGTGCGATGCTCCTGAAGGGAAATTTTCTCGAACTTTACGGACGCCGCCGCCCGGCGCAAGCCATGTTCGCCTGAGCCGTTCACTTGGGCTGTGCGGTTTCCTTGACGAAAGCCCCGTCGATCGTGACGCCGAGGCCAGGCCGGTCCGGCACTTCCACTTCGCCCGCGACGACGGGGAAGTCTTCCTCCACCAGATCGTGCAGAAGCGGATTGTGGCCGAGGCTGTATTCCACGATCCAACCGGCCGTCGATGCGGAGAGAACGTGCAGACCCGCCGCGAAGCCGAGCGCGCCCGTCCAGAGATGGGGCGCAAAGCCCAGATTCCAGGCCGCCGCGAGCGCGCCGATGCGCATGGCCTCGCTCACGCCGCCGGCGATGGCCAGGTCCGGTTGGAGAATGTCGGCGGCGCGGAGTTCGACGATGTCGCGGAAATCGAAGCGGGTGAACTCGCTTTCGCCGGCCGCGATGGGAATGTCCGTCGAGGCGCGCACTTCGGCCATGCCGCGCTTGTCGTCGCCGGTCACCGGCTCTTCGAACCAGGCGATGCGACAATCCGCGACGGCCCGGGCGAAGCGTTTCGCCTCCGCGACGTTCCAGGTGCCATGGGCGTCGACCATGATATCGATATCGGGTCCAAGCGCCTCTCGGGCGGCGCGCACCCGGGCGACGGACATCTGGACCACGTCGTCCTGGCTGCCGACGCGCATTTTGACGGCCTTGAAGTCGCCGCGATCGATGAAGCCTTGCAGTTCGGCGCCGATATCCGCGGGCGGCTTCCAGCCGCCGGACGCATAGGCCGGGAACCTGTCCTTGCGCTTGCCGCCGAGCAGACGGTGCAGCGGAACGCCGAGCGCCTTGCCGGCGATATCCCAAAGCGCGATGTCGATGCCGCCTAGCGCGGCGATGGCGAGGCCGCGCCGCCCGGCGATCGGGAAGGCATGACCGCGATCGATGGCGAAATGGGCGCGGCTGCCATTGTAGCAGATGTCCCAGATACGGGAGATCTGGCTGGCGTCCTCGCCGATCAATTGGGGCGCCAGGTCCTGCTCGATCAGCGCGACGAGCGCGGCGCAGTTGCCCTGGCTGCCGACCGCGGCTTTCGCCTCGCCATAGCCGACATGGCCTTCGTCCGTCTCTACGCGCACCAGCGTGGTGTCGAAGAAGGCCATGCGGCCGAAGTCCGATACGTGCTGGCGTTCCGGCGGAATCGGCGCGCGCAGCCAGGTCGCCTCCATCTTCGCGATCTTCATCGGTTCTGTTTCCCCCAAGCGGACGTCGCGCGCCTGCCGGCCCGACGTTTTCATTTCCTGCTTCGGCGCATCCTGCCGGGGCGATCAGTCGCCTGCAATGTCTGGGGCGGCGGACGAGAGGACCGCGTCGCCGAATGCGGCGAAATCCGCCGCGCGGGGCGACGTCTCCCGCCAGGCGAGGCCAATGCTCCGCGCCGGCTCCGGCAGCGGAAACCGCTGCAGGCGGATCGCGGCCGCGCGGCCCGTCTCGACCGAAGCCGCCATCTGCGGCAGCAGGGTGACGCCCAATCCGGCGGCGACCATCTGGATCACCGTCGCCAGGGTCGAGGCGCCGTAGGGATCGACGCCGCCGGCCGCGCGCTCGGCGCAGAAGCTCAGCGCCTGGTCGCGCAGGCAATGGCCGTCTTCCAGCAGCAATATCGGCTCCCGCGCCAGAAGGTCGTAGGGATCGGCCGTTTCGGGAGCGGTCGTCGGCGCGGCCAGAAGGAACGGATCGTCGAAAAGCGGCCGGGTCGCGACGCCGGGCGTCGGGATCGGCAGCGCCAGCAACAAGAGGTCCAGCCCGCCGGCCAACAGCATTTCGACCAGGCGCGCGGTCTGGGTTTCGTTGATATGGAGGTCGAGGTCCGGATATTGCCGGCTCAGGGTCGCCAGCAGGCGCGGCAGCAGATAGGGCGCGACCGAGGGAATGACGCCGAGGCGCAGGGTTCCCGCGAGCAGGCCGGCGCGGGATTGGGCCACCGCTTCCAGGTCCCGCACGTCTTCCAGAATACGGCGTGCGCGGGCGGCGATCTCGACCCCGTCCGGCGTCAACCGGGCGCCGCGGGGCAACCGCTCCACCAGCGGCACGCCGAGTGCTTCCTCCAACTCTTTGATTTGCATAGAAAGAGCAGGTTGCGTCACCGAGACTTCATCGGCGGCATGGCCGAAATGCCCGGTCCGCGCCAGCGCATCCAAATATCGCAATTGTCGCAGCGTCGTCATGCAGGATCATATATCCTGATGGGTATCGCCCGACAATCCTTGTTTACGTTATCGGATAGCGCTGCCCGGGATCGCGTTACAGTCCAAGCGACGCCTTCGCCAGAATGCCGCGCTGAACCTCGCTCGTGCCGCCGAAAATCGTATTGGCCCGATAATTGAAGTAGCGCGGCGCGGAGCCCGCCTCCGCCAGGGTCTGGGCGACGGAGGCGCGATTGTCGCCCATCGTCTGCTCGAGCTGTTCGAACGGCAGGGCGTACATGCCCGCCGCCTCCACGGTCAGTTCCGTGACGAGCTGGTTCACTTCCGAACCGCGCAGCTTGATCACCGAAGCGTCGGCGCCGGGGTTCTGCCCCGATTTGAACTTCGAAAGCATCCGCAATTCCGAAAGGGCGATCGTGTCCACCTGGATCTGCAGGTCGGCGAGCTTGCGCATGAACGTCGGATCACGGTCCAGTCCGTTCGTTTCCGCCAGCCGCTTCAAGCGCGCCATGTTCAGGGCGATCCGCCCGGAAGCGAAGCTGCCGCCGCGTTCGAACTCGAGCAGATATTTGGCGACGGTCCAGCCTTCGCCTTCCGGCCCGACGCGGTTGCTTTGCGGCGCCCGCACGTCGTCCAGGAAAACCTGGTTGACCTCGTGATGGCCGCCGAGCGTGATGATCGGGCGTACCTCGATGCCGGGCGTCGTCATCGGGATCAGAACGAAGCTGATGCCCATCTGCCGCTTCGGCTCGTCCGAGGTGCGAACCAGACAGAACATCCAATCGGCGAATTGGGCGTGGGTCGTCCAGATTTTCGAGCCGTTGATGACATAATCGTCGCCGTCCTTGACCGCCCGCGTCTTCAGGCTGGCGAGGTCGGAGCCGGAGCCGGGCTCGGAATAACCCTGGCACCAGTAGTCGTCCGTGGCGAGGATGCGGGGCAGGAAATGCGCTTTCTGGGCGTCCGTTCCGAACTTCATGATCACCGGCGCCACCATGCCCAGACCGAGCGGTATGACCGGCGGCGCGCCATAGGAAGCGGTTTCGGTCGCGAAAATGTACTTCTGGGTGGTCGACCAGCCGGGGCCGCCATGCTCTTCCGGCCAGTTGGGGGCGATCCAGCCCTGCTCGAACAGGATTTTCTGCCAGCGAACGGCGTCGTTCCGATCCGGGAAGATCTTGCCCGATTCGAGCCAGCGGTCATGGATGTCCTTCGGCAGTTTCTCCCGCAAAAAGGCGCGAACCTCGTCCCGGAAAGCCAACTCGTCTTCGGTGAAACCGGTATCCATCTTGGATCATCCCTCCTGGTATGGCGGCGTTTCGCGCCACGGATAGAACGGCGGCATGTCCGTCGTGACGCGCATGGGAAAGTTCGGGCGCCGCTTTTCCTTGAACGAGCTCACGCCTTCGCGGGAATCCGCGTTCTGGCCCATATAGCCTTGCAGACAGGCCGACTCGAGCCGGTGGCTCTGCATCGGGTGATCGGCCGAAAGGCCCGTCAACATAAGCTGCCGGCAAAGCGCCACCGACACGGCGGACGTATTCTCCGCGATTTCCAACGCGATCCTGCGCGCCGCGGGCAGCAGGTCTTCCGGCGGCAGGACAGCGCTGGCGAATCCGCCCGCCAGCGCTTCCTCCGCGCCGAACAACCGGCCGGTCAGCATCCATTCCATGCCTTTGGAAAGATGGGCGATGCGCGGCAGAAACCAGGAGCTGCACGCCTCCATGACGACGCCCCGGCGCGCGAACACGAAGCCATAACGGGCTTCGGTCGAGGCGAGGCGAACGTCCATGGCGCATTGCATGGTCGCGCCGATGCCGACGGCGGCGCCGTTGCAGGCCGCGATCAGGGGCTTCTTCGCCTCGAAGAACCGCAAGGCGAGGCGGCCGCCGCCGTCCCGGTTCGGCTCGTCTTCGTTTTGCGGCCGCGCCGCGGGATTGAAGGTCTGGGCGCCGCGGGAGAGGTCGGCGCCCGCGCAATAGGCGCGCCCGGCGCCGGTGATCACCACGGCGCGCACGTCGTCGTTGGAATCCGCAAGATCGATCGCGCCGATCAGTTCGTCGAGCATCGTGCGCGTCAACGCATTCAGCTTCTCCGGCCGATTGAGCGTGATGGTCATTACGCCGGCGTCGATCTCGACGATAATCTCCGAGAAGTCGGTCATCGGCGCGTCGCCGTCGCCGGGCGTTCCGCCGTCAGCTTGATAGAAATCGGCTTTCTCCCCCTGCTTCCAGCGAACGGGCGCTCGGGTCGAACAGCGTCGCCTGGAGAGGAAAGCTTGTCATAGGGATGCGGGATGCGCAAAGCCGTCACGGCTAACCTCAGCGCGGCCGCCCGGTCAGCGTTGGCGCACGTCCAATCCGGCCAGGAATGCCTGCAGGTCCGCCACACGCACGCTGTAGCCGCGGTCGTGCGCCATCGCGGCGAGCGAACGCGCGACTTCTTCCGGCGGCAGCTGGTCCAGCATCTGATCCAGCACGCCGCTCGCGGAGACTTCTTTCGTGAAACGGGCCAGGCGGCGCGGCTCCGACATGGCGAACTTCCTGGTTGATAGCCTCACGATATAGGCGCTGCCCTACGCGGTGTTAGTGACTTGCGTCACATCGGCGAACCTTTGTGATAGCCGATACAAATTTAGGAAAACTGATTCGCTATCGGATCAATATGTCTCAAATGCCGCTTGAATTTCCGCTGGCGATTCCATGCCGTGGGCGAGCGCCGTCATCAGCAGCACCCGGGCCTTCTGGGCCGGCAGGTTGTCGGCGACGACGACGCCGGGCGGCCTGAAGCCTTCAATCTCGATCACGCGGCCGGAAAGCGCCCGCGTCGCCTGCACCACGGCGATTCCGGCCGCCGCCGCATCCGCCAGGGCGTCTTTCTCCCCCGGCGTCACGAAGCCGGGCGCAAAGCCGGCGACGACGATGCCGGCGGGCGACAGGTCCAGCAGCGCCCGAATCTGTCCGCCGTCCGACCCCGCATAGCTGATCGCCATATCGACCCTCGGCAGCGCGGCGCCGGCGTCGAACGGCGTATTCGGCGCGTGAACGCGAACCGGTCGGCGGTAGATCGCAATACGATCGCCGTCCGCATGGCCAAGCAGGCCGAAATCGGGCGATCTGAACGTTTGCAGGCGCATCGTCGAGGTCTTCGTCACGTCCCGCGCGGCGTGAATCTCGTCGTTCAGGCAAACCAGAACGCCCATGCCTCGCGCCGCGGGGGCGGCCGCGACCCGCGCGCCGTTGACGAGATTGAGATAGGCGTCCGTCGAGAGGCCGGTCGGCGGTCGCTGCGCCCCGACGAGCACGACCGTCTTGTCCGTCTTGAGGACAAGGTTGAGGTAATACGCGGTTTCCTCGAGCGTGGCGGTGCCATGGGTGACGACGACGCCTTCTATGTCGCCGTCGGCCGCCAGCACGCCCTCGATATGGCGGGCGAGGTCCGGCCAGTCCGCCTGGCCGATGGCCGTCGAATGCACCTGGCGGAACGGCGCCTGCACGATGTCGGCGACGCGATCCAGCTCGGGTATGCGCGCCAGCAGTTCGTCCAGGGCGAACACCTTGCCGGTGCGGGCATATGTGGCGATGTCGAGGGTATCGACGCCAACCGATGCGATCGTGCCGCCGGTGCCGACGATTGCGACTTTGGGAAGGGACATCTGGGTCTCCGGACCTCAAAAAGACAAAGACGATCGCGCCGCCTTGTCAGCGACGGCGCCGAACAGACCGGCCCGAGGCGCGATATGCGCCTATGGCCGAATTTCGTTTGCCTTGGACAGTTCCCTCAAGGCGGGAGCATACGACCAGGTTCAGGCGGCGGTCCAGCCGCCGTCCGCAAGCAGGGTATGGCCTGTGACAAAACTCGCGTCGTCGGAAAGCAGGTAGAGGATCGGGCTGGCGATTTCAGATGCGACGCCGAAACGCTTCATGGCGTGCCGCCCCTGGGAGCGCGCCATCGCGACCTCCGGCTCAGGCTGGCGGCTCATGCTTCGGCGCAGCATGGGCGTATCGATGGCGCCGGGCGCCACGGCGTTCACGCGCACGCCCGTTTCCGCCAGTTCGAGCGCGGCGGTTTTCGCGAGCGATACGATGGCCCCCTTCGAGGCGATATAGGCGGCGTTCATCGCGCCGCCGCCGAAAGCCAGTTGGGAGGCGATGAACACCGCCGAACCGCCCTCGCTAGCGCGGAAGGCGGGCAACGCGGCCTTCAACCACATCCAGCTGCCCCGGACGTTCACCCGGAATATGTCGTCCCAGGTATCGTCGGCGATATCGGCGAGCGGCGTCCCGCTGGCGCTGATGCCGGCGGCGGTGACCAGGCCTTTCACGGGGCGGCGAAAGCCGCCCGCCAGACGAAAGCCTTCCGCGGCCAGTCCGGCGTCGGAAACGTCGCCGGCCAGCGTGGCGAGCCGTTCGGTCCCAAGGCTGTCCGCCAGAGCCGCGAGCCCGGTCGCGTCCTGATCGACGGCGACCACGGCGGCGCCTTCGGCGATGGCCCGTTCGACGGTAGCGCGGCCTATGCCGGACGCAGCGCCGGTGACGACGATTGCTTTCTCTTGAAATCGCATGGCGCCGATCCTTCCGATTGTCCCGTTCTCAGCGGACAGGCGGATTCTGGCAGAGCCGAGGCGCGGCGATCAAGCATGCCGACGCAATATTATGGTGGGGAACACAGGGCGGCAGCCGCTTAGGGCGCTGGCGTCTGGCCAGCCGAGGGTCGGAGACTCCGGCCGGCCATCGGGATCATGCACGATCGTGTCGAGCGCGCGACGTCCTAGTAGCTGTAGAGATCCCGGTTCTTCTCTTCGCTTTTGTTCAGCACGAGGCCGAGCAGCGTCGTCCATTCGTTGATCAGCTTTTCGCTTTCCCGGATCTCGTTCGCGACCGTTTCGCCGGCGGCGACGACCATCATCGCGCAATCCACGTTCGCCAGCACATTCAGGGCGTCGTCGCTGACCATGACCGGGGAAAGATCCAGAATGATGATGTCGGGATCAAGGCGCACGATCGCATCTTCCAGCGCCGCCTTGGCCGTGTCGCTTTGCAGGATTTCCGCGCCGTCCGAGCTGGGTTCGCGGTTCAGGCCCACAACGAGATTGTCGCCGAAACGCCGGAAGAAATCCTCCGCCGGCGTCTCGCCGGACAGGAACTTGCGCATGCTCAAATCCGCGTCCGAGCACAGCACGGAAGCGATGCGCGGCGCCGCAAGGTCCAGGTCCAGCAACAGGACGCGGGTGGATTTCTGACGGGCGAGACTGAAAGCGAGGTTGATCGAAACGACGGTCTTGCCGACGCCCTTGGTGGGCGAGGTGATCGCCAGGCGTTTCCAACCCTTTTCCTGCAATGTCCGCATCGTGCGGGTGCGCAGCATGTCGAAGGCGCGGTGCGCGGGGTCTTTTCGGCTGCGCGTAACGATGCGCTCCCGCTCCATCTTGGCCTCGTCGACCTGGAGCTCGGGCAGGTTGGCCCAGTCGCTAAGGATATCGGTTTCCGGCAGCGCGACCGCGGCCTGGGCGCCGCCTGCCTGGGCTACGCGGGGCGAAGCCGGGCGGGGCGTTTGCGCGGCGGTCGGCGCGGCGCCGGTTCGTTGCGCGCGGGCCTTATCGATTGCCGATTTCAGTCGTTCAACCATTTAGTCTCACTCCAAAAGCATCGGCGCGGCTTCCCCAAGCCGGCGCCGACATACGCCCGCCTCTTAGACGTCGCTGCTCAACAAGCCGCGCACGAAAACTTCGGCTTTCTCCAGAATACCGCCCATCTTGTCGCGCGCCTGTTCGACGATCGGCGTCAGGTTTGCGTCGTCCATGAGATTCGTGACGAGTCGTTCGAGCGGCGCCACATACAGGTCGATCAGCACCAGGAACCCGGCGCCAAGGCAAATCAGCAAAAGCACGTACAGGCCCGAGGCGAATCGCCGCTTCGAGGTCTCCTGCGCCGTGCGGATGCGCGGGATCGCGACGATCGGCGTCACGCCGACCTGCGCGACGAGGCCCCGCGTCGTGCGGATCGTCCGATTGAGGAGTTCGAGCAGAACGATCAGGGCGAAACCGACGACGATGCTGCCGCCGAAGCCGGCGATCGAAATCAGCTTGCGCGGCGGCGAATCCGGTTCTTCGGGGACCTGCGCCTGCTCCAGAATCTCCAGGCGCTCGGCCTGCCGATTGATTTCCAGCTCCTCGCCGTCGGCCGCCGCCGCTTCCTTGCGGGTCGCGTCCTGCAATTGGTTTTCGAGCTCGGAGGAGCGCCGGATCAGCGAGGCGAGCGCGATCTCGACATCCGGGGTCGCGGCGATGGAAACGCGCAGCGTATCCATGCGCTTCTTCAGGCCATCGATCTGTTCGTTCAACAAGCCGAGCTGCCGGTCGGAAACGAGAAGCTGGTTCCTAAGATCCGAGGCGCGGGCGTTCTCCGCGGCGCTGGCTGCGTCGTCCAGCCCCTTCGCCGCTTTCCGCGCGCGGGCGTTTACCGCCGCTTCCAGCGAGGCGATGCTGGCGCGGATGCGGCGAATGCCGGGATGTTCATCCGAAAACGTGCCGCGCGCCTGGGCGAGCTGCTGACGCAGCGTTTGCAACTGCCGCTCTTCTGGATAGAGCTGGCTCGCGCCGGGGCCCATGGCGTGGCCTTGCTCGATCGCCTTGCGAAGGGCGTTGCTCGTCTCTTCCTTCTTGACGCGGTCGTTCTCCAGCTGGAACACGCGTTGCTGGAGCGCCAGCAGTTCCGACTGCCGGCCGCCGAGCGTATCCGGCAGCGACCCGGCGTTCTCCGCCTTGAAGTCCGCGATCGCCGCTTCGGCCTGGGTGAGCGCCAGCGCGATGTCTTCCTTCTTCTTCTTAAGGAAGTCGCGCGTCGAGGAGGCGCGTTGCGACCGGGATTCGACGTTCTCCTGAAGCACCATCGTCACGAGTTCGTTCGCGACTCTGGCCGCCACGACCGGGTTCCGGGCCGTATAGGTTACGGTGAAGGCGGTGACCGTCGCGTTTTTCGATGCGCGTCGCTTTTTCTTGCCGCCGCTCGACAGGCCGACTTCCTGAACGTCGATGGAGTCGCGCAACGTCTCAACGATCTCGGTCGGCGACATGCGTTCCCGGCCGTTGAACAGCTCCATGCGCTCCGCCATGTCGAGGAGGTTGGCGCGGGTGGTCAGCCGCTGGCGGATGAGCGCAAGGCGCTCCGCCGAGCCGACTTCGACGGTCGAACGCACCAGCTCCGTCGGGATCTGCTGCGTCTGAACGAGGATCTGAGCGGTCGACGAATAGTAGGGCGGCAGGAGCAAGGCCGTCAGGAGGACGATCGGCGTGATGACGACGATGCTGGCGACCAGCACCCATGCGCGGCGCCGGAAAGCGGAAATGAGCTCCGAGATGTCAATTGCGCCGTTCAACGTGTCTGTCTCCTGCGTCCTCGACCGGCGTCAGGCGCACGGCGCCCAAGGCCCGGATCTGGCCATCGCAATCCGAAATCTATGGGCGAAACCGTAACCATCCGCCTAATTCTATTTCTCCGCACTTTTCTGCAGGTCTTCCAGGGTGGCTTTCGCTTCCTTGACCTGCGGCGACGACGTGTCGTCGCCGGCGAGTTCGAGCGTCCGCGTGAGCGCCTTCACGGCCTCCGCGCCGACCCCGGCCTTCGCATAGGCCATGCCGAGATGGAACTGCGCCAGCATGACGTTCGGCATCGCCTCCGCCGCCGGCCGCAGATAGCTGAGCGCCTGCTCCGGCTCGCCGCGCAGATAGACCAGCCAGCCATAGGTGTCCTGGTACTGCGGGACCTGGGATTCGCGCAGGCGGCGGGCGATGTCGTATGCCCGCTGAATGTTCGCTTCGCTCGGGAAGCGGTCCGTCAACAGGCTGGCATAATTGTTCGCGACGATGAACGAGTTCGGCTGCAGCTTGATCAGTTCCTCATACTCGTTGAGCGCGCCGGCATAGTCGCCTTTCTGCTCAAGCAGGATCGCATAGGTGAGTTTCAGGCTTGAGACCTTGGTGGCGTCGGCCCCGAGCTTCGCCGTCGATTCGGCCTCGTCCAGCCGTTTCTGGTTGATCAGGAACTGCGCGAGGGCCGAATAGGCGTTGGCCGCTTCGGGGTTGAGCTCGACGAGCTTGCGGTAGGCCGCCTCGGCTTCTTCGGATTCGCCGAGCGCCGCGTGAAGGTCGCCCTTCAGGCGCAGGGCGGTCGGGTTCTCCGGCGTCGATTGCAGGACGTCCTCTAGGAACGCCCGCGCCCGATCCGACTGCCCGGACCGGAGATAGGCCGAAACCAGGGCCGCCATGCTGGACTGCGAGGACGCGTTGCGCTGGTAGATGGCCTCCAGCAATTCGATGCTGCGATCGTGTTCCTTGCGGCCGGCGAGGCTTTGCGCCTGGACGAAATCCGCGACCTGGTCGTTCTCGGAGGTATCACGCAGCTGCTTCGCGATCTCCTCCGCGCCGTTCCAGTCCTGGCGCTCGAGCTTCAACTGGGCGAGCGCCCGCAGCAGGCCGTCGTTCTTGGGGTGCCGGCGCAGCGCGTTTTCAATCAAACCTTCGGCGAAATCCGACTTGCCGGTCCCGCGTAGGTGCCTGGCGTAGGCCAGAACGGGCGTCGGGTTGTAGTCGGAGACCTGGGTGGCGGCGCCCAGGCGCTCGCCGACGAGGCTGGTGGCGCCTTTCAATTCGTGGGCCCTGGCTTCGATCATGAGATAGCGCCAGTTTTCCGGGTCTTCCGAGCTTGCCGCGCGAATATCCTGGATGGCGGAGTCGAAGTCCCTGCCCGCGATCTTCAACTGCGCCCTGAGCGCCAGCGCATCGGCGTGGCCGGCGTCGCGCTTCAACACGCCATCGACCAGATGCCGGGCCGCCTCGGCTTCGCCGTTCTCCGCCCGCCAGGTCGCGAGCTGCACGGTCGCGGCGTCGCCATTGGGCGTATCGCCGTATTTGACGATGATCTGCTGGAGTTGGGCGATAGCCGCTTCATCGTTTCCGGTCGAGAAATCCAGCCGCACCAGGGCCATCTCGTAGCGGAAGTTGTTGTCCGGCGTCCGGTTCTCTTTGATCAGTTTGTTCAATTCGGCGCGCGCCGCTTCCGGGCTTCGATAGTTCACCATGAACTGCGCGACGGACAGCGCGGCGTCGGCGTTGTTCGGAAGCGCGGCGGCGAACGCGCGGACGGCGGTCTCCGCTTTGTCCAGTTCGCCCTGGCTCACATGCCAGCGGATCAGAGCGGAGTGAAATTCGGGCCGTTCGGGATACAGGCCGGTCAACCGGTTCAGGATGACCGGAACCTCGCTCTTGTCCTCCTGGGCGCCGACGAGGCGGAGCTTATAGAGATTGAGCGACAGGTTTTCCGGCGATTGCGCCAGCGCCGCATCAATCCGGGCGTTCGTGGCGGCGAGATCGCCCTGGCGATGGGAGACGGCCGCAAGCACCAATTGCGCATCGGGCAGCACCGGCTCCACGGCAAGCGCGGCGTTCGCGCTTTCGATCGCCAGATCGTAGTTCTCGACCTGGATGCCCACCGTGGCCCGCAGGAGCAGGGCTTGGGTGTTGTTCGGCGCCAGCTGTGCGGCGGCCATGGCGTATTTCAGCGCTTCGTCCAACTGGCCGGCGGTCAGCATGATGCGGCCCAGTCGGACGCGGGCTTCGGCGTTGTTCTCGTCCAGTTCGATCGTGCGCTGATAGTTGCCGACGGCGGCTTTCAGGTTGCCGGCCTTTTCGCGCATCTTGGCGATGGCGAAATAGGCGGGCGCCATGGTGTCGTCCAGGCGCAGCGCCTCGCGGAACTCAAGAGCCGCGCGCGCGTCGTCGCCGGCTTCCGCCAGCTTCAGGCCGTTCTCATAGTGCTCTTGAGCGCGCTCGTCGGCCGGTTCGCACGCGGCAAGCAGCGCCAGCGTCGCGGCTCCGATTGCAAGGCGTTTGAGTCCGGTCGCCGAAAAACGGTTCATTTCCTGATTCCCCATTGCCGCAGCTTCGCGCCTGGACGTGAGACCAGACCGGCGAAATCGCTTGTTTCAGCAGTCGTGATTGGCATTCCGCCGCGCCGCCGCCTGTGCTGATCGCCGACCGAGTATCTCACCGGTGTACTAATAGGCGGTTGCCAGCGGGCGCCATCCGTGCCGTTTTATTCGCTAGGACGCAGCTAGCCCTTGCGTTCTACGCCTTCGGGCGGCGGATTTGTATTTAACATTTCGCAACCTTCCGCTGCCGCGGGGCGGCGGCGCGGTCATTCGGCTGCGAGAATGAGCCCGTCTTCCAGGTCGCGGGCGGCGCGGGCGTTTGGCCGCTCCTGGGCGGCGCCATAGCCGCCGCCGGCCGCGGTCTGCACGACCAGCCGGTCGCCCTTTCTGAGCTTGAACTGGCATTTTGAGGCGAGCGAAATGGTTTCGTCGCCGCGGATTACCAGATTCTGGCCGACCGCGCCTGGCGCGCCGCCGAAAATGCCGTCGGCCGGGATCTTGAAACGGTCGCCATAGGTGGCGAACACGACCCCGTCTTCAAGGATTTCATAGACTTTGCGCACGCCATGGCCGCCACGCATCCGTCCCGCCCCGCCGGAGCCGACGACGAGGCTGTAGTCGATGCAGCGGAAGAACCGGTGGTCCATGTCGGTCGCTTCGATCGGGATGTTGCCGCAATTGGAAAGCGGGCTGTCCACGCCGTCGACGCCGTCATTGTGCGGCCCGGCGCCGTAGCCGCCGCCGAAGATCTCCAGATAGATGTCGTAGCCGTCCGGCCCCAACCAGGCGAGACAGCACGCTGTGGTCGTATCGGTGCCGGTCGCGATCACCCGTTCGGGCGCCGCCTGGGAGAGCGCCTTCATCACGGCGTCGAAGGCGCGGTAGCTCGGCAGCAGCCGGGCGCGGACCGGCGCCGGATAGCGCGGGTTCAGGATCGAGCCCTCGGGCGCCTTCACGGTGATCGCGCGGCTGCAGCCGTCGTTGAAGGGGATGTCGGCGTCCGTCAGCACGGACTTGGCCGCCGCCACCGCCGAGGACACCGTCGAAGCGTATGGGTTGTTCATATTGGAGCCGACCTGGGGCGACGTGCCGGCGAAGTCGATCGTCATGGAATCGCCCGCGATCGTGACCGTCGCCTTGATGCGGATCGGACCGGAGCCCTGGCCGTCGTCATCGACGGCGTCCTCGCCGTGATAGACGCCGTCCGGCGCGGCGGCGAGCGCGTTGCGCACCCGGCGCTCGGAATAGTCGAGCATCTCCGCCATGGCGTCGGCGAGCTTCTCCGGTCCGTACTTCTCCGCGAGCGCGGTCACCCGCTCGGCGCCGACGGCGTTGGCGGCGAACTGGGCGTCGATGTCGCCCAGGGTCGCGTCCGGCATGCGCACATTCGCGCGCACGAAGGCTTCCCACGGCCCGCCTGTCCAGTCCCGCTCCCGGTTCAGCTTGAGCGCGGGGAACACGATGCCTTCGGCGTGGATGTCGGCGGCGTCGGGGTTCAGGCCGGCCGCGCCCCCGCCGAGGTCGATGTGGTGCACCACGGTCGCCGAGAAGCCGATCCTGGCGCCCTGGTGGAAGATCGGGCTGAACAGGAAGATGTCCTGGATGTGCTGGCCGCCCAGATAGGCGTCGTTGGTGATGAAGAAGTCGCCGTCTTCCAGGCTGTCGATGTCGTGACGCTCGGCGCAATGGCGGAAGGTGTGGGTTATGGAGCCGAGCTGCATGGGAATGAGCTCCGCCTGGGCGACGACGGCGCCGTCGGCGGTCATCAGCGCGGCGGAGCAGTCCTCCGCCTCGCGCACGATGGGCGAATGGGCGGAGCGGATCAGCTTCACGCCCATCTCCTGGGCGGCCGCGATCAGGGACTGGGCGACGATCGCCTGTTCGACCGGGTCGAGCGCCATGTCTAGTTCTCCTGCTGAATCACGATGTTGCCGGCGGCGTCGAGCCGGGCCTGCCAGCCGGTCGGCGCGAATACGGTGGCGAGGCCGTCGTCGATGAGGAGCGGCCCGGCGAGCGGCGTCTCCGGCAACGCCGCGCGGGACAGCATGCGCGCCTGCTGTTTCCGTCCGCGCTCGAACAGGTCGACGGTCTTCTCCGCGTCGCCGAGGTCGCGGGCGACGGGCGCCTCCGGGAACGCAGGCGCAGGCAACGCGCCGCCGGCGCGGTAGGCCACGATCTCCGCCGCCTCGCCCTTGGCCTTGGCGAAGGCGTAAAGCAGCCGGTGGGCCGCGCGGAATTTGTCCTCGAGGCCAGCCGCGTCCAGGCTGGCGAGCTCTTCGGACGTCAGGGCGACCGGCGCCTCGAAGGCCTGGCCGCGATAGCGCATGTCGAGCGTGTAGTCGAAACGGGTCGGCGGCGCGAGCCGGTGTTCGGCGAAATGGGCGCGGATTTCCGCCGACAGCGCCTCCAGATGGCCGCGAATGAGGTCGGGCGCGTCGGCGTCGAGCGGTTGCCGGTCCGTCAGGGCCGCGTAGCGGGCATAGTCGGCGACTAGCAGGCCGAGCGCCGACAGCACGCCGGCGAACGGCGGGATCACCACCGCGCCGAGGCCGATCTCCTGGGCGACGCGCACGGCGTGCATCGGCCCGGCGCCGCCGAAGGCGACAAGCGCATAATCGCGCGGATCGCGGCCGCGTTCGGTCGATACCCGTTGGATCGCGCGGGCGATGTTGGATTCCGCAAGCTGGATCGCGGCGTCCGCGATCTCCAGCGGCGTCTGGCCGAAGAGCTCGGCGAGCGGCGCGAACGCGGCTTCCGCCGCCGCGACGTCCAGGCTCATCTCGCCGCCCAGAAACGCGTTCGCCTGCATGGTGCCGCGCACCACATGGGCGTCGGTGATCGTCGGCGCCTTGCCGCCTTTGCCGTAGCAGGCCGGGCCGGGGTCCGCGCCGGCGCTTTCGGGGCCGACCCGCAACATGCCGCCGTCGTCCGCCCAGACGAGCGATCCGCCGCCGGCGCCGACCGTCGCCATGTCGATCACCGGCGTTTTCACCGGCAGGCCGTCGATCTTCGTTTCCGGCGCCAGCGCGGGCCGGCCGCCGGGCGCCAGGCACACGTCGGTCGAGGTGCCGCCGACATCCAGCGTGATCAAATCCTTGAAACCGGACCGCGCGGCCTGCGCCACGGCGCCGACGACGCCCGCCGCCGGGCCGGAAAACAGCGCGGATATGGCGTTCTCGGCCATCGCCGCCGCCGGCATCCGCCCGCCATTGGACTGCATCACCGAGAAGGCGCCCTTGAAGCCGCTTTCGCCGAGCGTCGCCTCGAACCGGTCCAGATAGCGGCCGACGACGGGCTGCACATATGCGGAAAGCGTCGTCGTCGACGCCCGCTCGTACTCCCGGAACTCCCGCGCGATCAGGTGGGAGGGCGCGGCCGCGACATCGGGCGCGATCTCGGCCACGAGCGCGGCCAGCGCCTGCTCGTGGACGGGATTGGCGAAGCCGTTCAGGAGGCAGATGGCGACGGCGTCGAACGTCCGTTCGGCCAGGAGCGCGCTCAGTTTCGCCCGCACGGTTTCGAGGTCGAGCGGCTGGACGATCGCGCCACCGGGGCCGATCCGCTCCGCCGCTTCGATCGTGTCCCGGCGGCGAACCACCGGTTCCGGCTTTTCGTAGTGGAGGTCGTAGATGCGCCTGCGCTGGTGGCGCTGCAACAGCAGAAGGTCCCGGAAGCCTTCGGTCACGATCAGGGCGACCCGGGCGCCTTTGCGCTCCAGAATGGCGTTGGTCGCCACGGTCGATCCGTGGGCCAGTTCGTCCAGCGCCGTCAGATCGACGCCGCCCTTGGCGAGCGCGTCCATCGCCCCGATATCCGGCGAGCTTGGCGTCGAAGGCGCCTTGGCGACGATCACCTGCCCGTCGCGAACGTAGACAAGATCGGTAAAGGTGCCGCCGACCTCGACGCCGGCGCGCGCCGGAACCCCGCTCACGGCCGAAACGCCTGGAAAATCGGGCAGGGTTTCAGGGCGGCGGTCGGAAGCGTAAGGCGCGGCATCGTAAGCTTTCTTTCGGGCGCGGACGGAAGCGGTCTCGGCTCGGAGCCTAGCAGGCTGTCGAATCTGTCCGCAACGCAGAAGGCGCCTGTAAACGCCGGCGCCGGGCGCGCGCTTTCCGAGCGTCGCCTAGAGGATGATAAGGCGATTGGGCAATTCGTCCTGATCGGCGGCGTCGCCCGGGAGATGCGCCGCCAGCGCATCGTCGAGAATATCGATGGCGGCGAGGAATCCAGCCGTGGCGTCGCCGGCCTTGACCTCGCGAACGAAGGCGTCGACCGCGCTTTGCCAGACCTCCGCTGGCACGGTCTTGGCGGCGTTCTCGTCGGCGATGATCTCCACGTGATGCTCGAATGCCGAAACGAACAGCAAGACGCCGGCGCGGTCCCGGGTCATGCGCACGCGCTGCTCGTAGAACTGGGCGCGGGCGTTGCGGGCGGCGCGGCGATGCATCAGGCCGCGCGGCGTGATCAGCCGGCGCGCCGCGTCGACCTGGGCCAGCAGGAGAACCAGAAACGCGGTTCCAAGCGCCGCCGCATGGGCGAACGGCGCGCCGCCTTCGATCAGGCCGAACGTCCAGGGAAAAGGCGCCGCCAGGCCCAGGATCGCGGCCAGCGCCAAGGCCACATAGCGATAGCTGTCGCTAGCCGGCGCCACGACGGCGACCAGTTCCGCGCGGGTTCGACTTTCCGCCGCCCGGATCGCCTGTTCGATGCGCTGGGCGTCCGCCGCCTGGATGAATTCCGCCATCCGCGCCTCCTACCAGCCGCCCGAGGCGCCGCCGCCGCCGCCGGACCCCCCGCCGCCGCCAAATCCGCCGCCGCCGCCGAAACCGCCGCCTCCGCGCCAACCGTCGCCGTCATCGTCGATCCAGTACCAGGGGCTCGAACCTTGGTCTTGGCCAAGGGCGCGGCGGCGCTCCCGGCGGCGGTTTGCGTGATACTTGATCAGCATCACGATAAGAAACCATCCGATGACGATCGCATAGGGAACCCAAGGCGGCTCTTCGTCCTTGGGCTGGGCCTTGTACTCGCCCGCGATCGCCGCCAGGATCGCGTCGACGCCGGCCTGAACGCCGCCCGCCATGTCGCCGGCCTTGAACCTTGGCCCGATTTCCCGGCCGATGATGCGCCCGGCGAGCCCATCCGGCAGCGCGCCTTCCAGGCCGTATCCCACCTCGATGCGGATGCGCCGTTCTTCCACGGCGACCAGCAGCAGCACGCCATTGTTGCGGTCGGCCTGGCCAAGGCCCGTCGTGCGCAGGATCGCGAGCGCGGCCTGCTCGATCGTCTGCCCCTCCAGCGTCTTCACCGTGGCGACGGCGACCTGGTTCGTCGTCGCCGCCTGATGGGCGCGCAGCTTGGCGATCAGGGCCGTCTCGACGTCCGCCGGCAGGATATTCGCGCCGTCGACGACATAGTTCGTCAGCGTCAGCAGCGGCGCCGCCGCCCGCGCCGGAACGCTGGCGGCCAGCAGCAGCAGGACAATGACGGCGAGGCGGCGCATGCCCGGTTAGTTGAACTTTACCTGGGGAGCCTCGGCCGTCTTCGGATCGGCGGAGAAGGTCTGCATCTGCTGCTTGTCCGGGTAGAGGAACTGCGCCCAAAGCCGGCCGGGCAACGTCACCAGTTCGGTGTTGTACAGACGGACGGCCTCGATGTAGTCGCGCCGGGCGACGGCGATACGGTTCTCCGTACCTTCGAGCTGGATCTGCAAAGTGCGGAAATTCTCGGCGCTTTTCAGGTCGGGATAGCGTTCGACCACGACCATCAGCCGGCCGAGCGCCTGGCTGAGGCCGCCCTGCGCCGCCTGGTATTTCTGGAAGGCTTCGGGATCGGTCAGCATATCCGCCGGCAGCTTCGTCTGGGTCGCGGCGGCGCGGGCGTTGACCACGGCCTCCAGCGTCTCCCGCTCATGGGCCGCGTAGCCCTTCACCGTCTCCACCAGATTGGGGATCAGGTCCGCCCGGCGCTGATACTGGTTCTCGACCTGCGCCCAGTTCGCCTTCGCCAGCTCCTCATATGTCGGGATGTCGTTGACCCCGCAGCCGGCGAGGCCAAGGGTCAGTGTCGCGACGGCGACGATCCGGGCGAAGGCGCGCATGTGGGGGCTCCCTCCCAATTGCGGTAAAAGCGGGCGGCCGGGCTTGCGCCGGGCCGGGACTTCGGGCGTCACTATCATGAATGCCCGCTGGAGTCGCCCATGACCGATCTGCACTTCAAAACCGCCCTCGCGATCGCGGCCGATATCCGGGAGAAGCGCGTCGGCGCCGTCGAGGCGCTCGATCATTTCGTCGCCCGCATGGACGCGCACAATCCCAAACTGAACGCCATTATCCAGACAGACCTGGAGACGGCGCGCGCGGACGCGATCGCGGCCGACGCCGCCCTGGCCCGCGGCGAAATCATGGGCCCGCTGCATGGCGTGCCGATGACGTTGAAGGAAAGCTTCGACCTGAAGGGTCTGCCGACGACCTGGGGCGACCCGTCCCTCAAGGGCAACATCGCCGCGGCCGACGCGCTCGCCGCCACGCGGCTGAAGCAGGCGGGCGCCGTGATCTTCGGCAAGACCAACGTGCCCCTGATGCTGGCCGACATGCAGTCCTTCAACGCCGTCTACGGCACGACCAACAGCCCCTGGGCGGACGGGGTGACGCCCGGCGGCTCGTCCGGCGGGGCGTCGTCCGCGCTGGCGGCGGGCATGACGGGGCTGGAGGCAGGCTCGGACATCGGATCGTCCATTCGCAGCCCGGCGCATTATTGCGGCGTTTTCGGCCACAAACCGACCTATGGCGTGCTGCCGCCGCGCGGCCACGCCCTGCCCGGCGCCTATGCATTCGCCGATATCTCGGTGATCGGTCCGCTGGCGCGCGGCGCCGGCGATCTGGAGACGGCGTTTGGCGTCATGGCCGGGCCGGAGCCGATGGAGGCGGTGGCCTGGACCTTTCAACCGCCGCCGCCGCGCAAGCGGGAGTGGAAGGGCCTCCGCGTCGCCGTAATGTACAGCGCGCCGACCTGCGAAACCGACGCCGAATATGCCGAACGCCTGCACGACGTCGTGGCGTTCATCGCGCGCCAGGGCGCGCTGGTGGACGAGACGGCCTTGCCGGAGATCGACCCCATTCGCGCCCACCGGCTGTATGTGACCCTGCTGCGCGCGGCCACGTCCGGACGCCAGCCGCCAGAGATGATCGCCCGGAATATCCGCGAGGCCGAAAGCCTGCCGGAAGACGACCAGAGCTATTACGCGCTGATGGCCAGGGGCAACGTCATCCGTCACAAGGATTGGCTGGCGTTCAACAACGAGCGCATGGCCATGCGCTTCGCCTGGGCCGCTTTCTTCGAGCGTTTCGACGTGATGCTCTGCCCGGTCGCCTCCGGCGCCGCCTTTCCGCAGAACGAGGTCGGGCCCCGCTGGGAGCGCAACATCCCGGTGAACGGCAAGCCGACGCCGCAGACGGACCAGTTGTTCTGGGCCGGCTGGAACGGCGTCGTCGGCCTGCCCGGCACGGTCGCGCCGATCGGGCTCACCCGCTCGGGCCTTCCCGTCGGCGTTCAGATCATCGCCCCTTATTTGGAGGACCTGACGGGCATCGAGGTCGCCAAGCTGCTGGAACGCGACTATCAGGCCTTCGAGCCGCCGCCGGGCTATTGATCGCCGATGGACCGCCGCGAGAAAGACCGCGCCGCATTTCTGCAATCCGCCGGTTGGGCCGACGCCGACCTGGACTGGCGGCGGGGCGACGCCTCCTTTCGCCAGTATGCGCGCCTTGAGCGCGGCGGCCAGCGGGCGATGCTCATGGACGCGCCGCCGCCGAAGGAGCGGGTTGAGCCCTTCCTCGCGGTCGGCGCGATGCTCCAGGCTGCCGGGCTGACGACGCCGACCGTGCTTGCGTCTGATCCGGCGCGCGGGTTTCTGCTGCTGGAAGACTTCGGCGACGCCACTTTCACGGCGTTGCTGGACGGCGGGGCCGAGGCCGCGCCGCTCTTTGACCTCGCGACCGATGCGCTCATCGCCATGCGCCGCGCCGTCGGTCCGGCGGCGCGGGCCCTGCCCAGGTTCGATGCGGGCCTGCGCGCCAGCCACCTCTCCACTTTCTGGGACTGGCTCTGGCCCGAGGCGCTCGGCGCGCCGGCGAGCGCCGCCGACAAGGCGGTTCTGAGATCCATCTGGCAAAGGGCGTTGGCTTCGGCGCCGACGCTGGGACAGGGCTTCGTCCACCGGGATTTCCACGTGGACAATCTGATGCGGCTCGAGGAGCGCGACGGCGTCGCCGCCTGCGGCGTGCTGGATTTTCAGGACGCCGGTTTCGGGCCGCTCGCCTATGATCTGGCGTCGCTCGTCGAGGATGCCCGCCGGCCCTTGCCGCCGGCCCTCAAGGCGCGTTGTCTCGCGCGCTACCGCGCGGCGTTTCCCCATCTATCGCCGGAAGAGATCGATGCGGCGATCGCGGTGCATGGGGGCCAGCGACATATGCGATGCGCCGGCCTGTGGATACGTCTCTGGCGGCGCGACGGCAAACCGGGCTATCTCCATTTCATGCGAAACACATGGGCGCTTCTCGAAGCCAGTCTGGCCCACCCGCTGCTCGGGGACGTGCGCGACTTCCTGGACGCGCGCTTTCCGGCGGACGCGCGCCGCCGCGCCATCGCGCTCGGCGAGGACCGTACATGAACGAGGCGGACGCCGGCGCCGAAACCAAGGCCGCGGCCTTGGCGCGCCTGGCGCTCGCGCCCGCGCCGCCGGCGGAGATTGAGGTCGGCATGGCGCTTGCGGCCGGGCGGGGCACGCGCCTCGGCGCCCTTGGCCGGTCCGAGCCCAAGGCGTTGCTGGAGGTCGGCGGCGAAGCGCTGGTGGATCAGGCGCTGGCCGGCCTCGCCGCCGCCGGCGCGCGGCGGGCGGTGGTGAACGCGGCCCATCTGAAGGAACGGATCGTCGCGTATTTCGAAGGCCGCGACACGCCGCTGCCGACGGCGCTTTCCCTGGAGGACGCGCCGTTGGAGACGGGCGGCGGCGTGCGCAAGGCCCTGCCGCTTCTGGGCGACGAGCCGTTCTTCGTCGTGAACGCCGATATCTGGTGGGGCGGCAGCCTCGCCAGTGGGCTCGAGGCGCTGCGGCGGACCTGGCGCCCGGCGGCGATGGACGTTCTGTTGCTGGTTCTGCCCACCATGCGCGCCGGCGGGTATAGCGGCCGTGGGGATTTCTACATGGACGGCGCCGGCGCGCTCAGCCGCAAGCATGAACTGGAGACAGCGCCCTTCGTCTTTACCGGCGCGCAAATTCTCGCCCCCGCCGCCTTCGAGGGCGCCCCGGACGGCGGATTTTCCCTGAACGTGATCTACGACCGCGCCCAGGCGGCCGGCCGCCTGTTCGGCGTGCTGCATCCGGGCTCCTGGATGGATGTCGGCACGCCGGCCCGCCTCGCCGCCGCGCGCGTCGCCGCCGATCCCGGCCGCCAGCAGCAGCTTCTATGAGCGCCGCGCCGCTCAGAGGCGTTTTCGCGATCCCGGCCGGCGCCGCGTTCCTGGACGATCTGGCCGCCGGGCTTGCGGCGGCCTATCCGCCGGCGGTCCTGGCCGAAGCACGGGTCTATCTGCCGACCCGGCGCGCCTGTCGCGATCTCGTCGAGGCGTTCCTGCGCCTGCCGGGCGAAGCTGGCCTGCTGCCGACGGCCTATCCGCTTGGGGACGTGGAGGCGGACGATCTGGCCTTCGCCGCGACGGAGCCGGCGCTCGGCCTCGCCGCCGCCGCGCTGGACCTGCCGCCCGCGGTCTCTCCGCTCGCCCGGCGCTTTCAGCTTGCGCGGCTCGCCCAGGCCAAGCATCGCGCGGAGCATGGCGCGCCCCTGCCGCTCGCCGCCGCCCTGCGGCTGGGCGAGGCGCTCGGCCAGTTTCTGGACGAACTGGCGATCGAGCGGGTCGACCCGGCGCGCATCGGCGAGATCGACGCCGGGGATTTCGCCGAACATTGGCAGCGGGTGCTGACCTTCCTCGAAATCGTGCTCGCCCACTGGCCGGCGCATTTGAAAGCCGAGGACCGCATGGACCCCGCCGCCCGGCGGGAGGCGCTGCTGGAAGCGCAGGTGAACGTCTGGCTGGCCGACCCGCCCGGAACGCCGATCGTCGTCGCCGGCTCCACCGGCGCCTTGCCATCGACGCGGGCGCTGATGCGGGCCGCCCTCGCGTCGCCGTTGGGGGCCGTCGTGTTGCCTGGGTTCGAGGCCGATGTCGCGCCCGACGACCGGAAGGCGATCCTGGCGGCGCCGGCGCATCCGCAGCATGCCATGGCGGCCGCGCTCGACGCGCTCGAGATTCCTTCCGGCGATGTCCGGCCCTGGCCGGCGAGCGATTTTGCGTCGGGCCGGCCCCGTCGCGCGTTCGTGGCCGAGGCGTTGAGGCCGGCGGCGACGGTCGAGGCCTGGGCGGGGCTCGATCGCTTCGCCTTTGACGACGCGACGGACGACCTCCTCCGCGTCGACGCCCCGAACGAGGACATGGAAGCGCGCGTCATCGCGCTGTTCCTGCGGGATCGCGTTCACAGGGCGGCGCCCGGCGATCGCGCCGCCCTGGTGACGCCGGATCGGATGCTGGCGCGCCGGGTCGCGGCGGAGCTGGCGCGCTGGGAGATCGAGGCGGACGACTCCGCCGGTCGGCCCCTTGGGGAGACGACGGTCGGCGCGTTCCTGCGACTGGTTGCGCGCGCCTGCCGGCCGGGCGCCGGGGCGATCGACTGGCTTGCGCTGATGAAGCATCCGCTCGCCGGCGGCGGCATGAGCCGGGCGCGGTTCCGTCGCCGCGCGCGGGCCGTTGAGCTGGCGATCTGGCGTGACTCCGAACGCCAGCGCGCCGCGAACTCGCTGGCCGCCGTCGCGAACGAGCTGCATCGGAGCGGGCCGAAAAGCCTTGCGGAGTTCGTGGACGGCGTCGTCGGGCTCACGGCCCCGCTCGCCGGCGTCGCTGGCGGGACGTCGCAATCGTTCTCGGATCTGATGACCGCCCATATCCAGACCGCCGAGGCGCTCGCGACGACAGATCGCGAGGCCGGCGCGGACCGGCTGTGGCGGGGGCCGGACGGCGAGGCGGCGGCGACGCTGCTCGCCGAAGCGTTGGATGCGGCCGACGCCTGCCCGCCGCTCCGCGCCGCCGACTATGCCGACGCCTTCGACGCCATCGCCGAGGGCGCCGCCGTGCGGCCGCGGCCGAAGGAAGGCGCCCAGGTGGCGATTCTCGGCGTGCTCGAAGCGCGGCTCGGCCGCTTCAGCGCGGTGGCGCTCGGCGGCCTGGACGAAGGCCTGTGGCCCCGCCAGCCGCCGGCCGATCCGTGGTTCAGCCGCGCCATGCGCCGGCAGATCGGCCTGTCCGATCCGGAACGTCGCGTCGGCCTTTCCGCCCATGACTTCGCCCAGCACCTGGCGGGGCCGGACGTGTTGTTGACCCGCAGCCTCCGCCGGGACGGCGCGCCGACCAAACCGTCCCGCTGGCTGGAGCGCCTGGACGCGGCCCTGGCGGCTGCACACGCTGGACCATTGGCGGAGAACGAGAACGACTTTCTCGATTGGGCGAAGCGGCTCGACCCGGCCCTACCGCCGATCGAGATTCCGCCGCCCGCCTTCGCGCCGCCGGTCGAAGCCCGGCCGCGCCGGCTCTCGGTCACGCGCGTCAAGACGCTGATGACCGACCCCTACGCCATCTATGCGCGCTATGTGTTGGGCCTGAAGGCGCTCGGCCCGCTCGATCCGCCGCCCAGCCCGGCGGACCGGGGCAAGATCGTTCACGCCGCCTTTGAAATCTTTCTCAGCGAATGGCCGCGCGACCTGCCGGACGACATCGCCGCCGCGTTGATGGATGCGGGCGAGAAAGCGTTCGAGGCGTACAGCGACGACCCCGCCATCGCGGCCTTCTGGCGGCCCGCGTTCGACCGGGCGGCGCTTTGGGCGGCGCCGCTGGAACGACAGAGACGGCTTGAGCTGGACGTCGCGGAAGTGCTTTCCGAAGAAACCGGCGGCGCCGTTTTCCCGGCGCCCGGCGGCGATTTTCGCATCGAGGCGCGGGCGGACAGGATCGATGTTCTGAAGGACGGCCGACTGGCGATCGTAGACGTGAAGACCGGCGCGCCGCCTTCGAAGAAATCGCTTCTGAACGCGACGGAGCCGCAAATGCCCTTGGAGGCGGCCATCGGCCTGCATGGCGGCTTCGGCGGGCTGAAAGAAAAGGAGACGGCGGAGCTGGCGATCTGGCGGGTCGGCGGCGGCGCCAGCGGCAAGCAGGTCGCGCTCGACCAGGCAGAATCGATGGAAGCGGCTGAAATCGCCTGGGCGGGACTGCGCAGCCTGATCGCCGCCTTCGACGATCCGGCGACGCCGTATCTGAGCGAACCGCGCGGGCAGGCGGGCTTCTCCGACTATCGGGGCCTCGCCCGCCTTTCGGACGAGGTGGAGGAGCGGTCGTGAGCGCGGATTGGGACGTCAGCGATCCGGTGCAGGACGCGGCGGCCGCTCAACGCGCCGCCTCAGACCCCGGCGTCTCCGCCTGGGTCGAAGCTTCGGCCGGTTCGGGCAAGACCAAGGTTCTGACAGACCGCGCGCTTCGCTTGATGTTGAAGCACGGCCGGCCCGACCGCATTCTCTGCCTCACCTTCACCAAGGCCGCCGCGACGGAGATGGCGAACCGGATCATCGGCATTCTCGCGGGCTGGGCCACGGGCGAGCCGCCGACGGTGCGCGCCAGCCTGGAGGCAATGACCGGCGCGCCGCCTGACGACGGGATGTTCGCCCGCGCCCGATCGCTGTTCGCCACCGTCATCGATGCGCCAGGCGGCTTGAAGGTGCAGACTGTCCACGCCTTCTGCCAGGCGGCTCTGGAACGGTTTCCGGCGGAAGCGGGCGCGCCGCCGGGCTTCGCCGCGCTCGACGAACGCGCCGCCGCCGATCTGCTGACGGAGGCGCGGGACGCGGTATTGCGGGCGATCATGGCCGAGGCGGCGCCGGACGGCCTTTCGGCCGCGCTCGACCGCATGGCGGATCGAGGCGATTCGGACCGGCTGGATGCGGTCCTCAGGGCGCTGCTCGCCGAACGAGGCCAGATTGCGGCGCTCGGCGGGACCGCGCGCGCGGAGGCGATCTTGCTGGCCAAGGCCGGTTTCGCGGACCTGGACGCGGCGATGGACAGCGAAACGGTCTCCGGCGTCTTTGACGACAGCCTGATCGGGGGCCTGCGCCGCCTCGCCGCCGCATGGAGCGAAGGCGGCAAGAATGATAAGAAGCGAACGTCGCTGCTGCTCGAATGGCTTGCGCTGGATTCGGCGAGTCAGGCGACCGCGATCGACATGCTCTTCGCCGCGTTCTTTACGGCGAGCGAAGGCAAGCCCTTCTCTCTTGCCGCGATCAAAGATGTGCTCGACGCCAACCCCTGGTTCGAAGACCTGCACGCCGATGTTCTCGCCGCCGTGACGGAGATGCGGGACCGGCCGCGACTGGCGGCCTGCGTTCTCGATACGATCGCCGCCATGCGCCTCGCCGAGGCCGTCGCCGAGCGCTATGCGGCCATGAAGGCGGCCCGCGCCGCGCTCGATTTCGACGATCTGATCCTGCTGACCCGCGATCTGCTGACCCGCGACGGCGGCGCCGGCTGGGCGCTCTACAAGATGGATCAGGGGCTCGATCACATTCTGGTCGATGAGGCCCAGGACACGAACCCTGAGCAATGGCAGGTGATCCACGCGCTCGCGGGCGCCTTCTTCGAAGACGGCGGCGACCAGCGCACGCTGTTCGCGGTCGGCGATCCGAAGCAGTCCATCTTCAGTTTCCAACGGGCGGACCCGAAAGAGTTCGCGCGGAGCCGGGCGCTGTTCCGCGAGGCGGCGGCCGCTGCCGATCAGGTGTTTCGGGACGAAGAGCTGCCGGTCTCCTTCCGCTCCACGCCGGCGGTGCTGAAGGTCGTCGATCACGTATTCGCCAAGCCGCCGGGTTTGAACGGGCTGACGCCGGACGACCGCCCGCCCCATCATCGCGCGGCCCGCGCCGGTCTGCCGGGCCGGGTCGAGCTGTGGCCGGTCGTCCCGGAGATCAAGGCCGAGCCGGCGGACCCTTGGATGCCGTTGACGGAATATCCGGATGGCGGCGAAAGCGCCGAAGCGCGGCTCGCGACCATGATCGCCGACAAGATCGCAAGCCTGATCGCCGATCCCGCGGAAGTTCTGGCCCCACGGCCGGGCTATTCCGGCGGCCGGCGCATTCAGGCCGGGGACATCATGGTGGTCGTGCAGCGGCGCCGGAAATTCGGCGATCTGCTCGCGCGGGCGCTGAAGCTGCGCGACGTGCCGACGGCGGGCGTCGATCGCATGGCCTTGTCGCGCCAGTTGGCGATCCGGGATCTGTTGGCGCTCGGCCAGGTCGCGGTGTTGCCGGAAGACGATCTGTCGCTCGCCTGTTTCCTGAAGTCTCCCCTAGGCGGCCTGGACGAGGCCGGCCTGTTCGCGCTGGCCTACGGCCGGGGGTCGCGGACACCGCTCTGGCGTCGCTTGAAGCATGCCGCGGCGGCGGCGCCCGAGGACAGCGCCGTCTCCGCCGCCTGGCGTTGGGTCGAGGCGGCCATGGCGCGGGCGGACTACGCGCCGCCCTTCGATTTCTACCAGTGGGCGCTCGGGCCCATGCAGGGCCGGGCGCGACTGGTCGCGAACATGGGCGAAGCCGTGCTGGACCCGTTGGACGAATTCATGGCCCTGGCGCTGCGATACGGACAGGAGCGGCCGGCCAGCCTTTCGGGATTCCTGGCCTGGATCGAGCGGGAATCGGTCGAGATCAAGCGGGAGCTCGAAGGCGCTCACAGCGGCGTCCGCCTGCTGACCGCCCACGCCGCCAAGGGCTTGCAGGCGCCGATCGTATTCCTGCCGGACACCACCGCCCGGCCGGCGCAGGACAGATTGCGCCTCTTCTGGCTGGAGACGGAGAGCGGCCCGGCGCCGCTGCTGGGCGCCGTCCGAAAGGCGGAAGATCCGGAGCTTGTCGCCGGGCTGGCCGACGCCCGGGAGAAAGCGGCCGCGGCGGAGCGTCGGCGGCTTCTCTATGTGGCGATGACGCGGGCGGAGGACAGGCTCTATGTCGCCGGGTGGGCGACGGGCGCCAAAAATGGCGGTCGTCCGCCAGGCTGCTGGCATGAACTGGTCCAATCCGGCCTGGACCGGATGTCGGGCGTCGACGATGTCGCTACGGCCTATAGCGACGAAGAGGCGATGCTGATCTATGCCGAGCATGGCGCAGCCTCGGAACCGGCTTCGGAGGAAGCGCCAGGGGCGTCGTCGGAGCCGGCGGCCGATCTGCCGGACTGGTTTGACGCGCCGGCCCCTCCGCCAGGGGCGACGGCGCCGGCGACCGCGCCCTCTCACGCCGTCGTCGACGATGCGGACGATCCGCCGGCGGCGTTGTCGCCCCTGGCGCGCGTCGGCCGGAGGGCGGCCGCCGCCGCCCGGTTCGGCCGGGGGCTCCTGATCCACCGCCTGCTCGAACGATTGCCGGGCGTTCCCGCATCCGCCCGCGCGGAGGTGGGGCGCGTGTTTTTGCGCCGGGCGGCCGATCTTTCGTCCGATGAGCTTGAACAGACCCTGGCGGCGGCGCTTCGCCTGATCGAGGATCCGGCCTTCGGCGCCGCGTTCCAGGCGGGCGCGCTGGCCGAGGCGCCGATCGCCGGCAGAATCGCGGGCCGCCGCTATGCTGGCGTCATCGACCGCCTGGCGCTCGATGCGGAGCGGGCGCTCATCGTCGACTTCAAGACGAACCGTCCGCCGCCCGGCGACGCCGCGCAGACGCCGCCGGCCTATTTGCGGCAGATGGCGCTTTACCGGGCGCTCGCGCGGCAGGCGTTTCCGGGCCTGCGGGTGGAGACCGGCCTGCTATGGACGGAGGCGCCCCGCCTCGACATGCTTGACGACAGGCTGCTCGACGCCTTTGCGCCCGGCGAATAGCCGTCCGCATTGACGCCTTCGCCATCGACGCTTAGCTAAGCGATACATTCTTAAAGGAGAACGCCAATGGCCACCCGCGCAACCACGGACTCGAGCTTCGAAGAGGACGTTCTGAAGGCCGACAAGCCTGTCGTCGTCGACTTCTGGGCGGAGTGGTGCGGACCGTGCAAGGCGATCGGTCCCGCGCTTGAGGAAATCGCGTCCGAGCTCTCGGGTCAGGTCGATGTCGTGAAGTTGAACATCGACGACAATCCGAACACGCCCGGCGCCCACGGCATTCGCGGCATTCCCACGCTGATGCTGTTCAAGGACGGCCATCTCGCCGCCACCAAGGTCGGCGCCGCGCCGAAGCCGGCGCTCAAGGCCTGGATCGAGGAAAATCTTTAAGATTTAAAGCCGTTTTCGGCGTCCGAACGTTGGCTTCGCGACGCCGAAAACGCCTCTCTCCGCCGCCTATTCGTTTCAGGGAATGTTAAGCGCGCGGTCGCTACACTCCGAAAATGTGAGACCCACGGGTCGCCATTTTTTGGGTAAGCGGACGCATGGACGATCTTGTAACCGAGTTTATCGCCGAAACCGCGGAAGGCCTCGGCGAGCTAGACACGCAGCTTATCGCCCTCGAGCAAAATCCAAATGACGCCGAGATCATCGGCGGCATATTTCGCATCGTCCATACGATCAAGGGAACTTGCGGTTTCCTGGGCCTCCCCAGACTCGAATCGGTCGCGCATGCGGCGGAGAACGTCCTGGGTAAATTCCGGGACGGCGAACTTGAGCCGACCGCCGATTCCGTATCCCTGATCCTTCGGACCCTGGACCGCATCAAGGACGTCCTGGCGGGACTGGAGGAAACCGGATCGGAGCCCGCCGGCGACGACAGCGCCATGATCGCCGAATTGAATGCGATGGCCGCCGGCGAAACCGTCGCCGCAACGGCGGCGGACGAGATCGACCTCGGCGCGCCGTCCGAAGACGCCGACGACGAGATCGACCTTGGCCCCGTTACGCCCGATCCCGAGGCGGAGGCGCTGAACGCCATTGCGGCGGACGATGAGATCGACCTCGGCCCGCCGATCCCGGAGCCGGAGGAAGCCGAAGCGCCCGAACCGAAGGCGGCGGAGGAGAAAGCCGCCGAGGCCCGGTCCGGCCGCGAAATTTCGGCGTCCGCTCAGAATATCCGGGTGAGCGTCAATCTGCTGGAAGACCTGATGACGATGGTCTCCGAGCTGGTGCTGACCCGCAATCAGCTTCTTCAGACCCTGCGCCAGCAGGAAGACAGCGCTTTCACCAGCCCGTTGCAGCGTTTGAACCACATCACGTCCGAATTGCAGGAAGGCGTGATGAAGACGCGGATGCAGCCGATCGGGAACGCCTGGAACAAGCTTCCCCGCATCGTGCGCGACCTCGCCCAGGACATGGGCAAACGCATCGATTTGGATATGGTCGGCGCGGAGACCGAACTCGACCGGCAAATCCTGGAGCTGATCAAAGACCCCCTCACCCACATGGTCCGCAATTCCTGCGACCATGGTCTGGAGACGGTGGCCGAACGCCGCGCGGCCGGCAAGCCGGACGCCGGCAAGATCACCCTGCAAGCCCTGCACGAGGGCGGCCATATCATTATCCGCATCGCCGACGACGGCAGGGGCCTGCCGGTCGCGAAAATCAAGGAAAAGGCCATCGCCAAGGGCCTGGCGACGGAAAGCGAGCTGGAATCCCTGACCAACCAGGAGATCAACGGGTTCATCTTCAAGCCCGGCTTCTCGACGGCGCAATCGGTCACGAGCGTTTCCGGCCGCGGCGTGGGCATGGATGTCGTGCGCACCAATATCGAGAAGATCGGCGGCGCGATCGAGCTGGACTCGATCGAAGGCGCCGGCTCGACGTTCACCATCAAGATTCCGCTCACGCTCGCCATCGTCGCCGCGCTGATCGTGGAATGCTGCGGCGAGCGTTTCGCGATCCCGCAGATCAGCGTGCTGGAGCTGGTGCGCGCATCCTCCCGATCCGAGCACCGCATCGAACTGATCGATCAGACGCCGGTGCTGCGCCTGCGCGACCGGCTGTTGCCGCTGGCCCACCTGGGCGGTCTGCTGGGACTGGCGAACGGCGACCTCGCGGCGGACGGCGACCATTTCGTCGTGGTGTGCCAGGTCGGACCGCATACCTTCGGCATCGTCGTGGACAAGGTGTTCGACACCGAGGAAATCGTGGTCAAGCCGGTGGCCCCGATTTTGCGGAATAATCCCGTCTTCTCCGGCAACACGGTTCTGGGCGACGGCAGCGTCGTCATGATCCTGGACCCGAACGGCCTGGCGGCGGAACTGGGCGAGGCCCGGGTGGCGGAGACGACGTCCGAACAACAGGGCAGGCGCTCCGGCGCGGCGTCCGGCGAGTTGGCGGCGCTCTTGATGTTCCGGGCCGGGGACGGCGCGCCGAAGGCCGTGCCCTTGTCGCTGATCGCGCGTCTCGAGGATGTCGCCGCCAAGGATATCGAAATCGCCGACGGCCGCGAGGTTCTGCAATATCGGGGCAAGATCATGCCGTTGCTCGCCATCGGCTATGGCGCGCCGGAAGCGGAGCGGCATCCGGTCATCGTCTTCAACGACGGTCCCCGTTGGGCCGGCCTCGTCGTGGACGAGATCGTCGATATCGTCGAGGTCCCGCTGACCTTCGAGATCGAGGGCGATCAGCCGGGCGTGCTCGGGACCCTGGTCGTAGACGGCAAATCCACCGAGATCATCGACACGGCCTATTACCTGACGCAGATCTACGCGGACTGGTTCTCGATCAACCTTGCTTCCAGCGCGGGCAAGAAGGAAATCCTGATCGTCGACGACAGTCCGTTCTTCCGCCATCTGCTGAGCCCGCTGCTCCAGCAGGCCGGCTATGCCGTGACCTCCGTCGATAGCGCCGAACAGGCGCTCGCCATGAAGGACGACGGCGTCAACTTCGATCTGATCGTGAGCGATATCGAGATGCCGGGCATGGACGGCTTCGCCTTCGCGGAAGCGGTGCGGGCGTCCAACGAGTGGTCGAACACGCCGCTCGTGGCGCTGTCCGGCAAGCTTAGCGACGATCGCATCCAGCGCGGCCGCGACGCCGGCTTCGACGACTATGTGGGCAAGACCGACCGCGACGGGTTGATCGCCACCCTTTCGACCACGCTCGCCAGCGCCGGAGTTCAGCGATGACCGCCATGCTGCAGAATGACCGGGCGGACGACCTCGTCGCCGCCCGGCAAGAATATGTGACGATCCGCATCGGCGAGCAGTTGATCGGCATTCCGGTGCTGACCGTCCAGGACGTGCTCGGACCCCACAAGATCCTGCACATCCCCCTGGCGCCGCCCGCCGTCGCCGGGGCGCTCAACCTGCGCGGCCGGATCGTGACGGCGCTCGACCTGCGCCTTTGCGTCGGCCTGGCGCCTTGCGAAGACCCGTCCAGCGCCATGAGCGTGGTGGTCGAGCATGACGGCGAGCTCTACAGCCTGTTGGTCGACGAGGTCGGCGACGTGCTGTCGCCGAAGGCGGACCGGCATGAGCGGAACCCCTCGAACCTCGCCGCGCCGTGGCGTGACGTCTGTGACGGGGTGTACCGGCTGGACGCCGGCCTGCTGCTTATTCTGAACGTCAGGCGCCTGGTCGGCCTTGTCGACGCGGAGATCGACTGAATGGCTGCCGCCGCAAAAGCCAAGGCGGACAGCGCGCAGCTCAGGGTGATGATCGTCGATGATTCGATGGCCGCCCGAACGCTGCTGCGCCGGTCCCTGAGCGTCGAACCGAATATCGAAATCGTCGCCTCCGTCGGGGCGGGCGACGCCGCGCTCGCCAGCGTCGCGGAAGCCGCGCCGGACGTCCTGCTGCTGGACCTGGACATGCCCGGCATGCAGGGGGTCGACGGGCTGGCGGCGCTCCGGGCCAAGCGGCCGGGGCTTAAGATCGTCATCCTAGCGTCGTCGCCCCTGTCCGATCCGAACGCCGGCATGCGCGCCATGCGCGCGGGCGCGGCGGAATTCATGGTCATGCCGGCGGATATGCGCAGCGGCCCGTCCAGCCACGCGTTCGAGCATGATCTTCGCCGCAAGGTCTTGAGTCTCGCTAACGCGCGGCCCGCGCCGGCGCCGGGCCGGGCCGCGTCTGGCGCCGCTCCGACCCGCCTCGGAATGCCGCCGCGCCCCGCGCTGCGCGCGCCCGCGACGCGGGTTTCGGCGATCGCGATCGGGTGTTCGACCGGCGGCCCGCAGGCCCTCGCCAATGTTCTGGGGGGCTGGAAAACCCGTTCCGTGTCGCAGCCGGTCTTCATTACGCAGCACATGCCGGCGACGTTCACCAGCGTCCTGGCCGAACATCTCAGCCGTTCGTCGGGCATGCCGGCGGCGGAGGCCGTCGACGGCGAGGCGGTAGCGCCGGACCGCATCTACATCGCGCCCGGCGACAGGCACATGATCGTCGAAGCGGGAGACGGCGCGCCCGTCATTCGCCTCGACGACGGGCCACAGGTGAATTTCTGCCGGCCCGCCGCCGATCCGATGTTCTTCAGCCTCGCCAAGGTCTATCGCGCCGGACTCGTCGCCGCCGTGCTGACCGGAATGGGGCGCGACGGCTGCGACGGCGCGGGCGCGATCAAGGCCGCCGGCGGCCATGTCTTCGTTCAGGACGAGGCGAGCAGCGTCGTCTGGGGCATGCCGGGCGCGGTTTCAAGCGCTGGATTCGCGGACGATATTCTGCCGCTCGACGACGTCGGGCCGGCATTGGCGGCATTCGCCAGGGGAGGAGCGGGCCGATGAACCCGAAGCATTACCAGTTTCTACGCGCGCTCATTCAGCGGGAATGCGGGCTCGTCCTCGACAGCGAAAAGACGTATCTGGCGGAAAGCCGGCTGGCGCCGGTGGCGCGGCGGTTCGGCCATGCGGATATCGACGCGCTGATCGCCAACATCATGGCGACCAAATCCCGGGATTCCGTGCGCGCGCTCGTCGATGCGATGGTGACGAACGAAACGTTCTTCTTTCGCGACCGCAAGCCCTTCGACCATTTCGAGCAGCATGTGCTGCCGGACCTGCTGACCGCCCGGGCCGACCGCAAGCAGATCCGCATCTGGTCCGCCGCGGCGTCCACCGGCCAGGAAGCCTATTCGCTCGCGATGATTCTCGATGCGAACAAGGCCCGGATGCCCGGTTGGCGGAACGTCATCCTCGGCACGGACGTATCGAGCGAAGCGCTCGTCCGCGCCAAGGCCGGCGACTACAGTCAGTTCGAAGTGCAACGCGGCCTGCCCGTGAAGCTTCTGGTGAAGTATTTCGACCAGAAGGGCGACCGCTGGCAGATCAACGCCGCCATCAAGCAGGCGGTGCAGTTCGAGCATTTCAACCTGCTCGACGACCCGACGCGCCTCGGCAAGTTCGATGTGGTGTTCTGCCGCAATGTGCTGATCTATTTCGACGTGGCGGTGCGCAAGAAAATCCTGGACGCCATCGCGAAGCGCCTGAACCCGAATGGGCGCCTGTATCTTGGCGGCGCCGAAACGGCCGTCGGCCTGAGCGCCGCGTTCGCGCCCGACCAGACCGGCCGCGGCGTCTTCCGCCTGGCGAACGCCGCCGGGGCTGGCGCGGGCGCCGCCCGCCGGGCGCTGGCGGGCTGATATAGCACCTTCGCCGTATAGAACGCTTTGCGGCGGCAGGGAAAATCGGTAGTCTTGCGCATGGATGACGGCGCGGACGTTTCTGTCCGGTCCGGGCCGCCGCCGTTCCGAATGCGAAAGGCCGCCCCTGGCCGTGACGGACGCCGAAGACCCGGTTCTATTCGAACTGTTTAAGAACGCCTTGCTGTCCATCGCAGACGACATGGCCTTGACGGTGGTGCGCACCACCTATTCCGGCGTGCTCCGCGACAATATGGATTTCGCCACGTCGATCTGCGACGCGGACGGCCGCCTCGCCGCCCAGGGCCTCACCCTGCCCGGGCATTTGGGCTCCGTGCCGACGGCGCTGGCCGCCGTGTTCGCGCGCTATGGCGACGCCATGCGCGAAGGGGACGTGTTCTGCCTGAACGACCCCTATGAAGGCGGCATGCATCTGCCGGACCTTTTCGTGGTCAAGCCGATCTTCGCCAGCGGCGCGCGCGTCGCCTTCGCCGTGGTGTCGGCCCATCATGTGGATACCGGCGGCCGCGTGCCCGGCTCCAACGCCGCCGACTCGACGGAAATCTATCAGGAAGGGCTACGCATCCCGCCCACCCGCCTCTACGACCGGGGCGAGCCCAACGACACGCTGTTCCGCATCATCGAGAAGAACGTGCGGGCGCCGACGCTCTATTTCGGCGATCTTCGCGCCCAGCTCGCCGCCTGCCATACGGCGGAGACGCAGCTGCTCGAGCTGGTCGATCGCCATGGCCGGGAAACCGTCGCGGACCTGATGAACCGGCTGATCGACTATGCCGAGCGCATGACGCGCGCCGCGATCCGCGAAATCCCCGACGGCGTCGCAAGCTTCGAGGATTGGATCGACGACGACGGCGTCGATCAGGGCAAGCCGATCCGCCTCTTTGTCACCATCACCAAGACCGGCGACCGGTTCCACGTGGACTGGACCGGCACGGCCCCCCAGGCCCGGGCGGCGATCAACAACACCCTCTCCTATACGGAAGCCGCCAGCTATGCCGCGATCCGCTGCATCCTGACGGGCGACATCCCCACAAATGACGGCTATTTCCGCTGCATCGACGTGACGGCGGAGAAAGGCACGGTCGCGTTCGGCGAACTGCCGGCGGCCTGCGCCGCGCGCGGCCTAACCGGCTTTCGCATGATGGATTGCCTATTCGGCGCGCTCGCCCAACTGGCGCCGGACCGGGTGTTCGCCGCCTCCGACGGCGGCAATACCGGCATTTCCGTCGGCGGCTATGACGCCGAGCGCAAGCCGTTCATCTTCGTCGATTTCACCTGCGGCACCTGGGGCGGCCGCCCCTGGGCGGACGGCCTCGACGGCAATTCCAACGTCTTCGCCAATATGGCCTCCCAGCCGGTCGAAGTGATCGAGGCGGAGAACCCGCTTGAAATCCTCGCCTATGAATTCGTGACCGACCGGGCGGGCGCCGGGAAGCATCGGGGCGGCGCGCCCTATCGGCGGGACTACCGCTTCACGGAGGCCGAAGGCGTGCTACAGATCCGCGCGGACCGTCAGCGGTTCCGGCCCTATGGCCTCTATGGCGGCTATCCGGGCGAGCCTTCGGCCAATGTCTGGGATCCGGAGGGCGCGGCGCGGCCGATGCCCTCCAAATTCACCGAAACGGTGCGGCGCGGCGAAGTCTTTCGGCATGAGGTCGCCGGCGCCGGCGGCTGGGGCGATCCGTTGGAGCGGGAACCCGCGGCGGTCGCCCGCGACGTGCGCAATGAAATCGTGAGCCGCGCCTCGGCGCTGGCGGACTATGGCGTCGTCCTGGCGGACGGTTTCGCCGTGGACGCCCAGGCGACGGCGGCGGAGCGGGCGCGGCTTCGCGCCGCCCGCGCCTGGACGGAGACCCCGACCGTACTTTGGGAAAAGCCCTGACCATGGCCGCGCGCGATTTTCGCATCGGCGTCGATATCGGCGGCACCTTCACCGATATCGTGCTGTGGGGCGCGGACGGCGCGGTTCGGGTCAAGAAAGTCTCCTCCAGCGTCGACGACTATGCCCGCGCGATCATCGAGGGCCTGGCGGAAGCGTTCGTGGAAGCGGGCCTCGAAGCCGATGGCGTCTCCCAGATCCGCCACGGCGCCACGGTCGCCTCCAACGCCATTCTGGAGCGTAAGGGCGCGCGCACCGGACTGATTGGGAGCAAGGGCTTTCGGGACGTTCTGGAAATCCGCACCCTCAGAATGCCGCGCCTCTACGACCTCGCTTGGTCGAAGCCGGAGCCGCTGGTCGAACGCTATCTTCGCCAGGTCGTGGACGAACGGGTCAACGCGGCGGGCCAGATCGTGAAGCCGTGCGATCCGGCGGACGCCGAGGCGGCCGTCTCCCGTCTGCTCGACGAAGGCGTCGAGGCGATCGCGGTCTGCCTGATCAATTCCTATGCCAACCCCGCCAACGAATTCGTGGTGAAGGCGGCGATCGAAAAGCTGGCGCCGGGCCTCCCCTATTCCATCAGCGCCGAGACGCTGCCGGAACTCCGGGAATACGAGCGCACCTCCACCACGACGATCAACGCCTATGTGAAGCCTGCGGTCGCTACATATCTGGCCAGCCTGACGCGCGGACTGGCGGCTTCGGGCGTCAAGGCGGACCTGCTGCTGATGCAGTCGAACGGCGGCCTGACGCCGGCGGAAACCGCGGCGCGCCTGCCCATGAACATCATCGAATCCGGTCCGGCGGGCGGCGTCGTCGGCGCGCGCTTTCTGGCTGAGCAGGCGGGCCTCGGCGACCTCATCACCTTCGACATGGGCGGGACGACCGCCAAGGCGTCGATGGTGGAGGACGGGCAATATGCCCGCGCCGAGGATTTCGAGGTCGGCGGCGGCATCCTCGCCGGCTCGCGGCTTCTGACCGGCGCCGGCTATCTCCTGAAAACCCAGGCGATCGATCTGGCGGAAGTGGGCGCCGGCGGCGGCTCCCATGTCTGGATCGACGCCGGCGGCGCGATGCAGATCGGCCCCGAAAGCGCCGGCGCCGATCCCGGCCCCGTCTGCTACGACATCGGCGGCGAAACCCCGACGGTGACGGACGCCAATCTCGCGCTCGGATATCTGAGCCCGGACGCGCTCGCGGGCGGATCGGTTCGCCTGAACCCGGCCAAGGCGCGCCAGGTCTTCGAGGCGGAGATCGCCCGTCCGCTCGGGCTGACCCTGGAAGCGGCCGCCTTCGGCGCCCATCGCCTGGCGGCCTCCAACATGATCCGGGCGATCAAGGCGGTATCGACCGAGCGGGGCCGCGACCCGCGTCGCTACGCCCTGTTCGCCTTCGGCGGCAACGGGCCGATCTTCGCCGCCGGCATGGCGCGCGAGCTGGGCGTTTCGCGCGTGATCGTGCCGCCGGCGCCCGGCGTGTTCTCTGCCTTTGGCCTGCTCTACGCGGATGTGGAGCACCACTATTCCCGGACGCGCCGGCAGTTGTTGAACGTCGCGGACCCGGCGGAGATCGACGCCGCCTGGGCCGAACTGGCGGCGGAGGCGGACGCGCAGCTGGCGCGGGACGGCTTCCCGCCGGAACGCCGCCGCCTCGCCCGCGCCGCGAGCCTGCACTACAAGGGCCAGACCTTCGAACTGACCGTCGCCGCGCCGGATGGGCCGATCGACGCCGCCGCGCTCGCCGCCCTGGCCGAAGCGTTCCACGCCGAACACGAAACCGTCTACGGCCATCGCGCCGGGGACGACGAGCCGGTGGAGCTGGTGACGATCCGCCTGATCGCGCAGGGCCTGGATGCCGCGCCGCCGGGCCTCGCCGCCGCGCCGGCCGCTGCGCCTTCGGGAGAGGCGCTGGTGCGCGAGGCCTATTTCGGCCCGGAACGCGGCTGGCGCTCGGCCGAGATCCTGGCCCGCGCCGATCTGGCGACCCCGCGCCGGGGCCCGTGCATTATCGAGGAATATGACGCGACCTGCGTCGTCCCGCCGGACGCCACGGCGAGCCTCAACGCGGCCGGCTGCATCGTCCTCGACCTGGACTGACGGCGCCGGCAGGCTTTGGAAAAGAAAACGCCGCCCACGGGGCTACCATGGGCGGCGTTCTTGTTCGTGATCGCTTGACGCCGGTTGGCGAAAAGCGCGCCGATCAGCTGTCGAACCACCAGCGCTGGTAGGCGCGGGCGCCGTCCAGCTCCCAGTTGCCGGCGATATTCGGGCCGTGCTTGACGTTGGCCCGGCGGCCGGCGATGCGGTTCCGGAACATCGGCACGACGGTGCCGCCGTCGTCGCGGCAGAGCACCTGCATCTCGTGATACATCTCGGTGCGCTTGGCCTCGTCGAGTTCCTTCTTCGCTTGCAGCAGGAGTTCGTTGAAGCGCGCGTTCTGCCAGTGGCTTTCGTTCCACGCGGCGTCCGACTTGTAGGCCAGCGAGAACATCACGTCCGGCGTCGGGCGGGCGCCCCACTGCACGAAGACGAAGGGCTTCTTCAGCCAGACGTTCGACCAGTAGCCGTCCGCGGGCTCGCGCACGACCTTGATGTCGATGCCGGCCTTGGCCGCCTGCTCGCGATAGAGCGTGCACATGTCGACCGCGCCGGACATGACGCTGTCCGTGGCGGACAGGGAGACCGAGAGGCTGTCCATGCCGGCCTGCTTCAGGTGGAACTTGGCCTTATCCGGATCGTAGGTCCGCTGCGGCAGATCGGCGTAGTAGGGCAGCGACGGGCCGATCGGCGTGTCGTTGCCGAGCGAGCCGTAGCCGTAGAGGATCTTCTGGAGGATCGCCTCGCGGTCCATCGCCAGCTTCAGCGCCATGCGGACATTGTTGTCCTTGAACGGCTCGACGTCGCAGAACATCGGCAGCGTGACGTGAGCGCCCGACGGCACGTTGTCGATCTCGATGCCCGGCGCGCGCGCCAGAAGGGCCACCGTCTTCAGGTCGACGTCGCTGATCGTATCCACTTCGCCGGTGACGAGAGCCGTCTGGCGGGCGTTCGGGTCGTTCAGGATGGTGATCTTGACGCCGTCGAAATGCGCCTGACCGTCGCGGTGGTAGCCATCATGCCGCGTCAGTTCGGTGGAGACGCCCGGATCGTGGTGCGCGACCTTATAGGGGCCGGCGCCGACGCCGGATTCCCAATCGACCTTGCCCGCCGCGTCGGCCGGCAGCATCACCAGATGGTAGTCGGACAAAAGGTAGGGCAAGTCGGCGTTGCCGGACTTCATCTTGATGACGATGGCGTCTGCGCCGTCCGTGCGGATGTCCTCGACGTCGGACAGCAGCGCTTTCGCCGCCGATTTCGAATCCTCGCCCCGGTGGTAGTTGAGGGAGGCCACGGCGTCGTTCGAATCGAACGCCTTGCCGTTGTGGAAGGTCGCGCCTTTCGCCAGCTCGAACCGCCATTCGGTCGCGTCCGCGGACGCGCTCCAGGAGGCGGCCATATCGGGGCCGAGTTGGTTGGTCTCGGTGATTTCGGTCAGGTAGCTGCGCACCGCGTGGTTCAGCTGGATCATGTACACGCTTTCCGTCGTGCCCGGATCCCAGCTGTCGCCGGTGTTGCCGTCATGCATGCCGACGCGCAGGACGCCGCCCTTCTTGGGCGTCATGGCGTCAACCTTGGTCGACCAGAGCGAGGATGCGCCGGCGACGCCGACGCCGGTCGCCAGCGCGCCTTCCATGAAGGTTCGACGGCTGATGCGGCCGCCCCGCGCGCCGGCCGCGAGACCCGCGATCAGGCTGCTGTTTTTCATTTCGGACATGGTGCCTCCCGGTCACACAATTTCTTTGGAAAGATATGGCTGGAAACCCTATAGAGACTCTCGGATCGATGCAAACTCGAGCGCCGAATCAGACGGGCTTCCCAAACAACGCGTCGCCACGCGCCGCTGAAAACAAAGTACAATCGAAAAACAAAACCGATAATATCGGTGCATATATTAATGTGTGTGACACCAAAAACAATATGTCTGGATTTCTATTCGCAAACGTCGTTTTTAATATCCCCCGAATTCAAATGCCTTCCGAGCATTACTACGATCCGGGAAACCAATGTCGCGTTCGGTTGGCGAAGGCGACGAGGGAGAGCATCACCGGCACCTCGACCAGCACGCCCACGACGGTTGCGAGCGCCGCGCCGGAATTCAACCCGAACAAGCTGATAGCGACGGCGACCGCCAGTTCGAAGAAGTTCGAGGTGCCGATCAGGGCGCAGGGCGCCGCCACGTTGAACGGCGTGCGCCAGGCCCACGCCCAGGCATAGGCGACGGCGAAGATGCCGTAGGACTGCAACAGCAGCGGAATGGCGATAATGACGATCAGCGTCGGCTGCGCCAGGATCGTGGGGCCCTGAAACCCGAACAGCAGCACGACGGTCAGCAGCAGGCCGATCACGGAAAACGGCTTGACCCGGCCCGTAAACCGCTCGACCGCGCCCTCGCCCGCCGCGCCGCCGCCGGCGGACGCGATCAGGCCGCGCCGGGTGATCGCGCCGGCGACCAGCGGGATGACGACATAGAGGACGACGGAGAGCAGCAACGTCTCCCAAGGCACGTCGATATCCGTCACGCCCAGGAGCAGCGCCACGATGGGCGCGAAGGCGAAGATCATGATGATGTCGTTGACGGACACCTGCACCAGCGTATAGGCGGGGTCGCCTCGGGTGAGCTGGCTCCACACGAACACCATCGCCGTGCACGGCGCGGCGCCCAGGATGATCAGGCCGGCGATATATTGCTCGGCGTCTTCCGGCGACAGCATGTCCGCGAACACGCCTTCGAAGAACAGCACGGCGAGGCCGGCCATGGTGAAGGGCTTGATCAGCCAGTTGACCACGATGGTGACGATCAGGCCCTTCGGCCGGTCGCCCACATGGGCGAGGCTGGCGAAATCCACGTTCACCATCATCGGGTAGACCATCGCCCAGATCAGGATCGCGACGACGAGGTTGACCGAGGCGATTTGCAGGTCGGCCACCGCCTGGAAAAGCCCGGGAACGGCCGCGCCCAGCGCGATGCCGGCGACGATGCACAGCGCCACCCAGACCGATAGCCATTTCTCGAAGAAGCCGATGCCGCCGGGCGCGGCGGCATCCGTATCCGTGGATGTCATGGGAATTCCGTCCTGGCGCGCCGGCCGTCGTCGTTGGGTCATGGAGTCTAGGCGGAGAAACAACATCGCGGGCCGCGCCGCGTCAAGCCGTGTAGCGCCGATCAGCGCCAGGCGAACACCGGTTGCTCGTAGTGACGCACCCGGGTCATGCGGCCGTGCATTGCGACCTCCCGGAACTGATAGAGGACGGCGGCCGTCGGCGCGTGCACCATATCTTCCATGATCGCCATGCGGATCACGGGCCGGTCGCTTTCGGGAATGGTGATGAGATCCGGCGATTCCGGCCGGTTCAGCTCTTCCAGCGGGATGCGGTAGAGGGCGTGGACTTCGTCCGGGTTCGGCGTCAGGCGCGGCGACGCGCCCGCCCAGAACACGAAGGGCGTGATGTTGTAGCCGGACCGGGTGGGGTAGTCGTCGAGGCGGCCGATCAGCGCTTCCGGCGTGAGCCGCAGGCCGATCTCCTCCTCCATCTCCCGCAAGGCCGCCTCCATGGCGTTTTCGCCGGGGTCCAGGCGGCCGCCCGGCAAGGCCCACTGCCGCGCATGGCGCCGGAGGGCGGCGGAGCGCCGGGTCAGAATGAAGGCGGGCGCGCCGTCAGCCTCTTCCAGGACGGCGACGGCGACCGCGGCCGCCTTCAGCTTCGGATCGACGACGACGTTGGGCGTCAGGCCGGACAAATTGCGCGCGAGCAGGTCCCGCATGTGTGTCGCCGGTTCCGTCATGAGGATTCCGGATCGCCGAGCGCGGCGCGGATCGCCGCCGGGTCGAGCCCGGCTTCGGCCAAGAGGTCCGGGCCGTCGGCGCCCAGCGTCGGCTGCGGCCTGTGAATGCCGGCCGGCGTCGCCGAGAAGGCGACGGGCGGCGCGGCTTGCAGGATCGGCCCCATGGTCGGGTGGTCGAGATGCCGAAAGAACCCGGTTTCGGCCAGATAGGGGCTTTCGAACACGTCCTCCAGGCTCGCCATCGCCGCATTGGGAATATCGGCGCGGTCGAGCGCCTCCCGCCAATAGGCGGTGGTCTCCCGGGCGAGGCCCTGGGCCAGGATGTCGAGCAGCGCGTCGATATGCTGGGTGCGGCCGGCCAGATCGACGAAGCGGGGATCGTCCGCCAGCTCGGGCTGTCCGATGGCCGCGAACAGATTGCGCCATTGGGCGTCCGTCACCGCCAGCAGGCAGATATGGCCGTCCCGTGTCGGGTAGGGCCGGCGATGGGGCGTGAACATGCGCGGAAAGCCGACCTTGGCGCCGGGCGCATCGAACGTCGCTTCCCAGAAATGATCCGCGATGTTGAAGGCGGTCATCGTCTCCAGCATCGGCAGGTGCGCCTCCTGGCCGACGCCGCTGCGCTCCCTGGCGTAGAGCGCCATGCCGATGGCGCTGGCGAGCTGCGTGCCGCAATACTTGTCGGCGATGGCCATCGGCGCGAAGCGCGCCTCGCCGTTGGCGGCGGCGATCATGCCGGCGAGGCCGCTCTCCCCCTGGATGACGTCGTCATAGGCTGGCCGGTCGCGGTCGGGGCCATGGGCGGCGTAGCCGGTGGCCGAGGCGTAGATCAGGCGCGGATTGGCGGCGGCCAGGCTCGGATAGTCCAGGCCGAGTCGGCGGACCGCGCTCGCCCGCATCGAAAGGACCAGCACGTCGGCCCTGGCGATCAGCGCCTGGAGCGCCGCCAGGGCCGGCGGCCGTTTCAGGTCCAGCTCGATCGACCGCTTATTGCGGTTCATCGCCATGAAGTGCGCGGCCATGTTCCGGTCGTGGCCCGGCCCGAGCCGCCGCATCGGGTCGCCGCCCGGCGGCTCCACCTTGACCACGTCCGCGCCCATATCGCCGAGGATCTGGGTCGCCAGCGGCCCCAAGACATTGATGGTGAGGTCGATCACGCGCACGCCGGCGAGCGGGCCGGTCGCCGCCGCGTCGAAGGCGTCCCTTGGCGCGTCCGCGGTCATCGCCCGACGCCGTCCAGCAGGTTCTTGGCGATGATGTTTCGCTGTATCTGGTTCGAACCCTCGACGATCTGCACCACCTTGGCGTCGCGGAAATACCGGTTGATCGGGTAGTCGTTGGAGATGCCGGACGCGCCGAAGAGCTGCACCGCGTCGGTGGCGACCTTCATGGCGACGTCGCTGGAGAACGCCTTGGCGATGGCGGCGGCCTGCGCCAGTTCTTTGCCGCGCACGCCGGCGTCCGTCATGGCGGCGGCCTTGTAGACGAGCCCGCGCGCCGCCTCGATCTGCATCGCCATGTCGGCCAGCATCCAGCGGAGGCCCTGGAAATCGGTCAAAGGCTGGTCGAACGCCTTGCGGTCCGCCATGAACGCGAGCGCATGGTCGAGCGCGCCTTGGGCGAGTCCGACGGCCCGCGCGCCGACGATCGGGCGCGACAGGGCGAGCGCTTCCATCACTTGGCGGAAGCCCTTGCCTTCCTCGCCGAGGCGCGCCTCCTCGGGAACGAAGACGCCGTCCAGGAACAGCGGCGATGAGGGCACGCCCCTGGCGCCGAGCTTGTCTTCCTTCGGCCCGATCGTCAGGCCTTCCGCGTCCGTCGGCAGGATGAAGAAATTGATCTCTCCGCGCTCGGGGCCGGTTCTGGCGGCGAGCACGATGAAATCGGAGACGAGCGCGTTGGTGCACCATATCTTCGCGCCCGAGATGCGATAGCCGCCGGGCGCCGGCTCCGCCCGCGTCTTAACGCCGGCGACGTCCGAGCCCGATTGCGGCTCGGTGATCGAAAACGCCGCCCGCAAATCGCCCGAGGCGAGCCCGGGCAGATACCGTTTCTGCTGCGCGTCCGTCCCGGCGGCCATGATCGCGCCGAACGGCGTCCACTGGACGACCAGAAGGTAGCCGGTGTTGTAGCAGACCCGGCCCAATTCCTCCGTCGCGACGGCGGCGGCGAGCAGGCTGTCGCGCCCGCCATAGCTTTCCGGAAACGGCAGCGAAAACACCCCAAGTTCGCGCAGGAGGTCGAACATGTCCTGCGGGTATTCGCCCGTCCGGTCGATCGCGTCCGCGCGGGGCGCGATACGCTCGGCGGCGACTTTGCGGATCAGGTCGCGGGTTTCGATGGCGTCGGGGGTCAAATCGAACATGGGAAGACAGTTTGGCGGAATCGCTCACGATCCGTCCATAGGGCCGGGTAATCGTTTGCATTGTCGCCAGAGGATGTTAGCGTTGGGCTTCGAGAAGCGGCCGGGAATGGCCGCTCCGAAAAAGGGAGGAAACGTATGAAAGCCAGATCCTGGTTGACGGGGCTCGCTGTCGCGGCCGCCGTCGCCCTGCCGCTCCAAGCCGTGGCGCAGAAAGCCGGCGGCACGCTGCGCGTGTATCACCGCGGCACGCCGCCCTCGGGCTCGATTCATGAAGAGGCCACATCGTCCACGTCCATGCCCTACATGGCCGTGTTCAACAATCTGGTCGTCTATAATCAGCAAGAGAAGCGCAACAGCCTCGAAACCATCGTTCCGGACCTGGCGACCGAATGGTCCTGGGACGACACCGGCACGAAGCTGACCTTCAAGCTCCGCGAAGGCGTGAAATGGCACGACGGCAAGCCGTTCACCGCGAAGGACGTGCAGTGCACCTGGGACATGCTGCAAGGCAAGTCCAAGGCCAAGATGCGCAAGAACCCGCGCAAGTCCTGGTACTGGAACCTGGACAAGGTGACGGCCGACAGCGACTATCAGGCCACCTTCCACCTGAACCAGCCGCAGCCGGCGATGCTGGCGCTGCTGGCTTCCGGCTATTCGCCGGTCTACCCGTGCCATGTGCCGCCGAAGACGATGCGCACCAACCCGATCGGCACCGGGCCGTTCAAGTTCGTTGCGCTGAAGCAGAACGAATCGGTCAAGTTCGTGAAGAACGAAGACTATTGGAAGGCCGGCCTGCCCTATCTGGACGCCATCGACTGGACCATCATCCGCAGTCGCTCGACGCGTATTCTCGCGTTCGTCGCCGATGAGTTCGACATGACCTTCACGGCCGACGTCTCGGTGCCGCTGATGAAGGACGTGATGGAGCAGGCGCCGCACGCGGTTTGCCAGAAGGTGACGACGAACGTCTCCACCAACCTGATCGTCAACCGCGACAAGCCGCCGTTCGACAATGAGAACGTTCGCCGCGCCATGGCCATCGCCATGGACCGGGATGCGTTCATCACGATTCTCCACGGCGGCGAGGCCCAGAAGGGCGGCGCCATGCTGCCGCCTCCGAGCGGCGTATGGGGCATGCCGAACGACGTGCTGGCGAAAGCGCCCGGCTACGGCGACCCGGCCGCGGACGTGGCGAAGGCCCAAGCGCTGATGAAGGAAGCCGGCTACGGCCCCGACAATCGCCTGAACGTCAAGGTCTCGACCCGGAACATCGCCATCTATCGCGATCCCGCGGTCATCCTGATCGACCAGATGAAGCAGATCTATATCGACGCCGAACTTGACGTGATCGAAACGTCCAACTGGCACGCCACCGTCGCGCGCAAGGACTACCAGGTCGGGCTGAACCTGACCGGCATCGGCGTCGACGATCCGGACGTTGTTTTCTTCGAGAACTATGCGTGCGGCTCCCAGCGGAACTACACCGGCTACTGCAATCAGGAAATGATGGAGCTGTTCAAGAAGCAGTCTTCCATGACCGATCAGGAAGCCCGGAAGAAGCTGGTCTGGGAGATCGACGCGCGCCTCCAGGAGGATGTCGCCCGTCCGATGATCGACCATCGGGTCGGCGCCACCTGCACGCAGCCGCGCGTGAAGAACTTCGTGGTGATGGTGAACAGCTCCTACAACGGCTGGCGCTTCGACGAAATCTGGCTGGACCAATAGTCCCCGCCCGATGATCTAACCACTCGGGGACCGGACGACGTTCGTCCGGTCCCCGCCTGTTCCGGCCGGCCGCGTTCCGGCCGCCTTTCGCCTGAGGGGTCGCCCGCGTGGTCGCGTACATCATCAGACGAACCTTCCTGATGGTCTTCACGCTTGTCGGCATGTCGATCATCATTTTCGCATTGTTGCGGCTGGTGCCCGGCAATATCGCGGACATCCTGTTCGATTCCGCCGGCTTCGTGGATCCGTCCGAGAAAGCCGCGCTCGAAGAGGAGCTTGGCCTCGCCGATCCGATACCGGTGCAGTATTGGCGTTGGATTTACGGGTTGGCCCAAGGCGATCTCGGCTTCTCCTATGTTTCGGAGCTGCCGGCGATCGACGAGATCGCCCCGCGTATTCCGATCACCGCCAAGCTGGCGGCGCTGGCGTTGTTTTTCTCGGTCCTGTTCGGATTGCCGCTCGGCGTGATCAGCGCCGTCAATCAGAACACTTGGCTGGACTACGTCTTAAGGGTCATAAGTCTGTCGGGGCTGTCATTGCCGTCATTCTGGCTCGGACTATTGATTTTGATGGCATTCGTAACTTGGTTCGGCACGATACCGATCTATACAAATCCGCCGGACAATCTCTGGGACGAGTTATTGCTCTACAGCATACCGGCGGCTGCCGTAGGGTTCAGGTCGTCGGCGCTTATCATGCGACTGACGCGATCATCCATGCTTGAGGTCATGCGGCAAGACTATATCCGCACGGCCAAGGCGAAGGGCGCGTCGCAGACATCGGTGAATTATAACCACGCGCTTTCGAACGCCGTTCTGCCGGTCGTCACGATCATCGGCATCGAAGCGGCGTTCCTGATCGGCGGTCTGATCGTTACGGAGACCGTGTTCAATATCCCTGGCGTCGCCCGCTTTCTGGTCGAGGCGATCCAGTGGCGCGATTACCCGATCGTCCAGAACCTCGTGATGTTCGTCGGCGTCATCACCGTCGTCGTGAACTTCCTGGTCGATCTGCTCTACGTCGCGCTCGACCCGCGCATCAAATACGAATAGCGGAGGCAGGCGATGGCTCAGTCAATCGACCATGAAGCCGAACTTTCGAGGGCCGGGGCCGGCGTCGAAACACGGCTTGGCAAGGCTTGGTTTCTCGCGTGCCAGTATCCGCTCGGCGCGATCGGCCTGGTGCTTTTCTTGGCGCTGCTGTTCTGCGGAATTTTCGCGGACGTCATCGCGCCGATGGACCCGGTAAGCACGAACCCGAACACGTCGCTGGCCCCTCCGGGCGACGTGCATGCGCTTGGCGCGGACATGATGGGGCGGGACATGCTGTCCCGCATCATCCACGGCGCGCGCATCAGCCTCGCGGTCGGCATCGGCTCGACCGTTCTCGGCTGCTTTTTCGGCGTCATCATCGGCCTCGCGTCCGGCTATCTGATGGGCTGGTTCGACCTGATCACCCAGCGGGTCATCGACATTATGCAGGCTTTGCCCCTGCTGGTGATGGCGTTGGTCATGGCGGCGGCGCTCGGGCCGTCCCTGGAAAACACGGTCATCGCGATTTCGATACCGCTCGTGCCCCATGTCGCCCGCGTCATCCGCTCAAATACCTTGTCGCTTCGCGAAATGCCGTTCGTCGAGGCGGCGAAAGCGATCGGGATGAGCGAGAGGCGCATCGCGGTTCGGCATGTGCTCCCCAATACCCTTGCGCCGCTGATCGTTCTGGCGACGGCGCAGTTGGGCTCCGCCATCCTGACGGAGGCCTCTCTGTCCTTCCTCGGTCTCGGCATTCCGGAGCCGCACCCCTCATGGGGGCGGATGCTGTCGGAATCCGCGGCCGAATATGTGCGCACGGCGCCTTGGCTCGTGATCTTCCCGGGCATCGCCATCAGCATCGCCGTATTCGGCGCAAATCTGCTGGGCGACGCCGTTCGCGATATTCTCGACCCCCGTCAGCGCGGTTAGACCAGGAGCGTATTTGAACATGGCCGAAGCCGCCGTGAAGCCGATGAGCAACCAACCGGCGCTCGAGGTGTCTGGGCTCCAGACCTATTTCTATACCCGCGACGGCATCGTGCGCGCGGTCGAGGACGTATCGTTTCACGTCGAACGCGGCGAAACCCTCGCCATCGTCGGCGAATCCGGTTGCGGCAAGAGCATGACGGCGCTGTCGATCATGCGCCTGATCCCCGATCCGCCGGGCCGCATCGTCGGCGGCGAGATCAAGCTCGACGGCCGGGATCTGATGGGCATTTCGGAATCCGAGATGCGGGACGTTCGCGGCAACGATATCTCGATGATCTTCCAGGAGCCGATGACCTCATTGAACCCGGTCATGCGCATCGGCAAGCAGATCAGCGAGGCGTTGATCCTGCACCAGAACATGACGAAGGCGCAGGCGCTCGCCCGGTCGGTCGAGATGCTGAAGCTGGTCCGCATCCCGGAGCCGGAACGCCGGGTGAAGGAGTTTCCCCACCAGCTTTCCGGAGGCATGCGCCAGCGCGTGATGATCGCTATGGCGCTCGCCTGCAATCCCAAGGTGCTGATCGCGGACGAACCGACGACGGCGCTCGACGTCACCATTCAGGCTCAGATTCTCGACCTGATCGTGAATCTGAAAGAGGAATTTTCCACCGGCGTCGTTTTGATCACCCATGACCTCGGCGTCGTGGCGGAAACCGCGGACCGGGTCATCGTCATGTACGCGGGCCGTAAGGTCGAGGAGACGGACGTCGGCACGCTGTTTGCCAATCCGCGGCATCCCTATACGCGCGGTCTGCTCGGGTCTGTCCCGCGGCTCGATATCGTCGCGGGCGAGGAGAACGCGACGGCGGGCGAGCGGCTGGACGAGATTCCAGGCATCGTTCCAGCCCTGCATTCCTTGCCGGACGGCTGCGCCTTTGCGCCGCGCTGCCCCCAGGCGAACGACAAGTGCCGGACCGAACGTCCCGAATACGAACAGAAGCGCCCCGGCCACTGGGCCGCATGCTGGCGCTCGGACGAGCTTTATGGAGCGAACGATGGCAGCTGACGCCCCGGCGCCTGAGGGCGCCGCCGCACCGCCGGCGAAGGCGCCTCCGGTTCTCGAAGTCGAAGGCCTGAAGAAGCATTTCCCGATCCAATCCGGCGTATTGCGGCGGACGGTCGGCCATGTGTACGCCGTCGACGGCGTGTCCTTCGAGATCGGCCATGCGCAGACTCTCGGGCTCGTGGGCGAGTCGGGCTGCGGCAAGTCCACGGTGGGCCGCACCGCGATGCGACTGCTGGAGCCGACGTCCGGCACGATCAAAGTGTCCGGCAAAGATGTGACCCACCTCGACAAGCAGGAATTGCGGCCCTACCGCCGCCAGATGCAGATCATCTTTCAGGATCCGTTCTCCAGTCTGAACCCGCGCATGTCCGCCGGCGAGATCGTGAAAGAGCCGCTCTACATCCACGATATCGGCGACCCGCGGGAACGCGAGGAAATGACGAAGGCGCTGTTCGACCGGGTCGGCCTTCGCCAGTCGCAGATGCACAACTATCCGCATCAGTTTTCCGGCGGCCAGCGCCAGCGCATCGGCATCGCCCGGGCGCTCGCGCTTAACCCCAGGCTAATCGTGGGCGACGAACCGGTCTCCGCGCTGGATGTTTCGATCCAGGCTCAGGTCATCAACCTGATGATGGACCTTCAGGAAGAACGGGAGATGGCCTATCTGTTCATCGCCCATGACTTGGCGGTCGTCGAGCATATCAGCGACTATGTGGCGGTGATGTATCTGGGCCGCATCGTCGAATACGCGGACAAGAAAACGCTGTTCACCAGCCCGCAGCATCCCTACACCGAAGCGCTGCTGTCCGCCGCCCCCATTCCGGATCCGACGATCAAGCGCGAGAAGCGCATCCTCGAAGGCGACGTGCCGAGCCCGATCCGGCCGCCGCCGGGCTGCCATTTCCATACCCGTTGCCCCTATGCCGAAGAACGGTGTCGCGTCGAGGCGCCGGTTCTGAAGGATCTGGGCGGCGGCCATACCGTCGCCTGTCATCTGCGATAGGCTCCGGGGGCGCGGCCTGTCGAAGGCGCCGGTCCTCGGGTCAAACTGAAGGGAGTCGCTTCGATGGAAGTTCACAAGGCCAACGCCCGTCCGACGCGCAAGGCTCCGGCGGACAATTTCACCGGCGAAGTGTTTCAGGACGAGGTTCTCGTCGGCAAGGCGCCGTCGCGCATGCGCGCCACCAACGTCACGTTCAGTCCCGGCGCGCGCACGGCGTGGCATCAGCATCCGGTCGGCCAGACCCTCTGGGCCGTCGCCGGCGTCGGCCGCGTGCAGTGCGAAGGCGGGCCGATCGTGGAACTGCAGCCGGGCGACACGGCCGTCATCCCGCCGAACACCCGTCATTGGCACGGCGCCGCGCCGGATCGCATCTTCACCCATCTCGCCATGTCCGAAACCGCGCCTGACGGCGGCGGTACGGAGTGGTTCGAGAAGGTGCAGGACGGCGACTACGCCGGCGGCTGATCTTTTCGCTATCTCGCCTGTCCGGCGGGGGCGTCGCGGTTCTTTCGGCGCCGCGCCTGTCGGCGTTCCGGCCGGCTTGCGGCGCATTCGCGGAGGCCCGGCAATCGCGCCCCGCGCCCAGGGGAGGGAATGACATTGCGCGACATCGATTACGACACCATCACCGAGGCCGTCGGCCAGGCCTACGCCGGCACGAACGACGAGCGCCTGCGCGAGATCATGACCGCGCTCATTCCGCGCCTTCACGATTTCATCCGCGAGATCAAGCTCACGCCCGAAGAATGGCGCACGACCATGAACTTCCTGCTGGAAGCGGCGATGAACTGCAACGAACAGCGGAACGACTTCATTCTCCTGTCCGACCTGCTGGGCGTTTCGGCGCTGGTCGATCTGATCGACGGCCGCGACGACGAGGGCGCGACCGCGGCGACGCTGCTCGGCCCGTTTTACGTGCCGGGACAGCCGGACGTGGAGAACGGCGCCGATCTCATCAAGGACAATCCGGGCGAGCGCGTCGTCGTCAAAGGGCAGGTGCGCAGCACGTCGGGCGGCCCCTTGCCGGGCGCCGTCATCGAAGTCTGGCAGAACGGCCCGAACGGTCTCTACACGGTCCAGGATCCGGACCAGCCGGAGGACAATCTGCGGTGCACCCTGCGCGCCGACGCCAATGGGGAATACAGCTTCTCCACGGTGAAGCCCGTCTCCTACAAGGTCCGGGAGGACGGCGCCGGCGGCAAGCTGGTGCGCGCGTCCGGCTGGCATAGCTGGAGGCCGGCGCATATCCACGTGATCATCAGCGCCGATGGCCACAAGCGCCATGTCAGCCAGATTTTCGATGCGAACGATCCTTATATCGACCAGGACGCGGTGTTCGGCGTGCGGGCCGACCTGGCCGTTCCGTTCGATCGGGAGCCCAGGTCCGAAGAGCTGGAACGGTACGCCCATGTGCAGCAGCCGTTCCATGTGATCGATATGGACTGGGTGCTGGCGCCGACGTCGTGACGGCGCGTCCGGCCGGCCGCGCGCCGACTTTGCCGAAGGAGTAGGCCGATGGAGAACAGCCTGCCGGGCGACCTGGAGGCGTTTCGGGCCGAACTGCGCGCCTTCATCCGGGAGAACCTGCCGGAAGACATCCGGGCGCGCTGGCTCGAGACGCCGAACGTGCTGTTCGCCAACCGCGAGGACACGACCCGCTGGCAGAAGATCCTGCATGGCCGCGGCTGGTCGGTTCCGACCTGGCCGGAGCAGTATGGCGGCCCCGGCTGGGACGTGATGCGGCGCTATGTGTTCGAGATCGAAACGGCGCTCGCGGGCGCGCCGCCGCCGCCGAACGCCGGCCCGCGCATGATCGGCCCGGTATTGATGCAGTACGGCTCGCCGGAGCAGAAGGCCCGTTTCCTCCCCCGCATCGCCTCGGCCGACGACTATTGGTGCCAGGGCTATTCCGAACCTGGCTCCGGCTCGGACCTGGCGGCGCTGTCGCTGAAAGCGCGGCGGGAGGGTGACGACTATGTGCTGGACGGCTCGAAGATCTGGACGACGGTCGCCCACGAGGCCGACTGGATGTTCGCGCTTACCCGAACCGATGCGTCGGGGCGGAAGCAGGACGGCGTCACCTTCCTCCTGATCGACATGAAGGCGCCGGGCCTGACGGTGCGGCCGCTGCCCTATATCAGCGGCGTGCACGAGTTCAACCAGGTCTTCTTCGACGGCGTGCGCACGCCGGTTTCGCTCCGCGTCGGCGAGGAGGGCCAAGGCTGGGAGATCGCGAAATATCTCCTGGAGTTCGAGCGCGGCGGGAATTTCCTGTCGGGCCGGATTCGCGCCGGTCTCGACCGGGCGATCCGCGCGGCGGCGTGGGGCGGCGCGGCCGACGACCCCGATTTCCAAAGGCGCCGCGCCGAGCTTGAAGTGCGCGCGACCGCGACCGCGTGGACCGAACTCCGCATTCTGGATCGCGCCGCCAAGGGCGGGCGCCCCGGCGCCGCGTCTTCCTATATCAAGCTGCTCGGCGCCGAATTGAACAAGGACGCGCCGGAACTGGCGATGCAGGCGGTGGGTTACGCCGCCAATTACGGCCGCATCAGCGAAGCCGGGCTGAACGCGACCGGCGCGCTGGCGCCGCTTTCGGCGATGAACGCGGCGGACCGCTATTTCAATCACCGGGCCAACTCGATCATGGGCGGGACGAACGAGGTTCAGCGCGACGTCATCGCCAAACGGATGTTGGGGCTTTAGCCCGGGTCGACCGACGCCAAGGACGGAAACGCTCTCATGAACGATCTGCCGGATATCCTGGAAACGCGCGAGCCCGTGCGCGAAGCCACGGGCTTCGTCTTCACCGAGGGGCCGCTCTGGAGCCCGGACGGCTTTTTCTATTTCAACGACACGCGGCCCGGCACGCTCTATCGCATGCATTTGGGCGAGGCGCCGGTGGAAATTCGGAAGACCGTCGGCGGCAACGGGCTCACCTTCGATCTGGAGGGCCGCCTGATCCATTGCGAGGGCGAGGCCCATGCGGTGACGCGAACCTCGGCGGACGGCGTGGTCGAAACGCTGGTGGAAAGCTATCGGGGCGGTCGCCTGAACCGGCCGAACGATGTCGTCTGCCGGTCGGACGGGAGCATCTATTTCACCGATCCGTCCATGCGCATTCCCTTCGCGCTCCGCGCCCAGCCGGGGCCGGATGGCGACGACGGCGTGTGGGCGGGCGCCAGGGTCTACCGGGTCCGGCCGAACGGCGCCGTCTCCGTGCTGGTCGATGTGGAGTATCCGAACGGCCTCGCCTTTTCGCCGGACGAACGGATCCTCTACATCGCCAATACCCGCATGACCGAATATATCCACGCGATCGATCTGGATGCGGACGGCGAGATGGCCGGCCGCCGAATCTTCGCGGATATGAACATCGGCGAGAAGCCGGGCATTCCCGACGGTATGAAGGTCGACGAGAGGGGGCGCATATTCTGCACAGGCGCCGGCGGCATATGGGTTTTCGAGGCGGACGGGCGGCATATCGGGACGATCCGGCTGCCGGAAATGGCGGTCAATCTGGCGTTCGGCGGGGATGATCTGCGCACGCTGTTCGTCTGCGCGGTCACCTCCGTTTACACGCTTCGCGTGAAGACTCCGGGGCTGCCCACGCCCTACCATCAACGCCGCATTGGTTGAACCGCGGCGGTATTTGCTTCCATTTGACTGCTTTTTCTGGCATTTCGGTTTCGACTCGAAGTGCGTCCCGGCCCGCGAAACGGGCGGCGTCGCGGGAGATCTAGATACTATGCCGGCCACAAAACTGGCGCCGCCGAGCGAGATGATCGATCAATCCCATGTGGAAGGCGTCGAGAAAGCGAGCGCCTTTCTGAAAGGCCTCGCCAACCCGCATCGCCTGATGGTGCTCTGCCTGCTGGGCGACGGCGAACTTTCCGTCAGCGCGCTGGAAGCGGCGTTGGGCATCCGCCAGCCGACCCTTTCGCAGCAATTGGCGCGCCTGCGCGCCGATGGGCTGGTGAAAACCCGCCGCGAGGGGAAGACCATCTTCTATCGCGTCGCGGACGAGCGCGCCGCCAGCATGATCGTGATCCTCCAGGACATGTTTTGCCCGCCCGAAGGGTGAACGCCGGCGGCTCGGATCTCCAAAAAAAATCGCCGGGCGGCTCTCTGGCGCGCCCGACGAATTTGATCGGTCAGATAGCGGCGGCTACAGGTTGTCGGCGCGCCACTTGGTCCAGAAGCCGTCCCATTGGTCGTCGCTGACCTTGTTGCCCTTGGCGCGCTCGGCGACGCGCATCTCATCGAAGGCGGCGCGGGCGTTGTCCCAGGCCTCGATCACGGCTTCCTGTCGGGCGAGGCGCTTGTCCTGCCAAGCCTGGTCCTCGGCCCGCCAGTAACCCTTCTCCTTCATGTAGCGTATCGTGCCCTCATGGGCCGGCGCGTCGTAGGGCGGCCGTCCGGCGAGCTTGATCTCCCAGTTAAACGACGACGCTGTGGTGTTCTTGTAGTCGTTGTACGTCAGTTCCATCGCCGCGATCATGTTGTAGGTCTCGTCGGCGGAGGTGCGGGCGTAGGTCGTCACCATGGGATAGCGGAACCCGACCAGCCAGGAGGGCTTTTCCTCGGAAAGCCCGGCGCCCCGGGTTTCCTTCGCCGGCGCCGCGAAGGAGATGACGTCGGTCATCGCCTTCCAGCCCTCTTTGTTTTCGGGGCGGAAGTTCGGCCAGGTGATGCCGCGCGGACTGGCTTCGATCTCACGCATATTGGCAGAGGTGGTCGCGCTGCCGAAGGCGTCCAGCTGGCCGGCGATGACCGCCGTCTTCATGGCGCCGTAGCTGCCGAACCAGACGGGCTTCACGTCGTCCAGCGTCAGGCCGCCGAAGGCCAGATAGGCCTCGTTCTTCACATTGACGGAAGGATTGCCCTTCACGAAGCCGATGCGCTTGCCGCGCAGGTCCGAAAGCTCCTTCACGCCAATGTCGCCGGCGACGGCCATGCCGACCGTGGCCAGGCGGCCGATCACGATGCGCAGGTCCTGCGGCCCCCATTCGGGCGCGGCGAAATCGTATGTGCCCTCGGACGCGAAATAGGCGCCGTTCGCGAGGAAGCCATAGATCGCCTTGCCGGTGGTGACAGGCAGAATGCGGCCGATCGAGGTGCCCGAGGGAATGATGCGAACCCGGGTCTTGAACTTCTTCTGGAAGGCGTTCGCGATGCCTGACGCCTCGGCGTAGCCGGTCGAACCGAGATCATAGGCTGTCCAGACCATCGAACGCGGGAGCTTCGGCATGGCGTCCGCCGCGATTGCGTCGGCGGCGAGCGTCATGCCCGCCGCGCCCGCGACGAAAGCGGTGAAGATACGTCTCATTGGTTTCCTCCTGTTTGGCGTACTGTTCGGTCTTGCGTGTATCGCGCCTTTTCGGGTGGACCGGAGGCGCTTCGTTGACGCTTTTTTGTGCAAGTCCGACGAACAGCATGCCTTGGGCATGAGACGTCGTCACGGAAAATCGTAGGGCGGCGGCCGGCCTCAAATGTAAATCGAGTAGCCGCCGTCCACCGGAATGGCGGCGCCGGTGACGAAATCCGAGGCTGCGCTGGCGAGAAAAACGGCGCAGCCGCAATGATCGTCCGGCTCGCCCCACCGTCCCGTCGGCGAGCGGGACAGCACGCGTTCGTGCAGGCCCGGCACCTGTTCGCGCGCCTCGCGCGTCAGGTCCGTGTTGATCCATCCGGGCAGCACGGCGTTGCACTGGATGTTGTCCTTGGCCCAGGCGCTGGCGAGGGACTTGGTCAACTGCACGATGCCGCCCTTGGAGGAGGCGTAAGGGGAAGAGAACGCCGCGCCGAAGATCGACATCATCGAGCCGATATTGATGATCTTGCCCCCGCCGACCTTCAGCATCTCCGGATATGCGGCCTGGCAGGCGACGAAGGCGCTGGTCAGGTTCGTGTCCAGCACCGTGCGCCATTCCTCCAGGCTGATCTCCTCCGGAAACTTGCGCACCGCCGTGCCGGCGTTGTTGACGAGAATGTCCAGCCGGCCGAAGCGTTCGGCCGTCGTCGCGACCATCGCCCGGCAGGAGGCTTCGTCGGCGACGTCGACGACGACGCTGTCCGCGTCCGCCCCCAGGGCCCGCAGTTCGGCGACGGCGGCGGCGTTCTTTTCCGTATTGCGGCCCGCAACCATGATCGCGGCGCCGGCTTCCGCGAAGCCGCGCCCGAAAGCGAGGCCGATGCCCCCGTTGCCGCCGGTGATCAGCGCCGTTTTTCCGGAAAGGTCGAACAATTTCATGGGGGAGCCGTCCTGATAGTTTGCAGCGTCGGGAGAAACAGCCTAGGCGCCGCGTCCGTTGCGGGCAATCATTCCGGCGGGAAAGCGCCGCGAGCGCGCAGGGAGGAAACAACCATGGCCGAGAACGCATTGGCGGATGTCCCGGCGCCGGAAGCGCGGGTCGCGGCTTTCGCCGCCGGCCTCGCCTACGACGACATTCCGGCCGCCGTCCGGCACGAAGCCAAGCGCGCCATTCTGAACATCTTCGCGACCGCGCTCGCCGGCAGCCGCGAACCGGCGATCGATACGGCGCTCGGGACGATGACGCCGTATTCTCCCGGCGGCGGCGTTTCGCTGGTCGGGCGGGCGGAGCGCGCCGATCCGCTTCTCGCCGCCTTTTTGAACGCCATGGCGGCCAATATCTTCGATTTCGACGACAATCACCCGCCGACCATCATTCACCCGGCGGCGCCGCTGGCGCCGGCGTTGTTCGCCTTCGCCGAGGCGAACCCCCGTTCGGGGCGGGACGTCATCCGCGCCTTCGTGCTCGGCGGAGAGATCGAATGCCGGATCGGCAACGCCATGTCGCCCTATCACTATGCGCGCGGCTGGCATATCACCTCGACCTGCGGGATTTTCGGCGCGGCGTTCGGCGTCGGCGCGCTGCTGGGCCTGGACCCGCGCCAGTATGTCTGGGCGCTGGCGAACGCGGCCGCCCAGTCCGCCGGGCTGGTGGAAACCCTCGGCACCATGGCCAAGAGCCTGAGCGTCGGCAACGCCGCCCGCCAGGGGATGATGGCGGCCCTCCTGGCGAAAGACGGCTTTTCCGGCCCGGCCGGCCCGCTTACCGGCGAGCGGGGCTTCCTCAGGGTCTATGGGGATCCGCCCGATATCTCGGCGTTGACGGACGGCCTCGGCGACCATTGGGAGATCGCGACGAACACCTACAAGCCCTATCCGGCGGGCGTCGTGCTGAACCCGGTGCTGGACGCCTGCCTCGAGGTTGCGGCCCGGCCGGGCTTCCAGGCGTCGGACGTCGTTTCGATCGAGTTGACCGGCCATCCCCTGCTGCGCCAGCGCACGGACCGGCCGAACGTCGCGACCGGGCGGGAATCCCAGGTGAGCGCCCAGCACGCCGTCGCCATCGCGCTCAAGCGCGGCAAGGCCGGGCTCGATGAGTTCACAGACGTCGCTGTCGCGGAGACGCTGCGGGACGGCCGCCCCGAGATCACGTTCCATGACGACCCTGCGATGGATATCGCGGAGGCCGTGTTCCGCGCGACCCTGCGCGACGGCGCCCGGCTGGAGACGCGGGTCGCGGCGGCGCGCGGCGCGCCGGAGAACCCGTTGAGCGACGCCGAGATCGAGGCGAAGCTGAAGGCGCTCGCCGAACGGGTCGGCTTCGCGCAGCCGCTCGGGCCCTTGATCGACGCCGTATGGGCGCTGGATGCGGCCGAGGACGCCGGCGCGGTCTCGCGCCTCGCCGCCCTGGATCCAAGCTGACGCATTCAGGGAAAGGCGAATGCTGAAAGATAAATGCGCGCTTCTCACAGGCTCCGTCGGCGGTCTCGGCTTCGCCATCGCGGAACGGCTGGCGGCCAACGGCGCGGACATCGTGCTGAACGGTCTGTGCGCCGCCGCCGATGGCGAGGCCGCCGCCGCCCTTATCCGGGAGCGCTACGGCGTCCGGGCGGTCTTCGATCCGGCGGACCTGACGGACGTGGCGCAGATCGAGGCGATGGTCGCGGGCGCCTCGGCGCGCTTCGGCGGCGTCGACATCCTGGTGAACAATGCGGTCGTCCGCCATGTGGGGCCGCTGGAGGACCTGGCGCCGGCGGATTGGGACGAATCCATCGCGGTCAACCTCTCCGCGCCGTTCCACTGCGTCCGCCTGTCCTTGCCGGGCATGAAGGCGCGCGGCTGGGGGCGGATCGTCAATCTGTCGTCGGTCTATGGCTGGCGCGCGGCCGAGCACCGCATCGACTATGTGACGACGAAAACGGCTCTCGTCGGCCTGACCCGCGCCGTCGCGGTCGAGGCGGCGGCCCATGGCGTGACCTGCAATGCGCTGAGCCCCGGTTCGGTGCCGAGCCCCGCCATTCTCGGCAAGGTGGAGGCGATGGCGGCCGAGCAGGGCAAGACCATGGCCGAGATGGAGCGGGACTATATCTCAGAGCGGCACCCGACCGGTCGTTTCATCGCCATGGAAAACGTCGCCGCCCTGGTCGCGTTTCTGTGCGGCCCCGCCGGCGCGGACATCACCGGCGCGCTGCTGCCGATCGACGGCGGCTGGACGGCGCGCTGAGCGTCCCCGCTCAGCCGCCGTCTGGTCGTCAGCCGAACGCGTTGAAGGCCAAGCCGAAGACGAAGGCGCCCATGAACGCGAAGACGAGATAGGCGACGAACACCGGCGGCCGCGCCAGCGCCCAGACCGCGATGGCGGCCGGGATCGAGGTTACGCCGCCCGCCAGCAGGAAGGCCATGCCGGCGCCGGACGCCATGCCCTGGTCGATCAGCCCGGATACCAGCGGCAGGGCGGCGTAGCCGTTCAGATATGCGGGCACGCCCATCGCCGTCGCGGCGAGGATCGTCGTCCAGCCGGAGCCGCCCAGCCATTCGGTGATCGTCTCGGCCGGCACATAGGCCAGCATCAGGCTTTCCAGGAAGAAGGCGATGGTCAGCCACTTGCCGAGGAACAGCAGATTGCTGAGCGCGTTCTTGGCGAAGGTCTGCCGGCGCGGCGCCTCCTCCCAGAACCGCCAGACGATCGTCTTGGTCTGGCGCACCGAAGACGCGCCGCAGCCGCCGTCGCCCACGCCGTCCCGCAGGGGGCGTTCGAACCGGCCGGCGCTGGAAAGCGCCATCACGCCGTAGCCGCCCAGCAGGCCGACGGCGATCGCCGCGACCGTCTTGAAGGCGGCGAACTCCCAGCCGAGCGTCCCGGCGGTCAGCACGAACATGGAGGGGTCCATCAGCGGCGAGGCCAGCCAGAACGCCATCACCGGCGCCAGCGGCACGCCCATGGCGAGCAGGGCGGCGATCAGCGGAATGACGCCGCAGGAGCAGAAGGGCGAAAGCGCGCCCATCAGGGCGGCGGCGCCGACCATCATCGCGACCCGGCCCGTGAAGGCGCGGGCGATCAGGGAATCGGCCGACGTCGCCTTGGCGTAGGCGGCGATGGCGATGGAGGCGAACAGGAAGGGCGCCACATGGATCAGCGCGTCGACGACGAAGCGGAGGCTCAAGGCCGCCTGATCGGGCGACGCCACCAGCAGCGCCAGCGCGCCGACGATCAGGGCCAGCAGCGCGCGGTCGACTTTGCCGACGGCGCGTCGGGCGTTCAGGACAAGCTCGGTCATCAGGCAAGCTCCTTGGCGCGCTCGGGCGCCGGCGCGCAGGCGGACGAACCCATGTCCGCGCAGCATTGATCGTTCAGATAGGCGAGGGTTTCGCGCATTTCGGCGAGCCGGACGCAGCAATAGAGCGTCGTGCCGACCCGACATTGTTCGATCAGGCCGACGGCGATGAGCTTTTTCAGGTGATGGGTCAACGTGGAGCGGGCGATGCCCGTCCGCCGCTGCACTTCCCCCACCGGCAGCCCATCCGCCCCTGCCCGCACCAGCAGGCGGAAGATCTCCAGCCTGGACAACGCGCCCAGGGCCTCCAACCGTTCGCTGACCGTCTCGATATCAACCACGAAAACGCCCTCGGTTTCTCTCTCAGGGCGTTCTTATACCGTATTCCTAGAAATATGGGAATAAGAAAATTCGACGGCGACGCGCATATTTTCAGTTCGTCGCGCCGGGGCGGCCCGGCGCGCGGTCGCGGCCTCTAGCCCTCGCCCCTCACATACTTACGGCAGAGGATGCGCAGGTGGTTCTGGAAATGGGGACGGACGCGGGCGGTCCAGGGGGTGTCGACGGCCCTGGCCCAGGCCTCCGTCTTGGTCGTCTCAGGCTTATCCAGGTGATAGATCGCCACGTACTTCCGGGTCATGGGCGCGTCGTTCGCCATGACGAAGCGGCGGGCGGCGATGCAGCCGGGCACGGCGGCGAGGGCGGGGACGTGCTCCTCGTCGTACCAGGCGTTGAAGTCCGCCTCGCCCTCGGGCGCCACGTCCATGCTGTTCAACAGGAAGCCGCCGGCGCCTTCCGGAGCGGCGAGATCGCCGGGCAGGGTCTGCACGCCCTCGAAGCGCAACTGGCGGTCGCACATCGCCGTCACGCGCTTCGACCAGACGGACAGATTGTCGAAGGCGATGGCCTTGTAGGCGTCGCTGCGGAGCACGTCGATGGAGTCCAGGTCATAGCTGGCGACGGCGACGTTGGGATTGTCGACGCCGATCCAGCGCTCGCAGAGCCCGAAGCCCGGAACGGCCTCGCGCTCGGGAATGTGCTCCAGATCGTACCAGTCATGGAATTCGTCCGTATGGGCGTTCGTGTAGTCGAACGCGACGAGCAGCAGGCCCCTGGCCATGGCGGCATCCTCCGTGGAAATTCTTATCGTTCAGGCGGCGGCGCCGGTCAGGCGCCCGCGCACGATGGCCGCGCCGCCGGCGAGCGCCTTCAGCTTGCCGAAGGCGACCTCGCGCGACAGGTACTTCATGCCGCAATCGGGCGCCGCTATCAGGCGTTCGGCCGGAATGTGCGCGAGCGCGCCGGTCAGCCGTTCGGCCACCTGCTCCGGCGTCTCCACTTCGGCCGAGCCCAGGTCGAGCGCGCCGAACATGATCGACTTGCTGGGCAGCCGTTCGATGATCGCCGGGTCGAGCTTCGGCTGCGCCGCTTCGATGGAGATGATGTCGGCGGAGCAGTCGTCCAGTTCCGGCAGGAAGGAATAACCGGAGGGTTTGTCCGAAACCACATAGGCATAGCCGAAGCAGAGATGCACGACCGTCGGCCCCTCGACGCCTTCGAGCACCCGGTTGATCGCCTTTATGCCATAGGCGGTCGCGTCCGCCGGATGGGCCTGCATATGGGGCTCGTCCAACTGGATCACGTCGGCGCCGGCGGCTTTCAGGGCCGCGATTTCGGCCCGGAGCGCTTCCGCATAGGCCATGGTCAGCGCTTCGGGGTCGTCGTAATGCTCGTCCTTCGCCATTTTCGCCATGGTGAAGGCGCCGGGCAGGGTCACTTTGATCGGCCGGTCCGTCTGCTTGCGCAGATAGGCGACCTCGTCCGCCTGCACGGGGCCGGCATGGCGGATCGGGCCGACGACCCGGGGCACCAGGGTCGGCTTGCCGGTGCGGCCCGGCACGACGCCTGGCTCGTCGATGTCGATGCCTTCGAGCGCATTGGCGAAATGGTTGAAATAGCTCTCCCGCCGAACCTCGCCGTCGCCGACGATATCGATGTCCGCGCGTTCCTGGTCGTGCAGGGCGGTCAGCGCCGCGTCGTCCTTGGCCTCGTCGATCAGGTCGGCGTCAGGTCGCCAGACCTCGCGCATGCGCACGCGCGGCGGGCCGCTGCCAAGCAGAATGTCCTTGTCGACGAGCCAGGCCGGTTGCGGGTAGCTGCCGACAAGGGTCGTCGGGATCAGGCGGTCGAACAACATGGCGTCTCCAGTTCCCTGCGGGCATGGGCCCTCGCGATTTCCGGAAGAATGCCGAAAGACCCGCCGTTGATCGACCCCCGTTCTTTCGTGGCGGAAGCCGCGCCGCCCGAAACGTGCCGCCTTTCCGGGCTCGCGCGCCGCCCCGGCGCCGGAAGTCGGGCGTTGGCGGCGCCGAGAACGGGCCTATAATGCGGGTCAAACAACCATACAGTCTGTCTTGGAGGACCTGAGATGCCAGCGAATGTCTTTGTCGGGGTTGCCGGCTATGTCGGCCGACCGGACGCCACCGGCTCTGTCGGCGTGTTTCGCCGCGCGACGGACGGCGGCGAATGGGAGCACGTTTTCGGCGCGCGCGAGACCCATACCGTCTATGTCCACCCGGACGATCCGAGCCACATCTACGCCGGCACCACGGACGGCGTCTGGCGCAGCACGGATAGCGGCGCCAGCTTCCAGCGGACCGACTTCCCCGACGCCGACATGCAGATCTGGAGCCTGCTCGCCATGGAAGGCGAACCGGACCGCATGTATGCGGGCGCGGCGCCCATCGGCGTCTACCGTTCCGACGACAAAGGCGCGAGCTGGCGGAAGCTGCCGGACCCGAACATTCCCTCCCGCTGCTCCGGCCCGTTCGCGCCGCGCGTGATGCGCATGGTCCAGCGGCCCGGCCATCCGAACGAAATCTACGCCGCGCTCGAAATCGCCGGCGCCATGCGCACCACGGACGGCGGCGAGACCTGGGAAGACCTGGGCGACGATCTGGTGCGGCTTTCCACGCTGCCGCATCTTGAAAGCTCCATCGTCCAGAAGGAGACCAAGGCCGAGGGCATGCTTGATTGCCATGCGATCACCATCTGCCCGACGAAGCCGGATACGCCGATCGTCGCCCTGCGCATGGGCCTGTTCCGCACGGAGAACGCGGGCAAGACCTGGGAAGACATGGAGCTGAAGCGCTTCTCGCCGACGACATACGGACGGGACATCAAGGTGTCGCCGAACGATCCGAACACGCTCTATGCCGCGCTTTCCGTCGCGGCCGCCAGCCATGACGGCGGCGTCTATCGCAGCACGGACGCGGGCGAGACCTGGAGCCGGTTCGACAAGGTGCAGGTGCACGGCACGATCATGTCCATCGGCCTGAACAAGCAGAACGCGGACGAGGTGTTCATCGGCGCCCGTTACGACGGCGAGGTGTTCGGCACCCGCGACGGCGGCGCGACCTGGCAGGAAATGCCGTTGCCGGGCGACGTGAAGGACATCTACTCGGTGGCCTGCGGCTGACCCTGGCGCGCCGGGGCGGCCCGTCCGTTCCGGCTGCTCCATCCACATGAAAACGCAGGATCGGGCGCGGCCGTCCGGTTCGATATTCGCCGGCCCGGATTGGCCGGCCGGCGCGGGAGAGGCGGAATGCGGCAGATCAGGATCGGCGACATCACCATCGACGCGGTGATCGAGCGGGAGGGCCCGTGGCGCCGCCCGGTCGACTTCTTCCCCGCCTATGACGAGGCGACCTTCATGGGCCATCTGCCGTCCATGGAGCCGGAAGTGTTCGATCCCGCCACCGGCATGCTGGTCATGACCTACCAGACGTTCGTCGTGCGCACGCCGCGCCACACCATTCTGGTGGACACCTGCACCGGCGAGGACAAGGGCCACCCGGCGCCGTTCGACTTTCCGGGCAAGGAGCGCTGGCGGAACGAGCTGTTCGCCCTCGGCGTCAGCTTCGAAAGCGTCGATTATGTGTTCTGCACCCATCTCCACATCGACCACACCGGCTGGAACACCACCCTGAAGGACGGGCGCTGGGTTCCGACCTTCCCCAACGCCAAATACATCTTCCACAAGGGCGAATATGCGGCCTGGGAGGTGGAGCACGCGCGCGGCGCCAATCCGCCGGGCACCGTGTTCCGGGACAATTGCCTGCCTATCGTCGAGGCGGGCCAGGCGCTCTTGGTGGACGACGACTTCGCGCTCGACGATACGGTGACGTTGACGCCGACGCCGGGCCATTCGCCCTGCCATTGCTGCGTCAACCTGCATTCCAACGGCCAGCGCGCCGTCGTCACCGGCGACATGATGCATCACGCCATCCAGGCGCGGGAGCCGGACTGGTCCGTCAATCCGGACTGGGATCAGGCGGAATCCGCGCGGTCCAGGCGGAAGTTCCTTTCGTCCGTCGCCGAGACGGACACCCTGCTTCTGCCGATCCATTTCCCGACGCCGACGGCCGGCCTGGTCACGGCGGACGGCTCGGAACGGTTCAACTATCGCTTCAAGCGGGATTGAGCCGTCGCCGGGGGCGCTCGGGCATTGAACAGCTATGACGTCATCGTCGTCGGCGCGGGCCACAACGGGCTGATCGCGGCCGCCTATCTCGCCAAGGCCGGAAAGCGCGTGATCGCGCTGGAGCGGCGCTCCATCCTGGGCGGCGCCTGCGTCACCGAGGAGATTCCAGGGGCCCCCGGCTATCGGGTTTCGACCGGCGCGGCCCAGCTTGGCAATCTCCGCCCCGAGATCGTGGCCGACCTCGACCTCGCCGCCCATGGCTATGAGCTGATCCTGCCGGACCCGATGTCGGTTTTCCCGACGGGAGACGGCCGCGCGCTCACGATCTGGCTTGACCGGGAGCGGACGCTCGCTGAAGTGCGCGCCTTCTCGGCGGCGGACGCCGAGGCCCTGCCGCGCTTCCAGCAGGACTGCGGCGCCTTCTGCGACATCCTGGAGCCGATGCTCTATCGCCCCGAGGCGCCGTCCATGGCGGCGGTCGAGGCGGCCTTTCGCGCGGCCGGGCGGGAAGACCTCTTTCAGGGCTTCGTCCTGGGCAGCATTCGGGACCTCCTGGCGGAGCGTTTCGAGAGCGACGTGGTGCGCGCGTTCCTTGGCCTCACGGCGACCTTCGGCACGAATGGCGGGCCGGACACGCCGGGCACGGCCTATGTGATGGCGCATCACCTGTTCGGCGCGACGACGGGCGTGCGCGGTCAGGCGGGTTATGTGCGGGGCGGCATGGGCGGCCTCGCCGATGCGTTGGCGGCGGCGGCGCGCGCCGCCGGCGCGACGCTCCGGACGGACGCGGAGGTCGCCCGCATTCTTACGCGGCGCGGCGCGGTCGCCGGCGTCGAACTGGCGGGCGGCGAGCGAGTCGAAGCGCCGGTCGTGCTGTCCAATGCCGACCCGAAACTTACATACCTGAAGCTGCTCGCGCCGGGCGCGGCGCCCTCGGAAACGCTTGCGGCGGCGCGGGCGATCGAAACCACGGGCCAGGCGCTCAAGCTGAACCTGGCCTTGCGGCGCCTGCCCAAGTTCGCCGCCGCGCCGGCGGGCGCGGTACCGGCCCGCGTGACGATCAGCCCGAGCCAGGACTATGTCGCCGCCGCCTGGGCGGACGCGGCGGCGGGCGGCATGTCCCGCGCGCCGTTCATGACCGTCCACATGCAGTCCGCCATCGACCCATCGCTGGCGCCGGCGGGCGGCCACACGCTCACGGTCTATGCCCATTATTTTCCCTACGAGCTGCGCGACCGGCCGGGCGGCTGGGACGATGCGGCGCGGGCGGAGGCGGCGGAGCTCCTCCTGGCGACGATCGAGCGGCATGCGCCCGATATCCGCGAGACGATCGTCGCCATGGAGGTGATGGCGCCGCCCGATATCGAAGCGCGCTTCGCCATGACCGGCGGCCACCAGTTCCAGGGCGACATGCTGGCGCCGAACCTGTTCGACGCCCGCCCGGCGCCCGGCGCCGCCAACGCGCCGGCCGTCGCCGGCCTGTTCCTCTGCGGGGCCGGCGCCCATCCCGGCGGCTGTATCTGGGGCGCGCCGGGCCAGCGGGCCGCCGCCTTGGCCCTGGAGGCGCTGGGCTGATTGCGCGGGCCGCTGCTTGCTGCGGTGCACAAATTCTTCGTGCCAGACCCGCAGGGCGCCTAATTTTTCATCAGAATTGCCGACAGCGGCGGCGCTTACCAACGGTTCTTGGTTGGCGCGCGTTTTGCACTGCAGAATGCATGGAATATAGGCGCGACAGTGAAGACAGGTCCGCGGCCGGCGCCATCGGCGCCCAGGCGCGCGCTGTTCCGCCATGACCGGGGACGCCGCTCCGGCGGACCGGCTCCGCATCGTCGTCGTCGAGCGGGACCGGGAGCGCGCGCATATGATCGTCGACGGTCTGCAGGACGCCGGCGACTACGATATCTCTGTCCTGGGCGATGAAACCGGCCTGGCGCGGCGGCTCGCCGAGCTCGGGCCGGACATGGTCCTGATCGACCTGGAAAGCCCGAGCCGCGACATGCTGGAGGAGCTTACGCTCGCAACCAGCCCGCTCGAACGTCCGGTCGCGATCTTCGCGGACCGCAGCGATACGGAGACCATGCGCTCCGCCATCGAAGCCGGCGTGAGCGCCTACGTGGTCGATGGGCTGAAGCGGGACCGGATCAAGCCGGTGATGGACGCCGCCGTCGCGCGCTTCCGCCTGTTCGCGCGCATGCGCACGGAGCTCGAGGCGACCAAGGCCGCGCTCGCCGAACGCAAGACCATCGACCGCGCCAAGGGCATTCTGATCCGGATGAAGGGCATGTCCGAGGAGGAAGCCTATGAGCTGCTCCGCAAGACGGCGATGGACCAGGGCCGCAAGGTGGCCGACGTCGCCCAGGCGCTGATCACGTCCGCCGAGATGCTGCGATGAATATCCGGCCGCTGACCTGCGGTTTCGTGCCGCTCGTGGACGCAGCGCCCCTGATCGTCGCCCGCGAAATGGGCTTCGCCGGGGAGGAAGGGCTGGACCTGACGCTTAGGCGGGAACGCTCATGGTCGGCGCTTCGCGACAAGCTCGCCCTCGGCCAGATCGCCGCGACGCAAATCCTGGCGCCCGCCGCGCTCGCCATGTCGCTCGGCCTCGGCGGCCTCGCCTGCCGGATCGACGTGCTGTCGCTGCTTTCGGTCAACGGGGACGTCTTCGGCGCGTCGCGCGACCTTGCCGCCCGCATGCGGGACGGCGGCCCGCCGCTGCCGTTCGGGGACGCCCGCGCCGTCGGCGAACGGCTGCTGGCCGCTTCGGACGCCGTGCTGAGGATCGGCGTGCCTTTCCCGTTCTCCATGCATCTGGAGCTCACGGACTACTGGCTGACGGCCATCGGCCTGCCGGAAGAGCGGCGCGAGCTGCGCACCGTGCCGCCGCCGATGATGGCGGACGCCGTTTCGGCGGGCGAGGTCGATCTCTTCTGCGTCGGCGAGCCCTGGGGCAGCCAGGCGGTGGAGGAGGGGGCCGCCGAACTGGTGCTCGCGGGCTCGGCCGTCTGGCGGTTCGCGCCGGAAAAGGCGCTCGCCGTCCGCGCCGACTGGGCGGAGGCGAACCCGGACCTGGCGGCCCGGCTGATGCGCGCGGCCTGGCGGGCGGCGCGCTGGCTCGGCGATCCGGCCAACCGCTCGACGGCGGCCGAGTTCCTGGCCTGGCCGGAATATGTCGGCGTGCCGTCTGATCTGATCGACCGCGCGCTTGCCGGCCGTCTGATGATCGCGCCGGAAGGCTACGAGGCGACGGCGCCCGGATTCCTCGAGTTTTTCCATAGCGCCGCCACCTTCCCCTGGCGCAGCCAGGCGATCTGGATGGCGACGCGGCTGGCCCGCCGGCACGGGCTCGATCCCACCGACGCGACGGCGATCGCGCGGGCCTCCTTCCGCGCCGATCTGTACCGCCGGCACCTGGGCCCAATCGGGGCCGATCTGCCTGGCGCGTCGGAAAAAGTGGAGGGCGCGCTGACGGAGGAAACCCCCGTCGCGTCCTCGTCCGGACGCACATATCTCGGCCCCGACGCGTTCTTCGACGGCGCGGTCTTCGATTTTTCCACTTGATGGTGCGGCGCAATATGTTATGATGCCGATCAGTCGCGGGCGAAGATGTCCGCGCAACGACATAACTCCCGACGCCGGGAGCGCCGAGCGAGGCCGCTCGATCCCGATGCTGAGAAGCATCGTCGATCGCGCGGCTTTTTTTGTTGCCTAAATTTGGCCTTGGAAGGCCGACTGGGAGTGGATAAATGAAACACTTCAAGCAGTTAGTAGCTGCGGCGGCCCTGGCCGCCTTCACCGGCGCCAGCCCGTTCGCCGGGGGCGCGCACGCCGAAATGCTCGACGTCGAGAAGGACGAGCTGAAGTTCGGCTTCATCAAACTGACCGACATGGCGCCGCTCGCGGTCGCCTATGAGAAAGGTTACTTCGAGGACGAGGGCCTGTTCGTCACCCTGGAGCCCCAGGCGAACTGGAAGGTCCTGCTGGACGGCGTCATCGACGGCCAGCTGGACGGCGCGCACATGCTGGCTGGCCAGCCGCTCGCCGCGACCATCGGCTTCGGCACCAAGGCCCACATCATCACGCCGTTCTCCATGGACCTGAACGGCAACGGCATCACCGTCTCCAACGAGATCTGGGCGAAGATGAAGCCCCACATCCCGCACAAGGACGGCAAGCCGGTGCATCCGATCTCCGCCGCCGCCCTGAAGCCGGTGGTGGACGCCTACCGGGCCGAGGGCAAGCCCTTCAACATGGGCATGGTCTTCCCCGTTTCGACCCATAACTACGAGCTGCGCTACTGGCTCGCCGCCGGCGGCCTGAAGCCCGGCTACTATTCGCCGGAGAACGTGACCGGCCAGATCGACGCCGACGTGCTGCTGTCGGTGACGCCGCCGCCGCAGATGCCGGCGACCATGGAAGCCGGCACGATCTACGGCTATTGCGTCGGCGAGCCCTGGAACCAGCAGGCTGTCTTCAAGGGCATCGGCGTGCCGGTGATCACCGACTACCAGATCTGGAAGAATAACCCGGAGAAGGTGTTCGGCATCACGGCGGAGTTCGCGGAAACCTATCCGAACACCACCCTGGCGCTCACCAAGGCGCTGATCCGGGCGGCGATCTGGCTCGACGAGAACGACAACGCCAACCGTGAGGAAGCGGTCGAGATCCTGTCGCGCTCCGAATATGTCGGCGCGGACGAAGCGGTCATCGCCAACTCCATGACCGGCACGTTCGAGTTCGAGAAGGGCGACAAGCGCGCCATCCCGGACTTCAACGTCTTCTTCCGGTACTTCGCCACATACCCCTACTACTCCGACGCCGTCTGGTACCTCTCCCAGATGCGCCGCTGGGGCCAGATCGGCGAAGCCAAGCCGGACGCCTGGTACGACGAGGTCGCCCGCAGCGTCTACCGCCCGGACATCTATCTGAAAGCCGCCGAGATGGTGGTCGAGGAAGGCTACGCCGCCAAGGCCGACTTTCCCTTCGGCTCCGACGGCTACCGTGCGCCGCAGGACGAGTTCATCGACGGCGTCGCGTTCGATGGCCGGAAGCCGAACGCCTATCTGGAAGCGTTCCCGATCGGCCTTAAGGGCGAACAGAAGGTCGTCGGCGGCCGCGTCGACGGTTGACCGGGACGGGCGCCGCCCGGCTTTCCGCCGGCGCGGCGCCCCGACCGCCCTCGCAAGCAAAGGAATTTCAGCGATGAGCGCAATCAGCGAGACCGCGGACAAGCCGCTCGGCGGCGATGGGGCCGATGCGGACCGTGAGGCGAAACGCGCCCGCCTGATCGGGCGCATCAACAAGGCGGGGGTTTACCTTGGCGCCTTCGGCCTCGGCTGGGCGACGCCGCTGGCGCTGGCCGCGGCCGGCGACAACCCCCGGGCCCAGATGAAGGAGGCCGGCCGCCAGATCGGCGTGCCGCTGGCCGCGATCCTCGCCTTCCTGCTGCTCTGGTCCCAGCTCGCGCCGATGGTGCAGACCTCGCTCGGCGCCGTGCCCGGCCCTGCCCAGGTCTGGGAGCAGGCGTTGAACCTGCATGAGGACCATGTGCGCGAACGCGGCAAGGAAGCGGCGTTCATGGAGCGCCAGGAGACGCGGAACGCCAAGCTCGTCGAGGCGGGCAAGGCCGATCGCGTGAAATGGCGGGACTACACAGGCAAGCCCACCTATTACGACCAGATCTGGACCTCCATCCAGACCGTGTTCTTCGGCTTTCTGATAGCGACGCTGATCGCGGCGCCGATCGGCATTCTCTGCGGCCTGTCGCCGACGGCGAACGCCGCCTTCAACCCGATCATTCAGATTTTCAAGCCGGTCAGTCCGCTCGCCTGGCTGCCGATCGTCACCATGGTGATCTCCGCCGTCTACGTGACGAACGACGGCATGTTCTCCAAGAGCTTCCTGAATTCCGCCATTACCGTCACGCTCTGCTCGCTCTGGCCGACGCTGATCAACACGGCGCTTGGGGTGAGCTCCATCGACAAGGACCTGGTGAACGTCGGCCGCGTGTTGAAGCTCAACACCTGGACCAAGATCACCAAGCTCGTGCTGCCGTCCGCCATGCCGCTGATCTTCACCGGCATGCGCCTCAGCCTCGGCGTCGGCTGGATGGTGCTGATCGCCGCGGAAATGCTGGCGCAGAACCCTGGCCTCGGGAAGTTCGTCTGGGACGAGTTCCAGAACGGCTCCTCCCAAAGCCTCGCCAGGATCATGGTCGCGGTGCTGACCATCGGGATCATCGGCTTCCTGCTGGACCGCCTGATGTATGCGATCCAGGCGATGTTCACCTACTCGGCGCATCGGTGATCGCCATGACTAAACCGATCCTGCGACTGCGCAACGTCTCCAAGGGCTTCGGCGAAGGCGCCAAGCGCGAGGAGGTCCTGAAGAACATCAACCTCGACGTGGCGGAAGGCGAGTTCGTCGCCATCCTGGGCTTCTCTGGCGCCGGCAAGTCGACGCTGATCAACCTGATGGCCGGCCTGGAGACGCCGGATACGGGCGAAGCCCTGTTCCGCGACGCGCCCATCGAAGGGCCGGGGCCGGAGCGGGGGCTGGTGTTCCAGTCCTATTCGCTGATGCCGTGGCTCACGGTCGCCGGCAATGTGGCGCTCGGCGTGGACGCCGTGCATCGGGACAAGTCCAGGGCCGAACGGGCGGCCATCGTCGACCACTATGTGAAGATGGTCGGCCTCGGCCACGCGACGACCCGCCGGCCGGCGGAGCTTTCCGGCGGCATGCGCCAGCGCGTCTCCGTCGCCCGGGCGCTCGCGATGAACCCGGACGTGATCCTTCTGGACGAGCCCCTGTCGGCGCTCGACGCGCTCACCCGGGCCAATCTCCAGCAGGAGATCGAGCGGATCTGGGATCAGGACCGCAAGACCGTGGTGCTCATCACCAATGATGTGGACGAGGCCATCCTGCTCGCCGACCGGATCGTCGCCCTGAACCCGGACGGCTCGCTCGGCCAGGCGTTCCCGGTCGATTTGGCGCGCCCGCGCAATCGCACCGCGATGAACCACGATCCGGCGTTCAAGTCCCTGCGCGGCGCCGTCACGCAATATCTGATGAACGTCGGCATCGACGCGAAGGTGGAGGGCGCCCGCGTCCTGCCCGACGTCACGCCCATTCACGGCGCGCCGAAGGCCTATGTGGAGGCCGCTGCGATGACGCCCGGCCAGAAGCAGGCCCAGGCGCAGGCGCCATCGGCTCAGCGCTATCTCCAGTATTCCCAGCTCAACAAGGCCTATCCGACGCCGACCGGTCCGCTCACCGTCGTCGAGGATTTCGAGCTGACCCTGGAGAAGGGGGAGTTCGTCTCCCTGATCGGCCATTCCGGCTGCGGCAAGTCCACCGTCTTGACCATGACCGCCGGCTTGAACGCGATCACCTCGGGCGGCATCATCCTGGACGGCCAGCATGTAATCGACGCCGATCCGGAACGGGCGGTCGTGTTCCAGGCGCCGTCGCTGTTCCCCTGGCTGACGGCCAAGGAGAACGTGGCGGTCGGCGCGGACCGGGTCTACCCGAAGGCGACCCGGCAGGAACGGCAGGACGTCGTCGAATACTACCTGGAGCGCGTCGGCCTCGCCGACGCCATGGACCGGCCCGCCTCCGAACTATCCAACGGCATGAAGCAGCGCGTCGGCATCGCCCGCGCCTTCGCGCTCAGCCCCAAGCTGCTGCTGCTCGACGAACCGTTCGGCATGCTCGACAGCCTGACGCGCTGGGAGCTGCAGGAAGTGCTGATGGAGGTGTGGTCCCGCACCAAGGTCACCGCCGTCTGCGTCACCCATGACGTGGACGAGGCGATCCTGCTGGCGGATCGCGTGGTGATGATGACCAACGGTCCCCGCGCCACCATCGGCCGCGTCATGAAGGTCGATCTGCCGCGTCCGCGCACCCGCGCCGGCCTGCTCGAGCATCCCGACTACTATCTCTACCGGGAGCAGCTCCTCTCCTTCCTGGAGGAATACGAGCACGGCGCTAGACCGAACGAAGCGGCAAAGGCCGACGGGGCCGATGCGCCGGAGAAGGAGGCTGCGGCATGAACGTCTCGACGCTCCGGCCGGCCGCCGCGCCACGCCAGAAAACCTTCATCCGCGTGACCGAAGTCTGGACGCCGGACGCCGACGGCGTGCTGCGCCTTGGCAGCGGCATCTATGGCGACCTCGCGGATTTCGCGGCCGTCAGCGGCCAGGAAAGCTTCGCCAAGGGGGAAGGTTTGCCGGGCAAGGCGTGGGCCGAACGCCGCCCGGTGGTGCTGAAGGACTTCGCCGGCTCCTACTTCAAGCGGACCGAGGCCGCTCATGCGGCCGGCCTTACGGCGGCGGTCGCCTTGCCGGTGTTCGCCGGCGACGAGGTGAAGGGCGTCGTCGTATTCCTGTTTGGCGACGACGAAGATCATATCGGCGCCGTCGAGATTTGGACCGCGCCTTCCGCGCATGGCGTGCTGTCGCTTGAGGATGGCTATTTCGGCGCCGCCCGGCATTTCGAGTGGATTTCCCGCCACACCCAGTTTCCGTCCGGCCAGGGCCTGCCCGGCGCGGCGCTGAAGACGGGCGGGGCGGCGCTCTTCCGCGATCTCGGCGCTGGCTATCGTTTCATCCGCGCGGAAAGCGCCGCCGATGCGGGCATGACCAGCGGCCTGGCGCTGCCGGCGACCACGTCGGACGCGGGCGTCCATGTCCTCACCTTGCTGTCCGCCCGCGGCACGCCGATCGCGGAGCGGTTCGAGATCTGGTCGGTCACGCAGGACGGCGCGTTGGTCTTCCTCGACGGCGCGCTCGCCGGCGGGGAAACCCCGTTCGCGGGGGACGACGCGCCCACATTTGCGCTCGGCGCCGGCGCGCTTGGCCAGGTCGCGGCCTCGGGCGTGCCGTTCGCCACCGGCGCGCTGACGCCGACGGCAGCGGGGCCCGGCGAAGCCGCCGCCGCCGGCGCGGGCGCCACGGCGCTCGTCGCCATTCCTATCCACCGCGACGGCCGCCTGACTCAGGTCGCCGCCTGGTATTTCTGATGGAGGCGCGGATGACCCCGGATCAGATCGGCCTCGTCGAGCAGAGCTTCCAGATGGTGCGGCCGATGAAGGGCCAGGTCGGCGGATTTTTCTTCCGGCGGCTCTTCGAAATCGCGCCGGAGACGGCGCCGCTGTTCGAGACCGTGAACATGACCCGCCAGAGCCTGCAGCTCATGGCGACCCTCAATCTGTTCGTGAGCCTGCTGCGGTCGCCGGAGAACCTGCGCGTCGCGGCGGGCGAACTGGCCGAGCGGCACAAGGGCTACGGCGTCGAAGACGCGTATTACGCGCCGTTCGGCGAAGCGTTGATCTGGACGCTCGGCCAGTGCCTCGGCGCCGCGTTCGACGATGAGACGGAAGCGGCCTGGCGGGCGGCCTACGGCCTGCTCGCCCAGGCGATGATCGGCGCCGGCGGCGCCCCCGAATACGCAGCAGCAGGATAGAAGCCATGACCGAACGATTGGTCGTCATCGGCGCCGGAATGGCTTCGGGCAGGATGCTGGAGCACCTGTTCGAAGACGCGCCCGACGCCTACGACGTAACGCTGTTTGGCGCCGAGCCCTACGGCAATTACGACCGCATCATGCTTTCGCCGGTTCTCTCGGGCGAGAAGACATTCGAAGAGATCGTGACCCACGATGCGGCCTGGTATGCCGAAAACAAGGTCGACTGCCGTTTCGGCGAGGCGGTGAACGCCATCGACACGGCGCGCAAGGTCGTCCTGACCGAGAAGGGCGAGACCGCCTACGACAAGCTGGTGGTCGCGACCGGCTCCAACCCGTTCGTCATCCCGCTGCCCGGCGCCGACCTCGACGGCGTGATCGCTTACCGGGATATCGACGACGTGAACCGCATGGTCGGCGTCGCCTCGAAACCGGGCGCCAAGGCAGTGGTGATCGGCGGCGGCCTGCTCGGCCTGGAAGCGGCGGCCGGCCTCAACCGACGGGGCATGGACGTTACGGTCATCCACATCTTCAGCCATCTGATGGAGCGCCAGCTCGACGAAGCGGCAGGCTATCTTCTCCGCAAGGAGTTGGTGAGCCGGGGCATCAAGGTTCTATGTTCCTCCAATTCCGAGGAAATTCTCGGCGAAGATGGCAAGGTGCGGGCGCTCAAGCTGGATACCGGCGTCGAGCTGCCCTGCGATATCCTGGTCATGGCCGTCGGCATTCGCCCGAACGTCGCCGTCGCCAAGGCGGCGGGGCTGAATGTGGAGCGTGGCCTCGTGGTCGACGACCAGATGCGCGCTTCCGATCCCGATGTCTATGCGGTCGGCGAATGCGTGGAGCATCGGGGCGCCGTGTTCGGCCTTGTCGCGCCGCTGTTCGATCAGGCGCGGATTCTGGCCGACACCCTGGCGGGCAAGGCGGCGGCCTTCGCGCCGAAACAAGTCTCGACGAAGCTCAAGGTCACCGGCGTCGATCTGTTCAGCGCCGGCGACTTCGCCGATGCGGAAGGCCGGGAGGACATCGTGTTCCGCGACCCGGCGCGCGGCGTCTACAAGCGCCTTGTGCTGGAGAAGGACCGCATCACCGGCGCGGTGATGTATGGCGACACCGCCGACGGCGCCTGGTTCTTCGGCCTCATCAAGGACGGCGCCGATATCTCCGAAATGCGAGACACGCTGATATTCGGTCCGGCCTACGCGGGAGGCGCCCCGCTGGACCCTATGGCGGCCGTTGCAGCCTTGCCGGATGACATGGAGATCTGCGGCTGCAACGGCGTATGCAAGCAAACCATTGCGACCGCGATCGGCGGCGGCGCGACCACTCTGGAAGCCGTGCGCGCAACCACGAAGGCGTCCTCCTCCTGCGGCTCCTGCACCGGGCTCGTCGAGCAATTGCTCGCGGTCTCGCTCGGGGACGAATTCGTGCTCTCGGCGGCGAAGCCGGTCTGCGGCTGCACGGACCTCACCCATGAGGACGTCCGGCGGCTGATCAAGGCTCAGGGCCTGAAATCCATGGCCTCCGTCATGCAGGAATGCGGTTGGCGCACCTCTTGCGGCTGCCATGTCTGCCGGCCGGCGCTCAACTACTACCTGCTCGCCGACTGGCCGGAGGAGTATCAGGACGATCCTCAGAGCCGCTTCGTCAACGAGCGCAATCACGCCAACATCCAGAAAGACGGCACGTTCTCCGTCGTGCCGCGCATGTGGGGCGGCATCACCAGCCCGTCCGAGCTGCGCGCCATCGCCGACGCGGCCGAGAAGTACAATGTGCCGACGGTCAAGGTGACGGGCGGCCAGCGGGTCGATCTGCTGGGCGTGCGGAAAGAGGACCTGCCGGCGATCTGGGCGGATCTGAACGCCGCCGGCCTCGTTTCCGGCCACGCCTACGCCAAGGGCCTGCGCACGGTGAAAACCTGTGTGGGCACGGACCATTGCCGCTTCGGCACCCAGGATTCCACGGGCCTCGGCATCGCCATCGAAAAGCGCATGTGGGGATCGTGGACGCCGCACAAGGTCAAGATGGCGGTCTCCGGCTGTCCCCGGAACTGCGCCGAGGCGACCTGCAAGGACGTCGGCGTCATCTGCGTCGATTCCGGCTACGAAATCGGCGTCGGCGGCGCGGCCGGCATGGACGTGAAGGAGGTCGAGCCTCTGGCCAAGGTGGCGTCGGAGGCGGAAGCGATCGAGATCATCTGCGCCTTCGTTCAGATCTACCGGGAGAACGCGAAATATCTGGACCGGCCCTACAAGTGGATCGCCAAGGTTGGGCTGGACTGGGTGAAGGAGCGGGTGGTCGACGACCTCGACTCCCGCCGCGCGCTGGTCGAGCGGTTCGATCTCAGCCAGCGCATCTATCAGACCGATCCCTGGGCGGAGCGGGCGGCGCCGGAACGCGCCGCCGCCTTCCGGCCCTTGGCGAACATCACCCTGGAGGCGGCGGAATGAGCGAATGGATCGACGTGGGCGCGCTGGAGGATATCCCGGCGCGCGGCGCGCGGGTGCTGCGCACGGGCGGCGGCTGCATCGCGCTTTTTCGCAACGCCGAGGACCAGGTCTTCGCGCTGGAGGACCGGTGTCCCCATAAGGGCGGACCGCTGTCGGACGGCATCGTCCATGGCGCCAGCGTCACCTGTCCGCTCCACAACTGGGTGTTCTCCCTGGAGACCGGCCAGGCGCAGGGGCTCGACGAAGGCGGCGTGCAGACGTTTCCGACGCGGGTCGAGGGCGGCCGCATTCTGATCGCGGCCTCGGCCCGCGCGCTCCGGAAAGCCGCCTGAGATGGCGGCCGGCGGCGCCTCTTCCGACGACGAATCCGGCGGCGTCCGGACGACCTGTCCCTATTGCGGCGTCGGCTGCGGCGTGATCGCGACGCCGGACGGGGCCGGGGGCGCCGCCATCGCCGGCGATCCCGATCATCCGGCGAACTTCGGGCGGCTCTGCTCCAAAGGCGCGGCCCTCGGCGAGACGCTGGGGCTGGACCGCCGCCTGCTGCGTCCGCGGGTGGACGGGGCCGGCGCCGACTGGCCGACCGCCATCGGCCGCGTCGCCGACGCCTTCGCCCGGGCGATCGCCGAGCATGGGCCGGACAGCGTCGCCATCTATGGTTCCGGCCAGTTGCTGACGGAAGACTATTACGTCGCCAATAAGCTGATGAAGGGCTTCATCGGCTCCGCCAACATGGACACCAACTCCCGGCTGTGCATGGCCTCCTCCGTCGCCGGCCAACGCTCGGCGTTCGGGGCGGACGTGGTGCCGGGCGTTTATGCCGATCTGGAAGAAGCGGACGCGGTCGTTCTGGTCGGCTCGAACCTGGCCTGGTGCCACCCAGTGCTCTATCAAAGATTGCAGTCGGCGCATGAAAAGCGGCCCAATCTGCTCGTCGTCAATGTCGACCCCCGCCGCACCGCCACCAGCGACCTCGCCGACCTGGAAATGCCGATCCGAGCCGGGACCGACGTGGCGCTTTTTGGCGGGTTGCTGGCGGAGATCGAACGGCGCGGCCTGACCGATCGCGGTTACCTTACGCGTCATGTCGGTCAGGCGGAGCCGGCGCTCGCGGCCGTCCGCGGCCTCGGGCTCAAGGACGTGGCGGCGGCGACAGGGCTTACGGCCGAGCGGATTAGGGCGTTCTACGACATCTGGATCGGGCGGGAGCGGGTCGTCACCGTCTTCAGCCAGGGCGTCAACCAGTCGGTCGAGGGGGTCAGGAAGGTCCAGGCCATCCTGAACTGCCATCTGGCGACGGGCCGGATCGGCCGCCCCGGCATGGGTCCTTTCTCGGTGACCGGGCAGCCGAACGCCATGGGGGGCCGGGAGGTGGGCGGCCTCGCCAATATGCTGGCGGCGCATTTGGAGCTTGAGAACCCGGTCCACCGCGCCGCCGTACAGGATTTCTGGGGATCGCCGAGGATCGCCGAACGACCCGGACTGAAAGCCGTCGACCTGTTCCGCGCCTGCGCCGACGGCGAAATCAAGGCGCTTTGGGTGATGGCGACCAATCCCGCAGTCTCCATGCCCGACGCCGCGGCCGTCAGGGCGGCGATCCGGGCGACGCCCTTCGTCGCCGTCTCCGAGATGTCCGTGGACAGCGATACGCTGGCGCTGGCCGATGTCGCGCTGCCGGCGCTCGGCTGGGGAGAAAAGTCTGGAACCGTCACCAACTCCGAACGCCGCGTCAGCCGGCAGCGCAGGTTCCTGCCGGCCCCAGGCGAGGCGCGGCCCGACTGGCGGATCGTTTCCGACGTCGCCGCCGCCATGGGGTTCGGCGCCGCGTTTGATTATGCCGGCCCGGCGGATATCTTTCGCGAGCACGCGGCGCTCTCCGCCGTCGCCGCCGGGCTTGGCCGCGACTTCGACATCGGCCGTTTCGGCGTCATCGACAAAGCCGCCTATGACGCCCTGCAGCCGACGCTCTGGCCGGCGCCGGCGAAAGGCGACGGGCCGACCCGCTTCTTCGCGGACGGCGGCTTCTTCACCGAGGACGGCAAGGCCTGCATGAACCCGACCGCGCCCGCTGCGCCGTCGCCGCTATCCGTCGCGTTTCGCCTGAACACCGGCCGCACCCGGGACCACTGGCACACCATGACGCGCACGGGCGTTTCGCCTCGCCTCAGTCAGCACAACGCCGAACCCTTTCTGGAGATCAACCCGGCCGACGCCCACAAGATCGGCGTCGCGGCGGCGGAGCTGGCGCGCGTCGAGAACGACCAGGGCTCGGCCATCCTGCGCGTGCTGACGACGGACCGGGTCGCGCCCGGCGCCGTTTTCGCGCCGATGCACTGGAGCGCGGCAACGGCGGGCGGCGGCGTCATTGGCGATGTGTCGAGCCCGGCGACCGATCCCGTTTCCGGCCAGCCGGACCTGAAGGGCGCTCTGGTGCGCATCCGTCCGTTCCAGCCGGCCTGGTATGGCTTCGCCGTCTCCAGGGCCGGCGTTCAGCCCGGGACGGCCTATTGGGCGAAAGCCCGCACCGAAAGCGGTTGGCGCGTGGAGCTGGCGGACATGAACGCGCCGGAGGATTGGGAAGCGTTCGCCCGCGCCCTGTTCGGCGCGTCGGAAGACTGGATGGCCGTCGGCGTGCAGGACCCGCGCCGGGGCGATGCGCGGATCGCGTTCACCCATCGGGGACGCGTGGAGGCGGCGCTGCTCGCGGGACCGACGCCGGTCGCCGCGGCGCGCGCGCACATCGTCGCGGCGCTCGGCGCCGACGCCTCGGCGGCGGCGCTGTTGGCTGGCCGGCCGGCCGGCGACGCGCCCAATCCCGGCGCCACCGTCTGCGCCTGCTTTGGCGTCGGCGTGAACGCGATCGTCGCCGCGATCGCTGGCCAGCGGCTGACGACGGTCGCCCAGATCGGGGAGGCCCTCCAGGCGGGCACGAACTGCGGCTCCTGCCGGCCGGAGCTGAAAGCGCTTCTGGCGGGCGCGCCGGCGGCCGCGGCGGAATGACGGCCGTGCGGGAAATCGATCCCTCGGGGAAAGACGCGCTGGCGCCGCTCGTGCGCGCGCTCGGCCGCGGCCCCGGCCGCGCCCGGCATCTGACCCGCTCCGAAGCCGCGACGGCCATGGCGGCGATGCTCGATGGTTCGGCCGCAAGGGAAGCGGTCGGCGCCCTTCTGATGCTGCTGCGCTATCGCGGCGAGAACGCCGAGGAAATTGCCGGGTTCGTGGACGGCCTCCGCGCGCGGCTGGACCCTGGCTGGCGCGCCGCCGCGTCGGCGATCGACTGGCCGACCTACGCCGCCGGCCGCTCGAGGGGGGCGCCCTGGTTTCTGCTGTCGGCGCGCCTGGTCGCGTCGGCGGGCTTTCCCGTGCTGCTGCATGGCTGGCAGTCGGCGGCGAACCCGGTGTCCGCGCTTGAGCCGATGCTTGAGACGCTCGCCATTCCCGTCGTGACGCGCCCGGACGAAGCCCGCGCGGCCTTGTCGACGGTCGGCGTCGCCTATGCGCCGCTGGCGGCGTTGGACCCGGCGGCGCTCGACCTGCTGCGGCTGCGGGATGTGCTCGGGCTCCGGTCGCCGGTCAACACGGCGCTGCGGGCGCTCAATCCGGCGGGCGCGGAAACCTCGGTGCAGGGGGTTTTCCATCCCTCTTATCGCGGCCTTCAGCAGGATGCGGCGATGGCGCTCGGCCAGGCGCGGCTGCTGGTGCTCAAGGGCGGCGGCGGCGAGTTCGAGCGGCATCCCGGCAAGGAGGTCGCGTTGATGGGCGTTCGGGCAGGGACCGCTTTCGAGATCGCGGCGCCGCCGATGCTGGACGCCAAAGCGCGCCTCGCCGATGCGGCGACGGCCGATCCGTCGGCGCTCTGGCGGGGCGAAGCGGCGGATCCTTTCGCCGAAGCGGCGGTCATCGGCACCGCGGCCGCCGCCTTGTTCGCGGCCGGCGCGGCGGCGGACCTGGACGCGGCGGCGGGCGTCGCCGGCGATCTTTGGCGCGGCCGGCATTCATCCAAGGCCGCATAGGCGAACGCGCAAGAACAGCGAGGCGAGATGCAATATTTCCCGATGTTCCTGAAGATGGCCGGCCGGCGCGTCGTCGTGGTCGGCGGCGGCGAAATCGCCGCGCGCAAGGTCCGCCTGATCCTGAAGACCGAGGCGTCCATCGTCGTTGCCGCCGACCGGCTGGACGACGAGTTGGAAAGCCTCGCCGCGGCGGGGCGCATCGCCCACCGGCCAGGCCCGCTTGCGACCGCGCTCTTCCAGGACGCGGCGCTGGTCTTCGTCGGCACGGGCTGCGCCGGCGCCGACGCGGCCGCCCAGGCGCTCGCCAAGGCGGCGGGCGCGGTGGTGAACGTGGTCGACGCGCCGGACCTTTCGGACGCCGTCACGCCGGCGATCGTGGATCGGGACCCCGTGGTCGTCGCCATAGGCACCGAGGGAACGGCGCCGGTCCTGGCGCGACAGGTGAAGACGCGGGTCGAGGAAATGCTGGAGCCCCGGCTCGGAGAGCTGGCGGCGCTCGCCGGCCGCCTGCGCCGGTCCGCCGCCCGGCTGGCGCCGCGACAGCGCCGCGATCTCTGGCGCTGGGCGTTCGGCGGCGCGCCGCGCGCGGCCCATCAGGCCGGGCGCGAACGCGAGGCGGCCCGCATGATCAAGGATGCGGTCGCGGAGGGGCGCGTGCCGGACGCGACAGGCGGCGGCCTCGTCAGCCTCGTCGGCGCCGGACCGGGCGCGCCGGACCTGATTACGCTCAGGGGCGTCAAGCGGCTGCAGGAAGCCGATGTGATTTTCTACGATCGCCTGGCGAACGCGGAGCTGCTGGAGCTCGCGCGCCGGGATGCGGAGCGGGTGTTCGTCGGCAAGACGCCTGGCCTCGACGCCTGGCCTCAGGCGCGCATCAACGGCGTCATCGTCGCGGCGGCGCGCCAGGGCAAACGGGTCGTGCGGCTGAAATCGGGCGATCCGTGCCTGTTCGGCCGGTTGGGCGAGGAAACGTCCGCCCTCGACGCGGCGGGACTGGCCTGGGAGATCGTGCCGGGCGTCACCGCCGCTTCGGCCGCCGCCGCCAGCGTCGGCCGGTCCCTGACGGAGCGGGGCGCGATCGATACGGTGGTGTTCACGACCGGCCAGTCGCGCGCGGGCGACCCGCCGCCGCCCTGGCGCGAAAACTTGCGGGACGGCGTCGCGATGGCTTTCTACATGGCCGTGTCGGCGGCGGGCGAGGTTCAGGCCGAACTGCTGGACAGCGGCAACGATCCCAATCTCGAGGTGACGATCGTCCAGGCGATCGGCGCGCCGGAGGAGCGGCGGCTTGAGACGACGCTCGGCCGCCTTGCGGCGACGATCCGGGATGAGGCGGTGGCCAATCCGGCTGTTCTGATCGTCCGCCGGCCAAAGCGCCGACAGGCGGCCGCCGTCCTCCGGCTGCCTGCCGGCGCGGAGCGGGAAGACCGATTGGCCGTCGCCGCCGGTTGACGATCCCGTCCGTTTCCTGTGTTGATCCGCTCGGCGGCGCCGAACTTCTCCGGGCGTCTGAAGGAGCGGAACATGGCCGATCCGACGGATATCCTGAAGTTCGGGTTCGGCGACGACCCGGAGGTCAAGCGCGAGCAGTGGTTCAAGGGCGGCCCGGCGTTCGACGACGCCTGCCGCCAGTTCGAGCCGGACTGGGCGGCCGCCCGCGCCTTTGCGACCGAAGCCCAGGCGCGGGCCGCCGCCCGTCACGCGCTCGCCCATGGTTGGCACAGGGCGATGCGCAAGTTGGAGCGTCTGAGCGGGCGTTAGATGCGGCGCTGCTCGCTGAAGCGCTTGACCTGTCCGTCATATTCGGGATCAAGCGTGCCGAAGACGCGGTCCCAGATTGTCAGGCTGTTGGCGAAGTTCACGTTGAAGCGCTGATGGTGCATGTCGTGATGCAGGGCCGCGACAAGGGGGAACGGCCAGCGCGCCAGCCGATTGGCGAAGACCTCATAGCCCGAATGGCCGATCATGCCCTTCACCTGATCGAAGGCGCGCCAGGCCAGGATGGCGAGCGGCGACATTGGCAGAATGAACGGCAGAAGCAGGAAGAAGCTCTGGGTCGAGAAGGCGTCCGGCAGGCTAAAGTGATCCGTGCTCCAGGCGTTCGGAGTGATATTGCTGTGATGGGCGCGATGCCAGCGCAGGAGCGGCTTGCAATGCATCAGCCGGTGCGCGGCGTAGAACCAGAGGTCGAACAGCACGGTCGCGACGACGAACGTCCAAAGCGCTGACCAGATGGACAACTCCAAAGGCGCCAGGGCCCAGCCGCGATACTGCGCATAGAGGCCGCCGCCGGTGCAGAGCGCCGTCACGACGATCGCCTTTGCGCTTTGCCAGATATCCTTTCGAAGCGTGTTGCGCGGCCGGCGCGGCTTGCCGTTGACCGTTGGGATTTCGGCTTCGGGGCGGACGCGCGCGAAGACGGCGAGCCCGCCGCCGATCACGAAGTAGAGCGCCAAGGTCCAGACATAGACCGCTGCGATCAGGACCACGCCGTCCCAGGGCGCGGCCAGGCCTTCAATGGGAGCGAACAGCGACATCGGCTTCGCGTCCATTCGCATCCGCGCCGCCATCCGCCGCTCTTCCGACCCGCGCTCGCGGCTCGCGGCCCGCGCGCCGGTCGGCCGCCATCTCGGCGACAAGGCGGTCGTAGTCCGGATCGAGGGTGCCGAACATCCGATCCCAAAGACTGAACTGCAGCGCGAAATTCACGTTGAAGCGCTGATGGTGCATGTCGTGATGCAGCACCGCGATCAGCGGGCTCGGCCAGCGCGCCATACGATTGTCGAAGAACTCGTAGCCGGAATGGCCGACCATGCCGCGCGCCTGGTCGAACAGCCGCCAGCCGACGAAGACCAGGGGCGGGATCGGGATCAGGAACGGCATGATGATAAAGAAGCACTGCGTCGAGAACGCGTCCGGCAGGCTGAAATGGTCGTTGGTCCAGGTCGTCGGCGTGCGGTTGCGGTGATGGTCCTTGTGCCACCGCAGCAGGTACTTGGTGTGCATCAGCCGATGGCTGAAATAGAACCAGATATCGAACAGAACCGTCGCCGCGGCGAAGGTCCAGACAACGGTCCAGACGCTCAGCTCCGCCGGCGCCATCGCCCAGCCGCGATACTGCGCGTAGAGGCCGCCAGCCGTGCAGAACGCCGTCATGATGATGCATTTCATGCTGTGCAAGCGGTCGTTCTGGATCGTGCGCCAGCCGGTGCGTTCCATGCCGTTCAGCGCTGGGATCTCGAGGTTCCGGACCGACTTGCCGAGACGTTCGACGATGAAGCCGATGATGAAGTACAGCGCCGCCGTCCAGATGTAGAGGACGGCCCAGAGGATCAGGAAGTCGTAGGGCGCGGCGTAGGGCTTAATCCCGTCCAGCAGCCACATTGCGCACCTCCTCCAGCGCGCGGTCGATGCCCGCCGCGTCGACGTCGAGATGAGTCACCGCGCGCATCAGGTCGCGCGGGCCATAGCCGGCGCCGATGCGCACGCCGCGGGCGAGCAGGCGTTCGGACATCTCAAAATTCGTCATGCCGAGCGCGGTGACATCGAAGAACACCATGTTGGTTTCCGGCTCTTCGGGGTCGACCTCGATGCCTTCGATCTGTCGGAGTCCCTGGGCCAGGCGACGGGCGTTGGCGTGGTCGTCGGCGAGTCGTTCGACATGGTGCGTCAGGGCGTGGACGCCCGCCGCGGCGATGATGCCGGCCTGACGCATGGCGCCGCCGAACTGGTGCTTCCAGCGCCAGCTCTCGTCGATGAAGGCCTTGGAGCCAACCAGAACGGCCCCGACCGGGCAGCCGAGGCCCTTTGACAGGTCTATCCAGGTCGAGTCGCACTCGCCGGCGAAGTCCTTGGCCGGCGTGCCTGTCGCGGCGACGGCGTTCAGCATGCGCGCGCCGTCCATGTGCAGCGCCAGCCCGTGGCGCCGGGCGGCGGCGGCGACGTCCTTGACCTCGTCCAGCTTCCAGCAGGCGCCGCCGCCGAAATTGCTCGTTTGCTCGATCGAAACGACTTTCGGCACCGGACGATTGTTCTTGTAGGGCTTGACCGCCCTATCGACCGCCGCGCCGGAGAAGACGCCGCGCCGCCCGCCGTCGACTTGGGTCAGCATGCAGCCGGAGAGCGCCGCCGGGCCGCCTGCCTCGGCGTGGATCGGGTGGGCGAGCTGGTCGAGAATCACCGAGTCGCCCTGCCGGCAATACGCCCGATAGGCGATCGCGTTGCACATGGTGCCCGACGGCACGTAGACCGCCGCTTCGTGCCCGGTCAGCTCGGCGGCCATCTCGCACAGCTTGTTGACGGTCGGATCTTCGTGCGCTTGCTCGTTGCCGACTTCGGCCTCCGCCATCGCCTTGCGCATGGCGGCGGTCGGTCGGGTGACGGTGTCGCTATAAAGGTCGACGGCGATTGCGGCCATTGCGGGCGCTCCCAGGTTCGGACGGGGTAGAGACGTTGTAACAGCCCTCGACGCGGTTTCGAAGGGCGTCAGAAGCCGCGGCCTTCGATATTCAGGAAGGCGGCTTCCGCCGGCGTCGAGGCGCGGTTCAGCATGGCGTTGCGGTGGGGGAACCGGCCAAACCGTTCGATCAGCTCCAGATGCTTGCGCGCATAATCCTGGTAGGTCGGATCGCCCAGGTCCTCGAACAGGCGGAGGCAGGTTCTCTGGTCGTCGATATCCTCGGAATGCTCGAACGGCAGGTAGAGGAACATGCGCTCATTCAGGCGCATGACACGGTCCCAGCCTTGCTCGACGGCGCGGCGGGCCGCGGCGCGCGCCTTGTCGTCGGTGGCGTAGGCGCGGCCGTCTTCCCGGAAGAGATTGCGCGGGATCTGATCGGCCAGGATGACATAGGCGAGCAGGCTCGACGGCGCATCGCGCCATGCCTCGCGCTCGCCGGCGCGCACGGCGTTCCACTCCGACTCAAACCGACGGCATGCGTCGTCAAAGGCTGGTCCGCCGTGGAACCAGACGTCGCGCTTGACCTCGGGATCCTCGCCGAACCAGAACGCCAGTATCTCTGATGGGTCGGACATGCGGAGCGCTCCCTACGTGGTCGATCTTGTTCGGACCGAACCTAGACCGAGCGTCCGTGGCGGCAAACCTGATTTCCAGCGACCTTGAGGCGCGGGTGATGCGCGCCTTCGTGGAGACGGCCCAGAACGAGTCGCCGGCGCGCTTCAAGGAGTTCTTCGATCCCGAGGAAGCGCGCGCCTAGCTTGCGGGCTGATCACGCCCTAATCTCCAACCGAGACGGTTACGGGAGGGTCAGTTGCAGTCGACCGACATCATTCAGGACTGGCATGTCCATGTTTACTACGACGCCGCGAGCAAGCCGACCGCGGAAGCCGTGCGCGGCGAGATCGAAGCGGCGCTGCCGGGCCTTAAACTTGGCCGGATGCACGACGGGCCCGTCGGTCCGCATCCGACCGGCAGCTTTCAGGTGCTGATCCCGAACGACCGGCTGGCGGAAGCGACGGGCTGGTTCGCCCTGAACCGCCAGGGGCTTACGGTTCTGCTGCACCCGAACACCGAGGACGACCTGAAGGACCACCGGGACTACCCGATCTGGTTCGGCGCGGCGCCCAAGATCAACTTCGAAATGTTCGAAGGCCGCTAGATGTCGCCGTTGCCCCCAGCCGGCGCCGCGTGGCGCGCCGCCGCCGCGGACCCCGCCTTCGCCGACGCGGTCGCCTTCGCGGAAGCCAATGAAACGCCGTGGGATCGCGATATCTCCAATGTGCTCGGCAAGGGCCATTTCGAGCCGCCGCCCTGGAACGAAATCATCGGCCATGTGCGGCCGCGCGGCGGGCCGGCCGGACTGATCGTCCGCGGCGGCGAGATCGTGGCTGAATGGGGCGACGCCGACCGGCCGGACATGACCTTCTCCGTCGCCAAGAGCTTCATTTCGCTGACCGTCGGCCTTGCGCTCGACGATGGCGTGATCGCGGACGTCGACGCGCCGATCCGCGAGCTGGTGGACGATGGCGGTTTCGAGGGCAATCAGAATGCGCCGATCACCTGGGCGCACATGCTCCAGCTCTCCAGCGAATGGGAAGGCGAGCTCTGGAGCAAGCCCGATCTGATCGACCGGAACCGGGACCTCGGGCTGGAGGGGCGGAACCAGGACAAGGGCAAGGCGCGGCCGCTCCAGGCGCCGGGCAGCCATTGGGAATACAACGACGTTCGGGTGAACCGGCTGGCGCTCGCCGCGCTTCGGGCCTGGGGCCGACCCCTGCCGGAAGTGCTGCGCGAACGGATCATGCAGCCGATCGGCGCCAGCGGCTCCTGGGAATGGCACGGCTACTGGAACAGCTTCGTCGAGATCGGCGGCCGGACCATGCAGTCTGTCTCCGGCGGCGGCCATTGGGGCGGCGGCATGTTCATCTCCGCCCGCGATCAGGCGCGCGTCGGCCTGCTGATGGCGCGGAACGGCCTGTGGGGCGAGCGCCGCCTGATTTCGGAAGACTATATTCGCAAAGCCTCGACGCCGGCAGCGACCAACCCCGATTATGGCTGGCTCTGGTGGCTCAACACGGCGCGGAAGCGCTATCCCTCCGCCCCGGAAGGGCCATTCCAGGCGTCCGGCGCCGGCGGCAACTCCATCTGGGTCGACCGGGAAGCGGACCTCGTCGTCGTCTCGCGCTGGCTCGATCCGGCGAAGCTGGATGGGTTCCTGGGGCGGGTCTACGCCGCCTTATAGGGGTTATGAGCGCCGCGAGGCCCAGCGGATGAGCTGGACCGCCGGCCATACCCAGACAAGGCCCGCCGCCGCCAGATAGAAGCCTTCGATCCATTTGTTCTCGGGCAGGGCGTCGGCGAGGGTCGCCGCCGCCGCCGCATAGAGCGCCAGCCCCACAATCAGGGCGACGGAGGCCGCAAGCACGCGAATGTTGGGCTTGAGCGCGCGCCGGCGCACCGGTTGCGCGGCTTGGGTCGTCGCCCCCTCGGTCACGCCGCGGACTCGTCCTCGTCTGCCGCCGCGGGCTTGAACGTCAGCGAGGCCGAGTTCATGCAGTAGCGCTGCCCGGTCGGCGCCGGTCCGTCCGGGAAGACATGACCCAGATGGGCGTCGCAGCGGCTGCACAGCACTTCGGTGCGCACCATGAACCAGGACCGGTCGCTCTTTTCCGTCACCGCCTCTTCGGAAATCGGCGCGAAATAGCTCGGCCAGCCGGTGCCGCTGTCATACTTCGTATCGGATTCGAACAGCGGTTGTCCGCAGCAGATGCAGTCATAGCGGCCGGCCCGCTTCTCGTCCCAGTAGCGGCCGGTGAAGGCGCGCTCGGTGCCGTGCTCGCGCGTCACGTGATACTCTTCCGCCGAAAGCTGTTCCCGCCATTCGGCGTCGGTCTTGGTGACTTTGTCGGACATGGGCCTCGCCTCTCTGCGCTGTTCGCCGCGAACATCCCGGAATATAGGCGCTCGAACGGGAAAGGGCTATGTTCCGCTGGAACTGGAACTTGCTGAACGGGGTTCGCCCATGCGCAACGATTTACATGAACAGAAGGTCGATCTCGCCTGCGCGCTGCGTTGGGCGGATCGCTTGGGCATGAGCGAAGGCATCTGCAATCACTTCAGCCTGGCGGTGGACGAGGCCGGCGAGACCTTCCTCGTTAACCCGCAAGGGCTGCATTGGAGCGAGATCACCGCGAGCGACATCGTGCTTTGCCGCCATGACGGCGAGGTGCTGGAGGGCCGTCATTCGGTGGAGGAGACGGCCTACTTCATCCATAGCCGCCTGCACCTCAAGCATCCGAACGCCCGGGCTGTGCTGCACACCCATATGCCCTATGCGACGTCCTTCACCTTGCTGGAGGATTGCCGGCTGGAGATGGTCGAGCAGAACGCCCTCAGGTTCTACGACCGCATCGCCTATGACGATACCTATGGCGGCGTCGCGTTCTCGGTCGAGGAAGGGGATCGCATCACGGCCGCGATGCAGGGCAAGGACATCGGCTTTCTGGCCCATCATGGCGTCGTCGTCTGTGGGCCGGACGTCGGCTCCGCGTTCGACGATCTCTATTATCTGGAGCGGGCCTGCCAGGCCCAGGCGCTGGCGCGGGCCCAGGGCCTGCCCTTCCGCCGCATCCCGGACGATATGGTTCGCGAGACGGCGCGGCAGATCGCGTCGGACAACGGCGCCCAGCGCGCCGGCCATTTCAAATCGATCAAGCGGATTCTCGAGAAGGAATCGCCGGAAATCCGGGAATAGGCTCGCGACCTAGGCTTGAAGAAGGCCGAGCGCCCGCTGAGTCTTCTTCGGCAGGCCGGCGGCGACCAGTCGGTAGGACTGGTCGATATAGGCTTTCAGATCGTCGTCGGCGAGACCGTCCGCGCTGTAGTTCTGCAGCCATTTGAGCCCGCGCGAGGCCATGTATGGCGCGGGGCGGACGCCGTCCCGTTCCGGCAGCATTTCGAATGCGATGTCCGACGCCTTGAAGGTGACCGCCGGAAAGCCGTCCCGCCAGCCGCAGATGGCGAACACCTTGCCGCCGACCTTCCAGACGTGGGCGCCGCGCCATTGGACGACATGGGTCGCGCCCGGCAATCCGGCGCAAAACTCATCGAATTCGTCGATGTCCAAAGGCTTCGCCGGAGCGGCCGTCAGCCCGAAGCGGCGACGACGAGGCAGTCGCGCCCCTTGCGCTTCAGCGTGGCGCAGGCGGCGCGGGCCTGATCGCTCGTCAAGCCGGCGATCCTGGCCCGGTAAAGGCGCCGGCCGCTTTTCAGGCGAAGTTCGGCCACGGTCGGCTCCCCGCCTGATACGGCGGCGCCGAGCGCTTTCAACTGCTTGGAGGCGAGGTTCGCGGCCGCGCTTTTGCTGGCGACGGCGCCGACCTGGGCGGAATAGGCGCCGTTCGCGTCCGCCTCGGGCCGGCGGGGGATATCGACGGGCATGCTGGGCGCCGTCTGGGCCATGGCGACCAGGGCCGCGGGCAACGGAGGCGGCGCGCTGCCCGGGCGGCGCCGCGGCAGATGCGGCGCGCCCGTCCGCCAATCGACGCCGACCGGCGCGATGCCCGCAAAACGCGGTTTGCGCAAGGGCTTGGCCGCGACGAAGCCGGAATCCATGAGGCGCATAAGGTCCCGGTCGCGTCTGGCGGAGCTGCGCCCGCCGACGATCACGCCGATCAGCCGGCGGCCGTTCCGCACGGCCGATCCGGCGAGATTGAAGCCGGAGGCGTTGACATAGCCGGTCTTGATGCCGTCGGCGCCTTTGTATTTCAGCACGAAGCGATTGTGGGTCCGGTAGTTGCGGCCGCCATATTTGAAGCTCGTGGCGCTGAAATTGTCGAAATAGGCGCCGTGCTTGTAGATGAGCCCGCGCGAGAGCCGCGCCAGATCGCGCGGCGTCGAGACCTGGCGCGAATGGTGAAGGCCGGAGGCGTTGACGAAATTGGTCCGCGCCATGCCGAGCGCGCGGGCTTTCGCGTTCATTTGCCGGGCGAACGCCTTTTCCGAACCGGCGAGGCGTTCGGCCACCGCGACCGCCACGTCGTTGGCGGACTTTACGGAAAGCGCCAGGATCGCCGTGCGCAGGCTGATCGTTCGTCCGGCCGGCACGCCAAGCTTGGACGGCGGCTGCCGCGCGGCGCGGCGGGACATCTTGACCCGCGACGAAAGCTCGATCTTGCCCGCGCGCAGCGCGTCGAACGCCAAGTAGAGCGTCATCATTTTGGTCAGGGACGCGGGGTGGACCACCATGTCCGGACGACTTTCGACCAGCGCCTGGCCGGACGACGCATCGATGACGATATAGGCTTTAGGCGGTCGGGCGTCCGCGGCCCCGGTCATGCAGACCATCAGGGTCGTCAGCCAAGCGGCGACGGCGATTCGCCAGTGCGGGACGCGGGCGCGAAGCATGGGATTCTGTTAGCATCTTACCTGCATGATCGTCCACAACTTCATATGGTAACCTTGATTTTTTCTTAACGTCGCCGCAAAGCACGATTGCGCCAGATGCTAGCTCCGGCCAGCGCGGCGCCGCCGACGCAGGCCATCATCCCGGCGGCGTTCAGGGCGGCGGGGGCGCCGAGCGCCGGCGCGCCCCATACGGCGGCGCAATATCCGGCGATCGCGACGCCGGCCGCGGCGGCCAGGCTGAGCCAGACCTGGCTCGAAAGACGGTCCGTCAACAGACGGGCGATGGCGGCGGGGCAGATCAGCATCGCGATCACCAGAATCGAGCCGACCGCATCGAACGCCGCCACCACCGCGAGCGCGGCCGCGCCGTTGATGCAGAGCTCCGTCGCCCAGCCCGGCAGGCCGAGCGCGACGGCATAGTCCGGATCGAACGCGACGAGGCGAATCTCCTTGAACGCGACCGCGAAGCCGAACCCGAGCGCCGCCAACGCCACGAGAAGCAAGGGAATTTCACGGGGCAGCTCGGACCAGCCAGCAGGATCGAAAACGTCCGCCCAGGTGGTCGGCCATAACCAGATCGCGGATTCGAGACTGCCATAGAGCGCGTGCTCGACGTCCAGATGAACGTTGCGGGCGTCCGCGAGTTCCAGCAGCAGCACGCCGAAGGCGAACATGCCGGTCAGCGCCACGCCCATGGCGGTGGCGGGGTCGAGCCGGCCGAGGCGGCGGATGACGGCGATCAATCCGGCGCCGACGAGGCCGGCCGCCAGCGCGCCGACGGCCATCGCCCAGGAATGCGTCGAACCGCTGATGAGAAACCCGAGCACAATGCCGGGCAGGACCATGTGCGAAAGCGCGTCGCCCATCAGCGCCTGACGCCGCAAGACGAGAATATTCCCGACGAGCGCGGCGGCGAGCGCGGCCAGCACGGCCACGACGAGGGCGGGCAGATCGATCTGGAGGAAGGTCATGGGGCCGTCCGTTCCAATTCGGCCAGCACGTCCCGGGGCAGCAGGTCCGCCAAAGGCCGGCCGCTGGCGAACAGGCGCATCGCCTCCTCCGGGCGCTCGTCGAGATAATGGGCGCGCAACCTCTCCTCCTTCGCCCAAAGCGCGGCGGCTTCGGCGCCCGCTCGGGTGACGTCGCCGGCGCCGTCGATCCAGCCGCGCCGCCTGGCCAACGACCCGTCCGCCGGCGGCATGCGCGCCGCGATAGCGGCGAGCGCGCGGCGCTCCGCCAGGGCGCGCTTCAGGCGGAGGCGTCTTACCGCCGCCGCGACGGCGCCGCGGTTCGGCGCGAACAACAGGCTGACGGCGAAAAGGACGCAAAGCATCGCGACGATCAGCGCGCCCGTCGGCAGGCCGGGGATCGCGGCGGACAGCGCCGCGCCCGCATAGGCGCCGCCGCCGCCGAAGAGGGCGGACAGCATGGCGAGGCGGCCCATGCGGTCGGTCCAGAAGCGGGCCGCCGCCGCCGGCGTGACGAGGAGGGCCAGGATCAGCACCAGGCCGACGGCGCGGAGGCCGGCGGCGACCAGTGCGAGCATCAGCGCCGTCGCCGCCAGGTCCAGGGCCCGGACGGGCAGGCCCTGGGCCGCCGCCGCTACGGGATCGAACGCGGCCAGGGTCAGTTCCTTGAAAAACAGAACCAGGATGATGAGCGTCGCGGCGCCGACGGCGGCGGCCGTCCACGCCTCGGCCCGGGTCATGGAGGCGGCCTGCCCCAGGAGATAGGCGTTCAGGCCGGCCTGGCCGCCGGTCGGCAGCGCCTGGATCAGGCTGAGAAGGGCGACGCCCAGGCCGAACGCGACGCTGAGGGCGGCGGCCGTCGCCGCGTCCTCGCCGATGCGGCGTCCGTCTTTCAGGAGGTGCATGGCGCCGGCGGCGAGCGCGCCGCTCGCGGCGGCGCCCAGCAGCAGAAACGCCGGCTGCCGGCCGTCTCCGGTCAACGCCAACGCCAGCAGGAAACCGGCGGCGACGCCGGGCAGGGTCGCGTGGGCGACGGCGTCGGCCAGAAGCGGGCGCCGCTTCAGGATCATGAAGGCGCCGACCGGCCCCGCCGCGGCGCCGAGCGCCGCGAGCCCGCCCATCACCACGACGGCGTTATAGCCGCCGGAGAGCGTCAGGGCCGACCAAAGCGCTTCCAGCATCGGTCGATCGCTTAGGCGAGGGCTGCGTTCAGTTGCGTCGCCGCGAGGCGGCCGCCATAGGCCTTCTGCAGATTGGCTTCCGTCAGCATCTCGTCGATCGGTCCGGCGGCGATGCGGCGGACGTTCAAGAGCAGGGCCTCGTCGAAATATTCCCGCACGGTGCCAAGGTCGTGATGCACGACGATCGCCGTCTTGCCGGCGCGGGCGAGGCGGCGCAGTAGGGCGACGATGGTCCGTTCGGTCGCGGCGTCCACGCCCGCGAACGGTTCGTCCATAAGGTAAAGGTCAGCGTCCTGGGCGAGCGCGCGGGCCAGGAAGACGCGTTGCTGCTGGCCGCCGGAGAGCTGGCCGATCTGCCGGTCCGCGAAGTCCGCCATGCCAAGCTCCGCCAAAGCGGCGAGCGCCGTCTCGCGATGGCGGCGCCGCACCGGGCGCAGCCAGCCGATCTTGCGGTAGAGGCCCATGGTCGCCACGTCGAGCGCCGTCGCCGGGAATTCCCAGTCGACGCTTTCCCGCTGCGGCACATAGGCGATGCGGCGGCGCATTTCGTCGATGGGTCGGCCGAAAGCGGCCGTGCGGCCGGCGAGCGTCGGCACGAGCCCGAGCGCGCCTTTCAGGAAGGTGGACTTGCCCGCGCCATTCGGGCCGACAATGGCGGCGAGCGTCCCTTTCGTCGCCACATAGTCCACGTTCCAGAGCGCCGGCGCGCCGCCATAGGAGACGGTGAGGCCCGACACGTCGAACGGGCTGCCGAAATCCGCGGGATCGTGAATTTGAGCGGCGTCGGCGACGGCGCGGATTTCCGGGCTCATGTGCTGCTCATCCTTCTATGTTCAACGCGCGGCTCAGTTGGCCGTGCATGCCTTTGGCCGGCGGCTTGCCGCCAAGCGCGGCGGCGATCGCCGTGGCGTTATGGTCCATCATGCCGACATAGCGGCCTTCGTAGGTTCCGGGCGGCCCCATGGCGTCGGAGAAGAGCGCGGGGCCTTTCACGGCCTTCGCGCCAAGCGCGGCCGCGCCTTCCAGCACCGCTTCGACGGCGCGATCGGCGGTCGACGTTTCGGCGAACACCGCCTGAATGCGCTTGTCCGCGATCAATCGCGCGAGGTCGCGGATATGGGCGACGCCGGCCTCGCTCTCCGTCGAGAGCCCCTGCACGCCGCGCACCTCGAAGCCGTAGCGGCGGCCGAAATAGCCGAACGCGTCATGGGCCGTGATCAGAACGCGCGCGCTTTCCGGGATCTTGGCGAGTTCGCCGGCGACATATCGTTCGACCGCTTCGATTTCCGCCAGCACCGGCGGCGCCCCCTTCGCGATGGCTGGCGCGCATTCGGGCCAATCGCTCGCCACCCGGTCCGCCGTGCGCTCCAGAACCTGACGCCAGAGCGCCGGGTCCATCCAGATATGAGGGTCCGGAGAGGCGCCGGCCGGGCGCATGATCTGCGCCTCATCCAGCAGTTCGCCCGCGAAAATGACCGGCTTCGCCTTCGCCAGGCGCTCGAACAGGGTGCGCATCTGGGCTTCGAGATTCAGGCCGTTGGCGACGATTCCGTCCGCCTGCAAGGCCTTCGCCGTGTCGCTCCGGGTCAAGCGGTAGAGGTGTGGATCGACCCCGGGGCCGAGAAGACTCTCGACCTCGGCGCAGTCGCCCAAAATCCGGCCGAGGGGTTCTCCGATCTGCGCGATGGTGACCAGGAGCTTCGGCGGGCCGGCGAACGCGCTCGCCGGAAGGAGCGTCAGCGCGGCCGCCAGCGCTAAGCGCCGTGGCCATTTCGCCAAATCTCCAAGCAAGCCAAGCATTCCAGCCCTCCACAGCACCAATATGAACCTTTCAGGCCATGGTGCAAGAGTTGGCGACAGAATAATTTCTAAACATATATTGAGAAAGTTAGACAAAGCTAACAATTGTCAGGATATTGCAAATTTTTCGCGTCGATTTAAAGTGCGCGCCGATCGCGTGCGCGACTCGTTTTTTCAACCGAAGGTCCCGCGGCGCCGCCGCCGCGCATGATCGTCGATCCAATTTCAGAGCCTTTCCACGATGCCCAACCGTCGCCGCGCCCGTCTGGAAGACCCGAGCCGTCAGGCCGCCGGCTTCGATCGCATGCGCCAAGCGCGGCAGACCGAGATTGCGGAAGATTATGTGGAGCTGATCGCCGACCTCATCGCCGACCAGGGCGAGGCGCGGGCGGTCGATCTGGCGGAGCGGTTCGGCGTCAGCCACGCGACGGTCAACAAGACGCTCGCGCGTCTCGGGCGGGAGGGACTGGTGCAGACCCGGCCCTATCGGTCGATCTTCCTGACGGACGCCGGCGCCGAGATGGCGCGTCGTTCGCGCAGGCGGCATCAGATCGTGTTGAGTTTTCTGCACGCCATCGGCGTGCCGCCGGAAGCGGCGGCGATCGACGCCGAGGGCATCGAGCATCATGTCAGCGAAGAAACCCTGGCGGTGTTCGAGAAGATCACCAGGGACGGCGTCTAAAGCGGCGTGCGTCGGAAGGGCGCTGTCGAACGCTTTATCATTTCGTCTTAGTCGCCCTCAGCGTCGGCACGGCGCAGCCAGGCTGCGAAAAAGCCGTCCGTGCCGTTGCGCGCGGGCGTGAGCTCCAGAAAATCGCCTGTGAGCGGCGCTGGGAACTCCGCCGGCGGGTCGAGGCGGAAATCGGGCGTTTCCGCCAGAAAGCGCTCGATCTGCCGGACGTTCTCATCCGGCAGCAGCGAGCAGGTGCCGTAGACGAGGAGACCGCCCGGACGGACCAGTTTAGCCGCCCGCCGCAGGATATCCGCCTGAAGCGGCAGCAGGGTTTCGAGCGGCGGCTGGCCGCGCGACCACCGGGCGTCGGGATTGCGCCGCCATGCTCCGACGCCGCTGCATGGCGCGTCGATCAGCACCCGGTCGAAGCGGCCGGCCTGCCTTTTCAGCCAAGCGTCCCCAGGACCCTTCAAAGCCCGGCTGCGGACGTTGCCGACGTGCGCCTTGGCGAGACGCGGCGCGGCGCGCTCCAAGCGGCGCCCGTCGATATCGAGCGCATAGATCTGGCCCTGGTTGGCCATCTCGGCGGCGAGCGCCAAGGTCTTGCCGCCGGCGCCGGCGCAGAAATCGACGATTGTTTCGCCCGCCTGCGCGCCGAGCGCTAGGGCAAGCAGCTGGGAGCCTTCGTCTTGGGGTTCGAGCGCGCCTTCCGCCAATCCCGGCAGGCGACCGAGCGCGACGCGGCCTTCAAGCCTCACGCCTATCGGGGCGTAGGGCGCCGGTTTCGCCTGAAATCCCGCCGCGCGGATATCGGCAAGCGCGCGGGAGCGGGATTGCATGAGCCGGTTGACCCGAAGGTCCAGCGGCGCGGGTTCCTGCAACGCCCTTAGCTCTGTAGCAACGTCGTCGCCGAACGCCGCGACCATGCCGGGCCAGGCCCATTCCGGACATTCCAGGCGCACGCGCTCCGGCATGTCCGACGTCTCCAGCGCGGTTCCGTCGAGCTGCGCGGCCCAGCCAAGCTCCTCGGCGGAAAGCGGCGGCGGGGCATAGCGTCCGCCGTCGAACAGTTCGGCGACAGCCGCCAGGGACAGGCCGTCCGCCAGGATCAAATCGGCGACGATGCGGGCGCGGGGCATCGCGGTCGCGCCAGCCGTCGCCAGCCGCCAGTCCAGCCGGGCCTGCCGCCGGGTCGCGCCGTAAAGGCGTTCCGCCAACGCGCTCCGATCCTTGGCGCCGATATAGCGGCGGCTGCGCTGGTAGCGGCCGAGGATCGAGTCGAGCGGCCCAGGCCGATCGGCCTGCTGCTCCAGCACTTCGATGGCGGCCGCGATGATGGCGGCGGGGGTCATGAGCGTTGCGCCTTATCCTTGCGGCGGAGCCGTACATAGAGCGCGCCAGCGCCGCCATGGCGTCGGTCCGCCTCGTTATAGCCGGCCACGATGTCCGGGTGTCGGTTCAGCCAGTGGGGCGTTTCCCGCTTCAGCACGCCTCGGCCGAGGTTCTGGGGATCGAGGCCGCGGCCAGTGATGACCAGGACCGCGCGCTTGCCGGCCGCCTGGCTGGAGCGGAGGAAAGCGGCAAGGTTCCGTTCGGCCGCGGCGGCCGTCATGCCATGCAGGTCGATGCGGCCTTCGATGGGCATGCGCCCCTTCTTCAACCGCGCCAGCGTCGCCCGGTCCAACGGTTTCGATGCGGGTTTGCCGGTGGACAGGGTCGATGGTTCGGAGGCGATGTGGGGCACAGTCGTGGCGGCGCGATGCACATGGTTCAGCTTGTGCTCGTGCGCCGGTTCCGTCCGCCGCGGCGAGGAGAGCGGCACGCGGGCCGCGCCGCGCAAGGGCGCCGCGTCGGCGACCGCCCGGCGCCAGAGTTCCGCCTCCGCTTCCGTCGTCGCCCGTTCGTGGCGCCGGCGGCCGCTCATTGCGCGGTGCGCTCCGCCGCCCGTTCGGCCTCGGTTTTCTTGAGGCGGTGCCGGGCGAAATCCCGCCAATCCTGGTCAGGCCCCTTCATTTCGCTGGCGTCGTCCGTCTTAAGGCGCAACGAAAGCGCGCCGGCGCGCCATAGCTCGTCCAGCCCGGTTCTCCCGGAAAGCGCGTGGGCGAGGCCGCGCTGCCGCAGGCGCCGGTGGACGGCGAAGTTGATCGTGGTGGCGATCAGAATCAGCGTGGAGGCGCCGGCCGCCGCCGCCCCGACCCAGCCGCCGATCCGCCAGCCGACGATGACGAGACACACGAAGGCCAGCCATGGCAGCACATTGTCGGCGCGCCGATAGACCGGGCTGCCGGGCTTGTTCAGCAGCTTGAGGTCGAGCCCCAGCTCGACGAGCCCGTCCCGGTCGCCGTACCAGATGCGCTCGAACAGATCCTGATCGTCGGCCATAACCGCCGCTCCGCCGGCTGTCTAAATCAGGAAATCGGAATGCCGGAAACGTGCTGGGCGTAGGCCGGCCGGGCCAGCATGCGTTGATAGTATGCCTTGAGGTTGGGCAGGTCCGGCCGCTCGAACGGCAGGTTGAAGAAGCGATGGACGTTGGGGCCAAGTGGAAAATCGGCCATGGTCAGCCGGTCGCCGCCGATCCATTGCCGGCCTTCCAGCCGGGCCTCCAGCATGCGCATGTTCGTGATCGACGTCGCGACGGCGGCGTCGATCGCAGCCATGTCGCGCTCGGCTTCGGGCGTGCGGATAAGGCCCCAGAACACCGGCGTGAAGGCGGGATTCTGCGTCGTCTGCTGCCAATCCATCCAGCGATCCAGGTCGGCGCGGCCGGCGGGATCCTCCGGCCAGAGGTCGCCGGCGGAATGCTTGGCCGCGAGATAGCGGACGATGGCGTTCGATTCCCAGAGCACGAGATCGCCGTCGATCAGCGTCGGCACGCGGCCATTGGGATTCATCGCCCGATACTCCGGGGTATCGACCACGCCAAAAGACATGCCGGCGTCGATGCGCTCGTAATCGAGCCCAAGCTCCCCAAGCGCCCACAAAACCTTCATCACGTTGCTCGACGTGACCCGACCGTAAACTTGCATCGCTTGGGCTCCCTCCCGTTTCAGCGCCTTGGCGCGAGCAGAATATAGCGTCCCTGGCTGGCCATGCGACCCGCCATTTCGCCCGCGGCCGCGCCCGTTCCCCAGAACAGGTCGCCGCGCGGCGCGCCTTTGATGGCGCCGCCGACGTCCTCCGCCACCGTCAGCCGCCGGATCGGCGGCGCGTCCGGCAGCGGATGGGGAACGTCCAGATAGACGAGCGCGCCGAGGCCGACGAACTTCGGATCGACGGCAAGGCTGCGTTCGGGCGTGAGGGCCGTGCCGGCCGCGCCGATAGGGCCTGGACCCGTCCGCTCCTCGAAGAACACGACGGAGCGGTTGAGGTTCATCACTGCCTGGGCTTCACTGGGATTGTCCGCGAGCCATTGGCGGATGGCCTGCATGGACATGTCTTCCCGCCGGATCGCGCCGCGTTCGATCAGGTCCCGCCCGATCGCCCGGTAGGCGCGGCCGTTCTTGCCGGCATAGCCGATGCGCATGGCGCCGCCGTCGGCGAAACGAATGCGGCCGGAGCCCTGAATTTCCAGGAAGAACGCGTCCACCGGGTCGGCGAGCCACACGAGCTCGAGCCCTCGGCCCGCAAGCGCGCCGCCCGCGACGTCCGCGCGGGCGTGGTAGGGCTTGAGGCGGCCGCCTTCGACCCGCCCGAGAATAGTCTTGCCTGCAAAATCGTCGGAGAACGCGCCGAGATCGGCGACGATCAGATCGTCGGGCTTGCGATAGAGCGGCGTCTGGTTGGCGCCGCCTTGCGTCCGCGCGCCGGGCGACTCGGGCTCGTAATAGCCGGTGAACAGCCCAAGCGTCCCGGGCGGGCCGACGCGGTAGGCTTGGAACCGCCGTTCGATAAAGGCCCGCTCGTTCCCCTGGGAAACGTCGGCGGCTTCGGCGCAGGCTGCCGCCCAATCCCCGGCGTCGCCAAGCTCCGGCCAGGTTTTGGAAAGGGGCCGGTCCGGCGGCTGGCGCGCGAAACGGCGGCATACGGTTCGGAAAGCCGCGAGGGCGGGGGCGGGGTCGTCCGCCGACCAGCCGGGCGCTTCCGTCCAGTCGATCGGCGTCAGGGCCGGCGGCGCTTCTGGCTGAGATTCCTGCGGCGGTTCGGACAGGCCGGCGCATCCGGCGAGCAGAAGCCCCGCCAGCGTCGCCAGGACACGATGTTGCATGGCCCGTGCTATTCGCCGGCTTCGGTCTCGATCAGGCGCCAGTTCGGATCGCTGCTCGCCATATCGCGTTCGAAGGTCCAAAGATCGATAATGGTCTCGACCTGATTGGGCGCGCCGTCGATCGGCTGACCTTCGGCGTTGCGCGTCACGTTCGTCTGTTCCGACTCGAACCGGACGGTCACCTGCGCCACCGTTCCGGATGTGTCGACGGCGTCGATCCGGGCGCTTTGGATGCGAATCAGCGTGGCGTCCAGGGTCTCGTCCCGGGATTCGCGGTCCGCGATGGCGCCTGCCAGCGCGTCGTAGACGTCTTCGTTCGCGAGCGCGCGCAGCGTGTCCCGGTCGCCCGAGGCATAGGCCGCCAGGATCATCTGGAACGCCTCGCGGGCGCCGCCAAGGAATTCTTCCTCGAGGAAATTCGGTTCCAGCGCCTGGAGCTTGCTGGCCGGCCCTCGCAGAACGGGCGGCTCCGCATCAATCGGCGCGCGGCCTGGGAACGGCGTTACATTGTCCGCATCCCGGCGTTCGCCGCCGACATACCGGTCCGCGTCCTCGTAGCGCGGGCGTTCCTGGCCATGTCGTTTGCCAAGGACGCTGCGCAGGCGCAGTATCAGAAAACCCGCCACGACCGCGAGAATAATGATTTCGATGAGGGCGCTGCCGCTACCCATCCGAAACGCTCCCTTAGTACCCTGCCGCGAACGCGTCGCGGCTTGCCGGCGCGTCGGTTCACATCGTTACGCTTTGACCAACGCCCCTCAAGCCCCATCTAGGAACCAACGCCGCAGAATCCAAAGGCCGGTCGGTCTTTCAAGCCGCAATAAATCACCATAGCGCCGGAGCATCGCAAAGCAAGCATGGCATGGGTTCTCTTCCTTCTATTTATCGCGCTTCCCATCGCGGAAATCGCCGTTCTCATCCAGGCCGGCGATCTGATCGGCCTGTGGCCGACGATCGGCCTCGTCATCCTGACGGCGGCGGCCGGCGCCGCTTTGGCGCGGGCGGAGGGGCGCGCCTCGATGCAGCGTTTGGCGCAAACGGTCGACGAAGGCGGCACGCCGATCGGTCCTTTGCTGGATGCGGCGGCGATCTTCGTCGGCGCGATATTGTTGCTGACGCCGGGTTTCATCACGGATTTCTTCGGCCTGTCGCTGCTGTTTTGGCCGACGCGATTTCTATGGGGCCAGGCCATGGTCTGGCTGCAGCGAAACCGCCGGGGCGGACCGGGCGGCCGCGCCGCTGACGGCTCCGTGATCATCGAGGCCGAATATGTGGAGCGTGAGACCGGAAACCATCCGCCAGGCCAGTCTCCGCCCCGCGCAGCGCCGCCATCCGTCGAGCCGCCGTCCACGGACCCGCGCGAGCGATGATCCTGCTGCGGCATGGACAGACGGTCTTCAACCAGCACTTCGGCTCCAGTCGCGTCGATCCGGGCGTGCCCGATCCGCCGTTGACCGAGACCGGGCGCGCCCAGGCCGCCGCCGCCGCCGAGCGCCTCGCCGCGTTTCCGATCGCGCGGGTCGTCGCCAGCCCCTATGTCCGCGCGGTGGAGACGGCGCTGATCGTCGCGGCCCGCCTCGACGCGCCCGTCGAAATCGATGCCGATATCCGCGAACGCGCAGGCTATTCCTGCGATATCGGCAGCGAGCCGCCGGATTTGGCGGACCGGTGGCCGCATTTGGATTTCTCCCGCCTGGAGCCCCGATGGTGGGCCCACGGCGCCGGCGAAACGTCCGCGGACGGCCTCGACGAGCCGGAGCATGCGCTCAACGCCCGCGTCGACCGGTTTCGAAACCGTGTCGCGGCAAGGCCCGACTGGGCGGAGACGCTCGTCGTCTGCCATTGGGGGCCGATCCGCGCGCTAATCGGCCGGCGCATCGAGAACGGCGACTTCGTCCGGCGGGATCCCCGCGCGCCCTTCGACCCGCCATCCGCTTAGACGCCGCGTTGCGGAGGCGGGCGAGCTTTGCGAGGATATCGCCCATAAGCGCCCGAGGCGGCGCAGACGAGGGGGGGGACCGAGATGCCGACGCTCGATCGAGCTGGAGTTCAAATCAACTATGAAGTTTCCGGCGAAGGGCCGGTCGTGCTGCTGACGCACGGCTACAGCGCCTCGGCCGCCATGTGGGCCAAGAACGTTCCTGACATCGCCGCCGCCGGCTATCGCGTGGTCGCCTGGGATATGCGCGGCCATGGCAAAAGCGCGTCGCCGGACGACCCGTCTCTCTATTCCGCCGAACTGACGGTGGGCGACATGGACGCTATCCTGGACGCAGTCGGCGCGGAAACGGCGGTCATCGCCGGCATGTCCCTGGGCGGCCACATGTCGCTCGCCTATCACCTGGCGCACCGGGACCGTGTCCGCGCCCTGATGCTGATCGACACCGGCCCCGGCTTCAAGAACGACAAGGCGCGCGAGGGCTGGAACCAGCATGCGCGAGACCGGGGCGACGATCTGGTCGCGCGCGGCGAGGCGGCGCTCTCCAAAAGCGCGGAAACGCGCCTGCAGACGCAGAATTTCCAGGGCCTGCGCAATGCAGCCTATGGCATGCTGACCCAACAGTCCGCCGATATTATCAACTCTCTGCCCGGCGTCGCGTCGCCCACCCTGGTCGTCGTCGGCGACCGGGACGAGCCGTTTCTGGCGGCGACCGACTATATGGCGAAAAAGATTCCAGGCGCCCGCAAGGTGGTGATCGCCGATGCGGGCCATGCCTCGAATGTCGATCAACCGGCGGCGTTCAACGCCGCCGTCATTGAATTTCTGAACACGCTCTAGGGAAAACGCTTCATGTCCAGTTATGGCGATTACAAAGATCTCGGCGTCACGCTCGAGAACAAGGTTGCGGTGGTCGAAATCCAGCGCCCGCCGCACAATTTCTTCGACTACGACCTGATCGCGTCGATCGCGAGCTGCTTCGAGGATTTGGGCGAAGACGACGCCTGCCGCGCCATCGTGCTCTGCGCCCAGGGCAAGTCCTTCTGCGCCGGCGCGGACTTCTCGCGGCCCCGCGACGATGACGGCGGCTCGCGCGAAGGCGATCATCTTTATGTGGAAGCCGTGCGCCTGTTCCGCACGCCGAAGCCGGTGATCGGCGCGATTCAGGGCGCGGCCATTGGCGGCGGGCTTGGCCTTGCGATGATGCCGGACTTTCGCGTCGGCTGCCCGGAATCGCGCTTCGCCGCCAACTTCACCCGTCTCGGCTTCCATCCGGGCTTCGGCCTGACGGTGACCCTGCCGGACGTGATCGGCCACACCAAGGCCTGCATGATGTTCTACACCTCCCGCCGCATTAAGGGCGACGAGGCGCTGGAGATGGGGCTGATCGACGCTCTGGCGCCGGCCGAAAAGCTGCGCGAGGCGGCGATCGAGTTCGCCACCGAAATCTCCCACTGCTCGCCGCTCGGCCTGCTGGAGACCCGCAAGACCATGCGCGGCGACCTGGCCGACCGCGTGCGCGCGGCGACCGACCACGAACTGGAAGTCCAGGACCGGCTTCGCGTTACGGAAGACTTCAAGGAAGGCGTCCGGGCCATGGCCGAACGGCGCATCCCGAACTTCCAGGGGCGCTGATCGTCTGGGAATTGCGGCGCCGGCGCGCGGGGCTGCTTCCTCGCGCGCCGGCGTTTTGCTTTTCGGTCAGGCGATGATCGCGGCGATCTCCGCCATGTCCTCGGCCGTGAGCTTCCAGTCGGCGGCGGCGACATTGCCGGCGATCTGTTCCGGCTTGGTCGCGCCAGCGATGACGCTCGAGGTCAGCGGCTCCGCCAGGAGCCAGCAGAACGCGAGTTCGAGCAATGTGTGGCCGCGCGCGTCGCAGAAGGCGCGCAGCTTGTCGACGATCGCCCAATTGCGCTCGTTGATATAGGCGTGATCGCCATAGGCGGGATCGACCGTCAGGCGCGCGCCGTCCGGCATCGCGTCCTGCTGGTACTTGCCGGTCAGCAGGCCGTTGGCGAGCGGGTAATAGGGCAGCAGGCCCAGGCCATAGCGGCGCGCGACCGGCAGCATGTCGGTTTCGACATCCCGGCGCAGCACGCTGTATTCCTCCTGCACGGAGACGAAGGCGCCGAGCTTGTTCAGCTCCGCCGTGAACGCCGCTTCCACGACCTCCCAGGGCCGGAAATTCGAGCAGCCGATATAGCGGACCTTGCCTTGGCTCACGAGGTCTTCCAGGGTGCGGAGCGTTTCCTCGATCGGCGTATTCGCATCCGGAAAATGCACCTGGTAGAGGTCGATCCAGTTGGTCTTGAGGCGGCGGAGCGAGTCCTCGACCGCCGTCATGATCCAGGCCCGCGAGGCGCCCTTGCGCGGCCCGTCGGCGGACATGGCGCCGGCGAACTTGGTCGCGAGCACGATGTCCTTCCGGCGCGCGCCCAGGATTTCGCCAAGCTGGCTTTCCGAGCCGCCGAACCCGCCATAGCGGTCCGCCGTATCGAAGAGCGTGATGCCGGCGTCCAGCGCCGCGTGCACGACGGGCCGCGTCTGCTCCAGCGACAGCCGGCCGCCGAAATTGTTGCAGCCGAGCCCGACGACGGAAACTTGAAGGCCGGACCGGCCGAGATTGCGGAGTTCCATGGCTGAGCGCTCGCGATTGGATGTGACAGTTCCGGTCATTGTGCGGCCCGTCGCATTTTGGGTCCAGGGTCCATTCCGTCGGGCGGCGCCGGGCCTTCCCTGCGCGGAATCGCCGGATTGGACGGCCGTCGCATCGCGCCTATCGTCGCCTCGTCATTCAGCCAAGGAGCCCGCCCCCATGAACGCGCCGCCGATCAGTCGCTACCCCGTGCCGGACATCGAAGACCTGCCGGAGGACATCAAGGCGACCGTGCTCGCGGTGCAGGAGAAGGCGGGGTTCGTGCCGAACGTCTTCCTGGCGCTGGCCCACCGGCCGGACGAAATGCGCGCGTTCTTCGCCTATCACGATGCGCTGATGGAGAAGGACGGCGGCCTCTCCAAGGCGGAGCGGGAGATGATCGTCGTCGCCACGTCGAACGACAACGGCTGCCTCTACTGCGTCGTGGCCCATGGCGCCATCCTGCGCATCCGGGCCAAGAACGCCCTGATCGCCGACCAGATCGCGGTGAATTACCGGAAGGCGGACATCACGCCCCGGCAGAAGGCCATGCTGGATTTCGCCATGAAGGTCTCGAAGGACTCCCGCGCGATCGGCGACGCGGATTTCGAGACCCTGCGCGGCCACGGCTTCACGGACGAGGACATCTGGGACATCGCCGGCATCACGGCCTTTTTCGGGCTGAGCAACCGGATGGCCAACTTCATGTCCATGCGCCCGAACGACGAATTCTTCGCCATGGGCCGGGGCTAAACCGCCCGCCCAGGGCGCGCGGCTTTCACGGACGGATGACGCGGCCGTCCGGGTAGGCGGCGAAACGGCCTTCCGCGCGGGGGCGCACCGGCGCCGGATCGGGCCAGCTCCAGCCGCCGAAGCCTGTGCGGCGATAGTCCTCGAACGCCTGACGCAGTTCGTCCTGGCTGTTCATGACGAACGGGCCGTGCTGGGCGACCGGCTCGCCGATGGGACGGCCTTCCAGCAGCAGAATCTCAGCTGGCGCGTCCAGGGCGCGCAGCGGAAGCTCCGCGGTCGCCGTCAGGCGAAGGCCATGGCGCGCTTCCAGCGGTCGACCCGCTACTTCCGCGCTGGCCCCTTCGAAGAAATAGAGCGCCCGTTCGATGCCGGCTTCGCTCGCCGGCAAGGTCCATGTCGCGCCTGCATCGAGCTTGATCGTCCAGATGCCGACGCCGTTGGCGGGATCGGCCGCCCAGGAATCCGGCGGCGGCGCCGGCGGCGCCTGGCCGTCGCCGAGCGGCTTGGCGTAGCTCACGACCGTCGCGCGCCGCCCCTCGGCGTCGGTCGTGGTCTGGCTTGGGATTTCGTGCTTCCAGAACATGGTGAAGTGGGGCGCCGCCATCTTGCTGCGAGCGGGCAGGTTCAGCCAGATCTGGAAAAGCTCCGTGTGGTTGACGCCGTTCCGGTCGAGCAGCGGAAACATCTCCGAATGCACGACGCCTCGGCCGGCCGTCATCCATTGCAGGTCGCCGTCCCCGAAGCGGGCGGCGGCGCCCAGGGAGTCTGCGTGGTCGATATGCCCGTGGCGGGCGACCGTCACCGTCTCGAAGCCGCGATGGGGGTGCTGCGGAAAGCCCGGCGCGCGCTCGCCGTGATACATGCTCCAGCCGTCCTTGCCGCTGAAGTCCTGGCCGATCCGCCGCCCGGCGAGGCTGGCGTCCGGGCTCATATCCTCCCGGCCCGGGGGATACAGGTCATTGTGGTGGACGCAGAACAGGAACGGATCGATGGTCGGCCAGGGGCCGGCCGACGGCAGGGGAAAGACTTCAAGAACGGCATCGGACATGGCGCGGGTTTCCAGCTCTGACGAACGCGATGTCCGAGAGCTATTCCGCCCGCCGCCATTTGCAAGGCTGGGCCGACAGGCGCCGGCTCAGCCCTTCGCCAGCGGCGCCACTTCCTCGGCGAGACGGCGCAGCGTGTCTTCGTGCTCGCCCTTGTCGCGGCTGCCGAACGAGATCGACATTTCGCCGACCCCGGCGTCCGCGAACGCGTGGATCGTCTCCGCGATATCCTGGGGCGAACCCCTCAGGCTGGTGCGGTCGCCCGGCGCGCGGCTGGAGCCTTCGGCCGCGAACTGAACGGGAATGCTGATCGAAATGCGCAGCCGCGCCGGATCCCGGCCGGCTTCCTCCGTCATCGCCCGTAGTTCGGGCATGGCGGCGGCGATCTGGTTCGGCGTTTGGCGAAGGGTGTGCCAGCCGTCCCCGAACCGCGCCGTTCGGCGGAGCGCCGCCTTGCTCGACCCGCCGACAAGGATCGGCGGATAGGGTTTCTGCAACGGCTTCGGCGAGAACCTGAGGCCCTCATATTGGTAGAACTCGCCCTTATAGGCGGGAATATCCTGGGTCCACAGCGCTTGCAGGGCTTCCAGGATTTCGTTGGTTCGGCGGCCGCGCGTCTTGAAATCGACGCCGAGATTGTTGAATTCGTCCTCCGTCAGGGCGACGCCGACGCCGAGATCGACGCGGCCCTTGGAGATGTGGTCCAGGGTGGCGACGACCTTGCCGAGGCGCGGCGGGTCGTGCCACGGCAGCACGAGCACCGATGTGCCGAGGCGCGCCGTTTTCGTCGCCATGGCGACCGCCGTCAGGATGGTCAGAGGCTCGAAATAGGGCAGGTCGCCAAGCCGGTCGGCGATGTAGGAGCTGTGGAACAGGTGCTCGCTCGCCCATAGTTCCTCGAAGCCCAGGCTCTCGGCCAGGACCGCGAGGGCGATCAGTTCGTCGACCTCCTTGAAGCCCTGGTTGCCGGGGATGCTGTAGCCGAGCCGCATCAGGCTTCGCCGTAGTGGACGCGGCGATAGGCGCGGGACGGGATCTTGTCGTCCGTGTGCACGTCCCAAAGCGTCGCGATGTTGGAGCGCTCATGTTCGGAGAACAGCGCCGGCATCGCGCCCATCTGCGTGACCGAGGCGCCGGCGAGGCCGAAGCCGGTCGCCATGCCGGCCAGGTCGGCGCGGCCGTGGATCGCTTGGCGGGCTTCGATATTGCGGGCGCGGAACTTGTGGAACTCGGCCCCGTAGCCGCCGTCGTTCATAACGTTGATCAGCATCTTCACGCCGTGGCGCTGGATGGTTTCCAGCTCCTGGACATGCATCAGCAGGCTGCCGTCGCCCTCGATCAGCGCGACCTTGCCGTCGCCTTTCGCCGCGGCGATGCCGATGGCGGCCGGCAAGGCGGAGCCGATCGCGCCGAAGTCGTTGACCACGTGATATTTCTCGGCCGGGCGGCCCTTCATATGGGTCATCGCCATGGAGAAATAGTGGCCGCCGCCGACGACGATGTCCCAGTCCTTCGGGATCACCTGGTCGAGCTCCAGCACCATCTTGCGCGGATCGACCGTGTTCGGCTGCACCGGATAGACCTTGTCGTCGGGGCTGTCCGCCGCGATCTGGGCGGCCATCTCGGCGGTGCGGAAACCGGTCTTGGAGACGCCGCGTTCGGCCATCCGCTTCAGGATCGTTTCGGCGGCCGACTTGGCGTCGGCGCGGACATGCAGGTCCGCCGTCTTCAGGCCCTGCCACAGGCCGCGCGGGTTCACGTCGATCTGCGCGACCTGGGCCATCGGATAGAGGTAGCCGCCCTCGGTGGTGTAATGGCCGAGCCCGGCGCCGACGCCGATGACGAGGTCGGATTCCGCGAACCGCTCGCGGGCGAAGTCGCTGGCGAAGGCGCCGGCGATGTCGAGGGCGTAGGGATTGCCGTCGAACAGGCCCTTGCCGTAGAGCGACGTCGCCAGCAGCGCGCCGGACTTTTCCGCCAGTTCCTCCAGCGCCGACCGGGCGCCCGAACGGGTCGCGCCGCGGCCGGCCAGGATGATCGGCCGCTCGGCCTGCTCGATCATGTCGATCAGCTTGTCGACGATGACGGGATCGGGGACGGGGCGCTGGGCGATCGGCACGATGTCGGCCGAGGGCATGTAGTCCGCCATGTAGGGGTATTCCTGCGCCTGCAGGTCCATGGGCACGCTCAGGACGACGGGCTTCCGCTCGTTCTGCGCCACCTGGAAGGCTTCGCGGACATTGTCGAGCAGACGGTCGATGGAGCGGACCGGCACGAAATGCGCGCCGCACGCCAGGGCCAGCGGCGCCATGTCGATCTGCTGGAGATACCAGGCGGAGCCGATCGGCGAGTCGCCGGCGAACACGACCATGGGCACATTGCCGCGCGCGGCGATGGTGAGCGCGGTCATCACCTGGGTGAAGCCTGGCCCGCAGGTGGTGCTGGCGACGCCGACCTTGCCCGTGGCGCGGGCATAGCCGTCCGCCATGGCGCAGGCGCAGTGCTCGTGGCGGGCATGAACGACCTGCACGCCATATTCGTCCGCCATTTTGGCGGCCCAGTACATGTTTGCGTCGCCCATCAGCGCGTAGAGGACTTCCACGCCTTCGGCCTTGAACGCCTGGGCCAGAACATCCGTGACTTGAAGCTTTTGCAAAGGATTATCCTTTCTTGCCGACCAGTCGGCCGAGCATGGTTTTAAGGACCTGCCAGAGCAGGCCGAAGCCATTGATTTCCTTGGCCGCGCGCGGGGTCGGCGGCGCAGCCGGTTGAGCCGCCGCCGGAGGCGCGGCCGTTGCGTCGTCCGCGCTCGGCGCGGCCGCCTCGGCCGGCGGCGCGGCGTCTTCCGTCGGGGCGCCGCCGCCGCCGCGTTCCGCGACGAGATTTGCGAGATTGGTCGAGAATTCCGCCAGGAGCGCGCGCGCCACGTGCACGCCGCCGGCGTTCGCGAACGTCTCCAGCGGCCCGGTCACGTTGAATTCGCCGTCGATATCGAGCTGGGTTTCCTGGTCGCCGGACGCCTTGACCTTACCGGAGGCGAGGGCGCGGGACGCGCCGCGCTGGTCGATGCCGCGGCCTTCGATCGAGCAGGTTTTCGCCTCGTCGTCGAAGCTCAGATTGGCCTCGCCGCGAAAGGCGGCGACGGTCGGCCCGAATTTCACCTTGATCGCGCCCCGCCACATGCCGTCGCCCGTGGACGGCGCCAGCTCCGCGCCGGGGATGCAGGAGGCGACGACCTCCGGGTCGCGCAGCAGGGGCCAAACGTCGTCAAGCGGCGCGGGTATCACGGATTGTTCGCTCAATGAGACCATGCTTATCCTGACCTGTCGGGCTGCGCGCAGCCGGCGAGATCGCCGGGCGCCGGGACCATAAGTTTGGCGGGAATTTCGGCGGCGGGCAATGGCGGCGGCGGGTTGGGCCGCCGCCCCCCGGCGAAGGCGGCGCCGGCGCTCAGATCGAAATAACGACCTTGCCGAGGTGCTGCTGACTCTCCAGGCGGCGGTAGGCCTCCTTCGCCTCCTCGAACGGGAAAGTCCTGTCGATCACGGGTTTCAGTTTGTGCGCGTCGATCGCCCGGTTCATCGCTTCGAACATCTCCCGGCTGCCGATGCGCACGCCCCGCAAGCGAAGCGCGCGGCGCATGATGGGCGTCGGATCGAGCGCGCCGGACGCGAAGGACGAGCCGATCATGCCGATGACGCCGCCGAACCGGGTGGCCCTCGCGGCGCGTTGCAGGGTGCCGGCGCCGCCGACCTCGACGACGAAATCGACGCCCTCGCCGCCGGTGAGCTCCAGCACCTCGGTCTCCCAGTCGGGGTTACGGGCGTAATTGACGCCATGGTCCGCGCCGAGCGCCTTGGCGCGGGCGAGCTTTTCGTCGCTCGACGAGGTGATGATCACGCGGGCGCCGGCGAGCTTCGCCAGTTGAAGCGCGAATATGGAGACGCCGCCCGTGCCGAGAGCGAGCGCCCACTCGCCCGCCGCCAGCTTGCGCTCGCCGAACAGAGCGTTCCAGGCGGTCAGCGCGGCGCAGGGCAAAGTCGACGCTTCTTCGAAAGACAGATGATCCGGAATGCGGACGAGTCCCTGCTGGTCGAGCACGCGGTATTCGCTCAGCACGCCGTCGATGTTTCCGCCAAGCGCCGTGACGTTGTACGCCGCCTGCAGTTCGCCGCCGAGCCAGGCCTGCATGAAAATCGGCGCGACCCGATCGCCGACCTTGAAACGGTCGACGTCGTCGCCGATGGCGGCGATCTCGCCGGCGCCGTCCGACATCGGAATCAGGCTGTCCGGCGCCGCGCCCTGGGAGAACCGGCCGGTCGCGACCATCAGATCGCGATAGTTCAACGAGGCGGCGCGCATTCTGACCAGCACCTGGCCGCGCCCCGGCGCTGGCGTCGGCTCCTCGGTTAAGGTCAGGCTGTCGATGCCCTCCGGGTTCGGCAGTCGGTACAATCGCATGGCGGCGTCTCCATTGGGCGTTTCGGCGATTTTTGGACTTGTCCGCCCTGCCGCGCAACCTCAAGGCCACCCTTGCGGCGCTTGCCAATGTCGCCGTTGCGCGTCAGGCTGATGTCCGGGCTTCGAACTGGGCTGACGGCTTGCGGGCCTCCCCAGCGATCGTTTCGCGCCTAGGAACATAAAATCAAACAATAGGGGGAATGCGCATATGAAGGGCTTCAAGATGAAGAGCGTCGCCGTCGCCGCGGCGGCAGGCGTCGCCGGTTTGCTTCTGGCCCAGTCGGCGTCCGCCGACGTGCTGAAGTACATCACGTTCAAGCCGAAAGCGGCGAACGACGCGCAGTCGATCACCATGCAGTGGTTCGCGGACGAGTTCGAGAAGCGGACCGGCGGCAAGCACAAGATCGAAATCTTCTGGGGCGGCAGCGTCGCGGGCATCCGCGAGGTTCCGGACGCGCTCGAGACGGGCGTCGGCGATCTCGGCGACGTCGTGGCGCCGTACTTCCAGGACCAGATGCTGCTGAACAACATCGTCAGCTATCACTCGCCGCAGCCGCGCACGGAGATCGAGCTCGGCCAGAAGCTGATGCAGTGGTACGAGGAATATCCGCAGTTCGACGCGGAGATGGCGAAGTACAACATGCGGATCATCGGTTGGCGTCCGCTGGAGGACTACGGCCTGATCTGCACCAAGCCGATCGCGACGGCGGAAGACCTGAAGGGCTTGCGCGTGCGCACCTATGGCCACGCCCTGCCGCGCCTGTTCGAGGCGCTGGGCGCGACGCCGGTCTCCATGCCGACGCCGGAAGCCTATGAGGCGCTGGAGCGGAACATCCTCGATTGCTCGCCCACCGGCGTCACCCTGGCGCGCGGCTGGCGGTTCGAGGAAGTGGCGAAGTACTACATTCGCTTCCCGCTGGGCGCCAACTGGGGCCACTTCATCGCCATGAACCGCAAGAGCTATGAGAAGCTGGACGACCAGACCCGGGCCATTCTCGAAGGCCTCGGCCATGAGTATCTGGTCCAGTACGTCAACACGCTCTACCGGTTGACCCAAGAGATCCTGACGGAATGGGAGACCACCGGCGTCAAGGTGATGCCGTTCCCGGCGGGCGTGGTCGCGGAAGCCGTGCAGAGCGAAGGCTTGCAGGCTGTGCGCAAGCAGTTCGTGGAGCGCGCCTCGGCCCAGGGCATTCCCGCCGCCGAGATGGTGAAGTTCTTCGACTTCGAATAGAGCCGCCGGGCCGGCCGTCGTCGAGCGACGCTCCGCGACGGCCGGCCCGATCGCCTTCCCGCCGCCGACGGCCGCCCTGCGGCCGCCGACAGAGGAGCCGCGCGCCGACATGGCCGAACAATTCGACCGCATCTACCAAGCTTATGGGAAATTCGTCATCGCGCTTGGCCTGCTCGCTGGCGCGATCACCTTCGCCGTCATGTGGCTGATCGACGCCAACGCCCTGATGCGCAAGCTTTTCAATTCCCCCGTGCCAGGCTCCTTCGAAATCACGGAGGCGGCGCTGGTGCTGATCATCTTCTTTTCGCTGGCCTATACCCAGCGCAAGCGGGGCCATATTCGGGTCACGCTGGTGACCCGGCGGCTGCCGGAGGGCGTCCGGCATTTTCTGTTCATCCTGGCCATGCTTGTGGGCGCCTGCCTGATGGCGTGGTTCGCCTATGCCGCCTACACCTACGCCGACCGCTCCTACCAAATTCAGGAAAAGGAATGGGGCGTCATCACCTTCTCGGTCTGGCCGATCAAGGCGGCGATCGCCATCGGCTTCGCCCTGTTCAGCCTGCAATTCCTGCTGGACGCGCTCCGCCACTGTTTCGTGGCGGCCGGAAAACTCGAGCCGATCGGAGATGAGCCGTGAGCGAGATCGACATCGGCCTGCTCGGCATGGCCGCCCTGATTTTCTGCATTCTCTCCGGCATGACCGTGATGGTGGCGTTGGGCCTGGTCGGCACAGTCGGCCTTTCGATCCTGGTCGGCCCCATGGGCTCCATCGGCCTGTTGCGGGCGCTCTTCTATGACGTCAGCCACAGCTTCCATTTCAGCGTGATCCCGATGTTCCTGCTGATGGGCTTTTTCGCCATGCGCGCGGGGCTCGGCGAGGATTTGTTCGAGGCGGCGACGCGATGGCTTGGCGGCCTGCGCGGCGGGCTTGCCATCGCCACCACCGGCGGCGCGGCGGCGTTCGGCGCGGCCTCCGGCTCCAGCATCGGCACCACCACGCTCTTTACCAAGCTCGCGCTGCCGGAAATGCTGAACCGCGGCTACGACAAGCGGCTCGCTTCGGCCTCGATCGCGATCTCCGGCACGCTGGCGGTGATGATTCCGCCCTCGGCGCTGGTCGTCGTCTACGGAATTCTGACCGAAAGCAGCATCGGCGCGCTGCTGATCGCCGGCGTCTTCCCGGGCCTCGTGTTCGCGGTGTTGCTGGCGCTCGCGACGTCGCTTTGGGTGCGGCACAACCCCGCGCTGGCGCCCCTGTTGCCAAACACGTCCACCTTCCGCGAGAAAATGTGGTCGCTCCGCCTCGCGGGTCCGCTGGTGCTGGTCATCATCGCGATCATCGGCGGGCTCTATGCCGGCGTGTTTACGCCCACGGAGGCCGGCGCCATCGGCGCGATCGTCACCTTCCTGATGGCGATCATCCGCCAGCGCGGCATCCGAGGCGTTCAGATCGGCTCCGTCGTCGGCGACACGGTGCAGACGACGGCGATGATCTTCGGGATCATCATCTGCGCGCTCGCATTCTCGAAGTTCCTCGCCTTGAGCGGCCTTGCCGGCGCGATCGGCGACTTCCTGACGACGGCGGACGTGAACCGCTGGGTGATCGTTCTGTTGGTGACCGTGCTCTATCTCGTGCTCGGCATGATGATGGACGCGCCGCCGCTGCTCGCCATCAGCCTGCCGATCACCCATCCGGTGATGATGGAGCTTGGCTTCGATCCCGTGTGGTTCGGCATCTACGTCGTGCTGCTCTGCGAGATCGGCGCGATTACGCCGCCAGTCGGCATCAACTGCTTCGTCGTGCAGGGCGCTTCGGCCGGTCTGGTCGAGCTGGAAGACGTATTCAAGGGCCTGCTGCCCTACATCGCCGCCGGCCTCGTCATGCTGATCATCCTCTGCGTGTTCCCGGAACTGGCCCTCTATCTGCCAAGCACGATGCAGAAATAGCAGGCATTCCCGTTCGTTGATCTGTCCGGCCTTCCCGCCGGCGACCTGAGGAGACGCACCATGCAATTCGGCCTCATGATGCGCGGCCAATTCCCGCAAGAGGACGACATCGCCGCGCATTTTCAGCAGATGCTGGAGCAGGCGCGCCTGGCGGAGCGACTGGGCTTCGATTCGATCACCAAAGGCGCCCACTACAGCACGCACCCGCTGCAAGACCTCCAGCAGGTGCCGTTTCTCGCCCGCATCGCCGCCGAGGCGCCCAGCCTGCGCCTAAATACGGGCGTGCTGCTTTTGCCGCTGCATAAGCCCCTCGACGTGGCGGAACAGATCGGCACGCTCGACATCATGACCGGCGGCAAGGTCATTTTCGGCTGCGGCGTCGGCTATCGGGACGTCGAGTTCGAGGCGTTCGGCATGACGCGGCCCGAACGCGGCCGCCGCTTCGAGGAAAACCTGAACGCGATCCTGCGTCTCTGGACGGAAGAGAAGGTGACCCTGAAGGGCTCGCACTTCAATCTGGTCGACGCCGGCTGTTCGTCGAAGCCGGTGCAGAAGCCGCATCCGCCGGTCTGGATCGGCGGCAGCGCCGACGCCGTGATCCGCCGCGCGGCGCGCATGGGAACTTGCTGGTATATCGGGCCGAACGACCGGCTCGACGCCGTGGCCGACCAGGTCGAGACCTACAAGCGCGCGCTCGACGACGCCGGCAAGCCGTTTCCGGACGAATTCCCGTTTCGGCGCGAAGTGTTCGTCGCCAAGACGCGGGAGGAGGCCTATCGGCTCTGCAAGGAGCCGGTGATGACCAAATATAAGGCTTATCACGCATGGGGCCTCGGCCGCTCCCGCCCAGGTGAGACGGATGAATTGGGCCAGCCCTTCGAGGACCTGATGCAGGACCGCTTCTTCATCGGCTCACCCGAGGACGTCGCGGACCAGATCGTCAAGTTCCACAAGCGCGTCGGCATGAACCACGTGGTCATGAGCATGCACTGGCCGGGCCTGGAGGTGGCGCGGTCGATGGAATCCATGGAGATTTTCGCCGAAGAGGTTATGCCGCTCGTGCGTCAGGCGATCTGAGCCGTGCGGCTGACCGTCAGCGCCGCCCGCCGCCTCGCCGAACAGACCTTCGTCGCCGCCGGCCATTCCGCGCCGGAGGCGGCGGCGATCGCCGACCACATCATCGACTGCGACCTCAGGGGCCTGAGCTATGGCGGCCTGCCGCGCGCGCTCAGCGTGTTCGAGCGGATGACCAAGCCGGGTTTCGATCGGGGCGAGATATCGCTCGTCCACGAAACGCCGCTTTCCGCGCTTGTCGACGGCGCGAACAACATCGGCTACCTGGTCGCGCTCCGCGGCGCCGAAATCGCGATAGAAAAAGCGTCCGCCCAGGGCATGGCCGTGGTCGGCGTCCGCGACACCTGGCATACGGGGATGCTGTCCTACTACGCGGAAATGGCGGCGCGGCAGGGGCTCGTCTCCATGATCGCCTCCAACGCTTCGGCCAATGTGGCGCCCCATGGCGGCGTCGAGGGGCGTTTCGGCACCAATCCCATCGCCTTCGGCTTTCCCTCGACCGGGGACCCCGTGGTCTGGGATATTGGCACCTCGGTCATGATGCATGGCGAAGTGGTGCTCGCGGGCCGGCTTGGCGAGCTGTTGCCCGAGGGCGCGGCGTTCGACGCCGCCGGCGAACCCACGCGCGACCCGGCGAAGGCGCTCGAAGGCGCGATCGCCGCCTGGGGCGGCCACAAGGGCTCCGGCCTCGGCATCGTCGTCCAGTTACTTGGCGCGCTGGCCGCCGTCGCGCCCCTGCCGAAGGATATGTTCGGCTATGGCTGCCTGTTCATGATGATGCGGCCGGACCTGCTGATGTCCGCCGACGAGTACAAGCGGAACGTCTCGGAATATGCCGACGCCATCCGTTCGACCAAGCCGGTCGCCGGCGGCCCGCCTGTGCGCATGCCCTACGACCGGTCGCTCGCCGAACGGCGGCGGCGTCTTGCGGAGGATGCGATCGAAGTGCCGGACGTGGTGTTCGACCGGCTGACGGAAATCACCACGGCGAACGCGCCGGGCGGTTAGCGGCTACTCCGCCGCCGCTTTCTCCGCGCCGATCTTCTGGGCTGAATAGATCGAACCGTAGCCCTGCTTGGACCAGTCCGGCGGCGGCGCGCAAGGCCGCGGGTCGAGATGCGCCAGCCGGGCGGGGCGGCCGCGGACAATCTCGCCGGTCTTTGAGGTCGGCGTGGGCGGCGGCATCCAGGCGAATGCATCCGCCGAGCTGTAGACGAACAGGAGCAGCGGCCGCGTGATGTTGGACAGGTTCTCGCGCGAACCGTGCACCGTCCTGCAATTGATCGCGACGACGGAGCCCGCCGGACCGTTCATATCGACCGCGCCCTCGACGCCGACCCGCGCCGCGTCCGCGTCCGAGAGATGCCCCGTCCAGGTCTCGCCGGCCGCGTCATAGTGGGAGTAGAGCGGCCCTTCATGGCTGCCCGGCACGCAGGCGAGCGGCCCCATGGGCGCGTCCACGTCGTCCAGATAGACGCCGAGCGTCACCGGGCTGTAGTTGGTGTGCGGCCAGGCGGGAATGTCCTGGTGCCACTTGATGAGGTCGCCGCCGCCCGGCCATTTGTAGTTCAGCTTGGCGCTGTGGAACTTCACGTCCGGCCCCACCAGATCGGCGGCGATATCGACCATCGTGGACTGGCTGGCGATCTCCCAGAAGAGCGGGTGAAAATCCACCGGCCGGCGCAGGCGCCTGAGATGGGGCGCGTCGGGCCGGTGCTTCGGGCCGATATCGAACTTCTCGTTCGACGCCGTGACGCCGCGACTTTCCTCGACGAATGCGTCGGAGACCGCGCGCGTCGCCGCGACCAGTTCGGCGGAAAGCCCGTTTTCGATCGTCACGAAGCCGTCCCGGAAATAGGCTTCCCGCTGGGCGTCGGTCAGGAAGACCGGCTTCTGGGCAAGGATGTCCCGTGGCGTCATGGCCGCCTCCTCCGGGGTTGCGCGGCGCCGGGCGCCGCTGCCGCCAGCTTAGCGAATGACGGAGTTGCGTTGAAGCTCGTCGATGCGCGCGGCGTCCACGCCCCAGTCGCGCAGGGCTTCGACCGTGTGGGCGCCCGGCGCCGGCGGGGGCGCCTGGATGGCCGAGGGCGTGCGGCTGAACCGGGGCGCCGGCGCCGGTTGCGCAACACCGCCATAATCCACCAGTCCGCCTCGTTCCCGCATGTGCGGATGGGCGGCGACTTCGTCCAGGTCGAGCACCGGGCCGAAGCAGATGTCCGTGTCCTGCATGAGCGCGGTCCACTCGTCCCGCGTCTTGGTTTTGAAGGCGGCGGCGAATTTCTCGCGGAGGCGATCCCAGCCGGAGCGGTCGGGCGCGTCGCGCAGGCCCTCGTCCTCCACGCCCAGCACGTCCAGCAGTTCGGCATAGAAGCGCCGTTCGATGGAGCCGATGCTGATATACTTGCCGTCCTTGGTTTCGTAGACGGCGTACCAGGGCGCGCCGCCGTCCGAAAGGTTGCCGCCCCGCTCCCGGCTCCATTCGTTGGCGGCGAGCCGGGCGTAGAGCGGCGTCAGCAGCGACGACACGCCATCCACCATAGCCGCGTCCACCACCTGGCCCTTGCCGGATTGGGCGCGCTCGAAAATGGCGGCCAGCACGCCCATGGCGAGATAGAGCGCGCCGCCGCCGAAATCGCCGATCAGGTTCAAGGGCGGCGTCGGCGGTCCGCCCCGCTCCCCGAACATGCCGAGCGCGCCAGCGACGGCGATGTAGTTGATGTCGTGGCCAGCCGTGCTGGCGAGCGGGCCGGATTGGCCCCATCCCGTCATCCGGCCATAGACGAGCCTGGGATTGACGGCCATGCAGTCTTCCGGCCCGAGGCCAAGCCGTTCGGTGACGCCAGGCCGAAAGCCCTCGATCAGAATGTCCGCTTGCGCGATCAGCTGTTTGACCGTCGCCACGCCGTCCGGCGCCTTCAGATCGACGGCGATGGAGCGGCGGCTACGGTTCAGGAGGTCAGCCTTGGGGTCTGTCGGCATGCCGAGGTCGGCCGGCTGCATCCGGTCCACCCGCAGGATTTCCGCTCCCATGTCCGCCAGCAGCATGCAGCAGAACGGCGCCGGCCCGAGGCCCGCCAGTTCGATAACCTTTAGCCCCTTAAGAGGTCCCATAGCGCGTATCCTTCTCCGCCGCGTTCGGTTTCGGGCGTGGCGCGACGGCGCCGGCCCCGTCGGTTACCGCCATCCAGCTAGATTTTCGGGCGATCCGTCAATGCCCGCGCCGGCGCGGGCGGGCGCTTCCCTAAGAGCGGCGGGAGCGGCAGTATTGTCCGGAGCCTCCACGACAATAGGGCGGCGCACGGACCGCGCGCCGGCGATAGCGCGCGATCCCAGGAGGGAGCAGGCAGGATGAGCGAAAGACCCGATCTCGTTATTCGCGGCGGCGCGGTCGTCGATGGATCTGGCGGCCCCATGGCGTCCGGCGACGTGGCGATCCAGGACGGCCGCATCGTCGCCGTCGGCGCCGTCACGGCGACGGGCCTTGAGGAAATCGACGCGCGGGACCGGCTGGTGATGCCGGGCTTCGTCGATGTTCACACCCACTATGACGCGCAGGCGACCTGGGCGAGCCATCTCACGCCGTCCTCCTGCAATGGCGTGACGACCGTGTTGATGGGCAATTGCGGCGTCGGCTTCGCGCCGGTGCGGCCCGACGACCATGACATGCTGATCTCGCTGATGGAGGGGGTGGAGGACATCCCCGAAGTCGTGATGAAGGAGGGGCTGCCCTGGAACTGGGCGAGCTTCCCCGATTATCTGGACGCCCTGGCCGCCAGGAAGTTCGACGTGGACGTGGCGACCCAGGTGCCTCACGCGGCGCTGCGGGTCTTCGTGATGGGCAAGCGCGGCGCCGACCGGGAGGCGGCGACGCCGGCGGATCGCGCCGAGATGGCGCGGCTGACGGCGGAAGGCGTGCGCGCCGGCGCGTTCGGCTTTTCCACCTCCCGCCTGCTGCATCACCGAACGGCGGCCGGCGCGCCGGTGCCCTCCTACGGCGCGGCGGAGGCGGAGCTGGCGGAGATCGCCGATGCCGTCGGCGCGGTCGGGCGCGGCTGGCTCCAGGTCGTGGGCGACTATGGCGAAGCGATCGACCAGGAGTTCGGCATGCTCGTGCGCCTCGCCAAGCGCGCCGGGCGGCCGATGACGATCACGCTGCTTCAGAAGAACAGCCACCCGGAACAATGGCGCGATCTGCTCGACCGGATCGCCGCCGCCAATGCGGAGGGCGTGCGGATCACGGGCCAGATCCGGGGCCGTCCGACCAGCACGCTGCTGGGCTTCGAGCTCTCGGAGAACCCGTTCCTGGGCTGCCCAAGCTGGGGCGATCTGGGGGCGATGGATATCGACGCGCGCGTGCGGGCGCTCCGCGATCCCGAGGTTCGCGCGCGCCTGCTGCGGGAGCCCGCCGGCACGTCCGCGCAGATCAAACGGCTGCGGGATTGGGAATGGATGTTCCCGCTCGGCGATCCGCCGCAGTACGAGCCGGAGCCTTCGGACAGCATCGCCGCCCAGGCGCGGTCGCGCGGCATGGACCCGGCGGAACTGGCCTACGATCTCATGCTGGAGAACGCCGGCCGCGCGGTCCTCTACCACCCGATGACGAATTATACCGGCGGAGACATGTCCGCGCCTTACGAGATGCTGGCGCACCCGAACACGCTGATCGGCCTCGGCGACGGCGGCGCCCATGTCGGCATCATGTGCGACGCGACGGACATGGCCCACACGCTAACCCATTGGGCGCGGGACCGCACGCGGGGGCCCAGGCATCCGGTCGAGGAAATGACGCGGCGCCTCACCTCCGCCAACGCCGAGGCGATGGGCCTGACGGATCGCGGCCGGGTCGCGCCGGGCATGCGCGCGGACATCAACATCGTGGATTTCGATGCGCTGGAGCTTCGGGCGCCGGAAATTCAGTACGACCTGCCGGCCGGCGGCAAGCGGCTGGTGCAGCGCTCGCGCGGCTTCGATGCGACGCTCGTCGCGGGAACGCCGGTCTGGCGGCACGGCGAGGCGACGGGCGCGCTTCCCGGTCGTCTGCTGCGGAGCGGCGGCTGATCGGCAGCGCGAGTTTGAACGCGATTTCGGGAGGGGAGCCAATATGAGCAATGATCGGTTCGGCATGCGATGGGGCCTCGCCGGCGGCACGGCGCTGGCGTCGATCGACGAGGCCAGGGCGATGGCGCGGATCGCGGAGACGTCCGCTTTCGACAGCTTCTGGATTTCCCACGCGACGGGCGTCGATCCGCTGATGGCGCTGGCTTGCGTCGCGGACGACCTGCCGAGCGTTCCGGAAGTCGGAACGTCGGTCACGCCGCTGTTCGGCCGCCACCCGGTCGGCCTGGCGCAACTGGCGCGGACGGCTCAAAACGCCTTGAAAGGCCGGTTGACGCTGGGAGTCGGCGCGGCGTCCAGGCGGCATGTGGAGCAGGTGCTCGGTCTCTCCTGGGCGCGGCCCTATTCCTTCACGCGGGAGTTCATCGACGCCATGGAGCCGCTGCTGGCGGGCGCGCCGGCGGATTCCGACGGCGCGCAGGTGAGCGCCCATGCGTCGCTCGCGATCGACGCGCCGCCGACGCCGATTCTCCTCGCCGCGCTCGGCCCGCGCATGCTGAAGTTCGCCGGCGGCAGGCTGCAGGGCGCGACGCTCGGCCAATGCGGGCCGAAGACGATTTCCAGCTACATCCTGCCGAACCTGCGCGCCGGCGCGGAAGCGGCCGGGCGGACGGACCCGGTCCGCGTGATGGCGCTGGTCCGCATTTGCGTCACGGAAGACAGGGCAGGCGCTAGAGAGCTGGCGCGGGAGATATCCGCCCAATATCAGGCCAACCCCTCCTATTCCAAGGCGACGGCCCATGAAGGGCTGGACGATCCGTCCGATCTGCACTTGATCGGCTCCTGGCAGGAAGTGCTCGACGGGCTCGCCGCCTATGGCCCCGCCGGCGCGACGGACCTGCGCATTCAAGTCGCCGCCCATGACGAGAAATCGCGGGAAGCCAGCTACGCGGCGCTGGACGCATATTTGAAGTAGCCGCACGGGCAAATGGCGGAATGATCGCCGCCGGGATTGTCATATGTCCTGGGGCGGTATTTCATAGAGCGTCGGCGCACGTTCGCGAACGCCGGAAGATCGTTCCAGTTAGTTTGATCGAAGAAACCGCAGAGGGTTACGGCAGAACTATGTCTGAAGCAGAATTGAAGCAGCCAGCGAAACGCGGGCAGGACCCGAACAAGGCCGCGGTCCGCGCCGTGTTCGACCCGACGATCCCGAGCGAGAAGCCGCAAGAGTTCTACGACAAGATCAAGCAGCGCTTCGCCGACGAGCGAGACCTTCGCCTCGCCTACCGGCCGGACGGGTTGGGCCAATATACCTCGGACCTGGAAGGCGATCTCGCCCAGTATGAGGTCGATCCTTATCTGGAAGAGCGCATCGAGCGGGAGCCGATCGAGGACTATGTCGAGTGCCTTTTCATCGGCGGCGGCTTCTCCGCATTGTTGACGGCGGCGCGTCTGCGCCAGCGTGGCGTCGAGAGCATCCGTATCGTGGAGCGCGGCGGCGACGTCGGCGGCACCTGGTACTGGAACCGCTATCCGGGCGCCGCCTGCGACGTGTCGGCCTATGACTACCTGCCGCTGCTCGACGAGATGGGCTATGTGCCGGAAAGCTTTTTCGCCAAGGGGCCGGAGATTTTCGCCCACTGCCAGGCGATCGCGCGCAAATACGATCTCTACGATCTGGCGGTGTTCCAGACGACCGTCACCTCGACCCATTGGGACGAAAAGGAAAAGCTCTGGCGCTTGGAGACGGACCGGGGCGACAAACTCTCCGCCCGGTTCGTGATCGTCGCCAACGGCACATTGGCGAAGCCGAAGCTCTCCCGCATCGAAGGCATGCAGACCTATAAGGGCCACTCCTTCCATTCGTCCCGCTTCGACTACAATTATTGCGGCGCCGACCTCTCCAACTTGAAGGACAAGGTGGTCGGCATCATCGGCACCGGCGCCTCGGCGGTGCAGATCATTCCGCGCGTCGGCCGCGCGTCGAAGGAGCTCTATGTCTTCCAGCGCACGCCGTCCGCGATCGATATCCGGGACGACATCCCGACCGATCCCGAATGGGCGGCCGCGCTGCAGCCGGGCTGGCAGGTCGAACGGCTGGATAAGCACGTGCTGAATACGAAGCCGGACGAGGCCAAGCGCCGGGAGATCGAGAAGCTGCCGCGCGAGGAACGCATTCGCCGGTATGAGAACCAGAACATCGAACACCAGATGCGCATTCACGCCCGCGTCGATTCCATCGTGAAGGACAAGGCGACGGCGGATGCGCTGAAGCCCTGGTACATGCACCGCTGCAAGCGGCCCTGCTATGACGACGAGTATCTGCCGGCGTTCAATCTGCCGAACGTGCATCTGGTCGACACCAAGGGGAAGGGCGTAACCCAGATCAGTGAGCGCGGCGTGGTGTTCGAAGGCAAGGAATATCCGGTCGACGTTCTGATTTACGCCACCGGTTTCGAGGTGCAGGTCACCGGCATCTACAACGACATCCGCGGCGAAAACGGGCTTGAGCTGAACGAGAAGTATTCCGAGGGCATGCGGACGGTGTTCGGCATCCACTCCGCCGGGTACCCGAACCTGTTCATCATGGGCGGCTATCAGGCCTCGTTCCAGTTCAACGTGACCTTCATGTTGCAGACCCAGGGCTTCCATATCGCCGACTGCATCAAATATACCCGCGAGCACGGCCACACGACCATCGACGCCAAGCCGGAGACCGAGCAATGGTGGGTCGACGAGGTCATCAAATATCGCGGCACGACGAACCGGAACAAGGAATGCACGCCGGGCTACTACAACTTCGAAGGCCAGGAAAACCGTCGGCAGGACGGCAACTACAACGGCGGCATGTACCAGTATGTCGAGCACATCAAGGCCTCGAAGGAGAGTATCGAGGAGATGTTCACGTTCGAATGACCGGAATCGCCGCACGCGCGATTGGCCGGGAGCGACAGGGCCGGGCATGACCATAACGATCCGCCCGGCGCGGGCCGAAGACGAGGCCCGCTGCCTGGAACTGCTGTCGCTGCTGCGCAACGAAGCGCCCTCGCCCGGCTGGTCGGAGGCGTTTCGCATTCTGCTGGCGGGCGAACGCGGCCAGGTGCTCGTCGCGGACGAAGCCGGAACGCTGCTGGGGAGCGCGGCGATCACGTTTAATGTGGCGATGCGGTTCAGCGGCGAATACTGCCAGCTTGAAGAGTTGATCGTCGATCCGGCGGCGCGCGGCCGGAACCTGGGCGGACGGTTGATCGAAGGCGTGATCGCCGCCGCCCAGTCGCGCGGCTGCGCGGAGATCGGCCTCTATCTGGTCGACTGGTCGACGGGCAACCGCCCCTTTTACGAGAAATACGGTTTCAGCGTCGTCGGCGACGAGATGCGGATGCCGTTGCGGTAGTCCGGCGCGTCGCGCTTGGGCTTCTCCGCGCCGGCGCGTTACGCCTATTTTCATTCCGAGGGTTGGCGAGGGACCGAGATGGCGAAGGACAATTGGGGCTGGCAGGCGCGGATCGGCCTGTTCATCGTTGCGAGCGAAGCCGTGCCGGAGGCCGAATGGTGGGCTATGGCGCCGCCGAACGTCTCGGTCCACGCGGCGCGCATCGCCTCCGCCTCGCCTTGGGCAAAGCTGGAGGATGGCGCGGTCCGCCTCTCCGACGATCTGGCGCGCGGCGCCGCCCATTTCGCCTCCATGCGCCTCGACGCCGTGGTGCTGGCGCATACCACCAGCAGCGTCCTCGGCGGTCCCGGCTGGGACGATGCGGTCGCCGCCGCGCTGTCGGACGCTATCGGCCCCGGCCCCGTCGTCACCACCAATGGACAAGATCAGCAGGCGGCCCTGTCGGAGCTTGGGGTGCAGCGTCCGTTCCTGGTGTTTCCGCCCTGGTTCGGGGACGCGCAACTGGAGGCCGGCATGGCCTATTTCGCGGGCGACGGCCGCGAACCGGCGGGCTTCATGCTGCACGATCCCGGCCCCGGCTGGCGCGATCTGCCAACGGGCGAAATGTACCCGAAGGGCCTTGGGTTCGCGCAGCAGGTCGAGTTGCTCTACGCCCAGGTCCGCGCCGCCTGTCCCGATGCGGCGGATGGCGTTCTGATCGCCGGGACAGGTCTGCGCTGCGTCGCCGTTCTGGCCGATCTGGAGCAGGACCTTGGCCGCCCCGTCGTCAGCGCCAACCAGGCCAGCTTGTGGCGCACGCTGCGCCTCGCCGGCGTCGGCGCCAAGGTCGAAGGTTATGGCCGCCTGCTGCAGCGTTAGCTGCGGCCTCGCCGGCCAGCCTGTCAGCGCTCGGGCAGGGCGTAAAGGCGATAGAGCGCTAGCAAAAGCTCGCTCGGCCGTCTTTCGCCGAAATTGTTCTTGTAGATGTGTTTGATGCCGCCGTCGCGATAGAGCTTGGCGATGGCGAGATTGGCGGCGAGGCGCAGGTCGCCGTTCTTGCCGCGCGCGAACGGCAGGGCATAGGGCTCGTAGGTGAGGAATTTGCCGCCCACCACAACGTCGGCGCCGGCGTTGGACCGTTCGGCGACGGCGGTCAGGATAACGCGATCGCCGAAGTAATAGTCGGCCTCGCCGCCGATCAGCGCCGCGAACGCCGCCATGTGGTCCGCCTTCCGAACGATGTCGACGGACGTGCGCAGCTGCTTCCTGACCAGCGCCTCGGTCGTCGTTTCCGAAACGACGGCGACGCGGGCGGGCGGTTTCGCGGCCCCGGCCTCGAGCAATGGCTGCCCCAGGGTTTGCGGCCGTCGCAGGGTCGCGACGCTTGCGCCGCTGGCGAAGACCAGAAACGAGAAATCGAATGTCTCCATGCGTCGCGCCGTCATGGAGAACGGGCCGCATATGACGTCCACGTCGCCGCTGGACAGCTTCTCCTCGCGATTTTCGGCCGTCACTTCCACATAGCCCGGCTCTATCGCGCGATCGGGATAGAGGGCGGCGTAGGTCTCGCGGACGGACTCGCAGATATCAATCGAATAGCCGCGAAACTGCTGGCCTTCGTCCCGGTAGGACATGGGCGGCGTATCGATGCGCGCGCCGAAGCGAATGGGCGGGCGCTCGACAGTCGGCTGGTCCGCATAGGCCGCGGTCGCGGCGGACGCCAGGGCCGCGCAGACGAGGCCGAAGGCCGCCGCGCGCGGTTTGGGTTTCGGCCAGCAGATGCTCTTAGCCGTCGTCATGCGTTTGCGTCCCGTCCGGCGCGGCGTTCGGCGTCCGTGCGCCTTCGGGCTTCCGGCGCGTCAGGAAGACCGCGAAGAAGCCCAACGCGCCGGCCGCGACTGCGGTCGCGATGAAAATGCGCAAAGCCAGGACTTGGGCCGCGTCTTCCGCAACCTTCAACACTTGCAGCACGGTAATGGCGATAAAGAAGGCGACCGCCCCCGTCGTCGACGTTTGCAGCGCCAGTTGAAGAATGCGCCGCAGCCGGGTGACGCCGGGCCGCTGTGCCACGTCGAACCCGTAGGCGACCCAGAACGCGGTCAGAATCCCGAGCGAGCCGAAACCTGGAATCCACACGAGGTTCGCGCCAAGCGTCGGAAAAGCGCGGTTCGTCAACGTGAAGTCCAGGATATGCCAGACCGCCAGCATGATCACGCCGTAGAGATAGCCTCGCAGTCCGACATGGATATATTGCAGCGTCGGGATCTGGTGCGCCGTCAGATGCATGGGCGACCAGACGCCCCTGCCGCGCTGGCGGTTGTAGTGGCGCCAGGCGGAAAGGGCGGCGCCGCCATGCAGGAAGAATGAAGCGGTCGCCCATCTGAAGGCGGTCAATGGATCGCCCTGCATCGTGTAGACGGCGAAAAGCACGCAGAAAAACAATATGATCAGCGCCAGCAACACGCGGTTCAGAAGCGAGAGGTCATCGACGTCGCCTTCGCCGAGCCGGAGATTGCCCAGGATTTTGTCGGACTCGGTCGCGTTGTTGCGCACCGGACACAGCCCGATCGCAATCAGCGCATGGAGGTCGTGCAGCGCCTTGTCGATGGCGTGCATCACATTGCGGCGGCGGTTTCGGTCCGTGTGTTCGACCTTGTCCGCCGTGACCGCGATCAGGCGGAGATGCTCCGGCGCGCTGCGCAGTTTTTCTATGATGTCGCCGACATCGCGCCATACGCTCTCATAGGTTCTTTGGGCGGTGGCCTCGAACCGCGCGGGAAGATCGCCGTTCTCCATCACGAAATACAGGAACCTCAGTCTGAGCCAGCGCCGCAGGGCGTCGTTCATCTGAACGGCGCGGTCGACGTCCGCGAGGGATGTGGCGGCGGACATCGCTGTTTGGTTGTATGCGGAAAGCATGAAGTCGCGCTCGACCTCGGAGAGCGCCCCCATTTCGATCGGGCGGTCGTCGAGCGCCTGGGCGAGGCGCTCGATGTCACGGGGGATGCCCATCAGCCTGTGCGTGAGGCGGCGCGCGAAGTATTCGATCTGGTTCAGTATTTTGTAGCGCGTGGCGCCGCCGATCAGGATCAGCAGGATCGCCAGCGGCACCCATGCGGGCACGATGAGGGACGCCGGTTCGAGCGCGCCTTTGGCGTCTTCGGCCATGTTCTCCCCCGCTGAAAACCCGGCCGTCGCGCCATCCAGTCCGAAGGCGACGAAGACATACGGACCGATCAGGGACAAGCCGCTATACATGACCGCGAGCGTCAGAACATAGATCGCCAGCGCCTTCGAATATTCGAGATCGTTGGCCACCGTTCGCGGCGCGAGGGTCTCGACGAAGGACCCTTCGGCCGCTGTCGGCTGATTGAACCGGTCGAAGCAGAAGAGCATGAGCACGCCGAGCCCGACGGCGTAGGCGACCCCGAAATCCGCCCTGATCACAAGCGCGCCGATCGGTATCTCCATCATGGAAACACCTCCAGAATGCGACTTAGGGTCGCAATCTATCAGCAAGCAAAAAGACGCGCAATAGTGGTTTGTGCCGGCCTGTATAAACCCTTTGGTGGTTATTTTCGCGAGCGCGTTTAGGCCCTGGCCGACCCTATGTCGATATCTCCCGCCAGCGCCTGCCGTCCTTGTGCATCAGCATGAGCGCGTCCTCCGGGCCGGAGGAATAGCTGTCATAGGCGTGCGGGCGTTCGCTGGCGTGCTCGGCGGCGTCGATTATCGGGTCGATCCATGTCCATGCGGCCTCGACCTCGTCATTCCGCATGAACAGGGTCTGGTCGCCGCGAATGACGTCCATGACCAGGCGCTCATAGGCGTCCGGGATGATGGGCTCCTTGGCGCCGAGCGCTTCGGCGAAGGTCATGTCCAGGGGCGCTTGCCGGAGGCGCATGCCCCCGGGCCCCGGATCCTTGATGGTGAGCGTCAGGGTTATGCCTTCGTCCGGCTGGAGGCGGATCGACAGGACGTTCGGCCTGGAATCGCCGGCGTTGTCCTGGAAGATCGAATGGGGCGCGTCCTTGAAATGAATGGATATTTCGGAAACGCGGGCCCGCAGCCGCTTGCCGGTGCGCAGGTAGAACGGCGCGCCGTTCCAGCGCCAGTTGGCGACCTCCGCTTTCAGGGCGACGAAGCTTTCGGTGCGGGAGTCCGGGTTGTCGACGTCTTCCAGATAGCTGGCGTCGCCATTGGCCGCGCGATATTGCCCCCGCACAACGTCCTTCAGGCCATCGATCGGCTTGAGGCTGCGCAGCACCTTCAGCTTTTCGTCGCGCACCGCATCGGGGTCGAAATGGGCGGGCGGCTCCATCGCCGTCAGGCAGAGAAGCTGCAAGAGGTGGTTCTGCAGCATGTCCCGCAGCGCGCCGTTGTTGTCGTAATAGCCGCCGCGCCCGCCGACGCCCACATGCTCGGCGACCGTAATCTGCACATGGTCCACATGGCGCGCGTTCCAGAGCGGCTCGAACATCGCATTGGCGAAGCGCAGGGCCATCAGGTTCTGCACCGTCTCCTTGCCGAGATAGTGATCTATCCGGTAGATGCGGCCTTCGTCGAATAAGGCGGCGAGCTGCCGGTTCAGGGCGCGCGCGCTGTCTAGGTCCCGCCCGAGCGGCTTTTCGACGACAAGGCGGGCCTCCGGCGTCTGGCAGCCGCTTTTCGCCAGACGCTCGGTGATGGGGCCAAAAAATGTCGGCGCGACAGATAGATAGAACGCGCGCACCCGGTCCGACCCTTCGAGGGACTTGTTCAGGTCCGGCCAGCCGTCGTCGCCCATGGCGTCGACCCGCACATAGTCGATGCAGCGCAGAAACCGGTCGACTGCTTCCGGCTCCCGCTCCTTGGCGTCGACGAACGTCTCCAGGGCCGAAGCCGCGATGCGGCGGAAGCCGTCGGCGTCCAGTTCGCTGCGGGCGGCGCCGATGATCCGGGAGCCTTCCGGCGCCTGTCCCGCCTGCATCCGCCGGAACAGGCCCGGCAGCAGCTTCCGCTGCGCCAGATCGCCGGTTCCGCCGAACACGACGAGGTCGAAGGGGTCCACCGGCACCACACGCGCTACCATCTTACTCAAGCCCCCTCAATGTCATTCCCGACTCCGAGCCTGACCGCGCCGCGCCGGGCGATCAAGGCAATCCTAGGGCTCAGCCGGCGCGTTTTCGCGGGCGGCGCGCAAGGACCGGGTTCTCTCCGGATCGACGCGCCGCTCCGTCGCGTCCAGCGCGACGCCGTAATCCCGCTCCGCCGCGGCCCGGCTCAAAACGCCGTCGCGCACGTCCCGAAGCACCAGTTCCGGCGGCCGGGCGAAGGGATCGCCCCAACCGCCGCCGCCGGGCGTATCGGCAATGAAACGCGCCGTTCCGAGCTGCCTAACCCCATATTTCGGCGGAATAAATCGCTCGCCCTCGTCGGGCTCGACCCATTGCTCGCCGACGGCGCCGAAGCCGCCGCCCTCGACGCCATAACCGGAAGGCGTGTCCAGTCCCTCGGCCCTGAAAGACCAGGTGCAGGGAACGAGTATGTCGGCTTCGTAGCGCACGCCCGTGCCGCCCCGGCGCAACCCGGGGCCGGCGGCGTCCGCACGCATTTCCCAGCGCCGATAGCGCACGGGGAAAAGCTGCTCGTGGAATTCCAGGTTCGGCAGGTCGAGGCCGCCAAGGGAAATCAGGTGCCCCATCTGGGGGAAGCCGTCCCGCTCCGCGGTCGCTCCCGGCGCGCCCATCGCGTGCCACTGGTACATCACCCAGGAGCTGCCGTCGGGGTTCTTGGCGGTGACGTGATTGTGCGTGGTCTTGGACCAGCCGGCGCAAGCCCGCTCCGGCATGGCGGCCGCAAGCGCCCGCCAGACCGCATGGGCGATCTCGTGGCCGACGAAGACGGTGTTCATGGTCATCGGCGCCGGCGGGCGGGCGTTGACGATGCTGCCTTCGGGCGCGATCACCGTGACGCAACGATAGGTGCCCTCATTGCGCGGAATGTCCGTGTCGAAGAAGGACGATAACGCCAGGAAAGCCGCCGAATAGGTGTTGGCGAGGGAGGAATTCTTGAAGCCCTTCATCTGCGGGTCGCTGGCGGAAAAATCGAGCGTCAGCGCGTCGCCCGCGACCGTCATCGCGACCCGGACGGCGACGTCCACCTTCTCGAAGCAGTCGTTGTCGGTGTGGTCCTCGCCGAAATAGGTCCCGTCCGGCAGCGAGGCGACGGCGGCGCGCATGCGGGCGTCGGCATGGTCGAGCACGCCGGCGAGGTGGTCGAAATAGGATTCGAGCCCAAGCTCCGCCGCCAGCGCCGCCACCCGGTCCTCGCCGACCTTAGTCGAGCCGAGCATGGCGCGCAGGTCGCCGTCGAGCATCTCCGCCGTCCGGGAATTGATCAGCAGCAGGTTCCAAAGATCGTCCCGAACCTCGCCCTGGTCGATCAGTTTCATGACGGGCAGGCGGATGCCTTCGTGCCAGATCTCCGTCGCTTCGGGATTGTAGGTGCCGGCGAGACCGCCGCCGATATCGGACTGGTGGGCGCGGTTGCAGCAGAAGCCAGCCAGGCGCGCGCCCGGCTCCACAAAGATCGGCCGGGCGATCACCCAGTCCGGCAAGTGATTGCCGCCGGCGACATAGGGGTCGGACAGGATGAAGACGTCGTTCGGGCGAATGCGGCCGTCGAACGCCTTCAAGAGCGCGCGCACGGCGAAGCCGCCGCCGCCCGTGTGGATCGGGATCCCGTCCGCATTGGCGACGAGGGTGCCGTCCGGCGTCGTGACAAAGCACGAAAAGTCATGGCTTTGGCTGAATATCGGGCTGCGCGCCGTCCGCGTCATCACCCAGCCCATATGCTTGCTGATCTGGTCCAGCCGGTTCTGCATGAGCGCCAGGATGACGGGGTCGCGGCCGGGCGCGGCCGCCGGTTCGGCGTCGGAGTCAGCGCGCTCCCCGACCTCGATCGCGAAATTGCCGGCGCCGTCGACCGTCAACCGGTCGCCCGGGCCGAGCAGAACGGTCGTCGTCCGTTCTTCGACGATCGCGGGGCCGACGATTTGGTCGCCCGGTCCCAGGCGTTCGCCGGAATAGACGTCGGTCTCGATCCAGCCATGGCGATCGTGCCAGACCCGGCGGGCCTGGTCCGGCGAAAGGGCGCTGTCGCAGTCGCCTGTCGCCGCCATTTCGGCTTTCGGCGTGCCGGTCGCGGCGCGGGCCGCGACGCGCAATGCGGCCGTCACGATGGCGCCTTCCGGCTGAATATGGCCATAGAGCCGTTCGTATTCGGCTTCGAAGGCGGCGCGTACGGCGGCGGGATCGAAATTGTTCTGGGGCAGCGGCGCCCGCACGGACCAGAGCTGGCCCGGATAGTGCAGGTCGATCGCCCGTTCGAGGCGGACTTCCTCCGGCGTAAAGCCTTCGGCGGCCATGGCCTCGAGCGCCTGAGCCTCCAGCAGCGCCAGTTCGCTGTCGACATGCGCCGGGTCGAGCGCATCGACTTCGCCGCGAAGATAGCGTTGGAAATCCTGTCGCACGTCGGCGTGCAGCATGCCGACGGCGCAGAGCGCGCCGGCGTCTCGCGGCACGTAAACGCGGTTGCAGCCAAGGCCGCGGGCCACGCTGGCGCCGTGCATCGGCCCCGCGCCGCCGGCGGCGACCAGCGTGAACCGGCGCGGCGCGTGGCCCCGTTCGATGGAAATATATTCGACGGCGTGCAGCAGGTTCTGCTCCAGGAGCGCGATGACGCCCGCCGCCGCGTCCTCGATCGACAACCCCAGCGGATCGGCGACGCGCGTCTGGATGGCGCGCCGCGCCGCTTCCAGGTCGAGCGAGAGGCCGCTTTCGGCATAGGCGCCGGGGCGTAGCCGGCCAAGCACGAGCTGGGCGTCGGTCACCGTCGGCTCGACGCCGCCCTTGCCGTAGCACGCGGGGCCGGGATCGGCGCCGGCGCCTTTTGGCCCGACGAACAGCAGGCCCGCATCGTCCACGCCCGCGATCGTGCCGCCGCCGGCGCCGATGGTGTGGATGTCGATGGAGGGCGTCGAGACGTGATAGCCGGCGATGGACAGGTCGTCCTTCAGCGCGACCTCGCCGCCGGACATCAGCAGCACGTCGCAGGACGTGCCGCCGATCTCCATGGAGATCAGATTGCCGTCCTCGCGGTCGCCGGGCGCGGCGGCGTCTACGGCCGCGCGATAGTAGTTGAGCGCGCCGACGGCGGCGGCGGGGCCGCTCAGCAGCAAATTCACCGGGCGGGCCGAAACCTGATCGACGGAGATGGCGCCGCCGTTCGACTGCACCAGCAGAACCGGGCGGGCGAGGCCCTGGTCGTGGAGCGCCGCCTCCAGCCTGCGCAGATAGGAGACGATCCGGGGCGCGAGGCTGGCGTTCACGACGGCGGTCGAGGTGCGCTCATATTCCCCCATGGTCGGGGAGAGGGCGGCGGACGCCGTCACCCATGCGTCGGGCTTCCGCGCGCGGACAAGGCGCGTCGCTTCGGCTTCGTGGGCGTCGTTGACGAAGCTGTTGAAGAAGGCGACCGCCACCGCTTCCACCCCTTCCCGGTCGAAGGCGTCGAGCGCCGCGTCGATGTCCTCCGGCGCCAGCGGGGCGTGCTCGCCGCCGTCGCTGTCGATCCGGCCGCGCACGCCCTGGCGGAGATATCGCGGCGCCAGTACGGGCGCGAACGGGGCGCGGTGGTTCCATTGGTCCTCGCGCAGGCCGCGCCGGATTTCGAGCGCGTCGCGGAAGCCTTCGGTCGTCAACAGGCCGACCCGCGCGCCCTTGCCTTCGAGCATCGTATTGGTGGCGACGGTCGAGCCGTGCACGAACAGCGCGCAATCCTTGAGGATGTCCGGAACGGCGCAATCGAGCAGTTCGGCGAGACGCTCCAGGGCGGCTAGAACGCCCTGGCTCGGGTCGGCCGGAACCGACGGCGCCTTGACGACCCGGCTTGTCGCCGCGGCGTCCGTCAGCATCAGATCCGTGAAGGTGCCGCCGACATCGACGCCGATGCGCCAGGGCGCCTTGAGGGCCGACAGGCCGGTTGGTTCCATGGTCATCGATCGCCTCGAACGCGGTTGGGGACTGCCTGCATGCAAGTGTATGCGAACCGTCGGAGTTGGGGGAGAAGGCGTGAATTTGGTTAACGGCTTCGGACATTTGAAACGCCATGCGGATTGCGGCATCTGACCTGCAAGAACGGCGCCGTTTCGTATGACAGTATGACGCCCCTTGGATCATCGCGCGCTGACGCCGAAAGAATGTTGGGAGCAGGACCGGCCGGCCAGGTTTGTCCGGCGGCATGGCGTCTTGGCGCCAGCGTGGGCAAATGCCTTCCTCGATCCGATAAAATATTAATGAAAGCAATAATATAAACCGTTTCTTAAGTTTCGGTTTAACTATTCATTCACGCTCGAATACGGGATCATTCGGTCGGCGGCTATTGGCGGCGAAGGGGTTTACAGGCAGGCCGGAACCGGGCTCAGTTAGGGAAATCGGTCGAACGCAGGAGGCGACGATGATCCGTACTTTGCTTTTCGCGGCGGTTTTAGCGGCAAGCGCGCCGTTTAATTTGGCGCTCGCCCAGGCGGATTTGCAGACTGAGCTCGAGCAGCTCTACCAGCGCTACAACGACCTCGTCGGCGAGGACAAGGTGGATGAGGCGATCGCGCTTCGCACCGATGAAATGCAGGCGGAGATCAAAGCCGATCTCGCCAAGGGCACTGCCGAGGAACAGGCCCGCATGATGAACATGTTCAAGGGCATGACCCCGGACGATTTCACCTCCGAACATGTGGACGCCGGCGGCGAGGGTCGGGCGACGCTCTACGGCATCGGCTCGAAGGTGATGCCCGTCGGACCGGAGGCCGGCAAGCTGAAGCGGGTCGAGATGATGGTCGATTTCGTGCGCGTCGGCGAAGACTGGCGCATCGACATGCCCCGCTTCCTGGGCGATCCGGATGCGGTCAAACGCGTGGAGGACGTCGCCTACGAGCCGATCGAAAGCTACGACGAATCGCGCGACGTCAACATGGGCGGCCGCATCGTCCGCGTCGCGCTCGAAGCCGATCACACGCTGGTGGTGGTGCGCATGCTGGACGAGGAGCAGGCGCTTTATCTGCCGGATCAGGCCTACCTCAAGGACAAGGGCTTCAACGTCGAGCTGCTGCAGCCCTACGCGATGGTGGAGGCGAGCGGCCATCCCCATAAGACCGATACCCAGAAAGTCTGGGTCACCGGCCTGACCGTACAATAGCGCTCAGGCGGTTTCGTTCGTCCGGTCGGCGAGGCCCGCGATATCGCTCAGCGTCGCTTCCAGCGGCCGGACTTCGCCGACGCCGACCGCGATCATTTCCAGCGCCGGTTCGTGGAGATGGGGCAGCGTCGTGCCAGTCGCTTCGCGTACGACGATCGGCTTGTAGTCCCGGTAGTTGGCGTCGACGGCCGTCGCCTTGACGCACTGGTTCGTCAGAACGCCCGCGATCAGCGCCGTATCGGTATCCAGACCGCGCATGATGACGTCGAGGTTGGTCGCGTAGAAGCCGCTCAAGCGGTTTTTGTCGACGTACCAGTCCTCCGGCCGGGCGTCCATTTCCGGGTAGATCTCATAGCCCCAGGTGTTCTGCCGCAGTCCGCCGTCCTTCAGGAAAGGCCTTAGATTGGCGAACACGCCCGCGTCGGCGCCGCTGCGAAAGCCGTGGCGGGTCCAGATGATCGGGACGTCCGCCGCGCGCGCCGCGGCGACCAGTCGGCGCGTCGGTTCGATCGACGCGCGCATATGCTCGATATCCACGCCGGCCTGGGCGTACCAGCCGTCATGGCTCAGGAAGTCGTTCTGCATATCGATGACGATGAGCGCGGTGCGCTTCGGCGCGAGCCGCCAGGAGGCCAGGGCGAAGGGCGCGGTTCCGTCGTTCATGGCTCAGCCCTCCGATATCCGATTTGCGCGGCGCTACTCCGCGGCGGCCGCTTCCGTTCTTTCCAGCAGCGTCAGCCGCCACATTTCCCGGCTGTGGCTTTCGTAGTCGTAGCCCGTCGCCGCATGGATCGTGCAGCGATTGTCCCAGACCACGACATCGCCCGGCCGCCAGGACCATTTCACCGTGAACTCCGGCCCGGTCACATAGGGCAGGAGGCCGCGCAGGATCTGCACGCTCTCGTCCTCGACGCCTTCGAGGTCGCATTTGTCCAGCAGTTCCGGCGCAATCTCCTGGCCCTTCGGCAGTATGGCGCAGGTCGAGCTGTTCATGCCGTAGAGCGCCAGTTCGCCGCTGACCGGATGCTTCAGGACGACCGGCACGCGGTTGGGCGGATTGGCCGCCCGCTGCTCCGGCGTCAGCACGGGATAACCGGCGGAATAGAGGCTGATCTTCTTGTCGTGATGGGCCATGGAGCACACGGCCTCCAGCGGCTCCAGCTTCGCCTTGGCGTCGTCGTCGAGGCGCGCGAAGGCGGTGCGGGTGTCGGCGAACAGGGTCTCGCCGCCTTCCGGCGGCGCCTGCTTGCAATGGAAGACGGAGCCGATGGGCGGATGCTGGCGGAAGGTCGAATCCGTATGCCAGACGGGCCGGCGAGTCTCGGGATTGTAGCGGATATCCGCGTCGTTCCGCAGTTGCGGCACGGTGGCGAGCTGGGCTGCGGGCTTGCCGGATTTGTGGCGGATGTTCCCGATTTTCAGGATCGGGAAGCCTTCGACCATCTTGTCTTCCCGGGCGGCGAGGTCGCTGTACTCGACCGCGCCGAACACCGTCGACCAGGCGACCAGCGCGTCCGGCGGCAGGTCCGCCAATGCGTCCCCCCGCACCGCCAGGAGGCCGCCATGGCGCGTCCAGAGATCGTAGGCTTCGCGTTGAAATGCCGGGTCGGCCAGGTCGCGGGGCGAGACGCCCTCGATCACGACGCCGAAATCCCCGTTCAAGGTCGTCGTTTCATGTCGCATATGCGGCGCTCCTCTCAAGACGGATCGCTGGCCGGCCGGCGCCGACCACGAACGTTCTCATAGATTTCGGTCCCGGCAAAGCCGTCCGCCCGATGCTTAGAAGCTGGGCTTGTTGGTCTTATCCATCACGTGCTCGCGATAGGCCGGCCGCTCGCAGAGGCGCGCATACCAGGCCTCGACATTGGGATGCGAGGGGCGCTCGCCCGGCGTCCAGGTCATCCAGCGATGGGTGAGCACGCCTGCCGGGATGTCGCCGATGGTGAGGCGATCGCCGCCGACATAGTCGCGGCCTTCCAGATGCCGGTCGAGGATATCGTACCAGGGCGCGGCCTTCTTCACCGCGTCCTCGACCTTGGAGATATCGCGCTCCGCCGCCGGGAGGCGGAAGAAATAGTCGAGGAAGACCGGGTTAAAGGCCGCGAGATTGAGCGAGCTCCAGTCCATCCACCGGTCCGCGTCGGCGCGCTCCCGCAGGTCGGCGGGGTACAGGCCGCCCATGTCATGCTTCGCGGCGAGATAGCGGATCACGGCGCCCGATTCCCATACGCACCAGCCGTCTTCCTCCTCGATCGTCGGCAGGCGGCCGTTCGGGTTCTTCGCCCGGTAGGCGGGGTCGTCATTGCCGCCGAACTTCCCGCCCCAGTCGATGCGCTCATATGGGATGCCGAGTTCGCCGATGCACCACATAGCCTTGATGACATTCGACCCGTCATGCCTTCCCCAAACCTTGATCATCGCGTTCCTGCTCCCTCTGGGCATATTGGCGTTTCGGGAACTCTAGCGCGGGTCGGCGCGGGGACGCCATCGTCTCACGATAGGGCGTCAGCGCCCCGGCGCCGCGACCCATTGCGAAGACCATTGCCTGCGGCGACGATGTATCGGATCGACGGCGACGTGCGCTGCCGTCGGGATCCGGGAACGCGGATTTCCAAGGAGTCGAGGATGCGCTGGCGAGTTCTACGCCTGTTGCTGGCCGGCTTGGCGCTCGCCGGTTGCCAGACGTCGCGCGACGCGATGCCGGGCGTGTCTGGCTCCGCCGTCATCGCGGTGGATCGCGCGGACCTCAACCTGCCGATTTTTCTCAATACCAAAGGCGTAGAAGTTGAGCGGCAAGGCCAGAGCAATGGCGGCGCGGTGATAAACCGATACCGCAAGGACGGCCGGATTTTCGCCTTTACGCAACGTGTGCGGACAACGTGGCTGACGATCGCGGCGGAACAGCAGCTTGGGCGCCCCGAGCATCTTGCCGAACTGACAAGAACCGCGGCGCATCTTTATGCGGCCGACAATCCGAAGAAGGCGCCAAAGAACCGAAACGGGCGGACCGTGGGATATTATTCCGACAATGGAATTTGTGCGGCGTTCGCGATCGGAGTCAAAATGCGCACCGGAACCCACTACGACAACGATCAAGGCCAGATCGATACAATCGTGCGGTTTGCCGGCTACAGCCTACTGACCGAGGACGTCAAATCCGTCATCGCCAAGCTTGGCAGGCCGACGGAGGCCGAACGCGCCGCGATGCGCGCGACAGGCGGTTGAGGGCGGCCGGACGCCATCGCCGCCGCCTCGTTGATGCATCGCCAATTTTTGTATCTCTATCAAACAGGACCGAAGCGAAAGAGGCGCTCTGATGTCGGAGCTCACGATCCGCAAAGGCGCGATCAGGGACCTGCCGGCCCTGGTCGATATCGCCAACCATTATGTCCTCAACGGACACGCGACCTTCGCAACGACGCCCCACACGGTCGAATCGCGGCGGGAATGGTTCGAGGGCTATGGGGATGGCCCATACCAGCTCCTGGTCGGGGAGGCGGACGGCGTCGTGGTCGGGTCCGCCTACAGCAGCCGCTACAGACCCGGGCCGGCGTTCGAGACGACCGTGGAGACGAGCATCTATCTCCGCCCCGAAGAACGGGGGCGTGGGGTCGGGTCCAGGCTTTACGCCGCATTGTTCGAGCGGCTTCGCGATCAACCCGTGCATCTGGCGGTCGCGGGGATCGCCTTGCCCAACCCCGGCTCCCTGGCGCTCCATCGGCGCATGGGCTTCGAGGAGGTCGGCGCCTTCAAGGAATACGCGAGGAAGGGCGACGTCTGGATCAGCTCGACCTGGCTTCAGCGCCGGATAGGCGACGCATGACGGATCGCATGGCGCGAACGATGGGACCGCGCCGGCATCAGGAAGCGTTCGCCGCCTGGATTTCCGCGCGGCGGAGGATGGCCCAGCCATAGCTGTTCGGCCACATAGCGCGATCGTCGTCGCAGCCAAGCGCTTCGGCCGCGTGCAACGGCCAATAGGGGTCGTACATAAGCTCCCGACCGATCGCGACGAGGTCTGCCTTGCCGCTTGCGATGATCTCGTTGGCCTGGGGGCCCGTCGTGATGACGCCGACCGCCATCGTTGCAATCCCGGCGTCGCGGCGGATGCGCTCGGCGTAGGGCACCTGGAAACCGGGCGGGCGCTCGCTGTTGGTCTTGAGGGGCTGGCCGTCGTCGCCGGCGCGAAACGCCGGCGCTCCCGCGATGCCGCCCGCGGAACAGTCGACCACATCGACGCCGCGCGCCTTCAGCTCCCGCGCCAGCACGACCGAATCATCGAGCGACCAGCCGGAATCGCGGGAATCGACCGACGAAACTCGGAAAAAGAGCGGCAGATCCTCCGGCCATTCCGCCCGGACGGCCGTCGCGATGTCCAGGGCGAAGCGCATCCGCCCGGCGAGGTCCCCGCCATAGCCGTCATTCCGCGTATTGACGAGGGGGGAGAGGAAGGAATGGATCAGGTAACCGTGCGCGCCGTGCACTTCCAGGACCTTGAACCCCGCCTGCAAGGCGCGGCGGGCCGCGTCCGCGAATTTCTGCGCCATCGCGGCGATATCGGTTTCGGTCAGCGCGTGGGGTTCCTGCCATCCGGCGCCGACCGGCGTCGCGGTCGGGCCGACGACGCCCCACGGCGCCTGACCGTTCGCCGCGTCGCTCTCGTCCAGGGGCGCGCCGCCGCGCCACGGCTCCCGCGCGGACGCCTTCCGGCCGGCATGGGCGATCTGAATGGCCGGAACCGCGCCGAGCCCTTCGATCGCCTCGGCGATCGGCCGATAGGCCTCGACCTGATCGTCGTTCCACAACCCGCAGCAGCCATGGCTGATGCGGCCCTCGGCCGAAACCGCCGTCGCTTCGGTGAAGACGAGGCCGACGCGCCCGCGGGCGAAGGCCGTCAGGTGCGAAAAGTGAAAGGCGTTCGCCTGCCCGTTCTTGGCGGCATACATGCACAAGGGCGAGAGGACCACCCGGTTGGGCAGCGTGACGGAGCGGATCGTATAGGGCTCGAAAAGGACGGGTCGGCTCAACTTTTCACTCACTAGCAATCGGGACGGTACGCCTGGGGGAGGCTGCGCCCCAACCAGGACCGATATGTGCGGCGCAGCTTACCGGCAAACTGGCGGGGGACATACCCTTCCAGGCGCCGGGCCGCCAGATCCGTCCGTGGCTTTTATACGCTGGCGGGCGATGTGGTCCTGCGCGGGCGGATCGCTGCGGCGATCGCGCCTTCGCGTGATGCCGGCAGCGGCGGACAGGTCCGCAAGGCCGATGTCGCGTCGCCTGGATAATCGTTTGAGATTATGGGTGAAGGCGAACCGGCCAGGCTATAGAATCCCCATCGGCTCAGGCGGTCCGTTGCGGCTGTAGGGTGTTGTGGAGGGCTTATACGTGCTTCCTGTCAGACGCTTGCCTGAAATGCGGCCTCTGCCATGACCATTCCGGCCTTCGGCCTCCTCGTCCTGATCACGTTGCTGGCGATCGCCGCGCTGGCGGTGCCGCTCGCCCGGCGCCTGGGCCAGCCGGCGGCCGTGCTGCTCGCGGCGCTCGGCCTCCTGCATGGCCTTACGGCGACGGTGATCGGCTTCGAGGCCTATGGCGGCGCGCTCGACAGCTACGACCTGTGGTTCGTGACCCAGTTGGCGCTCGATTCCCAGGCGATGCTCTACATTTTTCTGCCGCCGCTGCTGTTCGAGATGACGCTGTCCGTGAATATCCGGAGGCTGCTGGACGACGTCGCCGTGGTTACGGTGATGGCGATCCTGGCGGTGGCCGCCGCGACGGCGGCAGTGGGGCTTTCGCTCTGGGCCATTTCGCCGATCGCGCCGGTCGCGTGCCTGCTGCTCGGCGCGGCGGTCGCGACGACGGACCCCGGCGCCGTCATCTCGACATTTCGGGAAATCGGCGCGCCGCGTCGTCTGCTCGTGATACTGGAAGGCGAAAGCCTTCTGAACGACGCGGCGGCGATCGCGATCTTCGGCCTCCTGATCGGGATACTGACCAGTTCGACGCCGCCGTCCGCCGTCGGCGTGCTCTACGACTTTCTGTTCAGTTTCGGCGCGGGCGCGGCCATCGGGCTCGGCGCCGCCTATCTGGCCGGCCGCGCCTATGCCTGGCTCGCCGGCTCCAGCGCCGCCGAGGCCTCGATGACCGTGGTGCTGGCCTATGGCTCCTATATTGCGGCCGAGCTGTTGATCGGCAGCTCCGGCGTCGTCGCCGTCGTGTTCGCCGGCCTGACGACGGGATCGACCGGGTTCCTGCATATGGCCCCCGGCAACTGGACGACTGTCCGCTCCGTCTGGGCGCAGATCGGCTTCTGGGCGAACGCGCTGATTATGATCCTGGCCGCCAGCCTGGCGCCGGGGCTGATCGCGGACGCGGGCTGGATGGCCGTCGGCCTGACCGTGGTCGTCTATGCGAGCGCCGTCGCCGCGCGGGCGACGATCCTGTTCGGCCTGCTGCCGCTGATGGCGCGCATCAAGGTCGCGGCGCCGCTGACCGTAAAGCAAAGCTACCTGATCCTGTGGGGCGGCGTGCGCGGCTCGGTCACTCTCGTTTTGGCGATTTCGCTCGCGGACCTCAGCAAGCTTGGGGACGATGCGCGGCTGCTGGCGGCTATCGCGGCCGCCTATACGTTGACAACCATATTCCTGAACGCCTCGACGCTGGCCTGGTTGACGCGGAAGCTCGGCCTCAATCAGCTTTCGGCCACCGATCTTGCGTTGCGGGAACGCATCGTCGCCGGCGCGCTGGAGCGCGTGCGCGGGGTGGTCGGCAATCTCGCTCGCGCCCGCCACATCGAAAGCGCGGCGCTGGAGGCGGTCGAAAGCGCCGTTGTCGAGCGGCGGGATCGCGTCGAGGCAGAAGCCAACGCCCAGGCCGGCTCCGCCCGCATTCCTTTCGCCGAACGCTTGCGATTGGGCCTCGCGATCCTTGGCGGCCAGGAGGCGCGGCTGGTGCGGCGCGGTTTCGAGGAGGGGGCCATCGGGCGGCGGGCCACGAGCGCGCTCCGCCTCGACGCCGAGCGGATCGCCGACGCCGGCCGCGTCGACGGCCGCGACGGCTATGGACGCATGGCGGCGTCCGCGCGCCAGGCGCCGCCGATCTACCGGGCCTGCGTGTTCCTCCACCGTCACCTTCGCCTCGATTGGCCGCTTCGGGTGGCGATCGAAAGCCATTTCATCAAGCTGCTGGAAAGCGAGCGCGTCGTGCGCGAGCTGGCGGCGTTTGCGCAGTCGACCCTGCCGCCGATGATCGGCGAGGATGCCGCCGCCAATCTGCACGGCCTGCTGGAAGAACGGCGGCGCGGCGTCGATGGCGAGATCGAGGCGCTTGCCGCGCAATACCCGACCCATGCGTTCGAGGTTGAGCGCGCCTTGCTCGCCCGCGCCGCCATCCGGCGGGAGCGCCAGCAATATGTCCGGCTGTTGAACGACGGCGTCGTCGGCCAGGAACTGCACGACAGCCTCCAGGCCGATCTCGCCCAACGCGAACGGTTGGCGGCGCGCCCGCCCCGGCTCGACCTGACCCTGAAGCCGGCCGAACTGCTGGGCCGGGTGCCGCTGTTCGCGGAGCTGGACAGCCGTCAACGTCGGCGCATCGTGCGCGCGCTCCGCACGCGGTTTACGACGCCGGGCGAGGTCGTGTTGTCCGTGGGCGAGCGCGGCGGCGACATGTATTTCATCGCGTCCGGCGCGTTCGAACTGCGGGATGGCGACGGCGGCGCGGAACGGCTGGTCACCGGCGACTTCTTCGGCGAAATCTCGCTGCTCGAACCCTACGTCCGCCGTCGGACGGATGTCGTCTCGCTCGGCTATTGCCGCCTGCTGGTCCTGCGACGCCGCGAGCTTCAGCGCATCGAGAAGCGGGCTCCGGGCCTGCTGGACCTGATCCGCGAGGCCGCCGCCCGTCCCCGCGTCGCTGCGGCGCCCGATGCCGCAACTGCGCCGCCCGGCGCCGATCAGACCGGCTGAAGCGTCACGCTCGCCGGGCAGGCCGGGCCCGCCGCGGCGGTTCCGCGCGGTTCAGTCTCCGATATCGCTGCGGCGGGCGGCAGGATTGCGACTGATCGCGGGCTTGCGCGCAGTGGCGGGCCGGTTTTCCAGCGCGCTTTCGATCGCGGCCAGGAACTCGTTGACGTCCAGCGGCTTGGTCACATACCGGAAGAAGCCGGCTTCCAATCCGCGTTCAATGTCCGATGGGCGCGCCGCGGCTGTCAGCGCGATGACCGGCGTCGTTCGCGTTTCTGGCAAAGTTTGCAGAACCTTCAATATCTCGAGTCCGCTCATCCTGGGCAGGTTCAGGTCGAGCACGATGATATCCGGGCGGTTGGCCCGAGCGAGATCCAGCCCGATCGGCCCAGACGGCGCCGAGTACATCCGCACGTTCGGCAAGGTGCCGATTAGCGACTCCATCAAGCGAAGGTTCGATGGGTTGTCCTCGACATAAAGGAGAGAATATGCGGCCGACGCGGCGAGTTCGGGCATGGCGACGCCGCCGTTTGCGAGAACTGGCGCGGCAGCCGCTTCGGCCGCGGGCAGTTCGATCCAGAAGGTCGATCCTTCGCCCTCTGTCGATTCGAAACCTATCCTTCCGTTCATCGCCTCGACCAATTGGCGGCTGAGGGAGAGGCCGATGCCTGCGCCTTCTATGATCGACTGTTCAACGCCCAAGCGACTGAACGGCGTGAACACCTGATCGAAATATTTGGTCGCAATGCCGATGCCGTTGTCCTCAATTGCAATGCGTACGGTCTCTTCCTCGGCCCGGGCCGTCACCCGAGCGTACCCTTCGGCTCGATTGTACTTGATGGCGTTCGAAAGAAGGTTCAGCAGGATTTGACGCACCCGTTGCGCGTCCGCGCGGATTGCGGGCAGGCCGCCTGGCGGTTCCATTTCCAGGCGAATGCCGGCATTCGCGGCGACAGGCTCCATGGTAGCGATCGCCTGGCCGATCAGGGCTCCGGTTTCGATAGGCTCGATCGAGAGCCTGAGCTTTCCGGCTTCGATGCCGGCGAGATCGAGCACCTCGCTGACCAGATTGAGCAGATGCTGGCCGCTCTTCTCGACATTGTCGATGTAGTCTTTTTGCAGGTCTGTCAGATTGCCAGTCTTGTCTAACTGAAGGACCTGGCTGAAGCCGATGATAGCGTTCAAGGGGGTACGGAATTCGTGGCTCATGCTCGCCAGGAACTCGGACTTCGCCTGGTTGGCTTTTTCCGCGGCGCGGCGCGCTTCCGCAACGGCGGCGGCGCTCCGCTCGCGTTCGGTCACATCGAACCGCAGGGAGATGGTGCCGCCGTCCGCCATTGGACGCTCGATCGCTTCGATCACTCGTCCGCCCATACTCAGCAGCGTGCTGCCGGAGCGGGCCCGGAACCGGTCGATGCGCATCGCGATCCAGCCTTCGGGATCGTCCTTGGCGTCGTCGACCTGTCCGGCGGCGACCAGCTTGCGCAGCATCTGTTCAAAGGTGTCGCCTGCGACCAGTTGGGCGCCGACGTTTTGGATCGGCGCAGATTGGCCCTGATTGAAGAGGACAAGCCTCTCGTCCTGGTCAAAGACCATAACTCGGCCCGGAAAGGACCGGATCACGTCGCCAAAACGCTGTTCCGCCTGCCGCAGGTCTGTGATGTCCTTGGCGGAGCCCAAATATCCCTCGAAGTTCCCGCCGTCGTCGAATTGGGGTATGCCGCTGATCAGAATGGAGCGATCGCGGTTTCTGCCGACGCCGACATACTCGAAGTCCGAGAACGGAATATGGACGCGTAGCGTGCGCCAATAGGACATGTGCTCGTCGGCTTGGTCCGCTCCGACAACATCTTCGGCTCGCTTGCCGATAAACCAATTTGGGTTCACCCCAAGCGTCTTCTCGACGGATTTGGAAACCCAGACGAAGCGCAGGTCGGCGTCGAGCGCCCAGAACCAGTCGCTTGATGCTTCCGCATAGGCGCGCGAGCGGTCCGCTCGCAGGCGCACTTCGACCTCAAGCTCTTCTCGCCGCCACATGACGCGGGCAAGAAGGAAGGCGCCGAGGAGCAGGATCGCGAGCAACACGCCGACGATCAGCGCTTCCTGCCAGAAAATGCGCCAGTGCCCGGCGAGCGCTTCATCGATGGATTGCGACGCGACTACATATAAATTGCCGCCCGCGACCATGGCCTTAACGGTTATCTGCCCTTCGGCGTGATCGTGGGCGGCATGGTTTTCCGGGTCGTCGCCGACGCCGTCGGGAAGGCGCACCTTATTCCCGAGGCTCGTGACGTCGTAGGGATGCTGGGTCAGAAGGACGCCGTCGCCGCGCACGAGGCGTACGACGCCGGACGCGCCCATGCCCGCGCGAGCATATACGGCGCTCAGATAGGCGGGGTCTACCGTGCCGCCCGCGACGCCGAGAAATGCGCCGTCCGCGTCCTCGAGGCGTAATGTGATCGCAAGGATCCAACTCTTCAGCGCTTCCGCATACACCGGGGCGCCGATATACGGTCTTGCCGCGTACTCGCGGTTCAGGCGCGGCTGCTGGAAATGATCGCGGTAGGCCAGATTGACGGGCGGCGGGTCCGGCGTGAACGACGTGGCGATCCGGTCGCCTGCAGCGTCTGTCCACACCAGCGAGATGAAAACCGGCGACGCGGCGTGCAGGGCTTTCAGCGCGAGGTGCGCCTGACCTAGGTCATAGGCGTTGGCGAGCGCATCCGTGCGAATCTGCTCGACGGCGCGGAGGTTGCTGCCAGCCGCCTCGAACGTTCGCGCCATGTGCTCGGCGAGCAGTTCGGCTTTCGCCTGCATCTGCTCTTCCGCGATGGTGATCGCTTCATTCTGGCGGAGGGACTGGCTGGCGACGAAGGCGATGCCGATTGCGATCGTCGCCGTGACCGCCGCGAAGACAATCGCCTTGCTGCCGGAGATACTTCTCAACGCTTGAGACATCTGGGCTCCAGTAAAAAACCGCATGGCGCTGCGATAAAATCAATCCAGTAAACGGATCTTTAATGCGCCGCAAGATTTCAATAGATCATAAGGAATAATTGCTTTGAATTAGGGATTATACTGAAATGGCCTCGGTTACGCCGTTGCCGCATTGCTTAATTTGAGCAACCGCTGGCCGCAGCGTTCCTCCCGGCCTTTCTCGCGCCACGCCCGATGCATTCGGCCCGCCGGAAGGCCGTCTGGAATCGATCCGCCTTTCCGGTCAATTCCGCACGACGGTTATGGAAGCTTTAGCGTTGCGGAGGACGAGGTCCGCGTTTGGGCTGATCATGGCGTCGCTGAATTCAGGTTGATGGGAGGCCATGACGATCATGTCGGCGTCGATCTTCGCCGCGAAGTCGACGATGGAGCGGTAGATCCGTCCGGTCGTCACATGGTCCTTCACCGGGCGTCCGGGGAACAGGGTCTTCGTCAGCGCCGCGAGCTCCTGGGCGAGGGCGGCGGCTGCTTTCTGCTCGAAGTCGCTCGGGAAGTGCTGGGCGACCATGCCGCCCCGGATGCGCGGGGCGACCGTCATCACATGCAGTTCGGCCCCGAAGGCGTCCGCCATCTTCGCCGCGACCGGGGCGGCTTTGGCCCATGAGCTTTCGTGGGCGAGGTCGATGGCCAGCAGGATCGTCTTGTACATCATAGCCTCCCTCAGGCGGTCGCGCCGGCGCGCCGGCGCTGAACCATGACCAACAGACCCAGCAGAATCACGGCCGGGATATAGGCCAGGTACTTGCTCGGCGCGTCGGCCGGCGTCTGCACGGTCATGATCTCCTGGTCCCAGTCCAGGCCGAGCTTTTTGGCCGGGCTGTCGAACGCGACGTCGTCGATCATCGCCTTGCCGTCGTTCTCGATCAGCGTGATGCCGGTCGCCGCCAGCCGCTCCTCGCCCGAGGCGCCTTCCGGCACGGCCAGAACGACGTACCATTCCCTGGGGTCGCCCACGGCGTCCACGCCTTTGATCTGCAGCCTGAACTCCTCGCCCGGCGTTCCGTCGGCGAGCGCCTGGGCGAAGGCCACGGGCGGCTTCTCGTCATAGGGCGGGAAGACCATGTCCATCCAGAAGCCCGGTCGGAAGAAGGTGAAGGCGAGCAGGGCCAGAAGGACCGACTCCCAGATCTTGTTGCGCGCCAGGAACCAGCCCTGCGTCGCGGCGGCGAACAACAGCATCGCGACCGTCGCCACAATGAAGATGAACACGCCCTCGACGATGGTGACGTCGATCAGCAGAAGGTCTGTGTTGAAGATGAACAGGAACGGCAGGGCCGCGGTTCTAAGCGAATAGAAGAACGCGACGAAGCCGGTCTTGATCGGGTCGCCGCCTGACACCGCGGCCGCGGCGAAGGAGGCGAGGCCGACCGGCGGCGTCACGTCCGCCATGATGCCGAAATAGAAGACGAAGAGATGCACGGCGATCAGCGGCACCAGCAGGCCGTTCTCCTGCCCCAGGGTCACGATCACCGGCGCGAGCAGAGCGGAGACGACGATATAGTTCGCCGTCGTCGGCAGGCCCATGCCGAGGATGAGGGAGAGGATCGCGGTCAGGAACAGGATCGCCAGCAGATTGCCGCCGGAAAGCACCTCGACAACGTCCGCCAGCGCCGAGCCGACGCCGGTCTGCGAGACGGCGCCGACGATGATGCCCGCCGTCGCGGTCGCGATGCCGATGCCGATCATGTTGCGCGCCCCGGTGATGAGGCCGTCGATCAGATCATCGAAGCCGCGCTTGCACGCGCCGGGAAGGTCGCCCTGCTTGCGGAAGAGCGCGAACAACGGGCGCTGGGTGATCAGGATGAAGACCATGAAGGCCGAGGCCCAGAAGGCCGAGAGGCCCGGCGACAGCCGGTCCACCATCAGCGCCCAGACCAGGACGACCACCGGCAGGATGAAGTGCAGACCGGACTTGATGGTGGGCCCCGGCAGCGGCAGCGTGTTCACCGGCGCGTGGGGATCGTCCATCTTCGGTTCCGGATAGTTGGACCCGAAGGCGACCAAGGCGACATAGACCGCCGTCAGGAACAGGAAGACGACGAACATCGCGGCGTCCCCGAAGGCGGGCCTGATCCATCCCATGCCATAGTAGACCGCCATGCTGATCGCGCAGATCACTAGGACGCCGAAGACAAAGCCCACGAGCCGGCGCATCAGCGGGCCCGGCGTATAGGGGCGGGGCAGGCCTTCCATGCCGGCCTTCGCCGCTTCCAGGTGGACGATGTAGACGAGCGCGATATAGCTGATCAGCGCCGGCAGGAAGGCGTGGGTGACGACGTCGAAATAGGGAATGCCCACATATTCGACCATCAGGAAGGCGGCGGCGCCCATGACCGGCGGCATGATCTGGCCGTTGACCGAAGACGCGACCTCGACCGCGCCCGCCTTCTCGGCGGAAAAGCCCACCTTCTTCATGAGCGGAATGGTGAAGGTGCCGGTGGTCACCACGTTGGCGATGGAGGAGCCGGAGATCAGGCCCGTCATCGCGGAGGAGACGACGGCCGCCTTCGCGGGCCCGCCCTTCATGTGGCCCATCAGCGAAAACGCCACCTGAATGAAGTAGTTGCCGGCGCCCGCCTTGTCGAGCAGCGCGCCGAACAGCACGAACAGGAACACGAACGACGTGGAGACGCCGAGCGCGATGCCGAACACGCCTTCGGTCGTGATCCAGTGGTGATTGATGATCTCGCGCAGATTGTTGCCCTTGTGGGCGATGATGTCGGGCATATAGGGCCCGAGCACGGTGTAGAGGATGAACAGGCTGGCGACGATCACCAGCGCCGGCCCGAGCGCGCGGCGCGCGGCCTCGAGCAGCAGCAGCAGGCCGGCGATCGAAACGATGAAATCGATGCTGATGGGCTGGCCGACCCGATCCGCCAGATCGGCGTAGAAAACGAAGATGTAGATCGCGCAGAAGCCGGCCGCGGCGGCCATGGCCCATTCCTGGAGCGCGACCTTTTCGTTGCGGGTCGGCAATGCGCAGGCGACGACGACGGCCGCCGTTATGGCGATGACGATCCAGGCGGGGAACGTGTCCCCGGCGGCGATCGCCAGCAAGCCGCCGAGCGCGGCCGGCACGGCGATGCCCAGAACCCGCTGGACGGCGGTGTTCTCCGGCGGGAAAGCCAGAAACGCGAGCACCACAGAAAATGCCAGGTGGATCGAGCGCGCTTCGGTGTCGTTGAAGACGCCGAAGCCGAGCGCGAACGGCAGCGGCGAGGCGAACCAGAGCTGGAAAAGGGACCAGATCAGCGCGATGCCCGCAATCAGTTTGCCGACCGCCGGACCGGCGGAGCGTCCGCCCGTATCGGCCGAGGCCACCAGCTGGTCGAGTTCGGTCTGACTGAGCCCGTCTTCGCCCGTTTGCGCCGCGCCCGTCGGTTCGCCTGATTCAGCCATCGCCCTTCCCCCGAAGCTTGCTTAACTGCGTTCTGCTATTCAGAAACGCGCCCCCAAAGCGAATGGGGCGCCGACCTTCCGGCCGACGCCCCGTTAAGCTGCGACTACATCCAGCCGCGTTCTTTGTAGTACTTGACCGCGCCATCATGCAGCGGGGCGGAGAGCCCGCCCTTGATCATGTCTTCCTCTTTCAGGTTGGCGAAAGCCGGATGCAGCTTCTTGAAGCGTTCGAAATTGTCGAACACCGCCTTGACCACCTGATAGATCGTGTCCGCCGGCACGTCGGAGGACGAAACGAATGTCGCCTTCACGCCGAAGGTGGTGACGTCGCTGTCGGTGCCCTTGTACATGCCGCCCGGAATGACCGCCTTGGCATAGTAGGGGCTCTTGGCGATCAGGCCGTCGATCTCCGCGCCTTCGACCGCGACCAGGTTCGCGTCCGTGGTGGTGGTCGCTTCCTGGATCGAGCCGGCGGGATGGCCGACGGTGAAGATCATCGCGTCGATCTTGTTGTCGCCAAGCGCGCCCGCCTGTTCGGAAGACTTGAGCTCGGACGCAAGCGAGAAGTCGTCGACGCTCCAGCCGAGGGCGTCGAGCACGACGTCCATTGTCGCGCGCTGGCCGGAACCGGGGTTGCCGATGTTGACCCGCTTGCCCTTCAGGTCGGCGAAGCTCTTGATGCCTGCGTCCGCGCGGGCGACGACCGTGAACGGCTCGCCATGCACGGAGAAGACGGCGCGGAGCTTGTCGTAGCCCTGGCCTTCGAACTTCGAGGTGCCGTGATAGGCGTGGTGCTGCCAGTCGGACTGGGCGACGCCCATCTGCCGGTCGCCATTGCGAATGGCGTTGATGTTGTCGATCGAGCCGCCGGTCGACGGCGCCGTGCACTTCACGCTGTGAGACGACGTGCCCCGGTTGACCAGCTTGCAGATCGACTGGCCGACGACATAGTAGACGCCCGTCTGGCCGCCCGTGCCGATCGTGATGAAGGTCTCGTCCGCCGCCTGCGCGCCGCCTGAGCCGATGCCAGTCAGGCCAAGGGCCAATGCGCTTGCCAGCAATATTCTGCGTTGCATTTCTTCACCTCCTCGCTTCTAGTTTTCAGCTGTTGAGTAACCTCGCATGTGTAATAGTTTGCGTTATGGCCGGCAAGTCGGCGACTCCACTATCCTGCGGATTGAAAAGCATTCCGTGCGGCTGCCTCTGCCGGGCCAGAAACAACGGCGCGCATATGGTTTGGTGGAGATTTGCGTCGCACAGAGGAGGCGGTTCATGTTGGAAGTTCGGGAAGGCGGTTGCCATTGCGGGCGCGTAAGGTTTCGCGCTCGTGTCGATCTGGATGTCATGTCCCAGTGCAGTTGCAGCATGTGCACTAAAAAAGGCAATCTACACTTGGCGATTTTTCCAGCCGATTTTGAGTTGCTGCGCGGCAAGGACGCGCTAACTGTCTACACCTTCGAGACTGGTGTGGCGCAACACCCGTTCTGTTCTCACTGCGGCATTTCCCCTTTTTACGTGCCGCGCTCTCAGCCCGACAAAGTTACCGTGAACGCGCGCTGCCTCGACGATATCGACGGTCCCAATCTGAAGCCGCGGCGCTTTTTCGACGGCCGGGAATGGGAAGCCGCCCAACGCAAGCGCATCGCGGACGGCGGGCATGTCTCGGCCGACGGCGCCCACGGCGCGGCGACGCTGCAAGGCATTCTGGACCGCGCGCCGGCCTAAACGGCTTCAGGCGGGCGGGGGTCGTGGGACGCCGCGGTCGGGGCGCCGTCCTCGCCTAGTATGATGCGTCGGACGTCGTCGACGATCTCATCGACGATGCGGGGCTTGAACGGCGGCGTTCTGGAAAGCGCCAGCAGATCGAGCGTCGCGCCGCCGGCGACGGGGATCGTCTTCAAGCCGAAGATCCTTGCGATATGGGTCGCGTAAGGGTGGACGATGGCGAGGCCGCAGCCCTCGGCGACCAGGGCGCACATGCTTTCGATCGTCTGGGCGGCGACCCGGTAGCGCGGTCGGGCGTTTCGGGCGGCGAACAGCCGATCGACGTTCTGGCGAAAGCTCATTGACGGCGAAAACGCGACCAGCGGCGCGTCGTCCAACTCCTCCGCTTCGATGCCGGCGCGCGCCGCGAGCGGGTGGCTCGGCGGCGCGACGCAGACCCAGGGCCTGGACGCGATGATCCGGGCTTCGACCTCGGGCGTATCCGGCATCGGACCGGCGACGAAGCCGAGGTCGAACCGCCCGGCGCTGATCTGGGGCGCGATCCGGTCGGTGGTGTCGGTCTCGAGCGTTATTTGCGCGTCGGGATGGCGTTGGAGGCGGCGCGCCAGCGCTTTTGGCAGCGCGCCGCTGGTGATCGACGGAAACCCCACGATCCGAAGGCTTTCCGGCCCATGCTCGGCGATGCGCTGCGCCGCCGCCGCAAGCGCGTCGAGACCGGAGAAGTGACGGTCGACCTCTCTTAGGAAGGACAGGCCTTCCGGCGTCAGCTGGAGGCGCCCTTTGCTGCGGGCGAACAGCGCCATCCGAAGCTGGGCTTCCAGATGCGCGATGAGGCGGCTGACGGCGGGCTGGGAGATGCTCAGCAACTCGGCCGCGCCCGTGACGGTTCCAACCCGTGCGACGGCCCGAAAGGCTTCGATCTGGCGGCTGTTCATCGGCGACGTTATCCATAACACGAAAACATGAGATTTCGATAAAATAGCATTAGATGTTATTGTTTGCCTGCCTTATCATTCCCGTCGATTTGGGGATGGGAGGGTCGCGAAGATGAAGCTCGCCTCGCGCGAACTGGAAGCCGACAGCATCTTCGACGTTCAGGAGCTGTATCACAGCCGAGGCTGGACGGACGGCGCGCCGATCGTGCCGCCGACCGCCGAAGCGGTCGCCGCCTGCCTCGATTGGGCGATGATGCCGCCGGACCAGCTTATCGGCGTCGAGACCGTGCGCAGCCGCGCCGTCACGGCGGAGAAGATAGCGATCAACGCCGTCATGGCGGGCTGCCTGCCGATGCACTTTCCCGTCGTGGCGACGGCCTGGTCGGCAATGTTGCAGGATCAGTTCCTGCTGCACGGCGCCACGGCCAGCACTGGCGGCTGCGCGGTGCTGCTGGTGTTGAACGGCCCGGCCCGGCTCGAGCTCGGCGCGTCGGCGACATTCAACGTTCTTGCCGGCAGCGACAGGGCGACGACGGCGATCGGCCGAGCCATCCGCCTGGGACTTATCAATATCCTCGACGTGCGGCCGGGCGATATCGACCGCTCGACGCTCGGCCACCCCGGGAAGTTCAGCTTCTGCGTCGCCGAGGACGAGGAGAATACCGGCTGGACGCCGCTGGCGCAGCAAAGGGACGTCCCCGAAGGCGCCTCCGCTGTCACCGCCATGGCGGCGAGCGGCCCGCGCCAGGTCATGAACGAATGGACGACGCAGCCAGAGGAAATCCTGGAGACCTACGCCGCCGAGATGCGCGCGAACATGACCCATTATTCGATCTGGCCTGGCAACTACGCCATCGTCGTTCCGCCCCAGCACCGCATGCATCTGGAAGCGGCGGGCTGGAGCAAGGACGACGTGGCGGCGTTCATCTTCCAGCGCGCCCGCATCAAACGCAGCGCCTGGGCGGACGTGGGCAAAGGCAGCGTCGTGCGCAACAAGGGCGACGTCGAGTATGCCGCCCTGGCGTCGCCCGATCATCTCCTGGTCGTCGCCGCTGGCGGTCCGGCCGGCGGCTTCGGCGCGGTCATCCCGCCCTGGCTCGGCCACAAGAGCCGCGCGGCCACCGCCGCCGTCGGCGCCTGCATCGATTGCGAACCCCCTGAAAGGAGTGCGGCTGAATGAAATACCGCGTTCTCGACCCCACCAGCGAAGCCCAGGTCGCCGCGACCGCGCTCGCGCCGCGTCTGGCGGGTCTCGCCGGCAAGACGGTGGGCGTCATCTCCAACGGCAAGGAAGGCGCGCGCGGCTTCTTTCGCCACCTGGATACGATGCTGCGGAACGAGTTCGGCGTGGCCGAGGTCGTCCATCGCATCAAGTCGAACTACAGCGCGCCGGCGGATGCGGCCATCATGGCCGAGGCGGTCCATTGGGACGCCGCCGTCACCGGTCTCGGCGATTGAGGCAGTTGCTCGTCGTGCAGTTTGCATGACGCGATCGCTTCCGAACGGCTGGGCGTGCCCGCCGTCGCCGTCATGACGGAAAACTTCGTGAGCGCGGCCGAGCTTATGAGCAAGGTCCTCGGCGCGCCCGGCTACGATTTCTGCGTGATCGATCACCCGGTCAGCAGTGCTACGGACCTGGGCCTGCGCGAACGGGCGGGCGTCGCGGCCGCTGCCCTCCGGCGGATCGTGCTCGCCGCGGACGCCGGGGAACAGCGCTGACAGCGAGAACGCGGATATCGGCTTGATCGCCCGGAATCGGCTGGATAAGGTCGCCAATTCGTTAATTTGACCAGGAGATTGAGAATGGTTGAGAGGCTGGCCGCAGGCCAGACGTTCCCCGCCACGGTCATCAATCTGTCCGACGGCGGCGCCATGCGCCTGCCCGACGATATGGGCGACGGCTGGAAGACGATCATCTTCTTCCGGGGCATCTGGTGACCGTTCTGTCGACGTCAGTTGGACGGCTTCAGAGCGATCAAAGAAGACCTTAAGAGCAGAAACATCACCCTCGCCGCGGCGAGCTCGGACCCTCGGGACAAGGCGGCCGAGATGGCGGAGCAGATCGGCTTTCCGGTCGGCTTTGGCGTCGATCAGGCGATGATCGAAAGCCTCGGCGGCTATTGGCAGGCGCAGCGGCAGTTTGCGCAACCGGCCGAGTTCCTGCTGAACCCGAAGAACGCGATCGTCCAGCTTTCCTATAGCGACGGTCCGCTCGCGCGCACGGAAGCGGGCGACGTGCTCAGGCTGGTCGATCACCTGTCCAAGTCCTGACAGGCGGGGACGCGGCGTCGGCAGCGCCGCGTCCTTCGCCACGGAAAATTCGCCAACGCTATGGCCAGGGCCGGGCGTCTGAGCGGCGCCACAAGAACACCACGATCTTTTGCGACTGATGCGATTCGACCGGTCGGCGCGTCTGGTCCGATCGGAAGCTGAGCGGAATGCCTTATCGGCGCGGCATCGCCGGGCGCAGGGCAAGAAAAGGGCTTGGGCAGGTGAAGAAGATCGCAATCGGCCTCATTGTCGTCGTCGTTCTCGTCGTTGGCGCGCTCGCCATCGCGCCGCGCGTGATCGACTGGAACGCCTATAAGCCGGAGATCGCGGCGGCGGTCCGGGATGCGACCGGGCGGGACATGGCCATCGACGGCGACATCGCGATCTCCCTGGTTCCGAGCGCGACGTTTTCCGCGTCAGGCATTCGGTTTTCGAACGTCGCCGGAGCGACGCCGGCGGATATGGCGGCGGTGGCCAGAGTCGATGGCGAGATTGCGCTTCTCCCATTGATTTCCGGTCGGCTGTCGGTCAAGCGGCTGGTCGTCGTCGAACCGAAGGCGGTGTTGCAGATCGATGCGGACGGCCGGCCGAACTGGGCGTTCGCGGGCGCGCAGCCGCCTGCCGCGTCCGACGACGCGGGCGGCGACGGCGCGCCCCTCGAGGATCTCGCGCTCGGCGATGTGCGCATCGAAGGCGGCGCCGTGACGTTCGTGGATGCGCGGACGGGGCAGACTATCGAAGCCCGTGAGATCGCGCTGGACGCGACGCTGCCTGGGCTTGCGGACCCGCTCAGCCTCAAGGGCTCGCTTGTGCTGAACGATGAGCCGACCACGCTCGATTTTCTGGTCGCGACGCCGGAACGGCTGCTGGAAGGCGCCTCGGCCAAGGTGACGGCGAAGGTCGCGGCCAAGCATATCCGGTTCGCCTATGACGGCGCGGCCCAACAAAAGCCCGCGCCTGGGCTTAATGGGGTCTTCGATCTCGACATTCCTTCGGCCGGGCGCCTGGCGGCCTGGCTCGACCGGCCGCTGCCCGACGGGCAGCCGGATCCCGGTCCCGTAAAAGCCCATGCCGTGTTCGAGGCGGACGGCGGCGCGGTCGCGATCAAGGAGGCGACGCTTGAGGGCGACGCCTTGAAGGCGAGCGCCGTGGGCTCCCTCGATATCAGCGGCGGTGCGCCAAAACTCGTACTCGACGTCAAATCCGAAGCGCTCGATATCGATCGCTATTTGCCGCCGCCGACCGGCGCGTCCGCCGCTTCCGCGCCGAAGTCGGGCAAGCGGGACGACGGCGACATTCTGGCGGGACTCTCATCGGAACCGATTGACCTGACGCTGCTCAAGTCCGGCGTGGCGGACGTTCGCATCGCGATCGCGGGCATTAAGGCCGCCGGGTTCGAGGTCGGCGAAATCCTGTTCATCGGCAAGGCGGCGGACGGCGCGTTGACCGCGAAGCTGGAGCGGCTCGCGCTCTATGGCGGCGACGTTTCGGCGACCGTTCAGATGGACGCTGGGGGAGAGGCGCTCCAGATCGCGGCCGACGCCGCCGTCAAGAACGTCGACACCGCCGCGTTAAGCCGCGCCGCGACCGGCGGGCCGCCGCCGGTGACCGGCGCGATTTCGGCCGGCTTGACCGCGAAAGGCGCCGGCGTCAGCCCAAGGGCCATCATGCAGAGCCTCGCGGGCAAGCTGGACGTCGATCTCGGCGGCATCGATCTCGGCGACGCGGCGCCCGGCGCTCTGTCCGGGCTCAGGATCGCGCTCGATCTCCCGGGCGTGGAGAAATCGCCAAGCTTGAACGGCAATGTCGTTTTCAACCGACAGCAGGCGACCTTCGCCGCGACGGTCGACCCTCTGCCGCAGGCTCTCGCCGCCGACCGTTTTTCGCTCGACGCGACTGTCGCCTCCAAGCTCCTGAACGTCAGCTACAAAGGCGCCGTGCTGAAGGCGCCGACCCCGGGCCTCGATGGCGTGTTCGATGCATCGACTCCGTCGGTCGGCCGGCTCGCGGCATGGCTCGGTCAGCCGCTCGACGCCGCCCAGCCCGATCCGGGGCCGCTGGCGGCGCGCGCGACCTTCGCCGGCGACGGCGGCGCCGTCGTCATCAAGGAAGCGACGATCAAGGGAGACGGCCTGAACGCTTCGGCGGACGGCAGCTGGTCGCAGAAAGGCGACATCGCCTCTGTCGTATTGAACGCTCGCGCGGGCGTGATCGACCTTGACCGGTATCTTCCGAAGTCGCCGCCGGCCGCATCGAAGGCCGCGCCCGCGAAGAGCCAGGGCGGGCCGTTCGACGCCCTGTCGAACGAACCCATCGACTTGGCGGCGCTCCGGAAGATCGTCGCCGACATCGACCTGACGCTGGATGGCCTGAAAACGTCCGGCCAGGAGATCGGCAGGACCGTCGTCGCCGTGGACGTGAAGGGCGGCGTCGCGAAACTTGCGCTGAAAGAACTTTCGCTGCCGGGCGGCTCTGTCGCTGGCGATTTTTCCCTGGATGGCTCCGGCGGGACGCCGGCCTATGCGGTCGACCTAACCGCAAAGGATCTGGACCTGGCGACGACCTTCCGTGCTGCCGGCGAAGGCGCGCCGCCGGCGACCGGCAAGGTCTCGGCGACGATCAAGGCGTCCGGCCGCGGCGCATCGCCCCGCGCCCTGGCGTCTGCCACCTCGGGCGAGATCGCGCTGGATGCGCCGAAGCTCGTGATTTCGGGACCGAAGCCGAAACGCGTGGAGCAGGCGCGCGTTCGTGCGGCGTTTCCGGCCGACGGCGGCCGAAGCGCCGTTAAGGGCGATCTGGTTCTCGATGGGGAGAAGGTGGCGTTCGACGTCGTCGCGGGTTCGATCGCGGAAATGGCCGTCGGCGAACGGTTCGCCGCCAAGCTGGCGCTCGATGCGCCGTCGATCAAGGCGAGCTATGACGGCTTCGTCCAACAGCGCCCGGCTCTCGGCCTCGACGGCAAGCTCGGGGCCGACGTTCCGTCGGTCGCGAAGCTGCTCGATTGGCTCGGCCAGCCGCTCGCCAAAGGCCAGCCGGATCCCGGACCCTTGAAGCTGACGGCGATCATGGCCGCCGCCGGACCGGTCGTGGAGCTGAAGCAGGCGGACATCGTCGGCAAGGCTATTGAGGCCACGGCGAAAGGACGGCTCGACGCGAGCGGCGCGAAGCCGATCCTGACAGCGAACATCGACGTCAATCAGGCGGACTTGGACGCCTATTTGCCGCCGCCGGAAGAGGGCAAGGCGAAGCCTCGGAAGAAAAACGCCGGCGATCCGAAGTGGAGCAATGAGCCGATAGATTTCAGCGCGCTCTCGGCCGCTGACGGCGACGTGGTCACCCGGTTGAAGAATGTCCGTTATCGCGGCCTCGCCATTGCGAGGGGCGAACTCGCATCCGTCATCAAGAACGGCGTCATGACGACGACGATCAAGGACCTGAAACTGGCTGACGGCGCGATCAACGGCGTGGCGACGATCGACGGCGCGGCCAAGACGCCATCGATTAAGTATGACGTCAGCATCGCCGACGTGCAGGCGCGGCCTGTGCTCAGGGCGCTTTCGGATTTCGACCTGTTGAGCGGGCGCACCCAGTTCAAGATGGTCGGCCAGGCGTCCGGCCGATCGGAGCAGGAGCTCGTCTCCAGCCTCACTGGCGCGGGCGAGATGCGGTTCCTCGATGGCGCGATTCATGGCGTGAACCTCGCTGCGGTGCTGCGGCAGGCCGGCGCCCTCAGCTTCGACGGCGGCGAGGAACAGAGCACGGATTTCGCGGAGTTCGGCGGCACGTTCGACATCAAGAAAGGACGCTTCGCGAACCTCGATCTGAAAATGCTGGCGCCGCTGGTTCGATTGGCCGGCAAAGGCACGTCGCTGCTTCCAGGCCAGACGCTGAACTTCGACATCGACGCCAAGCTCGTCGATACGCTGAAGGGACAGGGCGGCAATGAAGCGATGGCGGGTCTGCCGATTCCGATCCATGTCGGCGGGACATTCGACGCGCCGACATTCGGCATCGATTGGAAAGCCGTCTTCCAGGCGATCGCGAAGGACCCCGAACGGTTGAAATCTTTGCCGGACAGTCTGGCCGGTCAGGCGAAAGCATTCGGCGTCAATCTGCCGGGCCTCGCCAATATCGGCAAAGGCGGCAAGGCGGGCGATCTGTTGAAGGCGCTCCCTGGCGGCAAAGACGATTCCGGCTCGCCCATCGCCCCGCTCAAGGACCTGCTCGGAGGGTCGAAACCCGCGAAGACGCCGGACGCCGAAAAGAAGGTCAGCCCGAAGAAGAAGAAGGCCGATGCGGAGAAGAAATCCAAACCGCCGGCCAAGCAGGCGGTCGAGGACGCCCTCAAAGGCCTGCTCAAGCGATAGCGGGGCATGGGCGGCGAAACCTCGCCGCCCGCACGACGTCGCTAGGCGCGGGCGCCTCTGACGAGCCGGCCCGGCAAGGCGCCGGTCGCGGTTCCGTTTCGGTAGACCACTTCGCCGGAGACGATGGTGGCGTCATATCCCGTCGTGCGCTGGACCATGCGGCGCCCGCCCGCGGGAAGGTCATAGAGGACTTCCGGCGGTTGGATGCCGAGGCGGTCAAAGTCGATGACGTTGATGTCCGCTTTCTTGCCGACGGCCAGCAGGCCGCGATCGTTCAAGCCGATGGCTTCGGCATTGTCGCGGGTGAGCCGCTTGACCGCCCAGGCGAGCGGCAGGCGTTCGCCGCGCGAACGGTCGCGAGTCCAGTGGGTCAGCATGTAGGTGATCGCGCTCGCATCCGTCAGCACGCCCACATGGGCGCCGCCGTCCCCGAGGCCGACCAATGAATTCGGGTGCCGCATCATGTCGCCGACCGTATCCAGGTCGCCATAGGCATAGTTGGAAAGCGGCCGATAGAGGATGGTCCTGCCGTCGTTCTCCAGCAGCAGGTCGTAGCAGAAATCTTCCGGCGCGCGTCCGGCCTTCTCCGCCAGCGCGGCGACGGACTTTTCGGGGCCGGGCTCATAGTCCGGCGGGTCGCCGAGCGGGAAAATCCGCTCCCAGGCCGTGACCCTGGTTCGCATCAGATGATCTTCCTGCCGCTCGGCCAGGATGCGGGCCTTTACCTCCGGCTCGCGGAGCTTGGCGATCTTTTCGGCGTGGGGCAGGTCCTTGATCTCCCGCCAGGTCGGGCAGGCCATGAACGGGTTGAGCGATATCTCGAAGCCGAGCATCACGCCGGTCGGCCGCGTCAGCACCTGGCCGACGATGGCCGCGCCTTCGGCGTTGGCCTGGGCGATCGCGTCCATGGTCTCGCGCCACAACTCAGGCCGGCTATCCCGCTGCAAAACGGTGATGGTCATCGGGCGGCCGGCCGTCTTGGCGAGCCGCTTCAGCATGTCCATCTCGGCGACCGGTTCGTCGAAGTCGGAGATGACCTGGAGCCACCCGGCGCCGGTCTTGCCGACGGCTTCGCCGATCTCCAGCAGTTCCAGCTCCGCCGCGCCGAGCGTCGGCGTATAGGCGCCGGCGACGGTGCGATGGTTGATCGTGCGGCTGGTGGAAAAGCCGAGGGCGCCTGCCTTCATGCCCTCGGCGGCGAGGCGCGCCATCTCCGCGCGGTCTTCCGGCGTCGCATCTTCGCGCGCCACGCCCCGGTCGCCCATGACGAACACGCGCAGCGCGGCGTGCGGCACCTGGGTCACGACATCCAGGTCGAACGGCTTGCCGTCTATCGAGTCGAGATATTCCGGGAAGCTCTCCCAGTTCCAGGGCAGGCCTTCCGTCAGCACGGGTTCCGGAATGTCCTCCACGCCTTCCATCAGCTCAACGAGCTGATCCTGCTGATGCGGCCGGCACGGCGCGAAGCCGACGCCGCAATTGCCGATCATCACGGTCGTCACGCCGTTCCAGGAAGATGGATCGATGCGGTTCGACCAGGTGACCTGCGCGTCATAGTGCGTGTGCACGTCCACGAAGCCAGGCGTCACGATCTTGCCGTGGGCGTCGATCTCTTCGGCGCCGGTCGGGAGGTTTGCGCCGATGGCGGCGATCTTGCCGCCCGAAATCGCGATGTCCGCTTCGTAGGGCTCGCCGCCGCCGCCGTCGTAGATGACGCCGCCGCGGATCACGAGGTCCGGTTGTTCAGCCATGGATCGCATCTCCCCTATGTGTCGCCGCCCTACGGCGGCTTGGCCTTAGCGTTTCGTTGGGCGCTGGCGCATGCCCGGTTCCCCGCGCGACCTTCGCCGATCAGGGCCGTGCGGGAATGCGCGCCTTCACGAACGCGCCGATGACGTCGATGGCCTGCCGCGCTTCAGGAAAGAAGTCGGCATAGTACGGCCAGATATGAACCATCTCGTCCCAGACCTGGAGATCGACGTCGACGCCGGCGGCGCGGGCGCGCTCGGCCAGGCGGGTCGAATCGTCCATCAGGATTTCCCATGTGCCGACCAGGATGAGGCTCGGCGGCAGGCCGGCGAGGTCGGCATAGAGCGGCGAGGCCAGCGGATGTTTCGGATCGCCGTCGAGGCCGAGATAGCGCGCGGCGTTCGCGGCGCTGCTTTCGGGATCGGTCAGCGGGTCCACGTCGACTTTTGTGCGAAAGCTTTCGCCTTCCTTTGCAAGGTCGGTCAACGGCGAGAGCCCGACATAGGCGGCGGGCGTCGGGTCGCCCGCGTCGCGCAGCGCCACGAGCGTCGCGAGCGCGAGGCCGCCGCCAGCGGAATCGCCCGCCGAGACGATACGGTCTGCCGGCGTTCCCTGGTTCAGCAGCCAACGATAGGCGGCGACGCCGTCGTCGACGGCGGCGGGAAACGGGTGTTCCGGCGCCAGGCGATAGTCGATCGATAGGACCTGGGCTTCTGCCGCAAGCGCAATGCGCGCGGCCAGCGCCCGGTGCGAGCTGGCCGAGCCGTAGTTGTAGCCGCCCCCGTGCATATAGAGGATGACCCGGCCAGTCTCGACGCCGTCCGGCGTCGTCCATTCGGCCGGGACGCCGCCCGCGTCGACGGATGCGATCGTCACGCCGTCCGGAACGGACATGCGGGCGCCGATCTTCTCGAGCGTCTCACGGGTCTGCTCGACCGTCGCGCCGACCGCTTTCGGCCGCGAACGCACTTTCTCGATGAAACGGTGGTATTCGGGACTGGTCGCCATAATCCCTCCCTGGCCGCGCCGGCTTTGCATTCGCCGATTGCGACTAGTGAGGCGCCTGCGGGCGCGGCGGTCAAGCGGCGCCGGATTCCTCGGCGGCGCCGGCCAAAGGCGCGCCGGCCGCTTTGAATGACCGTGTCGAGAGAGCGGCGCGCCATTTGGCCGATTGTCTGGTCAATCCTGTTCGCGCAGCATTTCCCTAGCGATCACGAGCTGCATGATCTGGCTGGTGCCTTCGAAAATGCGGAAAAGGCGGGCGTCCCGGTAGAGGCGTTCGACCGGATACTCGGCGACATAGCCGTAGCCGCCATGCGCCTGCACCGCCCGGTCGGCGATGCGGCCAAGGGCCTCCGTCGCGAAGAACTTGGCCGCGGCGGCCTGCTTCGCGACTTTCTCGCCGCGATCCATGGCCCGGGCCGCTTCCAGGGTCATCGCGCGACTGGCCAGATACTCGGCCTCGGAGTCGGCCAGCATCGCCTGCACCAATTGGAAGTCCGCGATCGGCCTGCCGAACTGACGGCGCTCCCGCGCATAGGCAAGCGCTTCGTCGACCAGCCGTCTCGACAGTCCGACGGCGACCGCGGCCATATGTATGCGGGCGTCGTCCAGCGCCTTCATCGCCGTTTTGAAGCCGGCGCCTTCCAGGCCGCCGAGCAGCGCATCCGCCGGGATCTCGCAATCGACGAAAGTCACGTCGGCGGTGTGCGCCGCGCGTTGACCCATCTTATCGAGGGGCGGCCCGACTTCGAGGCCGGGCGCGCCGGCCTCGACCAGAAAGGCGCTGACGCCGGCGGCGCCCGGTTCGTCGGGGTTGGAGCGGGCCATGACGACGAACAGGCCCGCGTCCGGCGCATTGGTGATGAAACGTTTCGAGCCGTTGATGCGCCAGCCGCCGTCGGTCTGTTCGGCGCGGGTTCGGAGGCGCGCGGCGTCGGAGCCGGCGTCCGGCTCGGTCAGGCAGAAGGAGATCAGGCATTCGCCGCTGGCGGCGCGCGGCAGGTACTTCCGCTTCTGGGCTTCGGTCCCGTCGAAGGCGATGGATTTGCCGCCGACGCCGTTGGTCGTGCCGATCAGCGAGCGGTAGGCGGGCGCGGCGCGGCAGAACTCGAACAGCACGCGCGCCTCGGCTTCCTTCGATAAGCCGAGCCCGCCATACGCCTCGGGAAGGGCCAGGCCGAACAGGCCAAGCTCCGCCATGCGCTTGGCGAGGCGGTCCGGGATCGCTTTCGTCGCTTCCGCCTCTGCTTCGGCCGGAATGAGTTCGCGGTCCACCAGGCGCGCCACCTGTTCAAGCATTGGCGCAAGCACGTCTTCGTCGATCATTCTCTGCCGCTCTCGGTCGTTGCCGCTTCGTCCCTTTGGGCGGCCGCCGATCCTTTGCCAAGACCAACGCGCCCTTATCCTGGGCACTATAGGCGTCGGGCGCCCGCCCCAACAGCATCGGCGCTTTCCCGCCCTAAGCCCTTTCGAATGCGTTGGGGCGGCGGGAACCGCCAGGGCGCGTCGTCCGGTGCACCCGGCGTCGACGCGGGCGCTGCTCTGGGCGAACATGACGTCGGCGGGACGGCGTCCGGCCGGAAAAATCAAAGCAGTTTGCAGGATGGAGGACGTTCGAGATGGCGGAGTTGGAAGGCAAGGTCGCGGTCATTACCGGCGGGGCCAGCGGCATCGGCGAGGCGACCGTGCGCCTGTTCGTGCAGGAGGGCGCGCGCGTCGTCATCGCGGATATGCAGCGCGCGCGAGGCGAGGCGCTGGCCGAAGAGCTTGGCGAGGCGGCGGCGTTCGCCTCCTGTGAGGTCCGCCAGGAGGCCGAGGTCAAGGCTGCGATCGACTTGGCCGTCGAAAAATGGGGCCGGCTCGACTGCATGTTCAACAATGCCGGCTTCGGCGGCGCGCTCGGCCGGCTCGAGGATATCCCGGTCGAAGAGTTCGACATGACCTTCGACGTTCTGGTGAAAGGCGTTTTCCTAGGCATGAAGCATGCGGCGCCGGTGATGCGGAAGCAGGGCGGCGGGTCGATCATCAACACCGGGTCGATCGCGGGCCAGGTCGCGGGGCGCGGCCCCATGGTCTACGGCGCGGCCAAGGCCGCGGTCATCCAGTTGACCAAGATGGCGGCGATGCCGCTCGGCGAGGATTCGATCCGCGTCAATTGCATCTGCCCCGGCCCAATCGCGACCCCGCTTTCCGCAAACACCGTCGGCCGGCCGGATGCGTTGATCGAGGAACGGATCGCCCGCTACGTGAAAGAACAGCCGATCCCGCGCGCCGGCCGTCCGGACGACATCGCCCAGGCGGCGCTGTTCCTGGCGAGCGACCGGTCGAGCTTTATCAACGCCCAGGCGATCACGGTCGACGGCGGCGGCGCGAGCGGCCTCATGTGGGAGCGTCAGCCGCCGGCGTATAAGACCCATCGCCCGATCAAGGTCTACAATCCGGACCAGACATGAAGGCCGGCGCGGGCCAACCGGTCGGGCGTCGGCGTGCGGGTCGCGGCCCTACGCGGCGGCGCGCTATTGAGCAGGAGCCCGGAATGAACAGGCTGGCTGTAATTCTCGCTGTTATCTTCGCGCTTATCGGGAGCGGCGCGCTCTGGCTGGCCAGCCGGCATACGGACTATGCCGGGAAGCTGACTGCCGCGGGCGTTGCGACTGATGCGGAGATCGTCGCCAAGCAGGTGCGCAAGGAGGTCACGAAAAACAGGATGGTCGGCGACAGTCGGCCTGAGTCGGTCGGTCATGACGTCAACTATGTGCGTTACCGGTTTCGCTTGGAGAATGGCGACGCGTTCGAAAAGGAAGAATCCGTTCAGCCGGATTTTTACGAACAGGCCGAGGTCGGTTCGGTCTGGCGCGTGACCTATTGGCCGGGCGACCCGGAAACGGCGTCGCTCTATGGGGGCCGTTTCAGGCAGAGCGCGGGCGTGCTGCATTGGGGCTCCGGCATTGCGCTCACGCTTTCGGCCCTGATGTTGGCCTACCGTTTTCGCCGACGCCTGGCTGATCGCTCGCGCTCGCAGCGATGCGCTATCGCCAACCCGTTCAGCCGTAAGGCTCCGTTTCGTCGGTGGGTGGGGAAGGAGAAAGCGTGGTGGGCCCGGCAGGATTCGAACCTGCGACAACGCCGTTATGAGCGGCGCGTTCTGACCGCTGAACTACAGGCCCCGCCCGGCCGCGCGTGGCCGGAGGCGTTCGACGCGCCTTATAGCGCGAATTCGGGTCAGGCCGCTATCGGCGCCGTCGCGCCCTTGATCTGGGCGCGGTGCATGATCCGCCTTGCGGTCGCGTCGAAGGGGTCGCGGCGGTGCAGGGTCGCGCGGTTGTCCCACATCAGAATGTCGCCGACGCGCCACTGGTGCGCGAAGCTGAATTCCGGCCTGGCGACATGGGCCCACAGCCGGTCCAGCAGCGCTTCGGACTGCTCGAGGGAGAGGCCTTCCACATAGGCCAGCCGGCGGCGGCCGAGATAGAGCGCCGGGCGGCCCGTGCGCGGGTGGGCGCAGACGATCGGGTGGAACGCGCCGGGGCTTTCCCGCGGGTCTTCCTTCACTTCGACGCCGGCGCGCACATAGCCGCCGGAATTGAACGTGCCGTCATGCTTGATGCGCTTGCCGGCGATGGCTTCGCGCAGATCGTCGTCGAGCGCCTCATAGGCCGCGCACATGCCGGCGAGCCAGGTATCGCCGCCGGCGGGCGGCAGTTCGCGCGCATAGAGCATCGACGCATCCGGCGGGTTGTCCAGATAGGACATGTCCGTGTGCCACACGGCCTCGCCGGAGCCGAGGCTGCCGATCGGCTTGCCGTCGTCCCCCTTTACGTTCGAGACGACATAGATCTCCGGGTATCCCGGCACCGGCGTCCGGCCGTTCTCCATCACCGGGGCCTGCTCCAGTTCGCCGAAGCGGCGGGCGAAGTCGAGAAACTGGTCGTTGTCGAGGTTCTGGCCGCGAAACAGGAGCGCGTTATGCGCGTCCCAGGCGGCGACGACGCCATCGAACGCCGATTTGGAGAGATGGGCCAGATCGACGCCATCGACTTCCGCGCCGACGGCGGGGCAGAGCGCGCGAACCTTCATTCGAATACTCCCGAAAGCGTCGCCGACAGGCGGCGACGGCGGCTCAGGCGGCGATCTGCGGCGGGCCGCCGGCGGGCGCCGTGCTCTGGGCCGCCTTCAGTTCGGCCTTGAGCCGCTCGTTCTCGCTCGCGGCGTCGCGCCGTTCGCGCAGCGCCTGGCGCAATTGCCGCCGGACGCCGCCGCCATTCATCCAGCCTCCGACGAGGCCGGCCAGGAACCCGATGGCGATGCAGGCGAGGATCGGCAGGAACAGCGGCATTTCCTGGCGCACGTCCAGCGGCCAGAAACCGATTTCCACCGGCGCCATGTTCGCCATGGAGAAAAACACGGACGCGATCAAAAGAAGCAGCAGGAGGAAAAAACCAATGGCGCGCATCGGGAGCCTCTCGATTGCGGCGCGGCCCCGCGCCGACAGGAAAACGTCGCGGCAACCTACTCCGCGTTCAGCCTGTCGCGCAATTCCTTGCCGGTCTTGAAATAGGGGGCGTTTTTCTCGCCGACGACCACTGTCTCGCCCGTGCGCGGATTGCGACCTTGGCGTGCATCTCGTTGTTTTACCGAAAAGGCGCCAAATCCGCGAAGCTCGACCCGGTCTCCACGGGCAAGGGCGTCCGATATCTCGCCGAATACGGTCGCGACGACCCTCTCAGCATCTCTCGCCATCAAATGCGGGTTGCGTTCGACCAGTCGGGCCACCAGTTGGGATCGCGTCATGCCGTGTCTCCTCAATAGAGGGCCACGATAGACTAACGCAGTTCAGGCGGCGGCGCCAATGGCCTCCATAGAGCTAAAAGCCCCGAAAGCGCGAATTCGCGGGGCGACGCGGGCGCGCCGAACACGTAGCTCAGCGCCTTTCCGAGCATATCGCGCCGTTCCAGCGGTTTTGGCGTGATGTCGACCACCGGCAAGTCCGCGTCGATCTCGCGGTTCTCGTCGAGCCAGGCGCGCGCATCGGTCTCGTCGCCGAGCGCGTCGATCAGGCCGATTTCCAGCGCCTCCGCGCCAGTGACGACCCGTCCGTCCCGGACCCTGTCGATGGCGGCGGGCGACAGGGTCCGGCGCGTCTCCACCATCTCGAGGAACATCACGAACAGCCGATCGACCATCTCCTGGGCATGGGCGTCGGCGGCGGGCGTCGATTCCTCAAGCGGCGAGGGCAGGGCCTTCAGGTCGCCGCTCCGCCAGATATCCATATCGACCCCGACGGAATCCATCAGCCGGCTGACGCGGGGCGACTGGAAGATCACGCCGATGGAGGCGGTGATCGATCCGCGGCGCGCATAGATCCTGTCCGCCGCGATGGCGGTCATGTAGCCGCCCGAGGCGGCGATGTCGTTGATGACCGCCACAACCGGCTTCTTGGCCGCGACCGCGAGAATCTGCCGATGCAGATCGTCGCTGCCGACGAAAGTGCCGCCGGGGCTGTCGATCCTGAGGATCAGGGCCTTGATGTCGTCGTTCTCGGCAATGGCTTCCAGCGCGTCGGCTCGGTCCGCGTCGCTGGAGATGACCCCGGCCACGCGGAGCGCTGCGACGCGGTCGCCCGATGCGCCGATCTCGCCGCCAAGGCCCGCGACCCCTGCCCACGCGACGACTGCGATCGCCGCCGCGGCCGCGGCCACGGACCGCCAGATCACCAGCCGCCGCGTCAACCGGCGCCGGTCCGCGATCGCTTCCGCCGAGAGCGCCATGCCTGCGCCTCCAATCTGGGCCGACGCCTGCTCCGCGCCGGCTTCGAATTCGGTGTGGCCGGGCGAACGCCGTCCGGCCGGAAAAAAATGGCCGCGCGCCGAGGCGCACGGCCATTCGCTTTAGCCTTGCCGACGCGACGGGCGCAAGCCCGCCGCGTCAAGGCGAACTGCTTAGCCCTCGTCGCCGTCCTGCTGGCGGTTGCGCAGCGCCGCGCCCAGGATGTCGCCGAGGCTGGCGCCGGAGTCCGAAGACCCGAACTGCGCCATGGCCTCCTTCTCCTCGGCGATTTCGTTCGCCTTGATGGAGAGGGTGATGCGGCGGCTGTTGCGATCGATCTGCATGACCATGGCGTCCACCCGCTCGCCGACGGCGAAGCGCTCGGGGCGCTGGTCGCCGCGCTGCCGCGCCAGGTCGGAGCGCCGGATGATGCCGGTCAGATCGCTGCCGAGGTCGAGCTCGATGCCGCCGTCGTGCACCTTCGAAACCGTGCCGGTGACCACGGCGCCGCGGCGCATGCCGTCGCCGTCGGAAACGGCGGCTTCGAACGGGTCTTCGGCAAGCTGCTTGATGCCCAGGCTGATGCGCTCCTTCTCGGGATCGACGTCGAGCACCTTCGCCTGCACGGTCTGGCCGCGCTCATAGTCCTTGATGGCTTCGTCGCCGGACCGGTCCCAATCCAGGTCGGAGAGGTGAACCATGCCGTCGATATCCCCGGGCAGGCCCAGGAACAGGCCGAATTCGGTGATGTTCCGCACCTCGCCCTCGACCTCGCTGCCGATCGGATGGGACTCGACGAAGACCTCCCACGGATTGCGCTGGGTCTGCTTGATGCCGAGGCTGATCCGGCGCTTTTCCGGATCGACGTCCAGCACGCGCACTTCGACTTCCTGGCTGGTCGCCACGATCTTGCCGGGGTGCACGTTCTTCTTGGTCCAGCTCATTTCGGAGACATGGACGAGGCCCTCGACGCCCGGCTCCAGCTCCACGAAGGCGCCGTAGTCGGTGATGTTGGTGACGCGGCCGGTGAACTGGGCGCTCGGCGGGTACTTCGCCTGCACGCCTTCCCACGGGTCGGCCTGCAGCTGCTTCATGCCGAGGCTGATGCGCTGGGTTTCCGGGTTGAAGCGGATGACCTGCACGGTGACGCTCTGGCCGATCTGAAGCGCGTCGCTCGGGTGGTTGACGCGGCGCCAGGCGATGTCGGTCACGTGCAGCAGGCCGTCGACGCCGCCCAGGTCGATGAATGCGCCGTAGTCGGTGATGTTCTTGACCACGCCCTGCAGGATCTGGCCTTCGGCGAGGTTGGCGATGAGCTCGCTGCGCGCCTCGGCCCGGCTCTCTTCCAGCACGGCCCGGCGGGAAACGACGATATTGCCGCGCGCCCGGTCCATCTTCAGGATCTGGAACGGCTGCGGCGTGCCCATAAGCGGGCCGATATCGCGGACGGGGCGGATATCCACCTGGCTGCCCGGCAGGAAGGCGACGGCGCCGGAAAGGTCGACCGTGAAGCCGCCCTTGACGCGGCCGAAGATCACGCCCTTGACGCGCTCGTTGTCCTTGAAGGCGTCTTCCAGGTTCTGCCAGGCTTCTTCGCGGCGCGCCTTGTCGCGGGACAGCACGGCTTCGCCATTGCGGTCTTCCAGGCGTTCGACATAGACGTCGACGATATCGCCGACCTTCAGTTCCGCCGGACGGCCGGGGGCGGCGAACTCCTTCAGCGGCACCCGTCCCTCGGCCTTCAGGCCCACGTCGATCAGCGCGCTGTCGTTCTCGACGGCGATGATCACGCCCTTCTGTACGGTGCCTTCGAAGCCCGACATTTCTGTCAGGGATTCTTCGAGCATGCTGGCGAAGTCTTCGCCCATCATTTCGGTCATCTCGGCGGTTTCGGCCATGTTTTCGGTCACTCTCCTCCGCGGCGCGCCCATCGCGCCCGGAATTGGATAACGCCGATGACGCAAGGCGGTATGAACCGCCTCGCCCTCGGCGAAGGCTGGGTTGATGTGATTGCTCCCCGCGCCCGGTTTGTCGGCTGCGACGAGTGGGACACGCGCCTCGGCGCCCTCCTGAAGCGCCCCTAAACGGCGGCCTTAAAAGCGCGCCGTCAGGCCCGTCCGGCGGGGCTCGCGATCCCGACCTTGCGGTCGATCGCCTCGACCGCCCGTTCGAACGCCGCGTCGGCGTCCAGATCGTCCGTATCGAGGCGGATTGCGTCTTCCGCCGGTTTTAGCGGCGCCACGTCGCGCCCGCTGTCCCGTTCGTCGCGCGCCCGCAGGTCGCGCAGAACGGCCGCGTATATAGCTTGTTGGCCGCGTTCCTGCAACTCTTTCAGGCGTCGGCCGGCGCGGACTTCCGCCGACGCGACCAGATAGATCTTCGCGTCCGCGTCCGGGCAGACGACGGTGCCGATGTCCCGTCCGTCCAGCACGGCGCCCGGAGGCGCGGCCGCGAAACGCCGCTGGAAGTCCAGCAAGGCCGCCCGCACGCCCGGGATCGCCGCCGCCTTGGAAGCGGCGGCGCCGGCCGCCTCGCCCCTGAGGTCGGGCCGCTCCAGGTCCGCGGGATCGAGCGCTTCCGCCGCCTGCGTCGCCGCCGCCGGGTCGCCCGGATCGCCGCCGGCCGCAAGCGTCGCGGCGCCGACGGCGCGGTAGATCATCCCGGTGTCGAGATAGGCCAGCCCATAATGCCGCGCCAGCCTGCGGGCGAGCGTGCCCTTGCCGGAGGCCGCCGGCCCGTCGATGGCGATGATCACGGCTGGGCGGCCTCGAACGTCGCGCCAAGCCCTCCCATCAGCGCCTGGAAGGTCGGGAAGCTGGTGGCGATGGGCGCCGCGTCGTCGATGGTCACGGGCGCGTCCGCCGCCAGGCCGAGCACCATGAAGGACATGGCGATGCGGTGGTCGAGTTCGGTCGCCACACGTCCGCCGCCGGCGACCCGGTTGCCGCCGGAGACGGTCATCCAGTCCGGCCCTTCCTCCACCTGCACGCCCGCCGCCCGGAGCCCGGCGGCCGTAGCGGCGATGCGGTCGGTCTCCTTCACCCGCAATTCGCCGACGCCGCGCATGCGCGTCACGCCGCTGGCCTTGGCCGCCGCGACCGCAAGGATCGGATATTCGTCGATCATGCTGGCGGCGCGCTCCGGCGGCACATCGATCCCTTGCAGCGTGGAGGATTTCACGATCAGGTCGCCCACGGGCTCGCCGCCGACGTCCCGGGCGTCGACGATCTCGATCTGCCCGCCCATTTCCCTGAGCGTTTCGATCAGCCCGGCCCGCGTCGGGTTCAGGCAGACATGGTCCAGCCTGACCTCCGACTCCGGCGTGATCAGCGCCGCGACGATCGGATAGGCGGCCGAAGACGGATCGGCCGGCACGTCGACGTCGATCGCGTTCAGCTCCGGCTGGCCCTGGAGGCGCACGCCCCAACGGCCGTCGTCCGTCGGCCCGCTTTCGATGTCGGCGCCCATGCGGGCGAGCATGCGCTCCGTGTGGTCCCGGCTCATCGTCGGTTCTGTGACGCGGGTGGCGCCCGGCGCCGCGAGGCCCGCGAGCAGCAGCGCCGACTTGACCTGGGCCGAGGCGACGGGAGAGGCGTAGTCGATCGGGCGTGGGTCGCCCGCGCCGCGAATGGCCATCGGCAGGCGGCCGCCGGCGCGGCCGACGAAGCTTGCGCCCATCGTCGCGAGAGGATCGGTCACCCGCGCCATCGGCCGCCCGCGCAGCGAGGCGTCGCCGGTCATGCACGCGGTGATGGCCGCGCCCGAGATGGCGCCGGTCAGCAGGCGGGCGGCTGTGCCGGAATTGCCCATGTCGATGATGTCGTCCGGCTCCTGAAAGCCCTGCACGCCGACGCCGTCGACGATCCACACCGGGCCGTCGGCCGTTTCTTCCCGCGCGACTCCGGCGCCGAGCAGGCGCAGCGCCGCCGCCATGGCCAGAACGTCCTCGCCTTCCAGCAGCCCCGTCACCCGAGCCCGGCCGACCGCGAGCGCGTTCAGGAGCAGGGAGCGGTGGGATATCGACTTGTCGCCGGGCGGCCGCGCGCGGCCGCGCAGGCCGGATTTCGTCCGGCGCGAGGCCAGCGGCCCGGAGAATCTTCCGGCCGTCGCCGGGGCGGTCATAGACATGGAATCGACAAAGCTCCAACGCGGGTGCGGCTTTTCCTTTGACAGGTCGTGGCCTTTCTGGCAATTCCGCCCACCGCTGCATTGGCGCGCTTCGGCCCGACAGCGCAAATCAATGGACGGAGACCCTCCCTAATGGACCTTTCAGCTCGCGGCAAAAAGCGCCGTTGCCTGGAATGCGAAGAGGCGTTCTACGACCTCAACCGCAACCCGGCGCCGTGCCCGCATTGCGGCCACATGCATCCGCTCGAAGTCTTTGTCGCCGGCAAGCGGCCGCCGCCGCCGCCGCCGAAGCCCGCGGCCGTGGAAGAGGACGACGGGGATGACGAGGACGTCATCGACGAGGACGACGACGACGCCGTGATCGGCGACGACGACCTCGACGACGACGATGACGATGAGATCACGAAGGTCGGGCCGGTTCCGACCGACGACGACGATTGAGGCTTTCCAGCGTCTCGGCGGCGACAGAAGGCTTGCGCTCCGCCGCCGATGACGCTATTCCCTCACGCCTTCGCCCGAACGCGGGCGAACCGGCGGGGCCATAGCTCAGTTGGGAGAGCGCTTGAATGGCATTCAAGAGGTCAGGGGTTCGACTCCCCTTGGCTCCACCAAATTCCCCGTATTTCTGATTGATAGCGATTTCTCAAAGGGGCGGTTATTTTTGGCCCCAGTTCCAGGTCCAAGCACGCATCGCATACAGAATCCGTCTAACCGGATGTATTGATTCTTCGCATAGGGCTATGCTGAAGCCCCGCGTTGTTCGGCGATTGGTCGCCGACTTCAGGTTCGCCGTGGGAACTGCCGCCGCGGATCGCTTAAGCGGTCGAGCAAGTCCCCGTCGCCCTGGTTGAGGGCGCGCGGCGAGCGCCCATCCATCATCCCCTTGCAGCCGAAGATCTTAGGCGCGCCGTCGGCGCGCCGGTTCGGACTTCGTAACCGGGCAAGCGAAAACTCGTTGGCGCGCGTTATCGGTTTAGATCGCTCCGGATTTCCGCAATTCCAGTGAACTTTTATCGTGAAACGGCGCAGAATCGGCTTAAGCACTTTGCAAGTTTGATTGTTTTGCCTGTTGCAACGTAGCTTTCAGACAAATCGGATTGAATGTCTGCTTCGTGTTGCGCTTTCTGACCGATCGACGCTCGCCGAGAGCGATGGGTCATTAAATGCGCGAATCCTCGCACAGGCAGATGATCGGGGGATGTCGTCAATGCTGCTGAGAAGCGCGTAGTCCAATGAAAGTTGCAATTCTGGCAGGCGGCGCAGGGACTCGGCTTTCGGAAGAAACGGACTTCCGGCCAAAGCCGATGGTGCGGATCGGTCCGCACCCGATCTTGTGGCACATCATGCAGCACTACACGCGCTACGGCTACGCGGATTTTGTGATTGCGCTCGGCTACAAGGGCGACGTCATCAAGCGCTACTTTGTCGACAGGACGGAGCTCTCGGGCGACTTGATGGTCGACATGACCGCCGGCACGGTGACGCGCGCGCGTGGCGATCGCCCGAACTGGCGTGTAGCGCTTGCGGAGACGGGCCTGGAAACGAACACTGGCGGGCGCATAAAGCGTCTTGCGCCATATGTAGGCGACGGACGTTTCATGCTGACCTGGGGCGACGGCTTGGCGGACGTCGATCTGGATGCGCTGCTGGCGTTCCACAAATCGCACGGCAAGCTCGCCACCTTAACGGCGGTGCGCCCGCCCGCGCGCTTCGGATTGCTGGAGCTCGACGGCAGCCAGGTGACCCGCTTCATCGAAAAGCCGGCGAACGGCTCGGGCTGGATCAACGGGGCGTTCTTCGTGCTGGAGCCGGAAGTTTTCGACTATATCGAGGGCGATGCGACCCAGTTCGAGCATGAGCCATTGGAGAACCTGGCGCGGGACGGCCAACTGATGGCTTACCATCATGAGGGGTTCTGGCAATGCATGGATACGCAACACGACAAGCAACTGCTTGAGGCGATATGGCGGACCGGGCGGGCGCCCTGGGCGAAACGGGAAAGGGGCGAGCATGCGAGTCTTAGTCACCGGGCATAAGGGCTATATTGGCGTCGCCCTCGTACCGATGTTGCTGGCGCGGGGCCACAGCGTCGTCGGCGTCGATTCCGATCTTTTTCGCCGTTGCGATTTCGTCGACGCGCCGACGCCCGTTCCCGAAATCGAAAAGGACGTCCGCGATCTGGCGCCAGGCGACCTCGATGGATTTGACGCGATTGCGCATCTGGCCGCGCTTTCGAACGATCCGCTCGGCGACCTCAATCCGGCGCTGACCGACGAGATCAACCATCATGCGACTATCCGCCTTGCCCGCTTCGCCAAAGAGCTCGGCATCGGGCGCTTCGTGTTCTCTTCGTCTTGCAGCAATTACGGCGCCTCCGGCGGCGACTGGCTGGCGGAGGATGCGCCTTTCAATCCGGTTACGCCCTACGGCGTATCCAAAGTCGATGTCGAGGCAGGGCTGACGGCGCTCGCGGACAGCAGTTTCAGCCCGACCTATCTGCGCAATGCGACGGCTTATGGCTTTTCGTGCCGTATCCGGTTCGATCTGGTGTTGAACAACCTCGTCGCCTGGGCGGCGGCGACCGGCAAGATCTTCATCAAGAGCGACGGCACGCCGTGGCGGCCGATCGTCCACATTGAAGACATCGCCAGAGCATTCGTCGCCGTGCTGGAAGCGGAACGAGACGTCGTGCACGACCAGGCGTTCAATGTCGGCCGCAATGAGGACAACTATCAGGTCCGAGAAATCGCCGACATCGTTCAGGAAATCGCGCCCGACTGCGAGATTGCCTACGCTGAGGACGGCGGGCCCGATCTGCGCAGCTACCGCGTCGATTGTTCCAAGATCCGCGAGCTCTTGCCCGCGTTCGAACCGGAATGGACCGCTCGGGCCGGCGCTCAGGACCTGTATGACCGTTTCCGCGCCAACCGGGTTGCGATTAAGGACATAGAGGGGCCGCGCTATCAGCGCGTCGCTCACGTGCGCTGGTTGATTAAGAGCGGGCGTCTCGACGAGACCCTTCGCGCCAGCGCATTCGCATGAGCGCCAGCGTCGCCAGCTTAGCTATGCCGCCTTCGAAGCGCGCGCCATTGAAGACTGTCGCTGAATGCCGCTCCTGCGGCGGCGGGCTGGACGTGCTGCATCGTTTCGGCGAAACGCCAATCGCCGACCGCATCCGGCCGGCAGACGATGCGCAAGCGGAACTCGCGGCGCCGCTTTCGCTGGCGCTTTGCCAGGACTGCGGGCTCGCGCAGGTCATGGAGACGGTGGCGCCGACGGTTCTGTTCGGCGATGACTATCCTTACTATTCCTCCGTTTCGCCCGCTCTGCTGCGCCACTTCCATGCCAGCGCGGCGGCGATCGTCCGCGCGCGCGCCCTAGATGGCGAAAGCCTTGTGATCGAGGCCGCCAGCAATGACGGCTATATGCTCTCGGCGTTCCAGGCGGCGGGCGTGCCGGCGCTCGGGATCGACCCCGCCGCGGGGCCCGCGGCCAAGGCCCTTGCGAACGGGGTCCCGACTTTGGTCGACTTTTTCGGCCTGGAGGTCGCCGAGCGGCTGGCGTCGGAAGGCAAGCGGGCCGACGTGTTTCTCGCGAATAACGTGCTTGCCCATGTCGCGGATCTGAATGGGTTCGTCGCCGGGATCGCGACCGTTCTCAAACCGGACGGCGTCGCGGTGATCGAGTGTCCTTACGTGGTCGACCTCGTCGAACACGGCGAATTCGATACGATCTACCACCAGCATCTTTGTTACTTCTCCGTGGCGGCGCTTCAACGTCTGTTCTCGCGCCATGGCCTTTTCCTGAACGATGTGGAGCGCCTCAAGGTCCATGGCGGCTCACTGCGATTGTTCGTCGGCCGTGAGGCCGGGCTGAGCGCGCGCGCCGATCGGCTTCTCGCGCAAGAGACGGCGCGCGGCGTCGGCGCGCGCGGCTTTTATGCGGATTTCATCGAGAACATTGCATCGTCCCGACGCGACCTGCGGACGCTTCTCGACCGTTTCAAGGCTGACGGGTTAACCGTCGCCGGATACGGCGCCGCCGCGAAAGCGACGACCTTGCTGCATGCGCTGGGCGTAACGCGCCGCGACCTGCCCTATATCGCGGATCGCAATCCCGCGAAGCAGGGACAGCGGATGCCCGGCGTCGGCATACCAATCGTTTCGCCCGAAACGCTGGCCGATCGCCGTCCTGATGTCGTGGTCATTCTTGCCTGGAATTTCGCGAACGAGATCATGGCGGAGATGGCCGAGCACCGGGTTCGCGGCGGCCGCTTCGTCGTGCCGGTGCCGCGGCCGAAGGTCGTTGGAGACGCGCCGTTGGAGATTGCGCTATGAGCGCTGGAGACCCGAGATCGGCCGGAGCGCCGTTGGACGCATGTCCCTGTTGTGACGGCGCGCGACTTCGTACGTTCTATCAAGCGTCGTCCATCCCCGTGCACAGCTGCCTGATGCTTGACGAAGCGGCGTCCGCCCGGGCTTTCACCCGGGCCGATCTGGAGCTTGCCGTCTGTAACGACTGCGGGTTCATCTTCAATCGCGTATTCGATCCGAAGTGGTCGGCTTACGCGCCTGCCTACGAGGACCAGCAAAGCTTCTCGCCAACCTTCAATTCGTTCGCCAGCCGCCTGGCGCGAGACCTGGTCGATCGATATGACCTGGTCGACAAACGCATCATCGAGGTCGGCTGTTCCAAGGGCGACTTTCTGGCGCTGATGTGCGAAGCGGGCGGCGGTCATGGCGTCGGCATCGATCCGAGCGCCGTGCCCGGACGGGTCGACTCGCCGGCGATGAGCCGCATCCGCTTTCTGAACGCCTATTACGGGCCGGAGCATATCGACCTGCCGGCGGATTTTTTCTGCTGCCGACATACGCTGGAGCATATCCAGCCCGTGCGGGCCTTCCTCGAAACGCTGCACGCGGCGCTTGAACGCAATCCTCACGCGGCGCTTATGATTGAGATACCCGATACGGGGCGCGTGCTGCGCGACTGCGCGTTCGAGGACATTTATTACGAACACTGCTCCTACTTCACGCCGGGCTCGCTTGCCGCGCTGGCGCGTCGCGTCGGTTTCGCGGTCTATGATCTCCGGATCGAATACGACGATCAGTATCTTGTGTTGGAGTGCGGTCTCGACCGATTGCGGGATCGCTCGTTCGCGATCGAAGACTCCGTCGAGCAGATTCAGGCGCTGGTCGCCAGCTTCGAGGCCGAAGTCGAACGATCGCTGCGCCAATGGCGCGATTTGGCCGCGACCGCCGGCAAGCGTGTCGCGATCTGGGGCTCGGGCTCCAAGTGCGTCGCCTTCCTGACGACGCTTGGTCTGGAAGATGACGTCGCCTCTGTGGTGGACATCAACCCCAACCGCCACGGGAAGTTCATCCCCGGGATCGGGCTGGTCATTGATCCGCCCACACGGCTTTCGGAACTGCAGCCCGAGACCGTGATCGTTATGAACCGCGTCTATCGAGATGAGATTGTCGCCGAGCTCGATCGCCTGAACGTCATGTCAAACGTCGTCGCCTTGTGAGCGTGCGTCGAGCGAATTGAACGGCATCTCCAGACAGGCGCAGCCGGCGGCGGCCATGCGATGGCTGCAAGTCCGCACGAAACTCCCTAAGACCGGATCGCCCACTATTATGCTCCGGGACCGGCTCCGGAGGCGCTTGGCGCGCTATATTCACGAAGTATAAACAGTTCAGCTGGCCGAATAGCGCTTGAATAGAGACGCGCATGCGCCGGCTGTCAATTTCTTGTTATTGAAATAACCCGCGAGCAAGACCAACAGGTTTGGGGCGCCCGCGTTTGGACCCTATCGTCGAAAATAACACTAACCATCTCGACGGACGAAGCTGTTCGACTTAAGATACAAACGCGGCGCTGTTCGATCTTTGCTCTATATGAACAGGCTGGCTGGATGTGCGTCAGCAATCGAGGCGTTGTTATGACAGATTCAAAGTCCGTTCATGATGGGCCGTTGGTGAGCATTTGTATGCCTGTGTACAATGGCGCTAACTTTCTTGAAGAAACCCTCCTATCTATTGCTGCACAGGATTTTGAAGACTATGAGTTGATTGTCACGGATAATGCGTCAACCGATGCAACGGAAGAGATAGTAAAGGAGCATCAGCTAAACGATAGTCGAATTCGCTATGTTCGAAATCCTTCTAATATCGGAGCGGCGGAGAACTACAATCTTGGCTATCGGCTGTCGTCCGGAAAGTATGTAAAATGGTCTGCGCATGATGATTTGCTGAGTCCGAATTTTATTGGCGCGATGGTGCGCCTGCTGGAGGCGGATGCGTCTACTAGCATCGCCTTTGGCGACACGGTGTTCATAGACGATAGTTCCAAGCCTACCGAAGGCGGGGGCGCGGTGATGCGGGAGAACATCGCCGACGACGCCGCCGAACGATTCTGGAGCGCTATGACAGGGGCGGGAGGATGCTTCCCTATCTTCGGTCTTTTTCGTTCCGATGATCTCGCGCGCTCAACCCTGCACCGCGCCTATTACGGCTCCGACCGGGCGCTAATTTGTGAACTCGTGATCTTGGGAAAGCTGCGGATAGATCCAAACGCCACCTTTCTCAACCGGCTGCACGCGCAGCAGTCCATTCGGATCGCGGATCGCGCCGAGAGAGCGACCTGGCAGAATGGCGGTTCGAGCGGCGCTCCGTCCCTGGAGCGCCTCAATTTGCTCCGGCATCTATTCGAGATCGCCGGCCGCCATTCAGAGGCGTCGGGCCATCGCTTACGCTGGAATGTCATGAGATTTGCAGGCCGCCCAATCGAGCTTGGCCGATACGGCATAGAACTGGTGCAGATGGTGTCGCCGAACGTGGCCGGTCGCGTGCGACCATTGGCGACGCGCTTTTGGCAACGGTTTTAGCCGCGACCGGAATGAGGCGGCCCCGCTCGGCGCGCGTCGCCGAATGAAGTCGGGCCGTCGATTTATTGGGCGGCGTAGTTGGCGGCGCGTGACGCTTCTTTCCGCCTCTGTTCCGTCTCTGGTTCGCAAGCTCTGTCCGGGAGGATCGAGGGGCGATTATTCGCGCCGCCAAGCCCTGCGGCTCCGCGTTTGCGGGTCGAATTGGTGGACGCCGCTTCCGAACAGCGACATACTTTATTCGCCTATTGCCATCTAAACTACGCTTTCTGTTCCTGGCTCGATCTCCAGTGGCGACAGGCCGCGAGGCGTTTTGGATGCTTCAGGCCGTTCTTTTCTCGATGCGGCGCGGGTCGCCGACGGGCCCCTTGATGGCGAGCAATCCTGTCGTATTGGCCAGAAGGGCGGCGGCGTCGATTGGCTTTTTCGAGCCGGGCATTGAACCCGGAGGAACAATTGAACGACATCGCGGATACAAGGATTCGATCGCTTTCGAAAATCTGCGACGTCGTCGATCTGTTCGACCCTGCGGTCGATCAGATCATGCGGGACCGGTTGCGGGTCACTCCGGTCGCGATGCGGCGCACTTGGGAATTCGCGATCATCTACCATGCGCTGCAGAACAGCGGCGCTCTCCATCCAAACGCTCGAGGGCTTGGAATGGGCGTTGGAACGGAGCGCCTCCTATATGCCTTGGCGGATGCCGCGAAGGAGGTCTACGCGACGGATTTGTATGAGAGCTCGGAGGGCTGGGAAACTATTAGGACGGAAGACCCCCAGGCATTTCTACTGGGCTCGGCGCCTTGGGCGTCCGACAAGGACAATATCAAGGCGATGCATGCCGATATGCGCGACCTGCCTTTCGAGGACAATCAGTTTGATTTTGCCTGGTCGGCAGGGTCAATCGAACACATTGGCGAAGATGAGGATTTTATCAAACACCTTAATGAAGTTAATCGCGTTTTGCGGCCTGGCGGCATCTACTCGTTTACGACGATTGTTTCGTTTGATGGGAAAACGCATAGGATTCCCCATAACTATTACTTCGATCCCCATCACCTCGCCGACATCGTCAACCGATCCGAGATTTCTCCGACGGGAGATTTCGATTGCAGGCTTACAGAACATACCTTCAATCGCCCGATGGTGGAATCTCTGATCGATTTCGGCGCGCCCGGCCTGCAGGCGCAGATCAACGTCGTCACCAGCTACAGGAACAACATCATTCCGCTTACAGCCAATGTCATCACACTGACAAAAGCGGACCCGGGGCAGACCGCCGAAATGCGCGTAGTCGGTTACCAGGAATCGGCCGAATGGGTGCAATCCCATTGCCGCAGACTTACAAGAGAGATGTGGAAGAACTGGCAGGGCATTGCGCTCGCCAAGCAACCAAATCTCAAGGTTCTGCGCAGCGGGCCGCACAATTTCGGCCGGAACCCGGTCCAGATCGAAGTCGACTGCTCCTCAAGCGCTAGCGAGTTGGAGCTTGAGATCATCTCTGCCCTTCCGTCGCCTCCAACGGACCAACGCGTCGAGCTTCAGTCGACGATGGAAGCGGGCGTTGTTTCGTCAATCCAGTTTCAGCCGATAGAGGGACGCAACTATCTGATCAAGCTGAATGGGGACGCGCCCGAGATCCCTGACAGCGCGAGCGTGCGGGCGCGATCCGTTTCGGGCGACGACGACTACGCTCCGCTCCTGGTGCGCGGATCGCCGACATCGCAGTTGCGCGCGATGAACCGTCAGCGGGTGCGGCGATTGCGAGACGAGAGAGCCCGTCGCCTGTGCGACGCGCAGAACGACGCGGCGCCACAAGATTGAAGGTTCGTCGATAGCCGTCGCCGCCGGATGGGATCGTACGGCGCGAAACGCTGCTATGAAGACCGTGCGCTTGGGCGGCCTCCAATGCTCGCGGACGGTCTTGGCGGCCGGTCCTCGATTTCAGTCGATCCATGCCGCCTTTGCGCGTCCAACCCTTTCCCGATCCACAGACTATTCCCACGCAATCCCCATGCAGGCCTCAAGCGGCGGCCGCGGGGCGAGCTTACCTTTCCTGCATCGAACGGGGCGGAATGGTTCGGCCCGGAAGATCGAAGAAGGAGCATCGCCATGCCGCTCGTCGACATTCAACTGATCGAAGGCGTTTTCACCCCGGAGCAGAAGCAGGAAATGATCGAGAAGGTGACGGAGACCATGGTCGCCATCGAAGGCGAGCCGATGCGGGGCGTCACCTGGGTTCGCGTGCAGGAGTTCGCCAGCGGCGAATGGGGCATCGGGGGCAAGGCGCTCTCGACAGGCGACGTCAAGGCGCTCGCCGGCGGCTGACGCCCGCCTGACTCGATCAAAATCCGTGACGGGCGAGCGCGCCGGCGATGTCGGCGCGCACGTCCTGTCGCTGGAAGTCCATGGACGTCAGGAACTGCTCCGCGCTGGCGGCGTCGTTCTTGCGTCGCGCGGCGGCCGCCCACAGGGCCGCCTGCGCCGGGTCGCCGTTGAGTTCGTGGGCGGCGACCGCGATGAGGTCGATGAGATAGTGGGCGCGCGGGCTGGTGGCGGCGTCCGTCGCCTCCCGGGCGGCGGCCGCGGGATCGCCATAGGCCATCATCGCCATCGCGCGCACGCCGCGCATGGCGTAGAGCAGCGGGTCGAGCGGGCTGAGCTCGATCGCCAGGCCCGCCGGGTCCGCCGGCTTCGGCAAACGGCCGATCATCGTCTCCACATAGCTTTTGGCGTAGTGGCCATGGGCGTAGTTCGGCGAAATCGCCGTGGCCTGGTCGAACCAGGGGCTGGCGCCTTCCCAGTCGGCGGCGATCCAATGGCTGCGGCCAACGGCGAAATTGACGAACGGGTCGAGCGGATCGAGCTCGACGCCGCGCTCGGCCAGCCGCCGCGCGGCCCCTACCTCCTCGCCGCGATCCGGCGTGTAGCCGAGAAACGCGTTCTGGAAGTGGGTTAGCGACATGCCCGCATAGGCGCGCGCGAATGACGGGTCCAAGGCGAGCGCCCGTTCGAAGCAGGCCGCCGCCGCCCGATTGCCCTCGGCCGTGTAGAGGTGCACGTGCTTCAGGCCCAGGTGAAAGGCCTGCCAGGCGTCGAGCTTTTCCGAGGCGAGGCGCTGCGCTTCCAACGCCTCGTTCATCGGGATTTGCAGTTCGAGCGCGGCGACGACCGCCATCAGAATTTCCGCCCGCATCTCCGGGATGCGGTCGATGCCGCCATGATAGCGCTCGGCCCAGACGACCGCGCCGGTTCGGGCGTCCGCCAGCTCGACGCCGACGTCGATCGAGCGGCCGAAGGCTTCCACCGCGCCGGTCATGCAATAGCGCACGCTCAGCGCCTGGCCGATCGCCGGAATGTCCGGGTCCGGGTCGCGGAAGCGGAAGGAGGAGCCGCGCGCGATGACGAACAGCCAGCGCAGACGGCTGAGCGCCAGGATCAGCTCGTGCGGAATCGCGTCCGCAAGTCCGGCGAAATCGCCGGGCATGCCCAGGACCCGGAAGGGCAGCACCGCGATCGTCGGCTTGCCGGCCGAACTGTGCAGGCGGCCGGCATCGGCGGGGGGCGGCTCGGCCGGCGCCAGGGCGGCCGGCGCGCTCGCCGGTTCGGCGCTTCCGGTTTCGCCGACGAACTGAAAGCCGCGGCCGCGGACCGTGCGAATGAACTGCTGCCGCTCACCGTCGTCTCCAAGCGCCTTCCGCGCGGATTTTATCGCAGTCGAGATCGTGGCTTCCGAGACGATGCGCCCGCCCCAGACCGCATCGACCAACTGATCGCGGCTGACGACGGCGCCCGGGCGCGCGCAGAAGAACGCCAGCAGATCGAACACCAGCGGCTCGACCGCGACGGGGGCGCCGTCGCATCTGAGCGCGAACGCATCCAAGTCCAGCTCGAACCGCGCGAACCGATAAAGCATGGGGACAGGCCACCCATCTGGCGCGACGCCTTCAACCGCCCGAACGCCCTCGCGAGGGAACGTTCGGATCGTCAGAGAGTGACGCAAACCGCCATTTTGGACAAGGATATTGCCGGCGAGGGCGGCGGTTCCGACGATCGGGCAGGGCGACGTTTCCGCCGGCCGCCGCCGTTCAACCCGGTCCCCAGAGCACGCCGGGCGCAAGCCAGCCCACCGCCCAGATCGCGAGCGCGAGGCCGGCGGCGAGCTGCATCGCGCGGAACGCCTGGACCTGCCGGACCGCGATTCCCGCCGGCGCGCTGACCTGCGGGCGATTGGTCAGATAGCGGACCTTAAGGCGCTTTGCGCCTTCCAGGCTGACGGCGAGATCGCGGTCGATGCGCATGGGCCCGACCGAGGCTTCGCCGAACTGATGCTTGAACCGATATGCGAGGAAATGCTGGGTCAGGGTCGTCGTGCCGACGGCGAACGGGCCGCTGCGCTTTACTCTCTGGCTTGAAGCCTTGAGTTCGGTGATCTCGGCGACGCCATCCATGCTGTGCCGCATGAGCGCCCTCAGCCGCCAGAGCGTTCGCCCGCCATGCCAGATCCAGAAGAGACCGCCCCCGAGGATGGCGAGCGCAATCCCTTGCCGCAGCCGCAATCCGGCGGCATGGACGTCGAAGTCCGGCGACGAAACGAGCAACGCGACGCCAATGAAGGCGACGACCGCCAGCAGCCAGAACCAGAGGGGAATGCGGTCTGTATTCGGAAAAACCGGCAGCATGGCTTGCTCCAGGATGAATTCCGGGTCGGCGGACGCGCGATGACCTTGCCGCGCGCGCCTGCGGCGATCAAGCCGGTCAGGCCGGCGACCGCCGGCCGGCCCGCAGCGCCGCGACGCCGATCAGGACGCAGGCGCTGGTTGCGCCGAAGGCCAGCGCCCAGGCCCAGGGCGCCTCGCGTCCGCCGCCGAGGTCCAGCATCGCGCCGAACAGGATCGGGCCGATCAGGCTGCCGATGGCGTTGGCGAACGCCACCAGCGTGATCGCCGCGCCGCGCCGGCCGGGAAGGGCGGCGGCCAAGGCGCCGCCGTTCAACGCGCCCGCATCCGCCAGGACGAACAGATTATGCGCGAGGATCAGGATGCAGAGCAGCCAGAGCGGCCCCTCGACGGATAGGCCGACCGCGCCGCAGACGAGCGCCGATATCCCCATCGCCAGCGCCGCGGCATAGGCGAAGCCTTTTCGGTGGCCGATCTCGCCGCCGAGCATGCTGGTCGGCGCGCCCAGCACAAACAGCGCCGCCGCGATCAGCAGGATGTCGCCCTGGCCGATCCATGCGACCGGCGCCAGCGCCATCCCCAGCAGGACGATCGTCCATCCCCGCACCGCCAGCAGTTCGACGCAATGCATCGCCACGCCGATAGCGAAGCCCCGCATGCGTGGGTCGCGGAGTTCGTGGCTGAAGTCGAAGAGGGCGCGGCGCGGGCCGGCGCCCTGTTCCGGCGCCTTCCGCGGAAGGAGGAGAAGGATCAGCAGCGCCGCCGCGCCATTGGCGGCCGCCGGCGCCAGATAAGCGGCGCGCCAGCCGAAGTGCTCCGACAGCAGGCCGGCGAGAATCACCGAAACGCTGGAGATCACCGAAAAACTGGAGACGTAGATGGAGGTTCCGCGCCCCCGGTCCCGGTCCTCCACCCGGTCCGTGATCGCCTTCACCCCCGGCATGTAGGAGAGCGCGAAGCCCATCCCCTGCAACAGGCGGAAGGCGACGCCGCTCCACAGGCCGTCGGCCAGGAGGGCGAAGCCCAGGAAGGCGACGACGTTCAGCCCGGTCCCGACCAGCAGCATGCGCTTGGAGTCGATGCGTTCCGAGAACGCGATCAGCGGCACGGAGGCGATATAGCCCACATATTGCGAGCCGTTCAGCCAGCCGGCTTCCGTATTGGTCAAATCCCAGATCTGGATGAAGTTTCCGAGCAGCGCCGCCGTCGTGTGCAGGCCGGTCAGAGTCAGCCCGAGATAGGCGCACATCAGAATGAGCAGCGGTCGAAACGCCATGCGCGGGCCCGTAGACGCATCAGATGAACCTGGACCGGCCGCGGGCGCGGATTTCGCCTGGGCCGCAGCCGTTCAGGCGGCTGAGTGTGATCGGGTTCGATCCATTCCGCAACGCGCCGCTCTTCTTGTCGGCGGCGGCCCGCGCGCATAGGATATTCGCGGCGTCGCCTAGCCAAGCTGCCGTTTTCCCGATCATTCCCGGGCTCAGCCAAAGCGCGTCCTTTTCCGAAGGCGCGCGATTGCGCGTCGGGTATGGAGACGAAGGCGCATATGCCCCGCCCGCGGTTTTGAAGACCTTGGGGCCTGGCTGCGGCCGCCATCCGAACCCGGCGCCGATCGTTCTTCAGAAACATCAGAGCGAGGACTGATCCGATGAACGATATGCTCCAAACGGTCGATGACGAAGCGCGCCGGGAGGCTAAGGCGCTGATCCGCACCGCGCGTTTCGCCTCCCTCGCCGCGCTGGAGCCGACCGATGGCGCGCCGACGGTGAGCCGCGTCAGCGTCTGCAACGATTTCGATGGCCGGCCGGGCTTCCTGATGTCCAGACTGTCCGGCCACTTCCCGGCGCTGGAGGCGGACGCCCGCTGCGCCCTGCTGTTCGGCGAGCCCGGCAAGGGCGATCCGCTGGCCTATCCCCGGATCACGGTCGGCGGCCGTGCCGAGATGATCTCGGACGAAGACGACCGAGCGCGCTTTCGCGCCCGGTTCGTCGAAAAGAACCCGAAAAGCCGGCTCTATGTGGACTTCGGCGACATGGCGTTCTGGCGATTGACGCCAGAGCGGGTGAACTTCAACGGCGGCTTCGCGCGCGCCTTCGCGCCGAGCGTGGCCGACCTGCTTTCGCCCGCCGCCCCGGCGCTCGCGGCCGCCGAACGGCGGGTGGTCGATCATATGAACGACGACCATGCCGACGCCGTGGACCGCTACGCGGCCGCTGATGGCGCGGCGGAGACCGGCTGGCGCCTCGCCTGCCTGGACGCCGAGGGAATGGAGATTGTGCTGGGCGACGCGGTGCGCCGCATCTGGTTCGAGGCGCCCGTCGCCACGCCGGCGGACATACGAGCGGCGCTGGTCGCGCTGGCGCGGGCATGAGCATCCGCGCCGCTTTGCGCTTGGTTTTGGCGGCGGGGACCATGATGCTGTTCGGCGGCGCGCACGCGCACGAAGTCCGTATTCCCGGCCCGAAAGGAGACCTCGTCGGCGAAGCGATAGCAGTCGCGGGCGCCGACCATGCGGTCGTCGTCATTCCCGGCTCCGGCCCGACGGACCGCAATGGCGACAGCGCGCTGTTCGGCGTGTCCGCCGGCGCGCTCAAGCTTCTGGCGGAAGGGCTTGCGGACCGAGGCGTGGCCTCGATCCGGATCGACAAGCGTGGCATGTTCGCCAGTGAGCACGCGATCGCCCCGGGCGACGATGTGACCGTCGCCGGATATGCCGATGACGCGCGCGCTTGGGTCGGGGCGGCCCGAGACCTTGCCCCATGCGTTTGGATCGCCGGACATTCCGAGGGCGGCCTCGTCGCCCTGGTCGCCGGGCAGGCGCCGCCGGAAGGGTTGTGCGGGCTCGTATTGCTCGCGACGCCGGGCATGCCGATCGGCCGGCTGATGGTCGAGCAGCTGCGCGCCAATCCTCATGCGGCGGAAATGCTGGAGGAAGCGGAAAGCATTGTCGCCAAGTATGAGGCGGGGCGGCTGGTCGAACCGGGCGCGGTCAGCCAGGGGCTCCAGTGGATGGCGTCGTCGCCGGGCTTGCAGCGCTACATGATCGACCTGTTCGCCTACGATCCCGCCGCCCTCGCCGCCGGATGGCCAGGCGCGGCCCTGATCCTCCAAGGCGATTCCGACATCCAGGTCGGCGGGCATCACGCCGCGCTTCTCGCCAATGCGATGCCTCAGGCGAAGACGCGAATGCTGGCGGGCGCGACCCATATGCTGAAGCAGAGCGTCGATGGCGATCCCCTGGCGACGTACCGCGATCCGACGTTGCCCCTGCATCCGGACCTGGTCGCCGCGATCGTCGACTTCGTACAATCGGCGCCCGCCCGCTGAGGATCGCAAGCCAGGGCGCCCCCTGGAGCGTTTCGCCTTCTATTTGCGATGCCATTCGGGCTGGCTGGAGCGCCTCATAAAAAGTGGAAAAGCTTCAAATCTTGGTCGCCACGATATAGGCGCCGAGCGCCAAAAGGGACCAGAAGAAGGCCTGGCGGAAGCGGGCTTCCGAGAGCCGGCGGCGCAGGCGCTGGCCGAGGACCATGCCGACGAGCGCCGGCGGCAGGCCGATCAGGGAGCCGAGGCCGAGGTCGGCCGTCAACAGGCCGCTTTGCTGCAAGGTCAGGGCCAGCGCCGCCGTCGCCAGGGTGAAACAGACGCCCATGGCCTGCACCAGCATGTCGCGGCCAAGCCCGAGCGCGTTCAGGTAGAGCACGCCCGGCACGACGAAGGAGCCGGTCATTCCGGTCAACACGCCGTTGACGGTTCCGAACAGCGGACCGGCCCACCGGTCCTGTGCGGGCGTGATGCTGAGCCGCCAGCCGATCAGCCCGACGAGCGCATAGGCCGCCACCAGCACGCCGAGCAGCAGGGAAAGCAGCCCGTGGTCCACATGGTCGAGCGCCCGGCCGCCAACGACAGTCAGCACTGTCGCCGGCAGCAGGAATGGCCAGAGCCGCCGTATGATCTCCCAAAGGCGTCCGCCGGCGAGTCCCTGCCAGAGATTGGTGACGAATGAGGGAATCAGCAGTAGCGCCATGGCGCTGGCGAGGTCCAGCGTCGCGGTCAGGATGGCGAGGCTGATCGTCGGCAGGCCGAGCCCGATCACGCCCTTCACCATTCCCGCCAGCAGGAACGTGCCCGCGACTGCGGCGAGCAGCGCCGGGTCGTCGATCATTTAGGTATTGAGGAAATTCAGAGGCAGCCCAGGCGTCTCCCACTCGCACGCGACCAGCTTGCCGGTGAGCGACAGGGTGATGTAGGCGGTCTTTAGGCCCTCGCCGCCGAAGCAGATATTGGTGGTGTAGAGGTCGTCCGTCGGGATGTGGCGGACGCTGGATCCGTCGGCCGCGATGACGGTGATGCCGGGATCCATCAGCGTCGCGACGCAGATATCGCCATTGGCCGCGACCGCCAGGCTGTCGAAATTGCGGAAGCCGGTGGTGTTGCCTACCAACCGTCCGCCATGGGGCGAAGGGAAGCCCAGCTTCTTGATGCGGCCCGGCGCTTCGAGATCGAACGCCCAGAGCCGCCCCGAATGGGTCTCGGCGGCATAGACTGTCCGCTCGTCGGGCGAAAGGCCGACGCCGTTCGCGGTGATCAGGGGGAACGCCGCCTCCTCGATGCGCGAGCCGTCGATCGAGGCGTAGTAGAGGCTGGAGCGGTCCCAGTCCCGGTCGCGCACCTTGCCGAGGTCGGTGAACCACATGCCGCCTTCGCGGTCGAATACTATGTCGTTCGGGCCGCAGAGCTTGCGGTCGTTGCAGTGGGTGTAGAGCACGCGGACTTCGCCGGTCAGCGGATCGACGCGCTCGATGCGGCCGCCCTCATAGTCCGGCGCCTGCCCGACCGGGCGCATGTCGCCATTCGCTTCCTTGTGGAAGGCGAGGCCGCCATTGTTGCAGACGTAGATCGCGCCGTCCGGGCCCATGGCGGCGCCGTTCGGGCCGCCGCCCAGCTCCGCGATCACCTCGACCGCGCCCGTCGGCGAAACCCGGGTCAGCGTGCGGCCGGCGATCTCCACCAGGATGACGGAGCCGTCCGGCATGGCGATCGGCCCCTCCGGAAAGCGCAGCCCTTCGGCGATGGTTCGCAATTGCATGTGTTTCCCCCCCATTTGTCGTCTTATTGGCGGCCATGTTTCCACGACCACGGTCGATGCGCCAGTCGGCGAGCGGTTCAGGCTTTCGGGATCGCCGCGCGCGCCAGCTCGTCGCAGCGCTCGTTTTCCGGATGGCCGCTGTGGCCCTTGATCCAGCGCCAGTCGATGCGGTGCGGCGCCTGGGCCTCGTCGAGGCGCACCCAGAGGTCGATGTTCTTCACAGGCTTCTTCGCCGCCGTCTTCCAGCCGTTCCGCTTCCAGTTGGCGAGCCATTTGGTGATCCCGTCCCGCACATAGACGCTGTCGGTCGTCAGCCGCACCTCGGAGGGGCGCTTCAGGCTTTCCAGGGCGACGATGGCGGCCATCAGCTCCATGCGGTTGTTGGTGGTATCCGCGTCGCCGCCGGAAAGCTCCTTCTCCGCCGCGCCGTAGCGGAGCAACGCGCCCCAGCCGCCGGGGCCCGGATTGCCGCTGCAGGCGCCGTCGGTGAAAATCTCGACCGTCATCGGACAGTCTCCCTGTTCAGGTGGACGCGCAGGCAGGCGAGTTGCTCCAGCGGGTCTTTCGGTCGTTGCAGGCTGCCCGGCTGCGGCCGCAGCCAGTCGTGCAGGCGGGTGAGCAGAAAGCGCATGGCGGCGCCGGCCAGCAGGGTCGGCAACGCGGCGCGCTCCGCCGGCGTAAGGGGACGCACCGCCTCGTAGCCCGCGGCCATGGCGTCGGCGTGGCCGGCGCGCCAGCCGCCGGCCCCGTCGAAGCACCACGCGTTCAGGGTGATGGCGAGGTCGTAGGCATAGGCGTCGTCGCAGGCGAAATAGAAGTCGATCACGCCGGAGACGCGGCCGTCTTTCAGGAAGATGTTGTCGGGGAAGAGGTCGGCGTGGACGGCGCCGCCCGGCAGGTCCGCCGGCCAGGCGCGTTCGAGCCGGTCGAGCGCTCCCTCGATTTCCTGCTTCAGGCCGGGCGCGACGTCGTCCGCCCGATCCGCCGATTGGGCGAAAAGGCCGCGCCACGCGGCGGAGCCCAGATCGTTCGCGCGGCGGCCCTTATAGTTTTTGCCGGCCAGATGCAGCCGCGCCAGCGCCCCTCCGGCGGCGCGGGCGTCCGCGGCCGTCGGCGCGCGCGGCCAGTCGCCGTCGAGGAAGGTCACGATGGCGGCCGGCTTCCCGGCGATCTCGCCGAGCGTCTCGCCGTCCCGCCGCGGGATCGGCTGCGGCGCCGGAAACCCGGTCGCCGCCAGATGCCACATCAGGCCCATGAAATAGGGGAGGTCGCTGGCGCCGGCGCGGCGTTCGAACACTGTCAGCACATAGCGGCCGGCCGTCGTCTCCAGCCGGAAGTTGGAGTTCTCGATGCCTTGCAGAATGCCCGTAAGCACCTTTGGCGCGCCGATGGCATAGTCGGCCAGAAAGGCCGCCAGCATGTCGGCGTCGACATCTGTGTAGACGGCCACGCGGTCAGTCCTTGAGCACGAGCTCGCGGGGCAGCTTGAAGCGCATGGTTTCGTCCGCCACGGTCACTTCTTCGAGCGACACGTCGAACCGCTTGCGCGCTTCGGCGATGACTTCCTGCACGAGCTGTTCCGGCGCCGAAGCGCCGGCGCTGACGCCGAGCGCGCGCACGTCCTTGAACCAGTCCCAGTCGATGTCCTTGGCGCGGGCGATCAGGCGGGCTTCGCCGGCGCCGGCGAGACGCGCCACTTCGACCAGCCGGTTGGAATTGGAGGAATTGGCGGCGCCGACGACCAGGAACAGGTCCGCGCCCAGCGCCGCCGCTTTCACGGCCGTCTGGCGATTGGTGGTGGCGTAGCAGATATCTTCCTGCTTCGGGGCCGCGAGTTCCGGGAAACGCCGGCGCAGGATGGCGATGATGTCGGCCGTATCGTCGACTGAAAGGGTCGTCTGGGTGGCGTAGGCCAGGGAAACGCCCGGCGGCGGCTCGATCCTTTCGGCGTCCTTCGTCGTCTCCACCAGCGTCATGGCGCCGGCCGGCAACTGGCCGAGCGTGCCGACGACTTCCGGATGACCGGCGTGGCCGATCAGGAGGATGTGGCGGCCCTGCGCGTCGTGGCGTTCGGTCTCCCGGTGAACCTTGGTCACCAGGGGGCAAGTGGCGTCCAGATAGATCATGTTCCGCGCCGCCGCCTCCGCCGGCACGGATTTGGGCACGCCATGGGCGGAGAAGATCACCGGCCGGTCCGTCGGGCATTCGGACACTTCCTGAACGAACACCGCGCCCATGGCCGCCAGCCGATCGACGACGAAGCGGTTGTGCACGATCTCGTGGCGCACGTAGACGGGCGCGCCATATTTCTCCAGCGCCCGCTCGACGATTTCGATCGCGCGGTCGACGCCGGCGCAGAAACCGCGCGGGCCGGCGAGGCGAATCAACAGCGGCGGCAAGGCGTCTGGCATGAACCTGCTTTCCAATGATTGCGGGCGGTCCCGGGTGAATATAGGGTGCGTAGGCGCCTGTCCACGCGAAGGTCCGATGAAAAATATCTTCCAAAAAGCCAGCTTGCTGGCGGCGACGATCCTGGTTCTGCCGCTGGCCGGTTGCGGCGACGGCAAGCTCGCGCAGCTGAACCCGTTCGAGCAGGATGTCGTCGATGTGCAATGTCCGCCGCTCGGATCCTTGAAAGAGGCGGAAACGTTGACGCGCTTTCAGCCCGGCGACGGCCGCGACCTGACGGATGTCGTGATAGACGCTCGCGTCGGTCGGGTCGTCGGCAAGTGCGAGGTCCGCAAGAGCGAGCTGCTCGCGGACGTCACGGCGGGCGTGGAACTGCTGGCGGAACGGGGGCCGGCGCTTACGGGCGACACGGCGCCGATCGAATATTTCATCGCGATTCAGGCGCCGGACGGCAGCGTCGCCGGGCGCCAGGGCTTCACGCTGGACTTCGAGTTTGAGGATGGCGCCCGTCAGGCGCGCGCCGTCGATTATCTGACCTTCCAGCTCCCGAACGCGACGCCGGAGGCGCTGCCTCGCTACCGGATTTTCGTCGGCCTTCAGATGACCGAATCCGAATGGTCGTTCAGCCGCCGAACCCAGCGCGAGCGCTAGCGCGAATTCCGATCGACCTGAATCGGATCGCCTGGATATATTTCCTCGCAATCGACACGATAGATAGAGCGCCGATCTGCGCCGTATGCGGCGCACGGCGCTCCAGCGGCCGTCAGCCCGCCGTTTCCGCCGGGCCCGGCGAGAGCGCGTCCATCGGGCCGACGCCTTCAGGCGCCAGGATCAGGAACAGCACGATGAACCCGAGCGTCGCAGCGCAGGAAATCCAGCTTCGGTAAGTCAGGCGCGTTTCTTCGAAAGGAAAGTCCGTCGGCCGGCGCAGGATGCGAATGTCGCGGAAGCGGTCCGTGATCTTGTTCTTGCGCCGGAAGCGGTAGAGCTTGACCGTGCTGTCCACCACGAACGCCAACGCGATCACGATGCAGATGGCGGCGACCTGATGTAACGACATCGGCTGATAGGCTCCTGAACCAATCCGCGGCCTAGGCCGCGGGATCCTCGTCATAGCCGAGCAGATCGCACAGCGCCTTGTAGGAATCGTCGGCGGCCAGATGGACGCGCACGGCTTCCGGCAGGACGCCCAGATATTTGTCGTCGATCGACGCATTCTTCACGCCGGCATAGTACTGGTGCCGGAACACGGAAATCTTGTCCGCCTCCGCGTTCTTGCGCAGCCATTTGTCGTGGCGCTTGGGCTCTTTCTGGCGCTTGACGACGAAATAAGCGCCCGCATTGCCGCCAAGCCCGTGATGCTCGGCCTCCTCGTAGGAATCGATCGCGGGATCATAGGTCAGGCCGGCCGCCGCGAGGATTGGGGTCAAAGCCGCCTTTCGGTCCCGCATCACCGCTTCGTATTGCAGGATCCGCGTTTCCGCCGGATTGGGCGCAAAGGCCTCTGTGGCGCGGCGATAGCTGGTCAGCAGGCTCGCCGCCATCTTGCCCGCATAGGCTTTCAGTTCTTCCAGGTCGACGTCGGCTGCCGTCACTTCTCCGCCGGCGGCCTTTATAGCGCCATGGAGCTCGTTATCCCGGTAGTACTGGTTGTCCACGAAGGACGAGACATGGCGCATCGGGTGCTTGGTCAGGCACAGGTCGATCAGCTCGTGTCCGGCGCGTTTGTCCGCGATTTCCTCGAACCACTTGGCCGGCTTGCTGGCGTCTACGATCACGTTCTTGCCGGCGCGTTCGGCGATCGCGCCGTAGTCGAAGTCCGCCTGCATCGCCTTGATGAAGTCCGGCGTCCAGAAGGCGCAGGCGGCGCCGCAAATGCGGCAGGAGGGCGCGCGCGCATGGTTGCCCAGGCGGTGCAGTTCGCCGCCGCCGAACACCAGGGGGTGCGCGGCGAGGATCAGATTGGTGACGGTGCTGCCGCAATAGCTGCGGCCGATAAACGAGATGATCGCGGCCATCGCGCCTCTCCAGTTATGGCGGCCGTCGCCCGGCGTTGCGGCCAGGGCGCCGTGCGCCTCAATTCCAGTTCATCTGGTCTCGCGGTCGATCGTTCGGCCAATCGACCAAGGTCAACTCCTCGACCGCGGCCCGATGCGCCTCGTCGAAATGGCGATCCAGAGCGTTCAATGACAAGGGGGCGTCGCCAAGTTTTTGCTCCGATGCGAGCAGTCCCGTCATCGGCGATTGTAGCGCCGGCGCCCATTCGGCCGCATGGCGGAAGGTTTCGCGCGCGGCCGCATAGGCCTCCTCCCGGTATTGCGCCCAGCCCAGAACCGACAGGCATTCCGCGGACGACGCGACGGGCGCCGTCAGCGCTTCGATGCCGGCGACGTCCCGGTCGTGAAACACCGTGCGGGCCAGCAGCGCTCGCTCGTCCGTCGTCAGGAAATCGGATTTGGAGGCGATCGCCTTGTCGAGCGCCTTGGCGGCGCCGTTATTCGCGCCGTCGGCCCGCGCCACCGTGTATTCGAAGCAGGCGCGCCTGAGGTCGGTCGCATGGCCGCCCAACACGGGCTTGGTCGTCTTGGTGAAGAAGGTCAGCCCGGTTTCGGCGCCGACGGTTTCGGCGGCGAAATCGATGATGCGCAGCAGATACCGGTCGGCGTCCCCGGCCGCTTCGTGATAGCGGCAAAGGCGCGCGATGCTGCGCTGGGAGAACTGGGCGCCCGGGGCGAGCATGATGCAGAGGTCCCGGCGGCCGGTCAGGTCAGGCGCGGCGGTGCGACCGCTCGGCACGGCGCCAAAGTTCTGAATCTCGAGGATCAGCAGCAGTCGCTCCAGCTCGATGCGGTCCCGCACAAGGTCCGGGCCGTCCGGCAGGCGCGCCGGCGCCATGCGGCGGAGTTCGCTCGCGGCGAGCCGGTCGAGCAACGCGCCCGCGCGGGCGTCGTCGCCCGCGGCGAAGGCCTTCGCGACCTGGTCGAGCACCGCCGCGCCGGTGACCGCATGCAGCATCCGCACCGTGCCGCGCGGCGGCCCGCCGAGAAAGGCGTCCAGCGCGCCGGCCAGGCTGAGCCCGCTGACGGGGGCGCTCATAATCGCAAGGCGGGAGGAAACGCCTTTGGAGGCGGCCTTGATCGACGTCTTGAACGCGTCGACGACGCCGTCCTCCGCGCCCGCTTCCGGCAATGGCGCCTGCTTCGATTCGGCGCCCAGGCGTTTCAGCGCTTTGCGCCATTGCTTCGCCGTGTCCCCGGCCGTCACGCCGCCGTCGGAGCCCGCGAAGCCCGCTTCGTTCGCGACGAACGTCATCTCCGCCGGCGTCAACTGGAATACGCCGTCGCCTTCGGCCTTGGGCGCCTCCGCCGCGTCCACGTCGGCGCTTTCAAGCCGGAAGTACAGCGGCGCCTCGTCCTTCGCTTCGAATTCGGCTGTATAGTCCGTCGTATCCACGTCATGCCAGCGCACGCCCGCGACGCGGCCAGCCGGCGCGCGCATGTCAAACACGTCCGCATCGGCGATAGGCTTGCCGTTCAGCAGAATCTGGCACGGCTTGGCGGCGTCGGCGGGTTCCTCCTCGATCTCGAAGGTCAGGCCGCGCACGTCCTCCAGGGTCGGCGCATGGCGCCCGTTCACGGGATCGCGGATGCTGCGAATGTCGATCACGTGCTTGTCTTCAAGCGTGTTGAAATCGACTTTCGCGTAGGTCGCCGCCAGATAGTAGCGCAGCATGCGTTCGGTGGAGCTGACCAGGATCGCGCCCTTGTCGTGGTGCTGCTTCAGGCGGCGGAGGGCGGCGGCCGCGCCGGGCGTGAAATTGGCGGCGCCGAGCTGATTGCCGAGATGCTGGCCGTAAATGCAGTAGAGCCCTTGCTCCATCAGCCGGTCCAGGCGCGGCTGGCCAAGGGAGAACTCCAAGAGATAGGCCTGCCAGACGATGGACGCGGCCCAGCGGGAGCGGGAGCTGAAGATCGCGCCCTTGCGCAGCAGCAGGTCCAGGTCGCCGGCGTCGTGGTAGAGGGAGTTGTTGCGTTCGAACACCCAGACCTTGGAGCCGTCGGAAAGGGTCGCCTTGTGCAGGGGCTTGGTAGTCCCCTCGTTGTTCGAGTTCACGCCGCCGGTCCAGAAGAACCGGACGCCATACTGCAGTAACAAATCCGTGTGATAGCAAGGACTGCCCGGCGTGCTGCCATGGCGGTCGTCGCGGCCGTCCAGCGAGGTCGCGACATTCTGGTGATGCACGCTTCCGTGATTGCTCCACAGCTTGAATGCGATGTTCTCGCGATCCAGCATTTCGAGCGCCCGCTCGGCGTGCTCGCGCGTGAAATTCGTGCCGAAACGGCCGAAGGAATGCAGCGTGCTGAAGCGGCCGGCGCGGGCGTAGGCCGCCAATTCGTCGGCGTACCAGGTCGGGTTGGTCGGATCGTCGCCGTTCCAATAGCCGATATCCCGCGCTTCCATCTGCCGGGACGACCAGTTGCCGCCGCGATAGCACCAGAACGAATTGGCGAAATCGAGGCCCAGCCCCGGGCCGAGCGAGGTTTCGGCGTGGGTGTTCAGAAAGCGGTGCGTCTCCCGAAAGCGCAGCAGGCTGGTGCGGTCGATATCGCTCTCGATCGCGACCATCGCGCGGTAGGGATAAGGGAAACGTCGAGTTCGAAAGCCCATAGTCCAGGTGTTCTGTATCTACGTGTCGCGGCGAGGCCGCAGCGGCGATTCGCGCCCGGCTTGGAGCGGGCGAAGATAGAGAGGTTTAAACGCCCCCGCAATCGGTTGGGCGCGCCGCCGCCCGTTGTGTCGCCTGGAATGCGGCCGTTAAGCTGCGCCCGCCGCCCATCTGCCGAAAGACCCGTTGGCCATGCCTGAAACGCTGAAGCTCGCCGTCGTCACCGATATCCACCATGGCGACGACAAACTGACCAAGCGCGGCTCGGCCGCGCTCGGCCTGCTAGACGATTTCCTGCGCTTTTCGGGCGAATGGGGCGCGGACATGATCGTCGAGCTCGGCGATCGCATTTCGGATATCGACGTGGAGACGGACGCCCGCTTGGCGGCCGACGTGGCGGCCCGCTTCGTCGGCCTGAACACGCCCCACGCCCATGTGAACGGCAACCACGACCTCGCGTTCCTGGGAGAAGCGGCGAACGCGGACCTGCTGGGGCCGGACCTCGTCAGCCGTTCGGTCGAGATAAAGGGCTGGCGGCTGATCTTCTGGGTGGCGGACGCCTACATTCCGGGCGCGACGCCGTTTTCGCTGAGGCCGTCGGACCTGGAGTGGCTGGCGGCGGAGCTGCCGAAAAGCGACGCGCCGACGGTGGTCTTCACCCATGTGCCGCTCGGCGAAGGCTCGATGGTCGGGAACTATTGGTTCCAGAACAATCCGGCCTTCGCGCGCTATCCGAACGCCGCGGCGGCGCGGGCGCTGATCGAAGCCCACGGCCATGTGGCGCTGTGCGTCGCCGGCCATGTGCATTGGAATTCGCTCCATCGGGTGAACGCCATCCCGCACATCACCATCCAGTCGCTGACTGAAAGCTTCGCGACGTCGGGAGAGGCGGCCGGCGCCTGGGCGACGCTGGAGCTCGGCGAGGATATCCGCTGGCGCACTTTCGGCCGCGACCCGGTCGAGATGGTCCTGCCGCTCCGCCGACCCGGCGAGCATTGGCCGGCGCCGCTCGGGCCGTTCGCCCGCCGGCGCGGCGCGCCCGGCGCGCGGCCCTCGGTCGCGCGGGGCGAGGTGAAGGCGATCCTGTTCGACCTGGACGGCGTGCTCTACCGGGACGATGCGCCCGTCGAGCATGCGCGCGAATTCTTCGACTGGGCGAAAGGCGCGGGGATCGCGCTCGCGGCGCTCACCAACAACGCCGCGCGCTCCGCGGCCGACTATGCCGCCAAACTGGGCGCCATGGGCTATGACCTGCCGGCCGAACGCATCGTCACCGCCGGCATGGCGACGGCGGACTGGCTCGCCCGACGCACGCCCGGCGCGCGGGCGCACGCCGTCGGCCCAGCGGCGCTCGCGGCCGAGCTCGCGGCCGTGGGCTGCGTCGAGGCGGGCGACGGCGCGGACTATGTCGTGGCCGGGATCGCGCCGGAAACCACCATCTCGGATCTTTCGCGCGCGACGCGGTTGTTGCGCGCCGGCGCCAAGCTGGTGATGACGAACCCGGACCGGACCCACCCCACGCCCGCCGGTTACGCCCCGGAAGCGGGCGCGGTGCAGGCCTTCCTGGAGGCGTCGGGCGGCGTGAAGGCAAGCGTGATCGGCAAGCCCAACCGCTACATCTTCGACCTGGCGCTAGCGCGCATCGGCGCCGCGCCCGAGACGACGCTGATGATCGGCGACACGCCGGAGACGGACATTCTGGGCGGCGGCCGGGCCGGCATGCCGACGGCGCTGGTGGAGACCGGCAATCCGACCGACCGCGCGACGGAATTCCAGCCGACCTTCCATGTCGAACATCTGGGCGAACTGCGCGCCCTGCTGTCCGAATAGCTGGGCGGCGTCAGCCGCCGGCGGGCTTCGCCTGCTTCAGCGGGTTCTCGACCTTCCCCTCCGGCTCGATCTCGACCTGCAGGTTTTCCAAGAGCCCGGCGATCATGTTGTAGAAGCCGATGGTGAGCAGCAATTCCGTCAACTCCCGATGGCTGAAGGTTTCCGTCGCGGCGGCGAACGACGCCTCGGACATGCGCACATTCGCCAGCACCTCGTCGACGATGCGGAGCGCTAACTTCTGCCGGTCGTCGAACACGTCGGAGGCGGCGCCTTCGGGCACGGCGTCGATCTGCGCTTCGGTCATGCCCATTTTGCGGCCGACGATGCGGTGCTGATGCACCTCGTAGGTCGAGCCCGTCACGTGGCCGACGCGCAGGATCACGATCTCTCGCAGCACGTCGTCGAGTTCGCCCTTGAAAAGCAGCGCGTTGCCGAGCCGCATGAACGGCCGCACCGCCGTCTCGGCGTGGGCCATCATGTGGAACACGTTGATCATCGGGTCGATGCGCCGCATGAAGGCGCCGACGTCGGGGTCCAGCGTATCGAGATCGGGATAGGGAATGCGCGCCATGTCGGGCTCCGGCCGGTTGGGTAAGCGTGAGCCGGAAGCCTAGCCGCCCGACTTGGGCCGGGAAAGCGCCCGCCCGATCACGCCCGCCAGGATCACGACCATGAAGATGCGGCCCATGTGATGCACCGCCACGAAGGGCGCCTCGATGCCGAGCGCCAAGGCGATAAGGCTCATTTCGGCGAAGCCGCCCGGCGAATAGGCCAGGTGCACGGCGCGAAAATCCAGATCGAGCGCCGTCGCCACTCCTAGCGCCACCAATGCGGCCAGCAGCAGCACGCCGATGGTCGAGGCCGCGCCGAGCGCCATCGGCCGCACGAGCTCGTGCGGTTTGGCGCCCGCGAAGCGCGCGCCGGCGCCGGCGCCGATCACCACCTGGGCGAACGCCACCATTTCAGAGGGCGGCCGCGCTTCCGTCAGCCCGGCGGCGTGGATGGCGGCGCTTGCGAACATGGAGCCGCACATCTGCCAGGCCGGAAGTTTGAGCAGCTTGGCGATCAACGCCCCGCCGAGCCCGGCCGCCGCCAGCAGCGCCATTTCCGAAAGGTCGGAATCGATCAATCGGCCGCCGCCGCCCAGGTCCGGCGGCGGCACATAGCCTTCGATCAGCGCATAGGCCGGCGGCACGAAGGCCATCACCATGACGATCCGCGTCGCGTGGACCAGCACGATCGTGCGCTCGTCGGCGCCGAGAGACGGGCCGAGGATCGCCATTTCGCCGAGCCCGCCGGGCGTCGCGCAGAAAAGGGCGGTGTTGCGGTCGAACCCGCCGAACCGGCGATAGAACCAGGCGACCAGCGCCGTCGTCGCGCCGACGAACGCCACCATGCCGGCGAAACTGCCGCCCCAGAGCACGATGTGCTCCAGGGTCTCCGGCCGGAACGCCGCGCCCAGCATGACGCCGAGCACGATGATCCAGATACGGCGAAACATCTGCGGCATGAAAAGGGGGGCGCCGGCCATGGAGGCGACCATCGTCGTCGCCAGCGCGCCGAGCATCCAGGGCAGGGGCGTGCCGAGCCGGGCGAACGCCCAGCCGCCGCAGCCGCCGATGGCCAGCGTCAGCGCAAGGCGCGCGGCCTGCCGACCTCTCTGCCGGGTCAACTCTGGAACTGTTCTTTCAGGACACGCTCTTCCAAATCATGCTCCGGATCGAACAGCATCTTGAAACAGATATCGGCGTCTTCACGTATCTCGACACGGGTGACGTCACGGGCCTCGGTATAGTCGGCGACCGCCAGCACTGGCCGCTTTTCCGGCTCCAGCACCTCGAAGACGACCTCCGCATCCCTGGGCAGCAAGGCGCCGCCCCAACGGCGGGGCCGGAACGCGCTGATCGGCGTCAGGCACAGGATGCCGGCATTTAACGGTACGACTGGGCCGTGCGCCGAAAGATTGTAGGCGGTGCTGCCAGCCGGCGTCGCCACCAGCACGCCGTCGCAGATCAGTTCCGGCAGGCGCACCACGCCGTCGACGATGATCCTGATCTTGGCGCTCTGGCGCGTCTCCCGCAGCAGCGACACCTCGTTGATAGCGTGGCCGTGCACGACCGTGCCGTCATAGATTGTCGCATTCATCATCAGGGGATTCAGGTCCACCGGCTTCGCTTGGGCGATCCGCGCGGGCAGGTCGTCCTCGTTGAAGCTGTTCATCAGGAAGCCGACGGTGCCGCGATGCATGCCGAAGATCGGCTTGCCGTGGTCCTTATGCGCATGCAGCGTCTCAAGCATGAAGCCGTCGCCGCCAAGAGCTACGATTACGTCCGCGGCCTCCGGGGCGACATTGGCATAGCGCCGCTTCAGCTCCTTCAGCCCTCGCTGGGCAGACGGCGCCATCGAGGCGACGAACGCCAGGCGCAGATTGCCAACTTCCGACATTTGCTTCGGTTCCCCCCGGTCCCGGAATGGTTCGGCGGCGCGGCCGTCAGCCGCCGGTTACGCTCATATGTCGGCCGACCGACTGCGCGCCCTGTCGCCGGTCGATGACGAAGTCATGGCCCTTTGGCTTGCGGGCGATGGCGTCTAGGATGGCCGCGCGCAGTTCGGCGTCGTCGGCGCTGGCCCGCAGCGGCTCCCTGAGGTCCGCCGCATCGTCCTGGCCCAGGCACATGTAGAGCGTGCCGGTGCAGGTCAGCCGCACCCGATTGCAGCCTTCGCAGAAGTTATGGGTAAGGGGCGTAATGAAGCCCAGGCGCTGGCCGGTCTCTTTCACGTCGAAATAGCGGGCCGGGCCGCCAGTGCGATAGGGGCTTTCTTCCAGCGTGTACTTCGTCGCGAGGCGGCTGCGCACCAGGCTGAGTGGCAGATATTGGTCAAGCCGCTCCTCGCCGCCGATATCGCCCATGGGCATCACTTCAATGAGGGTGAGGTCGAAGCCCTCGGCGCCGCACCAGGCGAGCATCCGTTCGATCTCGTCCTCGTTTACGCCTTTCAGCGCGACGGCGTTGATCTTGACCGCGAGGCCCGCCCGCTTCGCCGCCTCAAGCCCCTGGAGCACCTGCTCCAGCCGGCCCCAGCGGGTGATGTCCTTGAACTTGGCGGCGTCGAGCGTGTCCAGGGATACGTTCACCCGGCGCACGCCGGCGTCGACCAGGGGCTCGGCGAAGCGCGCGAGCTGGCTGCCGTTCGTCGTCAGCGTCAGTTCGTCGAGGCGGCCTTCGTCGATCAAGCCGCCCAGATTGCGGATCAGCTCCATCACGTTTCGTCGCACCAGCGGCTCGCCGCCCGTCAGGCGCAGCTTGCGCACGCCCATATCGACGAAGGTGCGGCATACGCGCTCCAGCTCCTCCAGCGTCAGCAGGTCGCGCTTCGGCAGGAAGCTCATATGCTCCGACATGCAGTAGACGCAGCGGAAGTCGCAACGGTCTGTCACGGAGACGCGCAGATAGGTTACGGCGCGGCCGAACGGGTCGACCATCGGCTCGATATGTGGGGAAGTCTGCAATGTTTTCATCGCTCGTTTACGCCTCGGGCGCCTGTTGGCGCTAATAAACCACGTAATAGGTGATATCGCCACCAAGTCGGGCGACGGCAAGAGGGTCTATTGGCGAATTTGGCGAATGCGCGCGTTTTCGGGGTCGTGCTCGCGGGCGGCGGCGGCAGCCGGCTCGGCGGCGCGAACAAGGCGGCGCTGATGGTCGGCGGCCGGCCGATGCTGGCGCGGGCGCGCGCCGCCCTGGCGCCGGCCTCCCGGATCGCCGTCGCGGGCGGCCGCCGGGTCGACGCCGGCCTCGCCGGCGATCTGGAACGGCTCGCGGATCCCGTGGTTGACGCCGGCCCGCTCGCCGGCCTCGCCGCGGGCCTCGCCTGGGCCGAGGCGGGCGGCGCCGCATGGCTGTTGTCCGCGCCCGTGGACGCGCCGTTCCTGGCGCCGGGCGTCTTCGAGCGGCTGCTCGCCGCCACGCCCGGCGACGACGTGGACGCCGTTCTGGCGGAAGCGGGCGGCCGGACCCAGTGGCTGACCGCCGCCTGGCGGCCGCGGCTCGCCGCCGCGGCGCTGGCGGCGCTCGCCGGGGACGACCTGTCGATCGCCCGTTTCGCGCGCGGCTGCGCCGTCGAAACCGTCGCCATCTCCGGCCCGCCGGAGCAATTTTTGAACGTCAATGCGCCTGCCGACCTCGAAGCGGCGGCGGCGCATGCTGAAACCGAAGCAAAGGAAGCGTGATCCATGAATGACGCAGTCGCCACCAAGCTCCTGGAAGCCGTCGTCGCGCGCCTCTGCCATGATCTGATCGGCCCCGTGGGCGCCGTGCACAACGGCGTCGAACTCGCCGAGGAAAGCGATACGCAGGCCGAGGCCCAGGAAATGATCGCCATGGTGAAGGAAAGCGCCGTGCAGGCTTGGGGCCGGCTGGCGTTCTTTCGCGCCGCCTTCGGCTCCGGCGGCGGCCAGGATTCCTGGTCCGGCAAGGAAATCCTGGACCTGTTGACCCGCGGCCTCGCCACCAAACGCCTCAGCTTCGCCGTTTCCGGCCTCCTGGAAGACCCGGAGGCGGAGATTAGCCTCCAGCACGCGCGGATCGCTTTCGGGCTCGCCATGGGCGCGGCGGACAGCCTGCCGCGCGGCGGCGTCGTCACCGTCGTCGCGTCGGGGAACGCCGCTTCGCCGGCGGTCTCGGCCGTGGGCGAAGGCGACCGTGCGGAGATTCGGGACGAGATCGAAGCCGCGCTCGCTGGCGGTCCGCCGGAACCGCGCGCCGCCCACGTCCATCTTCTGAACGCGCGGGTCGCCTCGATGGGCCTCTCCGTCTCGGTCGAAGCCGACGACGGCCGGACCACCTGGAAGGCCGCTTAAGGGCGCCATCCGCCGACTTTCGTTGAAGCCCCGCCCCGCGCTCTCTATGCTCGCGGCCCTGTTCGGCGCCCTGGGGCGTTGGAGGGCGACGACATGGATAGAGCGGAGCTGCAGCTGAAGCGCCGGAAGGCGCGGGACCGGTCCCTCGTTCTGCTGCTGGTCGGGGCGTTTCTGCTGCTGCCGCCGGGCGCGGTCCTGTTCCAGCTTGACGTCTGGGTGTTCGGCGCGCCGTTCACGCTGGTCTATCTCTTTTTCGTCTGGGCTTGCCTGATCGCCGGCGCCGCCTTGCTGGCGCGCCGCCTGCTGGACAGCGACGAGACATGATCTCGACCGACCTCCTGCTGCTGGTCTGCATCGGCTATGTGGCGCTGCTGTTTCTGATCGCCTTCGTCGTCGATCGCCGCACCCAGGCGGGGCGCATGCGCTGGCTTTCGTCGCCGGTCATCTACACGCTCTCGATTTCGATCTATTGCACGTCCTGGACGTTCTACGGCGCGGTCGGCTCCGCCGCGCGCAACGGCCTGGAGTTCATCACAATCTATCTGGGGCCGACCCTGGTTTTCGTCGGCTGGTGGTGGCTTCTAAGAAAGCTTGTGCGCATCGCGCGGGCGAACCGCATCACCTCCATCGCGGACCTGATTTCATCGCGCTACGGCAAGAGCACCAGCCTCGCCGTGCTGGCGACGGTCATCGCGGTGATGGCGACGACCCCGTATATCGCCTTGCAGCTTCAGTCCGTGACGCTGTCCTACCAGGTCGTCGCCGGAACGGGCGACCCGGCCGAAACCGCTTTTCTGATCGCCGCCGGCATGGCGTTGTTCGCGATCCTGTTCGGCACCCGCAATGTGGATGTGAACGAGCGGCATCACGGCGTCGTCGCCGCCATCGCGATCGAGGCGATCGTGAAGCTGGTGGCGCTGATCGCCGTCGGCGTGTTCGCGATCTGGGGCCTCGCCGGCGGGCTGGAGAAGGTGTTCGAGAACGTTCCGGTCGAGATGATCTACGGTCGGAACGATATCTTCGGGCCCCGGTGGGCGGCGCTGACGTTCCTCTCCGCCACCGCGATCATCTGCCTGCCCCGGCAGTTTCACGTCACCGTCGTCGAGAACATCGACGAGCGGCATCTGGCGACCGCCTCCTGGCTGTTTCCGCTCTATCTGTTCGGCATGTCGCTCTTCATCGCGCCGATCGCGATCGTCGGCCTGAACAGCCTGCCCATCGACGCGAACCCGGACCTCTACGTCCTCACGCTGCCGCTTTCGACCGGGCGGGACGAATTGGCCCTGCTCGCCTTTCTCGGCGGATTTTCCTCCGCCACGTCCATGGTCATCGTCGCCGCCATCGCCGTCTCAACCATGATCTCGAACCACATCGTCGTGCCGGTGGCGCTTCGCTTCCTGTCGGCGGGGCGGGAGGTGAGCGGCGACGTTCGGAAACTGCTGCTGACCTCGCGCCGCGTCTGCATCGCCCTCATCCTGGGCCTTGGCTTTCTCTATTACCGGCTGAGCGGCGGCTCGGACGCGCTGGCGGCGATCGGGCTCATCGCCTTCGCCGGCGTCGCCCAGTTTCTGCCGAGCCTTTTCGGCGCCTTGTTCTGGCGAGGGGCGACCCGGGCCGGCGCGCTTGCGGGCATGGGCGCCGGCTTTCTGCTCTGGGCCTATACGCTGTTCCTGCCGAGCTTCGGCGGCGGCTTCCTGCTGGGGCCGGAAACCCTGGAGTTCGGGCCTTTCGGCATCGCCGCGCTCCGGCCCCAGGCGATGCTCGGGCTTGTCGGCGTCGATCCGCTCGCCCACGCGCTCGCCGTCAGCCTCGGCTGCAACGTATTCCTGTTCATGACGATCTCTTGCCTGACGGAAGCGAAGCCGTTGGAGCGCTTGCAGATCACCCAGTTCGTCGACGTATTCCGCACCCAAGGCGGCGAGGCGCGGGCGTTCGCGCCCGGCGCGGCGACGGCGGAGGACCTGTTCATCCTGGCCCAGCGCATCCTGGGGACGGATCGCGCCCGCCGTCTATTCGATTCGATTGCGCGAGGCCAGGGACGGCGGGCAGGCCTGCCCCTGCCGACGGACCGCATGATCGGACAGGTCGAGCGCGTGCTCGCGGGCTCCGTCGGCGCCGCTTCCGCTCACGCCATGGTCGGCCGGATCGCGGGCCAGGGCGCCATCGGCATGACCGAGCTGATCGACATCGCCGACGAAGCCCAGCGCCTGATCGAAACCACGCGCCAGCTTTCAGAGAAGTCGGCGGAGCTGGAGGAAACGGCGGAGCAGCTCACCCAGGCGAACGAGCGTCTGCGCCTGCTGGACGCTCAGAAGGACGAATTCCTTAGCCAGGTCAGCCACGAACTTCGCACGCCGATGACCTCGATCCGGTCGTTCTCGGAAATCCTGCTGGACTCGAACCCGGTTTCGGAGGCGGATCGGCGGCGCTTCGTCGACATCATCAACCAGGAAAGTCAGCGTTTGACCCGGCTGCTCGATGAAATCCTCGACATCAGCCGGCTGGAGGCCGGCGTCGGCGACCTCGCCATCGAGCCGGTGAACGTGCTGGCCTCGATCCGCGCGGCCCTGGATACCGTGTCGCCCATCGCCCGGAGCGCCGAGGTCGAGATCGACGTCGTCGCGGCGGAGGCCCACGCGGCCATCGCCGTCGCCGCCCAGGGGGATCGCCTCCGCCAGGCGCTGATCAACCTGCTCGGCAACGCCATCAAGTATAATCAGGCCGCCCAGCCGACCATCCAAGTGCGCCTCGGCGTCGAAGGTCCTCATGTCATCGTCGACGTGCAGGACAATGGCGGCGGCGTGACGGCGGCCGAGGCCGAGACGATCTTCGATAAGTTCGCTCGGGGCGAACGGGCCAGCCGCGAACGGGGCGCCGGCCTCGGCCTGCCGATCAGCCGCGCCATCATGCGCGCCATGGGCGGCGACCTGACGGTCGAGTTCGACGCCGTAGGCGCCAGCTTCTTCCGCCTCCGCCTCGCCCCCTACGACGCCGCTGACTAGACGGACCCCGGCAATTCCCGTTCAATCCGAGCGGGAAGAAACGCAAAAACCGCCAGTTCGCAATTCAATAGAGCGCGGGCCGCGCCATCTGGGCGCGCCGTCCTGGAACCGCCGCCATGCCGCCATCCGCCTCCCGGCCCGTCTACGGCATTCTGATGATGCTGTTCTCCATGAGCTGCATCGGCATCGTCGACGCCATGGGCAAGCGGGTGATGCAGAACCTGCCGCAGCTCGAGGTCGTGGGCGTCTATTTCCTGTTTATCTGGCTGCTGGCTGTGGCCTTGGCGTTCCTGAAGGGCGTCCGGCCGCGCGCGCTGGTCCGTTCCCAGGCGCCCGGCCTGCAGGCGCTGAGGGGCCTCATGCTGGTGGCGTCGCTTTCGATGCTGTTCATCGCCCTGAAGCACCTGCCGCTCGCCGAGGCGACCGTGATCAGCTTCACCTCGCCGCTCTGGATCGTCGCCTTTTCGGCGCTGCTGCTGAAGGAGCCGACGGGCTGGCGGCGCTGGGCGGCGGTCGTCGTCGGCATGATCGGCGCCGCGATCGTCATGCGGCCGGGCACGGCCATCTTTCAATGGCTTGCCCTGCTGCCGCTGATCGGCGCCATCTTCTTCGCCTTCTATCAGCTCATCACGCGGATGCTCGGCGGCCGCGACAGCTTCGAAACGACCATGTTCTACAGTTTCGCCACCGCCGCGACCGTCGTGCTGATCGTCGCCGCGCTGACGGGCTGGTCCTGGCCGACGCCGGAGGAATGGGGGCGGCTGGCGTTGATGGGCGCGCTCGGGTTCCTCGCACATTTCACCATGCTGCAAAGCCTCGCCGTCGCGGACGCCTCCCTGGTGGCGCCCTTCAACTATGTGCGGGTGCTTTGGGCGATCGGGCTCGGCTATCTCTGGTTCGGGGAGACGCCGGGGCCATGGACGTTCCTGGGCGGCGGCGTGGTGATCGCATCCGGCCTCTATGTGCTCTGGCGGGAGACGCGCCTCAGGCGGACGGGGTAGCGATCCAAAATTTAATTGCTCATTTCGATAATTCTAGTATTATCGAGATATGAGAGATCATCGCCACTCAGACGCCATCCGGCCGCCGACCATCGAGGAGGCCGCGCAGGCGTTCGCCGCCATCGGCTCCGAGCCCCGTTTGCAGGCGCTGCGCCTCTTGGTGCGCGCCGGCCCGACAGGCCTCACCGTCGGCGAAGTGCGGGACGCGCTCGGCATCGGCGCGTCGACCTGCACCCATCATCTGCGCTTCCTGGCGGCCGCCGGCCTCGTGGAGCAGACCCGCAAGGGCCGCCACATCGCCTGCTGCGCCGCCTTCGAGCGGATCGAGGCCCTGGCGGAATATCTCGTGACCGAATGCTGTGTCGACGCAGCCGCCAATGAGGAGATCGCGTCATGACGGAAATGGTGATGTCGGCCCTGCGCCGGGCGGGACTGCCTGGCGGCTTGCCGAAGCTGGACCGCGTCTGGCTGACGATCCTCGGCATTCTGGCGCTGGTCGCTCTGTTCGACCCGGCCGGCCTGACGGACCGGATCGCATTCGCCATAGGCGCCCTGCTGCACACGCTGCCTTATGTGCTGTTCGCCTGCCTGCTGATCGGCGGCCTCGCCGCCACGGGCGCCCAGGGCGTGATCGCCAAGGCGTTCGAAGGGCGGGAAGTCCGCATGATTTTCGCCGCCGCCATCTTCGGCGGCCTGGCGCCGTTCTGTTCCTGCGAGGTGATCCCGCTGGTCGCGGCGTTGCTTGCGGCGGGCGCGCCTCTCCCCGCCGTGATGGCGTTCTGGCTCGCCTCGCCGGTGATCGACCCGCCGACCGTGGTGATCACCGCGGCCGCGCTCGGCTGGCCATTCGCCATCGCCAAGGCCATGGCCGCGGTCGGCATCGGCCTCGCGGGCGGATTCGCGCTGAAGGCGTTGACGGCATCCGGCGGTTTCGCCGAGCCGTTGCGGCCGCGCGAGGCGGCGGGCGGGTGTTGCGGCTGCGGGCCGTCGCCGCTCGGCCAGAAGCCGGTCTGGCGCTTCTGGGAGGACCCGGACCGTCGCCGCACCTTCGGCGCCGAAGCGCTCTCGAACCTGTTCTTCCTGGTGAAGTGGATGAGCTTCGCCTACCTGCTCGAAGCCCTGATGGTCGCCTACGTGCCGGCCGAAGCCATTGCCGGCGTGGTCGGCGGGGAGGGGCTCGGCGCCATCGTCGTCGGCGCGCTCGCCGGCACGCCCGCCTATCTGAACGGCTACGCGGCGCCGCCGCTGGTCGCGGGCCTGATCGGCCAGGGCATGAGCGTCGGCGCCGCGATGGCGTTCATCCTGGCCGGCGCGATGACGTGCATCCCTGCCATGGCCGCCGTCTGGGCGCTGGTGAAGCCGCAGGTGTTCGCCGCCTACCTCGCTTTCGCCTTCCTCGGCGCCATCGTCGTCGGCGCAATCTACGCCGCGACGGGCTTCGGCGTCGGCTGAAGCGGCGTCCGCCGGGCGCGCATTGTCGCTGGACCTATGATCGCCGGCGGGTTCAAATGCCCGCACGATGCCTAAGCGAACGTCGAGGCCGACGTCATGCGCTTCATACTGATCCTGATAATCGCCGTTCCCGCTTTAATGGCGTTCCGCACGCTAGGCCTTTTTCGGGACTGGATCATGCTGCGGCGCTGGTCCCGCCAGGGCGTTGCCTATGGCGAGCCCGCGCCGGCGTTGACCGAACCCATCGCGCCCGGAACCGGGCCAGCGGCGGCGACGGCGGAAGCCTGGCGAAAACTGGTCGCCTCCGCGCTCTCGACAGCCGCCGCCGCCTGCTTCGCCCTGGCGGGCGGTCTCGCCGTCGCCTGGATGGCGGGCCTGGTTTAGCTCGGACTAGGGCGCGTCCTGTCCCGTTGCTATAACGCCGCCCTCTGGGGATTGGGGGATGAGCCATGAAAATCGTCGGCGTCGAAACCGTACTGTCGGAAGCTTATCCGAATTGCGTCTGGCTGCGGCTGGAGACGGACGAGGGCCTGGTCGGGCTCGGGGAGACGTTTCGCAATCCGCGCGCCACCGTCGCCTATATCCACGAGACCGTCGCGCCCTATTTGCTCGGCCAGGATCCGCGCGCGCCGGAACTGCATCGGAATGCGTTGCTGCGCAGCGTCGGCAATCGGTTCAACGGCTTTCCGACCCGCTCGGTGGAAGTTCGCGGCAATTCGGCGGCGGACATCGCGCTCTGGGACCTGGCGGCGAAAGCGATGGACGCGCCGCTCTATCGCCTGCTCGGCGGCCCGGCGCATGAAAGCCTGCCCGTCTACAACACCTGCGCCAGCGACGGCTACAATCTGTCGGCGCGTGTCATCGGCGACAGCCGGGCGGCCGGCGAAGGCGAGGACGATCTCGCCCGGCAGATCAGCGACCCGGGCGGCTTGGCCCGTTCGCTGCTGGACGAAGGCATAACGGGCATGAAGATCTGGCCGTTCGACCGCTTCGCCGCGCGCCATGACGGCTGGCGGATCGAACGGGCGGACCTGGAGGAGGCGACGGGCGTCGTCGCCGCCATTCGCGACGCCGTCGGCGGCGAGATCGAGATCATGCTGGAATATCACGGCCTCTGGCGCCTTTCCGCTGCGCTCGATATCGCGGAGGAGCTCGCGCCCTATCGCATCTTCTGGCACGAAGACCCGATCGGCCTGGACAATGTGGCCGACCTGGCGCGCTACCGTCAGGAAACCGGCGGCCGCGTCGCCGCCAGCGAAAACCTCGGCACGACCCGCTGGCTCCGGGACGCGCTCGTCGCAGGCGCGGTCGATGTGGTGCAGTTCGATATGGGCTGGGTCGGAGGCCTCTCGGAAGGCCGGCGCATCGCCGCGATGGCCGAAGCGTTCGACCGCCCCATAGCGCCCCATGACTGCGTCGGCCCGATCCTGTTCGCCGCCGACTGCCATCTGGCGTTCGCCAGCCCCAACACCCTCACCCAGGAAATCGTCCGGGCCTATCTCTCCGGCTGGTATGCGGATATCGCGACGGGCCTGCCCCTAGTCGCCGACGGCAGCCTGTCGCTTCCCGCCGGCCCCGGACACGGCGCGGAGCTCCGGCCGGACTTCCTGGCGGGCGAGGGGATCGCCCGCCAGGCGACCCGCCTCTGAAGTTCCGCCCCTAAGTTCAGGCGTTCGCCAGCATCGCCGCGATTTCGTCCTTTAGCGCGAGACGGCGCTTGCGGGCGATCTCTTCCGTCGCTTCGTCGACCGCTTCGACGCGGGTCTCCATCCGGTGCACCTCGCGGTTCACGTCGTGATAGGCGTCGGCGAGCTTGGCGAAGTGGGCGTTGTTCAGCCGGAGTTCGTGTATCCGGTCCTTGTGTTCGGGAAACTCGTCCGCGAGTTCGTGGGGGGTATGGGTCATGGTCGGCCTCTCTGTCGTCCGTTTGGCGTTCTGCGCTCAAGTATGCGCGCCCTCCCCCCTAGCGGTTTGATATGAGTCAAGGTTTCGCCGATGACAAGCGGCGCTCGATCGGGTTACGGTCCGCCATCCAAGCGGAATTCCGAACCGGGGGAACGACATGAAGACCAGAGCAGCGGTGGCGTTTGAGGCGGGCAAGCCTTTGGAGATCGTCGAGGTCGATCTGGAGGGTCCCAAGGCGGGCGAGGTTCTGGTCGAAATCAAGGCGACGGGCGTCTGCCATACGGACGAGTTCACGCTGTCCGGCTCGGACCCGGAGGGCGCATTCCCGGCCATCCTCGGCCATGAGGGCGCCGGCGTCGTCGTCGAGGTCGGCCCCGGCGTCTCCACGTTGAAGCCGGGCGATCACGTCATTCCGCTCTACACGCCGGAATGCCGAACCTGCGAATACTGCCTGAACCCCAAGACCAATCTCTGCGTTTCAATTCGCTCGACCCAGGGCCAGGGCGTCATGCCGGACGGCACCAGCCGCTTCACCTACAAGGGTGAGAAGGTGCTGCACTACATGGGCACCTCCACTTTCTCGAACTACACCGTCCTGCCGGAGATCGCGCTCGCCAAGGTTCGCCCCGACGCGCCGTTCGACAAGATCTGTTATATCGGCTGCGGCGTGACGACCGGTCTCGGCGCGGTCATGTTCACGGCCAAGGTGGAGCCGCTTTCCCGCGCGATCGTCTTCGGTCTGGGCGGGATCGGCCTCAATGTGATCCAGGGCCTGAAGATGGTCGGCGCGCGCCAGATCGTCGGCGTCGATCTGAACGAGAGCAAGGTCGCCCTCGCCACCCAGTTCGGCATGACCGATTTCGTGAACCCCTCGAAGATCGATGGCGATCTTGTCGGGCATCTGGTCGAGGTGACCGGCGGCGGCGCCGACTACACGTTCGAGTGCATCGGCAATGTCGAGGTCATGCGCGCCGCGCTCGAATCGGCCCATCGCGGCTGGGGCGAGAGCATCATCATCGGCGTGGCGCCGGCCGGGGCGGAGATCGCGACGCGGCCGTTCCAGCTCGTGACCGGTCGGTCCTGGCGCGGCACGGCCTTCGGCGGCGCGCGCGGCCGCACCGACGTGCCGAAGATCGTGGACCTCTACATGGAGGGCAAGGTCTCCATCGATCCGCTGATCACCCACACCATGCCGCTCGAAAACATCAACGACGCCTTCGATCTGATGCACAAAGGCGAATCGATCCGCAGCGTCGTGGTCTACTGACGCCCGCCAGCTTCGCCGCCTGCGGCTTGCTTATCTAGGCGCAGGCGGCGACCAGGGCGGACATGTCCGGCGCCTTGTCGAAGTCGCGGACGGCTTCGATGGCCGCCTCCGTCTTCTCTTCGCCGATGACCGGGGCGGCGCAGCTGCGGAATTTCGCCGTCAGCTTCCGCCACTGGTCCGGCAGGTCCGTGGCCGGCACGCCCGCGTCGTAGGTCTGCCGATAGGCGGCGCCGTCCCGGGCGAAAACAGCGACCTCGGCGACCTTCATCGGCATTTCAGGCGTCGGACGCAGCGTCGTCCGCGCGGCCAGGTCGACGAGCGCCGGCGCGTGCACGTTCGCGTCGCTATAGGTCTCCGTCCGCGCCGTATCCTCGCCCGCGAGCGCCAAGGCCGCGCAGAAGTTCAGGCTGAACTTCCCTTCCAGGCCCGTCGTCGGCGTTTCGATGCCGCAGATGTTCAGATACTCGTTCTGGACGGCGACCTCGACCCGCTCCACGTCTTTCGCGGTCAGGCCCGACTGGGCGCGGATGGCGTTGATCGCCTCGATGGTCGCGTGCACGCCGTGGCAGGCGGCGTGATATTTGAACAGAACGTCGTCGATCTCCAGGCGCTCGCCGAGGCCGGCGAGCGCGGCGGCGATGTTGACGCCGTCGCTCTGGGTGTCGCCGAATCCAAGCGGCCGTTCCAGCACGTCGGGGCGGGACGTGAAGCCGCGCGCGACCAGCTGGGCGGCGAACAGGCCGTGATAGGCGGCCTTGCCTGCATGCAGCGGTTTGCACATCGTGCCGAACATCGACCGCAGGCCGGCGGCCTGGGTGCCGGCGACGCCCATGGCGAGCGCGCAGTTTTCGGCGTCGAAACCCATCATGTGAGCGGCGCCCACGGCGGCCCCGAACGAGCCGTTGGTGGCGGTCGAGTGCCAGCCGCGCTCATAGTGGCTGTCGCCCATGAACACATTGATCCGGCATTCCGCCTCGATGCCGGCGACGAGCGCCGCGATGACGTCCCGTCCGCTCTGGCCGTTCATTTCGGCCAGGGCCAGGATCACGGGCGCGACCGGCGCCGTCGGGTGGCCGTGCAGACGCTCCTGCACGTCGTCGAAGTCGAGCGCGTGCGACGAGCTTCCGTTGATGAGCGCGGCCTGGGCCAAGCTGACCTTGCGCCCGTCGCCGAAGATCGTCGCCTGGGGCGCGCCGCCGTCGAACGCCGCCTGCTCCAGCAGGATCTGCGTCAGGGATTCCGGCTGGCCGGCGATCGCGACGCCAAGCCAGTCCAGCAGGCAATGCTTCGCCACCTCGACCGAGCGCTCGGGCAGGGCCTCGAACTTGAGCTCCATGGCGAACGCGGCGAGCGGGCCCGTGATTTCCTGATCCGCGCTCGGCATTGTATCGGGCATATGCTTCCCTCCTGGCCGACGTCAGGTCGGCGTTTCAGGCTATTACGGCCTCAAGGATCGCGTTTCGGCCGTTTCGCCATGCGCGCCCGGCGGCGGTCGCCTTCGGCCAACAGGTCCGCCGGGTCCTTGTCGTCGATGCGATTGTAGACCAGGCGCCAGTCAGGGTCGCCGGCCCATTCGACCGACGCCCGTTCGGTCGTATTCGGCCGCGTCGCCGTTTCGAGCATGCGCACGCCCTGCTCGACCACCCGCAACTGCGCCGCCGGGTCATCGGGCGGGCCGCAGGGATTGCCGAGCGGGAAGTCGACGAACAGGAAACGCGGCACGCCGCAATGCTCGACGATATCCCTGGCGGAACCGAGCACGACAGTCGGTACGCCGTTCTCCTCAAGATGCCGCGCGACCAGACTCACGGTCTGGTGGCAGACGGGTCAAAGAGGGGCCAGAACCGCGGCGTCCGCGCCGTCGGCCAGAACGCGCTTAAGGATGGCCGGGGCGTCGGCGCCGTTCGTCCGGCGGTGGCTGTATTCGGTCGGCACGCTGTGGAAGCGGTCCGTCAGTCCGCCGATCACGCCCTGTTCCGCGAGCGCCTGCATCGTCTTGATCGGCAGATAGGTCTCCCGGTCTCGGGTGTGGGTCGATTCCTTGTCCCAGGCGAGGTTCCGGTTATCGAGCCCGGCCGGGGCGGTCGCGATGTCGCCGGACCAGACGCGCCTCGGCGGCGGATTGTCGTCGCTCCAGTCGCCCGGCGGATAGGATGTGGTGATCAGCGCGATCCGCGCTTCCGCCAGAGGCTTCTTCAGCGACGTGAAGGGCGTTTCTTCGTGGTTCGCCCAGCCGTAATCGTTGTTGTATCCGAGCGCGCGATAGAAGGCGCGGGTGCGCTCCATATATCGAATAGGCTCAGTCATCGTTCCCTCCGAGGCGGCTTTTGACGGAAAGCTTGCTGGCCTCGGGGATAGTTGTCCAGCGGGCGGAAATTGGGGCGGGCGCCGCCGGATCAGGACTTTTCGATCCGGAAGACCAGCACGCCGCCCTCGTCGTCCGCCGACAACAGCTTGTGTCCGGTGGTTTCGCAGAATGCTGGAAAATCCTTGGCGGCCGCCGGGTCGTCGGCGAGAACGCGCAGCGTCGCGCCGGGCGCGAGCGGCTTCAGGGCGCGGCGCGCGCGCAGCACCGGCATCGGGCATTTCAGCCCGGTCGCGTCCAGTTCCGCGTCCGCCGCGCTCATGGGGCGCCCGCCCGTTCGCCGATGATCCATTCGTCGAGCAGCGCCAGTCCGCCGGCGTCCAGGCCATGGCCGGCATTGGCGAGCGCCGTTTTGATGGAATCCCTGAAGCGGCGCGCGAGGTCGTCCGCGTTCGGGCGGCCGACGAACGCGCCGGAATCCGCTAGACTGGCGATCACATAGCTGGCGTCGCGGCGGGAAACGCCGGCGCCGCGCGGCGGATCGGCGGCCGCGGCCGTGAGCAGTTCGTCGGGCGTAGCGCCCTGGTCGGCGACCAGATGGGCGAGAACCTTGAACAGGCGCGCATAGACGTCGGCGTTGAGCTTCGGCGTGCCGACCAGCACATAGACGTCGTCTTTGAAATGGGCGCTTTCGCTTTGCGGGTCGCGCGCCGCCGCGACAGGCTCCGCGGCGGCGGGTTCGGCCGGTCCGTCCGGCGCCGGCGTCGCCGCGCTCGGCGGCGCGGACGGCTTCGGGTCATCGGGGCGCCGCAGGCGCACGGCGGCGGGCAAGGTGCCGTCCATCTCGACGAACAGGTCCGTTTCGATGCGCGTCAGGTCGTCCAAGAGCGCTTTCAGCGTGCCCATGCCGAACCAGTAGCTGTCCTGGAAGGTGTCGATGCGCGTGAAGACGCGAAACACGTCCTGGGACGGGATCGGCCCGCGCCGGCGCACTTCGTCGCGCAGGAGCTGGGCCGCGTGGGGGCGGACGTCGGCGAACGCGCTCGCGGGCGGCTGGCCGTCGTTCGCGGGCGCGGCGGCGCGGCCGCGGCGGTCGTCCAGCGACAGGCCGAGCGCTTCGACGGCGAATGTCTCGAGGTCGATTGAAATGTCGCAAGCCTCGCGGAAGGCGGCGGCGGTGACGGCGTTGGTCATCACCGAAGTGATGCGATCGTGGGCGCGCAGGCGCAGCAGAACCGGCGTGAAGTCCGCATCCGAAGACAGGATGATGAACTCGTCGAAGCGGGTCGGGTGCTGGATCGCGTCCAGAATGTCCATGGCCATCAGGATGTCGGCGCTGTTCTTGCCGCGCGCGGTCAGGGCGGGGCAATCCACGACGGTGAACGCGGCGCGGGTGAAAAACGCGCGCTGATTGCTGAAGGCCGCCGGGTTCAGGTAGCAGTTCCGAACGAGGATGCGCCGGGGCGTCGGCGTCGCCTCGCCGTCGGCCAACGCTTCGTGGCGGCCGGCCTCCAGCCAATCGAGCCAAAGCGCCGGACGTTCTGCGAAAATCTTTCCCGCCCTTCGATCGACCTGGTTCAGGGATAGAAAGACATTGTCGAAATCGATGAAAAGCGCCGCGCGGATCGCGGACGGTGTCTCTGCCATGGCCTCGCCTATGCTGCGTGGCGGTCGAATCGCCACGCCCGTCAATCTATATTGCGGGACATGACGCACAAGCCATTCGATCCGTTGCCGGCGCCTTTCGCGGCGTGGTTCGCCACGCGCGGATGGCGGCCGCGCGACCATCAGCTTGCCCTCGTCGATCTGGCGAAACGGGGCCGGTCGGCGCTGCTGACCGCGCCGACCGGCGGCGGCAAGACGCTGGCCGGTTTTCTGCCGAGCCTGCTCGATCTCGCCGGAACTGGTGAGGACGATCCGCCGGCAGGCCTGCACACCCTCTATGTCTCGCCCTTGAAGGCGCTTTCGGTGGATGTGGCGCGTAATCTGGAGGCGCCCGTTCAGGAGATGGGCCTGCCGGTTTCGATCGAAACCCGCACCGGCGACACGCCGCAATCGAAGCGCCAGCGCCAGCGCCGCAAGCCGCCGCATATTCTGTTGACGACGCCGGAATCCCTGGCGCTGCTCCTGTCCTATGCCGACGCGCAGAAACTGTTCGGCCGCCTGCAAGCGGTCGTCGTCGACGAACTGCACGCCCTGGCGGACAACAAGCGCGGCGAAATGCTGGCGCTCGGCCTCGCGCGGCTGTCCGCGTTGGCGCCGGACCATAGGCGCGTCGGCCTTTCCGCCACCGTCGCCGACCCGCCAGCGTTGGCGCGCTGGCTCTCGAAAACGGCGGGACGGCGGGACGACGTCGACCTGATCGTCGGCGCCGCCGGCGCGGAGCCCGAAATCGACGTGGTCCACACGGCAGCGCGGATGCCGTGGTCCGGGCATATGGCGCTGCATGTCATGCCAGAAGTCTACGCGGCGCTGCGGGAGGCCCGTTCCGCGATCGTGTTCGTGAATACCCGCGCCCAGGCGGAGCTCTGCTTTCAGGCGCTCTGGCGCTTGAACGAGGACACGCTGCCGATCGCGCTGCACCACGGCAGCCTGGACGTCGCCCAGCGCCGCAAGGTGGAGGCGGCGATGGCGGCGGGAAAGCTGCGAGCGGTCGTCGCGACGTCGTCCCTCGATCTCGGCATCGACTGGGGGGACGTCGATCTGGTGCTGCAGGTAGGCGCGCCGAAGGGCGCGGCGCGGCTCTTGCAGCGGATCGGGCGGGCGAACCATCAACTGGACGCGCCGAGCCGCGCCGTGCTGGCGCCGGCCAACCGGTTCGAACTGCTGGAGTGCCGTGCGGCGATCGAGGCGGCGGCGGCGGGCGAGCTGGATGGGGAAACGGCGACCGAGGGCGGCCTCGATGTGCTGGCCCAGCATGTCGTCGGCGTCGCGTGCTCGCAGCCGTTCGACGCTGACGTTCTCTACCGCGAAGTCACATCCGCCGCGCCATATGCCGAACTCTCGCGGCGGGATTTCGACGCCGTCGTTCATTTCGCCGCGACCGGCGGATATGCGCTCCGGGCCTATGAACAATATCGCCGTCTGGTTCAGGACGGGGACGGGCGATGGCGGGTCGCGGAGCCGCGCGTCGCCCGGCAGTGGCGTATGAATGTGGGCGTGATCGTGGAGGCGCCGCTGCTCAGGGTGCGGGTCGGCGGGCGGGTCGTCGGCGAGGTGGAGGAGTATTTCGCCAACGGCCTGGAGCCTGGGGACACCTTCATGTTCGCCGGGCGGCTGCTCGAATTCGTGACCGTGCGCGAAACCACGCTCGTCGCGAAGGCGGGCGGCGTCGGGCAGCCGAAAGTGCCGGCCTATGCCGGCGGGCGGCTGCCGCTGACGACCCGCCTCGCGCGCCGGGTCAGGGAGATCCTTTCCGAACCGACGCGCTGGCGGGGTTTCCCGCCGGACGTGCTTGAGTGGTTGCGGATGCAGCGCTGGCGTTCGGAGCTGCCGGGGCCGGACGGGTTGCTGGTGGAGACCTTTCCGCGCGGCGGTCGTTCCTATCTCGTCGCCTATTGCTTCGAAGGGCGCAATGCGCACCAGACGCTCGGCATGCTGCTGACCCGTCGCATGGCGCGCATGGGCTACGGGCCGCTCGGCTTCTGCGCGACGGACTATGTGATCGCCGTCTGGAGCGTAAAGGAGGCGCGGAACATCGACGCCCTGTTCGACCAGGACATGCTCGGCGACGACCTGGAGGAATGGATGGCCGAATCCTCTCTCCTAAAGCGCACCTTCCGCCAGGTCGCGGTGATCGCCGGCCTGATCGAACGCCGCCACCCGGGCCAGGAGAAGACGGGCCGGCAGGTGACCGTGAACTCGGACCTCATCTACGACGTGCTGCGACGCTATGAGCCGGACCATATTCTGCTGCGGGCCACCCGGCGGGACGCCGCGCGCGGGCTGACGGACGTGCGCCGCCTTGGCGATATGCTGGCCCGCGCGGCCGGCCGCATTCGCACGCGCCGGCTCGACCGGGTTTCGCCGCTCGCCGTGCCGGTGCTGTTGGAGGTCGGCAAGGAGCAGGTCTATGGCGACGTAGACGAAGCGCTGCTGGCGGAAGCGGAGGCCGAAGCGGCGGAGGCGCTGATCGCGGAAGCCATGGCGGACGACGGCCAGGCCGCCCTTCCGGTATAGGGCCTTCGGCAGCGCTCTCGAGCAATCGACAGGATGAAACGTCGAGAACGCCCTACTCGGGCGGTCGACGTCTCAGCCGGCCGCCTTGGGCGGCTCCGTCACCCGGAATTCGCCAGAGCTGGCGGCGGTCGGCGGCGTTTCGAAATTGTCCGCCGTAACGAGGCCGCGGCGAATCAGTTCGCGGATCGCCGCCGCGCGCGAGGGCAATCGATTGCCGAAGCGCCACTGGTCGATCGCTTCGAGCTCATCGTCGCCCAGCATGACCTGGACCTTCTCCGTCCGCTTGGACGTTTGCTTATCCGGCATCCGCCGATCCTTCCGCCTGCTTCTGCCGGCGCATACGTAACCTGCGTCGGATACGCAGAATACGCCTATTCCAGCGACGGCGCCAGTGGAGGCAGTGATGGAAGTATAGGCGCAGGGGTGATTGGTGTATTCGGCGTTGGTGATGTAATCGACAGAAATAATGTAGCTCATGTAATTCATGCAAAAATATCCATTCATTAGAAAATAGTAATGGCGCTTGTTTCGGATATTTTTCTATTGAACATTTTCTTCGGCGACTTACTTTGAGTCTTGTTCGAATGCGGGGGGCGTTCTCACAGCCTCTTCGACAATTCAGACCGACGGCCGTGTCGCAGCCCGTGCGGCGAGACCGACCGTCACGCCTTGAGGCCCATGGCGATCGCGACGCGCATCGCCCTCCGTCCCCCAAACTTGAAACAGAGCAATACAGGAGCACTGCCATGTCTAAATTGAGCCTTACCCTGAGCGCTTCCGCCCTTTCCCTCATGCTCGCCGCGCCCGCCCACGCGATGTTCGGCTATGACGTGAAAGACGCCAGGCAATCCGAATTCGCCGGCGAGTCCTTCGATCAGCAGCTCGCCAGGCAGTACAAGAGCTTCGCTTTGAGCGAGGCCGACGACATGGTCGATTGGATCGATGCGGACCACTTCGCCCGCAAGGCGAGGGCCGCCGCCGCCGGCGCGACCCCCCAGCCTGAACAGGTCGACGATTGGCGTCTCGACGTCAATGACGCCAGCGAACTGGCGGAGGCCCGCTCTCGCCTGATCGCCGCGCTCGACGGCGGCGCGCGATCGACCCATCCGAACGCCGCCGCCCGCGCCCAGGCGAACTTCGACTGCTGGATGGAGCAGCAGGAGGAGGATTGGCAATATGCCCATATCCAGGCCTGCAAGCGCGGTTTCCAGGCCGCCATGGCGGAGCTGAAGCCGCAGCCGAAACCTGTCGCGGCCACGGAGCCGCCGCGCTACCAGCGGGTCGAGGAGGGCGCCGTCGTCTACTTCGATCATGACAGCAGCGCGCTCCGGGCGGACGGCGAACGCACGTTGGATACGCTCGTCGAACGCCTGCAGGACGACCGCGACATCGTCGCGACCGTGACGGGCCATGCGGACCGTTCCGGCCCGGCCGACTACAACGTGGCGCTCTCCGAGCGTCGGGCGGAAACCGTCGCGGGGGCACTCGCCAAGCGCGGGCTGACGACGAGCAGGCTCGACGATCTGGACCTGGAAGCCGCGGGCGAGAGCAATCTGGCCGTGGAGACGCCAGATGACGTGCGCGAGCCGGCCAATCGGCGCGTCACTATCGATATCTATGCCCGCGAGCGTAGCGCGTCCGACCAGACCGCCCAGGTGAAATAACCGGCGCGGCGCCGGGCCGCGAGGGACGAACGCGCCCTCGCGGCCGCCGCGATCGAATCTAGCAGGAGCACCGTCATGAACCGCACTCATATCCGCAATGCCGCCCTCGTCGCCGCGCTGGCCCTTGGCCTCGGCGCCTGTTCCGGCATGAACAAGACGCAGCAGCGCACCCTCTCGGGCGGCGCCATCGGCGCCGGCGTCGGCGCGGTCGGCACCGTCATGACCGGCGGCTGCGTCTCGTGCGGCGCGGCGATCGGCGCGGGCGTCGGCGCGGCGACCGGCTATATCTACGACAAGACCCAGGACAAGGATTAGAGATCCGGGGCCCGGCGGTCCGGACCGAACCGGAACGCCGCTCGCCGAGCCTCTCTCAAGGCGTCCTCGGCGACGGCCCTTGCAAGCAACCTGTCGGGAACGGTCCCGTACGCGGCGCTGACCGGAAAGCCGCCCCTGCCCGGGTACGCGCCCGCGGCGGCGGGTCGTATCCCGACAGGACCTTGCCTATCGATCCAGCGGTCGACGCCGGGCGGTCTTCCGCTCCCCTCTGATGGCTTCGCCATCGCGGAGACCGCGTCGACCCCAAGGAGGCCGCGCACGCAAGTGCGCGGTCTTTCTTGTGTTTCGGGGGTTTGCGGCCGTCGCCGGGGCGGCCTGGAATCAGGACCCGCCGCCGGCGCATTTAACGCAGAGCGGAGCGGAGGCGTCGCTTTCCAGGCGGGCGCGGGCGATCGCCTCGCCGCATTTCAGGCACCAGCCATATTCGCCGTCGTCGATGCGCCGTAGCGCTGCGTCGATGCGGGCCGTCGCGACCTGACGCCGACGATGCTGCTCCTGCGCCATCGCCTGGCCCTGCAAGGCGTCCATGCGGGACAGCCGGCCGACCTTGGTCTGGTCCAGCTCGACCGTGGCCCTGGACGAGGCGGCGGCGGCGTCGATCTCCGCGAGCGCCTGCCGCTCCGCCTTCAGCTTCGCCGCCGCTTCGGCGACGAAGGCGTCGTCATAGGCGTGATCGGTCGCCGTCAGCCTTGACGCTCCACCATCATTTTCTTGATCTCGGCGATCGCTTTCGCCGGGTTCAGACCCTTCGGGCAGGTCTTGGTGCAGTTCATGATGGTGTGGCAGCGATAGAGGCGGAAGGGATCTTCCAGCGCATCCAGGCGTTCGCCCCGGGCTTCGTCGCGGCTGTCGGCCAGCCAGCGATAAGCCTGCAGCAGGATCGCCGGACCCAGATAGCGGTCGCCGTTCCACCAATAGCTCGGGCAGCTCGTCGAGCAGCAGAAGCACAGGATGCATTCCCAAAGGCCGTCGAGCTTGGCGCGCTCTTCGGGGCTCTGGCGGCGCTCGCCGTCCGGCGGCGGCGTCTCCGCCTTCAGCCAGGGCTCGATAGAGGCGAGCTGGGCGTAGATCTGGGAGACGTCCGGCACCAGATCCTTCACCACCGGCAAATGCGGCAGCGGGTAGATCTTGACGTCGCCCTTCACCTCGTCGATCGGCTTGAGGCAGGCCAGCGTGTTGGTGCCGTCGATGTTCATGGCGCAGGAGCCGCAGATGCCTTCCCGGCAGGAGCGCCTGAACGTGACCGTCGAGTCGACCTCGTTCTTGATCTTGATCAGCGCGTCCAGGACCATCGGCCCGCAATCGTCCAGATCGACCTCGAAGGTGTCGACGCTGGGGTTCTGGCCGTCGTCCGGGCTCCAGCGGTAGATGCGGAAGTTCCGCTTGTTCTTCGCGCCGGTCGCGGCCGGAAAGGTTTTGCCGTCGCCGACCTTGGAGTTCTTCGGCAGGGTGAATTCAGCCATTGTCTGCGTTCCTTCTCTTGCCTGCCTTAGTACACGCGCTCTTTCGGCTCAATGTACTCGATATCGTCCGAAAGCGTGAAGGTGTGCACGGGGCGATAGTCCAGCCGAACCTTATGGTTCTCGTCCACATAGGCGAGGGTGTGCTTCATCCACTCCTCGTCATTGCGGTCGGCATAGTCTTCGTGGGCGTGCGCGCCGCGGCTTTCGTGCCGGGCTTCGGCGCCGAAGATCGTCGACAGCGCGCAGTCCATCAGGTTCTCGAGCTCTAGCGCTTCGACCAGATCCGAGTTCCAGATCAGCGAGCGGTCGCTGACCTTGATGTCGGTGAGCGCGCCGGCGGCCTGATCCATCAGGCGGCAGCCCTCTTCCAGAACCTCGGAGGTCCGGAAGACGGCAGCGTTGCTTTGCATGGTGCGCTGCATCCGGTCGCGGATTTCCGCCGTGCCGGTCGAGCCGTCGGCGTGGCGCAGGCGGTCGAGGCGGCTCAAGGCCATTTCGTCCGCATTCGCCGGCAGATCCGGCTGTTTGGCGCCGGCGCTCAGATGTTCGCCGCAGAACAGGCCCGCCGCACGGCCGAAGACCACGAGGTCGAGCAGCGAGTTCGCGCCCAGGCGGTTGGCGCCGTGCACCGAAACGCTGGCGCACTCGCCGACGGCCATCAGCCCCGGCACGATCTGCGCCGGATCGGCCGTCGTCGGCCGCAGCACCTGGCCATGATAGTTCGTCGGCACGCCGCCCATGTTGTAGTGGACGGTCGGTAGCACCGGGATCGGCTCCTTCGCGGCGTCGACGCCGGCGAAGATCTTCGCGGTCTCGGTGATGCCCGGCAGCCGCTGGTCCAGAACTTCCTGGCCCAGATGCTCCAGGTGAAGATGGATGTGGTCGGAGCCCGAGCCGACGCCGCGGCCCTCCCGGATTTCCACCGTCATGGAGCGCGCGACGACATCGCGGCTGGCGAGGTCCTTCGCCGTCGGCGCATAGCGCTCCATGAAGCGCTCGCCTTCGGAGTTGGTCAGGTAGCCGCCTTCGCCGCGCACGCCTTCGGTGATCAGGCAGCCGGCGCCGTAGATGCCGGTCGGGTGGAACTGCACGAATTCCATATCCTGGTTCGGCAGGCCGACGCGGGAGACCATGCCATTGCCGTCGCCCGTGCAGGTGTGGGCCGAGGTGCAGGAGAAATAGGCGCGGCCGTAGCCGCCGGTCGCCAGAATCACCGTCTGGGCGCGGAAGCGATGCATCACGCCATCGTCCAGGTTCCAGGCGACGACGCCGCGGCAGGCGCCTTCATCGTCCATGATCAGGTCGATGGCGAAGTACTCGATGAAGAACTCCGCGTGGTGGCGCAGGCTCTGCTGATAGAGCGTGTGGAGCAGGGCGTGGCCGGTCCTGTCCGCCGCCGCCGCGACGCGCTGCGCCGGCGTTTCGCCGTAGTTCCGCATGTGGCCGCCGAACGGCCGCTGATAGATTTTGCCTTCCGGCGTGCGGCTGAAGGGCAGGCCGTAGTGCTCCAGCTCGACGACCGAGGGCACCGCTTGGCGGCACATATACTCGATCGCGTCCTGGTCGCCCAGCCAGTCCGACCCCTTCACGGTGTCGTACATGTGCCACTTCCAATTGTCTTCCGACATATTGGCGAGGCTGGCGGCGATGCCGCCCTGGGCGGCGACGGTGTGGCTGCGGGTCGGGAAGACCTTGGTGACGCAGGCCGTCTTCAGGCCGGCCTGAACGCAGCCGAAGGTGGCCCGCAGGCCGGCGCCGCCAGCGCCGACGACGACGACGTCATAGGTATGGTCGACGATATCGTAGGATTGGGTCATCGGATCACCCTCCGATCGCGAGCTTGAGCACGGAAAACACGGCGGCGGCGCCGAAGAAGAAGGCCGCGCCTTTGACGAACCACAAAGCGGCGATCTTCATGCCGTGTCCATGGATGTAGTCTTCGATCACCACTTGCAGACCGAGCTGGGCGTGGTGGAAGCCGGCGACCAGGGTCAGGATCATCAAAACGGCGTTGAACGGCGAGGCGAGCCAAGCCTGCACCGTCGCCAGATCGCCGCCGATCTGGCAGATCAGCGAGACGACGAACCAGAGCATGAGCGGCACGAGAGCCACGGCGGTCATGCGCTGCGCGATCCAATGGTGCGTGCCTTCCTTGGCCGAACCGAGGCCGCGAACGCGGGCGAGGGGGTTGATCATTGTCATGGTTTCGTCCTCCCTCAGGCCGCCAGGGCCGCGATCCAGGCGATCGCGGTCAGCACGCCGGCGCCGACGACGACCATCATGCCGGATTTGTAGGCGTCCTCGAGCTCCAGGTTCTTGCCCGCGTCCCAGACCAGGTGCCGAATGCCGTTGCACAGGTGGTAGAACAGGCTGAACGTGAAGCCCATGAAGAGCAGGTTGCCGACGATCGATCCGGCGAACCAGGCGAAGCTTTCATAGTACTCCCCGCCGGTCGCGGCGGCCGTCAGCCACCAGGCGACGTAGACCAGCCCGACCGCCGACGCTACGCCCGTAGCGCGATGCAGGATCGAGAGAACGGACGTCCATTGCGGACGATAGACCTGAAGATGCGGCGATAGCGGACGATTGTCGGCTGCCATGGCTCCCCCCCTAGACGGCGCAGACGGCGACCCGCGTCGGATAAGCGCGCGCCGCTGAATTCGGACCGAAACCATAACGGACTTCGGACGCGGATTGTAGTCCATTCTTTCTGTGCGAAAGATTACGGAAATCAGAAGGATTTCCGCCGCCGCAAGCGATGCCTGCGGCGGCGGAAAAAGCGTGTCCGATCTAAGAGCCCGGTCTAGGAGCCCGGCTGCGGTTCGGGAGCGCCGCCGGGGTCGCTGTCCGGGCGACGGCGTTTGCCGGTCGGGATCGAGGAGCGCGGCCCGCCGTCGTTCGGCGCGCCCGCGGGCGGCTCCGGCGGATCGGGACGCTCGATCGTTTCGCCGCGCAGCAGAGCGTCGATGTCGTTCCGATCCAGGGTCTCGTGTTCGAGCAGGCCCTGGGCCAACGCGTGCAGATCGTCGAAACGCTCGGTCAGAATGCGGCGGGCCTCGGCCTCGCCTTCTTCCACGAACCGGCGCGTCTCCTCGTCGATCAGCGCGGCCGTCGCGTCGGAGACGTTCTTGCGCTGGGTGACGGAGTGCCCGAGGAAGACCTCTTCCTCATTGTCCGCGTAGCGCAGCGGCCCGAGCTTTTCGGAGAAGCCGAACTCGGTCACCAGGCGGCGGGCATATTGGGTCGCGACCTTGATGTCCTGGGATGCGCCAGTGGTGATGTTGTCCGCGCCGAAGATTATCTCCTCCGCCACGCGGCCGCCAAACGCGCTGGCGATCAGCGCCCGAATTTCGGTGATCGACTGGGACAGGCGGTCCCGCTCCGGCAGATACATCGCGAGGCCGAGCGCGCGGCCGCGCGGAATGATCGTCACCTTGTGCAGCGGCTCGTGGCCCTTGACGTTCAGCATGACGATGGCGTGGCCGGCCTCGTGATAGGCGGTCAGCTTCTTTTCGTCGTCGGACATGACCATGGATCGCCGCTCGGCGCCCATCATCACCTTGTCCTTGGCGTCTTCCATTTCCGGCATGCCGACGACGCGCTTGTTGCGCCGGGCCGCCAGCAACGCCGCCTCGTTCACCAGATTGGCGAGATCGGCGCCGGAGAAACCGGGGGTGCCGCGCGCGATGATGCGGGCGTCCACATTGGGGTCGAGCGGCACTTTGCGCAGATGCACCTTCAGGATCTGCTCGCGGCCGCGGATGTCGGGGTTCGGCACCACTACCTGACGGTCGAAACGGCCGGGGCGCAGCAGGGCGGGGTCCAGCACGTCCGGCCGGTTGGTGGCCGCGATCAGGATGACGCCCTCGTTCGCCTCGAAGCCGTCCATCTCGACCAGGAGCTGGTTCAGGGTCTGCTCGCGCTCGTCATTGCCGCCGCCGAGGCCGGCGCCGCGATGGCGGCCGACCGCATCGATTTCATCGATGAAGATGATGCAGGGCGCGTTCTTCTTGCCTTGCTCGAACATGTCGCGCACGCGGCTGGCGCCGACGCCGACGAACATCTCCACGAAGTCCGAACCGGAAATGGTGAAGAACGGCACGTTGGCTTCGCCGGCGATCGCGCGGGCCAGCAGCGTCTTGCCGGTGCCGGGCGGGCCGACCAGCAGGCAGCCCTTGGGAATCTTGCCGCCCAGGCGCTGGAATTTCTGCGGGTCGCGCAGGAACTCGACGATTTCCGAGAGCTCGCCCTTGGCTTCCTCGATGCCGGCCACGTCCTCGAAGGTCACGCGGCCGCTTTTCTCGGTCAGCAGGCGGGCTTTCGACTTGCCGAAGCCCATGGCCCGGCCGCCGCCGGACTGCATATGGCGCATGAAGTAAATCCACACGCCGATCAGCAGCAGCATCGGGAACCAGGAAATCAGCACGCTCAACAGGCGGTTTTCTTCTTCCGGCGCGGCTTTCACATTCACGCCGGCGTCGATCAGGCGCTGAACGAGCTGCGGATCGTCCGGGGTGTAGGTCTGGAAGCTGCCGCCGTCGGAAAGCTGGCCGGATACGGTTCGTCCTTGAATATTGGCCTCGGTCACCTGGCCATTCTCGACCCGGTTGACGAAATCCGAATACATCAGTTGTTGGGCGGAGCCTTGCATGCCGCCGCCCTGGAAAGCTTGAAACAACAGTACCAGGGCCAGGAAGATCGCGGCCCAGATCAACATATTCTTGGAAATGCCGTTCACGTTATTCCAAACCTCACAATTGGCGATTGCCCTTGAACGCTCGGGCTACAGATAAGTCGTCTTCGGCCGTTAACAAGGCATAAGCGGCGCGATAGGGCGGCGCGACCGGAACCGCGCCCAAAGCCCGACACTAGCCGTCGTTCCCGGCGCGAGTCCATGGTTTTCGGGCGATTGGAAGCGCGGCAGGGCCAAAAGCGCCGCGCCGCGCCAGAGGCCGGGGAGCGACGCCAGCGCGCTCCTGGGGGCCGCCGTCAGCCAGGCAGGCGGCCGGTCGGCCTGCATCGCCTGGCTCAGGCCGTCCCGCCCGAGCGGCCCGATATGGGCGCCTTCCGGCAGGGCGCCGTCGATCCGCAGGCGGAAGCGGCCGTCCCAGTCCAGTATTCCGGCCGCTCCCACGGGAGCCGTCTCCGGCGGTCGCCGGCCGATCTCGCGCCAGAGCCGGATATGAGCGTCGTCGAGCCTGACGACGGCGCCGCCGAGGGTGCGCGCGCTGGTTTCGCCAGCGCGGATGGCCATGAGGGCGGCGCCCGCGCGCGCCTGGCGCGGCGGCGTCTCCCGCCCGCCCGCGGCGTGGGCGGCGCGGGCGAGCAGGCGGAGCGCGACGGCTTTCGGCGCGCCTTCGAGGCAAGCGCGGTCAATCGCGATCATGCCGACCGGCGAGATGCGAACCGCGACCGCCGCAAGATGCGCCGTCCAGGCTTCGAGCGCGTCGTCCTCGTCCGCGAGCCGGTCCGCCGTTTCCCAGAGGTTCCCGGCGTCGGCCGCATCCGCCGCGACGACGAGCGCCTGCCTGACCCGCGCGCGGGCATAATGTAGGTCGCGATTGCTCGGATCATCCGCCGTCGGCAGGCCGGCTTCGACGGCCGTCGCCGCGAGTCGCGCCTTCGATACGCCGAGCAGCGGGCGAACCAGCCGCGCGCCGGGGCCGTGCCGGACCGGGCGCATGGCGGCCAGCCCCTTCGCGCCGCTTCCGCGCCCGAGATTGAGCAGCACGGTCTCCGCCTGATCGTCCGCGTGGTGGGCCGTCAGCAGGTGCAGCGCGCCCAGGTCCGCCGTCATCCGCTCAAGCAGGCGATAGCGCTTCCGCCGGGCCCAGGCGGGCAGGCCCGCAGGAGGGGGCGGCGCTTCGATGCGGCGGCGAATGGCCCGAATGCCGATCCCGGCGAGCGCTGCTTCCGCCGCGCGCGCTTCCTGCGCCGCTTCGGCGCGCAATCCGTGATCCACGATCAGCGCCACGGCCTCGCCGCCGAGCGCCGCCGCCCAACGGCTGGCGAGGAACGCCAGCGCCATGCTGTCCGGCCCCCCCGATACGGCGACCGCAAGCAAGGGGTTCGGCTCGAACGGGCCGAGCGGCGCCATCGCAGTCGCGAATTCGGCGTCTGAAAGAGGGGCGATCGCGCGCATGGCGGGCAACGTGCCCCAGCCCGTCAGGGGCAGCCGAGCGACTTGCGCTCCCGGCTGGCGGCGCCGGTGACGCGCGCGGGCGCATCCCGGTAGTCGGAGAGCAGCTTGCCGAAGGACGCGCAGGCTTCCTTCTTCTTATCCATGCGTTGCAGGGACATGCCGAGCTTCAACAGATTGTCGGATGCTTTCGGGCCGCGCGGCTCGGCTTGCCACGCCTCGAGGAACGCCGTCGCCGCCGCCTGATAGCTTTGCCGGGCGTAGAGCGTTTCGGCGATCCAATAGCGGGCGTTGCCGGCGAGCTGGTGATCGGGGTGCCGTTGCAGGAATTCGCGGAACGCCGTTTCGCCGGAAGCGAACTTGCCCTGGCCGAGCAAGCCATAGGCGGCGTCGTATTCTTCCTGGGCCGCGCCGGCGGGGAGCGGCTTCGGCATACGGTCGCCGTCGCCCTGCATCGGCGCGGTCGGCGCGGGCGTCAATGCCGCCGTCGGCGCCGGAGCGGCCGGGTCATCCATGGCGCGAGGCTCGGCCGTCGCCGCCGCCTGGGCGGCTTCCAGCGCCTCGATGCGCCGATTGGCCTCGTTCAAACGATATTGAAGCCGTTCGACCTGGCCTGTGAGGTCGCGCATCTGCCGGTCAAGCGCGGCGATGCGTTCTTCGGTGCGCTGGCGGTAGGCGAGATCGACCGTTTGCGCCATGGCGGCGCCGGTCGCGCCGAGGACGGTCGAAAGCAGCAGGAAGGCGACGATGATAATGCGCATAAGGCGATTTATGCCGTCACATTACGTCAACATCGTGGCGTCGCCGGCCCAAAAAACACGCCCCGGCCGCATGGGTCGGGGCGTGGTCGGAGCGGCGGACGGGCCGTTACTGAACGACCGCGACGCCGCGACGGTTCTGAGACCATGCCTGCGGATTGGAGCCGAGCACCGCCGGACGCTCCTTGCCATAGGTGATGGTGCCGACGCGGGCCGGCGAGATGCCGAGCGCGGTCAGGTTGTCCTTGATGGCGTTGGCGCGACGGGCGCCGAGGGCCAGGTTGTACTCGCGCGTGCCGCGCTCGTCCGCATGGCCTTCGATGAGGACCTGAACGTTCGGGTGCTGCTGCATCCAATTGGCCCAGGCGCTGACCGTGGCCCGGCCTTCCGGCAGAAGGTCGTAGCGGTCGAAATCGAAGAAGACGCGGTCGCCGACCGTCGCGTTCAATTCTTCCTGGCTGCCGGGCGGAAACTGGGAGACAGGCGCGGTGGCCACCTGGCGGTTCGAATTGTCGTTGGTCTGCTGGGCCGCGCCGCCGGATTCGGCCGGATCCTCGCTGCTCGCGCACGCCGCCAGGGACATCGCAAGCGCGGCGGCGGCTAAAGTTCTCAGCTTCATAATTCAGGCACCCCTAAAGGAAACAGCGTCGTCGCTTTGTTGCGACGCGACCAAATAGGCCGCGCCGATTCGAGGTGTAATACGTTAGCACTGGCGCCATAACAAGCCGCTTTCTTGGCGAAGTCTTCACGGAGCCGGGGGCGACCATGCCGGATCGGAGGCGTATCCCGGCGTCCGGATCAGCCGCACCTGGCCGCCGGCGACATCGACTGCATACAACCTGCTGGCGCCGCCGCGTCCGCGCGCGTCCATCGGCGTCTGGCGGAAAAACATCAGCACGCGGCCGTTGGGCGCCCAGGTCGGGCCTTCCTCTTGATAGGACTTCGAAAGAATGCGCGCATTGCTGCCGTCCGGCCGCATTACGCCGATCGAGAATTCGCCCTGGTGGATCTTGGTGAAGGCGATGAGGTCGCCGCGCGGCGACCAGACCGGCGTGGCGTAGCGGCCCTCGTCGAAGGAGATCCGGCGCACGTCCGAGCCGTCCGCGTTCATAACGTAGATTTGTTGAGAGCCGCCCCGGTCGGAGTTGAAGACGATCTGCGTCTGGTCCGGGGAATAGGAGGGCGAGGTGTCGATCGCGGGATGGTTGGTCAGCCGCTTGCGGGCGCGGCTGCGCAGATCGAGCGTATAGATGTCCGAGTTGCCGCGCTGCTCCGCCGAATAGAGCAGCCGGTCGCCGTCCGGCGAGAAGCGGGGCGAATAGGACATGCCCTCGACCGGCCCCAGGGTTTCCTGCTGGTCCGTATCGACATTGAGAATGCGCACCCTCGGGCGGCCGCCGGCATAGGACAGGTATGCGATCTCCTGCCGGGTGGGGGAGAAGCGCGGCGTCAGCACGAGCTCGCCGCCCGTGGTGAGGTACTGATGGTTCGCGCCGTCCTGGTCCATGATCGCCAGGCGCTTCACGCGGCGGTCGGCGGCGCCGGATTCCGCCACATAGACGATGCGGGTGTCGAAATAGCCTTCCTCGCCCGTCAGCCGTTGGTAGACCGCGTCCGCCATCAGGTGCGCGACGCGGCGCCAGTTGGCCGTTTGGGTGACATAGGCCTGGCCGACGAGCTGGCTTTCGCCAAGAACGTCCCAGAGCCGGAACTCGACCCGGATGCGCCCGTCCGACTCCCGCGAAACCGTGCCCGCGACCAGGGCCTGCGCGTTGATCTGCCGCCAGTCCGGGAAGCGCGGCGCCAGGGCCGCGGCGTCCGGCGTCTGCAGGAAGGCGGCGGGCGCAATGGCGCGAAACAGGCCCGTGCTCTCCAGGTCGGCGATGGCGACTTCCGCCATCTCGCCGCCCATTTGCGGCGGCGCGCCGTCCCGGGGGACGAGCGGCGCGAACGCGATGGGCAGCGGTTCCGTGACGCCCTGGGTCACGTCGATCTGCAGTTCCGCCGCGGCTGGCCGCGCCAGGGCGATCGCGAGGACGCAAATCGAAAGCAGCGCCAGGGAGCGGAGACAGGTTCGGAGCATGCTCGAAAGCCTTCCTGTTCGTGAAATCATACTAGCCGGCGAGGTCCCGGGGATCGAAGGTGATGCGCATCTGCCGCCAGTCCTGGTAGGCGTTGGCGGGCAGCACGAGCTGGCCGGCCCGGTTGAACGGGCTGCAGTTCTGAACGGCCTGCCGCGCCCGCTCCACGGCGACCTCGCCGAAGGAGCCGGCGCTGGCCGGCGGCCGCGACACGACGCTGATGGACTGAACTTCCGACGTGGGCTTCAGCTCCACCAGCAGCGTGACCGCAAGCGTTTCCGAGGCGACGGCGCCGCGCAGAGGCCGCCAGCATCCGCCAAGCCGGGAGGCGACCGCCTGTTGGTCCGCGCGGGAGATCGCTCCCCCGGAAACGCCGACTCCCAGTGCGGCGGCGACGCCCTCCAGGCCGTCATTGGTAGGGGCGTCGCCGATCGCCGACTGCATCAGGCTGGCGAACGCGTCGTTCGAGGGGGGGCGGTTCGCCCTCGGGCGCGCCGGGGGATCGGCGGGCGCGGCCGCGAGCTGATCGGGGTCGGGCTGAAGTTCGGGCGGCCGACGCGGCGGCAGGGGCGTTCCCCTAGCGCGGGGACGTTGCGGCTGCGGCGCTTGGGCCAGGGTTTCCCTGGGCGCGGGCGATTCCGGCGTCGGCGGCGTTGGCGGCGCAGGGGCCACGATCTCTTTCGGAGGGGCGGCGGCCAGCGCCGTCGGCGGCGTCGCCGGAGCCGGCGGCGCGGGCTCCGCCCGGCGCGGCGGCAGCGGCGGCGGGGCCTCTTCCGCCGGCTTCGGCGTCACGGCTTCGCGGTTCTGCGCCGGCGCGGCCAGTTGCGCCGGTCGGCTCGGTGTGGTTTCCGCCGGTCGCGCCGCCGCTTCGCGCGCTTCCGTCGGCGGCGCGGGCGTTTGCTGAGACGGCTGCGCCTCCAGGGCGGCGCGCGTCTGCGCGGTCGCGGCCTCGGGACGTTGCGCCGCCGCCGCCCTGGCGGCCTCCGCGGCCGCCCGCGCGGTTGAGGCTGCGGCGTCTGGCTGGCGGGCCTGCGCGGCTTCGGCGGCCGCCCGCGATTGGGCGGCCGCGGCGTCGGTGCGCTGGGCCTGGGCGGCCTCACGCGCGGCTGCGGCGTCTGCGGTCGTCGTCGTCGCGGCTTCCTGCGCCGCTTGCGCGCTGGCGGTGGTCGCGTCCGCCTGCGCGGCGTCCCGCGCCGGGGGCAAGGGCGGCGCCGTTAGGTCCGCAAGCTCCGCCTCGGTGATCATGCTCACGCCGCCGGCGGAGATGATCTGCCGCTCTTCGTCGGCCAACAAGGTCGGCAGGCCGACGGTCAGGAGCGCGATCAGCAGAGCATGGCCCAGCAGGGAGACGAGCACCGCGGTCGGCATGTCAGCGTCCGGTCCGGTCGGGCGTTTCGGCGACGAGAGAAAGCTCGGTGACGCCGGCCGCGACCAGCGCGCCCATCACGGACATGACCTGCCCGTAGGCGATGGCGCGATCGCCGCGCACATAGACGATCGCGTCCGGCCGTTCGGCGCGCACGGCCTGGAGCGTCGCGACCAGGCTTTCGAGCGTGCGTTCGGTCTCCTGGAGGAAGATCTTGCCCTCGGCGTCGACGGATACGATCAGGGGTTCGTCGCGGTCGACGAGCTGGGCGGCTTCGGTCTTGGGCAATTCGACGGGCACGCCGACGGTCAGCAGCGGCGCCGTCACCATGAACACGATCAGCAGCACCAGCATCACGTCCACGAACGGCGTGACGTTGATTTCCGCCTGGGGGCGGTAGCGCTGCCGGCGCGCGCCCGCGCCATAGCCGCGTTCGATGCGAAAACCGGCCATGGGCTCAGCCGCCTTCGTCGATCTGGCGGGAAAGGATCGACTGGAAATCCCCGGCGAAAATATCCAGGCGGCCGCCATAGCGGCCAAGGTCGGATGCGAACTTGTTGTAGGCGATGGTCGCCGGAATGGCCGCGAACAGGCCAAGCGCCGTCGCGAACAGGGCCTCGGCGATGCCGGGCGCGACCACGGCGAGGTTGGTCGTCTTCTCCGCGGCGATGGCCGTGAAGCTGTTGATGATGCCCCATACGGTGCCGAACAGGCCGATGAACGGCGCCGCCGATGCGGTCGACGCCAGAATCGTCATGCCCGCCTCGACCGCGCCCATCTCGCGCCCGACCGCGATCGTCATGGTCCGCTCGAGGCGATCCTTCAGGCCGACGCCAAAGCTCTTGCCGCCTTCCGAGCCGCCCGCGCGCCGCCATTCCCGCATAGCGGCGGAAAACACCGCCGCCATCGGGCCCGCGCCGCCGGCGTTCACCCGGTCGTACAACTCGTCCAGGGAGCCGCCCGACCAGAAGGCGTCTTCGAAGGCGTCCGCCTCGCGGTTCAGGCGCCGGACCGTCCGCCATTTGGCGAAGATCACCGCCCAGCACCAGACCGAGAGCAACAGCAGGATCGCCATCACCGCCTTCACGACGATGTCGGCGGCGAGGAACAGCTCGAGCGGCGAGAGCCCGCCGGTCGCTGTCAGCGCTTCATTGAGAATGGGTCCGTCCATGAAGGATGTGTCTCCAGGGAAAAAGGGGCGGAACTATGGCGAATTTCGGTCGGCGTCCGATCGGCCGAGAACCTTTGGCAGCCGCGCCGGCTTGCCGTCGCGATCCAGGCAGGCGACGCGCACGTCGAGCCGGGCGATGGTTTCGCCGTCGCGTTCCACGGTTTGGCGGAATTCGGCGCTCGCCGGCCGTCGGCGGGCAACTTCCGTGCGCACGACCAACGCGTCGTCCAGCACGGCCGGCCGCACATAGTCGATCGAAAGCGAGGTCACGACGAAGCCGATGCCCTGTTCGGCGCGCAGCTTCTGCTGGTCCAGGCCAAGGGCGCGGATGAATTCGGTGCGGCCGCGTTCGGCGAATCGCAGATATGCGGCGTGATAGACGATCCCGCCCGCGTCCGTATCCTCGTAGTACACCCTGACCGGCAACGTCGCCGCGCCGGTCATGGCCCGCCTCCATCGAACAGGTCGGGCCCGGGAACGGCGGTCGGCGCGGTCAGGCCGAGCGCGGCGTAGCCGGCGGCCGCCAGCATGCGCCCGCGCGGGGTGCGCAGGACGAAGCCCTGCTGGACGAGGAACGGCTCGATCACGTCTTCGATCACGTCCCGCTGCTCGGCGAGGGAGGCGGCGAGCGCCTCGGCCCCGGCCGGCCCGCCGCCATAACGTTCGGCGAGGCAGGTCAGGTAGCGACGGTCCATCGAATCGAGCCCTGCTTCGTCCACTTCCAAACGCAGCAGCGCCTTGTCCGCGACGGCGACGTCGATTTCTCCGGCGCCTTCGACGGCCGCGAAATCGCGCACGCGACGCAGCAGGCGGCCGGCGATGCGCGGCGTGCCGCGTGCGCGCCGCGCGATCTCGACCGCGCCGGCCTCGGCCATGGGGGCGTTCAGGATCTCCGCGCCGCGGAGCACGATCCGGGTCAGTTCCTCCACCGTGTAGAACTCCAGGCGGAGCGGGATGCCGAAGCGATCCCGGAGCGGCCCCTGCACCAGCCCGGCGCGGGTCGTCGCCGCCACAAGCGTGAACGGCGGCAGGTCGATGCGGACCGAGCGCGCGGCCGGTCCCTCGCCGATGATGAGGTCCAGATGAAAATCCTCCATCGCCGGATAGAGAATTTCTTCGACGGCCGGGTTCAGGCGGTGGATTTCGTCGATGAAGAGGACGTCGCGGGGTTGAAGATTGGTCAGCAGAGCCGCCAGATCGCCGGCGCGCGCGACCACGGGGCCGGAGGTGGCGCGAAAGCCGACGCCGAGTTCGGCCGCGACGATCTGGGCCAACGTCGTTTTGCCGAGGCCGGGCGGTCCGATCAGCAGGACATGATCCAGCGCATCGCCCCGCGCCCGCGCGGCCTGGATAAAGATTTCCAGATTGCCGCGCGCCTTGGACTGGCCGACGAACTCCGTCAGCCGTTCCGGCCGCAGCGACGCGTCGGGCGCATCGTCCTCCTGGGCCAGGGCGTCGATCAGGCGGTCTTCGGTCATGCCCCGGCGGCTTCCTTAAGGGCGGCGGTGATCAGCGCGGGCAGGTCCGCGTCCGGGCCGAGCTGCGCTTCGGCGCGGGCGACGGCGGCGAAGGCTTCCGTCCGGCCATAGCCCAGATTGGCAAGCGCGGAAACCGCTTCGCCCGACGCCGCCGCGCCCGGCGCGGCGGGGCCGCCGCCGCCGGCGAGCGGCGCCGCGGTCGTGGCGACGTCGCCGGCCGCCACGCGGTCCTTCAGGACGCTGATGATGCGTTGCGCCAACTTCGGGCCGACGCCGTCTGACCGGGCGATGGCCTTGCGGTCCTCGGCCATGATCGCTGTCGCCAGTTCGTCGAGGCTGAGGGCGGAAAGAATCTGCAAGGCGAGCCTTCCGCCGACGCCCTGAACGCCCGTCAGCAGCTTGAACCACGTCCGCTCTGACGGCAGCGCGAAGCCATAAAGGACGATCGCGTCTTCGCGCACCTGGGTCTCGATGTCGAGGCGAGTCGGGGCGCCGGTTTCGGCGGCCGCCAGGGTGCGGGACGAGCAATGCACCAGATAGCCGACCCCGTTCACATCGACGACGGCCGCATCGCCGCCGATGGCTTCTACAAGGCCGGTCAGCCGCCCGATCATGCGCCGGCTCCCGCCGCCCAGCGCCGGGCGACCTGGCTCATATGCGCGTGGCAGATGGCGACGGCGAGCGCATCCGCCGCGTCCGCATTGGCGATTTCAACGCCCGGCAACAGCCGCGACACCATGACGGCGACCTGGGTCTTGTCGGCGGAGCCGTAACCGACAAGAGATTTCTTGACCTCCTTGGCGGCGTATTCCGCCACCGGCAGGCCGGCGCGCGCGGGCGTCAGCAGCACGACGCCGCGCGCGAGGCCGAGCTTCAAGGTGGTGCCGGGATTGCGGTTCAGGAAGGTTTCCTCCACCGCCGCCTCGTTCGGTCGGAACTCCGCGATCACGGCGTCGACGCCAGCGTCGATCTGGGCGAGCCGGGAGGGGATGTCCGTCTTGGAGTCGGTCGCGATCACGCCGTTGGCGACGTGGGAGATGCGGTCGCCGGTGACCGCGATCATGCCCCATCCGGTCTTCTGCAAACCGGGGTCGAGACCGAGGATGCGGCGAACCTCTGCCATTCTTCGCGCCTAACCGGCAAGCTCCGCCATGATCTCGTCGGGAATGTCGTAATTGCCATAGACGATCTGGACGTCGTCGTGCTCGTCCAGGGTCTCCAGGAGCTTGAAGAGGGTGGGCGCCTTATCGGCGTCGACGGGGGTCGACGTCTGCGGACGCCAGGCGAGCTTGGCCGAGGAGGGCGGCCCGAACGTCTGCTCGAGCCCGTCGCGCACGGTGTTCAAATCGTCCGGCGCCGTGGTGATTTCATGCACGCCGTCGTTGGACTGCACGTCCTCGGCGCCCGCCTCCAGCGCCGCCTCGAATACGTCGTCGGGATCGAGCGCCTCGTCTTCGTAGACCACCATGCCGATACGGTCGAACATGAAGGCGACGGAGTTGGTTTCCCCCATCGAGCCGCCGAACTTGTTGAAAGCGGAGCGCACGTCGGCGGCGGTGCGGTTGCGGTTGTCGGTCAGGCTTTCGACGATCAGGGCGACGCCGCCGGGGCCGTAGCCCTCATAGCGGACTTCCTCGAAGTTCTCGGCTTCGCCCTCGGCGCCGGACGCGCGCTTGATCGCGCGGTCGATGCGGTCGTTCGGCATATTCGCCGCCCGGGCCGACTGGATGGCGGATCGGAGCGTGGCGTTGGCTTCCGGATCGGGGCCGCCGCCCGTCTTCACCGCAACCATGATTTCCCGCCCGATGCGGGTGAAAATCTTGGCGCGCTTCGCGTCCTGCGCGCCCTTGCGGTGCATGATGTTCTTGAATTGCGAATGACCGGCCATGGCTCCTGCCCGCTCCCGACGAATCCTGGGCTCAACCGGGGCAAAATGGCGAAATCGGCGTCCCCCGGCAAGCGGCGGCGCCGGGGGCGCGCCGCCATTCCCGCCGAAAGCGCTAAAAGTCCGTCGGTTCGACGCCGAATCCCTGCCGGATCGGGCGGATTTCGGCGGCGAGCCCGGTTTCCGGGTCGGTCTCCACGAAGACCCCGGAGATTGCGCCTTCGCCGTCCGCCGGGCCGAGGCGTTCGCCCGGCCGTTTGGTCCGGAACCTCAGGATGCTGGCCTCCTTGCGCATGCCGATGACCGAATCGTAGTCCCCGCACATGCCGGCGTCGGTCAGATAGCCGGTTCCGCCCCGCATGATATGGCCGTCGGCCGTGGGCACGTGGGAGTGCGTGCCGACGACGAGCGACGCGCGTCCGTCCAGGAAATGGCCCATGGCGCGCTTCTCGCTGGTCGCCTCGCCGTGCATGTCCACCAGGATCGCGCGGACGTCCCGGCCGAGCCGCGCCGTCGCCATCACCTTTTCCATCGCCTGGAAGGGGCAGTCGAGCGGGTCCATGAAGAGGCGCAGCATGACGTTGGCGATCAGCGCCTTGCCCGCCCGTTCGGTCTCGACGATGGCCCAGCCGCGGCCGGGCGAGCCTTCGGGAAAGTTGATCGGCCGGACCAGCCGGTCGTCGCCGTCGATATGGGTCAGGATTTCGCGGTTGTCCCACACATGATTGCCGGTGGTGATCGCATCGACGCCGGCTTCATAGAGCGCGGCGCAAATCTTCGGCGTCAGGCCGAAGCCATGGGCGGCGTTCTCGCCATTGACGACAAGCAGGTCGAGATCGAGGCGGCGGCGCAGCTCCGGCGCCATGGCGACGACGGCGTCGCGTCCGGAACGGCCGACGATATCGCCCAGAAACACAATTCGCATGGGATGTCCGTCTTGGGGAAAGGTTCAGGCCGTAAACTGGCGGAAGCCGCGCTCCGTGACCACCCCGTTCAACGGCTGGTCCAGCGCGTCGGTCGGCACGCGAGGGACTTCCTGGCCGGCGAAAGCGAGCCCGTAGGCGCGGGGGGCGCCCGCATCCGCGCCGCGCAGTTTCGCCAGCGTCCGGTCGTAGTAGCCGCCGCCATAGCCGAGACGTCGGCCGGCCGCGTCGAAGGCGAGCAGGGGCAGGAAGAGCACGGTCGGCGTCAACGCCGGGGCCGCCGGCGGCGGCTCGTGGGTTCCGAACGGCCCGGGTTTCAGGGCGGTGTCGCGGGTGAAGCGCCGGAATGCAAGCGATTGGCCGAGCGGCGGCGTCGCCGGCAGGGCGCAGCGCCGACCGGCGGCCATCAGGCCATCGAGCAGGGGGCGGGCGTCGAATTCCTCGGCCATCGGCCAATAGAGCGAGGCGATGTCGTCGGGCCCGACCAGGCCTTGCTCCAGCACGATCCTGGCGGCGATTCGCCCGGCTTCCGGCGCGGCTTCGAACATCGCGCGACGGCGTCGGCGCATCTCCTGGCGCATGGTCGCTTTCGCGTCTTGTATGGGCGGCATGTCGAAACGGGAAACCGGCGGAGGCTGTTAAGGCATCGGGAGCGGAATGTGCGCGGGGCGCCGCTCGGTCGTCGGACCAGTTCGAATCCTCCGGGACCTCAACGATTGAGGTGGGCGCCGTGTGCAGGAGGCCACGACCCCCCGCAGTGACAGCTCCCTGGAGCTTCGATATCGGCCCCGGGATTTCAGCGGTCCTAACGGGCCTCGCAGCCATCCCCGCGCTTTCCCCATGTAAGCGCAATCAGGCGAAATAGCTAGTGACGTCGCGGTCCTTGTTTTCGCATCGAACAAAGGCGGCTATCACTTGTCAAAGACAGAACATACAGTATGTATGTTTTACTTGAGCCACCCATGGGCAGGGCGGCGCGCGGACGATCGAAGGGAATATGGCATGGGTCGGGAGCCGGCGCTGCGGATGACAGACGACAGGGCCGTACAGATCGACCCGGCGATCCTCTACTGGGGCACGCCGGTCGTTCTGATCTCGACCCTGAACCCGGACGGATCGGCCAATCTGGCGCCGATGTCCTCGGCGTGGTGGCTTGGCTGGGGATGCATGCTCGGCATGACCGAAAGCGCGCAGACCGTCCAGAATCTGCGCCGCGCCGGCGCCTGCGTGCTGAACCTGCCCTCGGCCGACATGACGGAGGCCGTCGACCGCATCGCGCGCACGACCGGCGCGTTTCCGCTGCCGGCGGATAAGGAATGGCTTGGGTTCGAATACGAGCCCCGCAAGTTCGACCGCGCGCGTCTGACGCCGACGCCGTCGCTTCAGGTCGCGCCGCCCAGGGTCAGGGAATGCCCGGTGCAGATGGAGGCGACGGTGGAGACGATCGCCCCTTTCGGCGCGTCGAACCCGAAGGTCCGCACCAAGGTCGCGGCGATCGAACTGCGCGTCGTCGCCGTGCATGCCGATCCGGATATCCGCCTCGACGGCGCGCCGGATCGCATCGACCCGGATAAATGGCGCCCGCTCATCATGAGTTTCCGGGAGTTCTACGGGCTCGGGCCCAAAAGCGGCCCGTCGCGGCTGGGGGAGATCTCCGAAGACTTGTGGCGGCCGCGCGCCTAGGATTTCCTTCCGGCCAGCCGGTCGATCAGGAGATTGACCACAGCGCCGTATTCCCGCCTGGCGGCGTCGGGATCGGCGGCGTCGCCGATCTCAAGGCCGGCCTGCGTGACCGCGCCCAGGAGCACATGGGTCAACGGATCGACCGGGCAGGTCTCGATCTCGCCAGCCTCCATTGCGGCGGCCAGGGCGGCGCGCGTCGCCTTGAATCCGTATTCCAAATCGATCTCGCGCCAGGCGGCCCAGCCCAAAACGGCCGGCCCGTCGACGAATAGAATCCGGCGAATGTCCGCCCGTGCGGCCATGTCCAGATAGGTCTGGAAGCCGACCCGCAGCCGGGCCAGCGGTCCGCCCTTGGCGGCGAGGGCGCGGTTGCGGATTTCCTTAGCCAGAACGGCCTGCACATCCTCCAGCGCGGCGCGAAAAAGGCCGGCCTTGCCGTCGAAGTGGTGGTAGAGGGCGCCTCTGGTCAGCCCCGCGGTCGCCACGATGTCGCCGGCGCGCGCCTGGGCGTAGCCGTCGGCCGCGAACGCCGCCCGCGCCGCCGCGATCAGATCGCGTCGCGTCGCGTCGGCGTCATATCGGCGTTTCGTCATCCGCTGAGCCTATACGCCGTGGCGGGCTTAGAGAAATCCTTCGCGCCCCATCCAGGCTCAGAAGCCCGGCAGGTCGAGCCAGCGTTCGGAGAGGAGAACGGCGACGCCCAGGGACAGCGCCAGGACGAAACGGGCGCTCGCGAGATAGAAGGCGGCGGAGACAGCCACGGCGACGCCTTCGAGCGCCGACATCGATCCGAGCGAAGGACCGAGCACGGCGCCGATGGCGCATGCGGGCAGAATGTCGAAGATGCGCTTCAGGTTCGCGTTCTCGCTCAATCTGGCGCCGATCAGCAGACCGAATACGCGGCACCCGAACGCGACCGCCGCCAGAATCAGGATCGCCAGGGCGAATCGGGCCTCAATCGGCATCGCCGCATCCTTTGGCTTGCCCGCGCCAGGCGACGACCGCGCCGGCGGCTACCCCGGCCAGGAACGCCGCCGGCAGCGGCAGAGCCTGGCTCGCGGCGAAGGATGCGAGCGCCGCGGCGGCCCACGGCAGATGTCCCATGGCGGTATTCCGGACGACCAGCAGAAGCAGCAGGGCCAGGAACAGCACGCCGGCGAACCGAAGCGCCTGTATCGCGTCCAAAGGCAGGTCCGTCGCGGCCAGCGCGCCGACGAGCGCCCCGCCGGTCCAGAGCGTCAGAATCCAGAGGCCGGCGGCGATGAAGAAGGCAAAGCGGTCGACCGGCTTATTTTCCGCGACCGTGGCGGCCCAGGCGCCGTCCGTCAGCACGGTCATCCCCACAATGCGCCGGTAGAGCGGCCGGTCGCGGACATGGTCGGCGATCGAAGCGCCCATCAGCGCGAGGCGGTTGCAGATCAGCAGACCCGATACGGCGATCGCGGAATAGGAAACGGGCTCCGCCAACATGCCCAGGGCCGCGAACTGCGCCGCGCCCGAGAACACCAGCAGGCAGGATAGCGCCGCCATCTCCGGCGAAATCCCGAGCGACGCGCAGGATGCGCCGTAGAGAATGCCGAACATGCCCGAGCTCAACGCCAGCGGCGTCGCGCGGCGGACGCCGAGCCAGCGGCTCTCGGCGCGGGAGAGGCCGGGCGGGGATGGCGGCGAGGAGCCAATGCGGTTGTCGGAGCTGGGCAAGGTTCGGCGATCCGGTCAGTGGGCGACATCGATGTCGCCGCCATGGGATAGCCGGGAGGGGCTATTTCGCCTATGGAATAATACTGAATGTCTTTATCATGATTTCGTATGAACTATCCCGCTCTGGATCCGAGCCTGTTGCAGGCCTTCGTCGCGGTCGCCGACCAGCGCTCGTTCACCCGCGCCGCGAATGCGCTCAACCGCACGCAGTCGGCCGTCAGCACGCAGATCAAGCGCCTGGAGGCGCAGGTTGGCGTGCGGCTGCTGCACCGGACCACCAACCATGTCGAACTCAGCCCGGCCGGGGAAAGTCTGATCGGCTATGCGCGCCGCATCCTCTCCCTGGGCGACGAGGCGGTGCGCCGCCTGCGCGAGCACGAGCTGGAAGGCGCGGTGCGCCTCGGCGTGATGGACGATTATGGCTCGGTCATCCTGCCGGAGCTGCTGAAGACATTCTCGCTCGCCTATCCCCGGGTGCAGGTGGAGATGGAGACGGGGCTCACCGCCGGCATGGCGGAGCGTCTTGGCCGGGATTTCGATCTCGTCATCGCGATGCACGGCGCGGGCGAGGGCGGCGGCGTTCTCTTGCGCCAGGAGCAGGCGGTATGGGCGGGCGACGCAGGCGCGCGCGCCTGGAGCCGGAATCCGTTGCCGGCGGCGCTCTACCCGTCAGGCTGCCTGTTCCGCCAATGGGCGCTGGAAGCGCTGGACCGCGCCGGCCGGCCCTGGCGCCTGGCGTTCGTCAGCCACAGTCTTTCCGCCGTCGCCGCCGTCGCGGCTCAGGGGCTTGCGGTGACGGTCGTCAAGGAAGGGGTCGCGCCGGCTGGCCTGGCGATCCTCGGGGAGGCGGAAGGCCTGCCGCCCCTGCCGCGCGCCGATATTCGCCTGCACGCGGCGCCGGCCCTGTCGCCTGCTGGCCGCCTGCTGGCCGAGCATCTGCAAGACTATTGGCGGCGCGCCGGCGTCAATCTTCCGGCGCGCCTGGCCCCAGCGGCTGACCGTAGCTGAACTCGACGATGAAACCGTCCGGGTCTTTCAAGGCGCAGCGATAGCCCACCGGATAGGGGAAATCGCGCGGCTCCCAGGCGAGGCAGCCGTCCTGCCGGCCGCGTTCGGCCATCTCGTCCACCGTCGCGCGCCGGTCGACGGCGAAGCCGAAGTGGGAGAGATCGTCCTCGAGCTGGCGATTGCCCTTGCCGCCGAGCAGCAGCACGATGACGTATTCCTTCTCCCGTCCCGGTTCGGACATCCAGACTGCGTGGCTGTTCGGTCCCTCGCCATGTTCGTGCACCACGATCAGGCCGCAATAGCGCCGGTAGAATTCGACGGATCGCGCCATGTCCGCGACATGCAACGCCCAATGGGTGAATGCGATCGACATGGACCCTGCTGCTCCCGAAAATCGCTGGCGGCGGCTATAACTCCGGCGGGGCCGGACGGGCCTTCGATATCATGGAGTCGCGCGTCTTGGAAAAACCGTTGCAGCTTGAACTGGTCCGACTGCTCGCGGCGTTGCGCCGGGAGGGCCGCCAGCAGAGCGGCCTCGACGCGCGCTTGACGCCGCCGGACGCCGCGACGGCCTATCGGATCGCCGGCATGGTCGCCGAGGAGCTCGGCTGGGAGACGGCCGGCTGGAAGATCGCCGCCTTCAAGCCGGAGATGCAGCGGCAATTGCGCGCCGAGGCGCCGATCTACGGGCGGGTGTTCGCGCCGCGGGTTCACGCCTCGCCCCATACGGTCTCCCACGCCGCCTCTTGCAGCCCGATACCGGAGCCCGAGTTCGAGGCGCGGCTCGGCGTCGACCTGCCGCCGCGCGAGCGGCCCTACGGCGTCGAGGAAGTGACGGAAGCGGTCTCCTCAATGCATCCGGGCATCGAGCTCGCGGAATGCCGGTTCCGCCACGACGACAATTTTCCGCCGCTGCCGGCGATCCTCGCGGACGGCGCGGGTTCGGGCGCGATCGTCTACGGGCCCGCTATCGAGAACTGGCGCGAACGGGCAATCGAGCGTCAGGAGATCGTGCTCTCCTCGAACGGCCGCCCGCGCCGTCGGGGAAGCGCGGCGGACGCTCTCGATCATCCGATCATGCCGGTCGTCTGGCTGGCGAACGAGCTTTCGCGCACCGGCGTGGGCATGAAAGCCGGGCAAATCGTCAGCACCGGCACGCTCACCGGCATGCTGGCCCCGAAACCGGGCGAAACCTTCGTCGCCGACTTCGGTCCGCTCGGGCAGGCCGAGGCGACGTATGCTTAGAGCGTAGGAGCGCCGCGACGTTTATCGCGCGCCTTTGAGCATTCTCTCCGTGGCCTGAAGCTGCTCCTCGCTCATATGCTCGATCAACGTATCGATCACTTGCGTCGCCGATTCAGCGCCGTTGTGCTCGGCGAGCACGAACCAATAAAGGGCCTTCACGAGGTCTCGCTCGAAGAATTGGCCCTGAGCGTAGATGACCGCAATGTTGTATTGCGCCATGCCGTTGCCGTATTCGGCCGCCGTTGCGAAATGCTGGAGCGCGATGCCCAGATCGCGCGGCACGCCGCGGCCCTCGGCATAGAGCGCGCCAATGTTCAGGTAGCCCAGGCCCGAGCCGTTGCTGGCGGCGCGTTCGTACCACATGCGCGCCTGCTCGTAATCCTGCGGCACGCCTCTGCCAGCTTCGTAGAGCGCGCCCATGTCGTTCTGGGCCATCGGATATCCGGCTTCCGCCGCGCGGCGATAACTGGCGAGCGCCGCCTCGAAATCCTTGGGCATATGGATGCCGTGTTCCTGCAGCGTGCCGATCGCGTAGATGGCGGCGGCTTCGCCGGCGGCGGCGCGTTCCTTGAGCGGCGCCACGGCGGACGCCTGCCCGGTGACCGCCGCGAGCTTGAGCAGGAAGCTTGACGCATCCTGGCCCGCCGGGCCGCCTTCCTGCCGGGTCAAAATCTCGGTCAGGCGCGCAAGCGCTACCATATCGCCAATTTCCGCCAGCGTCGCGAAATGTCTTCGGGCCGAGACGACGTCGCCGGCTTCATAGGCGGCTTCCGCCGTCTTGCGTGTCGGCGCGCTATCGGCCGCGCCAGTCGTCGGCGCCCAGGCGAGCCAGATGGCCGAGGCCAGCCCAATGCTCCAGCGAAGGACCATCTTGAAATCGCGCTTAGCCAAGTGAACGCCTCCCGCCGATGTCATGGGGCGCATTCATAAAGGATGAAGCGTAAACAAAGCCCGTGTTTTGGTTGTTTTTGCCGCCAGGCTCAGTTCACGCCGGCGATGCCGCGCAGCTCTTCAGAGGGGACGCCGACGCGTTCGGCGGCGTCCAGCAGCTCCCGCCAGGTTTCGTCGTCGATCGGCACGCCCTGGGCGCCGCGTTCGGCCATCGTCTGCCGCTCCGGGTCGCCCGGCACGAGGACGGGCAACGCCGGATCGGCCGGCGGCGAGGCCTTCACATGGGCGATGGTCGCGTCGATCTCGGCTTCGAAGGAGGCGCGGTCGGTCATCTTCTCGGGATCGATGATGATCGAGAGCATCGCGTTCAGAATGACGTCCTGCTCGTGGTCCGTCTCCGGCCGGCAGGTATGGCCGCCGGACAAGACGCCCGCGAACAGCTCGTTCATGAACGCCATCGCATAGCCCTTGTGGCCCGCGTCGGCGCCGCCGGCGGGGCCGAGCGCGCCCTTCGGCTCCTGATAGAGCACCCAGGGATCGGTGGTCGGCTGGCCCTTGTGGTCGATCAGCGCGCCGGGCGGCGCCGGCACGCCCTTGTTTTTGGCGACGCGCACCTTGCCGGCGGCGATCTGGCTCGTGGCGAAGTCCAGCACGGTCGGCGGGTTGTTGGCGGTCTTCGGCAGCACCACGCAATAAGGGTTGGTCGAGAAGCGCGCGTCGGAGCCCCGGAACGGCGCCACCAGCCCCGGATGGCCATAGACGTTGACGTGATGCATGGAGACGAGGCCGGCTTCCGCGCATTGCTCGCCCCAGGCGCCGATGCGGCAGAGGTGGAAGGAATTGCGCACCGTCATTACGCAGAGGCCGAAGGTCTTGGCCCGCTCAATGCCGATCGCCATCGCCTCCTTGCCGATCACCTGGCCATAGCCGGCGCCCCCGTCGATCTGCACGATGACGCCCTGGTCCGAAACGACTTCCGCATGGGCGTTGACGTTCAATTCGCCCGTAAAGCTCGCCTCGATATAGCGGGGCAGCATGCCGACGCCGTGGCTGTCGTGGCCTTTCAGATTGGCCGTAACCAGGTTGAGGGCGACCTGATCGGCCTCCTCCGGCGTCGAGCCCCGGGCGCTGGCGATGCGTCGGCAGACGGCTTCCAGATTGTTTGCGGCGATGGTCGGCATCGGTCTCTCCCTTACGCGGCCAGGCCGGCGATTTCGTTCAGGCGGGCGGCGGGCAGGCCGACGCTTTCGGCGGCTTCGGCGATCTCGCGCCAGGTTTCGTCGTCGACGGGCACGCCTTCGGCCGTCCGCTTCGCCCGGGACATGCGCTCCGGATCGCCGGGCGCCAGGACCGGTTTCGCCGGATCGGCGGCGGGGGAGGCCTTGATATGGGCGATGGTGGCGTCGACCTCTGAATTGAAGCGCTCGCGGGAGACGAGGCGCATCGGGTCGATGATGACCGAGAGCATGTTGTTGATGGTCTTCGGCGGGTCGAACTGGGTCTCGGGCCGGCAGCCGACGGCGCCCAGCATGGCGGCCGGCAGGATTTCGTTCAGGAGCGCCAGCCCATAGCCCTTATGCTCGCCGAACGGGTTGAGCGCGCCGCCGCGCGGCTCCGTATACATGATGTTCGGGTCTCGGCTCGGCTTGCCGTCGGAAGCGACCAGCGCCCCTTCCGGCGCCGGCTCGCCCTTGTTGCGCGCCACCCGGATCTTGCCCATGGCGACGAAGCTGGTGGCGAAGTCCAGCACCGAGGGCGGATTGTTTTCGGTGGCGGGCATCACCGCGCAATAGGGGTTGGTGACATAGCGGCCGTCCGAGCCCCGGAACGGCGCGACCGACCCGCTGTGGCCGATGACGTTGACATGATGGGTCGAGACCAGGCCGGCGGCGGCGCACTGCTCGCCCCACTGGCCGATGCGGCCGATATGGTGGGCGTTCCTGAGGCCGACGACGGCGGCGCCGTGCTCCTTCGCCCGCGCGATGCCGATCTCCATCGCCTCCTGGCCGATCACCTGGCCGTAGCCGGACTTGCCGTCGATGACGACGACCGGACCGTTGTCCACCACGATCTCGGCGTGGGCGTTCAGGTTCAGCCCGCCGTTCAGAAGGGTGCGGATATAGCTCGGGACCATGCCGACGCCGTGGCTGTCATGCCCCGCCATGTTGGCGCCGACCAGATTGTCCGCGACGATCCTGGCTTCCCGCTCTTCGCTGCCGCCAGCGGCGCATACAGCCTGGATGGCGTCGCGGAGACGCTCGTGATCTAGTGTCGGCATCGGAGGAAACCCTCAAGCAATAACAAAGCGATTCTTACGTGACCGAGATTTCAGCACAGGGCGCGGCCGCCGAAAAGCCGCCGTCGCTCTTCCGCGACTCCGACTTTCTGAAGATCTGGATGGCGGGCGCGTTCGTCGGCGTGATGCGCTGGCTCGATATGCTAGTGGTCGCCTACTACACCCAGGTCGAGACCGGCTCGCCTTTCATCGTGTCGCTCATGCTGTTCCTGCGCATGTCGCCGATGTTCCTGTTCGGCGCCTTCGCCGGCGCCATGGCGGAGCGGCTGGACCGGCGCGTCGTGCTGGTCTGCCTGCTGGCCGGCATGACCGCCATGTACCTGACCCTGGCCATCCTGGCGGTCAACGACGCGCTGGAGCTGTGGCATGTGGCGCTCGGCGTCATCTACTCCGGGGTCTTCTGGTCGTTCGAACTGCCGGTCCGGCGGACGATGGCGGGCGACGTCGCGGGCGCCGTGCGCCTGCCGCGCGCCATGGGTCTGGAGAGCGCCACCAACAGCATCACCCGCGCGGTCGGGCCGCTCGCCGGCGGCGGCCTTTACGACGCCATCGGCGTGCAGGGCGCCTTCGGGTTCGGCGCGGTCATGTGCGCCATCGGCGCCGTCCTGCTGGCGACGGTCAAGCGCGGCGCCCGCAGCGAGGGCGCGATCCGCCAACCCGTCCTGACCGGTCTTGTCGAGGGGACGCGCTATATCAGGACGGACCGGCTGGTGCAGGCGGTGCTGGTGGTGACCGTGATCCTGAACCTGTTCGGCTTCGCCTGCGTCTCCATGTTCGCCGTGATCGGCCGGGAAAGCTTCGATATGAGCGCCAGCCAGACCGGCCTTCTGGTCAGCGCGGAGGGCTTTGGCGCGTTCCTGGGCGCGATCCTGATCGCCAGTTTCGCGAAGCCGCCCATCCTGGCGCGCCTCTTCGCCGCCGGGGCGGGCACCTACATCGCCTGCATGGGCGGGTTCGCGGCGATGGGCCTGCTCGGCGGGTCGACCCTGGTCGCGGCGGCCGCGGGTTTCCTTTTCATCGCCGGTTTCGGGCTTTCCGGCTTCGGCTCCATGCAGTCCGGCCTGGTGCTGGCGCGCACGCCCGCCCATCTGCGCGTCCGGGTGATGGGCGTGCTCGCCATGTGCATCGGCTGCGGGCCCATCGGCATCCTCAATGTCGGCTGGATCGCCGAAGCCGCCGGCGCCGCGACGGCGGTCGTCATCGTCACCGGCGTCGGCTTCGCCTGCTTCCTCGTCGCCAACCTGTTCTACCCGGAACTCAGACGACGATTGACGTAGCCCCGCCAACCTCCCTATCTAGCCCCATCGGAGCGTAGCGCAGCCTGGTAGCGCATCTGCTTTGGGAGCAGAGGGTCGCGGGTTCAAATCCTGCCGCTCCGACCAACCCAACAGCGCTATTCCGCCGGCGCCGGCGCCGGTCCCCGGCCGGGCCGCAGGCCGAGGGTCCAGTCGACTTCTATGCCCTCGGACGGGTCGCGGGGGACGAGGCGGGCGAGGAACAGGCTGACGGCGGCCATGCCCGCGCCGGCGATGAACACGGCGGCCGGCGAGACCAGCCAGAGCAGGCCGAAGGCCGCCGGAATGCCGACGGCGGCGATGTGGTTGATGGTGAAGGCGACGCCCGCCGTCGGCGCGATGTCCGCCGGGTCGGCGATCTTCTGGAAATAGGTCTTCATGGCGATGGCGATGGCGAAGAAGGCGTGGTCGATCACATAGAGCGCGCCGGCCAGATAGGCGTTCGTGACGAACGCGTAGGTCAGGAACACGGCGATCAGGCCGACATATTCGAAGGTCAGCGCCGCGCGCTCGCCGAAGCGGACGATCAGCCGGCCGATCTTCGGCGCCAGCAGCATGTTCACCAGGCCATTCAGGAAGAACAGGCCCGCCACCTCGTGCACCTCGTAGCCGAAGCGCTCGACCATCAGGAAGCCGGCGAAGACGGTGAAGATCTGCCGGCGGGCGCCGCCCATGAAGGTCAGCGCGTAGTAGAGCCAGTAGCGCTTGCGCAACAGCAGGCGCTTGCGCTGGGCGACGCCGCCGCGAAACGCCGGAAAGGCCGCCAGCAGGAAGGCGACGACGACCAGGGTCAGCAGGCCGGCCACCAGGAACACCGTGGTGAAGGAGAGGTCGAACGTCTTCCAGCCCACCAGGATCAGGCCGTAGGCGACGAGCTGGGCGGCGGCGGCGACGGAGAGAATGCGGCCCATGCTCGCCGCCGCCGTCGCCTTGGGCAGCCACTGCAGCGACAGCGACTGCGCCGCCGTTTCGTAGTAGTGGAAGCCGACCGACATGACGAACGTGGTCAGATAGAAGCCCCAGGCCGTGGGGAAATATCCCGTCGCCGCCACGCCGATCCCCAGGAAAACCAGCGAGAGATAGGCCAGCGTCTGCTCGCGCATCAGCAGCAGGAAATAGACGGCGAGGAACGAGAGGAAGCCCGGGATCTCGCGGATGGACTGCTGGATGCCGATCTCGCGGCCGGTGAACGAAAGCTCGTGCACCGCGAAATTGTTCATCAGGTTCCACCAGGCGGCGAAGGAGAGCTGCATCGCCGCGGCCATGATCATCAGCAGAACGAGCGGCGACCGCCAGCCGGTCGGCGGCGCGTCCGCCGTTTCGGCGGCGCGTCCGCCGTTTCGGCGGAGGAGAAATAGGACATGTCGGCTCCGGCGCGCTTGGGCGCGAGGCGGAAAACGGAGGGATGATATTGTCCTAGCGCCGATGCGGGCTGCGTGTTAACGGCATTGCGTCAATAAATATCTTTGAAACGCCAAACGGTCGGAAAGTTGATCGACGCAAGCCTGTTCCGTCCGCCGCCGGACGACCACCCGGCGCCCGTGCTGGCCTATGCGGGCGAGCAGGCCAAGGGGTATCGCAACGCGCCCCACAGCCATGACCGCGCCCAGCTTTTCCATATCGTTTCCGGCTCGGTCACGGTAGCGACGGACCACGGCGCCTTCGTCGTGCCGCCGGAGCGCGCGCTGCTGATGCCGGCCGGCGTCACGCACTCGACCGTCTATCACCAGCCGACGGCGCTCCGGTATCTCTACTTCCGCCCGGAAGCGGCGCCGCATCTGCCGGCCGCGCCGTCGGTCATTCGCCTGTCGCGGCTGCTGCGCGAACTGATCGAGGCGTTCATGGCCTATCCGGTCGACGCCGCCGCGAGCGGCCCCGCCGGCCGGATCGCCGCGGTCATCCTGGACCAGCTGGCGGCGGAGCGGGCGGCGCCCCTGCACCTGCCGATGCCGAAGTCCGATCGCCTGCGCCTGGCCGTCATGCCCATCGCCGAGGACCCGGCCCGCCCGGAGGGCCTGGCCGAAACGGCGCGCGGCGCCGCCCTTTCGATCCGGTCGTTCGAGCGTCGTTTTCGCGAGGAGACGGGCATGAACTTCCGCGCCTGGCGCCGGCAGGCGCGGCTGATGAAGGCGGTCGAATGGCTTTCGCTCGGGCTGTCCGTCGGCGAAGTCGCCGACCGGCTCGGCTATGAGGGCGCGAGCGCGTTCATCGCCGGCTTCAAGCGCGCCTTCGGCGTGACGCCCGGCCGCTACTTCGCCGATCCCGGCTGATCACGCGGCCGCCGCGTCGGCGCGGTCGGCGGCGGCGGCTTCCCAGCCGATCATGGCGAGCTTGCGGGGAATGCCCCACTCATAGTTCCTCACATAGCCGTTCGAGAGGATGGCGCGATGGCAGGGGATCAGCCAGGAGATCGGGTTCCGCCCGATCGCCGCCCCGACCGCGCGGGCGGAAGTGGGCGCGCCCGCCAGCCGGGCGACGTCCCCATAGGCCGCGAGACGGCCCGCCGGAATCTCCAAGAGCGCCCGCCAGACCTTGATCTGAAACGGCGTGCCGTAGAGGCAGAGGTCGAGCGGCGCGTCGCCGGCGCCGCCCGCCGCGCGGTCGAACACGGCGTCGCCGAGGCGGCGCGCGGTCGCCGGGTCATCGCGAAAGCCGGCCGCCGGCCAACGGGCGCGCATGTTCGCCTCGACGCGGGCGCGGTCGTCGGCGCCCGCCTGTCCCGGCGCCGCGAAGGCGAGGCCGGCCAGGCCGCGCGGGCTTTCGATCAAGAGCGCGGCGCCGAAGGGCGAGTCGGTCCAGCCGCCGACGAGCGCCACCCCTTCGCCGCGCCGCTTGTACTCCCCGGGCGTAACGGCTTCGTGGACGACGAACAGGTCGTGCAGACGGCCGGGGCCGGACAATCCGGCGTCGAGCGCCGCGTCCAGCACGCTGGCGCTCTCCGCCAGGCGCTCCTTGGCATAGTCCAAGGTGAGGTGCTGGAGAAACTTCTTCGGGCTGAGGCCGACCCAGCGCTTGAACGTCCGCTGGAAGTGGGAGGGCGAGAGCCCCGCCTCGGCGGCGATGCTGTCCAGGTCCGGTTGCTCCTCGCGCATGTCCGCGATGGCCGACATCGCCCGTTCGATCAGGGGGTAGGTCTCTGAATAGTCCATGGCTCCGGCTCCCGCGCCGCGTGTTCGATGGCGGGGAGAATGCCGCGCGACGGCGCCGCCCGCCACCCGCTTCTTGCGGCGCGGCCGAATTTCATCCTGGGCCTTCGGGGCGCGTCCGCGCTGGAAGCCCGTATGCGACCGATTGCGGCTTGCGTCCCTTAGGCGTCGCGGCCAAGATTGCGTTTGTGCGTCGCAACATTCTTTCCAGGCGGCGTTGGAGAAGGAGCATTTTTGGTGTTTAAATATCTGTCGTCCGCCGCCGTCGCCGCTCTCGTTGGCAGCGCCGCCCTGGCCCATCCCGCCTCCGAAGCCCATGGCCCGCTGCCGGCGCTGCATATGCACCTGTTCGGCGTTCAGATCGATCCGGCGCTCGGCATCCTCGGCGTGATCGGGGTCGGCGCCGTGCTTTGGTCGGTCATTCGCCGCCGCGGCTGATCTCCGCCGCTCGATCTTGTCGATTGCTCTGGCGTTTCTTCGCCGGCTATTCGCCGGCGAGGAACGCCCGCGCCATGGGCAGGAAAACGTCGAGCCGGTCGTGGTGCACCCAGTGGCCCGCGCGCTCGACATTCTCGACCCGCGCATCCTTGAAATAGCTCGCGCGGCCGTCCTTGATCGGGTCGCTCGCCCAGCTTTCCATGCCCCTGACCAGCAGCGTCGGGCAATCGATGCCGCGCCAGAAGTCGCGCACCTCGTCCGGCGTCAGCCCGAACGGGCGATTGATGCGGATATAATTGTCGAACTTCCAGCTATAGGTGCCGTCCTCGTTCTGATTGACGCCGTGGACGGTCAGATGCCACGCCTGCTCCTTGCTGAGGTGGGCGTTCGCTTCGTGCATTCGGGCCGCGGCCTCTTCCAGGGTGGCATAGCGGCGGGGGGTGCGGCCGGCGACGGCGCGGGTGTCCGCCACCCATTTCTGCATCTTCTCCTGGGTCGAAATCGCGCGCCGTTCCTTTTCGCGCTCCGGCGACAGGCCAAGGCCCTCGATCGAAATCAGCCGCTCCACCTTCTCCGGGAAGGCGCCAGCGAACATCAGCGTGATGGCGCCGCCGAGGCTGTGGCCGATGATCGACGCCTTCTCGAGCCCGCGATGAAAGAAAAGCTGGGCGATGTCGTAGACATAGTCGGCCATGCGATAGCCGCCGCCGACCAGCCATTCCGAATCGCCGTGGCCGCGCAGGTCCGGCGCGACGATGTGATAGTCCTTGGCGAGATCGGTCGCGACCCAGTCCCAATTGCGGCAATGGTCGCGGCCGCCATGGATCAGCACCAGGGGCGGCGCGTCCAGGTCGCCCCATTCCACATAGTGCATGCGCAGGCGCTGGGAGAAGTAGAAGCGCGAGGTCGGCCCGGCGAGGCGCGGCGTCGTAGCGGACATGTCAGCCATCCAGAGCGGCGGGAAGTCAGGGGCCGCTCTATAGCACGGCTATTCGTAGCTGCGCGCGTCCTCGATCACCTTGCCGTCGCTCGCCAGGCTGCCGACCGCGACGAGTTCGACCGGGCCTGACAGGTTGATGACCTTGCGCACGGTCTCGCCGATGCGCTCGGCGAGCGCCGGGTCCGTCGTCTCCGTTTCGCAGGCGACGCTGAACTGGTCGCGATGGTCGACCGAGGTCACCGTCAGCCGGATTTTCACGATCTCCGCATGGGCGGCGCGGATCTGCTCGATCTGGGTCGGGCGCACGAACATGCCGCGCACCTTGGTCGTCTGGTCGGCGCGGCCCATCCAGCCCTTGATGCGCGGCGCCGTGCGGCCGCACGGGCTTTGGCCCGGCAGGATCGCCGATAGATCGCCGGTGGCGAAGCGGGTGAGCGGATAGTCGTGATTGAGGATGGTGACGACGACCTCGCCGACCTCCCCGTCCGGAACGGATTCGCCAGAACCGGGACGCACGATTTCGACCACGGCGCCTTCGTTCAGCAGCATTCCTTCCATGGCCGCGCTCTCATAGGCGATCAGCCCCAGGTCCGCCGTGCCATAGTTCTGGAGCGCGGATACGCCGAACTCATCCTGGATGAGTTGGCGGAGCGACGGCGGCAGCGCGCCGCCGCCCACCACGGCCCGGGACATGGCGGAGAGGTCCGCGCCCATCTCGCGGCCCCGCTCCAGCAGGATCTTCAAGAAGTCCGGCGTGCCGCAGAATACGGTCGCCTTGAAATGGGCGGCGGCCTCCACCTGCAGATCGGTGTTGCCGACGCCGGCGGGAAACACCGCCGCGCCGAGCGCCCGCGCCGCCGTGTCCAGCAGCCAGCCGCCCGGCGTCAGGTGATAGGAGAAGCTGTTGTGGCAGATGTCGCCCGCGCGGACCCCAGCGGCATGGAGCGCCCGCGCGCCCCGCCAGAAATCGTCGCCGCCGCCCTGGGGTTCGCAGATCGGCCCGGGCGAGCGGAACACGTGGGCAAGATTGCCGGCCGCCGTCGCGTTCATGCCGCCGAAGGGCGGGTTCGCCGCCTGCGCCTCTACGAGGTCGCTCTTATAGGTGACCGGGAGCGCCGCCAGCGCCGCCCGGCTCGTCACGGCGGCCGCGTCCACGTCCTTGAACAGTTCCGCGAAATAGGGCGCATGGGCCTTGGCGTGGGCGATATGGCCGGGCAGCGCCTCCATCAGCAGTTTTTCACGCTGCTCCGGGTCCATCGTGTCGCGGGCGTCGAAGAAATCAGACATAGGGGCCTCTCCCGGCAAGCTCGTCGGCGAGGGCACGCTAGCGCAAGTGTCGTCGCCAGGGGAAGCGGTCCCGGCGCTCAGACTTCGGGGTCGTCCGCATCGATCGTGGCGATGGCGAGGCTGACGGAAAAGCCGGCGCGGGCCATGGCGGCGATATCCCGGTCCCGCCGCTCGGCGCGGGCGGACGGGTCCGCCCGCCAGGGGCCGAGGCGCCGGCGTTCGGCATAGCGCGCGGCGGCGCGGCGCTCGGCGGCCGCGTCGTCCTCATAGGCGTCGCCGTCGGCGGCGCCCGCGTCGGTTTCGGCGAGAGCGGCCGTCGCCACGTCCCCGTCCAGCCCGGCGGCCCTCAGCTTGGCGAGCGCCGCCCGCCGCGAGAGGCCTCGGCCGCGCAGACTGCGCGCCTTGCTGGCCGCGAAGGCGGCGTCGTCGATCACGCCGAACCCGTCCAGCTTCGCCATGGCGGCCGCGATCACCCGGTCGGCGGCGTCGGTCTCCAGCCCCTTGCGCCGGGCGCGCCGCTCCAATGTGCGCAGGATGCGCGCGCGCGGCCCGCCATAGCGGTCCAGATAGGCGAGGCCGGCGTTGACATAGCTCTGTACCTCGCGATCCGTAGGCTTTAGCGGCGCCTTTGTCGCATTCTCGTTGACATCCACGGCCACGATCCCTTTAGTTGCCGCTTTCCAATGCGGGCCTTTCCCGTTTTTCGGGCCCCGCACAACCCAGGAGCTGGCTGTGATCGATACCGTCATGCCGACGTACGGCGTGCGCGACATCGCGTTCGATAGAGGTGAAGGCGTTTACCTGATCGATACGGCCGGGCGACGATTCTTGGATTGTGGTTCGGGCATCGCGGTCACCTCCGTCGGCCATGCGCACCCCCATCTCGTGCAGGCGCTGAAGGCGCAGGCGGAGAAGGTTTGGCATACCTCGAACCTTTATCAGATTCCGGGTCAGATGCGCGCCGCCGAGCGGCTGGTCGAAAACAGCTTCGCCGATACGGCGTTCTTCTGTAACTCCGGCGCGGAAGCGATGGAAGCGACCATCAAGCTGATCCGCAAGGCGCAGGCGGCCAAGGGCCACGAGGACAAGTTCCGCATCATCACGATCGACGGCGCTTTCCACGGGCGGACCCTGGGCACGTTGTCGGCCGGCAACAATCCGAACCACTTGGCCGGCTTCGGCCCGAAGGTGGAAGGATTCGACCACGTGCCGTTCGGCAATCTGAACGCGCTCCGCGATGCGATCACGCCGGCGACGGCGGGCGTCATCATCGAGCCGATTCAGGGCGAGGGCGGCATCCGCGCCATGGATATCGACTATATCCGGGGCGTGCGCGCAGCGTGCGACGAGTTCGGCATTCTGATGGGCGTCGACGAGGTGCAGTGCGGCATGGGCCGCACCGGCAAGCTGTTCGCCCACGAATGGGCGGACATCAAGCCGGACGTGATGGCGCTGGCCAAGGGCCTCGGCGGCGGTTTCCCGGTCGGCGCCTGCCTGGCGACCGACGATGCGGCCGCCGGCATGATCGCGGGCACCCATGGCTCGACCTTCGGCGGCAATCCCCTGGCGTCGGCGGCGGTCAACGCCGTTCTCGACATCGTGCTGGCGGATGGCTTCCTGGACGATGTCGTGCGCAAGTCGAAAGTCTTCCGCGACGGCCTCGAGGCGGTCGCGAAGCGCAACCCGGGCGAAGTGCTGGAAGTGCGCGGCATGGGGCTGATGCTCGGTTGCCGGGTCAAGTCGCCGAACGGCGAAGTCGTCGCGGCGTGCCGCGAGGAAGGCCTGTTGACCGTGCCGGCCGGCGAGAACGTCGTACGCTTCCTGCCGCCGCTGATCATCACCGACAACGAGATCGCCGAAGTTCTCGCCGCTTTCGAGCGTGCGGTCGCGGCGATGGCGAAGGCGGCATGACGGGCGCCCTGAACGGGCGGCATTTCCTCGACCTCGCCGACTACGACGCGCCCGCCCTCCAGCAGATCCTTTCGGATGGCGGGCGCGTGAAAAGCGGCAAGGTCGACCTTGGGCAGGCGCTCAAGGGCAAGACCGTCCTGATGATGTTCGAGAAGCCGTCGACCCGGACGCGCGTCTCGCTGGAAACGGCGGTGACGCAGATGGGCGGGACGGCGATCGTGCTGAACCCGAACGACAGCCAGCTCGGCCGCGGCGAGACCGTGGCCGACACGGCGCGCGTGCTCTCCCGCTTCGTGGACGCGATCGCCTTGCGCACTCACGACCACAAGAAGCTGGAAGAGATGGCGGCCAACGCCGACGTGCCGGTGATCAACCTGCTTTCGGACTGGTCGCACCCCTGCCAGCTGATGGCGGACCTGATGACCATGGAGGAACGCTTCGGCGACATCTCCAAGCTGAAGGTCACGTGGTCCGGGGACGGCAACAACGTGCTGCACTCCTGGGTCCACGCCGCGGCCCGGTTCGGCTTCGAGCTGGCCATCGCCTGCCCGGACGAGCGACGACCCTCGGCCGAAGCCCTGCGCTGGGCGGAAGAGGCGGGCGCCAAGGTCAGCATCGGTTCCGACGCCGAGGCGGCCGTCAAGGACGCCGACGTGGTGGTGACGGACGTGTGGGTCTCCATGGGGGACGAGGATGCGGCGCCGTCGCTCCACAACATGCTCGCGCCATTCCGCGTGGACGAAGCCCTTATGGCCAAAGCGAAACCGGAGGCGATCTTCATGCATTGCCTGCCTGCCAAGCGTGGCCAGGAGGTGACGGACGGCGTGCTCGACGGCCCGCAGTCCGCCGCCTGGGACGAGGCCGAGAACCGCCTGCACGCCACCAAGAGCATTTTGGCTTGGTGCGTGAGCTGAGACGCCTTACCTTCGCGGCATGACCGAACCCGTTCTGGAACGACTGCGCGCCGTCGGCGGCGATTTTGTGCTGCCGTTCCAGTTGGAGGAAAGCGGCCTGCGCGGCCGCTTCGTCCGCCTGGACGCGGCGGCCGAACGCATTCTCGGCCAGCATGGCTATCCGGACGCGCCGTCGACCCTGCTCGGCGAAGCGATGGCGTTGACGGCGGCGCTTTCGGCCACGGTCAAGTTCGAAGGCAAATTCACGCTTCAGGCCCAAGGCGGCAAGGGCGCGGTCCGCGCCCTGGTCGCGGACGTGGATACGGGCGGCCGTCTGCGCGGCTATGCCGGTTTCGACGCCGAGGCCGTGTCGGCCTTGCCGGCGGACGCCAGCCTCGCCCGCATGTTCGGCGGCGGCTATCTGGCGTTCACCGTCGAGCGGGGCGGCGGGGAAGGCCGCTATCAGGGCATCGTCGCGCTCGAGGGCGAGAATCTTGCGGATTCGGTGCATCACTATTTCCGCCAGTCCGAGCAGATCCCGACCGGGATTCGCCTGGCCTGCGGCCGCGACGAGGATGGCCGCTGGCGGGCGGCGGCGCTGATGGTGCAGCGCGTGCCCGATGGCGGCGGCGAGGCGATTTCCGGCGCCGGCGGCGGCGGCGCGCCGCGTCCCGACCCGGAGACCTGGGAAGAGGACGAGGGCTATATGCGGGCGATGGCGCTGCTTGCGACGCTCGGCCGCGAAGAATTGCTGGCGCCGGACAGCACGGCCGAAGCCGTGCTGTTCCGCCTGTTCCACGAAGACGGCGTGCGCGTCTGGGAGCCATCATCGGTGACCGGCGAATGCGCCTGCCCGCCGGAAAAATTTCGCGACTTGCTGGGTCGGCTGCCGCGCAGCGAGCTGGAAGACTGTAAGGTGGACGGCGTTATCAGCGTGACTTGCGAATTTTGCGGCAAGACGGAGATTTTCGACGATGCGGCCCTGGACGGGATCTTTGACGCGGCGGGCGGCCGGTAGCGCCATTCTGGCGGCGACGCTGTTTTTGGCCGGGTGCGCAACGGCGCCGCCCTATCGCCCGACCGCGCCCAGCTTCGAGGGCCCGCCCGTCTTCCGCGTGAGCGCGAACCGCATCGAGGTCGAGACGGCGAGCACCGTGCAATCGCCCGATCCCGCCGTCGGCGCGCGCTTGGCGGCGATGCCGGAGGACGTGGCCCGGTCCTGGCCGGCGCGCCGGCTCAGGGCCGATCCGGGCGCAGGCGGCTCCCTGGTCTTTACGGTGGAGAAAGCCGAAGCGACGGAGCGGTATCTTCAGCCCAAGACCGGCATAACCGCGCTGTTCACCAAGAACCCTGAAGCCGAGTTCGCCGTCGCCTTCGCCGTCAGCCTCCGTCAGTTCGATGCTTCCGGGGCCCATCGGGGCAGCGCGCGGGCCGAATCCCTGGTCAAGGGAACCTTGCCCGAGGGCGCCGACGAGGACGACCGGCGCAAGGTCTGGGAGCGGATTTTCAAGGATGCCGCGGCCCGCCTCGACCAGGAGCTGATCAAGCAGACGCCGGTCGGACTGCCGGGCTCGACCAAGGTTCGGTGACGGGATAGTCCAGGGGGCGCTCTAGATCGCGTCCCGCGCCATCGCCGCCGTGAGTCCGAACTGCTCCGGCGAATAGCGATGCCGCCCGAGTTTGTGCTGGCGGTTCTCCGCGAGATATCCAGCCATCGCCGCTTCGTCCTCGGCCGTGAAATGCTGGTCGGCGCGATGCAGGATATCCCTGGCGACCGCCAGCGGGTCGGCGACGAGGTCGGGATAGGCGATCTCGATGAAGGTCGGCGCGCTGCCGGCGGGCGGCGCGCGTTTCGCTGCCTCGGCGCGCCGCAGCCAGAAGGCGAGGGTCTCCAATTGGTAGGCGCCGGTGGCGATCGGATCGACCCGGTCGCTGTATGTCGCCTGGAACACGGCGAACAGGCTGGCGCCCGACGCCGCCGTTTCCAGCACGTCGCGGTGCAGATGCACGATCACGGCGTCCGGATAGGCGCGCAGCAGGGGCGCGAGCTCGCCCGTATGGGCTGGCGCCTTCAACAGCCAGCGGGGCGCCGCCTCGCCTTGCAGGATTTGCAGCGTCTGCTTGTGAAGACGATAGGCGGAGGCGAAGTCCTGGCCGCGGAGCCATTGGGCGTAGCCGGGGACCCATGCGGGCGCCGTCAGGGCCCAGTTCAGGCCGTCCTTGCCCATGGCGACGACGCATTCCTCCGGCGTTTCGGCGGCGCTGTCGTGGACGCGCTGCTTCATCGGGTTCAGGGCATACTGAAAATCGTGCATGGACTGGGCGCGGCGGACGAGCTTCGCCCGCGTCTCGGGATCGGTCTCGCCCGCTCGAAGCGGATTCGAAAGCTCCCAATAAAGCGGCGCCCGCAGGCCCGAGACATGGGCCAGGAGCCGGTGCAGCAGCGTCGTGCCCGTGCGCCAGCCGCCGATGATGAAGATCGGCCGCGCGACGGGACGGTCCGCGGCGCCGGGCGAGGCCGCGAGGGCGTCTTTCAGTTCGTATCCGCCGATGGCGAGCGCCGCGATCATGGCGCCGAGGGTTTGCCGGCCGAGCGCATGCAGGCGGTCTTCCGCTTCGAGCGCGTCGGCGAGCCGGGCCAGGCCCTCGGGCAGCGCGATCGGCCGGCCGGCGCGTTCGGATGCGCGGCGGGCGATGTCCGCCGGCGCCAGGGAAAAGGCCGCCGGGGTCTCGCGGAACTTCGCTTCCGCCGCCGCGATCAGCCGATGCCCCGCCGCGCTGCGCGCGGGCGCCTCCCAGGCGGCGCTCACGGCTGAAGGTCTTTGAGCTTCATGACGGTCGCGGTCGGCAGGTCCGGCTGCGCCTCCGGCGAGACCCAGCGCAGGGCGAACATGCCCTGGGCGCGGCCTTCCGTATCCAGCCAGTCGCCGGCGCCGGGCTTCTCGGCCGCGAGGACCAGCCGGTAGCGGCCATCCGCGTTCGTCTCGATCTTGGCGCCGGTCAGGGACGTCTGCCGATAGCGATGCTCGAGTGAGTTCAGGAAGCGGCTGTAGAGCACGATGTTCCAGAAGACCGCCGGCGGGGCATGGCCCTCCAGGACGAGCGCCTCGTCCGAAGCCAGGTCCCACGCGCCGCGCTGATACAAGATGTCGCTAGAGGTGAAGACGGCGCCGCCCATCATCTCCGTCCAGTCCCTGACGTGGTTTCCCCGGGAGAGTTCGGCGTCGCGGGCGTGGCGGATCGCGGACGTCATCGATCGGAGCTTCTTGCCGGCGGTCGTCAACCGGTCGGCCAGGAGGGCGGGTTCGATCAGCGGCGCCGGCGCCGCGGGATCGAGATTGCGGACCGCGAAGCGGCTCGGGCGTTCGTTGTGAACGTCGTTGAAGAACTGCCGGATCCAGACCGTGCGGGCGTCCGGGTCGAGCGGCAGCCAGTTCGCGCCCTGTCGTTCCCCGCCGAGGAACAGATCGAAATCGCCGTTCCGGTCCGTTGAAAGTTCAGCGCCGTTGATGGTCGCGGCGACTTCGGTGTCGTGCCAGGCCGAGCGTTCCCGATAGACGGATATCGAAGTGTAGGCCGCGTCGCCGAGATTGCCGCTAAGGCGATAGGCGTGGGCCGCATCCAGTTCGAACAGCCAGTATTTGCCGTCCGGATTGTCCATCAGGAACTTGGCGTTCCATTGATTGTGCGGCACGGGCTCCGGGTGGACCCGGTCCATTTCCAGAATCTCATGGGCGGCGCCAAGCGTGCGGGTAAGCACGCGAAAGCCATCCGCGCGTTCTTCCGGGGTTAGACCCTGGGTCAGCTCATCCATGCGCTGCACGGCTTTGCCGGCGCTCGCCAGGAAATCGTCCCAGGCCTGTTTTTCGTCCATCTCGGTCAACAGCATCCCCGAACCGTAAAAATTATGCGGCATGAATTTTTCCGAACGTTCGCATACTTCATGCGTCGCTTGCCACTGGGACGGCGGCCGCTAGAGTCACGTCTGCAAGAATCAAACCGGGGAGCGCAGCTATGAAACTCTACAATTCCATCGGCCCGAATCCGCATGTCGTGCGCATGTTCATGGCGGAGAAGGGCGTCGACATTCCCATGGAGGACGTCGACATCCGCGCGGGCGTAAACCGCGAATCGGACTTTCTCGCCAAGAACCCGTCCGGCCAGTGCCCCGCGCTGGAGCTGGACGACGGGTCCGTGATCGCCGAGATCACCAATATCTGCGAGTATCTCGACGAGACGCAGCCGGGCCCGTCGCTCATCGGCGATACGCCGGAGGAGCGCGCCAACACCCGCATGTGGGTCCGCCGGGTCGATCTGAATATCTGCGAGCCCATGGGCAACGGCTTCCGCTTCGGCGAGGGCCTCAAGATGTTCGAGAACCGCATGCGGTGCCTGCCGGAAGCCTCCGACGGACTGAAAGCCTGCGCCCAGGACAAGCTGACCTGGCTCGATGGTCAGATGGCGGGCCGGGACTTTGTCGCCGGCGATAAGATCACGCTGGCCGACGTGCTGCTGTTCTGTTTCGTCGATTTCTTCGCCAAGGTCGGCCAGCCGATCGCGGCGGAGAACAAGAACGTCGTCGCCTGGCACGAGCGCATGAAGGCGCGGCCGAGCGCGGCGGCGTAGGACCTCAGCCTTCAGGCGCCGCCGGATAGACGACTTCCATCAGGCACAGTCCTTCCGGCGGCGCGGTCGGCCCGGCGGCCGATCGGTCGCGCGCCACAAGCGCCGCGCCGACGTCCCCTGGCGTCCAGGCGCCTTCGCCGACCTTGGCGAGCGTGCCCGCGATGATCCGCACCTGATTGTGCAGGAAGGATCGCGCGGCGACGTCCAGCAGGATTTCCTCGCCGACGCGCGTGACGTCGACCCGGTCCAGGGTCTTCACCGGAGACTTCGCCTGGCATTGCGCTGCGCGGAAACTGGTAAAGTCGTGCCGGCCGAGCAGATGGCTGGCGGCTTCGGCCATCGCCCCTTCGTCCAGCGGCTTGCCGTGAAACCAGACCTGCCCGCGCGCCAGCGCCGGCGGACTGCGCCGGTTCAGGATCCGATAGCGATAGCGGCGGCCGATGGCGGAAAAGCGGGCGTCGAAGTCGGGCGCGGCCTCGGCCGCGTCGAGCACGGAGACGGGGCAAGGCTTCAGGTGGAAGTTCGCGCCGTCTCGAAGCGCCTTCAGGGGCCAGGGTTTCTCCAGATCGAAATGCGCGACCTGCCCGGCCGCGTGCACGCCTGCGTCCGTCCGACCGGCGCCCTGGACGCGCGGCGCCGCGCCCGTGAGCTGGGCGAGAGCGGTCTCCAAGGCCTCCTGAACGGAAAGCCCGTTCGCCTGGCGCTGCCAGCCGACGAAGGCGCCGCCCTGATATTCGACGGTGATGCGGTAGCGCGGCATCAATCGGCCGGGTCGAGGCGCGTTCCCGGCGGAAGCGCGTAGCCGCGCAGGAACGCGTCGGCCGCCATCATCGCCTTGCCGGGCCGCTGCAACTGGATAAGCCGGAGCGCGCCGGCCCCCGTCGCCACCCTGAGCGCGTCGTCGAGAACCGTTCCCGGCGCCGCATCGCCGGACCAGGGCTCCGCCGCCGCGGCGGCGAGCTTGATTTCGGCGTCCCCATGCCGCGTCCAGGCGCGGGGCAGCGGCGCCAGCGCGCGGACGATGCGGGCGAGCTCCTCCGCCGGGCGCGACCAGTCGAGCCGCCCGTCCGCCTTCGCGAGCTTATGGGCGTAGGTTACGCCGCTTTCCGGCTGCGGCGTCGGCGCAAGGCTGCCGTCGGCGAGGCCCGCCAGCGTCGGCGCGATCAGCCGCCCGCCGATCTCCGAGAGGCGGTCGTGCAGATCGCCGCCGGTATCGTCTGGGCCGATCGGCGTGCGTTCGGTCAACAGCATGGGGCCGGTGTCCAGGCCCGCGTCCATCAGCATGGTGACGACGCCCGTCTCCCCGTCGCCCGCCATGATCGCCCGCTGGATCGGCGCCGCGCCGCGCCAGCGCGGCAGCAGCGAGGCGTGGATGTTCACGCAGCCCAGGCGCGGCGCGTCCAGGATCGGCTGCGGCAGGATGAGGCCGTAGGCGACGACGACCGCCGCATCCAGGTCGAGCGCCCGGAACGCCGCCTGGGCGTCCTCCTGGCGGAGCGATTTCGGCGTGCGGACTTCGATCCCTTGGCTTTCGGCGAAGGCGTGCACGGGCGACGGCCTGAGCTTGTGGCCGCGTCCGGCCGGGCGCGGCGGCTGCGCATAGACTGCGGCGACGCGATGCCCCGCCGCCAGCAGGGCTTTCAGGGCCGGAATGGAAAAATCCGGCGTGCCCATGAACGCGAGGTTCAATGGCGTCATGGCGGGATCACGTCCGCTCGGGACGGTTCGCGGCGCGCGCCGCCTTGAGCTTTTTCATCTTGGAAAGCGCCATGTTGCGTTTCAGCAGCGAGACATGGTCGATGAAGAGCACGCCGTTCAAGTGATCGATTTCGTGCTGCAGGCAACGGGCGAGCAGGCCGTCCGCTTCCAGTTCCCGCTTGGCGCCGGTCTCGTCCAGATAGGTCGCCGCGATTCGCTCGGGCCGTTTGACGTCGTAGTAGATGTCCGGAATGGAAAGGCAGCCTTCGCTGGCGACGCTCGTTTCCTCGGACTTCCAGCGGATTTCAGGGTTGATGAGCTTCATCGGCGCGGGCGGCTCTTCTTCCCGCGCGACGTCGATGACGATCAGCCGCCGCCCGTCGTCCACCTGGGGGGCGGCGAGGCCGATGCCGGGCGCGTCGTACATGGTCGCCAGCATGTCGTCGAGCGCCGCCAGCACCGTGTCGTCTATCGCCTCGACGGGGGCGCATTTGGTCTTCAAGCGCCGATGGGGCGCGATCAAAATCGGGAGAATCGACATCCTGAACTAACCGATAGCCTTCCAGTAACTGTCCTTGACCGCGATCTTGCCGTCGCGGAACGCATAGAGATCGAGGCCGCGCACGTCGATCGGGCGGCCGTTGCGATAGGCGCCTGTCGCGCGAAAGCGGCCGACGACGTGATCGTCGCCGAACAGAACCTCCGTTTCGGAAAAGCGCAGGCTTTCGATCGCGCGCGCCCGCGCCTCCAGCGCCGCGCGCACGGCTTCCCGCCCCTTGACGATCGCGCCATGAGGGGCGTCCGGCCCTTCGTGCAGCCGCCATTCGAAATCGTCGGTCACCTGGGCGAGCACGCCATCGGCGTCGGCGGCGTTGAAGGCCTTGCCGAACGCCTTCAGGCATTCCATGGCCGCCTTGCGGTCAATCGAGGTCATGTTCCGGGGCTCCTGTCGGGTGCATTTATTAATCCATGTGGCGCCCTCGGCCAACCGGCCCGTGCGCGTCCATTAGCGCCGTCGTCTTGGCCGACCCCTCTGCTACAATGGGTCAAACGGCAAAGCGGGCGGTTTCGGAAATGCGCTTCTTGTTGGTCCTGTCGGTCGTCGCCGGTCTCGGCTTCGCGCTCATGCCGTCCTCGGGCTCCGCCTGCCTGCGGGCGCCGCAGCCGTCCCTGCCGACGGCGCCGCTTTCGATCGAGACATTGCGTGGAACCTATGAGTTCACCGTCGAGCTGGCGACGACGGACGAGCAGAAAGCCTGCGGTCTTATGCGGCGGCCGCGCCTGGGCCGCGCCGAGGGCATGCTGTTCCGGAACAGGCCGGCCGGGCCGTCCTATTTCTGGATGAAGAATACGCCGCAGCCGCTCGACATGCTGTTCATCGGCCCCAAGGGCGCGGTCGTCCACATCGCCGAACACACCACGCCCTACTCCACGAACGCCTACGGCACGGACCGCAAGGTCGCGGCGGTGCTGGAAGTGAAGGCGGGAACCGCATCCAGGCTCGCGATCGAGCTTGGCGACCCGGTGCGCCATTCCTGGTTCGAACGGGACTGATCGACCGCGCCCTCAAAGCAAAACCGGCGCGCCGGACATTTCAGTCGGGCGCGCCGGTCTCGGCATTCTATCGGTCCGCGCCGTCCGCGCAGGGCGGCGGCGCGTCAGAGGTCGCTGAAGCTCAGTCGACCTTCTCTTCTTCCGGGGCTTCTTCTTCGGCCGGGGCGTCGGCTTCGGCGGCAGGGCCCTCTTCGAGCAGATCTTCGAGATCGGGCGCCTCGTCGGCGTCCAGATCGTCGTCGAACTCGAAGCCGTCGTCGCGGGCGAGCACATCCTCGCCGCGCGCCTGGGCTTCGGCTTCGTCCGCGCTCCGCGCTACGTTGGCGGTCACCGTCACGGCGACCTCGGGATGCAGGCGCACGCGCACCGGGTGCAGGCCAAGGGTCTTGATCGGGCGTTCGAGTTCGACCTGACGGCGGTCGATGGTGACGCCATCCTCGACGACGGCCTCGGCGATGTCGCGGCTCGATACGGAGCCGTAGAGCTGGCCCGTGTCGCCGGCCGACCGGATCAGCACGACCGTGATGTCGGTCATTTTCCCCGAAACCGCTTCCGCTTCCTGGCGGCGCTGCAGGTTCAGCGCCTCAAGCTGGGCTTTCTGGGATTCGAAATAGGTCAGGTTCTCCTTGGAGGCGCGCAGGGCCTTTTTCTGCGGCAGCAGAAAATTCCGCGCGAAGCCCGGCTTCACCTTAACCACATCGCCCATCTGGCCGAGGTTCTCGACCCGTTCGAGCAGGATGATGTCCATGGTCGCGTACTCCTGTCCGCGCCCCTATGCCGCCAGGCGGCGCGGGCTTAGCGGATGATGTAGGGCAGAAGCCCGATATGGCGGGCGCGCTTGATCGCCTGGGCGAGCAGGCGCTGCTTCTTCGCCGAAACGGCGGAGATGCGGCTCGGCACGATCTTGCCCCGCTCGGTCAAAAAGCGCTGCAGCAGGCGCACGTCGCGATAATCGATCGCCGGCGCGTTCGGGCCCGAAAAGGGACAGGATTTCTTACGCCGGAAAAACGGCCGGCGGCCGCCGCCCATCGCCATTACGATTTCTCCTCTTCGGCCGCAGCCGGCTGTTCGTCGCGGGGCCGGTCGTCGCGGGGCCGGTCGTCACGGGGCCGGTCATCACGGGGCCGGTCGTCACGGGGCCGGTCGTCCCTGCGGCGACGGTCGTCGCGGTCGCGCCGGGCCATCATCGGGGACGGCGCTTCCGTCACCTCGTCCAGCCGGATGGTCATGAAGCGGATGACGTCTTCGCTCAGCCGCATTTGCCGTTCGAGCTCGACGACGCTGTCGGCGTTCGCCTCGACATCGAGCATCACGTAATGGCCCTTGCGGTTCTTCTTGATGCGGTAGGCCAACGTCTTAAGGCCCCACTGCTCCCGCTTCAGGACCTTGCCGCCTGCTTCCTCGATCAGGCTGGCATAGCTATCTGCCAAGCTGTCGACTTGCGCCGGCGACATGTCCTGCCGCGCGATAAACACGTTCTCATAATACGCCATGATTCGAACCGCACCTGCGCGCTGTTGGAAATGACAAAACGCCGAGCGGCCGCGCGGATAGTCAACGCGCAGGCGGCCGGCCCAGCGAAGAATGCGCTGTTATACAGATGCGGACGGCGGATGCAACCCGGTCGGAACCAAATTCTGGCCCAATTGGCGATTCCCACGCCCACGGCGCCCCTTGGCCGCGCCCGCGCTTGCCGTTAAGTTCCGCCCGATATGCGCCGCCCGCCATAATCTCGCCCCGATGACTTGGCAAGCGATGGCGCGACGTCGGCTTCGAAAACCAAACCGAACGGGAGACCCATGGCACTACGCGCCCCCCTCGCCGCGACGGCGATCGTCGCCAGCCTGTTGTTCGCCGAAAGCGCGGCGCTCGCCGCCGATCCCGCCTCGCTCGGTCGTTTTCGCGATTGGGAAGCGTTCGAGGCGATCGAGCAGGGCCACAAGGTCTGCTACGCGCTGACGTCGCCCCAGGATTCGCAAGGCGCCTACACCAAGCGCGACCCCGCGCTGATCATGGTGACGCGGCGGCCCAACGAAAACGTCTATGACGAAGTGAGCGCGATCGCGGGCTATACCTACCAGCCGAAGAGCACGCCGGTGCTGCAGGTGGGCTCGCGCAAGTTTTCCGCCGATCCGGTCGCCGACGTGGCGTGGCCGCGCCTTCGGGAGACGCCGGCGCTCGTCGCGGCGATGAAGGCCGGCAGCACGCTCCTGCTCGTCGGCACCTCGGCGCGCGGCACGTTGACGAAGGATCAGTTTTCGCTGCTCGGCTTCACCGCCGCCATGAAGGCCATCGCCCAATCATGCCCGAAGCGCTGAACGACCCGGCCGCGGCCGTCGCGGCGGACGCGCAGGACCTGATCGGCGTCGACCGGGACGGCCTCGCCGCCGCGCTGGCGCCCCATGGCCTGACGGGCTATCGCGTCGGCCAGATCTGGCAGCAGGTCTATCGGCTGGGCGCGCCGGATTTCGACGCGATGACGACGATCTCCAAGCGGATCCGGCCGGAGCTCGCCGCCGCGTTCCGTCTCGGGCGGCTCGAAATCGCCAGCGCGCAGACCTCCGTCGACGGCACGCGCAAATGGCTGTTTCGGCTGAGCGACGGCGCGCTTGTCGAGACCGTATTCATTCCGGAGTCCGACCGGGGAACGCTTTGCGTCTCCTCCCAGGTCGGCTGCACGCTCAACTGCCGGTTCTGCCATACGGGCACCCAGCGCCTGGTGCGCAATCTGACGGCCGCCGAGCTCCTGGCTCAGGTCATGACGGCGAAGGACGAACTGGAAGACTGGCCGGCCCCGCGGCCGGACCGGGCCGTCTCCAACATCGTGCTGATGGGCATGGGCGAGCCCCTCTATAATTTCGACGCGGTCAAGCAGGCGATGCTGATCGCCTTGGACAGCGAGGGCCTCGGCTTCTCCAGGCGGCGCATCACGCTTTCGACCGCCGGCGTGGCGCCGATGATCGAGCGGGCGGGCGCCGAAATCGGCGTCAACCTCGCCATCTCGCTCCATGCGACGAACGACGAACTGCGGGACCGCATCGTTCCGATCAACAAAAAATATCCGATCCGGGAGTTGCTGGCGGCCTGCCGCGATTATCCGAGCCTGAACAACGCCCGGCGGATCACGTTCGAATATGTGATGCTGAAGGACGTGAACGACAGCGACGCCGAGGCGCGGGCGCTGGCGGCGATGCTTCGGGACATTCCCTCGAAGATCAACCTCATCCCGTTCAATCCGTGGCCCGGCGCGCCGTTCGAACGCTCGACGGACGCGCGCATTCACGCCTTCGCCGGCATTCTGATGGATGCGGGATATCCGGCGCCGATCCGCTCGCCGCGCGGCGAGGATATCCTGGCCGCTTGCGGGCAGCTCAAATCGGCGAGCGAGAAGGCCAGGCGGGCGCGCCCGGGCGCGGCGGCGGCGGGCTGAGGCCCGTACCGGCTCAGGCCATCGCCAGCGATGCGCCCGAAGCCACGGCCAGAACCGTCATGACGCCGGCCCATACCGTCAGCGCGTCCACATCCAGGTGGCGCCGCATGCGAAGCAGCTTGATGCAGGTCTGGGCGATATAGGCGCTCATGGCGCGGGTCCTTCCGAGCTTTTCCATTCGATTATGCTGATCAGATGGGCCGTATTCCGGCGGTTTCAAGGGCGTTTGGGCGCGCGCTTCCGCCGTGCCGGAGATCGCTCTAAGCTTGCATCCGAAACCTGCACCCACTGTTCATGAGGCGACCGATGAGTTTCCAGATCGAAGGGGCCATGCGCGCGACGCCGCCAGCCCCCGCGCAGCCCTGGTCCGGCTTCCCCGAGTTCAACTTCGTCGGCGGCCATAACGACGCCGCCAGCGTGCCGGCGAGCGACCTTGCCGCGACTATCACCGACACCCTGGCGCGCGAAGGCGGCGACCTCGCCACCTATGGCCTGCAAAGCGGCCCGCAGGGCTACAAGCCGCTCCGCGAGGCGATCGCGGCGATGCTGAAGTCCCGCACCCAGATGCCGGCGACCGCCGATCAGGTTCTGGTGACGTCGGGCTCGCTCCAGGCGCTCGATCTCGTCTTCAACCTGTTCCTGGACAAGGGCGACGTCGTGCTGCTGGAGAAGGCCTGCTATGGCGGCACCTTGAGCCGGCTTCGGGCGCGCGGCGTCGACTATGTCGGGGTCGAGGTCGATGGCGACGGCATGCGGATGGACGCGCTGGACGCGGCCATCGAAGCGGTCAAGGCCGAAGGCCGCCGGCCGAAGATGATCTACACCATTCCCACCGTGCAGAACCCCACCGCTTCCATCATGCCGGTGGACCGGCGGCGGCGGATGCTCGAGATCGCGGCCAAGCACGATCTGCCGATTTTCGAAGACGACTGCTATGCCGACCTGGTGTTCGCCGGCGGCCGCCCGCCGGCGGTCCGCGCGCTCGACGAGGACGGCCGCGTGATCTACTGCGGCTCCTTCTCCAAGTCGATCGCGCCCGCGATCCGGGCCGGCTACATCGTCGCCGACTGGCCGATACTCTCCCGCCTGATTCCGCTCAAGGGCGACGGCGGCACGGGCGCGATCGAGCAGATGGCGCTGGCGGGCTACCTCGCGAACAAGTTCGACGCCCATGTGGATGCGCTCTGCGAGACCTTGAAGACGAAAGCGGACGCCCTGACGGACGCGCTCGGCGAAAGCTTCGGCGCGGCGGCGGAGTTCGAGACGCCCGAAGGCGGCATCTTCCTTTGGGTGACGCTGCCGGAATCGGTCGACACGACGCGGCTGTTCCAGGCGGCCCAGGCCGAAGGCGTGGCGATCAATCCGGGCGCGGAATGGGCGACCGACGCCGCTTATGGCGGCCGGCGCCTGCGGCTCTGCTACGCCAATCCCAGCGTCGAGACCATTCGCGCGGGCGTCGCCAAGCTGGCCGACATCTGTCATAGGGAATTCGGCGTGCCGCTGCGCAGCGGCAACGTCGCGCGCTGAAGCGCCGCCGCCGCAACGGAGGAACCCCTGACATGACGGAACGCATCGCCGGGCTTGGCGCGGTGATTGAGGGCTACGACGCCCTGTTGGTGGACCTTTGGGGGTGCGTGCATAACGGCGTCTCCCCCTATCCCGCCGCCGTCGACGCCCTGCGGCGCGCGGTCGCCGCCGGGCGGCAGGTCTGCCTCCTCTCGAACGGGCCGCGCCGGGTCGCGCCGATCCTGGCGCGGCTGGACGAGATGGGCGTGCCGCGGGATTGCTATCAGCATGCCGTGACCTCCGGCGAGGCGACCTGGCGCGCCATCGCCCACCCGGCCGACGGCTTTCATCGCGCGCTCGGGCCGCGCTGCTACCATCTGGGGCCGCCGCGGGACAGTTCCGTGCATGACGGCGCCGGGCGGGAAATCGTCGCCCGCGTCGAGGACGCCGATTTCATCGTCAACACCGGCATCTACGACAACAGCGATGCGTTGGCGGACTTCGAGCCGGTGCTGGCGGCGGGCGCCGCCCGCAAGCTGCCGATGGTCTGCGCCAATCCGGACCTGATCGTGCATGTGGGGGAGATTGAAGCGATCTGCGCCGGCGCGACGGCCGCTCGCTATGAGGAGTTGGGCGGTTCGGTCGCCTATCATGGCAAGCCCTATCCCGGCGTCTACCAAATGTGCCTCGAGGAGCTGGGCGGGCCCGATCCGGCGCGCGTGCTGGGCATCGGCGACGCGATCCGGACGGACGTCGCGGGCGCGAAAGGGGCGGGCGCCGGCGCGCTCTTCCTGGCGGGCGGCATTTATCGGGATGGGTTCGGCACGAACGATCCCGAACCGGCCGCCGTCGTCGCGGCGGCCGCGGCGGAAGGCCATCCGGCGCCGGATTATGTCCTGCCGGCGTTGGCGTGGTGAGCGGCGCGATGTCCAGCGAATTGCCGCCGCCGGCTGTCGGCCCCATGGCCTGGACCCGTCCGGAGATGGAGCGGGACGGGGCCTGGATCGTACAGTTCGACGAAACCGACCTGGCGGAGCTCAAGACCGCGACAAACCGTCTGGCCGAACGCGGCCTTGGCCCCCTGGAGTTCGGGCGGGAGGACTTTCCCCTGCCGACGCTCGGCCCGAAGCTGACGGACCTGCTCTGGGAGATCGAATATGGCCGGGGCTTCGCGCTGCTGCGCGGGCTCGACGTCGCCCAGTACGACCTGGACCGCCTGTCGCTCCTCTATTGGGGCCTCGGCTCCCATCTGGGCCAGGTCATCTCCCAGAACAGCCAGGGCGACCTGCTGGGCCGCGTGACGGACATGGAAGCCGGCAAGTACTCTGGCGGCGGCTACTATGAGGAAGGCGTACGCGGCCATCGCACCAACGCATTCCTGGCGCCCCATTCGGATTCTTCGGACGTGGTGGGCCTGCTCTGCGTGCGCCCGGCGAAAGAGGGCGGGGAGAGCTGGATCGCTTCGTCCATCGCCGTCTACAACCGCATCCGCGAGACCCGGCCCGACCTGTTGCGTCCGCTGCTCGACGGCTTCCGCTACGACCTGGTCGGCAAGGGGCGGACGGCGGACGAGGTCACGGCGAACCGCGTGCCGGTCTATAGCTGGTGGGAAGGCGTGCTCTCCTGCCGGTTCAACAAACAGCAGATCGAGCTTGGCGCCCAGCGCACCGGCGACGGCCTGACGGCGGCGCAGAAGGAGGCGATCGCGCTCGTCGAGGACCTGGCGCTTTCGGAAGAGTTCCTGCTGCCCATGGCGTTCCAGCCGGGCGACATACAGCTTCTCAACAATCACTCGACGCTGCACAGTCGCGGCGGCTATGTGGATTGGGACGAACCGGAACTGCGACGGTTGCTGCTCCGGCTTTGGCTCAACATACCGAACGGTCGGCCGCTCGCGCCGGACTATGCCGACCGCCTCAACACCGGAGGCCGCGGCGGCGTCACCAAGCGGTTGTAATCCCCGAAAGCGTATAGTCTCTTGACCCAAGCCCAGATGAGCCTTGGACGGATCGCGGCGACCGTGCTGCTGCCGTTCGGTTGCGGATATTTCCTCTCATATCTGTTCCGCGCCGTGAACGCCGTCGTCGCGCCGGACCTGGTGGCGGACGTCGGGCTCTCGACGGAAGGCCTCGGCCTGCTGACCGCCGCATATCTGATCGCCTTCGCGGCATTTCAGCCGCCGCTCGGCGTGCTGCTGGACCGGTTCGGGCCAAGGCGGGTGCAGACCGCGCTGCTGTTGTTCGCGGCCGCCGGAGCCGCGCTGTTCGGCGCCGCGACGAGCGAGGGGCTGCTGATCCTGGCGCGGGCGATGATCGGGCTTGGCTTCGCCGGCGGCCTGATGGCGAGCTTCAAGGCGGTCGCGCTCTTTGCGCCGCCAGGGCGTATTCCGCTTTTGAATTCCTGGGTGATGGCGTTCGGCGGCGTCGGCGTGCTCGTCGCCTCTTATCCCGCCCATGCGACGGCGGAGGTTCTGGGCTGGCGCGGCCTCTTCTACGGCCTCGCCGTGCTGACGGCCCTGGTGGCGTTCGTCATATTCGCCGCCGCGCCTAAGCGGGGCGAGGCCGGAGCGGGGGACGGGCTTGGCGCGGCGTTCGGCGGCATGAAGCGCGTCTTCGCGTCCCGGGAGTTCTGGCGCCTGGCCCCCTTCGTGATGACGACCGGCGGCGCGCACATCGCGGTGCAGACCCTATGGGCCGCGCCCTGGCTCGCGGACGTCGCGGGCTATGACCGGGCGGGCGTCGCCGCCGTCCTGACCGGCATGGCCGTCGCCTTTCTGGCCGGCATCCTGGGCGCCGGCGCCGCCGCCGACTGGGCGCGGCGTTTCGGCAAGGGGCCGCTCTTCGTCATGCATCTGGCGCTCGGCGGCTTCATGATCGCTGAGGTATTGATCGTGGCGGGCTTCGTGGAATGGACCTGGCCGCTCTGGCTCGCCTTCGCCCTGCTCGGCCAGTTGGGCGTGCTGGCCTACGCCCATCTGGCCGACCATTTCGGCGCGGAGCTCGCCGGGCGGTCGAACACCGCGCTCAATCTCCTGCTGTTCGGCGCCGCCGCCGGGCTCCAGTATGGCATCGGCGCCGCGCTCGAAGCATGGCCCGCCGTGGATGGCGCGCGCCCCGAGGAAGCCTATCAGCAGGTCCTGGGCGGCGTTCTGGCGCTTCAGGCGGTCGCCGCTCTCTGGTGCGTGATCGCGAGCCGGAAACGCGCTTAACGCGGCCTTAGCCATGACCTGCTAAGCGTTCGGACGGAGTTCACCCCTTTGGGGAGCGCATGGACATGGACGCGATCCATCTGCGCGCCGGCGACGTGCTCTATCGCGAAGGCGAGGAAAGCGACGCCGTCTATTTCATCGAGAACGGGCGGCTCGAGGTTCGTCGGGAGACGGACCCGGCCGCGCCGGCGCTCGCCGTCCTGGGCAAGGGCGAGATCATCGGCGAAATGGGCGTGGTCCGCGCCACCGTCCGCTCCGCCAGCATCGTCGCCGTTTCCGACGCGACCCTGTCCCGGATCGATGGGCCGACCTTCATCAAGGCGTTCGGCGGGCCGGACGGCCTGGCGCTGAAACTGCTGCGAATGGTTTGCGACCGGCTGTCGGCGGTGAACGAGAACAACGCCGCCGCCGAAGCGCAGCCCCAGGCGTCATGGCGCGCGACGGCGGAAGCCCGGCTGCTCGGCGCGACGCCCGAGATCTCGAAGCTGCTCGGCAATCGCGGCGTTCGCATCAAGGATCTGCCGTTCGATGTGGGCATGGCGCCGCTGGGCGCCGGCGGCCTCACGGACGGACGTCTCGGCGTGACCTTTCATGGCGTCTCGGAACATCTCGACAAACGGCATTTCCGCCTGGAGCTTGCGGGCGACGGGCGCATGCAATTGCGGGATCTGGGCTCCCGGCTCGGCTGCGTCGTCAACGGCCGTCGCATCGTGCATCTGGGCGATGGCGACGCTCCGGCGACGGCGCCGCTGCATTTCGGCGACAACCGCATCATCGCCGGCGGCGCGGATTCGCCCGTCGCCTTCATTCTGAGGGTGCGCCGCAAGGAGGCGTGATCCTGGAAACGCCTCTTGCTCCCGGCCGCCCGGCGCTTTAGGCAGGGCGCCATGACAACCCCCATCCATATAATCGGCGGCGGCCTCGCCGGCTCGGAAGCTGCGTGGCAATGCGCCCGCGCCGGCGCGCCGGCCGTCCTGCACGAAATGCGCCCCGTCGCCGCCACCGCCGCGCACCAGACCGGCGGCCTGGCGGAGCTGGTGTGCTCCAATTCCTTCCGGTCCGACGATTCGGAAGCGAACGCCGTCGGCCTGCTGCATTGGGAGATGCGCGCCGCCGGCTCGCTGATCATGGCGGCGGCGGACGGCGCGAAGGTGCCGGCCGGCGATGCGCTCGCCGTCGACAGGGACGCCTTCTCCGACGCCGTCACCCAGGCGCTGGAGGCGGAGCCGCTGGTCGAAATCAGGCGCGAGGAGGTGCGGGGCCTGCCGCCGGCGGACTGGGAGAACGTCATCGTCGCGACGGGACCGCTCACCAGCCCGGCGCTGGCCGCGGCGATCCGCCAGGAGACGGGCGCGGAAGCGCTCGCCTTCTTCGACGCCATCGCCCCCATCGTCTATGCCGACAGCATCGATATGTCCGTCGCCTGGCGGCAGTCGCGCTACGACAAGCCCGGCCCCGGCGGCGACGGCAAGGACTACATCAACTGCCCGCTCTCCAAGGAGCAGTACGAAGCGTTCGTTCAGGCCCTGAACGACGGCGACAAGACTGAGTTTCGCGATTGGGAGAAGGACACGCCCTATTTCGAGGGCTGCCTGCCGATCGAGGTGATGGCCGAGCGCGGGCCGGAGACGCTTAGGTTCGGGCCGATGAAGCCGGTCGGCCTCACCAACCCGCACACCGGCGGCAAGGCCCATGCGGTCGTGCAGCTCCGCCAGGACAATCTCTCGGGCACGCTCTACAACATGGTCGGCTTTCAGACCAAGCTGAAGCATGGCGCCCAGACGCAGATTTTCCGCGCCATTCCGGGCCTGGAGCGCGCGGAGTTCGCGCGGCTCGGCGGCATTCACCGCAACACCTTCATCAACGGCCCGAAACTGCTCGACGGGCGCCTTCGGCTGCGCTCCGCCTCGCGGCTCCGTTTCGCGGGCCAGGTCGCCGGGGTCGAGGGCTATGTGGAGAGCGCGGGCCTCGGCCTCGTCGCCGGCCGTCTCGCTGCGGCGGACGCGCAGGCGCGCGTCCTGGAGCCGCCGCCCGTTTCCACGGCGCTCGGCGTTCTGGTCGGCCATGTGACCGGCGCGCTTGCGGGCCAGGCCGGCGACTATCAGCCGATGAACGTGAATTTCGGCCTGCTGCCGCCGTTGGAAGGCCCGGCGCCCAAGGGCCGGCGCGGCCGGGTCGAGCGCCGCCGCATGATGACGGAGCGGGCGAAGCGCGACCTGCAGGCCTGGCTCGACGGCGCGGCCGCCCAGGCCGCCTGATCCGGCGGCGCCGAAAATCGATATCTGTCCAATCGGAGGAACCGCAATGATCTGGAACGTCTATCTTTCCGGCGAAATTCACACGGACTGGCGCAACGACATCGAAACCGCCGTGGCCGCGCGCGGCCTCCCGGTCGCGTTCAGCGCGCCGGTGACGGACCATGCCGCCTCGGACGATTGCGGCGTCGTCATCATGGGCGGCGAGCAGAACAAGTTCTGGCACGACCACAAGGGCGCCAAGCTGAACGCGATCCGCACGCGCACGCTGATCGAGAAGGCGGATATCGTCATCGTCCGCTTCGGCGAGAAATATAAGCAGTGGAACGCCGCCTTCGACGCCGGCGTCGCCTCCGCCCTCGGCAAGTCCCTGATCGTCATGCACGGGGCCGAGCACGCCCACGCGCTCAAGGAAGTGGACGGCGCCGCGCTCGCCGTCATCGAAACGCCCGCGCAGGCGGCGGAAATCCTGTCCTACGTGATCGAAGGCGCGCTGCCGAAGGCGTCGTAAGCGTCCGGGCCGGCCGGTCAGGCCTGCTTCGCCTCGATCAGCGCGCGGCGGATTTCGCGGGCGCGGATAATCAGGCTTTCGATCTCCTCGCCCTCGCCCCAGCGGATCGCCCGTTGCAGGCGGGCGAGGTCCTCGGACATGCGGGCGGCGCAGTCGAGCAGCGCTTCCCGGTTGTTCAGGAAGACGTCGCGCCACATCACCGGGTCCGACGCCGCGATGCGCGTGAAGTCCCGGAAGCCGGAGGCGCTGAACTTCACCACCTCCTGGGTCAGGTGCTCCTCCAGGTCCGTCGCGACGCCGACGATGGTGAACGCGATCAGATGCGGCAGGTGGGACGTGATCGCCAGCACCTGGTCGTGGTGGGAAGGCTCCATGCGTTCGATCATCGATCCGCAGGCCCGCCAGAAGCCGGCGACGCGCTCGATGGCGTCCTCGGCCACGCCGGGCGGCGGGGTGAGGATGCACCAGCGGCCCTCGAACAGCGTGAGGAACCCGGCGCCGGGGCCGGAATGCTCCGTGCCGGCGATGGGATGAGCCGGCACGAAATCCACGCCCGAGGGGATCGCGGGACCGAGATCGCGGATGACCGACTGCTTGGTCGATCCGGTGTCCGTCACGATGGCGCCGGGCTTGAGGGCGGGGCCGATCGCCGCGCCGACCGCCGCCATGGCGCCCAGGGGCACGGCCACGAACACGCAATCGGCGTTCGAGACGGCTTCCGCCAGGTCCTGGGTCGCGTGATCCGCGAGGCCGAGGTCCAGCGCTTGCCGGCAATGCTCGGCCGAGAGGTCGCCGGCGACGATCCGGCGCGCCAAGCCGCGATGCTTCGCGTTGATCGCGATCGAGCTGCCTTGCAGGCCGATGCCGACGATCGCGATTTCGTCGAAAGGTTCGAAGTCCGTCATGTCCTCAGCCTTGGGCGACGAAATCTGTGAGCGCGGCGACGACCGCGTCGTTCTCGGCGGCCGTGCCGACGGTGATGCGCAGGCTTTCCGGCAGGCCGTAGCCCGCGACCCGGCGCGGAATGACGCCGGCGGCGTTCAACGCCTGAAGCGCGGCTTCGGCCCGCTCCGGCGTCTCGAAGCGGATCAGCAGGAAATTGCCGTGGCTCTTGGGCCCGCCAAGGCCGAGCTGCGCCAGCCGGTCGGCGAGGCGCCGGCGTTCGGCGTTGTTGTGCGTCCGGCTCCGCTCCACATGCGCCGTATCCCTGACGGCCGCGGCGCCGGCGGTTATAGCCGCCGCGCCCACATTGAACGGCCCCCGAAGACGTTGCAGCACGTCGACGACGCTCGCCGGCGCGTAGCACCAGCCGATCCGAAGCGCGGCGAGCCCGTGAATCTTGGAGAACGTGCGGGTCATCACCGTGTTCTCGCCGGCGTCGACCAGGGCGGCGCCGGCCTCGTAGTCCGGGTCGTCCACATATTCCGCGTAGGCGGCGTCGATCACGAGCAGCACGTCGTCGGGCAGGCCGGCGCGCAGGCGGCGCAATTCCGAACCCGGCAGCATGGTCCCGGTCGGGTTGTTGGGGTTGGCGACGAAGACGATGCGCGTCTTCGGCGTCACGGCCGCCAGCAGATTGTCCACGCTCGCCGTCAGCTCGACTTCCGGCGCGGTCACCGGCGTCGCGCCGACGGTCCGCGCGATGATCGGGTACATCAGGAAGCCGTGGGCGCTGTAGAGCACTTCGTCGCCCGGGCCGGCATAGCTGCGGCCCAGGAAGGACAGAATTTCGTCCGAGCCCGCGCCGCAGACGATCCGCTTCGGATCGAGGCCATGGACCTCGCCGATGGCGCCGGTCAGTTCGAGCGCGCCGCCGTCCGGGTATCGATGCAGCGTCGCGGCGCCGGCCGTGTAGGCGTCCACGGCCGCGGCGCCGGGGCCGAGCGCGTTCTCGTTGGCGGCGAGCTGGGCAGGCTCCGCGTGGCCGGCGATCTTGGCCTCGCCCGGCACGTAGGGGGCGATTTCCATAATTCCGGGGCGGGGCGTCAGCGGCGTCTGGTCGTTCGGCATCGAATTTCGCGTCCCTTTATGGGGCAGAAAATTTTGCGGGCGGCGCGGAGGAATGACGGCCGGCGGGCCGCCCGTCAATCGGCCCGGCGTCAGTCGTAGGCGATCGGCGCCGGATAACCGCCGATCGCGACGATATGCCGGATCGCGGCGTCGTCGATCGACGCGGGCCAGCCGCCTGTCGCTTCGGCCAGATATCGCCCGGCGTCGCCGGCGACGATCAGCGGGCCGGCGTCCACGCCGGCCGCTTTCAGCGCGGCGGCGACCCGGTCGCGGCTCTCGCCCGGCGCGGCTTCGATGGCGAGGTAATACGCGTCCGCCGCTTCGGGCTCCGGGCCGGGCAGGGTGATCACGGCATGGCCGCGCGCCGGCCGCGCCGACGAGGCCGGGCGGAGAAAGGGAAGTTTCAGGACGATGCGGGGGAGGTCGGAATTGTCTGAGGCCAGCAACGGCCACCAGGGCTCCTCGCCCTCTTCCTCGCCGGGCGCGGGCAGCACGCCGATGCCGGCGCGCCTGTCGCGGACAGCGGCGACCACGTCCCGGGCGCGGCGCATGGGCAGATAGCGCATGCCGAGGCCGAAATGGTCCCGGGCGGCGTCCCAGCCATCGCCGTTTCCGCCGTCGGGCCGATGGGCGGCGACGACGACTTCCTGCTGCATTTGCGTCATGCCGGAAATGATTTCACGCCAGATGCGCACCAGGGACGGCAGCGCCAGCGGGCCGGAGTGCCGGGCGACCAGCGCGCGCAGCACGTCCGCCTCGCGGCCTGGCCGGAACGCCGGGGTCGGCGCGCCGTCGGCGCTCGCGGCCTTGGCGGCGGAGACATGGCTGACGACGTCCGCGCGGGCGCGCAGAAGCTCGTGCAGCTTGCCGTCGATCGCGTCGATTTGCTTGCGGAGCGCGTCCAGCGTTGGGGGCGTGGCCTCGGACATGGCCGGCGGATCTCGATCGGGGAATACGTGAGCGGGGGACTTGTTTATGCCGGAGCGGCGGGAAAAGCAAAAGCCCGCCGCCGCAATGGTTAGCCGCCGTCGCGCTCCAGCGTCGCCTTCGGGCGGCGGCGCTCCACCGCGGCGCTCGCGGCGACGACCTGGCGGCGCGAGGCGCGGGCGCCTTGGGGCGTCGCGGCGCCGTAGAGGTTCTTGCTCGCCTCGACCATGACGACGCCGCCGAAGCGGGGCAGCCAGCGCCGGCCGAACCGCTCCGCCGCATCCGCCGGCCAGATGGAAAGCGCGCGCCGGTTCGGCGGCAGATAGAGCGCATGGGCTTCCTGCTCCACCGCGAAGGTCGCGGCGCGCATGGCGTTGCGGAGCTGGGTCAGCGAGTAGGGGCGGCCATGGCCGAAGGGCGCCGAGTCGGCCCGGCACCAGAGGCCGCGCCGGTTGGCGGCGATGGCGAGCACGCGGCCCGAATCCGTCAGCACCCGCCAGATTTCGCGGAGGAAGGCGGGGGCGGAGGCGACGTCCTCCAGCGCATGCAGCAGCAGAATGCGGTCGGCCGAGCGGTCGGCCAGCGGCAATTGCCGCTCCCGCATCATTGCCGTGGCCGAGGGGCCTTCGGCGGGCCACGCCCACGCGCCTTGCGACGCGGGCATCAGCGCCACCGTCCGCTCGGCGCCGGATTCGGCCATGATCGGCTCCAGCACCGGCGGCGGATAGCCGATGCCGACGACGCGTTCGCCCGCGAGATTCGGCCAGAATTCGGCGACGGCGCGCGCGAGCTGGCGCGCGGCGGCTTCGCCGAGCGGGCTCTCGTAGAAGGATTTCATCGCGACGATGTCGACGCGCATAGGCTTCCCCTGTCGCCGGTGTTAGGCTCGCCCCCAACGTCGAACCTACTCGAATGACCGTTGGAGGCCCGGCCCATGCCGCTCGATATTGAACTCGTGCCCGCCCTTAGCGACAACTATGTTTACCTCATCCGCGATGTGGAGACAGGGACTGTCGCGGTGCTGGATCCGGCGGAGCCCGATCCCGTGGACGCCGCCTTGATGGCGCGGGGCTGGAAGCCGTCGATCATCCTGAACACCCACCATCACGGCGACCATATCGGCGGCAACGCGGCGCTGATCGAGAAATACGGCTGCAAGCTTGTCGGCCCGGCTTCCGAAGCCGCCCGCATTTCCGGCATGGATCAGATGGTGAAGGAGGGCGACCGGGTCGCCGTCGGCGCCGAGGAAGCCGTCGTCTATGAGACGCCGGGCCACACCAAGGGCCATATCGCGTTCTTCTTCCCGGGCGGGCCGGCGCTGTTCGCGGGCGACACGCTGTTCGCCCTTGGCTGCGGGCGCATGTTCGAGGGGACGCCGGCGGAATTCTGGGATTCGCTCTCGAAGCTGCGCGCCCTGCCGGACGACACCCAGGTCTATTGCGGGCACGAATACACGCAATCGAACGCGAAGTTCGCGCTCTCCGTCGACCCGTCGAACGCGGCCCTGGTCGCCCAGGCGGCGGTAGTCGACCGCAAACGCGCCCAAGGGCTGCCGACCGTGCCATCGCGCCTCGGCGACGAGAAGCTCTCCAATCCGTTTCTGCGCGCGGACGACGCCGACCTCGCGGGCCGCATGGGCGCGCCGGGCGATCCGGTGAAGGCGTTCGCCGAGATTCGCAGCCGCAAGGACAATTTCTAGTCGGGCCGGCCTCGATGTCGGATGCGGGCGCCCGCACGCCCCCGCCGGGACCGGCCGGCGAGGCGATCCGCCGTCTCAACCTGGCGCCCCATCCCGAAGGCGGCTGGTATCGGGAGACGTGGCGCGCGCCGGCGCCGGGCGGCGGCCGGTCCGGCTCGACGGCGATCCTTTTCCTGTTGCCGGCGGGCGAGACGTCGCGCTGGCACAAGGTTGATGCGGACGAGATCTGGCTCTGGCACGGCGGCGGACCGTTGACCCTGGCGATGGACGGCCCGGACGGGCGCGCGACCGTCCGTCTGGGGCCGGACGTCGCGGCGGGCGAGGCGTTTCAGGCGGTCGTGCCGGCGCATGCCTGGCAGGCGGCGCGGCCGGACGGCGCCTTCGCGCTGGTCTCCTGTGTGGTGGCGCCCGGATTCGCGTTCGACGGATTCACCCTGGCGCCGGGCGATTGGGCGCCGCCGGGCCTGGAGGATTTCTTGCTTCCAGAAGGACTTGGGGGGCAGAGCGGAGAATGATTGTGCACACCGGCGCCTGCTCGGAGGGCAAAACCGTGTCAAGGCCGAATGTCATCTTTTGTTAATCCCATGGTCATCTAATTTTATAAATTAATCAATGAGATACAGCATGGCGGTCGTTTCGGGGTCCGGGGTTGGGCCGCGCGGCGAAACGGCGGAAACCGTAAGCCCAGCGCATTTATCCATATAGTTATCCACAAGAGGCCAGTGTGCCCGCGATTCCCGGCGGCTTTTCCGTGCTGCGCATTCGGCGGCGCGGAACAGCTTGTGCGGATAGGGTTGCATTTCCCCGGCAAGGGCAGTATCACCCGCGCCATCACGCACGCGGGCCAAAACCCGCGGCGGTCTATGTCGACCGCCGTTCCTCCGGTGTCTGAACCCTTTCAGGCCCTGGCCCCGCGGAGGCTCAACCGGATCCGGGAGTAATAGAGACCATGATGCCGACGTTTACCATGCGCCAGTTGCTAGAATCTGGCGTGCACTTTGGGCACCACACCCGTCGTTGGAACCCGAAGATGAAGCCGTACCTCTTTGGGGTGCGCAACAATACCCACATCGTAGACCTGCAGCAGACCGTGCCGGCGCTGCATCGCGCCCTGCATGCGCTGCGGGACGTGGCCGCCAGCGGCGGCCGCGTGCTGTTCGTCTGCACCAAGCGCCAGGGCCGGGATTTGATCGCCCAGCATGCCGAGCGCTGCGGCCAGTACTATGTCAACGACCGCTGGCTCGGCGGCATGCTGACCAACTGGACGACGATCAGCCAGTCGATCAAGCGCCTGAAGGACCTGATGGTCGAGCTGGAGGACGAAAGCTCCGCCCGCACCAAGCGCGAGCTGCTGGAGCTGACCCGCAACCGCGACAAGCTGGAGCGCACGCTCGGCGGCATTAAGGACATGGCGGGCCTGCCCAACATCCTGTTCGTCGTCGACACCGTTAAGGAACATCTGGCGGTCGCCGAAGCGAAGACCCTGGGCATCCCGGTGGTGGCCGTGGTCGACAGCAATTCCGACCCGAGCGACATCGCCTTTCCGATCCCGGGCAACGATGACGCCATCCGGGCCGTGAACCTGTATTGCCAGCTCGCCGCCGACGCCGTGCTCGACGGCCTGCAGCAGGAACTGGTCGATGCGGGCGTCGATATCGGCGCGTCGGCGGAGGCGCCGGTGGAAGAGGCGCTCGAGGCCGCTCCGGAAGCGGAAGCCGCCCCGGCGGCCGCGCCTGCGGCGGAGGCCGCGCCTGCGGCGGAAGCCCCGGACGCTTCGGCCCTCGAAACCCCGGCTGAACCCAGCGAAGAGAAACCGGCGGCCGTCTAGGTCGCCTGACCCGACCGTCCCAACCGCGAAAAGAAAGCGAGACCGATGGCTGCGATCACTGCGAGCCTCGTCAAGGACCTGCGCGAGAAGACCGGCGCAGGCATGATGGACTGTAAGAAGGCGCTGACCGAAACCGACGGCGATCTGGAAGCCGCGGTCGACTGGCTGCGCGCCAAGGGCCTCGCGGCGGCTCAGAAGAAGGCCGGCCGCGTCGCGGCCGAAGGCCTTGTGGCCGTCGCGGTCGACGGCGGCCGCGGCGCCGTCGTCGAGCTGAACTCCGAGACGGACTTCGTCGCCCGGAACGAGGACTTCCAGAACCTCGTCGGGGACATCGCCAAGCTCGGCCTCGCCGCCGACGGCGACATGGCGAAGCTGACCGAGGCGAAGAACGCCGAGGGCAAGACCGTCGCCGACGCGCTCCAGGCCGCGATCGCCACCATCGGCGAGAACATGAACCTCCGCCGCTATGCCACGGTCGGCGTCGATCAGGGCGCGGTCGTGAGCTATGTGCACAGCGCGACCAAGCCGGGCATGGGCCGCATCGGCGTGCTGGTGGCGCTCGAATCCAGCGGCGACCCCGAGAGGCTGGCGGAGATCGGCAAGCAGGTGGCCATGCACGTGGCCGCCGCCGCGCCGCGCGCCGCGACGCGGGACGACGTCGATCCGGCGGACGTGGAGCGCGAACGCGAAGTCCTGACCGCCCAGGCGAAGGAATCCGGCCGCCCCGACAACATCATCGAGAAGATGGTCGAAGGCCGCCTGCGCAAGTTCTACGAGGAATCGGTCCTGGTGGAGCAGGCTTTCGTGATCGATCCCGACAAGACCGTTGGCAAGGCGATCGAGGAAGCGGGCAAGGAAATCGGCGCGCCGATCGCGGTCAAAAGCTTCGTGCGCCTGGCGCTCGGCGAAGGCGTCGAGCGCGAGGAAAGCGATTTCGCGGCCGAAGTCGCGGCCGCCGCAAAGGGCTGATCGCCGACCGGCGGATCGGCGTTTGAACCCGGCCCGCCGGCATGCGATAAGGCGGCGCCTGCGAATTGTGCAGGCGGGATTGGGAGCTTAGTCGCCATGGCCGGGAAGCCGCTGTATCGCCGGGTCCTGTTGAAGGTCTCGGGCGAAGCCCTTATGGGCGGCCAGGCCTATGGCATCGACCCGAAAGTCACCGAACGCATCGCCCAGGACGTCGAGCAGGTGCGCGCGTCGGGCGTCGAGGTGGCGCTGGTCGTCGGCGGCGGGAACATTTTCCGCGGCGTCTCGGCGGCGAGCGCCGGCGTCGCCCGCGCGACCGCCGACTATATGGGGATGCTGGCGACCGTCATGAACGCCCTGGCGCTGCAAGCGGCGCTCGAGCGCGCCGGCGCGCCGACCCGCGTCCTTTCCGCCATTCCGATGGACGCCGTCTGCGAGCCCTATATCCGCCGTCGCGCCCAACGCCATATGGAGAAGGGGCGCGTCGTCATTTTCGCCGCCGGCACCGGCAATCCCTTCTTCACGACCGATACGGCGGCCGCGCTCCGGGCATCCGAAATGGGCTGCGACGCGCTCTTGAAAGGCACCCAGGTCGATGGCGTCTACTCGGCCGATCCCAAGGTCGATTCGGACGCCGAACGCTATGAGCGGCTTACATATCTCGACGTGCTGGCGCGGGACCTGAACGTCATGGATGCGTCCGCCGTATCCCTGGCGCGGGAGAACGACATCCCCATTATCGTCTTCTCCATCCACAACGCCGGCGGCTTCGCCGATGTGGTCTCGGGCGAAGGCGCCTATACTATGGTCACGAACGCAACCGAATAAGCGCGCCCGCCTTGGCGGGCGAAACAGTAGGTGGAAGCAAGGGTTATGTCGGAACCGGACCTCGACGATATCGAACGCCGCATGCAGGGCGCCGTGGACGCCTTGAAGCGCGAATTTCAGGGCCTGCGCACGGGGCGCGCGTCGACGGCGTTGCTGGAGCCGGTCACGGTTGAGGCCTATGGCGCGAAAATGCCGCTGAACCAGGTCGGCACCGTCGGCGTGCCCGAGCCCCGGATGCTCACCGTTCAGGTCTGGGACAAGTCGATGACCCAGGCGGTGGAGAAGGCCATTCGGGAAAGCGGCCTTGGGCTGAACCCCATGAGCGAGGGCCAGCTTATCCGCATTCCCATCCCCGAGCTTTCGACCGAGCGGCGCGCGGAGCTGACCAAGGTCGCCGGGCGCTACGCGGAACAGGCCCGCGTCGCCGTCCGTAATCTCCGCCGCGAGGGCATGGACGGCCTTAAAAAGGCGGAAAAAGACGGCGATATCTCCCAGGACGACCACAAACTGTATGCGGACGAAGTGCAGTCGCTGACGGACAAGTATGTCAGCGACATCGACGAGACCGCGAAGCAGAAAGAAGCGGAGATCATGCAGGTTTGAACGCGCCGCAGTCCGATCCGCCCAAATCCGCGCCGCGCCATATCGCCATCACCATGGACGGCAACGGCCGCTGGGCGTCCGCCCGGGGGCTGCCGCGCGCCGAAGGCCACCGTCGCGGCGCAGACGCCGCCCGGCGCATCGTCGAGGCCGCCGCCAAGCATGGCGTCCCCTATCTGACCCTCTTCAGCTTTTCGAGCGAGAACTGGTCGCGGCCCGCCGAGGAAGTGCAGGACCTGATGGGCCTGCTCGCCTGGAAGCTGCGTTCGGAAGTCGCCAATCTGCATAAGGAAGGCGTGCGCCTTCGGGTCGTCGGGGACCGCCGCCGCCTGCCGGACGACGTCGCGGGCCTGATCGAAAAGGCCGAGACGTTGACGCGCGACAATGACCGCATCACCGTCACCATGGCGCTCAGCTACGGCGCCCGGGACGATATCGTCCAGGCCGCCCGCCGGCTGATCGAGGACGGGGTCGTCCCGGAGGCGATCGACGCCGATGCGCTGGCCGCGAGGCTCTCCACCGCCGGCATTCCGGATCCCGACCTGATGATCCGCACCGGCGGCGAGCAACGCATTTCCAATTTTCTGCTGTGGGAATGCGCCTACGCGGAGCTGTTGTTCAGCGATGTCCTCTGGCCGGATTTCGGCGAAAAGGAACTGCTCGAAGCGATCGCGGCGTTCCAGGGGCGGGAGCGGCGCTATGGCGGCCTCCGCGTCGGCTGAACCGATCATGTCGCCGCTCGGCGTCCGCATCCTGACGGCGCTCGTATTCGGCGCGTTGGCGCTCGCGGCGGATTGGGCCGGCGGCGCGCCGTTCATCCTGTTCATCCTGCTGTTGCTGGCCGGCCTGCTCTGGGAGTGGACGCCGCTGGCGCTCGGGCCGACTGGATTCGGCGACCGCGCCTATCGCGCAGCGGCGCCGCCATTGCTGCTCGGTCTTATGATCTTCGCTTCCTCTTCGGCCTCCCTTGGCGAGACGCGCGTCAGCCCGGCGATCCTCGCCACGGCCTTGCCGGTCATCGCGCTCCTGGCCGCCTCCGGGCGGGACGGGAAAGGCCTCGCCGGCCGTCATGGCTGGCGGCATCTCGCCTGGCTGCTCTGGTTCGGCCCGGCCGTGCTGGGCGCGCTCTGGCTCAGGCAGGAATTCGGGCCGCTGGCGCTCGCCTGGTGCGTCGCCGTGATCTGCGCGGGCGATATCGGCGCGTTCTTCGTCGGCCGGCTTGTCCGCGGCCCCAAGCTCGCGCCCCGCATCAGCCCCGGCAAGACGTGGAGCGGCTTCGCCGGCGGTCTCGCGGCCAGCGCCATCGTCGGCGCCGCGACGGCCGCGCCGCTGATGGCGACGGCGCCAGCCGCGCGCCATGGGGCGTTGGCGCTCGTCATGGCCGGGGCCGGAGTGGTCGGCGACCTCGCGCAGTCGGCGCTGAAGCGCCGCGCCGGCGTCAAGGATAGCGGCGACCTTTTGCCGGGCCATGGCGGGCTGTTCGACAGGCTGGACAGCGTGCTTTTCGCCCTGCCGGTTTTCGCCGTCGCCGTGGCGGCGTTCGGGTGGCCGTTGTGAGTCCGCGCGCCGTATCCATCCTGGGCGCCACCGGGTCGGTCGGGCTGGCGACGGTCGATCTCGTAACCGGCGCGCCGGAGCGCTTTCGCGCCGAAGCCGTCGCCGCCGGCCGGGATGCGAAGGCGCTCGCGGATGTGGCCCGCAGGGTCGGCGCCCGCTTCGTCGCCATCGCCGATCCGGCGGCCTACGGGGACCTTAAGGCGGCCTGCGAAGGGCTCGACGCGGAGCTGGCGGCCGGGCCGGAAGCGGTCGTCGAAGCGGCGGCGCGTCCGGCGGAAATCGTGGTCGCGGCGATCGTCGGACTGGCCGGCCTCGCTTCGACCCTGGCGGCGATCCGCCGGGGGGCGACGATCGCGCTCGCGAACAAGGAAGCATTGGTGTCGGCGGGCGAAGTGGCGCTCGAGGCCGCGCGCCGCCACGGCGCCGAAATCCTGCCGGTGGATTCGGAACACAGCGCCCTGTTCCAGGCCTATGAGCCGGAACGCGCCCACAGCGTCGAAACCCTGACATTGACGGCGTCCGGCGGTCCGTTCCGGCAATGGAGCCGCGAGCGCATGGCGGCGGCCCGGGTGGAAGATGCGCTGAAACATCCGAACTGGGATATGGGCGCCAAGATCACCATCGATTCCGCGACGATGATGAACAAGGGCCTTGAGCTGATCGAGGCCGCGCGGCTGTTCCCGTTGCCGGAGGACAGAATCGACGTGCTGGTGCATCCCCAATCGGTGATCCACGGCATGGTCGCCTATCGCGACGGATCGGTGATGGCGCAGTTGGGCGCGCCGGATATGCGCACCCCCATCGCCGTCGCGCTCGCCTGGCCGGACCGCATGACGACGCCGGTCGAACGTCTCGATCTGGCGCGGCTTGGCGGGCTGACCTTCGAGCCGCCGGATCCCGAACGATTTCCGGCGCTCGAGCTCGCGCGCTCGGCGCTGAGAGAGGGCGGCGACCGGGCCGCGGTCCTCAATGCGGCGAACGAGGTCGCGGTCGCGGCTTTTCTGGAGCGCCGGATCGGTTTCCTCGATATCGCCGCAATTGTGGCGGAGACCTTGTCCGCCCTGCCGAAGGGCGCCGCCGCGCGGCTGGAAGACGTGATGGCGGCCGACGCCGCCGCGCGCAGGTCGGCCGACGCCGCCATTCGCCGTCGCCGGGCGGCCTGAACCCGCGATGTTGCCGGAGTAGTCAGAGCCCATGTCGATCGTCGTGGACTATCTTCCCTGGTTTCTCGGCCTGCTGACGGTGCTCGTCTTCGTGCACGAGCTTGGCCATTATCTCGCCGCGCGAGCCGTCGGCGTTCACGCCGAGGCCTTCTCCGTCGGCTTCGGCCCGGAGCTGTTCGGCTGGACGGACCGGCGCGGCTGTCGCTGGCGGTTCTCGGCGATACCGCTCGGCGGCTATGTGAAGATGCTGGGCGACGCCGACGCCGCCAGCGCGGGCCATACGGAAGACGCCAAAAAGCCCGGCGGCCTTCTGTCCGCCAGCGTCGGCGCGCGGGCGTTGATCTTCGTCGCCGGCCCGGCCGCCAATTTCATTCTGGCGGGCGTGATCGCGGCCATTCTCTATGTCTGGGTCGGCCAGCCCGTGACGCCGGCCGTAGTGGGCGCGGTGACTCCGGGCGGCGCCGCCGAGGCGGCCGGCCTGCGGCCGGGAGACCGCATTCTTGAAATCGACGGCGCGGACGTCTCGCGCTTCGAGGACGTGCGCGACATCGAACTGATGGCCGCCGGCCGGACGCTCGAGATCGAAGCCGACCGGGACGGCGAGCGCCTGAGCTTCGCCGCGTCCCCGAAAAGCCGCGCCCTCGAGGACCGTTTCGGCAATCGCTATGAAAAGGGCGAGTTGGGCCTTCGCGCCCAGGTGCCGCCGCTGCTCGGCCTCGTCGACGCGGACGGACCCGCGGATGCGGCCGGCCTCAGGGCGGGCGATCTCGTGCTCTCCGCCGATGGCCAGCCGTTCGTCGACTTCGGCGTGTTCGCGGACGTGATCCGGGCGCGTCCCGGCCTGCCCACGGAGCTTGAGGTCCGGCGGGACGGCGAGGTGATCCGCCTTGTCGTCACGCCGGCGACGGCCGAGGAGATCGGCCCCGATGGGGAGGCGCGCCCGATCGGCCGGATCGGCGTCACGGCGGCGGCGCATCCGCCCGTGCGCCTGGGCGTGGCGGACGCCGCGGTCGCCGGCGCTGTTTTCGTCTGGGAGAAGTCGGGCCTCATTCTCGACTACCTCTGGCAGATCGTCGCAGGCATTCGACCGGTGGATGAAATCGGCGGCGTGCTGCGGATCGCGCAGATCGCCGGCGATACGGCCGCCATTAGTTTCACCGCCCTGGTCGGATTCGGGATGATGCTCTCCCTGAACCTTGGGCTGATCAATCTGTTCCCCGTGCCCATGCTGGACGGCGGGCATCTGGTCTTCCTGGCCATCGAATGGGCGCGCGGGCGACGAATGAGCGAGAAGGCGGAAGAGATCGGATACCGCGTTGGGTTTGCCATGGTCATCGGCGTGATGCTATTTGCGACGTGGAACGACCTGTCGCATTTTCAGGTCTTCGAACGGCTTAAGACCTGGATTGGCTGAACGGCATGATGGCGAGACTGGCGGGGGTATTTGTCGCGACGGCGCTTGCGCTGGTCGCGGTCGTCCTGCTGGCGGACGCGACAGCGCCGGCGCTCGCCGCCGGGCCTCAGCCGACGCCGGAGCCAGGCGCCTTCCGACCGGCCGAAACCACAGCGCCGGTGCTCGTCGCGCAGACGCCGTTCGGCTTTCCGCCGACGACGGCGGAGCCCAGCCAGGCCGCGCCCGCCCAATCCGCGCCGCCGGGCGCGCTCGGGCCGAGCGGCGTTTTGTCCGACATCCGCGTCGAAGGCAGCCAGCGCGTCGATCCCGGCACGGTCCTCTCCTATATGACGCTCAAGCCGGGCGACCGGTATGACCGGGAGCGCCTGGACGAATCCCTGAAGGCGCTGTTCGCGACGGGCTATTTCAAGGATGTCCGGTTTCGTCAGGACGGCCGCGTCCTCGTCGTCGAGGTCCAGGAAAACCCGGTAATCAATCGGATCGCCTTCGAGGGCAACCGCCGCATCGAAGACGACGTGCTCGCCGCCGAACTGCAGTTGAAGCCGCGCCTCGTCTACACGGTCAGCCGCGCGCAGACGGACGCCCAGCGCATCGTCGAGGTATACCGGCGCAGCGGCCGTTTCTCCGTTTCGGTCGAGCCGAAGCTGATCGAGTTGGAGCAGAATCGCGTCGATCTCGTCTTCGAGATCGAGGAAGGCGAGCTGACCCAGATCCATCGAATCGTCTTCATCGGGAACAAGCGGTTCTCCGACGGACAGTTGCGCAGCGAAATCAACACCGAGGAAACCCGCTGGTATCGCCTGCTCTCGACCTCGGACATCTACGATCCGGACCGGCTGGCGTTCGACCAGGAGCTTCTGCGGAAATTCTATCTGCGCAACGGTTATGTGGACTTTCAGGTCATCTCCGCCGTCGCGGAACTGGAGCCGGGCAAGGAAGGCTTCCTGATCACCTTCACCCTGGAGGAAGGCGAGCAGTATGACGTGGCCTCGGTCGAGGTCGTGAGCCGGCTGCCCGATCTGCCGGGCGAAGCGCTGCTGCCGTTCGTGACGGTCGAGCCGGGAGAAGCCTACGACATCGAGGCGGTGGACGAGAGCGTGGACGACATAACCGACGAGGTGGGCCGGTTCGGCTACGCCTTCGTCGACGTGCGCCCGCGCGTGAACCGGCGCCAGGACGAAAAGCAGGTCGAGATCGTCTTCGAGGTCAGCGAAGGCCCGCGGGTCTATGTCGATCGGATCGATATCGTCGGAAACGTCCGCACGCTGGATGAGGTGATCCGGCGCGAGATGCGCCTGGCGGAAGGCGACGCGTTCAACCGCGCCAAGGTGCGCGAGTCCGAACGGCGCATCCGCCGGCTGGGCTTTTTCGAATCGGTCAAGATCGAGAACACGCCGACCGACGCGCCGGACCGCACGCGGTTGACGGTGGAAGTGGTCGAGCAGTCCACCGGCGAGCTGTCCTTCGGCGCGGGCGTCTCGTCCGACTCCGGCCTGCTGGCGAACGCCTCCATCCGGGAGCGCAATCTTCTGGGGCGGGGCCAGAACCTCACGCTCTCCTTCGGCCTGTCGTTCAACGACGCCGAACTCGACCTGTCCTTCACCGAACCCTATTTCCTCAACCGGCCGCTCTCCGCCACTGTCGACGCTTTTGCGTCAGAGCAGGATCGGGAGGACGAATCCAACTTCAAGCAGGATTCGGTCGGCGCCGGCTTCCGCCTGGGCTACGAGCTCGACCGCCACTGGCGGCAGAGCTGGGGGTATGAACTGCGCCGGGACGACATCGAGGCGGATTCCGACGCGTCCCGCTTCATTCTCGCCCAGGAAGGCATCGCATGGACGTCGCGGCTGTCCCACCGCCTCAGCTACGACGACACGGATAACTTCTTCTCGCCCTCCGAAGGCTTTCGGATGACGCTGGACAACTCGCTCGCCGGCCTCGGCGGCGACGTTTCCTATTTCAGCACCGAAGGGCGCGCGTCCATCTTCTTCCCGGTCGCCGAGCAGACCGTCCTCTCCTTCTCCGGGCGCGCCGGCGGCATCGTCGGCATCGGCGACGACGTGCGCCTCAATGACCGGTATTTTCTGGGCGGCACCAGTTTCCGCGGCTTCGCCGTTTCCGGCATCGGCGCGCGCGACAGCGCCACCAACGACGCGCTCGGCGGCAATTTCTTCTACCTGACGACGGCGGAACTCGCCTTCCCGCTCGGCCTGCCCGACGAAGTGGGGCTGACCGGGCGCGCCTTCGTCGAGGCGGGTTCGCTGTTCGACGTGGACGACAACGGCGGCGGCATTCAGGACAGCGAGGCGCCCCGGGCGACCATCGGCTTCGGCCTGACCTGGCAGTCCCCGTTCGGGCCGCTCAGGATCGACTTCGGCTACGCGATCCTGAAGGAAGATTTCGACGAAACCGAAATCATCTCGTTCACCTTCGGCACAAGGTTCTAGGCATGTCGGCCGACACGATCGATATCACGCGCATTCTCGATCTCATTCCCCATCGCTACCCGCTCCTGCTGGTGGATCGGCTGGAGGAGATCGAGCTTGGCGAGAGCGCGGTCGGCATCAAGAACGTGACGTTCAACGAGCCCCACTTCCAGGGCCATTTCCCCGGCGCGCCGGTCATGCCGGGCGTGCTCATCATCGAGGCGCTGGCCCAGACGGCCGCGGCGCTGGTGGTCGCGACCTTGGGCGAGGAGGCCGAAGGCAAGCTCGTCTACTTCATGACCATCGACCAGGCGAAGTTCCGCCGCCAGGTGACGCCCGGCGACCAGTTGCGCCTGCATGTCCAGAAGACGCGGGCGCGCAGCAGGATCTGGAAGTTCGACGGCGTCGCCTATGTGGACGGCGCGGTCGCGGCGGAGGCGAGCTTCGGCGCCATGATCGCGGACGACTGAGCCCGATGGCCGAGATGATCCAGGAACCGGCGCGCGCCGTACCCGTCGTCGCGGAGACGGAGGTGCTGGTGCTCGGCGGCGGTCCCGCCGGGATCGCGGCGGCGACGGCGGCGGCCCGCACGGGCGCCCGCACCCTCCTCCTGGAGCGATACGGCTTTCTCGGCGGCATGGGCACCGCCGCCATGGTCACCAATTTCTGCGGCCTGCACGCCGGCGCGAACGGCGAGGTGACGCAGGTCGGCCACGGCGTCGCTGACGAGATCCTGGAGCGCCTGGCCGCCCTGGACGGATTGGCCGAACCCCATGTCGTCGCCGGGCCGGAAGGGCTGAAGACGGGCGCCCAGGCCTACGACACGGCCGCCTTCAAGGAAGTGGCGGACGCCATCGTAACGGACGCCGGCGCCGAAATCCGCTTCCACAGCTTCGCCTGCGGCGCGATCGTGAACGCGGGACGGATCAAGGCGCTTCTGATCGAAACCAAGTCCGGCCGGGGCGCGATCCGGGCGGACATGTTCATCGACTGCTCCGGCGACGCCGATCTCGCCCACTGGGCCGGCGCGCCGACCGCGACCGGCGCCGACGACGGCTTCATCGCCTATCCGACGCTGATGTTCCGCATCGCCGGCGTCGACGACGACCGGGCCATGAACGAGGCGCGGCCGCGCCTGAGAGAGCTGATCGCCGAGGCGAACGCCAGCGGCAGGTTCAAGCTGCCGCGCAAGGCGGGCATCATGCGCACCCAGGCCCATGCCGGGGAATGGCGCGCCAACCTGACCCAGATCAGCCGGGACGGCGCGCCCCTGAACGGCGCTGACGCGGACGACCTTTCCTATGCGGAGCTGCACGGCCGCCGTCAGGCGCGGGAATATTTCAACTTCCTGAAGACGATGGCGCCGGGGTTCGAGAACGCCTATCTGCTCGAGACCGCGCCGCAGATCGGCATTCGCGAGACCCGGCGCATTCTGGGCGACGTCCAGCTTTCCGGCGACGACGTGCTCGCCTGCCGCGATTTCGACGACGCCATCGGCGTGAACGGCTGGCCGCTCGAAACCCATGAGTTCGGCGATGTCGCCTGGAAGTTCATTCCGGGGCGCGGCTACTGCCAGATCCCCTTCTCGACGACCCTGCCGCGCGGCGTCGACAATCTGCTCGTCGCGGGCCGTTGCGCCTCCACGACCCAGGACGGGCAGGCCTCGCTTCGGGTGAGCGGCCCGTGCTTCGCCATGGGCCAGGCCGCCGGCACGGCCGCCGTGCTCGCCCGCGCGGCCGGCGTCGCGCCGCGCGATCTGGCGGTACGCGATCTGCAACGCCGGCTTGTCAGCGACGGCGTGTTCCTCGGCGACGTTCCGGGACTCTGAAGCGTTGTGCGCCCGGACGGGCGCTGCCCAACGCTTTCTCAAAATGGCTTATTCTTCGACCGCCCAACGCGGCGGGCGCTTTTCCTGAAAGGCGGCGATGCCTTCCTTGGCGGCCGGCGCGGCCAGCAGGCGGGAGATGCTCGCGGCCGCGTCGTCCAGCACCGCCTCGCGCGGATCCGTGTGCAGGCGGCGGATCAGGCGCTTGATCTCGGCGACCGCGTTCGGCTCGGCCCAGACGAGGTCGGCGAGCACGGCGTCGGTCGCTTCCGCCAGCGCCGCCGCGTCCGCCGCGAGTTCGTGGACGACGCCGATCCGCCGCGCCTCCGCGCCGTCGATCACCCGCGCCACGACCCCCAGGCGCAGCGCCTGGCCTTCGCCGATGCGCCGCGTCACGGTGGGGAGGATCTGGCTCGGAATGAACCCGGCCCGCGCCTCTGGCATGCCGAACTTGGCGCGCCCGGTCGCGATGACATAGTCCGCCGCGCAGGCCATGCCGAGGCCGCCGCCGACGCAGGCGCCGTCGATCGCGGCCACGACCGCCTGGGGCAGCGCCTCAAGCGCCGCGAGGGCTTCGCCCATCCGCCGATAGGCGCCGGCCACCGGGTCCGGCCCCGTCTCGTCGGGCGGCGCCAGCATGTGGGCGAGATCGCCGCCGGCGCTGAAATGGCCGCCGGCGCCCGCCAGCACCAGCACGCGGATCGAAGGATCCGCGCCCACACGGCGGAAGGCGTCCGTCAGTTCGCGCATCATCTGAAAGGTGATGGCGTTGCGTCGTTCGGGGCGGTTCAGCGTCAGGCGGAGCGCTGGCCCCTGCCGCGCCCAAAGCAATGTTTCATAGGACATGGGCGATCTTACTCGGCGGCGACGGGGACGGGGGCGCGGGATCGGGCGAGCCCCTTGATCAGGATGATGAGCGCGATGTTGACCAGATTGAACGCGACGCCGACGGCGAACGCGGTCGGGTAGTTCAGGGTCACGTCGTAGACGAAGCCGCCGATCAGTCCGCCGCCGCCCATGCCGATATAGCCGAAGAAGTAGACGATGCCCGTGCGCGTCTGCGCCTGACGCACCGGGAAGAGCTCGCGCACGGCCAGGCCGTAGGCGGGCACGATGCCGCCGAACACCAGGCCGAACAGCGCCGAAATCATGTAGAGCTGGTCGCGGGCGTCGATGAATATGAACAGGGAGAGCGCGAAAGCTTGCAGGGTCGCGCCGATCAGAATGGTGTTCAGACCGCCGATCCGATCCGACACGAGGCCGAAGCCGAGCCGGCTGACGCCCGAGCAGATCAGCAGCAGGGACAGGATCTCCGCGCCCGTGCTCGTGCCGTATCCAAGCGTCGAGCAATAGGCGACCATCTGGGCCACCGGCATCGACATGGCGACGCAGCAGCCGACGATGGCCATCCCCAGCAGCAGCGTCATCAGATTTGGGTCCACGTCCGGCGTGTCCCGCTTCGGCGGCGCGCCGCTGTTGGCGAGGATGCGTTGAAGCTCCGGCGGCTGGCGCCGGTGCACGAGGCTGAGCGGCAGGATCGCGGCGGCGGCGAACAGGCCGTAGCCGATATAGACGGCGCGCCAGCCATGCTCGGCGATCAGCGGTTCGAAGGCGAGGTTCCAGATGCCGCCGGCGACGGTCTGCCCGCAGGCGACGATGGCGATCGCCAGGCCCCGGTTCCGGTCGAACCAGAGCGTCACGTTCGCGATGAGCGGCGCGAAGCCGCAGCCCATGCCGAACATGCCGACGAACAGGAACACCGGCGCCAGCATGGCGGGCAGCGTGTCCGCCTGGGCGGCGAGCGCGCAGCCGCCGGCGATGGAGGCGGCCGCGATGGTGAGCGCGCGGCGCACGCCGATCCGGCTGGCGCAATAGCCCATCAGAATGCCGCCGACGCCGGCGCCCAGGGTGGTCGCCGTATAGATGGAGGTCGCGGCCGAACGGGACCAGCCCATGTCGGCCTCGAAGAACGGCACGCCGACCACGGCCAGATAGTTGGCGCCCATCGCCAGCGCCAGGGTGGCGAGCGACGCGATGGCGACCGCCCAGCTATAGGGCGTCTCGACGGAATCGGCGATTTCCGGGCGGGCGGGCATGAGAACGAAGCGACTCCAGATGCGCGCTGGGCTAAGCGTTGTGCGCCCGAATGGACGCAGTCCAACGCGTTGTCATAAAGATTGCTCTAAGCGCACGGCCTTGGAGCCTATCACTCCTGCGCGTGGGGCAAAGAGGGCGCGTTTTCGAGGCCGAGCGCCGCCCGCGCCGCTTCCAGCGCGCCGGCGCCCGCATCGATCCGCGCCCAGGCGATATGGCCCAGATCGTAGTCCGCCTGCTTGGCGGCGACCGCCGCCGTCGCGTCGGACGCATCGCCGGACCGGCCTTCGATGCGCGCCTGCCGGTCGGCCAGGGGCAGGTCGAGCCAGAGGCCGGAAAACGGCGCGCCCGCGCGCCGGGCCACGTCCTCCAACGCCGCGCGCTCCGCCGGGTCGGCCGCGACGGCGTCCACGATGACGGGCGCGCCCGCCGCCAGCGCCGCCGCCGCGCGCTCCGCCAGTCCGGCATAGACGGCGCGGGAGGTTTCCTTGCCATAGGCGGTCGATGGCAGCGGCGCCTCGAAGGGGACGTTCGCCATGCGCTTCCTCAGCACGTCCGAACGCAGGTGGACCGCGCCGACCGCAGCCGCCAGGGCGGGCGCCAGGTCGCGGGCGAGCGTGGTCTTGCCGGTTCCGGAGAGTCCGCCGATGGCGATCAGGCGCGGTCGCTGCGGCGTCAGCGCCGCCTCGGCTGCGCGGGCGTACATCCTGGCTTCGTCCTGCTTCGCCCGGCGGGCGTCGCCCTCCAGCAGCAGGCCGACATTGAGGGCGACCTTGGCGCGCACGGCGGCGCGCATGGCGATGAACAGCGGCGCCAGCGACAGGCCCGAATAGTCGTCCCGCATGGCGAGATACCGGCTCCAGGCGCGGGCGGCGAGATCGCCGCGCTCCCGCACCCAAAGGTCCATCACCAGGAAGGCCAGGTCGTGCAGCATGTCCACGGTCGCGACCGCGTCGTCGAACTCCAGCGCGTCGAACACCACGGGCGCGCCGTCGATCAGCGCGACATTGGCGAGATGCAGGTCGCCGTGGAGGCGGCGGATGCAGCCGGCCTCGCCGCGCGCGTCGACAAGGGGCGCCGCCGCGTCCAGCGCCGCCCGCATGACCCGGTCCAGCCGGTCGGCCGCCGGGCCGATCACGTCCGGCTGGCCGGTGATCTCGGCCATGGTGCGGGCGGAGACGCGTTTCAGCCGGTCGCCGGCGGCGCTCATGGGCTCGGGCGCGGCCGCGTCGTGGAAGCGGGCGATGGCGTCGGCGAGCTGGTCGATATGGCGGGCCAGCAGTCGCCCGTCCGCCGCCAGGCAGTCGAGCGTCGCCGTCTCGTCGAAGCGGCGCATGGCGATCAGGTGTTCCGCCGCGTCCGGGTCCAGCTTCGGCGCGGTCGCGAGCGGCCCGAGCCGGAAGCCGGCGCCCTCCCGGTAGACCGGGACGAGGCCCCGGTAGATGTCGGGCGCGGTGCGCCGGTTAAGCGTGATCTCGGCGGCGGCGGCGGCGTTGCGCTTATCGCGCGCGCCGAAATCCAGATAGTCGTAGCGGATCGCGCGTTTCAGCTTGAAGGCGACGTCGCCGCTCAGCAGCACATGGGCGCAGGCGGTGTCGATGACCTTGGCTGGCGTATCGCCCAGCACGCCGGGCGCCGACAGATAGTCCAGCAGCGGCTGCTGATCTTCGGTGATTTCGCCCCCGGACATGCCGCCGCCCGCCGTTTGCCATTCCGCAATTCTCTTGTGCGATCTTGTCGCCGAGAATGATTGCAGGCACAAGAACCGCCATGACGCAGGCGCTCCCCGCCCACAGATTTTCGGTCGCGCCCATGATGGATTGGACCGACCGGCATTGCCGCTATTTCCATCGTCTGCTGACCGGCCGGGCGCTGCTCTATACCGAGATGGCGACGACGGGCGCGGTGCTGCACGGCGACCGGGAGCGCATTCTGGGCTTCGACGCGGCGGAGCATCCCGTGGCCTTGCAGCTTGGCGGCTCGGAGCCGGCGGAGCTTGCGGCGGCGGCGCGCATCGGAAAGGCGGCCGGCTATGACGAGATCAACCTGAATTGCGGCTGCCCGAGCGAGCGGGTGCAGAGCGGCGCCTTCGGCGCCTGCCTGATGCGCGAGCCCGAACTCGTCGCCCGCTCGGTCGCGGAAATGCAAAGCGCGGTCGACCTGCCGGTCACCGTCAAATGCCGGCTCGGCGTCGATGACGACGACGAGGAGACGCGGCTCTTTGGCTTTGTCGAAAGCGTGGCGGCGGCCGGATGCGCGACGTTCATCGTCCACGCCCGGAAGGCCTGGCTGAAAGGCCTCAGCCCCAAGCAGAACCGGGACGTGCCGCCGCTGAACTATTCCCTGGTCGAAAAACTGAAGGCGACGCGGCCGGACCTCACGATCGTGCTGAACGGCGGCCTCGCCGATCTGGACGCCGCCGAGGCGGCGCTCGAAGCCGGGCTGGACGGCGCCATGCTCGGCCGCGCGGCCTATCAGAACCCCTGGCTCCTGGCGGAGGTCGACCGGCGCCTGTACGGCGCGGCGCCCCGGGCGGAAACGCCCCATGACGTGATCGAAGCGCTGTTGCCCTATGTGGAGGCGCGCCTTCAGGCAGGCGACCGGTTGCAGAGCATCGCCCGCCATATCCTGGGGCTGTTCCAGGGCCGGCCAGGCGCGCGCGCCTTCCGCCGGCATATTTCCGAAAACGCCAATCTTCCCGGCGCCGGGCCGGAGGTGATCGCCGCCGCCGCGCGCCATGTTCCCGTCGGCGCGCCGCGTCGCGACGCCGCTTAGAGGACTGCCGCTCAATGCTTCGCCGACTGTACGACTGGACGCTGGCGCTCGCCGCCAGCCCCAAGGCGCCGAAATGGCTTTTCGCCATCGCGTTCATGGAAAGCTCGTTCTTTCCCATTCCGCCGGACGTGCTGCTGCTGCCCATGTGCCTGGCGCGGCGGGCGAAGGCGTTCGCCTATGCCGCCATCTGCACCCTCGGCTCCACGGCGGGCGCGCTGCTGGGCTACGCCATCGGCGCCCTGGCGTTCGTCGCCGTCGGCCAGCCGCTGATCGAACTCTACGGCGGCGAATCGGCGATGGAGGAGCTGCGCCAGCTCTACCAGGAACAGGGGCCGATGGTCGTCGCCTTCGGGGCGTTCACGCCCTTCCCGTTCAAGGTGGTGACGGTCGCGTCCGGCGCGTTCGCCATGGACATCGGCGGCTTCCTGATCGCGACCCTTTTGGCGCGGGGCGGCCGGTTCCTGATCGAGGCGGCGCTGGTCTGGCGGTTCGGCGAGCCGATCCGGGGCTTCGTCGAGAAGCGCCTGGGGCTCGTATCCTTCGTCGCCTTCGTCGCCCTGGTCGCGTTCTTCCTGCTGGTGAAGCGCGTCGCGGGCTGAACGGTCCCGCCGGTCAGGCGGCGCCGTAGGCCAGCCATAACAGCGCCAGGCCGAGCAGCACCCGGTAGACGACGAACGGCATGAAGCTGGCGGTTCTGAGCCAGCGCATCATCAGCCAGATCGCCGCATAGGCCGCGAAGAACGCCATCACGGCGCCGATGGCGGCGTCCATGCCGAGGCGGGCTTCGCCGGTCTCGAGCAAGTCCTTCGTCGCGAGCGCGCCGGCGCCGGCGATGGTCGGCAGGGCGAGCAGCAGGGCGAAGCGGGCGGCGTCCGTCCGGCGGAGGCCGAGCCAGCGCGCCGCCGTCATCGCCGCGCCCGAGCGGCTGACGCCCGGAACCAGCGCGAACGCCTGGGCGACGCCGATGAAGATCGCGCCTTTCCAGCCAAGGTCCGAAACCTCGCCCTCGGTTTGGCGTCGGTCCGCGATGCCGAGCAGCACGCCGAAGACAAGCGTCGTCCAGGCGATCGTCTCTACGCCCCGCAGATTGTCGGTGATGAAGCCCTTGGCGAGCGCGCCCGCGACGATGGCGGGGATGGTCGCGATCAGCACCAGCCAGGCGAGCCGCGCCGGCCCGTCTCGACGCCCGCGCAGAAGGGCGAACCCGCCTTCGACGAGAAGCGCCACGTCCCGGCGGAAATAGAGCGCCACGGCGACCAGCGTGCCGACATGCAAGGCCACGTCCAGGGTGAGTTCCGCGACCGGGTTCGGCGGCGGCGCGTCGAGGCCGAGGCCCGTCCAGGCCGCGCGCGTCAGCACCAGGTGGGCCGATGAGCTGATCGGCAGGAACTCGGTGACGCCCTGGGCCAGCGCCAGGACGGTGAGCAGCATCAGGGGCATGGTCGGGCGGACGTCCTTTGACGCGGTGCGCGATGACGAGACGGGCCAAGTATAGCCGCCCGCTGCTTAAGCGTTTCCTGTTTCGTCGAGCGCCTGGGGCAGGGCGGCCAGCACGGCGTCGGCGATGGTTTCCGTGCCGGTGTCGCCGCCGAGATCGTAGGGGCGCACGCTCCCGGCCGCGAAGCCGATCTCCAGCGCGCGCTCCATGGCGCGGCCGGCGTGGGCGAGGGCGGGCGCGTCGTGGCGGTCGGCCAGCCAGTTCAGCATCATGGCGGCGGAGACGAGCATAGCGCTGGGGTTGGCGACGCCCTGGCCGGCGATGTCCGGCGCGGTGCCGTGCGCCGGCTGGAAGAGGGCGTGTTCGTCGCCGATCTCCGCGCAGGGCGCCATGCCCATGCCGCCGACGAGGCCGCCCGCCAGGTCGGAGAGGATATCCCCGAACATGTTCTCCATCACCATCACGTCGAACTCCCAGGGCTTGCGCACCAGGTCGAGCGCGGCGGCGTCCACGTAGGAATAGCCGCGGCGGAGGTCGTCCGCCCGGTCCATGCGCTCGTCATAGACCTTGCGGAAGAAGGCATAGGCGGCGAACACGTTCGCCTTGTCGACGCAGGTGACGAGCCCCTTGCCGCCCCGCGCTTTCCGGCCGCGCGCGATGCCGATGGCCTGATCGACCAGCCGCTCCGTCACGCTGCGGGTGATGACCAGTTCTTCCCGCGCCTCCCTGTCGTCGATCACTCGGCCCTTGCCGACGGAGGCGAACAGCCCTTCGGTCGATTCCCTGAGGATGACGAGATCGAGGCCCTGGGCGCGGGGATCGGCGAGCGGCGTCTTGACGTTGGGGTAGAGCTTGACCGGGCGCACGCCGCCATAGAGGCCGAACTCCGTGCGCATGCGCAGATGCGGCGATATCTCGGTGCCGTCCGGCTTGCGCACGTCCGGCAGGCCGATGGCGCCGAGCAGGATGGCCTCCGCCTGGCGGCCCGCCTCGAAGCTCGCGTCGGAGATTTCCTCGCCGCTCTCCCGGTAGTAGCCGGCGCCGCACTCATACTCCGTGAGCTCGAGCGAGAAGCCGCCGACGGCCGCCTCGGCCGCCTCGAGGATGCGCCGGGTTGCGGCCATGATCTCTGTCCCGATGCCGTCCCCGGCATAGACGGCGACGGTGAAGCGGGCGTTTTCGGTCGGCATGGGCGTGTTGCTTCTTCTAGTGAACTGTTCAGGCGACGGCGCCGGCGGCGCGGAGCTCGGCGAGGTCTTCGGCGCTGAGGCCAAGCGCGCCGAGAATGGCGTCGGTGTCCTGGCCGAGCGTCGGGGCCGGGCGGCGGATCGCGCCGGGGGTCCCGGAGAGGCGCGGGATAATGTTGTGCATGGGCAGAAAGCCGCCGGGCGCTTCGTCGTCCGGCATCTCGACGATCGCCTCGCGGCCGATCACATGGGCGTCCTGGCGAAGCTGCCCCGCGTCGTAGACCGGGCCGGCGGTCACCTCGGTCTCCTCGAAGAACTTCAGGTTCTCCGCCAGCGTGCGGGCGCCCACCCAGTCCTGCACCACGGCGTCCACCTCGTCGGCGTGGGCGACGCGGGCGGCGTTGGTGGCGTAGCGCGGGTCGTCGCACATGTCGGCGCGGCCGATCGCCCGGAAGAGCCGCATCGCCATCGCCTGCATGGAGCCGGAAATGGCGAGCCAGTGGCCGTCCTTGGTCTGGTAGGTGTTGCGCGGGCTGGCGGTCAGGGACCGGTTGCCGCTCCGCACCGGCGCCCGGCCGGTCACGTGATGCAAGGCGGCGTCGCCGCCCAGGATGGAGACCAGCGGCTCCAGCAGCGACAGGTCGATGACCTGGCCGGGCGCGTCCTTCAGCTCGCATTCGCGCACGGCCGTCACCACGGCGAAGGCGCCGTAGAGGCCGGCCACCATGTCCGCGAGCGCCATGTTCGGCAGGCTCGGCGGGCGGTCGGGGAAGCCGGTCTTCATGGCGAAGCCGCTCATCGCCTCGATCAGGGTGCCGAAGCCGGGCTTCGGCGCGTAGGGCCCCGTCTGGCCGAAGCCGGTGACGCGCAGGATGATCAGCTTCGGATTGCGCCGCCAGAGGATTTCCGGCGCGAGGCCCATTTTCTCCAGCCCGCCGGTGCGGAAGTTCTCGACGAACACCTGGGCGGTCTCGACCAGGTCCAGCAGGATCGCCTTCGCCCGCTCGTCGCGCAGGTTCAGCACGACGCTTTTCTTGTTGCGGGCGTAGATCTTCCACTGAACGCTGATGCCGTCCGCCCCCCAGTCCCGCAGGGGATCGCCCTTGCCCGGCGGCTCGATCTTGATGACCTCGGCGCCGTAGTCGGCGAGCACGTGGGTCGACATGTTGCCGGCGACGAGCCGGGACAGATCGAGCACGCGCACTCCGTCCAAGGGGCAGGCGGCGTCTGGCGAGAAATCCATTCGGAACTCCGAGGGGGCGCTTCGTCGCGCGGACTATAGAGCGCGGATTGCGCGGATGGGAACGTCGATTATGCTCTCCCTTCCCGGTCGCATGAATGGAGCACAGGCCTATGGCGCGGATCGCCGTTGCGGGATTTCGCCACGAAACCAATACCTTCGCGCCCCATATGGCGGAGCTCGCCGATTTCGAGACGGGCTATAGCTGGCCGGCGCTGACCCGGGGCGAGGCGCTATTTCCCGCGATCCGGGGCTACAATCTGGGCCTCTCGGGCTTCGTCGAGCGCGCGCGAGGCCAGGGCCACGAGCTGGCGCCGCTGCTGTTCGCCTCGGCCAATCCCTCGGCCCAGGTGTCCGAGGAGGCCTACGAGACGATCGTCGCCATGATCTTCGAGGAACTGGCCAAGGCCGGGCCGGTCGACGCCGTCTATCTCGGCCTGCATGGCGCTATGGTCGCCGCCCATGTGGACGACGGCGAGGGCGAACTGCTCCAGCGGCTGCGCCAGAAAGTCGGCCCGAACCTGCCCATCGTCGTCACCCTCGACTACCACGCCAATATGAGCGAGGGCGCCCTGGAGCACGCCACGGCGATCACCGGCTACCGCACATATCCCCACGCCGACATGGCCGAGACCGGCCGTCGCATGGCGGACTGGCTCGACCGGCATCTGGCCGCCGGCGCGCCGCGCCCGGCCTTCGCCTTCCGGCAGACGCCCTTTCTCATTCCGCTTTTCGCCGGCTGCACCATGCGCGCCCCGGCGTCCGATATCGTCGCCGCCGTCGCGGAGATCGAGCGGGAGACAGGCGTGCTGATGACCTTCGCCGGCGGCTTCCCGGCCGCCGACATTCCCGACTGCGGGCCGAGCGTCTACGGCTACGGCCAGGACGCGGCCGCCGTCGCCGCCGCCGTCGGCCGGCTGGCCGACATGGTGGAGGCGCGGGAGCGGGACTGGGGCGGCGACGTGCTCGACCCGGCGGCGGCCGTGGCGCTGGCGAAACGGCTGGCGGAAGGCGCCGTGCGCCCGGTCGTGCTGGCCGACATTCAGGACAATCCCGGCGCCGGCGGCACGGGCGACACCATGGGCCTCATCCGGGCGATGCTGGACGCCCGGATGGAGAACGCCGTCGCGGGCCTCGTCTACGATCCCCATGTGGCGACGGTCGCGGCGCGGGCGGGCGAGGGCGCGGAGATTTCCGTGGCGCTCGGCGGCAAGCATGGCGTCGAGGGCGACCGTCCGCTCGCCGCCGAGTTCCGCGTCGTCACCGCGCCGGACGGCAAGATGACCGGCTCTGGCCCGCTCTATGCCGGCGCCCGCATGGACCTTGCGCCCATGGCCCGTCTCGCCGTCGGCGGGCTGGAGATCGTGGTCGTCGGCAAGCGGGTGCAGGCGGCGGACCAGGAGTTCTTCCGCCATGTCGGCATCGAGCCCGCCTCGAAACGGTTCGTCGCGGTCAAGAGTTCGGCTCATTTCCGCGGCCATTTCCAACCCATCGCCGAAGCGGTGATTGACGTGGCGTCGCCGGGCGCGATGGCGGCGTTTCCGGCAGCGCTGCCGTTTACCCGGCTCAGGCCCGGCGTGAAACTGGCGCCCGCCGGCGCGCGCGCAGGAGGATAACCAACCCATGACCAAACCCATTCAATCGGTCCTGATCGCCGGATATGGCGTCATGGGCAAAGGCGTCGCCGCCTCGTTCCACGCCGGCGGCTTCGACGTGACCCTGCTGACGCGCAACCCCGAGGCGGCCCTCAAGGACGCGCCGCCCGGCATGCGCGCCGTTTCCGAACTGCCCGACGATCCGCCCGACTATGTGTCGGAGAATTATCCGGAGGAGGAAGCGCCGAAACACGCGCTCTACCGGGCGATGGAGGCGAAATGGGGCCACGGCCCGATCATCGCCTCCAACACGTCCGGCCTGGACCTGGAGGCGCTGGCGGCGCCGCTCGCCCACAAGGACACGTTCATGGGCGTCCACTATCTCCAGCCGGCGGACGCATTCGCCTGCGTCGAGGCGATCCGCATCGCCGACACGTCGGACGAGACCGTCGCCCGCGTAAAGGACGCCCTGGAGCGCACCGACAAGGAGGTGCTGCTGGTCAACCGCCCGATCATCGGCGCCGTCTTCAATCGCCTCCAGCACGCGATGCTGCATGAGGCCTATTGGATGATCGAGCAGGGCTATTGCACGGTCGAGGACGTGGACATGTTCGCCCGCCTCGCCTTCGGCCCCCGCATGTGCGCGGGCGGGCTGATCGAGGTGAAGGACCTGGGCGGCCTGACGGTGCACGCCGCCAGCCAAGCGGAGATCATTCCGAACCTCACCCTGAAGCGCGAGCCCGCGCCCTTCGTGCAGAACCTGCCGAAACAGGGCTTTACGGGCGCGGACGCAGGACGCGGTTTTTACGACTGGACAGGCAAGGACGTCGCCGAACGGCGGCGGCAGGTGAAGGAAATGACGCGAAAAATTCTGGATATCGTCGAGCCGGAGGCGCGGAAACGTGGGTGATCGGGCAGGCGCCGTCGCGCGCGTCGAGGAGCTGTTCGATACGGGCGGTTTCCTGGACATCCTCTCCCGGCGCGTCGCCATCGCCAGCACCAGCCAGGAGCCGGAGAAGGCGCCGGAGCTGGACCGCTATCTCTCGGCGGAGATCGGGCCGACGCTGGAGGCGGAGCTTGGCGTCGAATGGGAGGTGCTGGCGAACCCGATGGACGCCGGCCCGATCCTGATCGGCGAGCGGCGGGAAGGCGACGGCCTGCCGACCGTCCTGGTCTACGGCCATGGCGACACCGTCGCCGGCATGGACGGCCGCTGGCGGGACGGGCTCGAGCCCTGGCGGCTTAAGGTGGAGGGCGACCGCTGGTATGGGCGCGGCACGGCCGACAACAAGGGCCAGCATTCGATCAATTTCGCCGCGCTCGCCGCCGTGCTGGCCGAACGCGGCCGGCTTGGCTTCAACCTGCGAGTCCTCGTCGAAACCGGCGAGGAAATGGGCTCCAGGGGCCTGCGCGAGTTCGCCGCCGCCCACAAGGACCGCCTCGCGGCGGACGTGCTGATCGCCTCCGACGGTCCGCGCGTCAAGGCGGAGCGGCCGACGCTGTTCCTCGGCAGCCGGGGCAATGTGAACTTCAAGCTGGAGATCAAGGCGCGGGACGGCGGCCACCATTCCGGCAACTGGGGCGGCCTCATCTCCAACCCGGCGGTGCAACTCGTCAACGCGATCTCAACCCTGGTCGACGGCAAGGGCCGACTATTGGTGGACGGCCTGAAGCCGCCGCCGATATCGAACGCCGTCCGCGCCGCCCTGGCGGACCTGGAAGTCGACGGCGGGCCGAACGCGCCGGAGATCGAGCCGGAATGGGGCGCGGCCGGGCTGACGCCGAACGAACGGGTGTTCGCCTGGAACACGCTGGAAATCCTGGCGATGGAATCCGGCACGCCCCATGCGCCCGTCAATGCGATCCCGCCCTCGGCCTTCGCCATCTGCCAGATCCGGTTCGTCGCCGGCTCCGACCAGGACGGCTTCCTGGACGCCATTCGCGCCAAGCTGGACGCCGAGGGCTATGGGATGGTCGACGTGGCGACGACGCGGGCCGCCATGGCCGCGACCCGCACGCCGCTGGACGATCCCTGGGTCGCCCGCGCCGTCGCCTCCTTCCAGGAAACGACGGGCGCCCGCCCGGCGGTGCTGCCCAGCCTCGGCGGCTCCATACCTAACGACGTGTTCACCGACGTGCTCGGCATGCCGACGGTCTGGGTTCCCCATTCCTATGCCGGCTGCTCGCAGCACGCCCCGGACGAGCACGCGCTCGGCCCGGTGCTGCGCGAAGGCCTGCGGCTGATGGCGGGGCTCTATTGGGATGTCGGGCAGGCGGGCTGATATTCAGTACGGCAGAAGATGCAATCAATTGGGTGCGTGTATCAAAGCTATGCAGTTGGTAGCTAGAGGTTTGCGAGTATTGGAGTGTAAGATTGATGCGAGTCCATGTTGGCGCTAGAGGTGCAGGTTTTTCTAAACTGAATTTTTATGATATAAGTATGAAAATTGTAGTAGTAAAGCAGACATGTAAATTTGTTGGGTGAAGGTGGCCGCGCGCTTTGTTTTGTTTCTCAAGCAATGTGAATGCAGAAAGAGTGGGGCGATGAAGAATCGGATGTTTGCTTTTGTTTTAATGCCGTTTAGCCCGGATTTTGAAGATATCTACCAGCTGGGAATCAAGGCAGCTGCGGACGATGTAGGGGTTATTGCGGAAAGAGTCGATGAGCAAATATATTCCGAAATGGTCCTTGAGAGAATTTACCATCAAATTGATGAGGCAGATTTTATTATTGCAGAGATGACAGGAAAGAATGCTAATGTATTTTACGAAGTCGGATATGCTCATGCAAGAAAAAAGACTTGTATATTAATTACGCAAGAGGCTAGGGATATTCCTTTTGATCTGAAGCATCACCGTCATTTAATTTACAAAAACTCAATAACGACATTAAAGGAGATGCTTATTAGAGAAATAACATGGGTAGAAGAAAATATAATAAAACAAAAAACATCGTCGATAACAATAAGTCTACAGAATGCATATGGTTTATTAGAAAAAGGACTATTATTTTCAGAGGGAAAAGTATTTTTTACGCTTGATATAAAAAATGATACAGTTTTCCGCAGTTCAGATATCGAGGCAATTTACTTGTATACGAACGATAGGTGGAGATTTATCCAAGATGGATCTCCCTGCCCGTCGATTTCGGGCGAAAGCCAAGGGTTTTCGAAAAAGCATTTTATTAAATCGCCAGTGCAACGATTGTCACCAAATGGATGGGCACCGCTTAATTTGATTGGATCAAAGTATCTGGAAATGAGAAAAGATAATGTAGAGATAGATAAATCGCGGACTGTACATGATGAAATTTTATTTGAGATTATTACAACGGAAAAAATCCTAGAAAACAAAATAATATTGAATGTCGAATGTCACATTGATATCTTTGGCTGATAAAATTTTTTATAAAATTCTTTTCTATTTCGATAAATAAATAGTATCGAGATTTTCGCTTGCTGAACAAATTTAATAAATTTTTTAGATATTAATTTGATGTCTTGCTGGGTGGTGTGTGTGTGCTGCTTGTGAGGGACAGTAGCCGAGCAAGCGCGGCCCTTAACGGCGTCTAAACTTCGGCTCGGTAGGCTAACGGCTAACGTAGAGACCCGAAAGGCGCGCGGTCGATGCAGATTGACCCGATCTTTGAGTGCTCCGCGCGGCGCGGCGACCAGGCCGCGCCGGCGACGCGCGCCTGGGCTGGCGGCGACGATGACGCGAGCTGACAACCCTTGGGACGGCCAGACGGCGGCGGAGATCGCGCGGCTGCGCGCGCGCGTGCGCGAGCTTGAAATGCAGGCCGAGGAGGTCGCCAGGACCGCCGCGGAAGTCGCCAGGGCGAAAGATCAGGCCGAGGCGGCGAACCGCGCGAAGACTGAGTTTTTGGCCATGATGAGCCATGAACTCCGCACGCCCCTGAACGCCATCCTGGGTTTCTCGGAAATTATCCGGGGCGAGGCGCTGGGGCCGCTCGGCGTGCCGGACTATAAGGACTTCGCCGGGGATATCTACGCTTCGGGCGCCCACCTGCTTTCGCTAATCAATGAAATGCTCGACCTGGCGAAGGTCGAGGCGGGCATGGTCGAACTGAACGATGACGAGATCGATCTGCCGACGATGCTTGACGATGTGGTGCGCATCGTCGCGCGCACCGCGCCGGCCGCCGGCGTCCGCCTGTCGTCGGAACCGGCGGAGAACCTGCCGCGCCTCCGCGCCGACAGCCGGAAGATCACGCAGATCCTGATGAACCTGCTCTCGAACGCCGTGAAATTCACGCCGGAGGGGAAGGCCGTCGAGGTCGGCGCCTTCTTGAACGACGCCGGCGGCGTCGTGATCGAGGTCGCCGACGAAGGCATCGGCATCGCGCCGGAGAACATCGAACGCGTGCTGGAGCCGTTCGTCCAGATCGACAGCGCCCACAACCGCGCGCATCAAGGCACGGGCCTCGGCCTGCCGCTTTGCCGGCAACTGGCCGAACTGCATGGCGGCCGGTTCGAGCTGGAGAGCGAACTCGGCGCCGGCCTCACGGCCCGGGTCGTCCTGCCGCCCGACCGCACCCTTCGCGCGAACGCCGACGCGGCTTAATCGACCGGCTTTCCCAAGCAGACGAAACTTTCTATCGTTCCGCCTCGGCAGGGAGGCTGGACCATGGCTTTGTTAGACGGGGTTACCGTGATTGAGGTGGGGCAGGCCCTGGCCGGCCCCTATACCGGCATGATCCTGGCCGACCTCGGCGCGGACGTCATCAAGATCGAAAAGCCGAACGGCGGCGACGATGCGCGCCTCTGGGGGCCGCCGTTCACCGACGGCTATTCGCACACCTTTCGCGCCTTCAACCGCAACAAGCGCTCGGTCGTGCTCGACCTGAAAACCGCCGGCGACGTCGCCCTGCTGAAACGCCTCGCGGCGACGGCTGACATTTTCGTTCAGAACCTCCGGCCCGGCGTGGCGGAGGATATCGGCATCGGCGCGTCGGCGATGCAGGCGGAAAATCCTGGCCTGATCTATTGCAACATCACCGCTTTCGGCCGCGTCGGCCCGATGGCGAACCACCCCGGCATGGATCCGCTGGTGCAGGCTTTCTGCGCGGTCATGACCATGACGGGCGGGCCGGACGACCCGCCGACCTTCTGCGCGCCGCCGATCAACGACAAGGCGACCGGCATGTGGGCCGCCATCGGGGCGCTCGCGGCGATGGAGGAGCGCCGCCGCACCGGCAAGGGCCGCGTAATCGACACGTCGCTGTTCGAAAGCGGCGTCGCCTGGGTGGAGCCCCAGGTGAACAACTATGTGAACGCCGGTATCGAACCGGTGCGGACCGGCGCCGCGAGCGGTAATCTAATACCGTATCAAACCTTTCCCACGGCGACCGAGGATATCTGCATCGCCGCCGGCAACGACCGCCTGTTCGTCAAGTTCGCGGGGGTCGCCGGGCGCATGGACTGGACGGAAGACCCGCGCTTCGCCACGGGGCCGGCGCGGGCGGAAAACCGCGCGGCCCTTCTGCCCGAAATCGCGGCGCGGCTGTTGACCCGGCCCTGCGCCGAGTGGCTGGCCGATCTGGAAGCGGCCGGCGTGCCTTGTTCCGTCGTCAACGACGTGGCGGGGCTGGTCGCCAGCCCGCAGCTCGAGGCGGTGGACCTGATGCGCGACCTGCCGGGCGAGGGGCTGCGCATCGTCGGTCTGCCGGTGGAGATCGACGGCGTTCGGCCCGGCGTCAGCCGCAGCGCGCCCAAGCTCGGCGAACATACCGAAGACGTGCTCGGCCCCCTGCGCGCCGCTGCGGAGTAGCGGATCGCCAATGGCTAAGAGACTGCGCCTCGGCGCTTTCGGACCGGCGCTCTATGTCTGGTCCCTCGCCATCGCCGCCGCGGCGCTGTGCTACGTCCTGAAGGGCGAGGCGGCGTTCATGCGGGGGCTTTGGGCGGATTTCGAAATCATCGAAACCATGGCGCCTCGCTTCCTGCTGGGTCTGCTGCTGGTCGGTTTCCTGACCGTGCTCGCCCCGCGCGAAGCGGTCGCGCGGGCGCTCGGCGCCGGTTCCGGCCTGAAGGGCCTGTTCATCGCGGTCGGGGCAGGGGCGCTCCTGCCGGGCGGGCCTTGGGTGATCATGCCGCTGACGCTGGCCATCGCCCGCGCGGGCGCGGACGCCGGCGCCTGCGTTGCGTTCGTCGTCGCCTGGGGCACATTGGGGCTTAACCGCATGCTGGTCTGGGAACTGCCGTTCCTCGGGTTCGAGGCGGCCGGCCTGCGCTGGCTCGCCGCCGCGCCGCTGCCGATCCTGGCGGGGCTCGCCATTCGCCGTTTCCTGCCGATGACCGCCCCGCCGGCGGCGAAGGACGGCGCATGAGCTTTTCCCTTTTCATCATCCTGGCGTTCGTCGGCGTCTCCGCCACGGCTGTCGCCATCTCGCCCGGCAAGAGCATGAAGGAAGCCCTCGGCATTTCCTTCAAGCAGTCGATCCGCGTGCTGCCGATCGTGCTGCCCGCCGCGTTCATCGCGGGCTTTCTCGCCGAACTGCTGCCGCGGGACCTGGTGGCGGGACTGTTGGGACAGGGCTCGGGCTGGCTCGGCTTCCTGCTGGCGGCGGCGGCGGGCGCAGTCCTGCCGACCGGCCCGATGGTGGTGCTGCCGTTGAGCGCGGCGCTGCTCCAGGCGGATGCGGGGCTCGCTCAGATCCTCACGCTCTACAGCGCCTGGACCCTGATCAACGTGCAGCGGCTGCTGATCTGGGAGGTGCCTTTGGTCGGCGCCAGCCTGGCGTCGCGGCGCTTTATCGGCGGGCTGATCGTCATGCCGGTCGCGATCATCATGGCTAACGCCATTGCGCACTCGCTGGGGCGATAGCGTCCGGCCGGCCTTGGCTGTATGGTCCCGCCCGAATTTCCCCTGAACCCGGAGACGACCCACACCCATGTCGAACCTGGTGTTGATCCGCCATGGCCAGAGCCAATGGAACCTCGAAAACCGCTTCACCGGTTGGAAGGACGTGAACCTGACCGAAGCCGGCGAAGCGGAGGCCCGCGAAGGCGGCCGCCTGCTGCGCGAGCAGGGCTTCGATTTCGACGTCTGCTTCACCTCGGTCCTCACCCGCGCGATCCGCACCCTCTGGATCGTGCTGGACGAGATGGACCGCCGCTGGCTGCCGGTCATCAAGGACTGGCGGCTGAACGAGCGCAGCTATGGCGGCCTGCAGGGCCTCAACAAGGCCGAAACCGCCGAGAAGCACGGCCTGGAGCAGGTGATGATCTGGCGGCGCAGCTTCGATATTCCGCCGCCGAGCCTGACGCCGGACGACGAGCGCTATCCCATCGACGATCCACGCTATCGCAATCTGCCGAAGGAAATCGTGCCGTTCACCGAGAGCCTGAAAGACACCATCGCCCGGGTGCAGCCCTATTGGGAGGCGGAAATCGCGCCCCGCATCCGCGCCGGCGAGCGGGTATTGATCTCGGCCCACGGCAACAGCCTGCGCAGCCTGGTGAAGCACCTGGACGGCATCGCGGACGTGGACATTCCCCAGGTGGAGATTCCGACCGGCAATCCGCTGGTCTACGATCTGGACGAGAACCTGAAGCCGAAAGGCAAGGCGCGCTATCTGAAGCCCGTGGAGTAAACTCATGACGGAACCCGGCAACCAGTTGACCGGCGGCGAAGCCGTCGTCCGCCTACTGGAGGCCCATGGGGTCGATACGGTGTTCGGGCTTTGCGGCGACACCTCGTTGCCGCTCTATGACGCGTTCTACCGGATCGGCGGCGAGATCCGCCATATCCTGACCCGCGACGAGCGCTCGGCCGCCTATATGGCGGACGGCTATGCGCGGGTGACGGGCAAGGTCGGCGTGGCGGAAGGCCCGTCCGGCGGCGGCGCCACCTACATTCTGCCGGGGGTGATCGAGGCGAGCGAATCCTCGATTCCCGTACTGGCGCTCACCAGCGACGTCTCCGTCACCGGCCGAGGTCGCTACACATTGACCGAAATGGATCAGCCCGGCCTGTTCCGCACGCTGACCAAATGGAACGGCATGGCCGATTCGGCCGCAGCGTTGCCGACCCTGTTCCGCCGCGCCTTCCGGGAAATGACCACGGGCCGCCCCGGCGCCGCCCATATCGGCCTGCCCTACGACGTGCTCCGCCAGCCGGTCGATGCGGCCGACGTATGGGGCGATCCGGCAGTCGGCCAGTACCCGGCCCGGCGCATGGGGGCCGACCCGGCGGCGGTCGCCGAGGCGGCGGAGGTTCTGCTGGCGGCGAAATTCCCGGTGATCGTCTGCGGCGGCGGGCCGGTCATCGCCGGCGCCGCGCCCGAAGTGCGGCTCTTGGCGGAAACCCTGGGCGCCGTCGTCGCGACGACGATCTCCGGCCAGGGCGCCATCGCCGACGGCCATCCCCTGGCGCTCGGCGTCGTCGGGTCCAATGGCGGCGTCGTCGAAACGCGGGACGTGCTGGCGAAGGCGGATGTCGTGCTGTTCGTCGGCTGCCGCGCGGGCTCCGTCACGACGGAGCGCTGGCGCTTTCCGGCGCCGGGGGCCGCCCGCATCGTGCATATCGACAGCGATCCCGCCGTCATCGGCGCCAATTACGCCACCGAAGTCGCCGTCGCGGGGGATGCGAAACTGGCTCTGGCCGGGCTGATCGGCGCCCTCGGCGTGGTGAAGGGCGATCGGGGCGGCGCGGCGAAGGCCGCCGTCGCCGAGGCCAAGCGCCGGAAGTTCGAACGCTTCGAAGCGCTCGCCGCTTCGGAGGAAGCGCCGATCCGCCCGGAACGGCTGGTCGCGACTTTGAACCGCCTGGCGCCGAAGGACGCAGTCATCGTCTGCGATCCCGGCACGCCCTGCCCCTATTTCAGCGCCTATTACCGCTCGGACGAGACCGGCCGGCAATTCATCTCCAACCGGGCCCACGGCGCCTTGGGCTATTCCCTGGCGGCGGGCCTCGGCGCCCATATCGGCCGGCCCGGGGTCAAGACGATCTCCGTCATGGGGGACGGGTCCTTCGGCTTCACGGTCGGCGAACTGGAGACGGTGACGCGGATCGGCGCGCCGATCACTTTCATCGTCGTCTCGAACAGCGTGTTCGGCTGGATCAAGGCCGGCCAGCGCCATGGCTACGAGAAGCGGTTCTTCTCGACCTCGTTCTCCCGCACCGACCATGCCGCCGTCGCCGCCGCTTATGGCGTGAAGTCCTGGCGGGTCGAGTCGCCGGACGCCCTGGAGACCGCGCTCGCCGCCGCGCTCGCCCATGACGGCCCGAGCCTCGTCGACGTCGTCTGCCAGCCGCTCGACGAGGCGGCCGCGCCCGTCAGCGAGTGGGTCGCGTGACGACGGCTTTGGTTACCGGCGCCGCGTCCGGCGTCGGCGCCGCCATCGTCCGCCGCATCGCCGGACCCGGCCTGAAGCTGATGCTGCACACCCGCAAGAACGAGGCCGGCCTCGCCGCCGTCGCCGCAGCCGCGCGCGCCGCCGGCGCGGAGGCCGAAACGATCCTCGCGGACCTGGCGAACCCGGATGAAGGCGCCCGCCTGATCGATGCGACGACGGCATGTTTTGGCGGCCTCGACTGGCTGGTCGCCAATGCGGGCTTCGCCGACAGGCGGCCGATCGCGGACCTGCCGGCGGCGGGCGTCGCGGCCAGCTTCGCGCCGATCGCCGAGGCGTTCTTCCGCATGGCGCAGGCGGCAGGGCCGGCGCTCAGACAGTCGGCGCAGGGCCGCGTCGTCGCGATCAGCTCGTTCGTGGCGCACCGCTATCCGCCAGCGGGCGACCTCTTTCCGGCGTCGGCCGCCGCCAAGGCGGCGCTGGAGGCGCTCGCCCGGTCGCTGGCGGCGGAACTGGCCGGGGATGGGGTGACGGTCAACGTCGTCGCGCCGGGGTATACGCGGAAGGACGCGGGCGCTCACGCCGCCCTCGCGCCCGAACGCTGGCGGGAGATCGCGGCGCGGATACCGTTCGGCCGGCTCGCCGATCCGGAGGACAGCGCCGCCGCGGTCGCCTATTTCCTCTCGCCCGAGGCCGGTTACGTCACCGGCCAGACGCTGCACGTCGACGGCGGCCTCGGGCTGTAGCGCCGTCGCCTATTCGGCGGCTTTCAGGCGCTTCGAGCTTTCGTAGCTGTCCAGGTCCTGGTCCGGCCGGTCGATGGAGAAGACGTTCTCCACATAGGAGTAGTCCATGTAGCCGAGCCGGGCGAGCGGCTGGTAGACGGACATGTCTACCCGGCCGTCCTTGATGATCGAATCGTCGATGTAGACGCCGACGACGCGGCCGAACACGGCGTTGTTCTCGATCTTGGGGTTGGTCGAGGGCAGGCGCACCCGGAACATGAACTCGCATTCGAGCGCCGCCAGGGCTTCCTTGACGCGGGGCGGCTTGACGTTGACCGACGGCGCCGGCGTCAACCCGGCCAGGGCGAACTCGTCCTCCTCCGGACCGACATGGGCGGAGGAGGTGTTCATCTGCTCGCGCAGGTCGTAGCTGCACAGATTGACCACGAACTGGTTGGTCTGCTCGATATTGGTCAGCGTGTCCTTGCGGCCGCCGCCCATGCGGGGATTGTTGGGCGCGAACACGATGGTCGGCGGGGAATCGGCCATGGCGTTGAAGAAGCTGTAGGGCGCCAGGTTCAGCACGCCCCCCGTATCCTGGCTCGACACCCAAGCGATCGGGCGCGGCGCGACGAGGGCCTTGAACGGATTGTACGGCAGGCCGTGATTGTGCGGATCGTCGTAGAACATGTGGCGGGGCTCCTTGGCGCCGGTGAACCGATTTGGGCCATACTACGGCGAAACGGGTTCTCACCAATAGCGCGGAGTGGCCGAATGCCGGCTGTCGAGCAGCGATTCCTTCTGGATGACGAAATTACGGCGGAAGCCGAAGCGGCGATCGGCGCCGTCGCGGCGCGGGGCGAACGGCTGGAGACGCCGCTGCCGGAAGGGCGCATGGTCTGGCGCGCCTGGGGCAGAGGGTCGGGCCGTCCGTCGCTGTTCCTGCTCCATGGCGGCTACGGCTCCTGGGTGCACTGGATCCGCAATGTCGAGGCGCTGGCGGAGCGTTTCACCGTGTATGCCGGCGACATTCCCGGCCTCGGCGACAGCGACCCTCCGCCGGACCGGCGGGACCCGGACGGCATCGGCCGCTGCGTCGCCGACGGCGTGGAGGCGCTGACGCCGGCGGGCGAACAGGCGCGGCTGATGGGCTTTTCCTTCGGCGGCGTCATCAGCGGCCACACGGCTCCGCATCTGGGCCGCCGCCTGAAAAGCCTGACGCTGGTCGGCGCGAGCGGCATGGGGCTGCGCCGCGTCGATTTTCTGCCGCTCGCCCGGTTCGAGCGGGATATGGACGGGGTTTCGATCCGGCGGCTCGCCCGGCGCAATCTCGAACTTCTGATGGTGCGCGATCCGGAGACCGTCGACAGCGTGGCGCTGCACATGCAGGTCATGAATACGACGCGGGCGGTCACCAAAAGCCGCTGGATCAGCCGCTTGCCGTCCCTCGTCGAGAAGCTGCCGCCGCTGACCTGCACGGTGAACGGCATCTGGGGCGAGTTCGATTCGACCGCCTATCCCTATCTGGCGGAGCGGCGGGCCTATCTGGGCGGATTGCCGAATTTCGGCGGGTTCGAAATCGTGCCGGACGCGGGCCACTGGGCCATGTACGAACGCGCGGCGGCGTTCAATGCGGCGGCGCTGCGCCTGATCGAATAAAGGGCTGCCCCCGCAGGCGAAATAACGCCATTCGCCATGCGGCTTCTAATGCCTTGTTTACGTCTTCGAGAGAAACTGTCCGTGCGGGCGCGATGAAGCTTCGACGAGGCCGCCAGGGGACGACGGACGATGACTTACAGGGAAAGCGCGTTCAAGGCGGCGGAGATCGCCGCGCAGGCGCTCACCCAGATGGACAGCCTGGATATTCCGCCATATCCGGACAATTACGAACTCTGGTACGCCTATAGCGCCGGCGCCGACGCCGAACTCTCCCGTCAGCTCGATACGTTGACCGAGCCGGGGGAAAGCTTCGATCCGGCGTCCTATTCCTCCATCAAGCAATCCTATCTCGGCGCGGAAGCGCGCAATCTGCTGAAGATCGCGAGCGACGACGCCGAATCGATCATCCTCGACATCGCGCGCTCGATCGCCTCCGCGTCCGACAATGTGCGCAATTACGGCGACAAGCTGGCGGATTTCCAGGACCATATCGACGAGGCCGAGCAGGAGAAAATCCAGCTCGCGGTCGCCAAGATCATCGCCGACACCAAGGAGGTGATGGCGCGTAACACGCAGCTCGAGGACGAGCTTCAGTCCGCGAGCGAGCGCATCGAAAGTCTGTCGACCAGTCTGGACGAGGCGCGCCGCGCGTCTCAGACGGACGGGCTGACCGGACTGCCGAACCGCCGCGCCTTCGACCTTGGCCTGGACGCCGAGATCGAGCGCGCCCGCGCCGAAGGCTCCTCCCTGGCGCTGGTCTTCGCCGACATCGACCATTTCAAGAATTTCAACGACCTCTTCGGCCATCGCGTCGGCGATGAAGTGCTGAAGCTGGTCGGGCGCGTGTTTCAGGCCCTGCTCAAGGGCCGCGACCTGCCGGCGCGCTATGGCGGCGAGGAGTTCGCCGCTCTGCTGCCGGTGACCGACCAGGGCGGCGCCTTCGCCGTCTGCGAGCAGATTCGCAAGGCGATCGCCGGCAAGTCGCTGAGAAGCGCCCGCACCGGCCAAACCTACGGCAACGTCACCATGTCTTTCGGCTGCGCGACCTTGTGGCCGGACGATACGGCCGCCACCCTGATGGAGCGGGCCGACGCCGGGCTCTACCGCGCGAAACAGACCGGCCGCAACCGGACCTGCTGCGAGACCGATCTGGAATCGGTCGTCGAATCCGCCTGATCCTCGCCGCGAAAGCGGCTCCATAGCTCTGACGCCGCCAAACGGTCTTGCAATTGCCTGGGGGCTCTGCGAGTAAGGCCGCGCGCGGCCGCCGCCTGGACGGGCTGGCGCCCGCCAAATATCATCGCCAGATCGCGGTATGAGAGTTCATGATGGCAGAAAGATTTTGCGTGGTCGGCGTTGGCGAAATCGACACGCAATCCATTTCCCTGGACCCTCCTGGCCCCGGTCAAGTAGCCATCGACACGTGTTGGAGCGCCGTCAGCAAAGGCACGGAGCGCATGTGGTTCGAGGGCGTCGCGGGCGCGCTCAGGACGGGGCGCAAATCCTTCCCTTATTTTCCGGGCTATTCGGCGATCGGCCGGGTTCGCGCGGTCGGGCCGGACGTACGGTCGGTCGCGGAGGGCGACTATCTCTACACCCTGAAAGGCCATGCGAGCGCTCACCTGGTGACGCTGGCTTCGGAATTCGTGGTGCCGTTCGGCCCGCAGGCGCCGCCGATGGATTTCCTTCTCGTGAATTTGCTGGCGACCGCGCTGAACGCGTCCCGCCGGGCGAACGCCCAGATCGGCGACCGGTGCGCCGTCATCGGCGCCGGCCAGATGGGCGCGCTCATCGCCAAGCTGCTGCTGCACGTCACGCAGATGCCGGTCGCCGTCGGCGTCACCGATCCGGACGCCTACGGCCCGTTCTTCGCGTTGGAGGACATCGATCTTCTGACGGAAGACATGGCGAACGCGTTCGATTGCGTCATCGACGCTTCCGGCGTCGGCTCGGGGCTGGCGGCGGCGATGCGCGCGGTCAGGCCGGCCGGCGTCGTCGTGGGAGCCGGGTTCTACAACGATCCGATCGAGATCGACGGCGAAGCCGCCTTCGCCAAGGAAATAGATTTTCGCGCGGTGCGCGCCGGCGGCCGCGCCGGCGAACCGACGGAGCGAGATCGCTGGACGCGCTCGCGCAATCTGGCGGTCGCGGCCGATCTGGTCGCGCGCGGCCGGATCGGCTTGACCGGCATCGCCACGGCCCAGATTCCGGCGGCGGCGTTCGCAAGCCGATATAGCGAGACGCTTGGACCTGCGAACAAGGGTATGGTCGTCGTCGATTGGGCGTCCTGAACGGGCGCTTCGGGCGGGGCCTTGCGCGCCGATATCGCGGGATTGACCAGCCCGGAGGTTGAATGCCGGGCTTGGCGCTGCTAGTCCGACGACGCTTGGCGTCATCGACGGTCGTTCGCGCCAGACGTGGCGGACCGCGAAATCGACGCATAAAAGATTTGCGCCGGCGGGGTCGCTTTAAGCGCGCCGCCGGGCGGTGCGCGCCTCGGCGTGCGTGGGGAGTATCGACCATTGAACGATTTGCCCGATGCGTCGGTCGACGATCAGCAGACCGACAGCGAGCGGCTGAAGGCGCTTGAGCTGCGCATCGAAAAGCTGCTCGCGCAGCGGGAGCGCATGCAGACGCGGCTGGATAAGGCGAATCTGCGGGCGGAGCGGCTGCTCGAGGCGCAGGACTCCGACCAATCGAGCCAAAGCGAGCTGACGGAAGCCGTCGAGGACCTGAAGGCCCGCAACCAGAAGCTGACCGAGCGCCGGGAGTTTTTCCGCGCGAAGCTCGAGAACGCGCGCGACCAGGCGATCTTGAAATCGGAGGCGTTCGAGCGCCTGCAAGAGCGCCTGAAGAAGGCCGCCAAGCGGGAGAAAACGCTGCGGGAAGACATCGCGGCGAAGGTGGAGGCGATAAAGGAGCAGCGGGCGAAGGTCGCCGCGCTGCGCGACGAAGTGCGCGGCGTCCGGATCAAGGCCGAGGAGAATATCGACCGCATCCGCGTCGCCTATCTGAACCAGCGTCTTCGCAACCAGGAGCAGAACGAAACCCGCAAGCGCCTGGCCGAAACCAACACGGCCTTGCGGGAGCGCGTCCGCACGACGGCTCAGGTCAACCGCGCCAATGTGCTGGTCGGGCAGCTGCAGAAAGACGCGCTGCTGCAGCACCGCCTGGCGGCCGCCGTCGCCGAGGAAGCCGATTTTCAGCCGCCGGCGCTGGCTTGCGCGCACAACTTCGATTCGCTCGCCACCGGGCGCTGGGTGGCGGAGACCTATGGCGCAAGAACCATATTCGATTGCGTTGAGCACCCGGAGCAGGCGCTCCGCACGCCCGGCGCGATCGCGGACTTCTTCCGCGACAATCCAGACGAAGCGGGGCTGTACGAGGGGTATATCAGGACGAAAGCCGCGGCCTATGACGCGGTCCTGGTCACCTCGCCCGGCCATCTGAGCTTTTTCGAGGGCGCCGCCGACCGCCGGCTGATCCTGAACACCAAGCGCCTGCGCGATCAGTCGCCTTCGGAACGGGACATCCGCCAGGACCTCGGCGCCGGCCCGGACGACAAGATCATCGTCTATCTGAACAACATCTATCCGCAGGGCGGGTTCGAGGAATTTTTCGAGGCCGCAAAAGCCGCGCCCGCGAACCATTTATACGCCGTGCTCGGGCGGGTGCGCGACGCGGACGCCCAGGCGCTGATCGACAGCGAGCCGCCGGGGCCAGCGGGGCCGCCGGTGCGTTTCCTCGATCTCGTGCCCCCCAACCAGATCGTGACCTACATCGCGGGCGCGGACTGCATCGCCAGTCCCTTCGATCCGGACCATGACGGCTATCGCGGTCTCTTACCGATCCGCCTGTTCGACGCTATTCTCGCCGGCGTGCCGATCGTGGCCCCGGATCGCGGCGCCATGGCCGAGTTGGCGGCCGAGCACGCCATCGGCGCGACGTTCGCGCCCGGCGCCATGGCCGAGGCGATTCGAGAAGCGATTGCGATGAAACATGCGCCCGCATACGCGGCGGCGTTGGAGACCGCTCAGGAAACGTTCGACTGGCGAACGGAGCACCGCAAGCTGGCCGAGCGCCTCGACGGTTTCGGCCTCGCCCCGGGCGCGCCAGCTTGGATCATCGCCAACAAGCCGATCGCGAACAATTCGCGCATCGCGAACCTGGCGCACTCGATGTCGATGTTCGACCTGAAGGTCAGGGTCTATTCTGCATCCGAGCCCCATGCCGAGCTTCGCGTCGACGGGGTCGAGTACGTCAACCTGTTTCCAGAGATCGAACGGTAAGCCGCCGCGAACGGCGAGGGGAAAGCGTCATGACGCATCCGTACAAGAACCTGCCGGCCCGAAACTATTGGCGGCGTTCGGTCGCCAACAAGCACGCCAGCGAAATATCCGGCCTGTTCACGCCCCGGTTCCCGCTGCACGACGACGACCAGATCGCGGTCGGCGGCAGCTGTTTCGCCCAGCACCTGAAGCGGTTTCTGGAGCGGAGCGGCGTGCCGATCATGGATGTGGAGAGCGCGCCCGCATCCCAGTGCCGCCGTCTGTTCGATCCGGACGCCTTCAGCTATGGCGTCTATTCCGCGCGCTACGGCAACATCTACACCGCGCGGCAGCTCGTTCAGCTTGCCGAAGAAGCCCTGAACAATACGCCCTTGGTCGAGGAAGAGGTCGTCTGGCCCTTCAAGGACCGGTTCGTCGACGCATTGCGCCCGACGATCGAGCCCGATGGATTTGCGACGCCCGAAGAGGTCATGGCGCATCGCCAGTATCATCTCTCCCGCGTTCGCCAGCTTCTGCGCCGGGCGAACGTCTTTATCTTTACGCTCGGCTTGACGGAGGCCTGGCGTCATCGGGAGACCGGCCGGGTTTACCCGATCGCGCCCGGCGTCAGCGGCGGCGTCTTCGACGAGGCGGAGTACGAGTTCGTCAATTTCACCTATGAAGAGGTGGTGGCGGACCTGAAGAAGTTCCTGCGGCTGTTCAGGCGCTCGAACCCCGAGAAGCGGGTGATGTTCACCGTCTCGCCGGTGCCGCTCGCCGCCACGTACGAGGACCGGAACGTTCTGGTTTCCACGGTGTATTCCAAGAGCGTGCTCCGCGCCGCGGCGGGGGCGATGCAGGCCCAGGACGACCTCGTCGACTATTTCCCGTCCTATGAGATCATCGCGGGGCCGAACGCGCGGGCGAGCTTCTACGAAAGCGACATGCGCAACGTGCACAAGTCCGGCGTCGAGATCGTGATGGAATATTTCCGGGGCGCCTATCCGGATCTGTTCGCGAACGTGACCGCCAAGTCCGGCGCCATCGAAGACGATGCGATCCATTGCGAAGAAGTGTTGTTGGGGGGCTGATCGGCCATGCGCATTCTGTATTTCGGCGACAGCCACCTGACGTGTCTTTGGCAGGCCGCCAAGGAGGCGGATGCCGCGCCGGACGGCGTCGAGGAAACCTTCTTCGCCGCAACCCTGCCGCATTTGCGGAAGAACACGTTCTCCATCGTCGACGACCGGCTGACGCCGAGCCACCCCAAGGTGCGCGAGACGTTCCAGCTGACCGGCGGCGCCGAGACGATCGATCTGAAGGCGTTCGACGTGTGCGCGGTCGTGAGCTATGCGACGACGGCGATGCATGTCTTGCGGCTGATATCGGCGAAGCGCGCCTACCTGCCGGCGGACCTCTACTCGGCCGACAATTTTTACGACTACCTGATGTCGGACGCCGTCTATCGGGCGTTCCTTTCCCAGGGCCTCGAGAACTACGACGAGATGAATGCGATCTTCGGCCCGTATTTCGAAGGGCGGATGGCGTATGTGCAGCGGCCGATGATGTCGGAAGACCTGCCCCAGCACGCCAACGCCGCGCGGCCGGACGCGGTCGCGCTCAAGCAGCGGTTCTACGGCGACCTGCATGCGCTCTATCGGGAGACGATCGGCGCGACCGGCGGTCTGTTCATCGGCCAGCCGGAGGCGACTCTCAATCCCGACCGCTCGACCAAGCGCGTCCATTCCCGCGGCAGCCAGAAACTTGTCGGCGAGGACGATCATCACGATCGCGACTTCGCCCATATGAACAAGGAGTTCGGCCAGCTTGTCCTGGACGACGTGCGCGCGGCCGTGTCTGCGAACTTCGCGGCCTAAGGGGCCGCGTCGCCGGGAGCCATGGCCGGGCGTTGGACGGGTCTGTCGTTTCGGACGGATCGCTTCAGATGGGCCTGCGGCGCCCCCATTGCGCTCCGCCGCTGACACATTGGGGGCGCACAATGACGAAGCGCTTGAGAGCGCCGCAAGCCTCTCGGACGCTGGCGTGATCGCCGCCAGCGAATTGCGTTGAGCGGGACGTTAAGGCCCCGGTATTACAGGCGCATGAAGACAATCTAATAGAATTATAGATTTATACCAATGGTGGTGATCTCGCCCGGCCGCGCTTGCCCTGCGGTCGCCATGGGCGAGCGGCGCGCGAGGCGCTTTCGCAATCAGGTGCCTTGCGGCTGCGCCAGAATGTCGAGCACGAATTCTTCCCAGGCCATGTGACGGCGAATCAGCATGAAGAACTGCCTGGCGAGCTGGCCGAGCGACTCGGCCGCCAGGGTCTCGCCGGCGGCGATGCAATCCTCCAGCGCGTCCGCGAGTTCGTGGGCGATGGCTTCGTTCGCGATGTGCTCTTCCCGCAAGAGCGCCAGCGCCTGACGGCTGACGTGAAGGTCATGGTCGGTCATGCCGCTCGCGTCGGCGATCCGTTCGGCCAGAACCTGCTCCTCGTGCCGGCAGTGGGCCGGGATCGATTCTCGCAAATGCAGAACGACGCTTTCGAGGGCCGAAACCGGCGGCAGCGCCGGCAGGGCGTCGGCCATCGCCTCCAACTGGGCGAGCACGCCTTCGATGATCTTGTGCTCGTCTTCCAGCGTCGTCGCCATGTCGGCATCGCGGCTGAACCGAAGGCCCAGGGCGCGCTTCATCGGCGAAAAGGGCATTGGCCTCTGCATCGGCGGCCGTTTCCTTGCCTGTCTCGGGTCGGCGGAATGTCGCACAGCGCGGGGTGAAAATGCTTGATCCATGTCAAGGCGGGGCCGCGTGGCCGGCCTTAAACGTCCATCGGCGCCGTCAGTTTGAGGCGGTCGATCGAAGGCGTGGGGATTCCAGTATGGCGAAGACGGGTTGGTACTTCTTATTGGGGGTCGGCGCGCTGATCGGCCTCACCGCGGCGGCGCAGGGGCACGACGCCCTGTTCCGGACGCATGGCTGGCTGGTGCTGGCGTTCTCGACGGTCGCGTTCGCGATCCTGCTTGTGCGCAGCGACCGGCCGCGCCTGATCGAAGAGGACGACCGCTATTTCGACGGCGTTGTGCGCGCCGGCGTGATCGCGACCGTCTTCTGGGGCATGGCCGGCTTCCTGGTCGGCCTGGTCATCGCGCTGCAGCTCGCCTTTCCGGCGTTGAACCTGGGCCTGGAATGGACCTCGTTCGGCCGCCTGCGCCCGTTGCATACGTCTGCGGTGATATTCGCGTTCGGCGGCAACGCGCTCATCTGCACCAGCTTTTACGTGGTGCAGCGGACCTGCCGGGCGAAGCTGGCCTTCGGCGGTCTCGGTTGGCTCGTCTTCTGGGGGTATCAGCTCTTCATTCTGCTGGCGGCGACGGGCTATCTGCTCGGCGTCACCCAGTCCAAGGAATACGCCGAGCCCGAATGGTATGTGGACCTGTGGCTGACCATCGTCTGGGTCGCCTATCTGCTCACCTTCCTCGGCACCATCTGGAAGCGCAAGGAGCCGCATATCTATGTGGCGAACTGGTTCTACCTCGCGTTCATCGTGACGGTGGCGATGCTGCACATCGTCAACAATCTGGCGATGCCGGTTTCGATCTGGGGTTCGAAGAGCTATTCCCTGTTCGCCGGCGTGCAGGACGCGCTGACCCAGTGGTGGTATGGCCATAACGCCGTCGGCTTCTTCCTGACGGCCGGCTTCCTCGGCATCATGTACTACTTCGTGCCGAAGCAGGCCGAACGCCCGGTCTACAGCTATCGGCTGTCCATCGTTCACTTCTGGTCCCTGATCTTCCTCTACATCTGGGCCGGGCCGCATCACCTGCACTACACGGCCCTGCCGGACTGGGCGCAGACGCTCGGCATGGTGTTCTCGATCATGCTGTGGATGCCCTCATGGGGCGGCATGATCAACGGCCTGATGACGCTCTCCGGCGCGTGGGACAAGCTGCGCACCGACCCCATCATCCGCATGATGGTCATCGCGGTCGCGTTCTACGGCATGAGCACCTTCGAAGGCCCGATGATGTCCATCAAGGCGGTGAACGGCCTCAGCCACTATACGGACTGGACCATCGGCCACGTGCATTCCGGCGCGCTCGGCTGGGTCGGCATGATCAGCTTCGGCGCGATCTACTATCTGGTGCCGAAGCTCTGGAACAAGCAGGCCATGTACAGCGCGCGGCTGATCTCCTGGCATGTGTGGCTCGCCACCATCGGCATCGTCGTCTACGCGGCGGTGATGTGGGTCAGCGGCATCATGCAGGGCCTGATGTGGCGCGAATACGACGACAACGGCTTCCTGGTCTACAGCTTCGCCGAAACCGTCGCCGCGATGCACCCCTTCTATGTGATCCGGGCCTTCGGCGGACTGCTCTACATCGCTGGCGCCTGTCTCATGGTCTACAACATCTGGCGGACGATCCAGTCGCCGGCGCCCGCGCCGACGGCCGTCCCCGCCGCGCAGCCGGCCTGAGCGGGAGGGATAATCCATGTTTGGCTTCAGTCACGAACGCATCGAAAAGAACGTCACGCTGATGATGGTGTTGAGCCTCATCGTCGTGTCGATCGGCGGCATCGTCGAGATCGCGCCCCTGTTCTACATGCAGAACACTATCGAGAAGGTGGAGGGGATGCGGCCTTACAGCCCCTTGGAGCTGGTCGGGCGCAACGTCTATGTCCGCGAAGGCTGCTATGTCTGCCATAGCCAGATGGTCCGTCCCATGCGGGACGAGGTCGAGCGCTACGGCAACTACAGCCTGGCGGCCGAGAGCATGTACGACCATCCGTTCCAGTGGGGCTCGAAGCGGACGGGGCCGGACCTCGCCCGCGTCGGCCAGCGCTACTCGAACGACTGGCACGTGCAGCACCTGATCGACCCGCGCTCGGTCGTGCCGGAATCGATCATGCCCGGCTACGCCTTCCTGACGTCCCGCCCGGTCCGGGCCGACGACATCGAGGCGCATTTGGCGGCGAACCAGGCGGTCGGCGTGCCGTATACGGAGGAGATGGTGGCGGAAGCCGCGAACGATCTCCGCGCCCAGGCGACGCCCGACGCGGACCTGGACGGCCTGATGGCCCGCTATCCCAAGGCCCAGACCGGCGACTTCGACGGCAATCCCCGCATCGTCACGGAGATGGACGCGCTCGTGGCATATCTCCAGATGCTCGGCACGCTCGTCGACTACTCGCAGTACAAGCCCGAGGAGAACTTCCGATGAGCGGTTTGGACCACGATTTCCTTCGCCATCTGGCGGATACCTGGGGGTTGCTGATGCTGGTCGGCGTGTTCGCCGTCGCGGTGTTCGCCGCCTTCCGCCCGGGCTCATCCGCCTACTACAAGAAATGCGCAGAGATCCCGCTCGTCGAGGATCGGGAAGAAAATCATGACCGATAAGGAAACGGACGCCGTAACCGGCACGGAAACCACCGGCCACGAGTGGGACGGCATTAAGGAGCTCAATACGCCCCTGCCGCGCTGGTGGCTGTGGACCTTCTACATCACCATCGTGTGGGCGCTCGGCTATGTCATCGCCTATCCCGCGTTGCCTTTCGCTTCGGGCGCGCCGCGGGGAGCGCTCGGCTACTCCAGCCGCGAGGCGGTGCACGACCGCATTGCCGAAGCGCGCGAGGCGCAGGCCGGGCTCTACGCAAAGATCGACTCGCTGTCGCTGGCTGAGATCCGCGCCGACGCGGACGCCTATCAGTTCGCCGTTAACGGCGGCCGGGCGGCTTTCGCGGTCAACTGCTCCCAGTGCCACGGTTCGGGCGCCCAGGGTTCGCCGGGCTACCCCAATCTGAACGACGACGTCTGGCTCTGGGGCGGTTCGCTGGAAGCGATCCACACTACGCTGCAGCATGGCGTCCGCTATGCGCAGGACGACGATACGCGGTTCTCCGAAATGCCGGCCTTCGGGCGCGACGGCTTGCTGAACCATGCGCAGGTCGTCGCCACGTCGCAGTTCGTCAGCAAGCTCGGCGGGCTGGACCACGACCCGGCGCTCGCCGCCAAGGGCGCGCCGATCTTCGAGGAGAACTGCGCGGCCTGTCACAAGAGCGACGGCGTGGGCGACCGGGAGCAGGGCGCGCCCAATCTCACGGACGCGATCTGGCTCTATGGCGATACGATCGACGACATTGCGCGCCAGGTATCCCTTCCCCGCCATGGCGTCATGCCCGGCTGGAAGGATCGTCTCGATCCCGCGACCTTGAAGCAGCTCGCCGTGTTCGTGCATTCGCTTGGGGGCGGGGAGTAAACCGCAAGTGGCCGACAGCGCCGAAGTCCAACCGATCGATGTCGAGGCGGTCAACGCCCGCAAGCAGCGGCCGCCGCTCTATGCCGCCCGGAAGAGCATTCACCCGATGCGCACATCGGGGACCTTCCGGCGGCTGAAGTGGCGGCTGATGATCCTGATGCTCGGCGTCTACTACATCACGCCGTGGATACGCTGGGATCGGGGCGAAGGCATTCCCGACCAGGCGGTCCTGGTGGACTTGGCGCATCGCCGCTTCTTCTTCTTCTTCATCGAGATCTGGCCGCAGGAGTTATACTTCGTCGCGGGCATGCTGATCATGGCCGGCGTCGGCCTGTTCCTGGTCACGTCCGTGCTCGGGCGGGCGTGGTGCGGCTATGCCTGTCCGCAAACGGTCTGGGTCGATCTTTTCGTGCATGTGGAGCGGTTCATCGAAGGGGACCGCAATGCGCGCTTCCGCCTGGAGAAGGCGCCCTGGACCGGCGCCAAGCTTACGAAGCGCGCCGCGAAATATCTCATCTGGCTGCTGATATCGGTCGCGACCGGCGGCGCCTGGGTGTTCTACTTCGCCGACGCGCCGACCCTGTTCGTCGATCTGTTCACGGGCCAGGGCGCCAGCGTCGCCTATGTCACCGTCGGCGTGCTGACGGCGACGACCTTCGTGTTCGGCGGCTTCATGCGCGAGCAGGTCTGCACCTATATGTGCCCCTGGCCGCGCATTCAGGGGGCGATGCTCGACGAGAATTCGTTGACGGTGACCTACAACGACTGGCGCGGCGAGCCGCGCGGCCGCCACCGCAAGAGCGCCGACTCCGAAAAGCTGGGCGACTGCATCGACTGCAACATGTGCGTGGCGGTCTGCCCGATGGGCATCGATATCCGCCAAGGCTCGCAGCTCGAGTGCATCACCTGCGCCCTGTGCATCGACGCCTGCAACAACGTCATGTCCCGCACCGGCGGCGAGCCGAACCTGATTTCCTACAGCTCGCTCAATGCCTATGAAGCCCACGCGGAAGAGCGCGAAACGCAGTCGCTCATGCGCATCGTCTTCCGGCCGCGCACGCTCATCTATATGGGCCTATGGGCCGCCGTCGGGATCGCCATGCTGGTCATGCTGACCTTGCGGGACAGGCTGGACGTCAACGTCCTGCACGATCGCAATCCGCAGTATGTGCAGTTGGCGGACGGCGGCGTGCGCAACGGCTACACCATCAAGCTGTTGAACATGGAGCAACAGCCCCGTCGCATCCTGCTCGCCCTGTCCGGCCTGCCGGAAGCGCTGATGACCGTCGCCGGCGACGACTTCTGGCCGAGCCGCACCCGTGAGTTTGTGCTTGAGGCGGACAAGGTGTTGACCCTGCATGTCTTCGTCACAACGCCGGCCGGCAGCGTCGATCCGGGCGCCACGCCGTTCCGTATTTCCGTAACCGATCTCGTCGGCATCGAGCAGGCGAACTATGGCGCGATCTTCTACGCGCCGGAGAAATAGCCATGATCGCTACTGCGGGCCCCAAACCGTTCACCGGCCGGAAACTGCTCTACTGGGTCCTGGGCTTCTTCGCGGTCGTGATCGCGGCGAATCTCACCATGATGGGCTTCGCATTGAAAACCCATACCGGCCTCGTCGTGCCGAACACCTATGTCGCGAGCCAGGACTTCAACCGGAACGCCGCCGCCGCCAGGGCGCAGGCGGCGCTCGGCTGGCGCACGGGCTTCGCCTATGAGGACGGCGTTCTGGAACTGACATTCGCCGACGCCCAAGGGGCGGCGATCCTGCATCTCGAGGTGGTCGGCGTCGTTGGCCGGCCGGTGACGGAGGCCCAGGACCGGGAGGTCGCGTTCGAGCGGGCCGCGCCGGGCGTCTATCGGGCTCGGGCGGCGCTCGGTCCCGGCGAATGGCGGTTGGAAGCGTTTGCGTCCGGCGCGACCGAGGCGCCCTATCGCCAGATCCGCGACTTCTACGTGGCGGGACCGAAGAAATGAGCTGCTGCGCCGCCGGCGTCGATCTGGGCCGCGCGCAACCCCGCGCCCCGCTTGCCGGCGCGGACGCGACGCTCGACCTGATCGTGCCCGACGTTCACTGCGCCGGCTGCATCGCGTCGATCGAAGGCGCTCTAAACAAGTTGCCGGGCGTGGCCGGCGCGCGCCTGAATCTCTCGACCCGCCGTCTTTCCGTCGGCTTTGCCGAAGCGGCGACGACGACGCCGGAGGACGTGATCCACGCTGTCGAGGATCTGGGCTATGCCTGCCGTCCCTTCGACGCCGCCGCCGCGGGCGCCGCCGCGGAGGACAAGACCGGCCGGGAACTCCTGCGCGCGCTCGCCATCGCGGGCTTCGCGGCGGCCAATGTGATGCTCCTTTCGGTTTCGGTCTGGTCCGGCGCGGAGGCGGCGACGCGGGACCTGTTCCATTGGATTTCCGCGCTGATCGCCTTGCCGGCGGTCGCGATCGCGGGCCAGCCCTTCTTCCGCTCCGCGCTCCGGGCGCTGGCGCGCGGACGCCTGAACATGGACGTGCCCATCTCGCTCGCGGTGCTGCTGGCGTCCGCCTTGAGCCTGCACGTCGCGCTGTCCAGCGGCGAGGACGCCTTCTTCGACGCCGCAGTCATGTTGCTGTTCTTCCTGCTTATCGGCCGTTATCTCGACCACCGGGTGCGCGCCCGCGCGCGGGATGCGGTGACGCGCCTGCTGTCGCTCTGGTCCAGCACGGCCGTGCGCATCGGTCCGGACGGACCCGAGACGACGCCGGTCGACGCGCTCGCCGTCGGCGATCTGCTGTTGGTCGCCGCGGGCGAGCGTCTGCCGGCGGATGGCGTCGTCGTCTCCGGTTCCGGCGCGCTCGACTGCGCGGCGCTCACCGGCGAATCGGAGCCGCGCCGCGCCGCGCCCGGCGTCGAGGCGCCGGCGGGGGCGCTGGCGCTCTCCGGGCCGATCACGGTCAGGGCCACGGCCGTCGGCGACGATTCCTATCTGGCCCAGGCCGTGCGGCTGATGGAGACGGCTGAAAGCGGCCGCGCCCGCTATGTCCGCCTCGCCGACAAGGCCGCCCGCATCTACGCGCCGGCCGTGCACGGCATCGCGCTCGCGACGTTCCTCGGCCAGCTCGCCTGGACGGACGGCGACTGGGGACGGGCGCTTTGGGTCGCGATATCGGTCTTGATCATCACCTGCCCCTGCGCGCTTGGGCTTGCGGTGCCGGCGGTCCAGGCGGTGGCGACGGGCGTTCTGTTCCGGGCCGGCGTGCTGGCTAAGGACGGGACGGCGCTGGAGCGGCTGGCGGAAGCGGACCGCGCCGTCTTCGACAAGACCGGCACCCTGACCATGGGCCAGCCGCGCGTGCTGGCCGACGACTTGCCGCCGGCGGCGATGGCGCTGGCGGCCGCGCTCGCCCGTCATAGCCGTCATCCCCTGGCGTCAGGCCTGGCCCGCGCCGGCGACGGGCAGGGCCTGCCGGTCGAGGATGTCGTGGAGACGCCTGGCCAAGGGCTGCGCGGCCGGGTGGACGGGCATAGCGTCGCGCTGGGAGCGCGCGCTTTCGTCGCCGGCGAGGATCAGCCGGCGGACGCTTCGGAATATTCCGAGGTTTGGGTTTCGGTCGACGGCGCGCCGGCGATGCGCGCGCGCTTCGAGGACGCGCTGCGGCCCGGCGCGGCGGAGACGGTGCGCCGCCTCGCCGACCGGGGCTTCCGGCCGGCGCTCCTCTCAGGCGACCATGCGCCGGCGGTGCGACGGGTCGCCGACGCGCTCGGCGTCGCCGACTGGCGCGCCGCGCAGACGCCGCTCGACAAGATTCGCGCCTTGACGGAGCTGAAGCAGGACGGCGCCCGGCCCTTGATGGTCGGGGACGGCGTGAACGACGGTCCGGCGCTGGCCGCCGCTCATGTCTCCATGGCGCCGGCGAGCGCCTCCGATGTCGGCCGCGCGGCGGCGGATTTCGTGCTGATGGGCGACGATCTCTCTACCGTCGCTTTCACTCTGGACGTGTCGCGGCGGGCGCGGCGGCTGATCCTGCAGAACTTCGGCCTGGCGCTGGCCTACAACGCGATCGCCATTCCGATCGCCATCCTGGGCCATGCGTCGCCCATCGCCGCCGCCATCGCCATGTCCACATCGTCCATACTGGTGACGGCCAACGCCCTTCGGCTAGGCTGGGCGCGGCCCCGGACGTCGCGACCGGCCCGGCTGGCCAAGACCAATTTGCAGGAGGCGATGGCGTGAGCGTGCTGATCTATCTTGTGCCGGTCGCCCTGCTTCTGGGCGGCTGCGGCCTCGCGGCGTTCCTCTGGTCGCTCAAGACCGGCCAGTTCGACGACCCGGAAGGCGCCGCCGAGCGTATCCTGCTCGACGACGACTAAAGCGTTTCGCCTTTAAAGCATCTCCAGGGGCGGGTCGCCCTTGGGCGGCGGGAAGGCTCTGTCCAGCGCCGCCAGCACGTCGTCGAATAGGGTCAGGTCGGCGGCGGCGAGGAAGCCGTCGATCCGGTCCGGGCGGGCGCTCTTCGGCACGGCGAATACATCCTCGTCCCGCAGCGTCCAGGCGAGCGCCAACTGCATCGGATCGAGGCCGGCCTCGGCCGCGATCTCCTTCAAGGCGCCGGAGCGGGCGAGGCGGCCCTGCTCCAGGGGCGAATAGGCCATCAGCGGCGTTCGCTTGGCGCGCATCGCGGGTTGGAGCGATGCTTCCGGCCAGCGCCGGTTCAGATTGTAGAGCACCTGATTGGTCTGGCAGCCGTCGCCGCCAGGCGTCTTCCACAGCTCCGCCATATCGTCGGCGTCCAGATTGGAGACGCCCCAGGCGCCGATCTTGCCGGCCGTCGTCAGCCGCTCGAAACCGTCGATCGTCTCCTCGAACGGCACGCCGCCGCGCCAGTGCAGCAGATAGAGGTCGATCCGCTCGATGCCGAGGCGCCGGAGCGACCGCTCGCAGGCGGCGGCGACGCCGTCGCGGCTTGCGTTGTGGGGATAGACCTTGGAGACGATGTAGGGGCGCGCCTGGCCCTGGAGCGCGGCGGCGATGACCGCCTCGGCGCCGCCGTCCCCGTACATCTCCGCCGTGTCGATCAAAGCGACGCCGCGTTCGAGGCCATGGGCGAGCGCCATGGCCTCCGTCCGCGCATCGCCGCGCCGTTCGCCCATATGCCAGGTGCCAAGGCCCAGTTGTGGAATTCGGTCGCCATTGGGCAGGGTGACGGAGCGCATGATTTCTCGTTTCCGGCGATGACGGGTTATCCAGCGGTCAGCATGGAGCGCTCGCGTTTGCGGTCAAGTCAGGGACTTGGGAATCCGCTATAATGCGCCTTTCGTTCCGACCGTCCATTGAGCCCACGACCATGAACGAGCCCTTGGTTTCCGTCCTGATGCCGGCCTACCGCGCGGAGGATACGATCGCGCGCGCCGTGGCCAGCGTTCTGAACCAGGATTGGCCGCGCCTCGAACTGATCGTCGTTTCCGATGACGGCGTCGATTACGAACGCCTGCTCGGCGAAGCCCATGGCGTCGTCGACCGGAGGCTCAGGCCGGTTTCGACGGGCGGCGTCGGCACGGGGGACTGGAACGCGCGCAATGTCGGTCTCGCGGCGGCGCAAGGCGCGCTCATCGCGCTGATCGACGCCGACGATATGTATGCGCCGGGCCGTCTTGCGGCGCTGGCGCCCCTCGCGCTCGCCGACGGCGCGGCGCTCGACGACACCCAGGTGATCCTGAACGGCCGAACGGTCGTAACCCTGTTGCACGACGACGAGCGCCGCGGGGCCGCGCCCATCCCGGCGACCGCGCCGTTGATCCTGCGGGACCGGGCGCCCGTCTTCCCCATTTGGCGGCGGGACCGCTTCGAGGGCGGATGGCGGGCCTTGCCGCACGGATCGGACGTGGTGTTTTCGCTGGAGCTGCTTTCCGCGGCGCCGGCCATGCGGGTGCTGCCGAAGCCAGGCTATCTCTACGAAAAACGCGCCGGCTCGATGACGCTGGCCGACAGCATGACCGAACGCTCCCGCGCGGCCTATCTGGAGATCATCCGCGCCGTCGCCGCGGGCGACTACGCCCTCACGCCGGAGATCGCGCGATTCGCGCTCTACGAGATCGCCAAGAACCTCAATCAGGCGCGGCCCTTCGCGGCCGCGCTCGCCGCCGACCCCGGCCTTACCCACGAAGTCCTGGCGATGCGGTTCAACGACAGAGCCATGACGGAGGCGGAGCGCGTCGCCTATTTCGCCGGAGCCGAGGCCTGACCCATGACCATGCATTCAGGCCGCCAGCGGATCGCCGTCGAGAACCTGATCGTCGAAGCCCAGGTCGGCATCGCGGATTGGGAGCGCACGCCCGGCAAACGCCAGCGTCTCGCCTTCGACGTCGCCGTTTATCGCGACGGTTTCGGGCAGGAACAGCGGATCGAGGATTGCTTCGATTACGCCGGGCTGCAGGCCTTTCTGGTCGGCTTCGAAAGCCGCGATCACATCGACCTTCTGGAAAGCATCGTCGCGGAGATCATGGATTTCTGCTTCCGCGATCCGCGCGTCGCGGCGGCGGAAGCGCGCGTCGCCAAGCCGGACGTCTTCAACGGCCGGGGAACGCCTGCTGTATCGATCCAGGCGAGCCGGGCGGAATGGTCGGCGGCGCGGGGATAGCGCCGCCTACCTCGACCATTCCGCCCTTGGGTCAGCCCTCGTAGCGCCGTCGCCCCTGGTCGCGCAGCCACAGGCGGACGAGCAGGCGCTTGCGGGCCTCGTCGGGCCAGTCCTCGAAGCCGGTTCGCCGGTGGCCGATCCGCCGGTTGTTGACGATCTGGATCTGGCCCGGCTCGAAATTGAACGACACGTCCATGCCCGGCGCGTTCATGCGGTCTTCCAGCGCTGCCAGCGCTTCCGCCCCAAGGGGGTCGAGCGGCTGGTTCGCGAGCTTCTGGCCGTTGATGACCTGAAATCGCGACAGGCGGGCCAGCAATCGGTCGTCCGACTTCTCGAACAGCGGGTGATGGGTGGTCATCACGTCGCCGGGCGCGTGTTCGCGCTGTCGGTCGAAGTAGAACGGCTGGTAGAGCCGTTCCAGCAGGTCCGGGCGCTCCGTCGCCAGGTCGTTGTGGGCCGCCTCGAACGAAACGATGTGCGAAACGCCGCCGCGCATCGCCGTGCGAAGGCAGAGCAGCGCCACATAGTTCGGCGGGCAGTGGTTGTAGCTGTTGTCGGTGTGAAAGTTCTGCTCGGCGTTGGTCTTATCCGGGCGCACGCCGTTGCCCGGCGGCTTGCCGGCGTCGGTCACGTCGTAGATCAGGTCGCCCTTCCAGTTCTGTGCGACGGGCCGCTCGATCAGGGAGCAGATCAGCCAGTGGGCGATTCGGGCGCCGTCTTCCCCCAGCTCATCCAGCGGCAGCCGGTCGATCAGGGCGAATCCCAGTCCGCTTCGAAGGTCCTGGTCGAACGAGGCGACGAAGGCGCGCGTCGCCTGCAGCGCGTAGTGGGCGGGCGAAACGTCTTCCAGCGGCGCGCCGGCTTCCGCGACGGCGGCGGCCGCGGCGACGAGCTCCTCGGCGGCGGCGTCCGGCAGGGCATGGCGGCCGGCGTCGGCCGCAAGTTCGCCGCCGCGCCAGCCGGCGGACGTTTCGATGTGGGTTAAATTCATAGTTGGGGCGTTGCTCCAATCGGGCTGATGGCTCCATGATATGTGGTCACGGCTGACGGGGAAAAGGGTCCCGAATTGGAAGAAATCGAACGCATCTATGGAAGCCGGGCGCGCATCGGGCTGATTGTGCCGGGGCCGAATACGGTCGCGGAGACGGAGTTCTGGCGCTTGGCGCCGGACGGCGTCACCATCCACACCGCGCGCCTGCCGTTCGACCATTATGCGGACGATCCTCTGGAGGAAATGGAGGCGCATCTGCCGGCGGCGGCGGCGAGCCTGAAGGCGGCGGGCTGCGACCTGATCGCCTATTCCTGCGGCGCGTCCTCGGCGAAGGAGGACGCGGGGCCGGGACCGTCGGCCCGCATCGCCGCCATGGCCGAAGCGCCCGTGGTGGACGCCAGCGGCGCGCTGGCGCGGTCGCTGGAGCGGGCGGGCGTCGTTCGGGTCGGCCTGATCACGCCCTATCCCCAAGACGTTCACGATGAGGAACGCGCGTTTCTGGAGCGGCAAGGGTTTCAGGTGACGGCCGAAGCGCGCGCGATCGTGGACGAAGCCCAGGACAAGATGATGGGCATGCGTCGCGTGCCGCCGGATATGCTGATCGAGGCGGCGCTTCCCATGGCGCCGGAAGTGGACGGATTCGCGCTCGGCTGCACGGATATGCCGACCCTGGCGGCGGCGTTGGAGATCGAAACCCGCACTGGAAAACCGGCATTGTCGATGACGCTCGCAATGTGGCGTGAAGCCTGCCGCACGCTCATGCTATAGGGGCGCGCGGGCCGACGGTCCGCCCGTCAGTCTTCGGACTTTCCGAGCGTTAGGTTGCGGGGCGCTAACCCATGAGCAAGACCTTAGGACCAGTCGCCGCGCTGCTGTTGAGCGTCGCCCTGCTGTTGATGGGGAGCGGCCTTCAGAACACGCTTACGCCCGTGCGCGCCGGCATCGAGAATTTCTCGGCTCTGTCCGTCGGCGGCCTCGGCGCCGGCTATTACGGCGGCTTCGTGCTCGGCTGCCTGGCGGGGCCGTGGCTGGTGCGCCGCGCCGGCCATATCCGCACGTTCGCCGCGATGGTCGCCATCGCTTCGGCGGCGGCGCTGATCCACCCGCTCTTCGTCGACGTGACGGTCTGGGTCGCCATGCGCGTGGTGACAGGCTTCTGCCTGGCCGGACTGTTCATGATCATCGAGAGCTGGCTGAACGAGAAGGCCACCAACGAGACGCGGGGGCTGATCTTTTCCGTCTACCTCGTCATCAACCTTTCGGTCGTCACCATCGGCCAGCTGATGATGATGCTGGACGATCCGGCGAACTTCGCCCTGTTTACGCTCGCCTCCATCCTGGTGTCGCTCGCGGCGGTGCCCCTCTCCATGACGCGGTCCGAGCAGCCGACGCCGCCATCGGTAGTGCGGTTGCGGCTTGTGCGCCTTTTCCGGCTGTCGCCGGTGGGCGTCGTCGGCGCGTTCGTCGTCGGGATGAGCAACGGCGCGTTCTGGATGCTCGGCCCCGTCTTCGCCAGCAAGCTCGGGGCCGGCGGCGACAGCGCGGCGATCTTCATGGCCTGCGGCGCCGTCGCCGGCGCGCTTGGGCAATGGCCGCTCGGGCGCGCGTCGGACAGAATGGACCGTCGCCGTCTCATCGTGTTGGCGTGCGGCCTCGGCGCCGCGGCCGGCGTCTGCATGTGGACGTTCGGCGGCGGGTCGGAAACGATTCGGCTGGCCTGCATCTTCGCCTACGGGATGTTCGCCATCCCGCTCTACGCGCTCGTCGCCGCCCATATGAACGACATGGTCGAGGCCGACGGCTTCGTCGAAGCGGCGAGCGGCCTGCTGCTCACCTTCTCGATCGGCGCGGTGCTGGGGCCGATCCTCGGCTCCGCGGCGATGGACCTCTTTGGCACGCTTGCATTGTTTGCGTTCACCGCGCTCGCGCACCTGGTGCTGGCGATGTTCACGCTGCTCCGCATGCGGGTTCGCGACGCGGCGTCGGAGGAGGAGCGCGGCGACTTCACGGACGCCATCATGCAGGCTCAGACGGTCGCCCAGGTCGATCCTCTGGAGACGCCGGACGACCCAACGCCGAAGCCATGAATCGCACCGCCTCCCGGCGCGGCGGCCGGGAGGCGGACGATGTCATCGGGTCGCTGTCGTGGGAAGAGGGCGAAGCCTGGCGGCAGGGCGGCCGTCGTCCCGTCCCGGGGCCTCAGCGGCCCTTGAAGGCAGGCTTCCGCTTTTCCATGAAGGCGGTCTGGCCTTCCTTGTAATCCTCGCTGGCGAAGCACTTGTCGACCATCGCGTCCACGGCCGCGACGTCGCGCTCGCTCTCGTCCGCCAGGGCGGCGGCGACGGCCATGTTGGCGGTCGCGATGGTAAGCGGCGCGTTCTCCGCGATCATGGCGGCATATTCCCGGGTCGTCGGTTCTAGGTCCTCGACCGACGTCAGGCGATTGATCAGGCCCATGCGCAGGGCTTCCTCGCCGGTGAACTTGCGCGCGGTGAAGAAGATTTCCTTGGCATAGGCCGGCCCGACCAGGTGCGTCAGCCGCTTGACGCCCGGATAGCCGTAGCCGAGGCCGAGGCGCGCCGCGGGAATGGCGTAGACCGTGTCGTCGGAGCCGATGCGGATGTCCGCGGAAAGCGCGACCGCGAGACCGCCGCCGATGCAGAAGCCGCGCAGCATGGCGATCATCGGTTTGTCGAAGTTTTCGATGGTCGAGTAGGCCTTGGCGGTGGCGGCGTTGTAGGCCTTCACCTGCTCTTCGCCGGTCCGGCGTTCCTTGAATTCGGAAATGTCGGCCCCGGCGACGAAGGACTTGTCGCCGGCCCCCTTCATGACGACGCAGCGCACGTCGTCGCGTTCGCTCATCGTCTGGAAGATTCTCGGGATGGCGTGCCACATCTCCCAGTTCACGGCGTTGCGCCGGGCCGGGTTGTTGAAGGTCACCCAACCCACGCCATCGTCGATTTCCGCGATCATGTATTCGGTGCCAAAGTCGAGCTTCATGGCGAAGAGTTCCTATTGCTTCGAGGGTCCCGACGGACCTGAGAAAGGCGATGCCCCGGCGCGGCGGCTTAGACGACGCCGTCGGCGCGCAGGGCGGCGATCTGCTCGGCGTTATACCCCAGGCCCGCGAGGATCGCGTCGGTATGTTCGCCCTGTTCCGGCGTCGCCGAACGGATCGAGGACGGCGTGCGGGACATCTTGATCGCCTGGTTGACCACCTCGAAGCGGCCAAGGCGCGGGTGATCGACCGGCGTCGCCATCTCCACGTGGCGCACCTGGGCGTCGGCGAAGACCTGATCCATGGAATAGATCGGCCCGCAGGGGCAGCCGGCGGCGTTCAGATGCTCGATCCAGTATTCAGACGGCTTATGCGCGGTGATCGCGTCGATGGCCGCGTTCATCGCCTTGCGGTTCTGGGAGCGGAGCGCGCCGTTGGCGAAGTCGGGGTGGGTCTTCAGCTCCGGCGCCTCGATGGCGTCGCAGAAGCGCTCGTAGATCGCCTGGCCGGCGACGGCGATGTTGATATGGCCGTCCGCCGTCTTGAACACGCCGGTGGGAATGGACGTGGGGTGGTCGTTGCCGGCGGATACCGGAACCTCGCCGTCCTTCAGATAGCGCGCCGCCTGGAAATCCAGCATCTGGATCTGGGCTTCCAGCAGGGACGTCTTCACCCACTGGCCCTTGCCGGACGTTTCCCGCTCCAGGAGCGCCAGCAGCACGCCCTGGGCGCAGAACATGCCGGCGCAAAGGTCGGCGACCGGAATGCCGACGCGCATCGGCCCCTTGCCCGGCTCGCCCGTGATGGACATCAGGCCGCCCATGCCCTGGGCGATCTGGTCGAAGCCTGGCCGGTCCGCGTAGGGGCCGTCCTGACCGAAGCCCGAAATCGAGCCCATGATGATGCGGGGGTTGATCTTGGCGAGGCTGTCATAGTCGATCTTCAGGCGATATTTCACGTCCGCCCGATAATTCTCGATCACCACGTCCGCCTCGGCGACGAGCTTGTAGAAAACCTCAAGCCCTTCCGGCGCCTTCAGGTTGAGGGTGAGCGACTGCTTGTTGCGGTGCAGATTCTGGAAATCGAAGCCGTCCCGCGCGCCGCCGAGCTGCTCCTTGCCGTCCGGCGGCGCCTCCACCTTGATGACATCCGCGCCCCAGTCCGCGAGCTGGCGGACGCAAGTGGGGCCCGCGCGCACCCTCGTAAGGTCAAGAACCTTGAAGCGCGACAGCGGCATGCCGGTCGTGGCCATGGAGCGTATCCTCGAAATTCCCGTAGATCAGCGTCGAAGCTTAGCGACGCGAATGAATTCGGAAAAGCCGGCCGGCCCCGCCGCGGCGCGGTTTCCCGCGTCGCGGCAAGGCGAGAGGCCAATCAGCCGAAGGCCTGGAAGCCGGTGATGGCGCGGCCGAGGATCAGCGCATGAACGTCGTGGGTGCCCTCATAGGTATTGACGGCCTCCAGGTTCATCATGTGGCGGATGACGTGATACTCGTCCGAAACGCCGTTGCCGCCGTGCATGTCGCGGGCGACGCGGGCGATATCCAGCGCCTTGCCGCAATTGTTCCGCTTGATGAGCGACACCATCTCCGGCGCCGCCTTGCCTTCGTCCATCAGCCGCCCGACCTGGAGCGCCGCCTGGAAGCCGAGCGCGATCTCGGTCTGCATGTCGGCGAGCTTCTTCTGCATAAGCTGGGTCGCGGCGAGCGGTCGGCCGAACGCCTTGCGCTCCATCACGTATTCCCGGGCCGCCTTCCAGCAGAACTCAGCCGCGCCCATGGCGCCCCAGGCGATGCCGTAGCGGGCCTTGTTCAGGCAGCCGAACGGTCCGCCGAGGCCGCGGGCGTTCGGCAGCTTGTTCGCTTCGGGCACGAAAACGTCGTCCAGCACGATTTCGCCGGTCGGCGAGGCGCGGAGCGAGAACTTGCCCTCGATCTTCGGCGTGGACAGGCCCTCCATGCCGCGCTCGACCAGGAAGCCGCGGATGGTGTCCGTTTCGTCCTTCGCCCAGATCACAAGCACGTCGGCGATCGGGGAGGAGGTGATCCACATCTTCGCGCCGTTCAGCTTGTAGCCGCCGTCCACCGCGACGGCGCGGGTCTTCATGCCGCCTGCGTCGGAGCCGTGGTCCGGTTCGGTCAGGCCGAAGGAGCCGACGAACTCGCCCGAAGCGAGTTTCGGCAGGAACTTCTGCTTCTGCTCTTCCGAGCCATAGGTGTGGATCGGGTACATCACGAGGCTGGACTGCACGCTCATCGCCGAGCGATAGGCGCTGTCGCAGGCCTCGACCGCGCGCCCGAGCAGCCCGTACATCACCGCAGTGCCGCCGGGGCAGCCATAGCCTTCGAGGCCGACGCCAAGGAACCCGGCCTGGCCGAGCTTGCGGTAGATATTCCGGTCGAAGGTCTGGTTGCGGTTCGCCTCCAGCACGCCCGGCTGCAGCTCCTGTTCGACGAACCGGCAAGCAGCCTCGTAGGTCATGCGTTCGTCTTCGTCGAGCTGGCTGTTCAGGCCAAGCGGGTCCGTCCAATCGAACGGGGGCAGGGTGCGAGCCTTCGCCGGGGCGGTGTCAGGCATGGGGAATGTCTCCCGGACATAGTTAATCGTTTCATCATCGGTTCGCCGTTAGAACCGTCGGTCTCCAAAGCAGTTATAGCGCCCAAAACGGCGCACAGGGAGAGTGGGAATGCGAGGCCGCGCAGGAACGCCCATGGACGAGGTGATCGTCGAGATGCAGAGGAACGGCGCCTATATGAAAGTGACCGCTATCGATACGGCCACGGGCGTCGAAGCCTCTATCGTCGGCAGCGCATCCGCGCCGAGCGCCCAGCTCCAGCAGGCGGCCGCGCGCAAACTTCGGTATGTGCTGGAAAACCGCAAAGGCCAGGCGCGGCCGGAAAGAGGGCTGCTGGTCTAGGCTTTGCCGGCGTCGGCGCCCGCCGCAACGTCGCCACAGGTATGAACCAAATGTGATGAACGACACTCGAAATTAACGTTTGGCGTTCCTAGATAGGGTTTAGACAAAGCAATGCGCCGTATGAAATGCGGCCCTCTCTCGAACACCTCCGACCGCCATTTTCCCCTCGGAATGGCGGTTTTCCTTTGTAGGACAGATAATTAGCCAGCGCGCGGCGTCGATGTCGGCAGCAGGCGCTCGCCGTTCCGAATGAGCGGGCGGGCCGCCGGCGCGTCGTCCAGCGGGACGACATGGCTTAAAAGTCCCACGTCCGGCCGCCACAGATGCATCGCGAGGCCGGGGTCTTCGAAAGAAATCGAAAGCGCCGCGTCCGCCGCCGTGTCGAAGGCGAACGGGAAGCTGGCGCTCGGGGCGACGACGACCGGGGTGCGCCCGCAGACGCCGACGATGCTTCGGTGCAGATGGCCGGCGATCACCCGCACGACGTGATTGTGCCCGCCAAGCAGCCCGGCGAGACGGTCCGGATGCTCCAGCGTCACGGGCGAGAACCCGGCGAGGCCGGTGGAGAAGGGCGGGTGATGCAAGGCGACGATCGTCGGCCGTCCCTCCGTTTCCGCCAGCGCGCCGGCCAGCCATTCCAGCCGCGCGTCGCAGAGCGCGCCTTCCGTCTTGCCCGGAATCAGCGTGTCGAGCGCGATCAGCGCGACATCGCCGGCATCGACGACGAACTGGATGAAGGCGTCCGGCGTTTCGGGCTCCGGCATCCAGGAGAAAGCCTTGCCGGCGGCGCGCAGATTGGCGCGGTCGTCGTGATTGCCGGGGATCGCGTAGAGGGGCGCTTCCAGGCCGCCGAGGATGTCGAAGGTCAGTTCATAGGCCGCCGGCGCGCCATGATGGGCGATGTCCCCCGTGTGCAGGACGAGATCGGGTTTGATGGCGTTGATGCGCTCGACGGCCGCCTCCAGCCGCCGCTCCGTATCCACCAGGCCATAGGCGATCTCGCCTGGCGGCAACATGTGGGTGTCGCTGATTTGGGCGATAAGCATTCGCGCGGTCTCCCTGAATGGCGGCCGCGCGTCCATCTTGCCCCGCGCCGGCGCGTTCGATCAGACGTTAGCATAGCCAGACGCGCGACAGATTCTTGACGGCGCGCCCAGGCGGTCCTCACGCTTCCGGCGCGCGGGCGAGCAGAGCGCCGATGAAAGAGCGGATATTCTTGCGCACGGCCCCTTCGTTCGCGGCTTTCAGGCGCGTCGCCCATAGCGGCTTATCCGCCGTGAACCGTTCGATATAGGCGGCGCGCTCCGTGCGGATCAGATAGAGGTCCGCCGCGCCCGGCCTGCGTACGCGATAGTTCACGTTCGCGGTGACCTCCACATCGATGCTGATATAGGGCTGGGACAGGCCCAAAAGATGCGCCTCGACGCCGAACCGGCAGCTCTCGTCGTTCGGCGCAAGCAGGCCATGGTTCGCGAGCGACGCCTCCAGCGCGTCAAGAAAGCTGCGATTGTCGACCTCGGAGACCCAAAGCGGGTTCGTCTTCTTGCCGCCATCGACCAGTTCGACGCAGACGGCGTTCCGGAGCGCCGGATCCAGCGGGCCGTCGGCTGCGGCGGGCGCCCCCGCCGTCATCTGCCGCACGTCGGCAGGCGCCGCGCACGCCGCGGCCAAAGCCGCCAGCGCGCAGGCGGCGAAACGCCAGATCAAAGGTCGCCCGGTGGCCATGATGTCTCCCGTGGTTCGCCTTGGCCTTTGGCCGGCGGCGCGGTTTTTCGGTTGCCCGTCCGGGCGCCTTTATGATTCAAGACGCTTCGAGGTTCCAGACCCGCGCGCGATCCCGCGCTGCGGCGGATGGAGCGAGCAATGGACCGGGAACGAAGTCACATGCGGATAGTCGCCATTCTGGCGATCCTGGCGCTGGCGGCCTGCCAGACGCGGCAGGCCAATCCGGTCAGCCTCTCGCAGTCCGGCGACGAACGGCTGGACTGCGCGTCGATCCAGGTTATGCAGCAGAAAAATCGAGAGGAAGCCGCCCGGCTGGCCAAGCTGGACGAGGGCGTCGCCATGGGCAATGCTTTCGCCGTCGCCATGAGTCAGGCTTGGATATTCTGGCCGGCGGTTCTCGGCGTCGATCTTTCGGACGCCGAGGAAATCGAAATGCGCGCCTTGCGCGATCGCAATCGGCGCCTGGCGGAAATCGGGCGCGGAAAAGGCTGCCGGTCCGTGGACGAAACGGCCGGGACGCCGCGCGCATCGGGCTAAAGGCGCCTCCGTTCAGGGAGTCCCGCCATGCATGTGGGCGTCGCGCTTTTTTTCACCGATAAATCGATCCGGCCCGCCGATCTGGCGCGGGCGTTGGAGGATCGCGGCTTCGAAAGCCTTTGGGCGCCGGAGCACAGCCACATTCCGATGTCGCGGGAATCGCCTTGGCCGCAGGGCGGCGAACTCCCGCGCAAGTATTTCGAGGTGATGGACCCGTTCGTCACCCTGACTGCGGCGGCGAGCGCGACGGAGCGCCTGAAGGTCGGCACCGGCATTTGTCTTGTCCCGCAGCGCGACGTCTTCCAAACGGCGAAGTCCGTGGCGACGCTCGAGGTCATTTCGGGAAGCCGGTTCCTGTTCGGCATCGGCGCTGGCTGGAACGAGGACGAAATGCGCAATCACGGCGTCGACCCGAAGACGCGCATGAAGCTGATGCGCGAGAAGACGGAGGCGATGCGCGTCATCTGGACCGAGGAGACCGCGAGCTTCGAAGGCGACCTCGTGTCCTTCGGGCCGATGCAGACCTGGCCGAAGCCGGTGCGGCCGCCGCCTGTCTATGTGGGCGGCGCCTTTCCGTTCGGCGCGCGCCGGGCGCTCCGCTATGGCGACGGCTGGCTGCCCCATGCGCGGCGCCCCCACTACCATATTCTCGATAAGATGCCGGAATTCAGGGCGATGGAGGCCGAGGCCGGCCGGCAGGTTCCGGTGACGGTCTTCGGCGGCGAGCCGGATGTGGACATGCTGGCCCGATATCGGGACGCCGGCGTCGAGCGGGTCGTCGTCAACATCGATCCCATGGACCGGGACGCGAGCCTTCGCCAGCTCGATGCCTGGGCCGAAGCGGGCGTGCCTCGGGTCCGGTAGTTCGAGCTAGCTCGCGAGCGCGCCGCCGGCGCGTTTCAGGGCTTTGTCCAACGCCGCCATGGTGTGGGACAGGTCTTCGCTGTCGTCTTTCAGGAAGGCGCGGAAGGCGGCGATGTAGACCAGGCCGAGCGCCTTGATGCGGAGCAGGCCGAAGGGGCCTTCGGCCGGAATGTCCGCCGCCCGAAGCATCCAGGCGAGGGAGGCCATCAGGCGCGGGCCGGCGGCCAGCAGCGTCGGCAGATCGGCCGGGGCGCCCAACGCCATCGAACGGAGCGCGGCCTTATGAGGCCGCATCGCCTCCAGGCGGCGCATCATGGCGTCGAACAGCCTGTCCCGCCGGGATTCTTCGGCCAGCGAGGGATCGTCGCCGGCGAGCATGGCCCGGTCGTGCCGGGCGATCACCGCCGCGACCAGCCCGGCGCGGCAGGGAAACGCGGCGTAGGCGTCCGCCAGCGGCACCTCGGCCGCGCGGGCGATCTCCGTCATGGCGATGCGCGGCCAGCGCTTTTCCGCCGCGAGCGTCAGGGCGGCGTCGATCAGGCGGTCCTCGTTCGAAGGCTTCGCTTTACGGGCCATGGCGCTGCTCCCTTGTCGATCCGAGGCGTGCGAACAATCTTGTAGGTGAGATTATAGCCGCCCTTTCGAAAGGAAACCGCATGTCTGCCGCCCCCCGCGCCGCCGCGCCCGGTTTCGCCGTGCTCGGCCTGGATCATGTCGTCGTACGCACGGCGGATATGGAGCGCGCGCTTGCGTTCTATCAGCGCGTTCTTGGGCTCAGGGAGGAGCGCCGGGTCGAGTCGATCGGCCTCGTGCAGCTCCGCGCCGGCGCGTCCATGATCGACCTCGTGCCGGCGGGACACGAGCCGGCCGGCCGCAACATGGATCACTTCGCCATCCGCATAGCGCCGTGGGAGCCGGATGCGATCCGCGCCCATCTGGCCGCGCACGGCTTCGAGACCGAGCCGCCCGCCCGCCGCTATGGCGCGGAGGGCGAGGGCTGGTCGATCTATGTGGACGACCCGGACGGCAACACGGTCGAACTCAAGGGACCGCGCGCCTGACGCTTTAGTCGACGAGCGTGTGCGCCTCGCGGAAGGAGGAGCCGCTCTCGGCGATCTTGCGCAGCAGGGCTGAGGGCGCCCAGCGGTCGCCATATTGCTGGTGCCATGCGGCGATCTGGTTGTAGACGTCCTGGGCGCCGAGGCCGTCGGCCCAGTACATCAGGCCGCCGCGATAGCGCGGGAAGCCGAAGCCGTAGAGCCACATGATGTCCACGTCAGACGCCCGGTAGGCGATCTTCTCCTCCAGGATCTTGCAGGCTTCGTTGACGCTGGAGAACAGCAGGCGCTTCAGGATTTCGTCGTCCGTGAAGTCCCGGGGTTCGTGGCCCATTTCCTTGGACATCGTGCGGATCAGGTCCGCGACGATGGGGTCGGGGTGCGGGGTGCGGTCGCCCTTTTCATATTTGAACCAGCCCGCGCCGGTCTTCTGGCCGAGACGGCCCATCTCCACCAGCTTGTCGGCGATCGGCAGCGTACGGTAGTTCGGGTCGGCCTCGAGCCGGCGCTTTCGTCCGGCATAGCCGATATCGAGGCCGGCCAGGTCGCCGACCGCGAACGGCCCCATGGGATAGCCGAAGTCCACCATCACCTTGTCGACCTGTTCGGGCAGGCAGCCTTCCTCCAGCATGATCACCATTTCGGAGTTGAAGGGCGCGCGGCTGCGGTTGGCGAGGAAGCCGTCGCAGTTGCCGCAGGCCGCCGGCGCCTTGGCGATCAGCTTGCCGAGGGCCATGGTCGAGGCCGTCACGTCCGGCTTCGTCTTCGCGCCTTTCACCACTTCCAACAGCTTCATCACGTTGGCGGGGCTGAAGAAATGGGCGCCGCCCACTTCCTCCGGCCGGCTGGTGGCGCTGGCGATCTCGTCGATATCGAGCGCCGACGTGTTGGAAAGCAGCAGCGCGTCCGGCTTCATCACCCGGTCAAGCTCGGCGAACACCTGCTTCTTGACGCCCATTTCCTCGAAGACGGCCTCGATGACGACGTCGGCGTCGCCGATGTCGTCATAGCTGGTGACCTTCTCCATCCGGGCGAAGCGGCGCTCCATCTCGTCGGCGTCGAGGCTGCCGCGCTTCACGCTGACTTCGTAGTTGTTGCGGATGCGATCGAAGCCCTTGTCCAAGGCTTCCTGGGAGACTTCGAGCACCTTCACCGGAATGCCCGCGTCGGCGAAGCACATGGCGATGCCGCCGCCCATGGTGCCGGCGCCGACCACGGCGGCGGTCTCGATCTTGCGCGCCGGCGTGCCCTTCGGCACGTCGGGCAGCTTCTGGGCCTCGCGCTCGGCGAAGAAGGCGTAGCGCAGCGCCTTCGACTCCTCGCTGTTGACCAGCTCCTCGAAGAGCTCGCGCTCGCGCTTGATCCCCTCTTCGAAGGGCAGTTCGCAAGCGGCCTGGACCGCCTTGATGTTGTTGTAGGGCGCGATCTGGTTGCGGGCGCGGCGGGCGATCTGCTTCTTCTTCGCCTCGAAGATATCCTCGCCGCTCGCTTTCCAAGCCTCGATCTTGTCGGCCTTGTCGCGGATGAGCGGCAGCGGCCGCACGTCCGCGACCTCTTTGGCGAAATCGATCGCGGCGGCCAGCAGGTCGCCGTCGGCCGGGATGACCCGGTCGAGCACGCCGAGGCCCTGAGCTTCCTCCGCCGGCACGTGCCGGCCGGAGACGATCATGTCGAGCGCGATCTTGGGGCCGACCAGGCGCGGCAGGCGCTGAGTGCCGCCGCCGCCCGGCAGGAGGCCGATCAGCACCTCCGGCAGACCGACCTTGGCGCTCGCGACGGCGATGCGGTAGTGGCAGCCGAGCGCATTCTCGAGGCCGCCGCCGAGCGCGTAGCCATGGATCGCGGCGACGATCGGCTTGGAGCTTTCCTCGAAGGCGTCATAGGTCTTGCGCTTCAGCGGCGGGCGGCCCTTGCCGAACTGGCGGATGTCGGCGCCGGCGATGAAGCTGCGGCCGGCGCCGATCAGCACCATGGCCTTCACGTCGGGATCGGCCACGCCCTTGTCGACGGACGCGATGATGCCTTCCGGCACGCCCGGCGACAGCGCGTTGACGGGCGGATTGTCGACGGTGATGACGCCGATGTTTCCGTGCTTCTCGAAGCGGACCAGATTCTTTTCGCTCATGGGATCGTTTCCTCGGCTTGTTCTTAGTCGGCGTCGATCCGGTCGATGCCGGCGCCGAAGGTGGATGGTTTGATGTGGGAGAGGCCGGCGCGCTTCTGCAGCCAGTAATCGACCGCGGGCGGCGTCGAGGCGGTCTTGGGCGCGGCGCCGAGCTTGACGGCGGCGTCCATCGGCCAGTTGGGGTTGTACATGGCCTCTCGCGCGATCGCGATCAGGTCGGCCTGGCCGGCCTCGAGGATCGCTTCCGCCTGGTCGGCGTGGACGATCAGGCCGACGGCCATCGACATGACGCCGCCGTCCCGCTTCAGGCGTTCGGCATAGGGCACCTGATAGCCATAGCCGACCGGGCCGGCGCTCACGACGGGCGCGCCGCGCATGCCGCCCGACGAGCAATCGATCACGTCGACGCCGAGCGGGCCGACCGCGCGGGCGACGTTGACGCTCTCGTCCGGGCCGAAGCCGGCGTCGTCCTGAACCGAAAGGCGCACGAACAGCGGCTTGTCTTCCGGCCAGACCCCGCGCGCTTCCTCGACGATCTCCATCAGGAAGCGGCGGCGGTTCTCTTCCGAGCCGCCATACTCGTCATTGCGCAGATTGGAGACCGGCGAGAGGAACTGGTGGACCAGATAGCCGTGGGCGCCGTGGATCTCGACCACATCGTAGCCGGCGTCCCGGCAGCGCCGCACGCCTTCGCCCCACATCTTCACCAGATCGCGGACCTCGTCGCGGGAGAGCGCGCGCGGCTCCGGGTCGTCGCCCTGGGCGATGGCGGACGCGGATACGAGCTGCCACGCGTCCCAGTCCTTCAGGCCTTCCTTCAGCGCCTGTTCCTCGGTCAGCGGCGCGCCGCCTTCCCACGGCCGGAACCGGCGCGCCTTGCGGCCGGAATGGCCAAGCTGGATCGCGGGCGTCGCGCCGAAGGCGCGGATCGTGTCCGCCAGGCGCTTCAGGCCGGGGATGTGTTCGTCCTTCCAGGCGCCGAGGTCGCCGATAGTGCCGCAGCCCCGCCGGTCGACCTTGGTGGATTCCACGAACACCAGCCCGGCGCCGCCGGCGGCGTAGCGGCCGATGTTCATCAGGTGCCAGTCCTGGGCGAACCCATCGACGGCGGCATACTGATGCATCGGCGCGATGACGACGCGGTTCTTCAGCGTGACGTCCCGGATCTGGATGGGCGTGAACAGGAGGGGATCGCTCATGGGCTAGTCTCCGACGGCCGAGGCCTGGCCTTGTACGGTGAAGAAGGAGGCGCTCTTGGGCTGCTCGGGCAGCTCCACCAGCGCTTCCGTGAGGCGCGCCTTCCGGCGTTTCTGGCCGCGGATGACGCGGCCTTCGTTCAAATTGGGCATCGGGTTGGCCGCGATCGGCACGGCGTCCGCGGCGGTGTAGACGCAGATGTAGAGCCCGCGCGGCCGGGTCGAGCGGCTGGCGTCCGAGCCGTGGGCGAGCCGGGTATGCATCAGGCAGACGTCGCCGGCCTTGCCGGTTACGGGCGCTTCCTTCGCCCGCATCGAAGCCGTCGTCTCATCCGACATGCGGCCGACGAAGGTTTCGCCCTCGAACAGGCTATGCAGCGGCCCCTTGTGGCTGCCTGGAACGACCTTCAGGCAGCCGTTGGCCTCATCCACGTCGTCGAGCATCAAGAGCGCGGTCACGATGTCGTCGTTGGTGTGGGGCGTGAACAGGAAGTCCTGGTGGTAGTGCACTTCCGTCGCGGCGCCGGGGAGTTTCTGGTTGATCTTGCAATGGTGGAACTTCACGTCCGGCCCGATCAGATCCGTGACCATTTCGGTCATCGGCGAATGCTCCATCGCTTCCTGAAAGGGCGGGTAGAGGTCCGAGGGATTGTTGATCCGCCGGAGCGCCGGGCGCTCGGTCGAATGTTCGCCGCCCATGTCGAAGCGCGGCCGGCCGTCGACGGTCTCCGGGCCGTAGGGCTTCGAATGGGCGCGGCTTTCCTCCGTCCAGGCGGCCATCATCGCCTGCATCGCCGCAAGCTGCGCCGGCGTGGCCGCGTTCGGGACGACCAGATAGCCGTCCCGCCAGAACGCGTCCTTCTGCGCCTGGGTGAGGATCATGCCGCCGGCGCCCGGGCCTGGCGTTCGGCGATGGCGTCCGCGAACTCCAGGATTTTCCGCATCCGGTCCGCGACCGGCACGTCGACCATCTTGCCGTCTACGGTGATGGCGCCTTCGCCTCGGGCCAGCGCGGCGTCATAGGCTTCCACGATCTTGCGCGCCTCCGCGACTTCCTCGTCGCTCGGCCCGAACACCGCGTTCGCTACTTTGACCTGGTTCGGATGGATGCAGCTCGCGCCGCGCAGTCCGACCCGCTTGGAGAGGGTCATCATGTATTCCAGCTTTTCCAGGTCCTTGAACTCCGCGATGGAGCCGATGAAGCCCATGGGCGTGACGCCGGCCGCGCGGGCGCAGGCGACCACGTGCTGCTTCGGCCCCAGCAGAACGTCGGTGTCCGTCGTCGACTGCATGGAGAGCGCGAAGTCTTCCGAGCCGAGCGAGACCGACATCACGCGCGGGTCGGCGGACGCGATGTCACGGGCGTTCAGCAGTCCCTCTGCTGTCTCGATCAGGACGCAGAGCAGGGTGTGGCCCTGCTCCATGCCCTTCTCCGCCTCAATCTCCGAGACGACGCTGGCGACTTCGCGCACATGGGCGCCGCTGTCGACCATCGGCAGCAGGAGCGCGCTCACCTCCGGCATCACGGCCGCCTCGATGTCGCGCGCCGCCAGCCGCCAGGGCCGGTTGATGCGCACGGTGACGTCGAGGCCGGACGCTTTCAGCCGCCGCGCCGCGTCGCCGACGGCGGCCCGGGCGCGGTCCTTCTCCGAGGCCGCGATCGAATCCTCCAGGTCGAGAATCACCGCGTCGGCGCCGACGCCGGGCGCCTTCTCGATGAATTTCTCCACCAGGGTCGGCACGAACATGAGCGAGCGCCAAACAGGCGGTTTCCGGGTCATGGCGGCGCTCCTTAACGGCCCTGGAAGCGGGGCGTGCGCTTCTCGCGGAACGCGCGGCCGCCTTCCTGCTGATCTTCCGAGCGGGAGATCGACAGCAGCTCCTTGCGCGCGAGCGCCGACAGTTCCGAAGGTCCGCGCGCGATCACCGTATCGCGGGTGAAGCGCTTGAGGGTGCGAACGACCAAGGGCGCTGAGTCGGCCAGGATGCGGGCGTATTCGTGGGCGGCGGCGATGTGCTCGCCCTTCGGCGTGACCTTGTTGACCATGCCGATCTCATAGGCGCGCTGGGCTTTGTAGTGGATGCCCGTCAGCATGAATTCCATGGCGTGCTTATGGGGAATGCGCGCCGCCAGGCCGGCGATCAGGCCGCCGCAGAAGCCGATCTGGGCTTCGGGATAGAAGAAATCGGCCGTTTCGTCGGCGACGGCGATGTCGGCGAACTCCACCAGGCAATAGGCGCCGCCGACGCAGTAGCCATGCACCGCGGCGATGACGGGCTTGTCGAGCATTACGCCGACGCCCGGCATGCATTCCCACAGTTCGGGATCGCGCGGCGGGTCTTTCAGGTCCGCGCCGACGGAGAAAGCCCGTTCGCCCGCGGATGTGAGCACCGCCGCCCGGTCGTCGCCGTCCTGAAGGCGCTGAAACGCATCGCGCAGCTCCAGGACGAGCTGGTTGGAAAGCGCGTTCATTTTATCGGGACGATTGATCGTAATCGTCGCTACCTGGTCTTTCGATTCATAGGTTACGACCGGTTCGGACATCGGAATTGGCTCCAAAGGCTTCGGAAAAACTATAAGGTCGGGCGCAATCAAACAGCGCTCGCCGCGCTTCCGCAAGCGAGGGCGCGGCGCGCGCCGTCTATCGGTTCTCGCCCGGGACCCACAACACGTCCGCCGCGCCGTCGTCATTGGCGTGGCGCGCCATCTGGAATAGCAGGTCGGACAGGCGGTTCAGATACTTGATCGCCGCCGGATTGACCGTCTCGACCGTAGCGAGCGCCGTCGCCTTGCGCTCGGCGCGGCGCGCGGCCGCCCGGGCGACATGCAGATGCGCCGCCCCGGGCGAACCGCCCGGCAGCACGAAGGAGTCGAGCGGGCGGAGCCGTTCGTTCAGGGCGTCGATCTCCCGCTCCAACCGCTCGACCTGGGCGTCGACGATGCGAAGCGCCCCGTCGAGGCCGTCCGGCGTCGAAAGATCGGCTCCCAGATCGAACATGTCGTTCTGAATGCGGCCGATCGCCGCCGCCGCCGCCTCGGATAGATGCAGCCGCGCGACGCCAAGCGCCGAGGAGGCTTCGTCGACGGCGCCGTTGGCCTCAATGCGCGGGTCGTGCTTGGGCCGTCGCTCGCCGGTCGCCAGCGACGTCATGCCGGCGTCGCCGCCTCTGGTGTAAATCTTGGTCAGTTTGACCATTGGCTTCCCGTTCCCCGTTTTGCGCCGCCCGCGAGGCGCGGCGCGCCTGAAATTCCGTCACGCTGGCGTTTTCTCATGCCTGTCGCCATATTCGCGGCATGATGAGCCGCAAAACCTTACCGCCGTCGCAGATCTTCGGCCGCCGCTTGGGCGGCCGTCCGGGCCTGCGCGCATCGACGGCCTGGGGCGCGGCGACGGTTTTCGCCTTCGGCGTCGTTATGGGGGCATGCGAGCCGACTGTGAAGCTCGCGGCGCCCGACAAGCCGATCGTGATCAATCTGAATGTCAAGATCGAGCGGGAAGTCCGGGTGAAGGTCGAACGCGAGATCGAAGACGTGATCCGCGAGAACGAGGAGATCTTCTGATGCGTTTTGCGCGCTGGATGTTCGCCTTGACGGCGCTTGCGATGATCGCTCTCGGGCCGGGGCCGGCGTCCGCGATCAGCCTCAACGCCGCGCGGGCCAGCGGTCTGGTCGGCGAGACCCGGTCCGGCTATCTGGCGCCGGTGCAGTCGCCGAGCCGCGACGTCGAGGCGTTGATCAACAAGGTCAACGCCAAAAGGCGGGACCATTATCGCTCGATTGCGAGCCGCAATGGCGTCGGCATCGACGAAGTGGCGCGGCTGACGGCTCAAAAGCTGATCAATGGCCTGCCGAGCGGGGCCTATTACCAGGCGCCTAACGGGAACTGGCAGCGAAAATGAATATGCCGGCGTCAACGGCCGGGGCGCCCGATAGCGTCGATGGCGTGGTCCGCCTGCTGGCGGGCGGGGACTATGTCGCCGACGCCAGCCTGGGGACCGCGCTTTTCCTCGCCTTGAAGCTTGGCCGGCCGCTTTTCCTGGAAGGCGAGGCCGGGGTCGGCAAGACGGAGATCGCAAAGGTTCTGTCCGGAACCCTGGGCCGCCGGTTGATCCGGCTGCAATGCTACGAAGGCCTCGATGTCGCCTCCGCCGTCTACGAATGGAACTATCAGCGCCAGATGATCGAGATTCGCCTGGCGGAGGCGTCGGGCGGGGCCGACCGGGACAGTCTTGGCGCGGACGTCTTCTCCGAGCGGTTTCTGATCGAGCGGCCGCTGCTTCAGGCCATGCGGCCCCATGCCGAAGGTCCGCCGGTGCTGCTGATCGACGAACTGGACCGCGCGGACGAACCGTTCGAGGCGTTTCTGCTGGAGGCGCTTTCCGACTTCCAGGTGACGGTGCCGGAGATCGGGCCGATCCGGGCCGCGACGCCGCCGATCGTCATCATAACCTCGAACCGCACCCGCGAGATTCACGACGCGCTCAAGCGGCGCTGTTTCTACCACTGGGTCGACTATCCCGACGCCGCGCGCGAGTTGGAGGTTCTGGCGATCAAGGCGCCGGACGCTCCGGCCGCCCTTTCGCGCCAGATCGTCGCCTATGTGCGCAAACTGCGCGGCATGGACCTGTTCAAGGTTCCGGGCGTCGCCGAAACGATCGATTGGGCCAATGCGCTGATGCAGCTGAACGCCATCGCCCTCGATCCGGCGGCGGTGTCCAACACGCTGGGCGTGCTGCTCAAGTATCAGGACGATATCCAGCGCATGGCGGGCGGCGAGGCCAAACGGCTGCTGGACGAGGTCCAGGCCGATCTCGCCCAAGCGTCCGGCGATGGCGCCTGAACCGCCGTTTCGCCTGCCCGCCGCCGCCGATGGACGGCTGGCCGAGAATATCGCCCACTTCGTGCGCGCCCTCCGCCGGGCCGGCCTGCCGCTGGGCCCCGGTCATGCGCTCCGGGCGACCGAGGCCGTCGTCGCGGTCGACGCCATGGATCGCCGGCAGTTCTACTGGGCCCTGCATGCGGCGCTGGTCGCGCGGCCCGAAGAGCGGGAGCTCTTCGACAAGGCCTTTCACATGTTCTGGCGGAGCCCCGATTACCTGGAACGGATGATGGGCATGTTGCTGCCCTCGCTTGGGCCGGAGGTTTCCGGCGTCGAGGCGCCGCCGCCGCCGCAACGGCTCGCGGACGCGTTCGCGCCGGAAGGGGACGACGAGCGGGAAGCGCGCGCCAGGCAGGAGGAGGTCGAGGTCGACATGCGCCTCGTCTGGTCCGACCAGGAACTCCTGAAGACCATAGACTTCGAAACCATGACGGCGGACGAGGCCGCGGCGGCGAAGCGGGCGATCGCGCGCTTGCGCCTGCCCTTGCAGGAACGGCCGACCCGCCGCTTCCGCCCGGACCCGAGCGGCCGTCGCGCCGATATGCGGGCGACGCTGCGCGCGCAGCTCCGCGCCGGCCCAGGCGTCATCCCCCTGGCGCTGAAAGCCCCGCGCCGCCGCCCGCCGCCGCTGGTGGCGCTCTGCGATATCTCCGGCTCCATGGCGCGCTATTCCCGCATGGTCCTGCATTTCCTGCATGCGCTCTCCACCGCGCGCGACCGGGTGCACAGCTTCGTGTTCGGCACGCGCCTCACCAACATCACCCGCCAGTTGCGGAACCGGGACGTGGACCTGGCGCTGGACGGCGTGGCGGCGACGGTGGACGACTGGGAGGGCGGCACCCGCATCGGGGCCTGCCTGAGGCGATTCAATCACGACTGGTCCCGCCGCGTTCTCGGCCAGGGCGCCATCGTTCTGCTGATCACCGACGGGCTCGACCGTGAAGACGGCGACGATCTGGCGATCGAGGCGGAGCGCCTGTCGAAATCCTGCAGGCGGCTGATTTGGCTGAACCCGCTCTTGCGCTATGACGGGTTTCAGCCGAAAGCTAGGGGCGTGCGCACGCTCTTGCCGCTGGTGGACGAATTCCGCGCGACGCATAATTTAGAGAGCTTGGAAGCGCTGGCGGCCGCATTGAGCGGCCCTGCGCCGCATCCCGCGCGACAAAGGGGAGGTATCGAGGCATGGCTGAAACAGATGTGATGGACGCTATGGGGCCGGCCGAGACGGACGAGATCATCGCCCAGGCGATGAACTGGCGCCGGGAAGGCAAGAAGGTCGCCATTGCGACCGTGGTCTCCACCTGGGGCTCGAGCCCGCGCGCCGTCGGTTCGCAACTGGTGGTCAATTCCGATGGCGCGTTTCTCGGCTCCGTCTCCGGCGGCTGCATCGAGGGCGCCGTCGTGACGGAAGCGATGGACGCCATGGCCGACGGCAAGCCGCGCCTGCTCGATTTCGGCGTTTCGGATTCCGAGGCGTGGGAAGTCGGCCTCGCCTGCGGCGGCAAGGTCGAGGTGTTCGTGGAGCGCGTCGACGGATGAAGGGCCATACGCTCGACAGGCTGGCCGAACTGTCCGAGGCCAAGACGGCGCATGCGCGCGTCGTCAGAATTTCGGACGGCCGCGAAACGCTCGTCCGGGCGGACCGGGTCGAAGGCGATCTGGATGCGCCGGCGGATGTGATCGCCGCCGCGCGCAAGGCGTTGCGGCAGGACCGATCCTCTGTGCTCGCTCACAATGACGAGCGTTATTTCGTGCACGTCTACAATCCGCCCCGGCGGATGATCATCGTCGGCGCGGTGCATATCTCCCAGCCTTTGGTGACGATGGCCGGCCTGGCCGGCTTCGATGTCACGGTGATCGATCCGCGCGGCGCCTTCGCCACGGCGGCCCGGTTTCCGAATGTGCGCCTGATGGACGATTGGCCGGACGATGCGATGGCGAAGCTTGGCCCCGACGGGCGCACGGCTGTCGTCACGCTGACCCACGATCCCAAGATCGACGACCCGGCTTTGATCGAGGCGATGAAATCGCCGGCGTTCTATATCGGCGCGCTTGGCGGCATGAAGACGAAGAAGGCCCGGATCGAACGGCTCAAGGCGGCGGGTTTCGACGATCGGGCGATCGCGCGCATCCATGGGCCGATCGGGCTGGACCTGGGCGGGCGCGCCCCGGCCGAGATCGCCTGCTCCATCCTGGCCGAGGTGATCCAGGAGCTGCACCAGGGCGAGCGCGGATGAAATTCGGACCGGTTCCGACCGCGGATGCGGCCGGCGCCTACCTCGCTCATTCGATCCGACTGGAAAAGGGCGCGCTGAAGAAGGGCCGCCTGCTGGGCGCGGCCGAAATCGAACGCCTGCTGGCGGCCGGCGTGGCGGACGTGGTCGTCGCCCGGCTCGATCCCGACGACGTGCACGAGGACGCGGCGGCCGAACGCCTGGCGGCGGCGCTGCTGGGCGGGGCCGGCGAGGGCCTGAAAGCGAGCGCGGCGTTCACCGGCCGCGTCAACCTGATCGCCGGGCAGGCCGGCGTGCTCACGATCGATCGCGCGCGGATCGACCGGATCAACGCCGTGCATGAAAGCGTGACGGTCGCGACCCTGGCGCCCTTCGAGGCCGTGACCGAACGGCAGATGGCCGCGACCATCAAGATCATCCCCTTCGCCGCGCCGGAGCGCGCCGTCGCCGAGGCGGAGCGGATCGCAAAGGACGGCCCGCCGCCGATTCGCCTCCATCCCTATCGTCCGCTCAGCGCGACCCTGATTCAGTCGACCCTGCCGTCGGTGAAGCCGAGCGTGCTGGACAAGACCGTGGAGGTGACGCGGGACCGTTTGACGGCGCTCGGCGGCGAACTCCTGAACGAGCGGCGCTGCGCCCATGAAGCCGCCGCCATCGCCGCGGCCATCGCCGAGGCGGACGCGGACGGCGCGGACCTGCTCCTGATCGCGGGCGCCTCGGCCATCGTCGATCGCGCGGATGCGCTGCCGGCCGGGATCGAGGCCGCGGGCGGGCGCGTGCTGCACTTCGGCATGCCGGTCGATCCGGGCAATCTCATTCTGCTGGCGGAGCGGCGCGGCAAGCCGGCGCTCGGGCTTCCGGGGTGCGCCCGTTCGCCGAAATTGAACGGCTTCGACTGGGCGCTGCAGCGCCAGGCGGCGGGCCTGCCCGTCACGCCGGGGGACATTCAGGCCATGGGCGTCGGCGGCCTGCTGGCGGAGATCGGCGCGCGCCCCTTGCCGCGAGCGGAGGCGACCAGGCGGCCGGGCGCCGCGTCCGCCGCGCCGACGGCGCCGAAAGTGGCGGCGGTCGTGCTTGCGGCCGGCCAGTCGCGGCGCATGGGCGCGGCCAACAAGCTTCTGGAGGAGGTCGCGGGCAAGCCCATGGTCGCGCGCGCGGTCGAGGCGGCGCTGGCGTCCGATGCGGCCTCGGTCACCGTGGTTACGGGCCATGAGGCCGAGCGCGTGCGCGCGGCGCTGGCGGGCTATGACGTCGCGTTCGTCCACAACCCGGATTTCGCCCAGGGGCTCAGCGCATCGCTTGCGACGGCCGCGCGCGCGGCGCCGGAGGACGCGGACGCGATGATCGTGCTGCTGGGCGACATGCCCGGCGTCGCGGCGGCCCACGTCAACCGCCTGATCGCCGCCTTCAATCCGCTTGAAGGCCGATCGATCTGCGTGCCGACGCGGGCTGGCAAGCGCGGCAATCCCGTGCTTTGGGACCGGCGGTTCCTGGCGGAGATGACGACCCTGAAGGGCGATGTCGGCGCGAAGCCGCTGATCGGCCCGAACGAGGACGTCCTGGTGGAGGTCGAGATGGCGGACGCCGCCATCCTGCGCGACGTGGATACGCCCGAAGCGCTCGCGCGGCTCCGCGAAGAGACGCATTCCAGCGATTAGTTTGCCCAAGGGGCCTTTCACCGGGGGCAGGAATGCTTTAGAAGGCCCCGTTCGGGCGGCGCGGCGGCGTTATCCGGCGGGCGTGGCGGAATTGGTAGACGCGCCAGATTTAGGTTCTGGTGGCTAACAGCCGTGGGGGTTCGAGTCCCTTCGCCCGCACCATGCGCCTGGCGGTTCTCCAACAATTTTTTAAAGATGACGGATCGAAGCACGATGCAGGTTACGGAAACCCTTTCCGAAGGACTGAAACGCGAATTTCAGATGACCATCACGGCCGGCGAGATCGACGCCGCGGTCGAGGATCGCCTGAAGGAAATGGCCCCCAATGTGAATCTGCCGGGCTTCCGTCCCGGTCGGGCGCCGGTGAAGATTCTGCGCCAGCGGTTCGGCAAAGCGGTTCTTGGCGAAGCGATCGACCAGAAGGTCCGCGAAGGCATGCAGTCCGCCTTCGAGGACCGGAGCCTTGCCCCCGCGGTCGAGCCCGAGCTCGATTTCAGCGAGTACAAGGACGGCGAAGACCTGAACTTCACGGTCAAGGCCGAGGTGCTGCCGGAAATCGAGCCGGTCGATTTCGCGACCATCGAACTGGTACAGCTCGAAGTGGCCGCGAAGGACGAGGAAATCCAGGAACAGCTCGACCGCATCGCCGAGAGCGCGCGGGAGGCGACCGACGTCGAGACGCCGCGCCCGGCCCAGAACGGCGACATCGTCGTGATCGATTTCGTCGGCAAGGTCGACGGCGAGGAATTCGCCGGCGGTTCGGCGGAGGGCTATCAGCTCGAACTGGGCGCCGGCGCGTTCATTCCGGGCTTCGAGGAGCAGCTGGTCGGCGTTTCGCCGGGCGAGGAGAAGGCCGTCAACGTGACCTTCCCGGCGGACTATGGCGCGGAGAACCTTGCCGGCAAGGACGCCGTGTTCGACGTGAAGGTGAACGGCCTGCAGGAAAAGGCGCCGGCGGTCATCGACGACGAGTTGGCGAAGAAGTTCGGCGCCGAGGACCTGGCCGACCTGAAGACGAAGATCGGCGAGCAGATCGCCGGCTCCTACGCCCAGGCCGCCCGCGCCCGCGTGAAGCGGGAGCTGTTCGACAAGCTGGACGAACTGCACACGTTCGAAGCCCCCTCGGCGCTGGTGACGCGGGAATTCGATTCGATCTGGCAGGAGGTGAAGCAGCAGCTCGAGGGCGATAACGCCGAGGAAGTGCGCGAAGGCAAGACCGACGAAGAGCTGGAAGAGGAATATCGGGCGCTCGCTTCCCGCCGCGTCCGGCTGGGCCTGCTGCTGTCCGAAATCGGCAAGCGCAACAATGTCCAGGTGACCGAGCAGGACATCGGCAACGCCCTGCGCGCCCAGGCCGCGAATTTCCCTGGCCAGGAACAGATTGTTTACGACTACTATCAGAATAATCCCGAGGCGCTTGGCCAGGTGCAGGCGCCGATTCTCGAGGAGAAGGTGGTCGATTTCATCCTGGAGCTGGCCAAGGTCGAAAAACGCGCGGCGACGCCGGAAGACCTGGCCGAGGAAGACGGCGAAAAGTCGGGCGAAGCCGCTACTGAGGACGCTTGACCTTTCGCGCGGACGCGGCCACCTCTCCCAATGCAACAGGCCGGCCCGATTCGGGCCGGCCGCAGAGGAGCCTGAGTGCCGCCATGACCGCGTTCGATTTCCATGATCCGTCCAATCCCGCCCGCCGCCCGAGCATGAACGCGCTCGTGCCGATGGTGGTCGAACAGACCAACCGCGGCGAACGCGCCTTCGACATTTATTCGCGTCTCCTGAAAGAGCGCATCGTCTTCCTGACCGGCCCGGTCTACGACGAGGTCGCGGCGCTGCTCTGCGCGCAGTTCCTGTTCCTGGAAGCGGAAAACCCGGACAAGGAAATCAGCTTCTACATCAACTCGCCGGGCGGCGTGGTGACGGCAGGCATGGCGATCTACGACACCATGCAATATATCCGCGCGCCGGTTGCGACGTTGTGCATCGGCCAGGCGGCGTCCATGGGCTCGCTCCTCCTCGCGGCCGGGGCGCCCGGCAAGCGGTTCTGCCTGCCGAACGCCCGCGTGATGGTGCATCAGCCCTCGGGCGGCTTCCAAGGCCAGGCGACGGACATCGAAATTCACGCCCGCGAAATCCTGAGCCTGCGCCAGCGCCTGAACGAAGTGTACGTCAAGCACACCGGCCGCGCCTTGAAGGAGATCGAGGACGCGCTGGAGCGGGATCGCTTCATGTCGGCGGAGGAGGCCAAGGAGTTCGGCATCATCGACGACGTGGTGAGCGAGCGGGCCGCGCCGGCGGAAGAGGTCTAGGCCGATATGGCGATATTTACCGGTTGTTGGGGCCTTGACGGGGTATGCTGGCCGGGCAAGCCAAAACCGGGTTACGCCACCAGATAGCCTGGATCGCGGTTTTACAGGACTTGACGGACCGACTACACTGAACTGTGCAGCGCTCCGAGACGGATTGGAAAGCGAATGAGCAAGTCTTCCGGCGGCGATTCGAAAAATACGCTCTACTGCTCCTTCTGCGGTAAGAGCCAGCACGAAGTGCGCAAGTTGATCGCCGGACCGACCGTATTTATCTGCGATGAATGCGTTGAATTGTGCATGGACATTATTCGCGAGGAGCACAAAAGCAGCCTTGTGAAGTCGCGCGACGGCGTGCCGACGCCGGAGGAAATTTGCGGCGTTCTGAGCGACTATGTCATTGGCCAGGATCGGGCGAAGCGTATCCTGTCGGTCGCGGTCCACAACCACTACAAACGCCTCAATCACGGCGCCAAATCGGGCGATATCGAAATCGCCAAGTCGAACGTGCTGCTGATCGGGCCGACCGGCTCCGGCAAGACGCTTCTAGCCCAAACGCTGGCGCGCATCCTCGACGTGCCGTTCACCATGGCCGACGCGACGACGCTGACGGAAGCCGGCTATGTCGGCGAGGACGTGGAGAACATCATCCTGCGCCTGCTCCAGGCGGCGGATTACAATGTCGAGCGCGCCCAGCGCGGCATCGTCTACATCGACGAGGTGGATAAGATCAGTCGCAAGTCGGACAATCCCTCCATCACGCGGGACGTGTCGGGCGAAGGCGTTCAGCAGGCTCTCCTGAAGATCATGGAAGGCACCGTCGCTTCCGTGCCGCCTCAGGGCGGGCGCAAGCATCCGCAGCAGGAATTCCTGCAGGTGGACACGACCAACATCCTGTTCATTTGCGGCGGGGCCTTTTCGGGCCTGGAGCGCATCATTTCCGCGCGCGGCAAGGGCACGGCGATGGGCTTCGGCGCGGACGTTCGCTCGCCGGACGAGCGGCGCCACGGCGAGGTGCTGGCCGAGGTCGAGCCGGAAGATCTGCTGAAATTCGGGCTGATCCCCGAATTCGTCGGCCGCCTGCCGGTGCTCGCGACGCTGAGCGACCTCGACGTCGAGGCGCTGAAGGAAATCCTGACCAAGCCGAAGAACGCCCTGATCAAGCAGTATCAGCGCCTGTTCGACATGGAAGACGTGAAGCTGACCTTCACCGACGACGCCCTCGAGGCGGTGGCGGAGAAGGCGATCGCCCGGAAGACCGGCGCGCGCGGGCTTCGCTCCATTCTGGAAGAAATCCTTCTGGAGACCATGTACGAGCTGCCAGGCCTCGAAGGCGTGGAAGAAGCGGTCGTCAAACGGGACGTCGTCGAGGGTCGGGCGCAGCCGCTCTACGCCTATGGCGACAATGCGGGCGAGGACAACACGTCCGCGAGCCCGGATATGGCCTCCTGATCGTCAGCGCAATGCCGCGCGGTCTCCGCTTCGGCGGAGGCTCGCGGCGTCCCGGCCGGCGCCTGTCCTTGAATTCGCCTTCGGACGACGCCAACTTAAATCATCTGTTACGGGACTCGGCGCGATGATCGAGTCCGCGTTTAGATGCTTGGAGATCGCCTGCCCATGACCGGCGCGAACATTTACCCAGTCCTTCCCCTGCGCGACATCGTCGTGTTTCCGCACATGATCGTGCCGCTCTTCGTCGGCCGCGAAAAATCCGTGCGCGCGCTCGAGGAGGTCACCAATGGCGACGGACGCATCCTGCTGGCCGCCCAGCATGACGCCGGCGTCGACGATCCCGGCCCGAACGACATCTATACCGTCGGCGCCGTGGGATCGATCCTGCAACTCCTGAAATTGCCCGACGGCACGGTGAAAGTGCTGGTGGAAGGCGGCGACCGCGCGCGGATCACCGGCTTCACCGAACAGTCGGAATTCGTCGAAGCCAGCGCCGAACTGCTGACGGACGAAGATGGCGAAGCCACGCCGGAACTGCGCGCGCTCGCCCGCACCGTCGTCGCCCAGTTCGAAAGCTATGTGAAGCTCAACAAGAAGATCCCGCCGGAGGTGCTGGTTTCGGTCAACCAGATCGAGGAGCCCTCGAAGCTGGCGGACACCATCGCCGCCCATTTGGCGTTGAAGATCCCGGAAAAGCAGGAACTGCTTGAGTGCGTCGGCGCCAAGGAGCGGCTGGAGCGGGTTTTCGCGCTGATGGAAGGCGAGATCGACGTGCTCGAGGTCGAGAAGCGCATCCGGGGCCGTGTCAAGCGCCAGATGGAGCGCACCCAGCGCGAGTACTATCTGAACGAGCAGATGAAGGCGATCCAGCGCGAACTCGGCGACGGCGAGGACGGCAAGGACGAAATCGCCGAGCTGGAAGAACGCCTCGCCAAGCTCAAGCTCTCGAAAGAGGCCAAGGAAAAGGTCCAGGCCGAAGTCAAGAAACTGCGCAATATGAGCCCGATGTCCGCCGAGGCCACCGTGGTGCGCAATTATCTCGACTGGATCGCGACGATCCCGTGGAAGAAGCCTTCCCGCGTGAAGCGCGACCTGAAGGGCGCCGACAAGGTGCTGAACGAGGACCATTACGGCCTCGAGAAGGTCAAGGAGCGCATCCTCGAGTATCTCGCGGTGCAGACGCGCATGCGGAAGGTCAAGGGGCCGATCCTGTGCCTCGTCGGCCCTCCCGGCGTCGGCAAGACCTCGCTCGGCCGCTCGATCGCGCGGGCGACGGGCCGGCAGTTCGTGCGCATGTCGCTCGGCGGCGTGCGGGACGAAGCCGAGGTCCGCGGCCATCGCCGCACCTATATCGGCTCCATGCCCGGCAAGATCATCCAGGGCATGAAGAAGGCCAAGAGCTCGAACCCGCTGTTCCTGCTGGACGAGATCGACAAGCTCGGCGCCGACTGGCGCGGCGATCCCTCCTCCGCGCTGCTGGAGGTGCTGGATCCCGAGCAGAACTCGACCTTCGCCGACCACTATCTGGAGATCGACTACGATCTTTCGGACGTGATGTTCGTGACGACGGCGAACTCGCTCAACATGCCCCAGCCTCTGCTGGACCGCATGGAGATTATCCGCATCCCCGGCTACACCGAGGACGAGAAGGTCGAGATCGCCAAGCGCCACCTCATCTCCAAGCAGATGAAGAACAACGGCCTCAAGAAGGAAGAGTGGTCGATCACCGACGACGCGCTGAAGGATCTGGTGCGCTATTACACCCGCGAAGCGGGCGTGCGTAACCTGGAGCGCGAGATCGCGAACCTCACCCGCAAGGCGGTGCGCGAGATCGTCGGCGAGGAGAAGGCGTCGATCCGCGTCACCAAGCGCAATCTCGACAAGTATGCGGGCATAAGGAAGTACCGTTACGGCAAGGCCGAGCAGGAAGACCTGGTCGGCGTCGTCACGGGCCTCGCCTGGACCGAAGTCGGCGGCGAACTGCTGTCGATCGAAGCGGTGGTGATGCCGGGCAAGGGCAATGTCGCCCACACCGGCAAGCTCGGCGACGTCATGCAGGAATCGGTTCAGGCCGCGCGCAGCTTCGTGCGCTCGCGCCTGCTGACCTATGGCGTCAAGCCGACCGACTTCACCAAGCACGACATCCACGTCCACGTGCCCGAAGGCGCGACGCCCAAGGACGGTCCGTCGGCCGGCGTCGCCATGTGCACGTCGATCATTTCGGCGCTGACCGGCATTCCGATCCGGGCGGACGTCGCCATGACCGGCGAGATCACGCTGCGCGGCCGGGTGCTGCCGATCGGCGGCCTGAAAGAAAAGCTGCTGGCGGCCCTGCGCGGCGGCTTGAAGAAAGTGTTGATCCCGAAGGACAACGAGAAGGATCTCGCGGACATTCCGGACAACGTCAAGAAGGCGCTCGAGATCGTTCCGGTCGAAACCGTCGATGAGGTGCTGGCCCATGCGCTTTCGCGCGTGCCGACGCCGATCGAATGGAGCGAGGACGAGGCCGCCGCCGAGGAAGCGAAGCTCAGGGCCGAGGAAAAGGCCGCGGCCGGCATCGTCGCCCACTAAGGGGCCAAAAGTCCAAGAACGCTCAGTCTCCCCCGGCGTCGCCGCCGGACGGAGGCCGGGAAACAGAAGGGGCCGTTGTTCCACGCCGGAACAGCGGCCCTTTCGTTATGAGGATGAGCGAGGCTGGATGGCCGCGCGGGTCAGCGCGTCGTCGCCGTCACGTCGTCGTCCGATTGCGCCAACGCCGGCGATTCGCGGCTCGCGTCGAGCGCGCTGATCAGGCGCCGGTCGCGCTTGTAGATGTCGTTGCGGAACTGAACGACGCCGTCGTCGTCCACCCAGGCCGTCAGATATGTGAGGTGGACGTTGAGCGCATGGGGCAGGGTGATCGTCCGCCGTTCATTGCTGGCGAGCTGCTCATCGATCCGTTCGGGCGGCCAGTTCGGGTCTTCCGCCAGCAGCAGGCGCGCGAGGCGCAGCGGATCCTCGACGCGAATGCAGCCATGGCTGAACGTGCGCACGGTGCGCTCGAACAGGGACTTCGAGGGCGTGTCGTGCAGGTAGATGTTGAACTGGTTCGGGAACATGAACTTGACCCGCCCAAGCGCATTCTGGTCGCCGGGGTCCTGGCGCAGCTTGAACGGGAACCGCCGGCTGGAGACCATGTTCCAGTCGATCGTCGTCGGGTCGATCTCGACCGCGCCGGCCGCCCAGCCTGAGAACACCCGAATGCCCTTCGCCGCCAGCGACAGCGGGTCCTTGCGCAATTGCGGCAGCATTTCTTCGCCGGCGATGCTCGGCGGAATGTTCCAGTAGGGATTGATTACGAGATAGGTCATCCGGTCGCTGAACACCGGCGTGCGGTCCGCCGCGGTGCCGACGACGACGCGGGTTTCGAACACCGGCTCGTCGTGAAACACCACGCGCAGCCGGAAGTCGGCAAGGTTTACGAAGGCGTAGCGGACGCCCAGATCGTCTGGCATCCAGCGCCGACGCTCCATATTGATCTTGATCTGCTCGATCCGCCGCTCAGCCGTCATATTGAGGGCGCGGAGGGTCGCCGGGCCGAAGCGGCCATCGGGGTGCAGGCCGTGGCGTTCCTGAAAGCCGCGTACGGCCGCCTTCACGTCCTGGTCATAGCGGTTCGGGTCTTCGGCCGTCTCACTGATGGCCTCGCCGCGTTCCGCCAGCACCCGGCGCAGTTCGGCGACGCGCGGGCTTCTGTCGCCGGGCCGCATGATCGGGCCGTCGGACATCTGCGTCCAGCCGCCCAGGCGCGCGATCTCCCGATAGGTGGCGAGCGCGGCCTTCAGCTTGCGATATTCGGCGGTCTGCGGCGCGTATCCGGCGACCAGGGTGTGGATGTCGTGGCGCTTCGCGGCATTGGCGAGCGCTTCGGCCGGCTCCACGTCATGTGGGTGGACGAAATGCTCCGGGTCGACCTCGTTCGGCACCGTCCGGCCGGACGCCAGGTCGCTCGCCAGGCGGACATAGGCCCAGGTCAGCGCCGCTTCGAGGCGCGCCAGCTCCGCTTCGCTCCGGGAGGCGAAAAGCTGATCGACGCTGCCGGTCACGTAGTCCCACGGCTCAAGACCGTCGGCCTGGGCGGCTTGCACGGCGGCGCGCAGGCTGTGGGCGCGCGGCAGCGGGCCGTTGCGGTCCGTCCAGACCGGCTCGAACTTGCGGGCGGCGTAGAAGCCGCGCACGGCGGCGGCGGTCGGCGCGCCGGCATTGCCGGCTTCCAGGGGCGCGGTCGTTTCCAGCGCTTCGAGGATAAGGGCGGCGAAGCCGGTGACGCGCGGCGCTTCCGGCGGCGTCGAAAGTTCGGGGGGCGTCAGCGTCGTCGGCGTCAGCATGGCCGGCTGCGCGCCGCCGTTCAGCACGGCGGCCTCGTTCGGCTGCGCCATGGCGATCGGCGCATCCGTCTCCCGCGGCGCCAGATCGTCCGGCGCGGCGGCGACGGAGACGGCGGCGAGCGAAGTCGCAGCCGCCGCGACGCTGGCGAGACCCCAGATCTTCATGGCTGAACGATCACCTTTCCGAACACTTCCCGGTCCTCGATGACGCGCAGCGCTTCGCCGGCTTCCTCCAGGGGATAAATCCGGTCGATCGGCGGCGCCATCCGCCCGTCCTGAATCATTTTCATCAGCGCCTCCAGATCCTCCACCGTCCAGGAGTTGGATCCGAGCAGCTTCAGTTCGAAGGTCCAAATATAGCGGATATCGGTTTTCGGATCGTAACCAGCCGTCGCGCCGCAGGTCAGCAGCTTGCCGCCGCGCTTCAGCGCCTTCAGCGAGGGAACCCAGGTGTCCCCGCCGGTGAAGTTGACGACGACGTCGACGCCGCCGTCATAGCTGCGCCGGGTCGGCTTGTCGTAGCGCTTGAAGATTTCCTTCTCGAACGCCTGCTCGACATAGTTGATGCCCCAGTCGGCCCCAAGCTCCTTCAGGCGGTCGATCTTGTCCTGGCTGGATGCGCCGACGACGACTTCGCACCCGGCCATCTTCGCCAGGATCACGCAGCAGGTGCCCACGCCGCCGGACGCGCCGAGCACCAGCACCTTGTCGCCCTTCTGGATATCGCCGTTCGTGAACATCATCCGATGCGCCGTGCCATAGGCGACCGGCAGCGCCGCCGCCTGGGCGAAGGTCACGCCGTCCGGCATGGCGATAAGCTGTTCCTTGTTCGCCAGGAAGTATTCGGCGAGCCCGCCGTCGAACATTTCGCCGGTGAGGCCGCGCTTCAGGTCGAGCGGGTTGATCAGCACCCTGTCGCCGACCTTCCAGCCCTCGACGCCGGGCCCCAGCTCGGCGATTTCGCCCGCGACGTCGAGCCCAATGACGACCGGAATCGGCACCTTGATGCCGGGCATGCCCCGGCGGGTGAATACGTCGTGATAGTTCAACGAGCAGGCGCCGACCTTGATCACCACTTGGCCTTCGCCGGGCTTCGGGTCCGGATAGTCGGTCGTGTAGACCAGCTTATCCATATCGCCATGTTCGGTGAGAACGACTGCCCGCATGCTGTTTTCCTTGCCTCTCCTGGCACGGCGCGGGCCGCGCCGTATCGCGCCCCCCAACGCCTCGCCACATAACCACAAAATGGCCCGCCGGTGAACTCCGGCGACCGGTTTGATGGGTAACCCCGATCACAGGGCGGTTACAAGCCGCGGGCGATAGCCTCTACCCGGTCCCAAGCCGCCGTCACGTCGGCTTCGGTCGTTCGTGTCTGTCCGATCTGGATGCGGATCGTGAATCGCCCATGGACGCGGTTCTGGGTGAGATAGGTGAAGCCGTCGTCGTTGACCGCCTCCAGCAGCCGCTCGTTCAGGGCGTCGAGATCGTCCTCGGCGACGCCGTCCGGTCTGAAGCGAAAATTCAGGAGGGAAAGTTGGCGAGGCGACGCCAGTTCGAAATCCGGCGCCGATTCGATCCGCGCCTCAAGGCGCGCGGCCCAGTCGATGTGATCCCGGATGATTTTCCGCAATCCCTCGACGCCGTAGCTCCGAATGACGAACCAGAGCTTCAGGGCGCGAAAGCGCCGGCCGAGCGGCGCCGACCAGTCCCGGTAGTCGATCACCGCATCGCCTTCCCGGCTTCTGAGGAACGGCGGCAGGATCGAAAGCGTGCGGATCAGGTCTTCGGGCTCGCGCACGAAATGGGCCGAGCAATCGAAATTGGTCATCAGCCATTTGTGGGGGTTGAAGACGAAGCTGTCGAAATGCTCGACGCCGGCCAGCAGATGCCGGTGCTCGTCCAGGATGAGCGCCGAGCCCGCCCAGGCCGCATCGACGTGGGCGAAGAGGCCGTTGGCCTTGGCGACGCGGCCGATCGCCGCCAGATCGTCCATCGCGCCGACGCCGGTCGCGCCCAGGCTGGCGACGACGCAGGCGGGCAGGCGCCCGGCCGCCCGGTCCTCGCGGATCGCGGCTTCCAAGGCTTCCGGCCGCATGGCGAAGGTCTCTGGGTCGGTTTCGACCTGGCGCACGTTCTCCCGACCGAGGCCGGCGATCTTGGCGCCTTTCTCCGTCGCGGAGTGGGTCTGGTCGGAGGCGTAAACGATGACGGGCGGGCCGCCCGCAAGCCCGCTTTCGTTGGCGCGCCAGTCCGTCGCCCGCTCCCGCGCCGTCAGGATGGCGCAGAGGATCGCGCTTGAGGCTGAGTCCTGGATCACGCCATGGAAGCCTTCGGGCAGGCCGATCATCTGGCGAAGCCAGTCGGTCACCCGCGTCTCCATTTCCGTGCCGGCGGGCGACGTCTGCCAGAGCATGCATTGGGCGCCTAGCGTCGCGGTCAGCATCTCCGCCAGCACGGATGGCGGGCTGGCGTTGGCGGGGAAATAGGCGAAGAAGCGCGGATGCTGCCAGTGGGTCACGCCCGGCAGCACGTCCCGTTCGAAATCGGCCATGATTTCGGCCATGCCTTCGGGCGCGGCGGGCGGATTCAGCGGTAATTTGGCGGCGATCTCGCCGGGCCGGGTCTGGGAGCGCACGGGATAGTCCCCGACCGCGTTCATGTAGTCGGCCATCCAATCGACCATGGCATGCGCCTGCGCGCGGAATTCTTCGATTTCCATTCGTCGTCGTCCCGATCTACGCTATCGCCGCATTCCTATCAGCGGCGGCGGTCCATGCATATCGATACACAAATCCGCGATATTTCCCTGAGCGAGGTCGGCCCGGAAGCGGCGCGCCTGGAGCGGCTCGGTTTCGAATGCCTGTGGACGTTCGAGGCGAAGCATGACCCGTTCCTGCCGCTGGCCTTCGCGGCCGCCGCGACGGAGAAACTGGAGGTCGGCACCAATATCGCCGTCGCCTTCGCCCGCAGCCCCTACGCGACAGCCCAGGTCGCCTGGGACGTGCAGCGGGAATCCGGCGGGCGGCTCCGCCTCGGCCTCGGCACCCAGGTGCGCGCCCATGTGGAGCGCCGCCTCTCCATGCCGTTCGACCGGCCGGCGGCGCGCATCACGGACTATATCCGCTGCCTGCGCGCGATCTGGAACAGCTTCCAGACAGACGAGCGCCCCCAATATCAGGGCGAGTTCTATCAGTTCCGGCTGATGAACCCGTTCTTCAATCCGGGCCCCATCGAGCGGCCGCACATTCCGATCTATCTGGCCGGGGTCAATCCGCGCATGGCCCAGGCCGCCGGCGAGGTGGCGAACGGCTTCCACGTCCATCCGATGCATTCCCGCAGCTATCTGCGGGAGGTCGTGCGCCCGGCCATCGCCGAAGGCGCCGCGAGCGAAGGGCGCAACCCGGCCGAGGTCGATCTGTATGCGCCGGTGTTCGCCGTCTGGGGCGAAACCGAGGCCCAGCGCGCGGAGGCCGAAGCCAAGGTGCGCGAGCAGATCGCGTTTTACGGCTCGACGCCCAACTATCGCCGCCTCTTCGAACATCACGGCTGCGGCGAGGAGGCCCGCCAGCTCTCCGCCCTGATGCGCAATGGCGATTTCGACCAGATGCCGCGCTTCGTGCCGGATCATCTGATGGCCGAACTGGCGGTGCACGGAAGCTTTTCCGAATTGCCGGAAAAGCTGCGCGCCCGCGCGGCCGGCGTGCTCGACCGCTGCTCGCTCTACTTCCCGATCGACGCGAACGATCCGGACGAAATGTGGGCGGACTTCGTCGCCGGCTGCAAGCTTTAGAACCCAATATTTAGAAGCCATTCCCAGGGGGAGACCGCCGACATGCCCAAACTCAAAGCCAATGGCATAGAGATCGAATACGCCATCCACGGCGCCGACGACGCCAGCCCGCTGCTCATGATCAACGGGCTTGGCACGCAGCTCATCTCCTGGCCAGCGGCGCTGTTGAGCGCGCTCGCCGACGCGGGCTTCAAGGTCATCGTCTACGACAACCGGGATTCCGGCCTCTCGACCGACTTCGACTCCTTCGGCCCCGCCGACATCCCGGCGGCGTTCAAGGCGGCGCGGGCGAAGGAGCCCGTCAACGCGCCCTATAATCTGGAAGACCTGGCGGACGACGCGGCCGGCATTCTCGATGCGCTCGGCATTCCTGCGGCGCACATCGTCGGCAGCTCCAATGGCGGCGCCATCGCCCAGATATTCGCCTATCGGCACAAGGCGAAAACCCTGTCGCTTTCCTCGATCATGGCGACGTCCGGCCGGCGCGGCCTGCCCCGGCCATCGGAAACCGCCACCGCCTGGCTCAACACGAAGCGCAAGCAGAACGCGACGCGGGACGAATTCATCGCCGAGGCGCTGGAGACCGCGTCGATCCTGGGCAGCCCCGGGTTCCCGCGCGACGAGGCGGCGATCAGCGCCCGCGCCGGCGCCATGTACGACCGCGCCTACCGCCCCTATGGCCACGGCCGCCAACTGCTCGCCTCCATCGCCTCGGCGGACGGCCGCGTGCCCCATCTCGGCGAGATCGAAGCGCCGACTGCGGTGATCCACGGAGCTGACGATCCCCTGGTCCCGGTCGGATGCGGGGAGGACGTCAAGAATTCCATCGCGGGCGCTACGATGACGGTGATTCCCGGCATGGCGCACGACTATCCGACAGGCGCCATCGGGGACATTGTCGCCGCGGTCAGGGCGAACGCGGACCGCGCCTAGGGCGCGATTGATCGAAGAAGAACCTTGGGAATACGCCAACCGGTTGATATTGCGAAAATATCGGTTCTGCGTGTTGGTCGATTCGATCGGCGGGCGCTCTAGCGCCGCCGGTGATCCGCTGCTAAAACCCTGCGCTTCAATTCGAGAAAGCGCCCGCCATGCGTAAGGCAACGATCGAGCGGAAAACCCGCGAGACAGATATCGCCGCCGCCGTTGATCTGGACGGCGCCGGCGTTTCCGCCATCGAAACCGGAATCGGCTTCTTCGACCATATGGTCGATCAGCTCGCGCGCCACGGCCTTATCGATATCGACCTGAAGGCCAAGGGCGATCTGCATATCGACGATCATCACACGGTCGAGGATTGCGGCATCGTCTTGGGCCAGGCGGTCTCCAAGGCGCTCGGCGAGCGGAAGGGCATCCGCCGCTATGGCGAAGCCTACGCCCCCATGGACGAAACCCTGGCGCGGGTCGTGATCGATCTTTCGAACCGGCCTTTCCTGGTATGGCGGGTCGAACTGCCCCAGCCGAAGATCGGGACGTTCGATACGGATCTCGTGCGCGAGTTCTTTCAGGCGTTCGCCGTGGCCGCCGGCGCGACCGTGCATGTGGAGGTGTTCTACGGCGCGAACGCGCACCACATCGCGGAGGGCTGCTTCAAAGCCCTGGCGCGCGCCTTGCGCGCGGCCGTGGAGATCGATCCCCGCCGAGGCGACGCGACCCCTTCGACCAAGGGCGTGTTGGGCGGATCCCTGTAGAACGATGGCGCGCAGCTTCGCCGCATACCGCCGTTGGCGCGGCTTGAACGGCCGGGCCGAAACCATGGTCGTGGGCGACGGGTTCGTCTGGGGCGCGGCCATGTTCGGCCCGATCTGGGCGATGGCCTTCGGCCGCTGGCGCGCGGCCGCCGCGCTTGGCGCCGGCTGGGCGACGGCGGGCGTGCTGGCCTATGCGGCCGGGCCGGTCGGCGCGTCCTTTATCTGGCTGCTCGTCGCCTATTGGTCTGGCCTCTGCGCCCGCGGCCTGGAAGCGCTGTGGCTCGGCGACCAGAGCTGGCGGCTGTTCGACGTCACGGCGGCGGCGAACCTCGAGGCGGCCGAGATTGCTATCATCCGCGTTGACGCCGCCGAAGCCGAAGCAGCGGAGCGCCGCTGGTGAAGGTCGCGATCGTCGACTACGGCTCCGGCAATCTACGCTCGGCCTGGAACGCGTTCCAGCGGGCGGCGACGGAGGCGGAGATCGACGCCGACATCTCCGTTACGGCGGACGCCGACGCCGTGGCCGGCGCGGATCGGGTGGTGTTGCCGGGCGTCGGCGCCTTTCGGGACTGCCGCGACGGTCTCCATGCCGTCCCCGGCATGGCGGACGCGGTGACCCGTGCGGCGATAGAACGCTGCGCGCCGTTCCTCGGCATCTGCGTCGGCATGCAGCTCATGGCGACGATCGGGCGCGAGCACGGCGACACGCCGGGTTTCGGCTGGATCCCGGGCGCGGTCGCCGCGATCGAGCCCGCCGACGCCGCGTTGAAGATCCCGCATATGGGCTGGAACGCGCTGGATGCGCCCGTCGCCGATCATCCTGTGCTGGCAGGCGTCGGCGCGGGGGATTTCGTCTATTTCGTCCACTCCTACGCCCTCCAGGCGGAAGACGCGGCGCATGTGCTCGCGCGCTGCGACTATGGCGGCCCCGTGACGGCGGTCGTCGGACGTGACAACATCGTCGGAACACAGTTCCATCCGGAGAAGAGCCAGCGGGCGGGTCTCCGCCTGATCGCGAATTTCCTAGCATGGGAGCCATGAATCGATGAGCGGCGACAGCGCCCGTGTGACCCTGGTCGACAAGATCGGCGAGAACGAGATCGCGGAACTCTGTGAATCGGCCAGCCTCGCGATCTTGGACGGCGGCGGGTTCGGCTGGCTGGAGCCGCCGCCCAGGCAGACGCTGGAAGCCTATTGGCGGGGCGTCATGCTGGTGCCTGAGCGCGAATTGTTCGTGGCGCGGCTGAACGGCGTGATCTGCGGGTCCGCGCAATTGGTGACCCAGCCGAAGAACAACGAGGCCCAGAAGCATTCCGCCGCCCTGCAGCACGCCTTCGTCGCCCCTTGGGCGCGCGGCCATGGCCTGGCGCGCCTGCTCACCCGCGAAGTCGAGATGCGCGCGCGCAAACGCCGCTTCCGCATCCTGAACCTGGATGTGCGCGAGACCCAGCAGGGCGCGATCAAACTCTATACCGAGCTCGGCTACGAACGCTGGGCGACCCATCCCTACTATGCCTTTGTACGCGGCCGCTGGACGGCCGGGCACTTCTTCTACAAGAATTTGCTCGAAACCGATCCGCCGCCGCCAGAACCTCCGGACGAATGATTCTTTTCCCAGCAATCGACCTCAAAGATGGCAAGTGCGTGCGCCTGCTGCGCGGCGACATGGACAAAGCCACTGTGTTCAACAACGACCCGGCCGCCCAGGCGGCGGAATTCGAGGCGCAAGGCTTCGAGCGCCTGCATCTGGTGGACCTCGACGGCGCCGTCGAGGGCGTGGCCCGCAATGCGGACGCGGTTCGCGCAATTCTGGCGGCGACGAAGCTGCCCGCCCAACTCGGCGGCGGCATTCGCGATATGGCGGCGATCGAACGCTGGCTCGAGGCCGGCCTGGCGCGAGTGATCCTCGGCACGGTCGCGTTGACCGACCCGGCGCTCGTAATGTCCGCCTGCCGCGCCTTTCCGGGCAGGATCGCCGTCGGCATCGACGCCCGGGGCGGCATGGTCGCGGTCCACGGCTGGACCGAGACCAGCCAGATGACCGCCATGGAACTCGCCCTCCGCTTCGAGGACGCCGGCGTCGCCGCGATCGTCTTCACCGATATCGATCGGGACGGCGCCATGGGCGGCGTGAACATCGACGCGACGGTCGATCTCGCCTTCGCGTTGTCGACGCCGGTGATCGCGTCTGGCGGCGTCTCCAGCATCGACGATTTGCGGGCGTTGAAGGCGGAGGAGAAGGCGGGCATCGAAGGCGTCATCGTCGGCCGCGCGCTTTATGACGGCGGCATCGAGCCCAAGGCGGCGCTTGGGGTTCTCAGCGGCGAATGCTGACCGTCCGCATTATTCCCTGCCTCGACGTGCATGCGGGGCGCGTGGTCAAGGGCGTGAACTTCGTGAACCTGCGGGACGCGGGCGACCCGGTGGAGCAGGCCCGCGTCTACGACGCCGCCGGCGCCGACGAGCTGTGTTTTCTCGACATCACGGCCAGCCACGAAGGCCGGGATACGTTGTATGACGTGGTCGCGGCCACCGCCGCCCATTGCTTCATGCCGCTCACCGTCGGCGGCGGCGTACGCGAGGTCGAGGACGTGCGCAAGCTGCTGCTCGCCGGCGCGGACAAGGTTTCGATCAACTCCGCCGCCGTCGCGCGGCCCGAGTTCGTCGCCGAAGCCTCCAACAAGTTCGGCGCGCAGTGCACCGTCGTCGCCATCGACGCCAAGCAGGTCGGTCCGGACAAATGGTCCGTCTTCACCCATGGCGGCCGACGGGACACGGGCATAGACGCCGTCGGCTGGGCGCGCCGGGTCGTCGAACTGGGGGCGGGCGAGATCCTGCTGACCTCCATGGACCGCGACGGCGCGCGCTCCGGCTTCGATCTGAGGTTGACCCGCGCCGTCTCGGACGCGGTGCCCGTGCCTGTGATCGCGTCCGGCGGCGTCGGCGACGTCGACCACCTGGTCGAGGGCGTGATCGAGGGCCATGCGTCGGCCGTTTTGGCCGCGTCGATTTTCCATTTCGGCGAGGTGGAGATCGCGACGGCCAAGGCGCATATGGCCGCCGCGGGGCTGCCCGTCCGCCCCGCCTAGGGCCTGTATTCGCCAACCTGTCCTAAAGGCCGTCCGCCGCCGGTTTTCCGCCGTTCTCCACTGGCGCCCGGCGGAGCGGTAGGGTATCTTCTCCTACTTTTTCCGGCGAACCGTCACGGTAGATGTAGTGGAAGGTTCGGACAGGCGCCACAAGGGGTAGGCGCCTCTAAGATTTGGGGTTGATGGCGATGAAGTTGATGATCGATCGGACCGCGTTGCTTCGGACTTTGTCCCATGCGCAAAGCGTGGTCGAGCGCAGGAACACGATCCCGATCCTCAACAATGTGAAGCTGGATGTGGCGGACGGAAAGCTCTCCGTCACAGCGACGGACATGGAGATCGGCCTGGTCGAATTCACCCTGGCGGACCCGGCTTCCGAACCGGGCTCGTCGACAGCGCCGGCGCACACATTGCACGATATCGTGCGCAAGCTGCCGGAAGGCGCCCAGGTCGAACTGTCCCTGGATCAGGACGCGGAGCGCATGATCGTGCGCGCCGGCCGCTCCACCTTCCAGCTCGCCGTGCTGCCGACGGACGACTTCCCCTCCCTCGCGGACGGCGACATGCCGGTCGCTTTCGCCATGTCGGCGCGGGACCTGCGCACGCTGATCGACCGCACGCGCTTCGCGATCTCCACCGAGGAGACCCGCTATTACCTGAACGGCATCTACCTCCACGCCGCCGATCATGATGGCGTGAAGGTGCTGCGCGCCGTCGCAACCGACGGCCACCGCCTCGCCCGCGCCGAGGCGCCGCTGCCGAATGGGGCGGAGGAGATGCCCGGCGTCATCGTGCCGCGCAAGGCCGTCGGCGAACTGCGCAAGCTGCTGGAAGAGGCGGGCGACCAGGATGTCGCCGTCAGCGTGTCGGAAACCAAGATCCGGTTCGCCATGGACGACGTGGTGCTGACCACCAAGCTGATCGACGGCGCCTTTCCGGACTATGAGCGCGTGATCCCGGCCGGCAACGACAAGTTCGCCCAGCTTGACCGGCAGGCGTTCAAGGATGCGGTCGACCGCGTTTCGACCATCGCCACGGAGAAATCCCGCGCGGTGAAGCTTGCCCTGAACGCCGGCGTCATCACCGTCTCCGCCACGAACGCCGAAGCCGGCGCCGCCAGCGAAGATATCGAGGCGGACTATGACGACGACTCCATGGAGATCGGCTTCAACTCCCGCTATCTGCTCGACATCGCCTCCCAGATCGAGGGCGACGTGGCCGAGTTGGCGTTCGCCGACCCCGCCGCGCCCACCATCCTGCGGGACAAGGCGGACGCGAGCGCGCTCTATGTGCTGATGCCGATGCGCGTTTAGGGCATGCCCTTGGGCGCCTCACCCCTTTCGAGCCCAACGCCGGCGAACGACGTAGCCAGCGTCGATGGCTGCGCCGTCACGCGCCTGACGCTGACGGATTTCCGCTGCTATCCGAGCCTTCGGCTTGAGACGGAAGCGGGCGCGGTCGTGCTGGTCGGCCCAAACGGCGCGGGCAAGACTAACGTGCTGGAGGCGGTTTCCCTGTTGACGCCCGGGCGCGGGCTGCGCGGCGCGCGGCTGGCGGAGATCGCCCGGCGCGGCGGCGACGGCGGTTGGGCGGCGGCGGCCGACGTATTGGGCCGGATGGGCGCGGCGAAGGTCGGCGTCGGCGCCGATCCGGGCCAGGACGGAACGACGCGCAAGGTCCATGCGGACGGGTTGCCCGCGCGCGGCCAGTCGGCGCTCGCCGAACGCTTTGCCGCCCTGTGGCTGACGCCGCAGATGGACGGGCTGTTCGCAGGCCCCGCCGAAGAACGCCGCCGCTATCTGGATCGCTTGGCCGCGACGTTCGATCCGGCCCATGTGGGCCGTGTGCAAAGCTATAGGAACGCCATGCGCCAGCGCCTCGGCCTCTTGCGGGACGGGCCGGCGGATAAAGCATGGCTGGAAGCGCTCGAGGCGGAGATGGCGGCTCGCGCCGTAGCGATCGCCGCCGCCAGAACGGATACGGCCCAGCGGCTCGACAATGCCGCGTCGGAGGGCGAGACCAGTTTTCCCCGCGCCGCCATCCGGGTCGACGGCATGGTCGAGGACTGGCTTGGCGACGGCCCGGCGCTCGCCGCGGAAGACCGCCTGCGCGCCTGTCTGGCCGAGGACAGGCCACGCGACGCGGCGGCCGGCTCCACCTCAGCCGGCCCGCACCGCAGCGATCTCGCGGTTTCGGCGCGGGCGAACGCCATGCCGGCGGCCGAAGGCTCCACCGGCGAACAGAAGGCGCTGCTCGTTTCGCTCACCTTCGCGTCGGCGCGCATGCTCGCCGGCGCGGTCGGCGTGGCGCCGGCCTTGCTGCTGGATGAGGTCGCCGCCCATTTCGACCCCGAGCGGCGCGCGCGTCTCTTCGACGAGGCGCTGGCGCTAGGCGGCCAGCTCTGGGTCACCGGGGCGGACGCCGCCCAACTCGACGGCCTTGCCGGCCGGGCCGACTGGTTCCGGATCGAGGCCGCCGCGCTTAGACCGACAACGCATTAGAACAAGCTTATCGAGGGTTCAGGATATGTCCGAAGAGCAGGTTTCCGGCGAACAGGCGAGCGCCGAATACGGCGCCGACAGCATCCAGGTGCTGCGCGGCCTGGAGGCGGTGCGCAAGCGTCCGGGCATGTATATCGGCGACACCGATGACGGCTCCGGCCTGCATCACATGGTCTATGAGGTGGTCGACAACGCCATCGACGAGGCGCTCGCCGGCCATTGCGACCGGGTCGACGTGGTCCTGAACGGCGACGGCTCCGTCACCGTGCGGGACAACGGGCGCGGCGTGCCGGTGGACATCCATGCCGAGGAAGGCGTCTCGGCGGCCGAGGTCATCATGACCCAGCTGCACGCCGGCGGTAAGTTCAACCAGAATTCCTACAAGGTTTCGGGCGGCCTGCATGGGGTGGGCGTGTCGGTGGTGAACGGCCTCTCCCAATGGCTGGAGCTGCGGGTATGGCGGGACGCCAAGGAGCACGCCATGCGCTTCCGCAACGGCGAATCCGAAGCGCCGCTCGCTATCGTCGGCGACGCGCCGGGCAAGTCCGGCACGGAGGTGACGTTCCTGCCGTCGACGGAAATCTTCACCATGACGACGTTCGACTTCGGCACGCTGGAGCGGCGCCTGCGCGAGCTCGCTTTCCTGAATTCCGGCGTGCGCCTCGTGCTGACGGACGCGCGCGGCGCGGAGGACGTCGCGGTCGACCTGTTCTACGAGGGCGGGCTTGCCGAATATGTCCGCTTCCTGGACCGAAACCGCAAGCCGCTGCACGAAAAGCCGATCGTCATGACGCGGGAGCGGGACGGCGTCACCGTCGAGGCGGCGATGCAGTGGAACGACCAGTTCCACGAAACCATGCTCTGCTTCACCAACAACATTCCCCAGCGGGATGGCGGCACCCATCTGGCCGGCTTCCGGGGCGCGCTCACCCGCCAGATCAACGCCTATGCCGACCAGAGCGGCATCGCCAAGCGGGAGAAGGTCTCGCTCACCGGCGAGGACGCCCGCGAAGGCTTGACCTGCGTGCTTTCGGTGAAAGCGCCCGATCCGAAATTCTCCTCCCAGACCAAGGATAAGCTGGTCTCCTCCGAAGTGCGGCCGGTCGTGGAAAGCGCCATCAACGATGCGCTCGGCCAGTGGCTCGAGGAGAACCCCAAGGAAGCCAAGCTGATCGTCCAGAAGGCCTGCCAGGCCGCCGTCGCGCGCGAGGCGGCGCGGAAGGCGCGGGAGATCACCCGCAAGCAGGGGCCGACCATCGCCTCCCTGCCCGGCAAGCTCGCCGATTGCCAGACCAAGGACCCGGCGCGGGCCGAGATCTTCATCGTCGAGGGCGACAGCGCCGGCGGCTCCGCCAAGCAGGCGCGGGATCGCGGCTTCCAGGCGATCCTGCCCATTCGCGGCAAGATCCTGAATGTCGAGCGGGCGCGCACCGACAAGATGCTGAATTCCGCCGAAATCGGCACGCTGATCACCGCGATCGGGGCCGGCATCGGCGCGGACGGGTTCGACGCGGAGAAGGCCCGTTACCACAAGGTCGTCATCATGACGGACGCGGACGTCGACGGCAGCCACATCCGCGCGCTCCTGCTCACCTTCTTCTACCGCCAGATGCCGGAGCTGATCGAGCGCGGCTGGCTCTATATCGCCCAGCCGCCGCTCTTCCAGGTGAAGCGCGGCCAGCGCGCCGTCTACCTGAAGGACGAGCGTGCGCTGGAAGATCACCTGATCGACCTCGGCGTCGACGCCGCCGTGCTGCACACGGGCGCCGGCGAGCAGCGGGCGAACCAGGACCTGCGCGAACTCACCGCCTTCGCGCGGGACATCGCGGGCGTGATCCGCACGCTCGGCGACAAGGTGGGGGACGCCCGCGTCGCCGAACAGGCGGCCGTCATCGGCGCGCTCGACCCGGCCGCGATCGCGACGGACGACCAGGCGCGGGCGGCGGCGGAGAGCATCGCCCAGCGCCTCGCCGCGGCCGACGATGGCGAGCGCGAATGGCGCGGCGAAGCCTTCGCGGACGAGAACGGCCAGCCGGGCCTTCGCGTCATCCAGCTCTCCAACGGCTATGAGGCGGTTTACGAGATCGCCCCGCGTCTGCTGCGCAGCCAGGAGGCCACATATCTCGCCAGCCATGGCGAGCGCCTGAAACGGGTGTTCGAACTTCCCGCGACCCTGATCGCGAAGGAGCGGGAGACCCCGGTCAACGGCCCCGCGGCGCTCGCCCGCGCCATCCAGGAAGAAGGCCGGCGCGGCCTCTCGATCCAGCGCTACAAGGGGCTTGGCGAGATGAACCCGGAGCAGCTTTGGGAAACGACGCTCGACCCCGAGGCCCGCACCCTCCTCCAGGTCATGATCTCCCATGTGGAAGAAGCCGGTGAAGTCTTCTCCACCCTGATGGGCGACGAAGTCGAACCCCGCCGCAATTTCATCCAGCAAAACGCCCTGAAAGTCGCCAACCTGGACGTGTAGGGAGGGCGGCCTTAGCGAGTTGTAAACCATGGCCGGTGTTTGATCCGGCCATGACAGATCCAACCGCGCATCGCATCCGCACCGTCGATGGCGACCTGATCGGCACGACCGCGTTCTTTCGGAACCGGGCGTTTCTTCGCCAACTTGGCGAGGAGATCGCGTCCCTCGCGATCGAAGGCCGGCCTGTCGATATTTTCGTCCATGCCTGCTCGATCGGGGCGGAGGCGTATTCGATCGCGATACACCTTCAGCTTGCGCACCCCGAGGTCGCGTTCAGGATTACCTGCAGCGATCTGTCGCCCGGTTTTGTGGGGTTTGCCAAGAACGGCGTTTATCCCGCGAAGGTGATCGATCGACTGGAGCCGGCGGAGCGCGCATTCTTCGATCCGGCGCCGAATGGGGCGGTTTCGGTCGGTTCGTCGACGCGGGCGCTGGTGACGTTCGATCCGCCAGGCTCTTTCGTCGATTACGAGCCAGGCCGCACCTTCGATGTCGTCACCCTGTGCAATGCGCTTGTTTACGTTCCGGCCGCCGCCCAGGCCGCGGCGATCGAGCGGATCGCCCGCTATAACTCAAGCCTGCTGGCCTTGACCGGCGGCCACCACGACACCGTGGCCGAGGACCTGGCCCGCAACGGCTACGAACCCGTTATGGCGAGCTTCGAAGCCATCCATGCCGGATGGACGGACCGGCAACGGCCCCAAGGCTGGCGACCGAACCAACCGCTGCCCCCAAACATCCACGCCGACCCCTATCTCGGCCCCATCGACGACAGCCCCGGCTGGCGCTACCGCCACGGCGCGCTCTTCCGGAAGCAGGCCATCGCCGCGGCGGCCTGAAACGCCGTCTCTAAATAAGATGGGCGATCCGCGCCGATAGCGTGGCGTTGAAGTCTACTGCGTTACGCGCCAAGCGCCCCAATCAGCCGCTCAATCTCGTCCTCGCTGTTGTAGTAGTGAACCGACGCGCGGATGACCGGCGGGAGGTTGCGGCGGTTGGCGTCCAGGAGGGTGCTGGAGGGGCTGGAGACGCTTAGGTTGATGTGGGCGTCGCGGAGACGAGCCTTGGTTTCGAAGGGGTCGGGGCCGGCCTGGGTGAAGGTGACGATGCCGCATTTTTCCTGGCCGATGTCGCGAAGCTCGACGCCGGGCAGGGCCGCGAGGCGGCGGCGGAGGTCGTCCGCGAGCGTCGTCACGCGGGCGTGGATCGCCTCCAGGCCCCAGTCGAGGGCGTAGTCGACGGCGGCGCCAAGGCCGAGCTTCGCGGCGTAGTTGTTCTCCCAGTTCTCGAACCGGCGGGCGTCCGGGCGAAGCGTGTATGCGTCTGGCGCGGTCCAGGCCGCGGCGGAATGGTCGATGATCGGCGGCTCCAGGTTCGCGATCAGGCCCTGGCGCACATAGAGGAAGCCGACGCCGCGCGGGCCGCGCAGATATTTCCGCCCCGTCGCCGAAAGCATGTCGCAGCCGATTTCGCCAACGTCGATCGGCATCTGGCCGACGGACTGGCAGGCGTCCAGCAGGTACAGCGCGCCATGGGCCTTGGCGATGCGGCCGATCTCCGCCGCCGGATTGACGAGGCCGCCATTGGTCGGCACATGGCTGATCGCGACGAGCTTCACCCGCTCGTCCATCATTTCCGCCAGCGCCTCGGGCGAGGTTTCGCCGGTCGGGCGGGAGGGAATGACCTCGATCTCGACGCCGCGACGTTTCCGCATTTGCAGGAAGGCGACGAAGTTGGCGGCGTATTCGGCCTCGGCCGTCAGGATGCGGTCCCCCGGCTGGAAGGGGATGGCGTAGAAGCCCATGTCCCAGCCGACGGTGGCGTTCTCGACGATGGCGATCTCGTCCCGCCCGGCGCCGATCAGGCGGGCGACGGAATCGTAGACGGCCTCGATGCGCGGCCGTGCTGTGTCCGCCGCCTCGTAGCCGCCGATGCGCGCCTCAAGCTCCAGATGCTCGACCTGCGTGCGCAGCACGATCTCGGGCGGCAGGGCGGAGCCGGCATTGTTGAAATGGGCGACATGCGCCGCGCCGGGCGTCTCCCGTCGGGCGCGGTCGATATCGAAGGTCATGGCGTTGGCTCCAATCGGCGGCGCCGCCGTCCGATGGCTTGGGCGGCGGGATGGCGGAAAAAAGTTAGCGAAAGGGAAGGACGCGAACGAGGAGCGCTAATATGCTTGTCACTGTCAACCGGATTCGGACGCCCTGCGATTTCTAAGTCTTTGTACGATCGAAGCGTGCAGGTAAAAAAGAATGAAAAATGAAAGCGTAGAAGCATTTACATTTTGGGATGCGTTGGCGCGGGCATTTGAATTACTGTAGGTGCTTGTTACTCTGCCGTGGACATTTTGCGTTAGTGCAGTTGCTGTTTTAAGTTTTTTGTACGCGATAATTACGGACGAAAATAATTACGCATATATACAAAAATATATATGCGCACATAAAAATGCATTTATGAGGTATAATAATATGCTTTCATCGTTCGAGAATAAATTAGAAAAGCACATCGGAGTAAATTGGTCACTAGAATCATATTTTTTCTGTCTTTCAATTGCAGTAATTTATCCTACTTTTGTTTTGGGCCTAACGTGGGCAATGGGGGCAGATTTAAGATTCAATCCTGGGGTATTGCTGCCGAGCTATGAAGATGAGTGGCTGCGATGGCTCATATTTGCTTCATCAACGGTTGTTCTAATATTAATAGGTATTTTAAGTCGGCTTGCAATAAAGTTCGTAGCGGCAGGGGGTGTAATTAACGAAGAGAATAAACAAAAGTTGGCATATTATAAAATAACAAATAGTGTAAATATGCTGCCGTATAAAATGAAAAAATTTTTATAACTGTCTGCTCACCTTATTTTTTGTCTCTAATTGCAGTTATAGTATTTTTATTGTTTGCTCCTCCTGCGGCTATTATGGCGCTCTCATTTAGCGAATACAACATCGGGGCGAGTTTCCTATTCGGGCTCCTGCTGTCTGGTGGGGCAGGCGTGTTGATATTTGCCGTGCCTTTTTTGGTAGTTATTTTTTCGTTTATGCTATTAGCTGTTTATATACTATGGTTGTTTTTTGCGGGATTTCAAGATGGCGCAGCATCATTACTTATATTTATCATATTTCTGCCTATCGTTAATGCTGTGATGGATTATTCTTCGCTAAGCGCCAGTCGCCTGTTGCTGACGCGTAAAAGTAAAAATTCGTTGTCAGAAGATAAAATTGCTCATAGCGTTCCTGTAACATTGTTATTTGTGCTCTTGGATGGCCTGACAGCGATTGGGTTTATGTTCGTTATTGCCGGCCTATTGGCCGCCGGCGTCGCATTCGTAAATGTTTTAGTTTTGTTTGCAGGTGGAATAAGTATAGACTGGCGGTTTTATGTCCAATCAGCTGTTGATTCGCCTCTAAGAGATGGCGTTTTTGTAACAGCAATGCTTATAACAACCTTATTGCCAACAATAGTTCATGCGTTTCTAGGCTCAGTGCTCGTTTCTCTGAGTGGGCCTTTGGCAATTCCAGCGTATGCTCGTATTTTGCGTGGCGGGGCAAAAGCGCCGCCGTTGCATAGATTGTTGGTTGTGTTGGGATTTATGTTCGCATTAGGGGCAGGGGTGCTCACAGTATATATTGTTTTGTCTGTTGGATATTCGATTGTTGCGGTGTGGGGGAAACCTTTAGCCAATGCGCTCGCGGATTTTGCATTTACTGTAGGCCATCGAATTGAATATGCATTCGGCGTTCCGCCTTCGGTATTTTAAATTATATAAGAAAATAGACCATGCTCTGATAACATGTATAAACAATCGAATATCTAATGTGCACGTACGCTAAGAGAAGTGCACTTACACTAAGAACGCCAGGCAGCCGGATTCGTCGAGCAGTGGGGCGATTTGGGCCTTGGCGGCGTTGGGCAGGTCGGCGAAGCGGGCCTGGAGGGCGCGGAGGCATTTGGCCTGATAGCGGAAGGGGAGCTGGCGGTAAGGTTCGCCCTGAATATCGACCTTCACTTCCTCCGCCCCGGCGTCGACCGCGGCGGCGTTCGCCGCCAGGAAGGGCAGGTAGATTTGGCCCGCGAGGCCAAGCAGGCGCCGGATATGCGGCGGCGGATCGCCAGAGTCCGGCCAGTCGAACCACTCTCCCTCGACGCCCGACGCGTCGGCCGTCCGCCAGGTCCAGTGCATGGTGCGCGGCGCCTGGTCGCGCATGATCCCGGCGCTGGTGGGGTCCGCCGAGAGGGGGCAGAACTGGCCGTAGATGCCGAAGTCCGCGATGGAGGGCCGGCTGCCGAACAGAAACCGGTCCGTCGCGACGAAGCTTTCCATGATCGCCAGCAGGTCGAGGTAGAAGCGCTCGAAGAACGGGCCGTTCTCCGGAGTGCAGCCGACGATGGCCATGCGCTCCGTCTGGCGGGCGCGGAAGGCGCCGGCCAGGGCGTCGAGCGCATCGGTCGCGACGGCGGGCTGGGCGTCGTCGATGACCCAGGAGGAGGCGAAGCGCGCGTCCTCTTCGTGGCTGAACCGGTTGTGGAAGAGATATTTGGCCAGCCACTCGTCCGCCATGTCCTCGATCAGGAGGGCGAGGAAGGCGATTTCGGGCGCATCGGGCAATAGGGAGCGGCCGTTTCTGTGCCGCTCTTCCAGGTCGAGCAGGATCGGCGTCGAATCCGTGCGGTAGTCCCCTTCGGGGAATTGCACCGTCGGCATGATCAGCGGGCGGACGCCGGCGGTCTCCTCGAACAGCTGGGGCATCCGCGCCACCCAGATATGGGGCAGGCGGCGATAGCGGAAGGCCGCGCGGACCTTCATCGCATAGGGCGAGCTTTCGATGCCGATGATGCGATAGGCGTCTTCCACGGTTACATCAGGGCCGCAGCCGCTTCGACGATGCGGCCGCGGCTCGGGAACACGTGATCTTCCAGGGCCGGGCTGTAGGGGATCGGCGCCTCGAGGCCGCAGACGCGGGCGATCGGCGCCTTCAACGCCTGGAAGCTCGCCCGGTCCTCGGCGACGCGGGCGGCGATGTCGGCCGAAGCGCTGGCGACCGGCGGCGCCTCGTCCGCGATGACGAGCCGCCCCGTCTTCGCGACGCTGGCGCGGATCGTATCGATGTCCAGCGGGGCGAGCGTGCGCGGATCGACCACTTCGGCCGAGATGCCCTGCGCCGCCAGATCCTCCGCCGCCGCGAGCGCCTCGTGCACCATCCAGGCCAGCGCGACGATGGTGACGTCCGCGCCTTCGCGCTTCACGTCGGCCTTGCCGAAGGGGATGACGGCGTCATCGTCGCCCACATCCCCCGTCAGCCCGCCGATCCTGCCCGCCTCGAAGAAGACGACGGGGTTGTCGTCCCGGATCGCCGTCTTGATCAGGCCCTTGGCGTCCGCCGGGGTGGAGGGCAGGGCGAGCTTCAGGCCGGTCAGGTGCATGTACATGGAATAGGGGCTTTGGGAGTGCTGGGCCGCCCGCCGCGTGCCGCCGCCGACCGAGGTGCGGAAGACGATCGGAAAGCGCGCCTGGCCGCCGAACATGTAATGGATCTTCGCGGCCTGGTTCACCACCTGGTCCATGGCGACGAAGCTGAAGGTGACGAGCCGCCAGTCGAGGATCGGCCGGTAGCCGGAGCCGGCGGCGCCGATCGCCATGCCGGTCAGCGCGCTTTCGGCGATCGGCGTCTGGCGGACGCGCGGCATCCCGAACTCCTTGGCGAGCGCGGGCGGCGCCTCGGTGGACATGTGGAATATCTTCGGGTCCGCCCGCATCTCTTCGGCGATGCCTTCGATGATGGCGTCGTTGTAGGAGAGCGTGCGGCTCATGGCTGCGCCTCCGCGAACACATCCTCGAGCGCGCTGTCGAGCGTGGGGAAGGGGCTCGCCTCGGCATAGGCGACGGCGGCGCGGATGCTGGCCGCGACTTCCTCCTCCATCGCCGCCAGCTCGGCGTCGGACAACTGGCCCTGCTGGGCCTGAAGATGGGCGATCAGGCGGGGAATCGGGTCCTTGTCCGGCTGCATCCAGGCCTGGATTTCCGCCTTCGGCCGGACGTCCGGCTGATCGACCCGTTCGGTATGGCTGCGGTGGCGATAGGTCTTCGCCTCGATCAGGGTCGGCCCCTCGCCGGCGCGGGCGCGGGCGACGGCCGTGGTCGCCGCTTCATAGACGGCGAGCACGTCGTTGCCGTCGACGATGACGCCGGGGATGCCGTAGCCCGCCGCGCGGTCCGCGACATTGGGGGTCGGCACGCTCTCCTGGGCCGGCACGTTCACGGCCCAGCCGTTATTCTCGCAGACATAGACGACGGGCAGCCTCCAGTCGGCGGCGATGTTGATCGATTCATGGAATGGCCCGGCGTTCGACGCGCCGTCCCCGAAAAAGCCGACCGCGACCCCGCCCGCGCCGTCCATCTGGGCGGCGAGGCCGGCGCCGGTGATGATCGAGATGCCGCCCGCGACGATGCCGTTGGCCCCCAACATGCCGATATCGAAGTCGGCGATGTGCATGGAGCCGCCCTTGCCCTTGCAGTAGCCGTCGCGCCGGCCATAAAGCTCCGCCATCATCCGGTCCAGGTCCGCGCCCTTGGCGATGCAATGGCCATGGCCGCGATGGTTGGAGATGATGCGATCCCCCTCTCGGAGCGCCTCGCACACGCCGACCGCGACCGCTTCCTCGCCGATATAGGCGTGGACGACGCCATAGATGTCGCCGGAGCGGAACTTGTCGGACGCGCATTCGTCGAACCGGCGGATCGTCAGCATCTGGCGCAGCATCTGCCGCTGCCGCTCTGGGGTCAGGGTCGTCATCGCAAAGGCCTCCGCTGGCGCTTTATTAGTTGCAGCAAAGCATGCCTTGGCTTTAGGAGGCGGACAAGCGGTCGGCGGGACGCCGGCGCCGCGGGTTGTCCGTTTTGACGTTTCGAGGGAGCGCTGGTCCGTGACGATACAATCCAGCCCGAATGTTCCCAGAAGACGGGCGGCCGACGCTTGCAATTCCTGAAAATTGAGCCCGCCCGGTTCGCCTAGGCGTCGATCAAGCTATAATCGTCCTTGTCGATTGTTTCGGGAGGACGGCGAAATGGCCGAAAAGCGTAAGCCTGACGACATCGAACCCTTGTCCGACGACGAGGTCGAGGACGCCGTCGGCGGGGTCGTGCTCGACAACGGATCGGGCATGCGATTGACGAGCGCGGTCGATCTCAAATCCACGGAATCGCTGCAGAATATCGTTCGCAAGAGCGGCGAGATCGTGATCAAAGGCAAAGATATTCTCTGAGCCGCGCGCGGCGCTTCAGGACGAGATCGTCTCCGCCGGGTCGGCGCCAGCCTCGATGCCCGGGGAGAGGTTTTTGCGGATGACGATCGGTTCATAGGTGCGTCGCGCCGTGCCGGCTACGATCTGATCCAGGTCATCGGCGCTAAGGGTTTCGCAGGCTGTGTTCGGCGCTTGCTCGTTCATGGCGAATCTCCTTTTCGATCGGACGAGCCGGAAGACGGTCCCGAATGTCCCGGTCGCCTGAGGGATATATTGGAGCGACCCTCGCTGCGCGCCGCCCCGATCCGCGGCATTTGTGACGACGCTCACCGAACGACTTGCAGGCGAGGCGGGAACCGGCGCCGCTTCTGAAGGGACAGACCAGATCGTGCTATCGGGCGTTGTCGTCCGCGTCTTCGTTATTGTGACGACTGGGCGAGGCGCGTTGTTCTCGACGGGCAGGTTTCTGGCCGGCAAGAGAGCAGCGCCGTGATCGCCGCGATAGCGCTTGTGAACCCCGCCCGCGCCGCCTGACGCCGGATGCCGTATTGATTTCGCCTGCCGGGTTTACGCGCCTATTCCCCTTAAGGACGCCATAAGCGTTGCTTGCTCCAGCGACGGCCTTATGGCGACGTTCGGGACGCCGGAGCCGCAATCGACCGATGCCGAAAACGCCCTGAAGTGCAGATTGGACATGATCGCCGCCCTCGGCGATTGGAACTTGGAGCGGTCGACCGCGGGCGAACCGCCGGTCCGGGTCGGGGCCGGCGTCCGCTATGGCGCGGTGATCGTCGGCGACATCGGCAATGAACGGCGCCTCGAATACAGCGTCATCGGCGACGCCGTGAATATTGCGAGCCGGCTCGAACAGTTGACGCGCGCCTTAGGCGCGAACCTGGTCGTCAGCGATAGCTTGGTGCAAGCCATCGATCGGGAAAGCGTGAACGGCCGGGCCTTGATGCGAGATATCGCCCGCGTGGGCGCGCAAAGCGTTCGCGGACGAGAATCCGCGGTGGACGTGTGGGCCCTCACGACGGCGAAGGCTTGAGCGCTTCGAGCCAAGCCGCCGAGTTTGGCGGCGTCTTTTGCAATGCGCGATGGGCGAGTCGCTATCCGGCGCCCGCTTATGTGGCTAATGTTTTTGCATGTCGGATCGGGCTCAGCGAAGACTAACAGCGATAGTGGCGGCGGACGTCGCGGGTTTTTCGCGTCTGGTGGGGGACAGCGAAGAGGCGACGCTGGCGGCCCTTCGCGCCCATCGGGCGGAACTCATCGATCCGCTTCTTGCCGCGCATGGCGGCCGCGTGGCCAACACGGCCGGCGACAGTCTGCTGCTCGAATTTCCGAGCGCGGTCGACGCGGTGCGCTGCGCGCTCGAAATGCAGGCCGGCATGGCGGAGCGCAACAAGGATATTGAGCCGTCGCGGCGCATCGAGTTTCGCATCGGCGTCAATGTCGGGGACGTGGTGGCGGAAGGGGACGATCTGCTGGGCAACGGCGTCAACGTCGCCGCGCGGCTGGAGGGCCTGGCGGAGCCGGGCGGCATCGTGCTCAGCCGTTCGGCGCGCGACCAGGTCCGCGACCAGCTCCCGTTGCCGCTGGAGGACTTGGGCGAGGTCGCCGTCAAGAATATCGCGCGCCCGGTCCGCGCCTTTCGCTACGCGCCCGATGGCGCTGAAGCTCCCGCCAAGGGCCGGAAACGCTCTCGGCGCGGGCTGGCGGTAGCGCTTGGCGCGGCGGCGCTGGTCTGCGTGGTCGGCGTCGTCGGCTGGCAAATCTCGTCGTCGGGAGACGCCGGCTCTCGGCCGGAGACCGATGCGGCCGCGCTTTCCCAGGATCTGGGCGAAACGCGCCTGTCGATCGCGGTCCTGCCGTTCGAGAACCTGAGCGGCGATCCGGATCAGACCTATTTCGCCGATGCGTTGACGGAGGACCTGACGGTCGATCTCTCCCGCATATCGGGAAGCTTCGTGATCTCGCGCAGCACCGCGGCGAGCTTTGCCGGCAAGCCCGTCGATGCGCGCGAGGTCGCGGGCGAGCTCGGCGTCCGCTACCTGCTGGAGGGGACGGTGCGTCGCGGCCAGGACGACGTGCGCGTCAGCGTTCAATTGACCGACGGCCAGACCGGAAGGCAGGTCTGGTCCGAGCGCTATGAGAAAACCGCCAGCGATATGTACGCCTTCCAGAACGAGGTCACCGGCCGCGTCGCCCGAACGCTCAATCTCGAGCTCAAGGAGGAGATGAGCCGCCAGGCGGCGCGCGCCGGCGGGCGGAATTTGCGCGCCGACGACTTTGCCCTGCGCGCCTGGGCCGAGATCTGGACGAAACCGCAAAAGCCGGACACGAACGAGGCGGGCTTGGCTTATGCCGATCAGGCCCTCGCCCTTGAGCCGGACAACGTCGAAGCGCTCGGCGTCGCCGCATATGCCTATGCGCGCGCGGCCACATATGGCTGGGGCATGCCGCGGGACGAGGCGGTGGCGAAGGGGCTGGCGGCGGCGAAGCGCGCCGTCGAACTCGACCCGAAGCATGCAGACGCGCTCTATGCGCTCGGCTTTCTCTATTACCGCTCGGGCGAGACCCGGAAGTCGTTCGAGGTCATGCAGCAGTGCATCGCGCTCAATCGGAACCATGCGCCGGCCTATTTCTTTTCCGGCGTCAACCTGCTGCGCCTCGGCAAGCCGCAGGAGGCGATAAACATGGTCGAGCAGGCGTTCGCGCTCAGCCCGCGCGACCCGTTGCGCGCCGTATGGTACGGCATCGTCAGCCGCGCCCAGGTGCTGCTCGGAGACGATGAAAAGGCGATTGCGACCGCTAGGAAAGGCATCGTCGCCAATCCGAACCACCCCAACAACTACGCCGTGCTTGCAAGCGCCTATGCGCATCTCGGCGAACCGGATAAGGCCAAGGCCGCGCTCGCCGACCTATTGCGCCTTCAGCCGAAGCTCACGCTTGGTCGGTATCGCGACCAGGTCGCGGGGCGGGAGCCGTTCGCGATCGAGAGCTACGCCAGATTGCTGGACGGCCTGAGCAAGGCCGGATTGGCCGCGGATCCTTGAACGGCGCATCGGCCATTGGCGGGCTCCGGCGCGCCTGAATTGGCGCTTCACGCCGAATGGCCCCCAAATAGGCTGACCCCGCGACAAGCATTCCAAAGGAAATCATGGGCAACCCCGTTGGGCCGGCCGTCGCGGCCAAGGGCGACCAGACTTTGCGGGCGATCGTCGGCGAGGTCGAACGCGAATGCGCAAGCTTCATGCGGGGCGCCGAGCTTGTCGTTCCCCAGGAGGCGCATCTGATGACCGGCGTCGCGGCTTGACGTTGGGCGTTGCCGGCAGTCGATTGTCGGCGAACGGGAATGCGTCGCCCGGCCGCCATGTCGGCGGGATGGCCGCCCGGCTCTTTCCGGTGTTTGCGGTCGCTTTTCGAGCGATCCGGCTTCACAACTAGAGGAAGAGCGCGCTCGGAGGCGCGGGCGGCGCGGTTAGGGGCGCTTCGTTGCGAAACTCGGATATATGATGCTGCAATGCGGCGGCCGACTGCGTTTCGTCGCGCTGGCGGTGAAGCTGGACGCGCGATTGGGCGCAGCGCTGGTCGCCTGCTTCGCCATTTTCCATGGGCACGCCCACGGCGGAGAGTTGGGCGAAGCGGGCGCGGCGCAGTTCGGGCTGGGCTTCGCTTTGGCCACGGCCGCCCTCCACGGCGCCGGGATCGCGCTTGGGTTTTCGATCGAACGCGGCGTCCGGCGTCTCGGGACGGCAGGGAGCTATTTCGCGCGCGCCCTTGGCGGCCTCACGGTTTTTGCCGGCCTCGGGCTCGCGGTCGCCTAACGCGGATTGCGCCGCTCAGGGCGATTGGCGCGCCGATCGGCGACGGCGTCTCGCCGCATCGGTAAAAGGGCCGGCAGGCGGGGGCCCCGACCCCCGCCGCATTTTGCGCGCGTCACACCTGGTTCATGCCGCCATCGACGAACAGTTCGACGCCGTTGACGAAGCTCGACTCCTCTGACGCAAGAAAGAGCACCGCATTGGCGATATCTTCCGGCTGGCCGATCCGTCCGACGGGTATGCCGCGAATGAACGCGTCCTTGGCGCCCGCGGCCTGTTCGCCGCCGCCGAACAGTTCGTCGAGCCCGGCGGTTTCGGTCAGTCCCGGGCTGACGACGTTGACGCGGATGTTGCGGTCCTTGAGGTCGAGGATCCAGCTCCGCGCGAAGTTGCGCACCGCCGCCTTGCTGGCCGAGTAGACGCTGAAGTTCGCCGTGCCGGCGGTCCCGGTCGTCGACGATGTGAGGATGATCGAAGCGCCGTCGCGAAGCATCGGCAGAGCCTTCTGAACCGTGAAGAGAACGCCTTTCACGTTGCTGTCGAACGTCTGCCGGTAGTGGTCTTCGGTGATCGCGCCAAGCGGCGCGAATTCGCCGCCGCCCGCGTTCACGAACAGGACGTCGATGTGGGCATGTCTCCGCTGGATGACGTCGTATAGACGATCGAGATCGGCGAGCACGGACATGTCGCCGCGCACGGCGGTCGCGTCGCCGCCGATTTCCCGCACGGCGGCGTCGAGCGCCTGCTGGCGTCTGCCGGTGATGTAGACCGCGGCGCCCTCTGCCGCGAACGCCTTCGCCGTTCCCAGGCCGATGCCGCTGGCGCCGCCGGTAACCACGACGACCTTGTTGTCGAACTTGCTCATTTGAGTTTCCCTTCTCCGGCGGTCGAATCCATCTCGCCGCTCGAAAAGGAGATGGAACTGCAACGCGATGGCTGGTAGAAGCCAAGTATGGCCCGTAGCGTTCTCTTCATGGAACGATGAAGACCGATCTCAACGATCTCGCCTATTTCGCCGAAGTCGTCAGCCATGGCGGGTTCGCAGCGGCTGGCCGCGCGCTTCGCGTGCCCAAGTCGAAACTCAGTCGGCGTGTCGCCGGACTGGAGGAGCGGTTGGGCCTCCGACTGATCGAACGCTCGAGCCGCCGCTTTCGGGTGACGGATGTCGGGCGCGAGTTCTACGAACGCTGCAGGGCGGTCCAGCGGGAAGCGGAGCAGGCGGAGGCGCTGGTCAGGCAGGCGCGCTCCGAACCCCAAGGCGGCATACGCTTCAGTTGCCCGACCGGATTGATCGAGATCGTCTCGGGCCTGGTCGGCGGCTTTCTCCGGCAGTACCCCAAGGTCCGGCTGCAGATGTTGGCGACGGATCGCCCGGTCGATCTGATCGAGGAGCGGATCGACCTTGCGCTGCGGGTCCGCGTCGCGCTCACGAGCGACGCTGAACTGACCATGCGGCGTCTCGGCGACTCCACCCGCGTTCTCGTCGCCTGTCCGGCGCTCGCCAGGCAGATCGGCGAGCCCGCCGACCTGGCCCGATTTCCGACGCTGGCTACCAGCGACGCCGAAGCGGAGACCGAATGGGCTCTGGAAACTGGCGACGGTCGTGCGATGACGCATCGGGTCGAGGCGCGCCTTGGCTGTGGAGATATGACTGCGGTGCGCGAGGCGGCGGTCGATGGCCTCGGTGTGGCGCTGCTGCCTTGGCATACATGCCTGCGGGCGATCGAGTCGGAGCGGCTGGTCCAGGTTCTGCCCGAATGGCGCGGCCAGAAAGGCATCGTGCATCTGGTCTTTACGACGCGGCGCGGCCTCCCGCCGGCGGTGCGCGCCTTGATCGACTGCCTGGCGGCGGAGTTTCCGGCCGACCTGCTTTAAGAAACAGACCCCGGAAGCGATCGCCGACGAAGAACTCGAGAACGTGCAGGGCGGGATGTCCGTCCTGACTGCCAACGAAAATCTTATCGCTGGACGTACGGAGAAGGATGGTCCAATCGCTGCCGGCAAAGGCTTCTGGATGGGGTCGGAGTCTGGCGAGACCGGCCTCAAGAAAGACGGCGGCCCAAGTAAGACCTGACGTGGGCGCCGACTGAATTTGCGCGCACCGCCGCCGCACGACGCGTGGCTTCCCCCGAGGTCGCGACAACATGAGCCGCTGCGCGTTAGGTCGTTTTCCGCAGCCAGGCCAAGCCTCGGCCTTGTAGAGGTCTGTCAGAATCGGTCGATTCTGACAGTCTCATAAAGGCGCCATTTTTGGTCGCTTAAGGGTCACTGACCACGGCGTCGACTTCAATCTCGACGAGCCATTCCGGGTTCACAAACCGCGTCACCGCCATAATCGTGTCGACCGGACGCGATTCAAGGCAGTACTTCTTGCGCGCTTCGATCGCGTCTTTCCAATTGTCTATATCGGTTAGGATAACCCGGGTGCGCACGATGTCTTGCAAGCCTGAACCGGCTTCTTCGAGGGCGGCTTTGATGATCTCGAAGCATTGCGTCGTCTGTGCGTAAACGTCGCCTACGCCGACTGTTTTTCCATTCGCGTCCACTGGGGCTGTTCCGCCAACCGAGATGTAAGGCCCGACGCGGACGGCGCGGCTGAAGCCAACGACCTTCTCCATCGGATTCCCGTTTGAAACGAGTCGTCTTGAGTTCTTCATCTTGGCCATCCTCTGAAACTGGCGCACGCTGCAGAAGAAATCCTAGCCGAATAATTGTTCAGGGGACGAAGAATGTCGGGCGATGCTGAGTTCGACGCTTGGAGCGCAGGTCAGAGCTACGAGCACTACATGGGCAGGTGGAGCCGGAAGATCGCTGCCGAATTCGTGAATTGGCTGCAACCGCCCAAAGACGCCGATTGGCTGGAAATTGGCTGCGGCACGGGTGCGCTTACTGAAACAATCCTTGGCCAAGCGACGCCTCGTTCGATCAAGGCGACGGATCAGTCATCGGACTTCGTGGAACATGTCCGAAGCGCTATTGGCGATCCACGCGCCAGCTTCGCCGTTGCCGACGCGCTCAATCTACCCGCCGACGACGGGTCGATTGATGTGGTCTCATCGGCCCTCGTGTTGAATTTCATTCCTGATCGGCAGGCCGCGCTTGTGGAGATGCGTCGGACGCTTCGGCCAGGAGGGACGTTGAGCTTCTACGTCTGGGATTATCCCGGCGGCGGAATGGGCTTCATCGACGCGTTTTGGCAGGCTGCGGCATCTCTCGATCATGATGCGGCCAAGCTGGACGAGGGTCTGCGGTTCCCGTTTTGCACACCTGAAGGGCTTGCGGCGATGTGTAGAGAAGCTGGGATCGTCGACGCCTCCATCGAGGCGATTCAGGTCTCAACCGACTTTTCCGACTTCGAGGCGTTCTGGCATCCGTTCACCCTCGGCGCGGGGCCAGCTCCAGGCTATTGCATGAGCCTCTCGGCTGATCGTCGAAGCGCGTTGAAAGAAGAGCTTCGTTCCAGATTGGGCAATGAAGGCGCCGTTCATCTGCCTGCACGGGCTTGGGCGGTGAAAGCATATCCAGCCTGACGCGGCACTACCTCACGCTGGTTGTGTCAAAAACCCCATGCCAGATTGGCATGTGCAAAAACGGTCGTTTTTGGCGGGCCCGAAAACCCCCTATCAAAACCATCTGCGCCAGTGGGGCTAGAATCAGAAACCTACGTTATTGAACGACCGCTTTCAGGATGTGCGCGATTCTAAGGTAGGCTAGATAGGCGTTCTCCGACTGCGCTCATAGTGCCGGGCCGCTTTGGCGCGATTCCCGCAGGTCTCCATTGAACACCATCTCCGACGACCGTTCTTGGTCTCGTCGATGAACATCCAGCCACAATCAGCGCCGGGACAGGTCTTGAGTCGCGCCATCTCGCGCGGATCGGCGAGCAGCGCCGCCGTACTGACTGCGATCAGGTCGAATAGCGGCAGGCGACGCACTGCAGCCTCAGAAGCGGGGAGCGCCGAGCGGTCGAAAGGTAGATTCAATGCGCACTTTCCGCGTATCGCTTCGCGCAGTTCAAACCGGAAACGGCGCAAGGCCGCAATGCTTTCAGGCATCGCCGCCTGCGGCAATTCAAGCGCGTCAAGCCAAGCCGCCACATCGTCGCGTGACTCGATCTTTTCGTGGACGACTGCGCCGCCCTCCGACCAATCGGCGGTGTTCAAGAAATCCAGCACAAGCCGACCCCCGATCAGCCTGACTGGATGTCCGTTGGCATATGTCATCTGGGAACCTAACCATTGTGCCGGTTGACTCGCAAGAGAAGCGGCGCTCTAACCACTTCAATAGTTAGATTGTCCGGGAGAAAGCAATGATCGCTGGGCCGAGATTGGATGAGGTTCATCTCTCGCTGGACGGCGTTAGGCGCGGCGCGGCGCGGCTCTTTCCGATGGGGGCGTTCACAATTCCTTTCGGCGCTGCCTTCGGGGCGGCGGCTATCGAAGCTGGAATAAGCGCACCTCAGGCGATAGCCATGAGCGCGTTCGTCTTCTCTGGCGCGGCGCAGTTCGCAGCTCTCGACTTCTGGCCCTCGCCGATCGCGCTTGGATCGCTCGCGATGGTCGCGCTGGCCCTGAACGCCCGGCACGTTGTCATGAGCGCGGCGCTTTCGCCTTGGATCAATCGCCTTTCGTTGTGGCGTCGCATATTGGCCCTCGCCGTTCTCAGTGATCCGAACTTTGCGGACAGCCAACCCACCTTGAAGAGCGGTGAACGCGATGTTGGCGTCCTACTTGGAGGCGGGCTTGTTCTTTGGTCTGCCTGGTTGCTCGGGACGATCATTGGCGTCGGTGGAGGCGCGATCCTCTCAAAGCCAGAGCAACTGGGGATCGACGTGTTAATGGCGTGCTTCTTCGCTGCCGTCGTCGTGGGACAGATACAAGGCGATCGAATGATTCTCTTCCCTGTCGTGGTCGCGTCGGTCGTGTCGGTCCTGATGCTCGGAGTACTCCCGACAGGCTGGAACGTTATTGTTGGCGCATTTGCTGGAGCGTTCGTAGGACTTTTCCGTCGTGTCGCTTGAGCCGGATTGGCAATCATGGGCGGCGATCATGCTTCTCGCAGGCCTCACCTTTGGAAGCCGCCTGGCCGGCGCGCTTCTCATGCACGCCGTGAAAATTTCTCCTGCGGTCGAACGGTTCCTTGATGCGCTGTCTGTTTCAGTAGTCGCCGCTTTGGCGGGTTCCATCATCGCCCAAGGCGATCTGCGTTCCGCCGTCGCAGTTGGTCTTGCCGCTATTATCATGCTGGCTTTCCGAAGTGCCGCATGGGCGATGTTTTCAGGTATGGCAGCCGCAGCAGTGTGGACACAGATCGCACTGACATAGCGCCCGCAAAACGCCAAAAACGGTCGATTTTGGTGCGCTCATAAACCCCTGATCAAAACTGGTCAGGCGATCGTTGTCAGAACCATAAACCTACGTTTCTGCCACACCTCGCGCCTTCCGGCGGCTGTCGCATTCGAGAACTTCCGCAGCAAGTTAAACCCCGGGTTTGGAATCGAATCACAGGGGATGTGCGTCCTGCCGACCGGACCCGGAACGGCTACAACTGCATAGCGCGGATGTCTGTGACTATGCGGTATCTGAAGACGCTCGTTGCAGATCAACCCTCTTTGCGGCCGGCAGGCCAGCCGTTCCGGAGCGGTCGCTTCTGAGCGAGAAGCAGAAGAAGATTTGCCGGGCTCAGGTTGATCAGGCGCGCCGAAAACATCTGAACCCGGTTCTCTGCTGTACTGCTCCTCGAACCCTTTCTTCTACAATCGCAGGAAACGGGTGGATGCGCCCAGCGGCGTCTGAATAATGCTTCTGGATACCGTTCTATGTGGAAATTCCTGATGACATCGATCAGCGTTCGGCCCAGGCAATGAGGTCGCCGGTTTTAGTCGTTTCGGCGCTCGCTGCGGGACTGATCCTCAACCAACTTGGCATCATGGCGGTCCCGTCGTTGATCGTGGAGTTGTCGGCGCTCTGGCGCTTGGATGCATCGGAGATCGGCTGGCTCGGCGGCATCTACTTTGCTGGCTACGCGGTGGCGCTGCCCTTCATGTCGGGCGCGGCCAACCGCATGGACGGGCGCATCGTCTACGTCATCGCGGCCGTCATCAGCGCGTTGGCTTCATTATCTTTCGGGCTCCTGGCCGACGGCTTTTGGCCGGCGTTCGTGCTTCGGTTCACGGCAGGGGCCGGCTTCGCCGGCGTTCACATCGTCGGCATGAAATTGATGGGCGACCGCCTGGACGGCGAAGCGCAGGCGCGCGCCGGCGCGCTCTACACCGGCGCATTCGCCATCGGCAGCGCGTTTTCCTATCTGGCAGCGGGATTTCTCGTGGGCTGGGCAGGCTGGCAAACCGTCTTCTATGCCGCATGTATTGGCTCGCTGTTATCGGTCCCGATCGTCCTATGCATCGGCCCCTCGGCGCACGGCGCGGAAGTGCGCTCAAAACGGCTCTTCCCCGACTTCGCCGCCGCCTTCAAGGATCGGGAGATCATGCGGTACGTGATTGCCTATGCCGGCAATCTCTGGGAGGTGTTCGCGATCCGCGTTTGGTTTGTGCCTTTTCTTGCATTCAACGCCATGTCGTCCGGCGATGCCGTCGGTCGGTGGAGCCCGACGTCCATCGCTGGCCTGTCTGTCTTCATCGCCGTGCCGGTCAATTTGATGATTGCCGAATTCGGCATTCGATGGGGCCGGCGCAAAATGATCTGTCTCGTTTCCGTCGCCTCGGTCGTCGTGTGCCTCGCGCTTGGGCGGATGCCGCATAACGCCTATGAGATCGTGCTGGCGCTTTTGCTGCTGCATGCATTGACCAGTTTTGGCGATGTCGGCGCGATCGCCGGAGGCGTCGTCAGGGCGACGAGCGCCGAGACGCGCGCGGCGGCGCTGGCGTTATTCGGATTGATCGGATTTTCGTTTGGTTTTCTCGGCTCCCTGTCCGTGGGCTTCGCCATCGAGCTGAGCGGCGGCGTCGATGCGCCAAATGCGTGGTTCTTCGCTTTTGCTGTAATGGCGATCGGTTCGGTCATATCGGCCTTGGCGATGACGTGGCGCGCCAAACCGCCGTTGGCGCGAGAATGAGCCTTGCTGTTCCCGATCGCGGCAAAGCGTGGCGCATGGTGGCGGTCGCTTTCGTCGCCGGGTTCGTGGTGTTCGGCGTCGTCTACAGCTTCGGTGTTTTCCTGCAGCCCATGGCTACGGAATTTGGCGCTAATCGCGTCGAGACGTCGGCTATTTACTCGATCGCCAGCGTCATCTGGTACATGCTTGGGCCAATCACCGGGTATTTGAGCGACCGCTTCGGGCCGCGTATTATTGTCGGGCTTGGCGCGATCGCGATGGGCCTCGGCCTCGCATCGACCGCCATTATCGACCACCTCTGGATCGGCTACCTCACCTACGGCCTCGGCGTCGGCATTGGCGCAGCCTGCGCCTATGTGCCCACACTGGCGAACCTCGGCGGTTGGTTCACGCAGAAGCGCAATTTGGCGTTCGGCATCGCAGCGGCGGGAACGGGATGCGGCATGTTGGTCGTGCCGCCGTTATCAGCCGTTCTTATCGGCGCTATTGGATGGCGGGACGCCAATCTTGTTCTTGGCGGAGGGGGCTTCGTTTTACTCGCAACATGCGCGCTGCTGGCGGCGGCCCCGCCCAATGCACCTCATACAAGCGCGCCGCGCCGATTGCGGCCTGTCCTGTTGTCCATTGAATTCTTGATGATGTACCTCTCCTGGGTGCTCGCAACGACGGCCCTGTTCGTCTCCTTCATATTTCTTCCGCAATTCGCCGTCGCTCAGGGCGCGGAGTTGGTCGCCGGGTCAGTGCTAATTTCGATCTTAGGCGCTGCGAGCGTGCTGGGTCGCCTGGGGATTGGCGTTCTGGGTAGGTGGTGGAGCGACATAACGCTCTTCAAGCTCTCTGTTCTGGTCATGGGAGCCAGCAATATTCTCTGGCTGGCGATGCCGGAATACCAATGGCTGATACTTTTTGCGATCATCCTCGGCTTGGCCTATGGCGTTCGCATCGCCTTAGTGCCAAGCGTGTTGATCGGATTTTTTGGGCCAAGCGACCTCGGCGCTATCCTCGGGATCTTCTTCACCGCTACCGGGTTTGCTGCGATCCTGGGGCCAATGGCGGCCAGCTTCGTCGTGGAAGCCTTTGGCGGCTATCAATGGGGCATTGGCTTCGCTGCGGCGGCAGGATTGCTCGGATTCATTGCAGTCGCGTTTTTGAGAAAGAGCACGCGTGTCTAAAACGGTCGTTTGTTTCCCGGGTTGAGCGCCTAAGGAAAGCTGCGCCGCGGAGAATGTCAAAAACCCACTGTCAGAACCTTTCCGGTTTTGGAGCGTTTGTGGTCGCCGTTCGGACGCCACGGGCGGGGGCTGTAGAGCGCGCCGGCGATCGGTGACAGGCGGCTCCTTGAACGGCGCGCCCGTTATTGGACGGCTTCGGCGGGCCGGAATTGGACCTTTACGCGCCGCCGCGTCCGCATAGGCTTTCTTTGAGCGGCATGCAGGTCCGCGCGCCGCCGAAAACGGGAGGTCTTCGATGTCCGGTCCCTTACGCGGCGTGTTCGCTGCGCCGCTGGCGCCCATGCGCGCCGATCTGAGCGTCGATCACGCGGTTTACGTCGATCATTGCCGCGCGCTGCTCGCCGCCGGATGCGACGGGCTGATGCCGATCGGCTCCACCGGCGAGGCCCATTCGCTGACGGTGGACGAGCGCTGCCGGATGATAGACGCGCTCGGCGATAGCGGCCTGCCGATGGAGAAGATGCTGATCGGCGCCAGTTCGCTCGCTTTTCCGGACGCGATCCGGCTCGTGCGCCACGCGGTCGAGGCGGGGGCGGGCGGGGTTTGCGTGCAGCCGCCCTTCTACTACAAGCCCGCCGAAACCGTCGGCCTGCTCGACTTCTTCGCCCGCGTGATCGAAGGCGTGGCGGACGAGCGCCTGCGCCTCTACGTCTACGATTGGGAAGGCAATCTCGGCGTTCATTTCGACCTGGATTTCTTCCATCGCCTGTTCGAGGCCTATCCGACCGTCGCCGTCGGCATCAAGGACAGCAGCGGCGACGCCGCCATGCTGGAAGAGCGCTGCCGCGCGTTCCCGGACCGGGAGGTCTTCGCCGGCACCGACAGCATGACGTTGACCTGCTTGCGCGCCGGCGGAGTCGGCGTCATGTCCGGCGCCTGCAATATCGCGCCGGACCTGGTGACGGCGATCTATCGGAATTTCGAGACCGCGGCGGGCGCCGCCGCCCAGGCCCGGATCGACGCCATGCGCGCCGCCATGGGCGGGCTGCCCTGGTTCTCCGCTCTAAAATCGACCCTGGCCTGGCTCAGCGGCGACGCGGCCTGGCTGAACGCCCGGCCCGCGATCCGGCGGTTGACGGCGGAGGAAGAAACGGGCCTCCGCGAGCGCCTGACTGCTCTCGGCTTCGCGCCTGGCGCCGCGCGGGCGACGGCGGCGGAGTAGGCGTCCGCCAGACGGCCTATTCGACCGTGACGGACTTCGCGAGATTGCGCGGCTGATCGACGTCCGTGCCCTTGGCGACGGCGGCGTGATAGGCCAAGAGTTGCATCGGCGCGGAATAGAGGATGGGCGCTACGAACGGGTCGCAGGTCGGCATCTCGATCACTTCCGTGGCGTATTTGCCGGCCTGGGCGACGCCGCTCGCGTCCGAGATCAGAATGGCCTTGCCGCCCCGCGCGACGACCTGCTGGAGGTTGGAGGCCGTCTTCTCGAAGAGGCGGCCGTCGTGCGGCGCCACCAGCACCACCGGCACCGAGTCGTCCACCAGCGCGATCGGCCCGTGCTTCATCTCGCCCGCCGCATAGCCTTCGGCATGGACGTAGGAGATTTCCTTCAGCTTGAGCGCGCCTTCCATGGCGACCGGGTAGGAGGAGCCGCGCCCGAGATAGAGCACGTCCCGCGCTTCGGCCAGCAATTGGGCGACCTCGCTCATGCGCTCGTCGGCCGCCAGAACCTGGGCGAAGAGCGCCGGCACGGACATGAGCGCGTGGGTAAGCGCGGCGGCCCGGTTCCTGTCGATCGCGCCCCTGACCCGCGCGGTTTCGATCGCCAGCGCGGCGAGCACGGTCAACTGCGTGGTGAAAGCCTTCGTGGAGGCGACGCCGATTTCCGGACCGGCGAGCGTTTGCAGCACGCCGTCGCTTTCCCGCGCGATCGCGCTTTCCGGCACGTTCACGATGGAGAGGATCGTCTGCTTTTCGCGCTTGCCGTAGCGGAGCGCCTCCAGGGTGTCGATGGTCTCGCCCGACTGGGAGACGCACAGCATCGCGCCGTTTTCGGGCAGCGGCGCCTCGCGGTAGCGGAACTCGGAGGCGATATCCACGTCCATCGGCACGCGGGCGATCTGCTCCATCCAGTATTTGGCGACGAGGCAGGCATAGAAGGCGGTGCCGCAGGCGCTGGCGGTGAAGCGGGAGATGTCGCGGAGATCGACCGGCAGTTCCGGCAGGCGCACCGAATGGCTCTCCAGGTCGTAGAGCGCGCGCAGCGTATCGCCGATCACGGTGGGCTGTTCGTGGATTTCCTTGGCCATGAAATGCCGGTGGCCGGCCTTGCCGATCATCGCGCCCGACATGGCGGAATGCTTGACCTCGCGGGCGACGATCTCGCCCGCCCGGTCCATGATCGTCGCCTGTCCGCCCTGGATCACCACCCAGTCGCCCTCTTCCAGATAGGAGAGTTTCTGGGTCAGCGGCGCCAGCGCCAGGGCGTCGGAGCCGAGATACATTTCCCCGTCGCCATAGCCGACCGCGAGCGGGCTGCCCTGGCGGGCGCCGATCATCAGGTCGTGATGGCCGCGAAAGATGATGGCGAGCGCGAAGGCGCCCTCCAGGCGCAGCAGCGCCTTATGGGTCGCCTCCACCGGCGGCAGGCCGAGCGCCTCCATATAGTAGGAGACGAGGCAGGCGAAGACTTCGGTGTCCGTTTCGGTGCTGAACGCGACGCCCTGGGCCGAAAGCTCGTCCCGGAGCTCCTCGAAATTCTCGATGATGCCGTTGTGGACGACGGCGACCTGCTCGGTGGCGTGGGGGTGGGCGTTCTGCTCGTTCGCGGCGCCATGGGTCGCCCAGCGGGTGTGGCCGATGCCGATCGAACCCTCCAGCGGCTCCCGCTCGACCAGATTGGCGAGATTGATCAGCTTGCCCTCGGCGCGCCGCCGGTCGATATGGCCGTTCACCAGGGTCGCGATGCCGGCTGAATCGTAGCCCCGATACTCCAGGCGCTTCAGACCGTCCACCAGATGCGGCGCGACGACGCTGCGCCCGACGATGCCAATGATTCCACACATGCTGCTTGCGTCTCCGCGGGAATGACTATGCCGATTTCGGCGCTGGTTTCTTGCCCGCGCGCGCCTTTTGCTTGCGCGCGCGGAAGGCTTTGCCCCAGCCGGGGCGGTTGATCTGTTCGGCGCGGGTGAGCGCCAGGGCGTCCGGCGGCACGTCCTTCGATATGGCGCTGCCGGCGCCCACGAGCGCGCCGGCGCCGATCTTCACCGGCGCCACCAGGGCGGAGTTCGAGCCGATGAAGGCGCCTTCGCCGATCTCCGTGAAGTGTTTGTCGACGCCGTCGTAATTGCAGGTGATCGTGCCGGCGCCGACATTCGCCTCCGCGCCGACGCTCGCATCGCCGATATAGGCCAAATGGTTCGCTTTCGCGCCGGCGCCGATGGTCGCGGCCTTCACCTCGACAAAATTGCCGATGCGCGCGCCTTCGCCGATGTCCGCGCCCGGCCGCAGCCGCGCATACGGCCCGACGATCGCGCCGGCCGCCACCCTGGCGCCTTCGATATGGCTGAACGCCCGTATGGTCGCGCCCGCTTCGATGCGCGCGCCGGGCCCCAGCACCACGTTCGGCTCGACGGTGACGTCGGCGCCGATCTCCACGTCGGCGGCGAAAAACACGGTTTCCGGCGCGATCAGCGTCGCGCCGCCGCGCATCGCCTCCAGCCGTCGCCGCTGCTGAAACTCGGCCTCCGCCGTCGCGAGGTCGACGCGATCGTTCACGCCGAGCAGCTCGCTTTCCTTGCCTTCGACGAACGCCACATGGCCGCCGTCGCTCCGGGCCAGGGCGACGATGTCTGTCAAATAGTATTCGCCCTTGGCGTTCTCGGCGCCGACGCGATCGAGCAGGTCGAAAAGCTGGGCGCCGTCCACGAGCATCGCGCCGGAATTGCAGAGGCCGACCGCCTGTTCCTCCGGCGTCGCGTCCTTCTGCTCGACGATGCGCTCCACCGCGTCCGCCGCGTTCGCGATCACGCGGCCATAGCCGAACGGATCGTCGGGGCGCATGGCGAGCACCACGATCGACGGCCGGTCGGCCGCCGCGCGGCGGTCCAGCATCGCCTGCAATGTGTCGGACGTGATCAGCGGCGTGTCGCCGAAGAGGATGAAGATATCCCCGTTATAGCCCGCGAAACGGTCGCGGGCCGCAAGCGCCGCGTGCCCGGTGCCGAGCGCTTCCTGCTGCACCGCCGTCTCCGCCGGCGCGGCGGCGGCGGCCACCGCGGTCTGCCCCGGCGCCGTGACCACGACGAGGCGTTCGCCCGCCAGGCCGCGCAGCGTGTCCAGAACATGGCCGATCATCGGTTTGCCGCCCACCGGGTGCAGCACCTTCGGCAGCGCCGAGCGCATGCGCGTGCCTTTGCCGGCCGCCAGCAGAATGGCGCCGAAGCCCGGGCGATGATCTTTGCGATATACCGTCAAGCGTCGCTCCCGCCGACCAGCGCCGGCCCGGCGCGCCCGCGCCGAAACCCCGCTTACGCCAAGCCTATTACTACGACCGCGCCGACGCTGCCAGCCATGATCGCCGGCGCCGATTGCGGATAGATGCCGGATATAGCAGAACACGCGAAACCTTATGGCGGGACTTTGGCGAATTGAGGCGGACGCGCGCGGTCATCTTCGATCTGGACGGCACCTTGAGCGACAGCGCGCCCGCGATCCGGCGCGCGCTCAACGCCGTCTGGCGCGCGCGGGGCCGGCCGGAGGCCTCGCTCGCCGACGTTACGGGCTATATCGGCGACGGGCCGGCCCTGCTGGTCGTGCGCGCCCGCGCCGCGCTCGGCCTTGCGGAGGATGCGGCCGCGGTCGAAGCGGAAACAGGCGCCTTTCTCGACGCCTATGCGAAGGAAGGCTTCGGCGGCGAACCCTACCCGGATGCGCTCTCGGTGCTGGAACGGCTGGCGGGCGCCGGGTTGAAGCTCGCCGTCTGCACCAACAAGCCCCAGGCGGCGGCCGAACGCATGCTGGCCGGCCTCGGCTTCGACCGCTGGCTCGCCGGCGTGGTCGGCGGCGACGCGGCGCCGCGCCGCAAGCCGGACCCGGCGCATGTCCGGGCGGCGCTCGCCTGTCTCGGCGGCGTCGATGCGGCGGACGCGGTTCTGGTCGGCGACGGGCCGCAGGACGTTGATGCGGGCGAGGCCGCGGGGCTGGATGTGATCGTCGCGGCCTATGGCTATGGCGGCGCGGCCGCGCTTCGCCCCGATTTGCCGACCATCCCCAGTATTGCGGCGTTGCCGGCGGTTCTGGGGCTCGCGCCGCCGGTTTCCGCTGGCCAAACCGGTTCGAAATGACCAATTTATAATCAGGCGTTGGCTCAGAACCCGCCGCCTGATCAGATTGGAGACGCCCGCATGACGCGCAAACCCGCCTTGGCCGCCATCGCCGCGACGTTCGCCGCCATCTTGGCCGCGCCGGCTCTCGCCGCGGACGCGGAAGATGTCGCCCGGCTGAAGAGCACCGGGTCTTGCAAGGAATGCGATCTTCGGCGCGCCGACATTAAGGGTGTGAGCATGGAAGGCGCGGACCTCGCCAAGGCCATGCTGCGGGACGTCGACGGCAAGGACATCGTCATGCCCCTGGCGAACCTGGCGCGAGCGGACCTGCGGCGGGCGGACCTGGAAAAGGCGGACCTCAGAGGCGCCAATTTCGAGAAAGCCAATCTGGCGGGCTCCGACCTGGAGAAGGCGATCCTGGACAACGCCAATCTCGCGCGGGCCGATCTTTCGGAAGCGGACATGGAGAATGTCAGCGCCGAAGGGGCCGATTTGTCCAAGGCCACCATGGTGAGCGTGCTGGCGAAGCGCTCTAACTTCGCGGGCGCCAATTTCTCCGGCGCGGAGATGACCCGCATCCGCCTGGAGCGCTCCAACCTTGAAGGCGCGGACCTTTCGGAAGCCAAAATCACCTTCGCCGACCTGGAGCGGGCCAATCTTCGAGGCGCCAACCTCAGGGACGCGCGGCTGAAGGGCGCGCGGCTGACGCGCGCCGACCTGACCGGCGCCGACCTTCGCGACGCCGATCTTGACGATGCGCTGTTGCGCTTGACGAACCTCTCCGGCGCGGACCTCAGCGACGTTTCCGGCCTCGACGCCGACATGCTGGAAGGCGCCTGCGGCGACGCCCAGACGAAACTGCCGCGAGGCTTTTCCGTGGTCTTGTGCGCGGAATGACGCCAGCGGCGCTGGAAGCCGCGCTCGCGCGCTTCCCCCGGGTCCGCGCGACCCATGCGCCAACCCCGCTGGAGCCGGCCCCGCGCCTGGGGGCGGCGCTCGGCATAGAGCTTTTCGTCAAGCGGGACGATTGCACCGGCGTCGCGTTCGGCGGCAACAAGGTGCGCCAGCTGGAGTTCTATCTAGGCGCGGCCAAGGCGGCCGCGGCGGACGTGGTGCTGATCACCAGCGCCGTGCAGTCGAACTTCATGCGCGCCGCCGCCGCCATGGCCGCCCGCTGCGGCATGGACGCCAGCTTGCAATTGGAGGATCGCGTCGCCGGCATGGGCGCGCTCTACCGGGAGAACGGCAATGCGCTGCTCGACCGGCTGCTCGGCGCGACGTTCGAAAGCTACCCCGAAGGCGAGGACGAGGCGGGCGCGGACCGGGCCGTGGCCGAGCGGGCGGAGGCCTTGCGCCAAGCCGGCCGGCGGCCCTACCAGATCCCGCTCGCGGCCGATCAGCCGCCCCTCGGCGCGCTCGGCTATGTCGTCGCCGCGATCGAGGTCGCGGCCCAGTTGGAGGCCACGGGCCCGGTCGATGAAATCTTCGTCGGCTCCGGCAGCGCGCTCACCCATGCGGGCCTGCTGACCGGCCTGAGGACGCTCGGGCTCGACGTGGCGGTCACGGGCGTCTGCGTGCGCCGGGACGCGGCCGCGCAGACGGAACGGGTCGCGCGGCGGGTCAAGGACCTGGAGGCCATGCTGGGCCTGCCGCATCGGGTCGCGGCCGCGGATATCCGCCTGGACGACAGCGCGCTCGCCCCCGGCTACGGCCGCCTGAACGATGCGTCCGTCGCGGCGATCCGGGAGACGGCCAAGCTGGAAGGCCTGTTCCTGGATCCGGTCTATACGGGCAAGGCCATGGCGGCGCTGATCCGCCGCGCCCGCGCGGGCGGCCTAACCGGCAAGCGGGCCCTGTTCTGGCACACGGGCGGCCAGCCGGCCCTGTTCGCCTACGCCGACCGCCTCTGACCTGGGGAGAGGATGCTCGCGGCGTCAGCCGCAGGTCTTCGAAAGGTCCACGCCCGCGACTTCCTCTGCGTTCATGAACTTGCTCCAGTGCACGAGGCCGACGCCGTTTTCGCCCTTGTTGTAGTAGGACCAGACAAGCCCCTCCGGCCCGACCCGGACAAGCCGGCCGAGGTCCGTCTGCTCCACGAACACATCGCCGTTCGAGAGGATGCGGTGGAGGCCCTGGGTCTTGGTGCGGATCTGGTGGGCTTTCATCTGCTCTTCAAACAGCGACGTCACGGCGTTCGTCGCCGGGTCGACGATCAGCACCCGCCCATATCCCGAGACATAGCGATTGACCCGCCCGATCACGTCATTGCTGAAAATGGAGATCGTGCCGTCGTCGGCGAAATCGGGGTCGTGCTGCTTCAGCCAGGGGCCGGTCTGCAGCCAGATGATCTTCCCGGTCGACGGCCGATAGACGAAGACCGCGCTCAGAATCCGAATGCTGATGACCCAGTCGCCGCGCCGCCAGTTCGCCGTATCGGTCCGCGCGACCTCGACGTCGTTGAGATGGATCGCGTCGTGCTCCGCCGGATAGACGGCAAAGAAGAGCGCGGTGTAGCCGTTGTCGATCAGCATCTTGGCCACGGAGCGGGATTCCAGCAGTTCCCCATCCGGGCTGACGGTCGCGACGGCGTCGTCCTGGAACGGGAAGGGCGTGAGCGGCGTGTCGATGGATTTCGGGTTGGTCACGGGCACGATGAAATTGCCGTCGAGATCCCGTTCCAGCGAGTGATGATACTTGCCCTTGGCGATCCACTTGATCGCGCCGCAGGCGTCCAGCCGGACCAGGGGTCCGCGATTGTCGATGAACGCCACGCCGCCGTCCTCCATCAGGACCGGGCTTTTGGGGGTGAAGCGGTTCACCGCCGTAAAGTCGTCATAGTCGGAGCTGGCGCGGATGAGCTCCGGATCGGGATCCCAGCGCTTCGTCGTTTCGCCCGTCGCGAGGTCGATCAGCCGGATCGCCGTCGTTTCCTCGTCGGGAATGTAGGCGGACAGCAGCAGATGCCCGGGGTCCGGGACGTCCCGGAACTTTTCGAAACCGGCCGCGATGTCCAGCGGGGCGGAATCCTCGTCCTTGAAATTGACCGTCAGCGGGTTGCGGCGCATTTCGTCGATAACGACCAGCACGTCGCGCTTTATGTCCTCGATGCTGGCGCGCAGCTTGTAGCCGACGCCGGCGCCGATCCCGATCAGGAGGACCGCGCCGCCGCAGAGCGTCAGGACTTTTTCCAGCGACAGTTTGGATTCGGATTGCTGCATGACGATGCTTTCCTGCGCCGCGTAGTGATCCGGGCCGTGGCGATGAGGCCGCCGGACAGGCGCGCGGACCTGCCGACCCTTGGAGCGGCCATCTGGTCTTTAGATAATGCCGAGTTTGCCGAGCGCGACCTCCGCGAACGCCGCCAGGCGCGGCAAAGGGACCATCTTGCCGACATAAAGCCCCGACGGCGCCACGACAGCGACGAACAGGCAGGCGATCCGGAGCGGCCGCGCCGAACGCGCCAGCATGTCCGTGACCGGGGCCATGATCCGTCCGACGGTCTGGCCGAGCGGCAGATTCAGCGTCTCCATCTGAAAATAGGACCGGGCCGCCGGCGCCGAGATCATCAGCGCGAAGGCGAAGTAGAAATACCCGTAGCGCCCATGGTCGATCGATAGGATCGAGCAGACGCCGTACACCAGCAGCAGCCAGAGAACCGCAAGTCCGCTGCCGGTCTTCTCCGCCACATAAGTGAGGATGAAGAGGCCGACCGCCGCCCAGAAGAAGACGCCGAGGGCGAAGCCGTTTTCCATCAGCCGCCAGTGCCGGTCGAGCAGTTCCGAGAACGGCATGGCCGCGAACTGGTACATGCCGTGTTCGGCCAGCCCGGCGATGCCGTGTTCCGTCCAATGGCCGTTTTCCAGGAAGAACGTCGGGGCGTCGGGCTCCGTCGCCAGCAGGACGGCGAAGCCGCCGACCAGGGCCAGGACGCCAAGGCGCAGCGCCAGGCCGCGCTGCAGCAGCATCGTCAGCAGGACCGGCGAGTAGAGGATGAACGAAATCTCTCTGACAAGGCCCGCGATGGCGATGGACGCCAACAGGACGCCGCCGGTCCACCATTGCGGAAACGCCAGCATGCCCACGAGCGGCAACAGCATGAATATCTCGGCGTCCACGCCATACAGCCAGAAGATCGGCGAGAGGCCGAGCAGCGCCAGTTCGAGCAGGGAAAATTCCTTCGCCACGATCCGGCCGACCGCGATCAGAACCGAGATCGACGCGGCGTAGAGAAGGGCGGAGAACAGTTGGGGCCCGATGCCGGTCGCCAGATCGAGCCAATAGATGATCTCGCCGACGATGCCCCTGCGGTAAATGCCGCTGGAATAGGACCAGAAATTGTCCGCGCGGAAGCCGTACTCGAAACCCTTGAGGTAGGGGTTGAGGAGCCAGGCCAGCACATAGGCGCACATCAGCGCGAACAGGCCCCACAGGAGGATAGTCCGCGCCAGCGCGGCGCGCCGGTCGTCCAAGGTTGCGGCTAGGGTCATCGCCATCCGTCAGTTCGTCGTTACGAGATAGATGCCGGCGACGATCACGACCAGGCCGACGCCCCTCAGCATGGAGAGGTGCTCGCCCAGCCCGACGACGGCGTAGAGCGTGAGCAGCAGCAGCGCGCCGGACGTGACCACCGCGTAGGAGGCGGAGAGGTCGATGCGCTTGAGCGCCAGCACGTAGCTCCCCACCAGCAGGACACCGGAGAACGCCGCCGCCCAGAACCAGATCGAGGTCAGAACGCCGACGAACAGCGGGACGATGCTTTCCGAGAGGTCGATGCCGGTCGCCATCTTCTTCAGGCACAGGTTCGTCGCGACGTTCGCAAGGATCGCCACAGAGAGAAGAATCCAGCCCATCGGCCCCTCCGCCTCAGATCGCCATCAGAACGGCCGCGCCGCAGACGAAGCCGCAACACAGGCTCGCTGCGTCGTGCACCGCGAACAGCACCGGGTCGTCCTTCACCAGCCCGCGATCCACGAGGATCCAAAGGCGGCTCAGCCAGAAGGTCAGCACGATGACGACGATCCAGAGAAAGCTGCCGTTTTCGTAAAGCGTCTTCGTCGACGGATCGGTGATGTAGAGGCAGAACGTCGTGATCGCGGCGAAACCGGAAGCGACGCCGATCGTCTGGAGGACCCGGTCGTCCTCGGCCAGATAGGCTCGTCCCGCCGCCTTGGCCTTGCCTTCGGATTTCATTTCCGCGACCTCGGCATAGCGTTTGACCAACGCCAGGCCGAAGAACACGAAGAACGCGAAGGCGGCCAGCCAGTCGGACACCGGAATGTCGGCGACGATGCCGCCCGCGAATATGCGGTAGCAGAAGAGCAGCGCCAGCATCAGCGCGTCCGCCAGCAGCTGGCGCTTGAGAAAGAGCGAATAGCTGACGGTGGCGACGCAATAGCCGAGCAGCACGAGGATGAGCGACCATCCGCCGGCGATCAGCGACGCGCCGGCCGCGACCGCCAGGCAGCCGAGCGACAACGCCAGCGCCGATGGAATGCTGATCGCGCCCGAAGCGACGGGGCGTTCGCGTTTTCGCGGATGCGCCCTGTCCGCCGGAATGTCGAGGATATCGTTCCAGATATACGTGGCCGAGGCGACCAGCGAAAAAGCGATCAGGGTGACGATGCACGCCAGGACTTTCTCGACGTCCCCCCATTGGTGGGAGAGGAACAGCGGCAGGAGCACCAGCGCGTTCTTGACCCACTGCTTGATGCGCATCGCGCGGAGATAGTCCTTGGCGGTCGCCTTCCGCCTTGGGAGCCACCCCGCCACGGCGACGTCGCCCGCCTTGTCGCGCGCGTCGCTTTCAGATGCGGCGACGACCCAGGCGCCCGCGGCGGCGCGCCAGATGGGCCGGTCGGCCGCGCAGTCGCCGATATAGTCGAAGCCGTCCGTCGCGCCGTTTTCCGCGAGCCAGCTTTCGATGGCGGCGAGCTTGCCGTCGCCCTTGGCGTTCACCAGGCCGTCGCTGGCGATGATGCCGTCGAACGGCCCGTAAAGGGCGGCCGCTTCCTCGGCGGTCTTTCTGTCCGCCGCCGTCGCCAGAACGATCGTGCGGCCTTCCGCGCGCGCCTGGCTTAGATGCTCGAGCACGGCCGGGTTCGCCAGATAGGCCCGCGGCTCGGCGAGCCCGTTCGCGATGGATTGTTTGAGGCGCGCCTTGCCCTGGCCGAGGCTCGCCAACGCCGCGAGAAACGCCAGCGGCCGCGCCCGCGCGAGCGAGACCGCGTCTTCGATCAGGCTGTCGCCCAGGAGCAACGTGTCGTCCAGGTCGACGAACAGCGGCCGTGCGCCGGTTTGCGCGCTCTGGGCTGTCTCGGACATCTGCATCGTCGCTCCAAAGAAGGGATGCCGATCCCGATTTGCCTAAAGACCGGCCGCCGGTTGGCGATTGCACACGCTGGACCTAAAGAAACCCCTAGCACGTCGGCGATTTCCGCACCGTTACGGCGATCACACGACGATCGTTCGGCCAAATTCCGGTAAAACGCCCGCGAAAAATGTCGCGGACCGGCTTGCGAACAGCCGATGTCTAGCCGCCGCCGCTCTTTGGAACAAGCGAACCTGCCCGGGGATTCGAGAATTCGCGCTGTCGCGTCGCCGGGGCGGCCCGCCTGCGATCAGCCGGCGATCTTCCTGATGGCGAAGCTCCGGGGCACATCCTGCTCGACGGAGATATAGATGATCTCCCAATCTTCCTTCGCGCAGAATTCGTGCACCGCCTGAATGACGCCATAGGGCAGCGTGCCGGCCCAGTTCCCGCTTACATAGTCGTGTCCGGCGATCACGCCGCCGGGCTTCACCTTGCGGCTGAAGATGGCCAGTTCGTCGCGGGTCGTGGGATAGCTGTGGTCGGTGTCGATATAGACCCAATCCAGGGAGGCGTCCTCGAAGGTCACGCCGATCTCCGTGGACAACCCGCGCTTGATCAGGACGCGGCCGTCGGCGACCTCGTCGGAAAAGCGGTCGGCGACGCTTTTCATCATGCGCTCGGAATAGCGTTCCGAACCCCACATATCCACCAGGGTCAGGGATTTCGGCTGGGCGAGTCGCAGGATGTCGGCGGAGAAATCGCCGCTGGCGACGCCGACTTCGGCGACGACGCCGTCGCGCGGCAGGCGCTCCAGCATCGCCTGGCGGTTCGGGAGCAGTTTGGCGTTCGCGATATGACGGTCTTCCAGCGCCGTCTTCGGCATCTCGTCGATCTGACGTTGCAGGCTTTCGCGGTAGCGGTCGATCAAGTCCTTGGCGAGCATAGACCTGACTTGCTTGGGAACGATCTTCCTAAGAATAGAGATCATGTGGTCGCCCGCCTCTATAGTTGCGCCCTGGCCTTGCCTTCTTGCTGTTTTTTGAAGGCTTTACAGTATATCTCCGCATTCGAGCAAGGTCCAGGCGGTCATGCGGCTTCGGCCATTGCGCCTAAGCTCCGCCGCAAAGTCAGCGCGTCTTCTGGAACAGATTTCGGGTCGGCGACGATTCTGCCGGGAACGACCCCGGCGTGCGCTATCGACCCGAATTTCGGTTACTCGCAACGTTTGGAAAGATCGACGGCTCCGAATTCTTGGGCGGTCAGAAACCGGCTCCAATGCAGTACGCCAACGCCGGCGTCGGCTTTATTGTAGTAGGACCAGACCAGCCCTTCCGGGCCGATCCGCACGAGCCGGCCCAGGTCGGTCTGCTCGATAAACACGTCGCCGTTCGCGAGAATGCGATGGAGCCCCTGGGTCTTGGTGCGTATCCGCCCCTCCTTCATCCGGTTCTCGTACAAGGACGTGACGGCGTTGGTCGCCGGATTGACGACGAGCGTGCGGGAATAGCCCCAGACATACCGGTTGCCGCCGCCCATGGCGTCGTTGCTGAAGATGGAGATCGTGCCGTCATCGGCGAAGTCGGGGTCGTGCTGGCGCAGCCACGGGCCGTTCTTCAGCCAGACGATCTTTCCGGTCGACGGGCGATAGATGAAGACCGTGCTCAACGGGCGGATGCTGACGACCCAATCGCCGCGTCGCCAGTTCGCCGTATCGGTCCGCGCGACCTCGACGTCGTTCAGGTGGATCGGGTCGAGATTGCTGGGATAGGCGGCGTAGAACAGGGCCAGATAGCCGTTGTCTATCAACATCTTCGCGACCGAGCGGGTCTCCAGCAACTTGCCGGCCGGGCTTACGATGGCGATGGCGTCATCCTTGAACGGATAGGGCGTCGCGTTCGTCCTGGTCGGCTCCGGTAGGAGAATCGGCAGGATGAAATTGCCGTCCAGGTCACGCTCCAGCGAGTGATGAAACTCGCCGTCCGCCACCCATTGGATTTCGCCGCAGGCGTCCAGCCGGACCAGAGGCCCCCTGTCGTCGATGAAGGCGACGCCGCCGTCTTCCAGCAGCATCGGGCTTTTCGGGCTGTATCGGTTTATCGCCGCGAACGCGGGATAGTCGGAGCGCGCGCGGATCGCCTCAGGGTCCGGATCCCAGCGCTTGAGGGTTTCGCCCGTCGCCAGGTCGATCAGTTGGATCGGCGTGCGCCGCTCGTCGGGCAGATATGCGGAAAGCAGCAGATAGCCGGAATCTTCGACCTCCCGAAATTTCTGGAACCCGGCCGGAACGTCGAGCGGGCCGGAATCTTCGCCTTTGAAGCTCACCGTCAACGGATCGTTTCGCAATTCGCCGACGAGAATCAGCACGTCGCGCTTCAGGTCCTCGATGCTGGCGCGCAGCTTGTAGCCCACACCGGCGCCGATCGCGATCAGCAACACGGCCCCGCCGCAAACTCCGATCAGCTTCTCCAGCCTCGATCGATCATTGGTCTGCGGCATGAACGGGTCTCCCAACGCGGCGCCTAGCTCGAGCGACACAGCCATAACCGGAAACGCTCGGGACCGGAGAACTTTATCGAGCATAGAAAGATAGAGTGTGAACGGCCCGCCTGCCCGAGCGCGTCCCCATCCGGACAATGCGGCGATCGCCGGCGTGCTTTCGGCGCCAGGGAAATGCGAACGCGCCAACCAACCGGATGCGGGCTCGCTCGTGTTCCGGAAGGTCCGCCAGCCAGCTTGGCGCCCTGAGGTGATGCCGCTACGCTTCCCTTGAAATCCGCAGTTGAAAGGCCGGCAGGATTCAATTTTCCGACAATAGCGCGCCGACGCTCGATCACCTCGGCTGGATCGGCGAGAGCCTGGAGGCGGGCGTCGAGGCTTGGCGGCGGCTCGGGTTCACGCTGACGCGGGTCAGCCCGCAGATGGGCTATACGGGCCCCGGCGGCGCGCTCGAACCCTGGGCCAGCGCCAATCGCTGCGCCGTCTTCGCCGAGGGCTATCTGGAGCTGATCGGCTTAACCGACCCTGCCCGCCATAATCCCTGGGCCGCCTATCTGGCCAGGGGGGACGGGCCGCATATCGCGGCTTTCCGCGTCGGGGAGGCGGATGCGGCCTATCCGGGGCTCGCGGCCAGGGTCGCCGGGTTCGATCCGCCGGTTCAGCGCCGGCGCATGGCGCCGCTCGGCCGGGAGGACGCGGACGGCGAAATGGAGATGCGCTTCCGCAATATCTTCAGCCGGGACGAGGACTGGCCGGAAGGCCGCTTCATCGTGATCGAGCACCAGACGCCGGAAGCCCTCTGGCAACCGGAATTGACGACCCACGCCAATGGCGCGACCGCGCTGACAGAGGCGATTTTCACCGCGCCGGATATCGGCCCGACGGCGGGCCGGCTGTCGCGCCTGCTCGACCGTCCGGCGGCGGCTGTCGAGGGCGGGCGAAGGCTCGTCGCCGCGGGCGGCGGGCTGATAACGGTTTTGACGCCATCCGCGTTCGCGGCGCGGTTTCCGGGCGCAAGCGCGCCCGACCGGCCCGCCGTCGCCGGCGCGGTCGTCCGCGTCGAGAACCTCGCCGCCGCGGCCAGCCTCATCGAGGCCAATGGCGTTAGGCTCGGGACGGCGCCGGACGGCGCCCGTTTCGCCTTCGGGCCGGACGCCGGCGGCGGGCCAGGAGCTGGCGGCGGGCCAGGAGCTGGCGGCGGGCCGGGCGCGCGCCACGGCGTCATCGCTTTCAAATAAACGCAATCTCCGGGGGGAAGCCGCAATGGCCGATATCATCGAGGACGTAACGCTCGACCTGTTCGCTTGGGACGATATTCCGCCGACCCAATATGGCATTCACACGGGCACGTTCGGCGGCGCCAGTCAGCTCGGTCTGTTGACCGTGCGCACGCGCGACGGCGTGGAGGGTCACGCGTTCCTGGGGTCGGCCAATCGCGGCGCGCAAATGGATGGCGAAAGCCTGATCCATTTCTTGAAGCCGATCCTGATGGGCCAGAACCCGCTGGACCGCGAGCGCCTTTATAAGCAGCTCTATCGCAAGACGCGTACGACGACGCTCCGCGCCATCGGCGCCTGCGACATCGCGCTTTGGGATATCGCCGGCAAGATCGCCGGCTTGCCGATCGCGCGGCTGATCGGCCAGTTCAGGGATTCGATCCCCGCCTACGCTTCTTCTGCGGTGATGCAGGATCCCGCCCAGTACGCCGAAGAGGCCGTGCGGTTCCGGGACGACGGCTGGGCGGCCTATAAAATCCATCCCCCGACCGATCCCGTCCGCGACATTAAGGTCTGCGAGGCGGTGCGCAAGGCGGTCGGGGACGACTATCGCCTGATGCTGGATTCCACCTGGGCCTACGACTACCCGGCCGCGCTCAAGGTGGGCCAGGCGATCGAGGCGCTCGGCTATCACTGGTACGAGGACCCGCTCGACGAAGAGGATATGCTGAACTATCCGAAGCTCCGCCAGAAGCTCTCGATCCCGATCATGGCGACGGAGTATTCGCCGGGCGGCCTCTATTCCTATGCGCCCTGGCTGGTCATGCAGGCGACGGACTATCTGCGGGGGGACGTGGCGGTTAAGGGCGGCATCACCGGCGTCCTGAAGACCGCCCATCTCGCCGAGGCGTTCAAGATGAACTACGAAATCCATCATGGCGGCAATTCGCTGAACAATGTCGCGAACCTGCACGTCGCCATGGCGATCCCCAATACCTCCTTCTTCGAGGTGCTGCTGCCGGCGGGGGCGCAGAAATACGGCCTTAACCCGGATATCGAGATTATCGACGGCCATGTGCGCGCGATCGAGCGGCCGGGCCTCGGCGCCGATATCGATTTCGACCTGATCGAGCGGAAGAAGGTCGCGCGCCTGACCTGATCCACGCGCCGCTGCAGCGGAGACCTGCTTTTGCCTGACGACGCCACGCCGGACATCGAGACCCTGGATAGCCGGGAGGTCTATCGAAACCGGTGGATGCGCGTCCGCGAGGATCGCATCCGCCGGCGGGACGGCTCGGAGGGCATATTCGGGGTGGTCGAAAAGCCGAACTTCGCGGTGATCGCGCCGCTGGACGGCGAGGGGCGGCTGCATCTGGTCGAGCAGTTCCGCTATCCGGTCGGCCGGCGCTTCCGCGAGTTTCCGCAAGGCGCCTGGGAGACCCGGCCGGACGCGGATCCGCTCGACCTCGCGCGGGGCGAGTTGAGGGAGGAGACCGGCTTCCTGGCGGGCCGCATGGTCCATGTAGGCGGCCTGTTCCAGGGCTATGGCTACTCGACCCAGAAAGGCGACGTCTATCTGGCGACGGACCTGAAGCCCGGCCCGCCGGCGCGCGAGGCGGACGAACAGGACATGACCTGCGCCGCCTATGCCGTGGCCGAAGTGGAGGCGATGATCCTCAAGGGCGAGATCCTGGACGCGATGACGATTTCGGCCTTCGGCCTGCTCCGGCTGCGCGGCCTCCTCTAGAGGCGCCCGCCTATTTCCAGCGGGAGAGCGCCCATTCCGCGATCTCGTTGGAGTTGGCGCGCCAGACGCCGGGCCGGTCGCCGACGCTGGCGACGGCTTCCTCCAGATATTTGATGCGGAAGGCCTGGCCGAAAATCCAGGGGTGAATGCCGATCCCCATCATGCGGCCGCCTTCGGCATAAAATTGCTCGAAAGCGCTGCGGAAGATTTCGGGATATCGCCAGGGGTCGACATGGCGAACGGAAAACAGTTCCGCGTCGTCCCACTCGGTCTGATTCGGGATGGAGACGAGCGGGCGCGAATCGGGGCCCGCGACCGGCATCGCATAGGGTTCGTCGTCGTTCGGCCAGTCGATCAGGTGGGTAAGCCCGGCCGCGTGCAAAAGTCGCGGGGTGCGTTCGCTCTCGCCCATGTCCTGCCCGGCCCAGCCGAGCATCCGCTGGCCGGTCGTCTTTTCCAGCGAGTCGAGGCTGGCCTGGATGTAGGCGACCTCTTCCGCTTCGCTCATCTTCGAGGAGATGATCTGGCGCGCCGTCAGCCCGCGCGCGGCGAGGCCGTGGCCGCCCTTGAGGGCGCGCTCGACCAGGGCGGGATAGCGCTCGGCCGCCCGCGCGTTGAAGCAGACGGTGGCGACGACGCCATGGCGCTCCAACACGTCGAGCACGCGGTAAAACCCAACCCGAATCCCGTGTAACCGCCTGGTATAGTTCTGAAAATCCGGAAAATATGAGCCAAGCGCTCCGCCGAAACGCGGGTCCGCCACGGCGTCTTTTGGCGGGTCCAGCTCGAAATCCTCCACATGCACGAATGCGGCGAGCGCGACGCGGGCCCCGTCCGGCCAGGCGAAGGGTTCGCGGTTCGCCAGCGGGCTCCAGGCGTACAGGTCGTGATCGTAGCCGGGGCCTTCCCGATAGCGCCGCGTCTGATCGGCCATATCGCGCTCTCCTTCTCGCGTCGGTTTGATCCTGCCCTGTCCGCGTCGGTTTGGCGAGCCGTCCCGTTTGGCCGCGGCCGCGTTTGGGGGCCCGTCTAGCTATGTTGATAAAGCGGCGCTTTCGTTGATTGACGAGGGGAAGTCCGCCTGTATTCTGCCCCGCGTTATCAACACGGGGTTTCGCTCCGTCGCAACGAAACGGGCGAAAATTCGAGAACACGGGAGCATCATGTGAATAAGAATGAGTTGGTCGCCGCGGTGGCGGACGAAGCTGGCCTGTCCAAAGCCGACGCCGGCAGCGCTGTCGACGCTGTGTTTTCCACCATCGAAGGCGCACTGAAATCTGGCGACGAAGTTCGTGTCGTCGGCTTCGGCACTTTCGCCGTCACCGAACGCGCCGCTTCGACCGGCCGCAACCCGCGGACGGGCGAAACCATTCAGATCAAGGCTTCGAAGCAGCCCAAGTTCAAAGCGGGCAAGGGCCTCAAAGACGCGGTCAACTGAACCGCCCCGGACGACGTCGCAGGGCGGCGTCGTCGTCCGTTCGGCGGCTCCTTGTCGGGACCGTCAGGCGACGTCACGTCGCGGCGGGCGATTAGCTCAGTTGGTAGAGCGCCTCGTTTACACCGAGGATGTCGGCAGTTCGAGCCTGTCATCGCCCACCAGCGCCGCCTCCGAGCGGCGTTTTTCATATCTGGATGATGGAGATTGGGGATGATCGATCCGGGCGCGAAAAGCCTGGCCGGCAAGGTCGCGGTGGTGACGGGGGCGGGCAAGAATATCGGCAGGGCCTGCGCCGAGCATCTGGCCGCCATCGGCGCGAACGTCGTCGTCAACGGCCGCGGCGACAAAGGCGCGGTCGATGAGACCGCCGCCATGCTGGAAGGGGACTATGGCGTCCAGGCGCTGCCGTTCCTGGCGGACGTGACCGACCGCGCCGCCGTCGAGGCGATGGCGGCCGCCGCCATGGATCGATTCGGCCGGACGGACGTCATCGTCTCCAATGTCGCCCACCGCAAGCAGACGCCGTTCCTGGAAATGTCCTACGAGGATTGGCGGAGCGTCATCGGCGTCGCGCTGGATGGGGCGTTTCATGTCTGCCAGGTGTTCGGCCGCATCATGGTCGATCGGGGCGAGGGCGGCTCCATCATCACCATGAGCGGGATTTCCAACCGGGTCGGCACCTTGAACCGGATCCACGTGAACGCGGCCAAGGCCGGTCTGGAAGGGTTCACGCGCGGCCTGGCCCGCGAATTCGCGCCGCACAACATCAATGTGAACGCGGTGGCGCCGGGCATGATCGACACCTCCCGCGGCGCCAGCGCCGGCGTGCGGCCCTCGCTTGGCGATCGCGGCGTCCCGATCGACCGCATGGGCGACGTCAACGAGATCGCGGGCGCCGTGCGTTTCCTGGCGTCGCCGGAAGGCGCCTACACCACGGGCCAGACCATTCAGGTCAACGGCGGCGTCTATATGGCCTGAGGCGCGATATAGCTATTGACGTCCGCCCGACGCATCCTTACAACGCGCCTTCTCGCGCAGGCGCAATGGTCGCCTGCTCCGGGGGTGTAGCTCAGTTGGTTAGAGCGCTGGCCTGTCACGCCAGAGGTCGCGGGTTCGAGTCCCGTCACTCCCGCCATTTATCCCCCATGCAGATATTCCATCGCCGTTCGCCGAGATGCGTCGCGTCGTTGTTTGCCGATGCGCGACGACCGCGATGTCGCCGCCGGACCTTCTGTTGTAGGCTCCGGCCCGAAATCACTGTGATGCGAGGTTTGGTCCAATGAAGGTGGGCGTCGTCGGCGCGGGCGGTCGAATGGGCCGTCTTTTGATTCAGCTTTGCCATGAAGCGGACGGCATGGACGTCGTCGCTGCCGGGGACGCCCCGGGTTCGTCCCTGGTCGGCGTCGACGCGGGCGAGTTGGCCGGCGTGGGCAAGATCGGCGTTCAGGTCGTGGACGACGCCGCGGCCGTGTTCGCGGCGGCGGACGTCGTCGTGGAGTTTTCCGTGCCGGCTGCGACGGCGGCCCATGCGGCCCTCGCGGCGGAGCATGGAACGGCGTTCGTCGTCGGCACGACCGGGCTCGACGCGGACCAGGAAGGCGCCCTTAAGGCGGCGGCCGCGACCGTGCCCATCGTCTATGCGCCGAATATGAGCGTCGTCGTGAATGTCTTCATGAACCTGGTCGAACGGGTGGCCGGCATTCTCGGGCCTGAATACGACATCGAAATTCTGGAGATGCATCACAAGCACAAGATCGACGCCCCGTCGGGCACCGCCGTCGGGCTCGGCAAGGCGGCGGCCAGGGGGCGCGGCGTCGACCTGGACGAAGCGGCGATCTGGTCGCGCGAGGGCGAAACCGGCGCCCGGCCGGAAGGCGCCATCGGCTTCGCCACCTTGCGCGGCGCCGATGTGGTGGGCGAGCACACGGTCATGTTCGCCGGGGCTGGCGAGCGCATCGAGTTCACCCATCGCTGCACCGACCGGAGCCTGTTCGCGCGCGGCGCGGTCCGGGCGGTCGGATGGGCCTATGGCAAGCCGGCCGATCTCTACTCCATGAACGATGTGCTCGGGCTTTAGGCGTCGCGCGCCATTCGGCGCAACCGGACCGTTGCGCATTTCGCGCATAGCTGTTGCTGCGAGGGCCCGATAGCGGGAACGCCCGCGCGCGGCGTAATATTGCGCCTGCATATCCGGCCCCTGGCCTCCGCGATCTGGGACAGCAGCTGACCATGAAAGATTCCGTGTCCGGGGCGGAGCCGCCCGAGCGCCTGGGGCTTGCGGCCTGGGCGGCGATCGTCGCCGCCTGCCTGATCATGCTGCTGTCTACCGGCCTCCGTTCGACCTTCGGCCTGTTCGCGGCGCCGACGACGGAGACGCTCGCCATCGGCATGGGCGCGTTCTCGCTCGCCATCGCGGTTCACATGGTCGTCTGGGGCGCGTTGCAGCCGCTCGCGGGCGTGCTGGCGGACCGGGCGGGGCCCATCCCCGCCTTGCTGCTGGGCGCCGCCTGCTACGCCGTCGGCTTTGCCCTGATGGCGATGGCGGAAACGGCGACGGACTTGCTATTCGGGATCGGCCTTGCCGTCGGCGTCGGGCTCGCCTGCACCAGTTTCGGCGTCATGGCGGGCGCGGTCGCCAGGCTGGTGCCGCCGAACGACCGCTCCTCCATGTTCGGCGTGATCGCCGCCGCGGGCGCGCTCGGCCAGGCGGTTGGCGCGCCGGCGGTGCAGCAGGCGCTCGCGGCGCTGGACTGGCGGGAGGTCGCCTGGGCGATGGCGGGCGTGGCGGCGCTGATCGCCGTGCTCGGCCTGGCGCTGCGCGGGCGCAGCGACGCCGGGACCGCCTCGAACGAACCGGAAATGGGCGCGGGCGCCGTATTCGCCGAAGCCTTTCGGCATCCCGGCTACGTCATGCTCTCTGTCGGGTTCTTCGTCTGCGGCTTCCAGTTGATGTTCATCATCAACCATCTGCCGAACTTCCTGGCCATATGCGGGTTGCCGCCGTCGGCCGCCGGGTCCGCCATCGCGGCGATCGGCGTATGCAACGCCATCGGGTGCTACGGCTTCGGGCGGCTCGGCGCGGTCTACAGCCGGAAGCGCCTCTTGGCGTTAATCTATTTCGCCCGCGCGGTCGCGATCACGGTTTATCTTTCGCTGCCGATCAGCGTGACCTCGACGATTATCTTCGCCGCCGTCATGGGGTTTTTCTGGCTCGGCACCGCGCCGCTGACGTCCGGCATGGTCGCCCACATGCTGGGCGCCCGCTACCTCTCCAGCATCTATGGGCCGGTGTTCATGAGCCACCAGTTGGGCGCGTTCGCGGGCGTCTGGGCCGGCGGCCTCGTCTTCGATCTGACCGGCGGCTATGACAATATGTGGGTCGCCGCCGCCGGGATCGGTCTCATCGCCGCGGCTTTCCATCTGTTCATCCCGGAGCGGCGCATCGAACGTTTGCGGTTTGTCTGACGCGCGCCGCCGTCGTATGACGGTCTCGCCGCATTTTCTGAAGGAAACGTCCCCCAATGACCGCCATTACGCAGAAGCTGCTCGACGAGCTGGCTGAACTGGACACGCCGACCGTCTGCAACGCCCTTGAGGAAATCGATCAGAAGTTCCGAGATCGCGGCTTCACCACCGAACCCCTGGTCTGCCCGTTCCCGAGCCTGAAGCCGATCGTCGGCCTGGCGCGCACCGGCATGATCCGGGCGCAGCGCCCCGGCGTCGCCGGCGGCGCGGAGAAGCGGGTGGCCTATTACGAGTATGTCGCGACCGCCGATCTGCCGACGGTGACGGTGCTGCAGGACCTGGACGGCGCCAACGCCGGCTACGGCGCGTTCTGGGGCGAGGTGAATTCCAACGTGCATAAGGCCCTGGGCTCGCTCGGCGTCGTCACGGACGGGTGCATCCGCGATATCCCCGACTGGGCGGACGGTTTCCAGGCGCTCGCCGGCTCCATCAAGCCGAGCCACGCCCATGTCCACATGGTGGAGTTCGGCGGCCAGGTGAACGTCGCCGGCATGACCGTGAACCATGACGACCTGGTGCACGCCGATCAGCATGGCGCCGTCGTCATTCCGAAGGACGTGGCCGACCAGGTCGTCGCCGCCGCCGGCCGGATAGCCGCCAAGGAGAAGGTGATTCTGGATATCTGCAAGTCCAGCGACTTCACCTTCGCCAAGCTTAAGGCCGCGATGGTCGGGCCGAAGGACATCCACTGATGGCCTGGCTGGCTGAGGAGCCCCGCGCGCGCAACCGGTTCCTGCTCGCCGTGCTCGCGATGGTCGTACTGATCGTCGCCTCCAACATCCTGGTCCAGATGCCGATCAACGATTGGCTGACCTGGGGCGCGCTGACCTACCCGATGACCTTCCTGGTGACGGACCTGATCAACCGGGGCGACGGCCCGCGCGCGGCGCGTCGGGTCGTCTATGTGGGCTTCGCGGCCGCGGCCGTGGTGTCGATCGCCCTTGCCGGCCCGCGCATTGCGCTGGCTTCGGTCACGGCGTTCCTCGCGGCGCAGCTGCTGGACGTGAAGATCTTCGACCGGCTGCGCGCGGGAAGCTGGTGGCGGGCGCCGCTGGTCTCCTCCACCGTCGCCTCGGCCCTCGATACCGTTCTCTTTTTCAGTCTCGCCTTCTATGGCACGGACGTGCCTTGGACGACGCTGCTGGTCGGCGACTTCCTGGTGAAGCTGGCCATCGCCTTCGCCATGCTGGGGCCGTTCCGGGCGCTGATGCCCGCACTGGGCGCGCGCGGAGCTTCCTGAACGGGAAGCCCGCGCCATGCCGAAGACCTATCAGCACCCGACCTTCGCCTATGCCCCGCCGAAGACGCCGGGCGGCATGGAGCGAACGGCGGTCGCTGTGGTCGGCGGCGGGCCAGTTGGCCTCACGGTCGCCATAGACCTGGCCCGGCGCGGAATCGCGACGACGCTTCTGGACGATGACGACACCACGAGCCACGGGTCGCGGCTGATCTGCATGTCCAAGCGCACGCTGGAGGTGTTCGACCGCATCGGCGTCGGCGCGCCCTTTCGCGAGAAGGGCGTCGTCTGGAACACTGGCCGGCTATTCTTCGGCGAGGACGAGGTCTACGCCTTCGACCTACTGCCGGACGCCGACCAGGCCTGGCCCGCCTTCATCAATATCCAGCAATATTATGTGGAGGACTTTCTGGCGCGCGCCGCCGAAGCGGAGCCCAATCTGGATCTCCGCTGGAAGCACGCCGTCGTCGATTTCGCCGAAACGGATGCGGCCGCGAGCCTGACCGTCGATACGCCCGACGGCCGTTACGAGATGGCGGCGGACTATGTGATCGCCTGCGACGGCGCCGCCTCCACCGTCCGCCGCGCGCTCGACCTGCCGTTCGTCGGCCGGGCCTTCCGGGACCGGTTCCTGATCACCGACGTCATCATGCAGGCGGATTTCCCGTCCGAACGCTGGTTCTGGTTTGAGCCGCCGTTCCATGGCGGGCAGTCGGCGTTGCTGCACAAGCAGCCCGACAATGTGTGGCGGATCGACTTGCAGCTCGACGCCGACGCGGACCCGGAGGCGGAGGTGCTGGAAGAGAACGTCCGTCCCCGCATCGAGCGGATGCTCGGGCCTGACAAGCCCTTCGAGATCGAGTGGATAAGCCTTTATACATTTCGCTGCCGGCGCCTGGAGCGGTTCCGCCATGGCCGGCTGTTCTTCGCCGGCGACAGCGCCCATCAGGTTTCGCCCTTCGGCGCGCGCGGCGGCAATGGCGGCGTGCAGGATGCGGACAATCTCGCCTGGAAGCTCGCCGCCGTGCTGCATGGCGACGCGCCGGACGCGCTGCTCGACAGCTATGAGGCCGAACGGATTCCGGCGGCGGACGAGAACATTCTGAACTCCACCCGCTCGACGGATTTCATGACGCCGAAGTCCCCCGCCGTCCGCGACCTTCGGGATGCGGTGCTGGGCCTCGCCAAGCGGTATGATTTCGCCCGGCGCATGGTCAACAGCGGCCGCCTGTCCGTGCCGGCGGTGCTGGACGCCTCGCCCCTGAACACGCCGGATGTCGGCGCGTTCGCGGGCGCGATGCGCCCCGGCGCCGCCGCCGCCGACGCGCCTATCCGAACGGCGGCCGGGGCGGACGGCTGGTTTCTCGAGTTGCTCGGGCCGGGTTTCTCCGTCCTTGTCGCCGATGGCGGGCCGGCTCTCGACAGTCTTGGCGCCGAGGCGGCGGTGTTGAGGCTCGGCGTGGATTTCTCCGACCCTGCCGGCGCGCTTGCGCGGCGCTACGACCTTGCGCCTGGCACGGTCTACGTGTTTCGGCCGGATCGCCACGTGGCGGCGCGCGCCCGAACGGCGGATGCGAGTTGGGTCCGTGCGGCGATCGACCGGGCGCTCGCCAAGGCGGGAGCCGCCGCATGACCCGTTTCTCGACCGAGAATCGCATCGACGCGCCGGACGCGCTCTATCAGGCCCTGGTCGACGCCCATGACGGGCTCTCCGACGCCCAGAGCCGCCAACTCAACGCCCGGCTGATCCTGCTGCTCGCCAATCACATCGGCGACGTCCGGGCGGTCGCGGAGGCCGCCGCCATCGCGCGGGCGAGCGTGTTGGAAGACGGCGCCGACGCAGACGCCGACCGCGCATGAGCGGACAACGCCCCAAAATCCTGCTCGCGCCGATGAACATGGCGGCGATGCCGGTCACCCTGGCGAAGGCGTTGCGGGAGCGGGGCTACGAGGCGGCGCATATTCAGTATACCGGCGGCGCCGCCAATCCTCTCGGCTACGAATTGGACCGCGTCGTCAGCACCAACGGGCCGGATGGCCGGATCGCCATCCAGATGGCGACCCTCCAGCAGGCGCTCGACGAAGGCTTCGACATTTTCCATTTCTGGAACCGCAGCCTGACTTTCCGGCTGGACTTTGGCGGCTTCAGCGGGATCGACCTGCCGCTGATCAAGGCGCGCGGCCGGCGCATCGCTCACCGCTTCACCGGCTTCGACCTGCGCCTGCCGTCCCGCGACCTGGCGGTCAATCCGCACAGCCCGTTCCGATACGACCAGCCGCCGCTCTATGACGAACGTCTGGTCATGGCCTACCAGGATTTCCTGCGGGAATATGTGGACCGGTTCTTCGTGCAGGACCCGGAACTGGGCCAGTTTTTCCCCGAAGCCGACATCATTCCAAGGGCGCTGGATCTCAGCCGCTGGGAATATGTCGGCGTCGAGCGCTCGGAACGGCCGTTGGTGGTGCACGCGCCGACGAACCCCGCAGCCAAGGGCACGCGCTTCGTCCTGGCGGCCGTCGAGCAATTGCGGGACGAGGGCCTTCAGTTCGATTTCAAGCTGGTGCGCGGCGTCGCCAATGCGGAGGCGCGGCGCATCTACAGTTCGGCCGATATCATCGTCGATCAGATCCTGATTGGCGCCACTGGCGTGTTGACGCTGGAAGCCTGGGCGCTCGGCAAGCCGGTGGTGGTCAATCTGCGCCGGGACCTGTTCGAGCCGTTCTACGGCACGCGCGACCTGCCTGTGGTCAACGCCAATCCGGATACGATCGTGGACGGGCTCCGCCAGGCGATCAAAGACGCGGACCTTCGCCAGGACCTCGCCGTTCGAGGCCGCGCCTTGGTCGAGGAGCGCCACGACATCGCCAAGGTGATCGACCAGTATGTCGAAGCCTATGAGGCGATCCACGCCGCGCCGCCGGTCGCGCCGACAGGCTACGGCGATCTGCGCTATCTCACGCTGCATATGCGGCAGGCGGAAGCGGAGGCCGGCTTCTGGGGCCGCTGGATCGGTGGGTATCGCCGGGCCTACGAACGCGCGCTCGCCGGCGCCGTCGGCCGCCGGCTCGAGCGGCCCTTGGGGTTCCGGGACCGCTTGCGGGCGGCCGTCTCGTCGGCGGCCCCGCTCATCGTCAGGGACATTCGAAACACCCGGCGCGACCTGGCGCGCGCCTTCGGCTTTGGACGACGCGCATGATCAGAATCGGCATCGATGTCGGCGGCACATTCACCGACCTCACTCTTTTGGACGGCGCGCGGGCGATCCATCACAAGACGCCCTCGACGCCGGCCGAACCGGCGCGCGCCATCGAAGTGGGGCTCGGCGAACTGCTGGCGTTGGCGGATGCGGAAGCGGGCGATGTTGATTGGATCGGCCATGGCGCGACCGTCGCCACCAATATGGCGATCGAGCGCAAGGGCGCGAAGACGGCGTTGATCACGACTGAAGGCTTTCGCGACGTCCTCGAGATCGCGCGGCAGACGCGGCCCAATCTCTACGACTATCGGGTGACGCGGCCGCCGCCCCTGGCGCCGCGCCGGCGGCGGATCGAAGTGGCGGAACGGCTCGACGAAACCGGCGCCGTGCTCACGCCGCTCGACCGCGCCGCCGTCGAGCGGGCGGGGGCGGCGTTCCAGGAGGCCGCGGTCGAAGCGGTCGCCGTCGTCTTCCTGCACAGCTATCGCAATCCGGAGCACGAACGGATCGCGGCGGAGATTCTCGCCCGGATGCTGCCGGACGCCTACATCTCCTGCTCCGCCGATGTGTCGCCGGAATTCCGGGAGTTCGAGCGGGCGTCCACGACGGCCCTGAACGCGTTCGTCGGACCGCGCATGGCTGCGTATCTCGCGGACGTGCGCCGGCGCGTCGCCGCCATCGGCGTCGGCCCCGAACCCTATATGGTGCATTCCGGCGGCGGGCTGATGTCCCTGGAAGCGGCGGCGCGTCTGCCGGTGCGCACCTGCCTGTCCGGCCCGGCCGCCGGCGTCGCGGCGGCGGCCGCCATCGCCAGCGCGGCCGGGCATCCCAATGTGGCCGCGTTCGACGTCGGCGGCACGTCGACGGATATCGCGCTCATCGTCGACGGCGCCGCGCGCGTTGCGGCGGAACGGGACGTCGCGGGCTATCCGGTGCGCGCGCCGAGCCTCGATATCGCCGTCATCGGCGCGGGCGGCGGCTCGATCGCGGCGGTGGACGATGCGGGCGGCCTAACCGTCGGCCCCGAAAGCGCCGGCGCCGATCCTGGACCTGCCGCCTATGGTCGCGGCGGCCAGCGGGCGACGCTGACCGATGCGAACCTGGCCCTCGGCCGCCTGGAGGCGGCGCGCGGCCTGGTGGAAGGCGCCACGGGCCTCGATCTGGCGGCGGCGCGCGATGCGATCGCGGCGCAGGTCGCGGCGCCGCTGGGCCTTACGGTCGAGCAGGCGGCGGCGGGCGTGCTCCGGGTGGCGGTCGCCAATATCGCCCGGACGATCCGCGCCGCGTCCTCCGAGCGGGGCTATGCGCTCGGCGAAATGGCGCTGGTCGCCTATGGCGGCGCCGGCCCGCTGGTCGCGGCGGACGTCGCGGACGAGGCGGGCTGCCCCGCCGTGCTCGTGCCGCCGGCGCCCGGAACGCTTTGCGCCCGCGGCATCCTCATGTCCGACCCGACGACCGACTTCGTCGAGACGGTGCTGGCGCCGGCGGACACGGCCGGCTGGTCAGCCGCCATGGCGGCCTTCGCGCGCATGTCGAAGTCTGCCGACGCCTGGCTGGACGGCGAAACGACGGACCCGGACCGGCGTCGTCAGGACTGGCTGATCGAGGCGCGCTATCTCGGCCAGAGCTTCGAGGCGGCGGCGCCGGTCGCGCCTGGAGACACGGCCGATGCGTTCGTCGAGCGCTTCCACGAGGCCCACGCCCGGGAGCATGGCTACGACATTCGCGCCCGCGCGGTCGAGCTGGTGAACTGCCGGGTGATCGCCACGGCCACCGGCATGAAATCGACGCCGGAGGAGGTCGAACGGCCAGCCGGCGCGGAAGCGCCGCAGCCGATCGCCAGCCGCGAGGTGTTTTTCGCCGGGGCCGGCGGCGTCGAAGCCTGGACGACGGCGGTCTACGACCGGGCGTCGCTCGCGGCGGGGGATGCGATCGAAGGCCCGGCGATCGTCGTCGAGAAGACCTCGACGACGGTGGCGCCGCCCGGCTGGACGGCCAGGGCGGACGCCTATCTCAACCTTATTCTGGAGCGTCCGCCCGCGTCGCCACGATAAAGAGGCGGCCGAACGGGAAGAGCGTCGCGCCATCCGTGCGCATCGGGTAGGCCTCGCGCAGCGCAGCGCCGTATTCGGCGAGATAGGCGGCGGCGCCCTCCTCGCCAAGCGCCGTCAGCACCGGGCGCAGGGCCGAACCCTTGACCCACTCGAGCACCGGATCCTCGCCGGAGAGCTCTTGTAGATAATAGGTTTCCCAGATGTCGATATGGGCCGCGAGCGGCCGCAGCCGGTCAAAGTATTCCGCGCCTTCGTCGACCCATTTCCGCGCGACCGAGGCCTGCAATTCCTTGTCGCCATAGCCCTTGCCGCCATTGCCGCCCGCCAGGATTTCCCGAAGCAGGCGGTGGGAGGTCTGGCCCCAGGATAGCGGCATCTGCGCCGCCAGCACGCCGCCGGGCGCGAGGCAGCTCATCAGGTGGGGGAACAGGGTCTCGTGTTCGCCGACCCAGTGCAGCGCGGCGTTCGAATAGATCACGTCCACGGGCGCGTCGGGCTTCCAGGTCGCGATGTCGCCTTCGCGCCAGTCCACCTTGTCGCCGCCGGGCGCGGCGCGGCCCTTGGTCAGCATCTCGGCCGACGCGTCCATGCCGATGACCTGGGCTTCCGGCCAGCGCTCGGCCATGGCGATCGCCATTTCGCCGGCGCCCGTGCCAAGGTCCCAGCAGGTTTTGGGCGCGTCCAGGTCGATACGTTGCAGCAGTTCGATGGCCGGCCTGATCCGGTGGCCGCCATATCGCAGATACTGGTTCGGATCCCAAACGCCCTCTGGCCGCTTATCCAACATTGCAGATGGTTCCTTCGTCACGTCATTGCGGCAGATGTAGCACGAATTCCGACCCGTCCGGACCCGATCGCGCCAGCTCGATGCGCCCGCCATGGGCGACGACGATTTCCTTGGCGATCGCAAGGCCGAGGCCGCTGCCTTCGGCCTTGGCGCTGCCTGAAAACGGCACGAATAGGCGCGGCTCCAGATTGGCCGGAATGCCGGGGCCGTCGTCCGCGACGGAAATGCGGACGCCGCGCTCGGTCGTCGTCGCGGCCGCGACGACGGTTTCGGCGCCCGCCTCGAAGGCATTGCGGATGAGGTTCTCGATCGCGCGGCTGAGCTGCTGGCGATCGACGTCGGCGATCAGCCGCTCGGGCGCCTTGTTTTCGAAATTGCGGCGGCCAGCGGGCTCGGCGGCGGCGCAGGCGGCCTCGCCCGCGTCGTTCAGCAGCGCCCGCAGGTCTTGCGGCGCGGTTTCGAGCTTCGCTTCGCCGGTGCGGGCGTAGCGCACGACGTCCCGGCAGAGCGAGACCGCCCGATCGATGGCCCGCAGCAGGGTCGGCGCCGTCCGCCGGACCTTGGGGTCGCCCGAATCGACCAGGCTGTCGGATACGAGCTGCGCGGAGGAGAGGATATTGCGCAGATCGTGATTGATCTTCGCGACCGCCTCGCCGAGCGCCGCCAGCCGGGCGCGTTGGGCGAGGGCCTGGCGAAGGTCCCGCTGCATGGCGGCGAGCTCCCGCTCGGCGAGGCCGATCTCATCCAGCCGCCCGCTCGGGCGCACGCCGCGCGAGCGGTCCTCGGGCGCGGCGCGAAACTCCATGATCGAAGCGGTCAGACGTCCCATGGGCCGCACCATCAGCCAGCGCAGGCTGGCGTAGACCAGAACGGCCGTAAATACGGAGATGACCAGCGAGAGCTGAAGGATGCGCCCGGAATAGTCGATCAGCGCCTCCCGCATCGGCGCTTCCGGCAGGATGGCGCTGATCAGCACCGAGGGGTCTTTTGGCGAGCGGCCGTTCACCCGAAGGATAATGTCTTCGGCGCGCACCATGGTCTGGAAGGCGTTCCACATCATTTCGGCCGGCGTTTCGCGCTCCAGGTCGACGACGAGGTCAGGTTTCGGGGGCGTCTTGTCGCCGAGCATGCGCGTCATCAGCGGGCCGAGATGCAGGTCGATCGCATAGGCGCCGACATGGCGGAGCAGCTTCGCCTCCAGGGCGGGGCTGACTTCGCCCGACGGCGTCGCCTCGAGCGCGAGGCCGGCCAGATGCGCGTCGGCCAGGCGTTCGGTCAGGTACATCGTCCGGTAGCGCCCGGCGGACGGCGCGAAAATCAGCACTTCCGCCAGCATGACGAAAGCGACGGTCAGAACGAGAAGGCGCGCCGAAAGGCTGGAAAGGATGCTGCGCATGGCGCGCCTACCCTCTCCGCTTTCGCCATTTCTTGCAACGGATTTGCCGCGGTTCGATCGAGATCTGCATCGAACCTTATGCGAGAACGGGGCGGCCTTAACGCCCTCGCCAGCGCCGCCAGAGGACCGGGGCGACGGCGAGCGCCGCGAGCAGCAGGAGGGGAACCAGCAATTGCGGTTTGAAGATGACGCCAAGATCGGGTTCGTCGCCCGTCGCGAGCGCCACGTCGAGGCCGGCGCCGACGCTGGCGTAGACGAAAGTGCCCGGCACGATGCCGATGGCCGTGGCGGCCACGAACGGCCACAAGCGCACGCCGGCCAGGGCCGGCGCGACATTCACGACGACGAAGGGAAAAATCGGCGCGAGACGGAGGGCCAGCAGATAGGAAAAGGCGTTGTCCGCGAATTTATGGCGCAGACGCCCGGCGACGCCGCCGAGCCGCGCCTCGAAATAATCCGAGAACGCCGTGCGGGCCGCCACGAACAGGAGCGTCGCCCCCAGCGTCGCGCCCAGCACCGTCAATCCGCCGCCGATCCAAGTGCCGAAAACGAAGCCGCCGGCGAGCGTCAGCACCGTGCCGAGCGGCAGGGAGGCGGCCGTCGCCGCAGTATAGATGGCGAAGTACGTTAATCCGGCGACGAGCGGATGGGCGGACGTCCAGCTTCTGAGCGCGTCGCGATTTTCGGCCAATCGGTCCAGGCTCGCATATTCGAAGCCGCCCGCCGCCATGAACGCCAGGAAGCCGACGGCCAGCGCCGCCAGCGGCAGGAAGCGCCGATAGCGCGCCGGCGCCCGGGCCGACGGCCCCGCGTCCTGTAGGTCGACGTCGGAGGAAGGGGTTTCTTGTTTGTGCATTCGAACCTGACCGGACGTCATGTATCGAGCGGGCTGGAGCGTCGCCAATCAGTTTGCCGTGAAGGCGCCGTGAAGCCCCGGACGCAATCATTGACCGCCTGCGCCACTTTCGACTATAAGCCCTGCTTCGTTCCTTAGACCTGAATTCCGCGTGATCCGGCGGGGCGTCCCGCAGGGTCAGCATTTGTGTTCGGAGCATTTTGCCGTGAAACGTACCTATCAGCCGAGCGTGATCGTTCGTAAACGCCGCCACGGGTTCCGTTCGCGCATGGCCACCGTCGCCGGCCGGCGCGTACTCTCCGCGCGCCGTGGCAAGGGCCGCAAGCGCCTTTCCGCCTAGCAGGCCGATGACGCGGCCAAGGCAAGAGGGCGCGAAGCATGCGTCGCCCCGGCTTGGCCGCCTTAAGCGTCGCCGGGAGTTTCTGGCGGCCGCGCGCGGCCGCAAGGCCGGCGGCGCAAGCTTGGGGCTGCAGGCGCTGCGGCGCCGGGCCGATGCGGCGCTGGACGTCGCGTCCGGCGAAACGCGCCTCGGTTTCACCTGCTCGAAGAAAGTCGGCAACGCGGTCGAGCGCAATCGCGCCCGCCGTCGCCTGAAAGCGGCCGCCGCGGAAGTGGCGCCGGAGTTCGGGCTGGCCGGGTGCGACTACGTATTGATTGGCAGGCGCGCCACAATCGACTATCCGTTCGAGAAACTTTGCGCGGACATGCGCCGCGCATTCCAGAACGTGGCCGGCAAGCTGAGGGGAGGCCAGCAATGAAAACCGCGCTGCGCCGCCTGGCGACATTGCCGGCGCTCGCCTACCGCTATTTCATCTCGCCCTTTACGCCCGCCAGCTGCCGCTATCAGCCGACCTGTTCGGCCTATGCGATCGAGGCGATCGAGCGTCATGGCGTGATCAAGGGCGGCGTTCTGGCGGCGCGACGTATGGCGCGCTGTCATCCCTGGGGCGGGTCCGGCTATGATCCGGTGCCGGCGTCGCCCCACTCGACCGTGAAGCCGCCCGGCCGCTAGCCGGCCGTAACCCAACTCCCAGATAGATCAAGAATCAGGACCCCGCGCGATGGAGCAACGCAACCTGCTGCTGGCGATGGCGATTTCCATCGGCATCCTGTTCGGGTGGAACATTCTGTTCCCGCCGCCGCCGCCCGTCGAGCAGCCGACGACGGAGGCCGAAGCCGGCGGGACGGGGGCAGGCCAGAACGCGGACGTCGCCCTGCCGACCGGCTCGTCCACGCCGGGCGGCGTCGATACGGCCAGGATCGTCGCGGAGGCCGACGCCCTGGTGTCGCGCGAAGCCGCGCTTGCGGAAAGCCCGCGCATCGAAGTGGCTAGCCAGCGGCTCGCCGGCTCGATCGCGCTCAAGGGCGGCCGCATCGACGATCTGACGTTGACGACCTATCGCGAGACCATCGATCCGGAAAGCGCGCCGATCCGGCTGTTGTCGCCGAGCCAGGCGCCCGACGGGTATTTCGCCGAATTCGGCTGGGTCGGCGCCGCGAACGCCGCGCCGGGAACCGTGCCGACGGCGGATTCGCTCTGGCAGGCGTCCAGCGACCGGTTGACCGAGGGCGGCTCCGTCACCATGAGCTGGCGCGGCGAGACGGGCCTCGTCTACGAGCGCAAGATCAGCCTCGACGACGGCTATATGTTTACGGTCGAGGACAGCGTGCGCAACGAAGGCGACGAGGCGGCGACCCTGTGGCCCTACGGCCTGGTCGCCCGCGTCGGCATTCCGGAAGTCACCCAGCTCGTGGTGTTGTACGAGGGGCCGATCGGCAATGTCGGCGGCTCGATCAAGGAAGTCTCCTACAAGGACCTGATGGACGACGGCGCCAAGGGCGTCGTTGAGGAGGAGACCAGCGGCGGCTGGATCGGCATGACCGAGGTCTATTGGCTCGCCGCCATCATTCCGGACCCGAAGATGCCGGTGAAGGCCCGCTTCCTGCATCGCGCGCCGGAAGGCCAGGACAGGTTCCAGACCGACTATGCCGCCGTGGACGGCCTCGCCGTGCAGCCGGGCGCGACGGCCACGTTCACCCATCGGTTCTTCGGCGGCGCCAAGGAAGTGAACCTGCTCGACCGCTATGAGGAGGACCTCGGCGTCGACAAGTTCCACAAGTCGATCGATTTCGGCTGGTTCCACTTCCTCACCCGCCCGTTCTTCTACGCGCTCTCCTGGCTCTATGGCCTGATCGGCAATATGGGCCTTGCGATCATGGCGCTGACGGTGGGCCTGAAGGCCTTGTTCTTCCCGCTGGCGAACAAGTCCTACAAGTCGATGAGCCAGATGAAGGCGCTGCAGCCCGAGATGGAGAAGCTGCGCGAGCGCTATGGCGACGACCGCCAGAAGCTGAACCAGGAGATGATGGGCCTCTACAAGGAGAAGAAGGTCAACCCGGCGGCGGGCTGCCTGCCGATCCTGATCCAGATCCCCGTGTTCTTCGCGCTCTACAAGGTGCTGATCGTCACCATCGAAATGCGGCATGCGCCGTTCTTCGGCTGGATCAGGGACCTGTCCGCGCCGGACCCGACGAGCGTGTGGAACCTGTTCGGCCTGCTGCCGTTCGATCCCTCCGCCTTCATGCCGGATGTGCTGAACATCGGCGCCTGGGCGGTGGCCATGGGCACGACGATGTTCCTGCAGCAGCGCCTGAACCCGCAGCCGACGGACCCGATGCAGGCGCGCATCTTCGGGCTGATGCCGTTCGTGTTCACCTTCATGCTGGCGACGTTCGCCTCGGGCCTCGTGATCTACTGGACGTGGAACAACACGCTGTCGATCATCCAGCAGGCCATCATCATGAAGCGACAGGGCGTGCCGATCGGCCGCGGCGCCCACAAGCGCGCGGCCCAGGCGAAAAAGTCCGACGAGAAGGCGTGATGGACGATGACCGTAGCCGCCGACGATGCGCCGGGCTTCTCCACGGAGGAGCTTGAGGCCGCGCGCAAACTCTTCCAGGCCGAGGCCGAGTTCATGTGGGAGGCGAAGTCCCTCCACAACCTCCCGCCCTCGGACCTGCCGGAAATCGCCTTCGCCGGCCGCTCTAACGTCGGCAAGTCGAGCCTGATCAACGGCCTGCTCGGCCGCAAGGACCTGGCGCGCGCCTCCAACACGCCAGGGCGGACGCAGAGCCTGGTGTTCTTCAACCTGGCCGGCCGGCTGCGCATCGTCGATCTGCCGGGCTACGGCTACGCCCGCGCCTCCAAGTCGAAGATCAAGGACTGGACGAAGCTGACGCGGGACTTTCTGCGCGGTCGGGCCAAGCTCGGCCGGCTCTGCCTGCTGGTGGACGCGCGCCATGGCCTGAAGCCGAGCGACCATGAAATGATGGAGCTCCTGGACGAGGCGGCGCTCTCCTATCAGCTCATCCTCACCAAGCAGGACAAGCTGAAAGGCGACATGGCGGAGCGCGTGCTGGCCGCGACGACGGCGGCCGCCGCCAAGCGCCGCGCCGCCCATCCGGACGTATTGCTGACGAGTTCGACGACGGGCGCGGGCCTGCCGGAACTCAGGGCGCACCTGGCTGCGTTCGCCGAGAATTGAAACCGAAAGAGAGGGAGGGAAAGCCGCTATGACCGAACAAACCGAAAGCCGGAACCTCCGCGTCGGCGTCCTGTCCGAGGCGCTTCCCTTCATGCGCCGATATGCCGGCGAAACCGTGGTGATCAAATATGGCGGCCACGCCATGGGGGATCAGGCGCTCGCGGATGGGTTCGCCCGGGATATCGTGCTGCTGAAGCAGATCGGCGCCTTTCCAGTCGTCGTCCATGGCGGCGGGCCGCAGATCGGCGCCATGCTGAAGCGGCTCGAGATCAAGAGCGACTTTGTCGACGGGCTGCGCGTCACGGACAAGGCGACGGTCGAGGTCGTCGAGATGGTTCTCGCCGGCGCCATCAACAAGGGCATCGTCGCCGCGATCAACCGGGCCGGCGGCCGCGCCATCGGGCTTTCCGGCAAGGACGCCGACCTGATCCGCGCCAAGAAGCTCGCCCACAAGACGCGCGAGACAGACAGCAATGTGGAGAAGGTGATCGACCTCGGCTATGTGGGCGATCCGGAATCGGTGAACGGCGCCGTGCTGGCGGACCTGGCGAAGGCCGGCGTCATTCCGGTGATCGCGCCGATCGGCTTCGACGAAGCGGGCTCCACCTACAACATCAACGCGGACACCGCGGCCGGCGCCGTCGCCGCCGCCCTGAAGGCGAAGCGCCTGCTGATGCTGACGGACGTCGCCGGCGTGCTGGACGAGAACGGCGTCCGCCTGGAAGACATCTCCGCGGACACGGCCCGCCGCATGATCCGCGAAGAGGTGATCAAGGGCGGCATGATCCCGAAGATCGAAACCTGCCTGGAAGCGGTCGAGGAAGGCGTGGAGGCGGCCGTCATCCTGGACGGCCGCGTGCCCCACGCGATCCTGCTGGAAATCTTCACCGAGCGGGGCGACGGCACGCTGATCCGCCCGGCCTGAACGGAATGAGCGCGGCCCGGCTCAGGGCCGCATGGTGAAGCGGCGCTGGCCGGGCCTGCCCGCCTTCTGGGCGAGCGTCGCGAAATCCACCAGCAGCTTGCGGGTGTCGCGCGGGTCGATGATCTCCTCGATCCAGAACGCCTCGGCCGTGCGGAAGGGGGAGCGGAGCGCCTCGAGCCGCTCCTCGATCTCCTCCAACGCCTTCTCCGGGTCTTCCGCCGCGTCCAGCTCGGCCCGATAGGCGGCCTCGATGCCGCCTTCCAGCGGCAGGGAGCCCCACCATCCGCTCGGCCAGGCATAGCGGGTGCAATAGCGGCCCACATGCACATGGGCGCCGCCGGCGACGCCGAAGGCGCTGCGGATGATGATCGCCGCCCAGGGCGTCGTCGTCTGGTTGATGGCGGACATGGCGCGCACGCCATGGCGGATCGTCGCGGCCTTCTCCGCCTCCAGCCCCACCTGGAAGCCCACGCAGTCCGCCAGATAGACGACAGGCAGATGGAAGGTCTCCGCCATATCGACGAAGCGGATGACCTTCTGGCAGCTTTCCGACGTCCAGGCGCCGCCCAGGTGCATCGGGTCGCTCGCCATCAGGGCGACGGGCCAGCCGTCCAGTCGCGCGAGGCCGGTGATGACCGAGCGGCCGAACATCCGGCCCATCTCGAAGAACGAGCCCTGGTCGACCACCGCCTCGATGATCGGGCGCATCTTGTAGGCGCGCTTGCGGTTGCGCGGCACGGCGGAGATCAGGCTTTCCTCCCGGCGGTTCGGATCGTCCGTCACCGGGCCGCGCGGCGGCATTTCGTCGATGGAGCTCGGCAGGTAGGAGAGGAACTGCCGCGCCTTCTCCAGCGCCTCCTCCTCGGTGTCGACCGCCTCGTCCACGGCGCCGGAGCGCGTCTGGATCTTCCAGCCGCCCAGCTCCTGCTTGGTCAGGTCCTGGCCGATGCCCTTCACCACGGGCGGCCCCGCCACGAACATGGCCGACGTTTCCTTGGTCATCACCGAATAGTGGCTGGCGACCATCCGCGCCGCGCCCAGGCCCGCGACGGAGCCGAGGCCGAGACCGACGCAAGGCACGCTGCCCAGGTTCTCCGCCATCAGGTCGAAGCGGCTGGAGGTGCCGGCGCCGCCCGGCAGGTTGGCGCGCCCGGTGGTTTCGATGGTGCGGACGGAGCCGCCGCCGCCGGAGCCCTCGATGATGCGGACGATGGGGATGCGCAGCTCCTTCGCCATCCGCTCGGCCGTGTGCGGCTTCTCCTTGATGGTGGCGTCGGCGGAGCCGCCGCGCACGGTGAAATCGTCCCCGCAGACGACGACCGGCCGCCCCTCGATGGTCGCCCGCCCCATCACGCAGTTGGCCGGCAGGAAGCTTTCCATATTGTGCTGGCTGTCATAGGCGGCCTTGCCGGCGATGGCGCCGATCTCGTGGAAGGAGCCCTTGTCGACCAGCCCGTCGATGCGCTCGCGCACGGTCAGCCGGCCGCCATCGTGCTGGCGCTTGACCTTGTCCGCCCCGCCCATCTCCCGCGCCAGCGCCTCGCGCCGACGCAATTCTTCCAGTTCAGGCTCCCAGGACATGCGGGCCTCCCTTAAGGTCTTTGTGTGGTTTCCAGTCGGCCGAATATGGCCGCTCGGCCAGAAGGATACGGCGCTTTCCGCCGCGCGATCCAGCCCGCCTCGGGCGCCGCCGAACGCGGGCGCCGCTAGTCGCCCGCCGCCAGGTCCCGCGCGACCGGCAGGATCGGCGCGCCCTCGTGCGCGATCGAAGGCCGCCCGTCGACGCCGACCGGCACGTCGCCCGCGAGCGTGATCCGGTAGAGCTGGCGGACATGGTCGCTTTCGATCATGTCCGTCGGGGCGAGATGCGCCGTCGCCCGGTTGTCCCACATGGCGACGTCGCCGGCCTCCCACTTGAAGCGCACCGTGTAGTCCGGGCGCGCCATGTGGGTCCAGAGCATCTCCAGCAGGCAGTCGCTCTCTGTCCTGGAGAGGCTGACGATCCCCTTCAGCAAGGAGGGGCTGACGAAGAGCAGGCGTTCGCCCGTCTCCGGGTGGACGGTGACGAGCGGGTGCTCGGTCGTCATGGCGCGCCGCTTCACCGCCGCGTCATAGGCCGGGTCGCCGGCGGCGCCCATGGTCAGCTCGAAGCGGTGGACGCCGCGCAGGCCATCCAGGATGCGCCGCATGGTCTCCGAAAGCCCGTTATAGGCGGCGGCGAGGTCGCACCACAGCGTGTCGCCGCCATAGGCCGGCACGGTCTCGGCCCGCAGGATCGCCGCCTTCGGCGGGTTGTGGGCGGCGGTCAGGTCCGTATGCCAGCCGGACCAGGGCCGTTGCAGCCTGGAATGGCGCTGGGCCGGGGTGGCCCGCCGCGTCGCGACGGAATACACCTCCGGAAACCCCTCCACATGGCCGAACACCGGATGGCCGACCGTCGGGTCGCCCATCTGGCGCGCAAAGGCGATATGTCCGGCATGGTCCAGGTTCTGCCCCCGAAAGAACACGACCTTCCAGTCCAGCAACGCCCGCCAGACCGCATCCCGCACCCCCGCCGCCAACGGCCGCCCCAAATCCACGCCCGAAATCTCGGCCCCAAGATGAAACGCCAGCGGCTTCACCTGGATAGCGGCGACGGGACTGGCCATGACGCGTCTCCTGTTCGGCTATGGACAGTAAATGGTAGCAATTTTTGAGCTGATACTGCACAAAGTAGGCGCCTTTTAATCAAAAATATTGTTGAGAAGTATTTTGCGATAAATAATTCACGCGTAATAAAATTGCGCGACAAGCTAAATGACGGCAGCATATTAAATAAAAGATATTTTTAAAATATACTCATCTGCATATACTTGAATATTCTTTATTTTTAATATATTCTATAATCAGTAATATTTGATTATATATCAATATATCCAGCATCTCCTATAAATGGCAACAATGTATCGCAGGGCATATATTTTGTCTGAAGCTTGTATGGAGGTAAGTACTTGAGGTTTGTTCGATTGTCCAAAAGAAATGGTTGAAATATAAAGCGCACTTCTCTTTCGCGTCTAAATTTTAAAGGCTTGATAAGGGGTGAATTGTCAATGTAATTAGTTATTTCATAGACATTTTCATCCAACAATGTTTCATTTATATTTATCAATCTCTCGCGATAAATAATATCATGTACACTATGTCTTATCCCAAAACTAAAATCATCAATTCGCGGGAGGGTAAATGGTGGAATCCCCATCGACCCGATGTGGTTTCGTGTAAAACAACGACCCATCTTAAATTCATTTGCCAGATAACAAGATATTAAATCAGAAATATTAAAAATATTCTCTTTCGGAAGAGTCCAAAAAGAATTATACGCCGGATCTTGTATGGTGCGCGTATTTTCGTCATTGTAAGTAAAGCATAAAATATAGCAATCGGCAATTTCTGATGCTATGTGTAAGGAGCCTGATGCTTTGACATTGCCATCGCAAGAGTGTTCGATTTTGAGGCGCTGTGTATGGCCAGATACTGTCCCCGTGGTTCTTGCTCCTTGAAAGATAGTATAATTCGAGCAATATAGCTGTTCGCCAGTAACAGCCGGAATTGTGCCTAGTGTCGCGCTGCGTAAATTTGCTAGGCTTGATACTGTCGGTTCGGAAAAATTTACTAATAAAGAAAAGGTTCCTTCACCAGAATCTTGAATAAAACGATTTTCTATACCGCGATATTCATATAATGAGCCGATTCTAATTGTTCTTCCGGTCGCTGGTAGATGATCTTCTTTGCAGTGCTTTATTATGTTTTTATCTGCACTGTATGTGGGTGGTATCAGCGGAATTCCTTGCGGGGCCTTTATAGGGGGCGCTAGGGGAACGGATGTTGGCCATTCGATTTGCATACTGCCGGCAGAGTACATAGGCATCTAGGTCACCATACTGTGCTTTGACGAGCGTTTATTTTATAAGGATGGATCGGCTTTACAATGCTGCCTAGTCTTTGTTGCTGCGTATGGTGCGGGCGGGGAGACTCGAACTCCCACTTCCGAAGAAAACAGATTTTGAGTCTGCCGCGTCTACCGATTCCGCCACGCCCGCGAGGGCGGCAGACATAGCGTTGTCGGGCGATAGCTGCAAGCGGCTAGAGCGCCGTGCGCAGCGTAGGGCGCAGCCCGGCGCTCTGTCTTGCCCTAGCGGCGGGCGCGCCGGCGGATTTCGGCGAGCGGGGGCATGGCGGCGAGCGCCGCGTCGTCGATGCGGGACCAGTCGACGCCGGCGGGGGCATCGGCCGGGTCGGCGCCGGTCAGCCAGGCTTCGGTCGGCGTGGCGATGGCGGCGAGGCGCTGGTCGAAATCCTCGACCGGGAAGCCGTTGACCGCCTGGACGTCGTGGACCGTGGTCGCGACCGGCGCCGGCGGGTGGCCAAGCTCCCGCAGCATGGCGAACTCCAGGTCGCTGTAGCCGGCGCCCTTGCCGGCGCGGCGGCCGTCCCGCGTCACGGCGACGGAGCCGGCGACGATGGCGTCCATATGGGGCAGGTCGTCCAGCGCGACCGGGATCGCGTACTGGTCCCAATTGGCGCGGGCGCTCGCCTTGTGGATGGCGTCGGGGGGAATGCGCGCCGGGTCCAGCAGCATGAAGCCGCCGGCGAGCTTGGGCGTCGGCACATAGACCTGGACGCCCCGACGCAGCGCCTCGGCCCGCACGAAGCGCTGGGGGCTGTCCGGGTTGACCTTGATGCGTTTGGCGCTCGCCCAGGGCTCCAGCGTGAACAGGCGTTCGGCCGCCTGGCGGGCGCCCTTGAAATTCGGAATGCGGCCCTTGGGCGGGAAGGGATACGCGGCGAGCTTCTCGCGGTCGAGCCGCTCCCACACATGCTCCCGCGCCGCCTGCTTGTCCGGAAAGCGGCGGTCGCCTTCGGCCGCGTCCGCCGCGTCGTCGTCCGTATCCCCGGCGCCTGCGCTCAAGGCGCCATGGCGTCCAGCAGGCCGGCGGCGGGGCCGGCGCCGGCGTCGACCGTCGCCTCCAGCCGTTCGGCGGCGGCGCCCAGGCGCAAGTCCGCGAACAGCGCGTGGGACTTGGCGCGGAGCGCGGCCTCCCGATTGGGGTTGGCGGTCGATCCCGCCGGGTCCTTCACGAAGGCGCGGGCGTTGCCGACCTCGGCCCAGCCGGCATAGTGGGTGGGGTAAAGGCCGTCCAGCTCCGCGTCCGGCACCAGTTCGATGCGCTGGGCGAGCGCGGTCACCGCCGGGTCGGCGATGCGCTCGTCCCGGAACTGGGCGGGCAGGGCCTCTCCGTCCAGCAGCGCCACGGCGAGGCAGTAGCGGAGGCTCATCTGGGAATTCAGCGTGGCGCCCGGCTGGTAGTCGTAGCCGCACTGCACGTCGACGACCTTGGCGACGCCGGCGCGGATGGGCTGGCCCTCCTGGGGCGCGCCGCCAAGCTCCGCCCGGATCTGCTTCGCCGCGTCCACATAGGCGTGGACGCTGCCGCAACAGGCATAGGGCTTGAAGTTCGTCCCCATGAGCCGCCAGTCCTGGCCGAGGCCGTCGCCCAATGGCTCGATCGACCAATGGTCGGAGAAGGCGCGGAGATAGCCGCCGTCCTCCACCTCAAGCACGGTGGCGGGGCCGGTGAAGCCGCGCTGGGCGAGGTCGGCCGCCAGCAGGCCGGACTGGGCGGCCTTGCCGGGATGCAGGCGCTTCGACATGGCGCCGTCGGCGTTGAAGGCGAACAGGCCGGCGCCCTGGGTCGCGGCGAGGCCGAGCGCCCAGCGCGTCTGCTCCGGCCCGAGGCCCAGGAGCTTCGCGACGGCGACGGCGGCGCCGAGCGGGCCGACGACGCCCGTCAGGTGCCAGCCGCGCAGCCGCGCCTTGTTGGGGTCGAGCGCCAGGCTGACGCGGATCATCGTCTCGTAGCCGAGCGCGGTCGCGGTCTCCAGGTCGGCCAGGCTGGCGCCCCTGGCCTCGGCGACGGCGAGGGCGGCCGGCAGCACGACGGCGCCCGGATGCAGCTTCGCCGAAAAGTCATCCAGCTCGAAGGCGTGGGCCGCCACGCCGTTCAGGAGGGCCGCGTCGCCGGGCCGGAGCGTCGCTTCCACGTCGCCCCAGGCGCGGGCGAGGCCGGGCGCGCCGGGCGCCGGCGGCAGGGCGGCGACGCTTTCCTGGACCATGCGGGTCCACGGCTCCGGCATGCCGTAGCGGCCGGCCGCGAGCGTATCGAGGATCGCGAGGCGGATGGCCTTGCGGGCGTCGTCGGGCAGGTCGCCCGGCTGAAAGCCGGCGACGAAGTTCGAGAGGGCGGCGGTCGGCGCCGCGAGATCGGCGGGGGAAGGGCTGGCAGACATGGGGGTCTCTCCTGTTCGGCTATTCGGCGGCGGCGCGCCGGTCGAAGCCGGGCGTCGTGGCGGCGGGCGCATAGACGAAGCCGTCCATCAGCCGCCGCTGGGTGCGGACGACGCTGGCGCTCCTGGCGATGACCTGGCCGTCCCGCTCGTCCATCGACGCCTCGACGACGGTCAGCCCGGATGCCTGGGCGATCCGGATCTGGCGGCGGTCCGGCCGGCAGACGGCGGCGGGGATCGAGCCCGGAACATTGCAGGCGACGGCGAGGCAGAGCGCGCCCGTCAACGGCACGGCCCGGTGCGGCTGGCCGACGGAAATCATGCGCACCAGCAGGTCCATCTCGTCCGCCGGCATGGTCCGCCCGTCGAGCAATTGCTGGTCGGCCGGGCCGGCAACGACCGCGACCTTGGGCACGCTCGGAATGCGCGCCGCCGCCGCCAGATCGGGCGCGATGCCCATGGCGACGCTGGCGGCGAGGCGGACGGCCTCCATCCGCTCGAGAAACGCCCGGTCGGCCTCAAGCGCGTCGGGAAGCTCCGTCGCCGTGACGCCCATGGCGGCGGCCTCGACGAAGACGCACGGATTGGCGGCGTCGACCATGCTGGCCTCGATCGGCCCGAGGCCTTGAACGTCCAGCGTGTCCCGCGGGTTGCCGGCCGGCAGCAGGCGGCCGGTCTTGGCGCCGCCCGGCTCCAGGAAATCCAGCGTGACGGGCGCGCCGCTGCCGGAAACGCCAGGCAGTTCGAAATCCCCGTCGATGGCGGCCATGCCGCCGTCCAGCGCGAAGCGGGCGCGGATGATCTTGTTGGTGTTGGTGTTGTGGATGCGCACCTCGGCCGCGTCGCCCGTCGTCTCGACCAGGCCCTCGTCCACGGCGAAGGGGCCCATGGCGCTCGACATGTTGCCGCAATTGCCGCTCTCGTCCACGGCGTCCGTCCGGGGGGAGAGCTGGAAGAAGCTGTAGTCGATGTCCGCGTCCGGCCGGCTCGGCGGGCCGACGATGCAAACCTTGGCGAGCGAGGAGACGCCGCCGCCGAGGCCGTTCAGCTGGCGTCCGTTCGGGTCGTTCGCGCCCAAGACGGCGACGAACAACTCGGGCCACAGGCTCCGGTCCGCCGGCAGGTCGCGGGCGTGAAACACCGCCGCCTTGCTGGTTCCCCCGCGGATGAAAGCCGCCGGTATCCGGCGTTGACGCATCTGGCGTCTCCTTGTTGGGCGTTTATGATCCCGATCCTAACCGCTCGCCCCCCTGATCCGGAAGGACCCGCAGCATATGACCTGGCTCGAAGCAGACGCATGGAACGATACGCCCATGGGGGAGCGCTTTCAGGCGCTGCTCGACCGGCCGGGCATCGTAAAGGCGCCGGGCGCCCATAACGCCATGGCCGGCCTGCTCGCCAAGGATGCGGGCTTCGACTGCCTCTATGTCTCGGGCGCGGCCGTGACGGCGGCGATGGCGCTGCCGGACCTGGGCGTCATCCAGCTGAACGAGCTTTGCGACATCGTCCGCCAGATCCACCGGGCGACCATGCTGCCGCTGATCGTCGACGGCGATACGGGCTATGGCGAGGTGCTGAACGTCATGCGCACCGTGCGGGAGTTGGAGGACGCGGGCGCCGCCGCGATCCAGATGGAGGATCAGGTGCTGCCGAAGAAATGCGGCCACCTGAATGACAAGCTGCTGAACAGCCCGGAAGACATGGCCCGCAAGGTCGCGGCCGCCCGCAAGGCCCGGCGGCATCTCCGCATCATCGCAAGGACCGACGCCGTCCAGTCCGAGGGGCTTGAAGCCGGCCTCGCCCGCGCCCGCCTCTATGCCGACGCCGGGGCGGACCTGGTCTTCGCCGACGGCATTCGCACGCCCGAGGAGTTCCGCCGCTTCTCCACCGAATGCGGCGCGCCCTTCATGGCCAACATGACCGAATTCGGCCGCACGCCCTATTACACCGCCCAGGAGTTCGAGGACTTCGGCTGCAAGGTCGTCATCTGGCCTGTCTCCAGCCTGCGCGTCGCCGCCAAGGCGATGCAGGACATGTATGGCGCGCTCGCTCAGAACGGCACGCTGTTCGATCACCTGGAGACCATGCAGACGCGGGCCGAACTTTATCAGGCCATCGGCTATCACGACTTCGAGCGGATGGACGATTCCGTCGCCGCGACCGTCGTGCCCGACGATCTGCGCGTCACCGGCGACCAGAGCAATTCCGCCAAAGCGGGCCGCTGATGCCCGATTACCGCATCCGCGCGCTCGCCTCCGCCGATACGCCGCCCTGGCGAGAGCAGTTGGCGGGACGCATCGCCGAGCTTGCCGCGGCCGCGCCGGCGCCCGAGGCCGACGTGGCGGAAATGGCGGCGCTTCGCGCCGTCGACAGCTTCGCCGTCGCCCTGGCCGCGATCAACCGGCGGCCGGTCGCCTCCGCCCGGGCGATGGCGCTCGCCCATCCCCGCGCCGACGGCGCGCGTCTCCTGGGCCTCTCGGGCGCGGTTGCGGTCGACTGCGAATGGGCCGCCTTCGCCAATGGCGTCGCCGTCCGCGAACTCGATTTCAACGACACTTATCTCGCGGCCGACTACGCCCATCCGAGCGACTGCATCGCGCCGTTGCTGGCCGTCGCCCAGCAGACTGGGCGGGACGGCGCCGATCTCGCCCGCGCCATCGCCGTCGCCTATGAAGTTCACGTGGCCCTGGTCGCGGCGATCGACCTGCATTCCCACAAGAAGGACCACGTCGCCCATCTGGCGCCGGCCATTGCGGCCGGCCTCGGCGCGCTGCTGCGGCTGCCGGCCGAGGCGATCTATCAGGCGGTCAATCAGTCCGTTCACCTGTCCTTCGCCACCCGCCAGTCCCGCAAGGGAGAGATTTCGTCCTGGAAGGCCTACGCGCCGGCCCAGGCGGGAAAGACGGCGATCGAAGCCGTCGATCGGGCGATGCGGGGCGAAGGCGCGCCGAACCCGATCTACGAGGGCGAGGATTCGATCATCCCCTGGATGCTGGCCGGCGCGGACGCGGACTATGTCGTGACGCTGCCGGCGCCCGGCGCGCCGCCGCGCGGCATGGTCGCGAGCTTCCCGAAGGCCCACTCGGCCGAGTATCAGGCCCAGGCGATCATCGATCTGGCCTTTCAGGCGCGGCGGGAACTGGATGTCCGGGAGATCGCGAGCGTTCGGCTGCATACGTCGGACCACACCCACTTCGTCATCGGCACGGGCGCCAATGATCCGCAGAAGTTCGATCCCTCGGCCAGCCGGGAAACCCTCGACCATTCGATCATGTACATCCTGGCCGTGGCGCTGGAGGACGGGCGCTGGCACCACGAGGCGAGCTATCTGCCGGAGCGCGCGTCCAGGCCGGAAACGGTCGCCCTCTGGCGCAGGATCGAAACCGTCCTTGATGACGACTGGACCCGCCGCTATCACGCCGCCGACCCGACCGCGCGCGCCTATGGCGGCCGCCTTGAGATTGCGTTGCGGGACGGGAAGACGCTGAATTTTGAAAAGGCGGCGGCCGATGCGCACCCCAATGGCGACGCGCCCTGGGGCCAGGGCGACTACGCCGCGAAGTTCCGCGATCTCGCCGGCGAACTCCTGGGCGCGGCGGAGACGGAGCGCGTGCTCGCGGCCGCCTTGAACCTTTCCGGACTGGACGCAGAGGGCGTCCGCGTCCTAAATCCCGAAGCGCCCTCGGGCGCGGTCATGCCCGACGCGCCGACCGGCCAGGGCCTTTTCGATTTTCCGCGAGGATAGAATTCATATGACGTCCGCAGCCAAAACCATCGCGATCCTGGGCGGCACAGGCGATCTCGGCACCGGCCTCGCCCGGCGCTGGGCCAAGGCCGGCCACAAGGTGATCATCGGCAGCCGCACATCGGAAAAGGCGCTCGCCGCCGCCGCTGACCTCGCCGTGTTCGGCGTCGAGGGCCTGGAGAACGCGGCCGCCGCGGCCAAGGCGGATATCGTCGCGATTACCGTGCCCTACGCCAACCAGATCGCGACCCTGGAAGCCTGCAAGGCCGAACTCGCCGGCAAGATTCTGATCGACGCGACGGTGCCGCTGATGCCGCCCAAGGTCGGCACGGTGCAGTTGCCGGAAGGCGGCTCCGCCGCCGTCGCGGCCCAAGCGATGCTCGGGGACGGGGTCACGGTCGTCTCCGCGTTCCAGAACGTCGCCGCCGCCAAGCTGCAGTCGGACGTCGATCTGGAATGCGACGTGCTGGTGGCGGGCGACAAGGTCGCCGCCCGCCAGGAAGTCATCGACCTGGTGGAGGACGCCGGCATGCGCGGTTGGCATGTGGGGCCGCTCGCCAATTCGGCCGCCGCCGAGGCGCTGACCTCGCTCATTATCCAGATCAACAGGCGCTACGGCATCGACGGCGCCGGCATCCGCATCACCGGCACGCCGACCAAAGACGGGCGCCATCAGGGATGAAGAAGCGCGTCTCCGACCCCTGGATGCCGGCGCCGGAATACGGGCGTGGCCTGAAGGGGCTTGGCGTCAATCTGCTGGTCCGGGACGTGGCCGCCGCCGTCGCCTTCGCCGTCGAGGTGCTGGAGGCGGAGACGGTCTACGCGGACCCGGATTTCGCCGTTCTGCGGGCCATGGGCGCGGAGTGGATGCTGCATGCGGACCACACCTATGACCGCCACCCGCTCTACGGCAGCCTGACCGACGGCTCTCACCGGGGCGTCGGCGCGGAATTGCGGCTGCACGGGCTCGACCCCGACGCCGCCGAAGCGCGCGCGCGGGCGCGGGGCGACACGGTGCTGGCGGGCGCGATCGACAAGCCCCACGGCCTGCGCGAGTGCTATCTCGTCGACCCCGATGGCTATATCTGGGTCCCGGACGTTCCGACCAAGGCGTGATCGCTATTCGGCCGCTGTCCGCGCGCTCGCGAGCTGGCGGGAGACGAGGCTCGCATACATGCCGCCCTTGGCGATCAGGTCGGCGTGCGTTCCCATTTCGACAAGCCGTCCTTCGTTCAGCACCACGATCTTGTCGGCGTCCCTGATCGTCGAGAGGCGATGGGCGATGACGATGGTGGTGCGGTCCGCCTTGAGGCCGTCCAGCGCCTTGCGCACGGCGGCTTCGTTCACCGCGTCCAGATGGCTGGTCGCTTCGTCCAAAATCAGGATCGGCGCGTCCTTCAGGAAGGCGCGGGCGATGGCGACCCGCTGGCGCTGGCCGCCGGACAGGCTGGCCCCCCGTTCGCCGACAAGCGTGTCGAGGCCGTCGGGCAGGGTTTCGATCAGCCCGGAAAGCGCGGCGCGCTCGATCGCCGCCTCAAGTTCCTCGGCGCTCGCGTCCGGCTTGGCGATCAGCACATTGTGGCGCAGCGTATCGTTGAAGAGATAGGTGTCCTGGGCGACGAGCGCGATGCGGCCGCGCAAATCGTCCAGCTTGAAGTCCTTCAGGTCGGCGCCGTCGAGCAGGATGCGGCCGCTGTCCGGGTCCCAGAACCGCATCAGCAGTTGCGCGGTCGTCGTCTTGCCGGCGCCGGACGCGCCGACAAGGGCGACCGTTTGGCCCGCCGGGATTTCGAAGCTGATGTGATCGAGCGCATGCCGGGTCTGGCCCGGATAGGCGAAGCTCACGTCTTCCAGGCGGATGCCGCCTTCGACCGCGTCGAGCGCGCCCGGCCCGTCGGCGACGGGGATCGGCTCGTTCTCCAGGGCGTAGTAGCGCCGGGTGGCGCCCAGGGTGTCCGCAAGCTGCCGGCCGATCTGCGCGATCTCGGAGACGGGCAGGAACGCCGCCATGGCCAGCAGGGCCAGCAGCGGCAACAGCGCGGGTTCCAGCGCGCCCTGGTTTACCAGCGCCGCCCCGGTCACGACGACGGCGAGCCCGCCTAGGCCAGTCAACGCTTCCAGCAAGCTCTGCTGGCGGGTGAGTTCGCCGAAGAACGGCAACCTGAGCGCGATGTGACGGTCCGCCAGGCGGTCGAGCCCGTCGGCCCGCCGGCGCTCGCCTCGGAAGGTGACGACCTCGCCGAGGCCCTGAACGGAATCGACCGCATAGGCGCCGAGCTCGCCGGCCGCCTCCCGCGCTTCCGAGCCAAGGCGGTCGACCCGGCCGCGCATCAGGAAGGGGCTCAAGGTGACGGCCGCCAGGAACGGCAGCAGCGCCAGCGCGATCCAGGGGCTCGCCCAGGCCAGGATCGCCAGCACGCCGGCCGGCACCAGGATCGCCACGAAAGCGGGGGCGACGGTATGGGCGAAGAAATACTCGATCAGCTCGATGTCGTGGGTGGCGAGGCTCATCAGGTCGCCGGTCCGCCGCCGCGCCAGATAGGCGGGCGCCAGGGCGTCCAGCTTGCGGAACGCGTCGATGCGCATTTCCGCGAGCAGCCGGAAGGCCATGTCGTGGGCGATCCACGATTCCAGCCAGTGCAGGATGCCGGCGAGCGGCGCCAGCGCCCAAAGCCAGATGAGATAGGGGCTATAGTCGCCGCCCGTCTTCAGGGCGTAGACGATGAGCGCGCTCGCCGCGCCGACGCCGATGAAGGCCAGCACCCGCGTCACGCCGAAGAAGAACGTCGCGGCGAGCCGGCCCTTCCAGGGCAGGATGACGGCCATCAGCGCCCGCACCACCTCTGCCCAGGAAAGCCCCTCCGCCTTGATGACGCCTTCGGTCAGCGCCGCCTTGGCGCCGCCGGGCGTGGCGGCGACGGTCTCCCGCGCGGCGGGCGCCGCCGGCAGCGCCAGCCTGTCCGCGTCGGCGCTCTCCTGCGCCTGTTCGCGCATCAGCGCGGCGTAGGGGCCGCCGGCCTGCATCAGGTCCCGGTGCTTGCCGGTTTCGACGACGCGGCCTTCGTCCAGAACGACGATGCGGTCGCAATTGATGACGCTGGATAGCCGGTGCGCCAGGATCAGCGTGGTCCGCCCCTGCATCAGCCGGTCGAGGGCTTCCTGGATGACGGCCTCGTTCTCGGCGTCGACGGCGGAGAGCGCTTCGTCGAGCACCAGGATCGGCGCGTCCGCCAGAACGGCGCGGGCGATCGCGACCCGCTGGCGCTGGCCGCCGGAAAGCTTGATGCCCTTCTCGCCGACGACCGTGTCGTAGCCGTCGCTCAAGGTCGAGATGAAGTCGTGGATATTCGCGGCGCGCGCCGCCGCTTCGACGTCCGCCTGGCTGGCGTCCGGGCGGCCCATGCGGATGTTTTCGCCGACCGTGCCGTGGAAGAGATAGGCGTCCTGGTTGACGACGGCGATGCGGCTGCGGATGTCGGCGAAGCTGAGGCTGCGCAGGTCCTGCCCGCCAAGCGTCACGCGGCCGCCGTCAGGATCGAAAAACCGCAGCAGCAGGCGAACGACCGAAGACTTGCCGGAGCCGCTCGGCCCGACGAGGCCGACCCGCTCGCCCGGCGCGACGCCGAACGTCAGGCCCTGATGCGCCATGCGCCGCGCGCCCGGATACTTGAACTCCACGCCCTCGAACGCGATGGAGGGCTCCAGGTCCGCCGTCTTCGCGGGCGGCGCGTCGGCGACCTCGGGCTTTGCGTCCAGAATCTTGTAGACGCCCTGGGCGGCCGACATGCCGACCATGCCTTGGTGCAGGACGGTGCGCAGGTCGCGCATCGGGCGGAATATCTCCACGCCCATCATCAGCACGACCAGCAGTTCGGCCAGCGCCATCTCGCCCGCCTCGACCTGGAAAGCGCCGACCGTCAGGGCCGCCGCGGCGCCGATGGCGATGCTGCAATCGGTGATGCCGCGCGCCAGCACGTTCGTGCCCAGCACCCACATGGTGCGCTGGAACAGGTCCCGCGCCTTGAAGGCCAGCATGTCGGCGCGGGCGCCGCTCTGGCCGAAGGACTTCAGGGTGGCGAGGCCCTGGATCGAATCCAGGAATTCCGCGGCGAACGTCGCATAGGCGTCCTGCCGCTCGCCGGACCGGCGCACGTCCATGCGATGCCAGAGCGAGGGGAGGAACAGGGCCGCGAGCGCGAAGACGAACAGGGTCGCCGCCACCCAGACGTCGATCCAGGCGACGAACGCCAGGATGAAAAGCGGCGTCAGCGCCGACACCAGCAATTGCGGCAGATACTGGCCGAAATAGGTTTCGAGCTGCTCGACGCCGTCGATCAGCGTCAAGGTCAGCGCGCCGGAGCGCTGGCGGCCCACATAGGCGGGACCCAGTTCGGCGATCCTATCGAAGATCGCGCGGCGCAGGCGCTTTTGCACGACGGCCGCCGTATGGTGGGCGACCATGGCGCGGGCGTGCTCAAGATAGCCGCGGAGGCCCATGGTGAACGCGATGCCAAGGATCGGCAGCACAAGGTCGGCCAGCGTCGCGCCGGCGAAGATCTGGCCGATCAGCCAGCCGAGCAAAGCCAGCCGCGCCACGCCGACGCCGGCCGCGAGCACGCCGATTCCCGTCGCCAGCGCGATCCTGGGACGCACGGTTTCGGTAAAGCGCCATAACCGCTTTTCGATATGCATGGGCGCGTCCTCGGGGTCGCGGAGTGACGGCCGCGCGCGAGCGTCAGCCTTGCCGCCGCACAATACAATCTGAACGCGCGCTGATCCATGGCTCGCGCGCCGCTAGGGCTCGGCGTTATCGCAAGTCTGCGGGCTCGACCATGGCGCGGAGCATGACGCGCGGCTGCTCGGGCGGGAAATCCCCGGCGTTGCGGTGCATGGTCGCGTGCTCGTCCCAGAGCACGAGATCGCCCGGCCGCCAGCGGTGATAGTAGACGTTTTCCGGCGCCGTCGCCCGCGCCTCGAGCTCCGCCAGAAGTTCAGCGCCTTCGGCGTGGGTCAGGCCGACGAAGCCGGCCGTGTGGATCATGCAGAATTCCAGGTAAGGCGCGCCGCTTCCGGCATGGCGGCGGACGAGCGGCTTGCGGACCGGCGCGTATCCAGCCCATCGCTCCGGCGTCATGCCGTCGAAGTAATCCCGCCCTTCCGGGCCAAGGCCGAAATGGTTGACGGTCTCCAAGCCGTCCGCCCGGTCCCGCAGGGCCGGCGGCAGCTCGGCATAGGCGCGCCGCATGTCCGCGAACATCGTGCCGCCGCCGACGGCCGGAATTTCGATGCCGAAGAGCATGGCGCAACGGGGCGAGGGCTCGGCGAAAGTGCCGTCATAGTGCCAGGCCGAGGCGCGGTCGACGCCGAACGCGTCTACGCTGCCGTCCGCCTCCACATTAGTCAGGAAGGATATCTCCGGCGCATCGGGGTGGCGGTACTTTTCGATCACGCCCGGGACGATGCGGCCAAACCGCTTGGCGAACGCGGCGAGGTTGGGCGCTGTCAATGTCTGGTCCCGGAACGCCAGCACCGGATGCTCGGCGAAGGCGGCGCGGATTTCGGCGAACGCAGCATCCGACAACGGCTTGGCCAGATCGACGCCGAGCGCCTCCATGCCAATGGGGGCGCCCAGACTGCGCAGTTGCAGCCGACTGGCCTCACGCTGCATCGAACTCCTCCTTGATTGCGGCCCGCGCCCGGCTGAGCCTACCCTTCGTCCATCGCCGATAGAAGAGAATGCCCCCAACATGCCAACTGACGCTCACGCGCCGCCGCTGACCGGCCTCACCGTTCTGGATTTCACCCGCGTCATCGCCGGTCCGTTCCTGACCCAGATGCTCGCCGACCTCGGCGCGACCGTCGTCAAGGTGGAGGCGCCTGGAGTCGGCGACGACCTCAGGCACTACCGGCCAAGCGGCTGGACGCGGGACGCGCCGGGCTTCGTCGGCCTCAACCGCAACAAGCGCAGCATCGAAATCGATATCGGCTCTCCCGCCGGTCAGGCGCTTTGCAAGGAACTCGCGGCGAAGGCGGACTTCCTGGTGGAGAATTTCCGCCCGGACGTGATGGAGCGCTACGGCCTGGACTATGCGGCGATGGCCGAAGTCAATCCGCGCCTGATCTACTGCTCGATCTCCGGCTATGGACACAAGACGCCGTTTCGCCTGGTCGCGGGCTATGACCCCATCGCCCAGGCGGAGACCGGGCTCATGTATCTGACCGGTCCCGCCGACCTTGAGCCCCAGAAGGCCGGCGGCTCCGTCGGGGACACGTTTACGGGCCTCCATGCCGGCATGGCGGCGTTGGCGGCGCTGGAAGCGCGCCGTCGCACGGGACGGGGGCAGCATGTGGAAGTTTCGCTGTTCGACTGCATGCTGCACGCGATCGGCTATGTCGGCCAGCATGCCTTGCTGACGGGCGAGGACCCGCCGCGCATGGGCAACAAATCGTTCGCGCTGGTGCCGCTCGGCGTGTTCGACTGCGCGGACGGGCCGATCATGATCGTCGTCGGCAACAACCGGCAATATGAGAAGTTCTGCCGGGACGTTTTGGAGCGGCCCGACCTGTTGGCTGACCCGCGTTTCGAAACAATCGCCACGCGGCTCGCCAATCGCGAACCGCTCGACGCGGAGCTGGAAGCGATCTTCAAGACCCGCGACCGGAACCACTGGGTCGAACGCATGCGCGCCGCCGGCGTGCCGGGCGGCGCCGTCCGCTCGCCGATGGAGGCCGTCAGGTCAGAGGAGGCGCGGGCGCGCGGCATGATTTCGCCCGCCACGTTCGAAGGCGAGGAGATCGAGGTGGTGGGCTCGCCCTTCCGCTTCTCCGAAACGCCGGTCGCGACGCCAGGTGAAATTCCGGAGCTGGGCGCCGGCCGGGACTCGGTCTTGCGGGAGCTGCTGGACATGGACGCCGCCGCGATTTCCGACCTCGCAGCCGCCGGCGCCTTCGGCAAAGCGGATTGACCTGAATCAACAAATCCGCGCCGTCGGCTCCATACATCCCGCCTATCGGATGAACCCTGCTTGCGGGAGGATAGGATGGTAGGGAAATCGGAAGTCGGCGGCGGGCAGCCGGATGTTTGGAGCCAGATTTGGGGGCCGATGCGGCAGTTCGGCCGGCAAGTCGCGGATTTTTTCGCGCCCAGTTCGGACGCGTCCAGTTCCGAGGACGCTTATGAAATCAATGTCGAGTTGCCGGGCGTCGCGGACGCGGACATCAAGATCGAGGTCCACGACCAGCGTTTGACGATTTCGGGCGCGAAGCAGGCGAACCGGCAGGAGACCGGCAAGCACTATTTCTTTTCGGAGCGGGTCTACGGCGCATTCCAGCGCTCGTTCCAATTGCCGGAGGATGCGGACGCGGAGGCGATCCAGGCCGTTCATAAGGATGGCCTTTTGACCGTCCGCGCGCCGCGGCGCGCGCCGCAGACAGCCGGCCCGCGTCAGGTGAAAATAAACGGCTGAACGACAGCCGCAGTGGTTAGGACCTGCCTCGCGGCAAGTTCTAATGGTCCAGCCGCGAACGGGTTTGCGCATGGCGTCCGCCCCCACAGTCGCCTTGTGTGGACCTTGTTCGCGGCTGGGCGCCATCTTGCCTGATCGACGGGATGGGGAGACGATATCCTTCGGGATCGTCAGATTGAGGAGCCACGCCATGGCAACGCCGTTCGAAGGCCCGTCCGTCTGGACCGGGCGGGATCTTGAGCAGGATACGGACTGGCGGCGGGCATGGTCGCCGGACGAACTGGCGGAGATCGACCGGGCGGTCGCGCAGGCCAAGCGTTCCGGCGCGCCCTGGGCGGAGGTCGGCAGGGAGGATTTCCCGCTCGATCGGGTCGCCGGCGTGCTGGAAGACGTCGCGGACAGACTGGAGAACGGGCGCGGGTTCATTCTGCTGCAAGGCCTGCCGATCGATCGCTATGAGGCGGACGATCAGCGCCTGCTTTGGATGGGGCTCGGGCGTTGGCTCGGCCATCCCGTCCCCCAGGACAATTCCGGCCAGATGATGCGGGATATCCAGGCGGAGGCCGGCGATCTCGGCGCCAGGCACGAACGCATGGCGGACGCCGATGGCGGCGAGTTCCTGTCCTCGAAGGCGCGCACCTACAGCAATGGCCAATTGCGCTATCACACCGACCGGACGGATGTCGTCGGCCTGTTGACGGTGCGCCAGTCGGCGTCGGGCGGGGAGAGCCGCGTCGCCAGCACGGCTGCGGTCCACAACGCCATTCTGGAACGGCGGCCGGATCTGCTGGAGTTGCTCTATCAGCCGATTTACCGCTCCCGCCTCGGCGAGGAGGCGGGCGGCGGCGACGAGGCGTATCCGCTGCCCGTGTTCGGCGTTCGGGACGGCAAGCTGACCAGCCATTATTCCCGCACCTATGTGGAAGCGGCCCAACTGATGCCGACGACGCCCAGGATGAGCGACGCCCAATGGGAAGCGCTCGACCTGCTGGCGGCCGTCGCGGATGAGCTGGCGTTCTCCATGTCTCTCAGGCCGGGCGATATCCAGCTCATCAACAGCCATATCACCTATCACGCCCGCACGGCTTTTCAGGACGACGCGGCGGCCGGCAAGGCGCGCCTGCTGCGCCGGCTCTGGCTCGCCATGCCGAACAGCCGCGCGCTGCCGGGCGATCATGCCGTGCTCTGGCGGAACGTGGACGCCGGCGCGGTCAGGGGCGGCATCGCCGTCGCCTAAGCCTTTCGCGAGCTTGACCGGGCGGCGGCGGACATTTCAACCTTGGGCCAAAGACCGAATTTCGGGAAGGGAATGCCGCCATGAACGATATTCTGCATTTCATCGACGGCGCGCCCGCGCCGAACGCCGCCGCTGCCGAAACCAGTTGGCAGGACGTGTTCGATCCGGCGACGGGCAAGGCGGACAAGCGTCTGGCGCTGGCCGAGGTCGAGGATGTGCGCCGCGCCGTCGCGTCCGCTGCGGCCGCCTGGCCCGAATGGGCGAAGACGCCGCCGCTCCGCCGCGCCCGCATTCTGGATCGTTTCAAGATGATCCTGTGGGAGCGGATGAACGAGCTCGCCGAACTGATCAGCAGCGAGCACGGCAAGACCCATGAGGACGCGGTCGGCGAAGTGACGCGCGGGCTCGAAGTGGTCGAGTTCGCCAGCGGCGCGCCGCAATTGCTGAAGGGCGAATATACCGAAAGCGTGGGCACGGACGTCGACAGCTTCTCCGTGCGTCAGCCGCTTGGCGTCGTCGCGGGCATCACGCCGTTCAACTTCCCGGCCATGGTGCCGATGTGGATGTTCCCGGTCGCGCTCGCCTGCGGCAACTGCTTCATCCTGAAGCCTTCGGAGCGCGATCCCTCGGCGTCGCTGCTGCTGGCCAAATGGCTGAAGGAAGCGGGGCTCCCCGACGGCGTCTTCAATGTCGTCCATGGCGACAAGACGGCGGTCGAGGCGCTGCTGGCGCATCCGGACGTGAAGGCGATCAGCTTCGTCGGCTCCACTCCGATCGCCCGCCACATCTATTTGACCGCCGCCGCCAACGGCAAGCGGGTGCAGGCGTTGGGCGGCGCCAAGAACCATCTCGTCGTCATGCCGGACGCCGACCTGGACATGGCCGCCGACGCGCTGATGGGCGCGGCTTACGGCTCCGCCGGCGAGCGGTGCATGGCGGTCTCCGTCGCCGTGCCGGTGACGGACAGGGTGGCCGACGCGCTGGTCGAGCGCCTGAAGCCTCGCGTCGAGGCGCTGAAGATCGGCCCCGCGCACGATCCCGAGGTCGAGATGGGGCCGCTGGTGACCGCTCAGCACCTCGCCAAGGTGCGCGGCTATGTTGACGCCGGCGTCGCGGAAGGGGCGGAGCTGGTCGTCGACGGCCGCGCCTTCCGCCAGACGCGGCAGGGCTATGAGGACGGCTTCTTCATCGGCGGCTCGCTGTTCGACCGGGTGACGCCCGACATGTCGATCTACCGGGACGAAATCTTCGGGCCGGTGCTCTCCGTCGTGCGGCGGCCGGACTATCAGGGCGCGCTCGATCTGATCCACGGCCACGAGCTCGCCAACGGCGTTTCGATCTTCACCCGCGACGGCGATACGGCCCGCGCATTCCAGCAGGACGTCGAGGTGGGCATGGTCGGCGTCAACGTGCCGATCCCCGTGCCCATGGCGTTCCACAGTTTCGGCGGCTGGAAAGCGTCGCTTTTCGGCGACCATCATGTGCACGGGCCGGAGGGCGTGCGCTTCTATACCCGCCTGAAGACGACGACGACCCGCTGGCCGACGGGACAGCGCACGAACCCGCAGTTCACGATGCCGACCCTCGGCTAACGGCGGCGACCATCCTTGACGAGGCGCCTATGAGCGACGGCGGCGAGCGGCGGATCATGCGGGCGATGGCGCTCGACGCGCCCGGCCGCCCGCTCCGCCTCATTCAATTGCCGATCCCCGCGCCGGGGCCGGGGCAGGCGCGGATCAAGGTCAGCGCCTGCGGCGTCTGCCGCACGGATCTGCATGTGGTCGACGGCGATCTGGCGGATGTTCCGGCGGGCGTCGTGCCGGGCCACGAAGTCGTCGGCGTCGTCGACGCCCTTGGGGCCGGCGTGGAGGGGTTCGCGTTGGGCGATCGGGTGGGCGCGCCTTGGCTGGGCCATGTCTGCGGCCATTGTCCCTATTGCCTGGAAGGGCGGGAGAACCTCTGCGACGAACCGGGCTTCACCGGCTATACGCTCCAGGGCGGCTATGCGGAGTATTGCGTCGTCGACGCGCGCTTCGTGTTGCCGCTGCCGCCCGGATACGACGACGCCCACGCGGCCCCCCTGCTCTGCGCCGGACTGATCGGCTACCGCTCCTGGTCCATGGCGTCGGACGCGAAGACGCTTGGGCTCTATGGCTTCGGCGCCGCCGCCCATATCGTCGCCCAGGTCGCCCGGGCGAAGGGAACCGACGTCTACGCCTTTGTGCGCCCCGGCGATGAGGCCGCCGCCCGCTTCGCCGAGAGCCTCGGCGCCTGCTGGACGGGACCGTCGGACGGTCCGGCGCCCCGTCTGCTCGACGCCGCGATCATCTTCGCGCCGGTGGGCGCGCTCGTGCCGGCGGCGTTGAAGGCGGTGCGCAAGGGCGGGGTCGTCGTCTGCGCGGGCATCCACATGAGCGATATCCCGAGCTTCCCCTATGCCGATCTCTGGGAAGAGCGGATCGTGCGCTCCGTCGCCAACCTGACCCGCGATGACGGCCGGGCGTTCATGGCGCTCGCGGCGAAGACGCCGATCGAAACCCACGTCACGGAATATCCGCTCGAAAAGGCGAACGACGCGCTCGACGATCTGCGGTCCGGCCGGTTGAGCGGCGCTGCCGTGCTGCGGCTATGATTTTCGCCGGTCCGGCGCCGCTTCTCTAATCAAGCGGTTCCGTGTAGAACACTCGCCTGCGGCGGCCCAGGGCAGCCGAAGGGATAACCACGCGTGGAAGGCGAATGTCCAAAGAAGAACTGATTGAATTTGGCGGCGAGGTGGTTGAGAAGCTGCCGAACGCCATGTTCCGCGTGAAGCTGGAGAACGATCACGAGGTGATCGCCCGGCTCGCGGGAAAAATGCGGAAGTTCCGCATCCGCGTCATGCCGGGGGATAAGGTCTCCGTCGAGATGACGCCATACGATCTGACCAAGGGTCGGATCACTTTCCGGCACAAGTAAGCGCCGGACTTTCGCGCGCGACCATGCCGCTTTTCGCGATTCAGACCGCCGATAAGCCAGGTATGGCCGAAGCGCGCGCGGCGATCCGTCAAACGCATTTGGACTATCTGGCCCGGCACGAATCCGTCGTCGTGCTGGGCGGCGTCACCTATGGCGCCGACGACGCCAAGGACGGCAGCGTGTGGATCGTCAATCTGCCCGATCTCGCCGCCGCCGAAGCCTTCGTCGCCGAGGAGCCTTTCGTGAAAGCCGGCCTCTTCCAGTGGGTGCGCGTAAGGCGCATGAACAAGGGCCAGTGGAACCCTGCCGCCGCCGAAGGCGCCGAAAGCGTCTGACGCCTTATTGAAATCGAACGTCCGATCGCAGCCTCGACATGCCGCTGTAACGTTCTAGGTTAAAGTAGAACGAAACGCGACCTTTTCGATTCGAAAACGCGGCGCAGCCGTGGGCGGGGGCGAAATGCAGTATGAAACGCGGTCGGCGGCGGCGGAAATTCCGCCGCTTTTCCGGGAGACCCGCGCGCGCACCAAGGCGCTGACGGCCGATCTTGAGATCGAGGACATGGTCGCCCAGTCCATGCCGGACGCCAGCCCCGTCAAATGGCATCTGGCGCACACCACCTGGTTCTTCGAGGAGTTCGCGTTGCGGCCCCACGCGGCCGGCTATGTCTCGCCGGACGACCGGTTCAGTTATCTCTTCAATTCCTATTATGTGCAGGTCGGCCCGCGCTACGAGCGGACGCGCCGCGGTCTGATCAGTCGGCCCACGGTCCGCGAGGTGATGGCCTATCGGGACGCGGTGGAGGCGGCGACGGCGGACCTGCTCGCCAGCGGCGACGCGCCGCTCGATCTGATCGAACTCGGCTGTCATCACGAAATGCAGCATCAGGAACTGCTGCTGACGGACCTGCTGCATCTGCTGTCCCACAATCCGCTCGATCCGGCCTACAAGGCGCCGGGGCCGATCGCGCTCGCCGCCCCGAAGCCGCTTTCCTGGACGGACTTCGACGGCGGCCTCGTCGAGATCGGCCATGACGGGGACGGCTTCGCCTTCGATTGCGAATGCCCTCGCCATCAGACCTTCGTCGCGCCGTTCCGGCTGGCGAGCCGGGCGGTGACGAACGGCGAATGGCTGGAGTTCATGGCGGACGGCGGCTACGCGACCGCAAGCTGCTGGCTCTCCGACGGCTGGGCGACCGTCCAGACGGAAGGCTGGCGGGCGCCGCTCTACTGGCGGGAGGCGGACGGCGGCTGGACCGCATTCGGCCTGCGCGGCGCCCAGCCCGTCGACGCGGACGCCCCCGTCGCCCATGTGAGCTACTACGAGGCGGACGCCTTCGCCCGCTGGGCTGGCAAGCGCCTGGCGCATGAGGCGGAGTGGGAACTGGCGGCGCGCGAGACCAAGATCGCCGGAAACTTCATGGAATCCGGCATACTGCGCCCCCGGCCGGCGACGGCGGAGGGGCTCGCGCAGTTGTGGGGCGACGTCTGGGAGTGGACCCAGTCGCCCTATACCGCCTATCCCGGTTTTCAGGCGCCGGAGGGCGCCGTCGGCGAGTACAATGGCAAGTTCATGGCGAACCAGTTCGTGCTGCGCGGCGGCGCCGCGACGACGCCGACGGCCCAGATGCGCCCCACCTACCGGAACTTTTTCTACCCGCACCAGCGTTGGCAGACGACGGGCCTCCGGCTCGCGGAGGACCGGGCATGAGCATCGCCGTCGCCGCGACGCCGTTCGCCAAGTCCCTGCTCGCCGGCCTCGCGAAGCCGCAAAAGTCGCTTGAGCCCAAGTTCTTCTATGACCGGCGCGGCTCCGAACTCTTCGAGGAGATCACAGCGCTCGACGCCTATTACCCGACGCGGACCGAGATTGGCATTCTGGAGCGGTCGGCGTCGGAGATCGCCCGGGCGATCGGGCCGGGCGCCGTGCTGGCGGAGCCGGGCGCCGGCGCCTTGCGGAAGGCGCGCATCGTGCTCTCCGCCCTGGAGCGGCCGGCGGCGTTCGCGCCGGGCGACATTTCCGCCGATCACCTGAAGGACGCGGCGGCGGAGCTTGCCGGCGATTTCCCCGGCCTGGCGATCTGGCCGTTCAAGGTGGATTTCGACGGGCCGTTCGACCTGCCGGCCGAGGCGGCGGCGCTCGGGCCGGTCACGGTGTTCTTCCCGGGCTCGACCATCGGCAATTTCGAACCCAAGGCGGCGACGGCGCTGCTTCGCCGCTTCGCCGGTCTGGCGAATGCGCGGAAGTTGCTGGTCGGCGTCGACCTGAAGAAGGACCATAACCGCCTGGTCCGCGCCTATGACGACCCGGAAGGCGTCACCGCGGCGTTCAACCTAAACCTTCTCGTCAGGGCGAACCGGGAGCTCGGCGCCGATTTTGACCTCGACGCCTTCGCCCACGTCGCCCGCTATGACGCCACGCAGGGGCGGATCGAGATGCACCTGGAGAGCCGCCGGGCGCAGGAAGTCACGGTGTTAGGCCGGCGGTTCGCCTTCCGCGCCGGCGAGACCATCCACACCGAGAACTCCTACAAATACGACATCGCCGAGTTCGAGGCCGTCGCCGGGTCGGCCGGCTGGACGCCTGACGCCTGCTGGACGGACGCGGAGCGGCTGTTCAGCGTGCAGCTCTATACCCGGCCGGCGGAGACGCCGCCGTCGACCATGTAGACGCCGCCGGTGCAGAAGCTGGCCTCGTCGCTGGCCAGGAACAGCATCAGCGCCGCTACTTCTTCCGGCTCGCCATAGCGCTTCAGGGGCGTGCCCTGGGCCATCGGGCGGTTCGACCCGTCGGCGGGCACGCCGCTCTTGGTTTCGATGGCGGTCATCATGTCCGTGTCGATGGGCGAGGGATTGATGGTGTTCACCCGGATTTCATGGGCGGCGCCTTCGAGCGCCGCGGCGCGCATGAGACCGATCACGGCGTGCTTGGAGGCGACGTAGGCGGAGAGCTTCGGCACCGCGCGGATGCCCGCGGTCGAGGAGGTGAGCACGATGCTGCCGCCGTTCGCCGCCATCGCCTGCATGGCGTATTTCAGGCCGAGCCAGACGCCGCGCACGTTCACCGCCATGACCTTGTCGAACGTTTCGGTCGCATAGTCCGTGACGGGCGCGATGTCGCCTTCGATGCCGGCGTTGAGCAAAGCTATGTCGATGCGGCCGAACCGCGCGACGGCGTCGGCGACATAGGCTTTGGTCTGGGCCTCGTCCGTCACGTCCGCGAGCTTGAAAGCGGCGTTGTCCGCGCCCAGCTCGTCCGCCAGCGCCGCGAGCGGCGCTTCCAGCAGGTCGACCAGAAGGACCTTCGCGCCTTCGGCGACGAAGCGCCGGGCGGCTGCCGCTCCGATGCCGCGCGCCGCGCCGGTGACGATTGCGATTTTTCCGTCCAGTCTGCCCATGGGTCCGCGTCCTCCGCCGGGTTTAATTTTCGACGAAGAAGGCTACAGGAAACCGGCGGGACGGAAAGGCCGGCGCCTCAGCGAAGGCTGAGCGCGCCGATCGCCCGATCTATCTTCTCGTTCGGCCAGATTTCGGCGCGCGGCGGGTCCGCCGCATTGGCGATGGTCGTCGCTTCCCCGGCCTTCAGGGTGACGGTTCCCCCTTCCGTCGTGACGGCGACGGCGCCTTCGACGACGAGCACGCCATAGGCGCCGTCGATCATGCCGCCCCAGACGGCGAGGCCGCGCACTTCGATGCGGCCGACCGGCGTGTGGATATCGACCAGTCCGTCGTCTCTGGAATCGATCCGTCCGCCAATGAACAGGAAAGCGCCGGCGCCCACGGCCAGATCGAGCCGGCCGCCTGGCGCATCGGGGTCGAACTCGAACGCCCGGACGGCCAGCGATCCTTCTTCGCCGAGCGTGACCTGGGCGCCGTCCAGCAATACCGACCGAATGCGGCCTTCCGGACCCGTGGTCATGCGGTCGGCGACGCGGACTTCGGCGCCTTCGGCCAGCGGCGCGTCGCTGCCCGCCCGCATCGCCTCGGAACGCGCCTCGATCGCGGCGGCGCGGGCGACGTCGATCGCGCCGGCCTGGGGCGCTTCGGCCGCGAGGGCAGGCGGGCTGAAAAGGGCGAGCGCGGTAAGGCTGGCCAGCAGCGACCGGATGAGGCGCGAATGACGCATGGGCGCGCTTCGGCGACTAGCTGGCGGCGCGGGCGACGCCGTCCGCCGTCGTCCGCCAGGACCGGATGAGGTCTTCCGCCTCGTCGCGCGGCAGGGGCCGGGCGAAATGGTAGCCCTGGCCGTATTTGCAGCCCATCTCGCGAAGCGCATCGGCCTGGTCCGCCGTTTCGATGCCTTCGGCGACGACGGGCACATGCAGCTTATCCGCCATGCCGAGCACGGACTGGACGATCTTCATGCTGCGATGGTCGATCAGCATCGCCGAGATGAAACTGCGGTCCACTTTCAGCGTGTCGATCGGAAAGCGGTGAAGATAGCCCAGGCTGGAGTAGCCGGCGCCGAAGTCGTCGATGGCGATGCGCACGCCCATGTCGCGGCAGCGGTCGAGCGCGGCCGCCGCTTGTTCCGGGTTCTGCACAAGGGCGGTTTCGGTGATCTCGAGCTTCATATGCGCGGGATCGGCGCCGGTCTCCCGCAGCGTCGCGCCGACATTGTCGACGAAGTCGGCCTGGCTGAAGTCGTGGCCCGAGAGGTTCACGCCGATGAAGAGGTCGCGGCCGGCGGCCATGGTCGCTTGCGCCCGGCACGCCTGCTGCAGGCAGAGGCGGCTAAGCGGCGCGATCAGGCCGCTGGCCTCGGCGATGGGAATGAATGCGTCCGGCGGCACCAGGCCGCGCTCGGGGTGGCGCCAGCGCACCAGGGATTCGAAGCCGGCGAGCGCGCCCGCCTGCAGATCGACGATCGGCTGGAAGAACAGCTCGAACTCCTGGCGGCGGATGCCGTCCGCGATTTCCCGCTCCAGCTTCAGTTCGTCGAGCGCGTCCCGGGCATTGGCGTAGTCCTCGGCGAGCGGGCGCTGGGCGATGGCTTGGGTCTCGGCCGCGTCGTCGTCCGGGGCGCCGTGCAGCTCGTTCATGGCCGCGCGGAACCTGTCCAGCACGATCGTCAGGCACAGCTTCAGGATGGGGTCGGCGGCGTCGATCCGGCGATTGAGCTGCTCGGTCGTGATCGCCAGCAACTCGCAGTCGTCCAAAGCGGTGATGGTCGCCGTGCGCGGGCGTCCGTCGATGATCGCCATTTCGCCGAAGATCTCGCCGGGGCCGCGTTCCGCCAGCCGTATGCGCTGTCCGTCGCGTTGGATGCTGATCTCGACGCGGCCGGACTCGATCAGAAAAGCGCACTCGCCCGGATCGCCTTCCTGGAACACCTGCGCGCCCTTGGGCGTGACGATGGCGTTCAGGCCAAGTTGGGATAGGGGCATGTTGCGGTTCCGAACTGTCGCCAGATACCGGAACAGCATCTTCGTGGCCGTTTAAATCGGCGCAAAAATAAATTGTCGCAATTGCGCGCATTTCCTGGCGCGCGGCGCGTTCGGACGGGCGCGCGGCCCGCCTCAGCGCATGATGCGGGCGAAGCGCGCGGCCCGCTGGCCGGCGCGGGACCGATGGTTCGGCATGATCAAAACACAGTCGTCATAGGGGGTTCGTAGCGTCTGGGCGCCATCCGTCGCGATCGGCGCGCCGGCCGTGTCGAAGGTTTCGCAGCCGACGAAATCCTCGACGAAGCGAAAGGCGTCGCTGGTCGCGGTCACGCCGTCCGTCACCTCCAGAATGCGCTGTGCCGGCGCGGTTTTCCGGTGGAGGTGGGGCTCTGCCTCTTCGGCCGTCATGACGCCGGTCGCCATCAGGAAGCGCAGCGCCGTGTCGCGCGCGACTTCGGCGGAACTTACGGCCCAATGCTGGCCGCACTCCACCAGGAGCGCCGTCTTATCCGTCTCCGGGTCGTCGAAGGGCGCATATTCGATGATGCGTTTGCCGGGCGCGAAGACCGGCCCCGCCGCTACATCCGCCGGATAGCCCACGCGGCGCGCCATGGCGATATGCTTGTCCAGCTTGTTGATCAGCATCAGCGGCGGCGAGTGTGACGTCATGGAGTGGATGTCGAGCAAGTCGTCGACCGTATCGAAGTACGGGCGAAGGGCGCGGGCGCGGGTCAGCTCGGCCGTCTGGTCCGGGCCGTCCAGCCGCGCTTCTTCCCAAAGCCGATTGAAATCCTCGTCGACGAAACGCGAGGCGTAGGGCGCCTTCGGATCGAAGCGGCGATAGGCGTTCACATTGACGAAGCCGAAGCTCAGCCGTCCCGTCTTCGGGCGGAGGTTCAGGCCGAACAGGTAGTCGAGGGCGATGGCGCCGCAGATTTCGTTGCCGTGCGTCAACGCCGTGATCATCACGTGCCGGCCGGGCGCGCCGCTGTCCCAGCTATGGACAAAATCGATGCCGGTTCCGCCGTCCCGATAACGCTCGATATCCGGCGGGATCAGGGCGACATCGGGGGTGTCGATGCTCATGGGCGCTTGTCCGTTCTATCGGTCTGGCGGGACATGGTCCGGCGCATATTGCTTTGGTCCCGGCGTCTGCGCCAGTCGGCGCGGGGCTGTCGCGCGTCAGGCTTCGCCGAACACGCGTTCGAAGATCGTATCGACGTGAATGAGTTGCCGCTCCGGATCGAAGGCGGCGGTCAACTCAGCCTCCGGCACGCGATCGGCCACCGCCGGGTCGGCCTTCAGGCGATCCAGGAAGCTGCCGCCGTTCCGCCAGACATCCATCGCGTTCGCCTGGACGATCCGATAGGCGTCCTCGCGGGAGACGCCGGCCTGGGTCAGCGCCAGCAGGACATGCTGGGAAAAGGCGAGGCCGCCCATCCTGTCCATGTTCGCCTGCATCCGCTCGGGATAGACGATGAGCTTCTCGATCATGCCGGCGAGACGGACGAGGGCGAAGTCCAGCGTCACCGTCGCGTCCGGTCCGATCATGCGCTCGACCGAGGAATGGGAGATATCCCGCTCATGCCAGAGCGCGACGTTCTCCATGGCGGGCGTCACGGCGGACCGCACCAGGCGGGCGAGGCCGGTGAGGTTTTCGGAAAGCACCGGATTACGTTTGTGCGGCATCGCGGACGAGCCCTTCTGGCCCTGATGGAAGAACTCCTCCGCCTCCAGCATTTCGGTGCGCTGGAGGTGGCGGACTTCCGTCGCGAAGCGTTCGGCGCCGCTGGCGATCACGCCAAGCACGGCGAAGTACATCGCGTGCCGGTCTCGCGGGATCACCTGGGTGGATACCGGCTCCGGCGCGAGGCCGAGCTTCGCCGCCACATGGGCCTCGACGCGGGGATCAATGGAGGCGAAGGTGCCGACGGGGCCGGAAATGGCGCAGGTCGCGATCTCGGCCCTGGCCGCCTCCAGGCGCGCGCGATTGCGGTCGAACTCTGCATAGTGGCCGGCCAGCTTCAGGCCGAAGGTCGTCGGCTCTGCGTGGATGCCGTGGCTGCGGCCGATGGTGATGGTGCGCTTGTGCTCGAACGCGCGGGTCTTCAATGCCGCCAGCACTTTGTCCAGGTCGGCCAGCAGGAGGTCCGTCGCCCGCGCGAGCTGCACGGAAAGGCAGGTGTCCAGCACGTCGGACGAGGTCATGCCCTGGTGGACGAAGCGCGCTTCCGGGCCGACATGCTCCGCCAGATTTGTCAGGAAGGCGATGACGTCGTGGCGCGTCTCCGCCTCGATCTCGTCGATGCGGGCGACCTCGAAGGCGCCCCGCTCCCAAACGGCGGCCGCCGCCTCCTTGGGCACGACGCCCAGATCCGCCTGGGCGTCCATGGCGTGCGCCTCGATCTCGAACCAGATCTGGAACTTGGTTTCCGGCTCCCAGATCTTGGCCATTTCCGGGCGGGTATAGCGGGGAATCATAAAGGGCGGCTCCGGCGAAAAGGATTGCGCGGCCGGTTATCGCGGCCTCTGCGGCGCGGGTCAATGCGGCGCGGCGTCTGCCGCTGGCCCCGGCGCCTGGATTGGCCGGTTGACTTCGCAATTCAAGGCGAACATCTGTGAACGCCAATAGATGCGGGAGAAAATATGCGGCTGACATTGCAGGCGACGGCCGTCGCCGCCATAGCCACTCTTGCGGCGCCGGTCGCCGTCGCTGCCGGGACGGACGCGTATCACGCCGCCAATGCATCCGAGGTGTGCGGATATCTGCCCTATCGCGCCGATGGGGACGCGCGATTCGAAACGGGCCGCGACCCGGCCGAAACCGCCAATGTCGGCCCGCAGGCGACGTATCCCTTCGCCTGGGATCTGGCGCGGCCGAGTTTTCTCGCCGCCGAGATCGCCGACGACCTGATCGCCGGGCGCAGCATCGATGAGGTTCGCGGCGCCCATGGCGCGGCGCTGAGCCTTGGCGAGTTCATGCTGCATGCCGCGCGTCAGCTGGAGGCCGAGCCGGCGGCGCCCGCGTCCGACGACGAACGCCTGGCGCTGGCGGCGGAGCGGCCATTGAATTTTCATCGCCTCTATACGCGCTCGAAGCGCGCCTATGAGGCGATCGTCGCCCATGTGACGCCGGACGGCCCGGAAACGCCGGCGATGACGCTCAAGGAGATCGCGCGGGATTGGCGCCCCGCCTATGCGGTCCTGGCCAAGGCCCAGGCGGACGACAAGCGGGTAGAGCTTATCTCGACGGAACTGGACGCCGACGCCGTGGCGGAGCGGGAAGCCGTCGCCTGCCTCGCCCACGCGGTCGCGATCCTGGCGGGGGACGCGGACGTGGATGCCGTTACGCGCGCTAAGGCGTCGGCGGCGCGTTGGCCGCTGCGGCCCTTGGTGAACGCCCGGGCGCTGTCGCGGGCGGCGCGCGTGCCGTTCTTCGATTATGAGGACGCCGGGGACGCGCTGGCCCAAGCCGTCGCCGCCCTGCCCGCGACGCCGCCTGGGCCTGAGGCGGTCCGCCAGATCGGCGGGGCCTATGCGACGTTCGTCACCGCCGCCAAGGCGCTGCACGAGGCGAGCCGGGCGGAAACCCAATAGGCCGCCGGCCCGAATAGAAACGCCCCCGAGGCTGCGCATCGACGCTGGCCTCGGGGGCGCTCAATCTGCCCGCTCGCCGGAACCGGGCCGCATGGCGTCGCGGCCGGCCCGGCAAACGGGAATGGACTTAGTTCTTGTCCTTGTCGATCAGCGCGTTCTCGGCGATCCAGGGCATCATGCCGCGCAGGCGCTCGCCCACGACTTCGAGCTCGTGCTCGGCGCCGATGCGGCGCTTGGCGAGGAAGCTCGGCTGGCCGGCCTTGTTCTCGAGCACCCATTCGCGGGCGAACTCGCCTCGCTGAATTTCGCCGAGGATCTCCTTCATGCGCTCCTTGACGCTCGGGTCGATGACGCGCGGGCCGCGGGTGTAGTCGCCGTATTCCGCCGTGTTGGAGACGGAGTAGCGCATGCCGGCGAGGCCGTTCTCGTAGATCAGATCGACGATCAGCTTCACTTCGTGCACGCACTCGAAATAGGCCATTTCGGGGGCGTAGCCGGCTTCCGTCAGCGTTTCGAAACCGGCCTGGATCAGGGCGGAGAGACCGCCGCAGAGCACGACCTGCTCGCCGAAGAGATCGGTTTCGCACTCTTCCTTCAGCGTGGTTTCGATGACGCCGGCGCGGCCGCCGCCATTGGCGCAGGAATAGGAAAGGCCGATGTCATGGCAGTTGCCGGTGGCGTCCTGGTGGATGGCGAGCAGGCTCGGCACGCCGGCGCCGCGCACATACTCGGAGCGCACCAGATGGCCGGGGCCCTTCGGGGCGACCATGAACACGTCCAGGTCGGGGCGCGGGCGGATAAGCTGGAAGTGCATCGAGAGGCCGTGCGCGACGGCGAGCGCGGCGCCTTCCTTCATGTTGTCGCGCAGTTCCTGTTCCCAGAGATCGGCGTGGCCTTCGTCCGGGGTCAGCATCATGACGACGTCGGCCCACTTGGCCGCTTCGGTGGGCGACATGACCTTGAAGCCCGCGTCTTCCGCCTTCTTCGCGGTGGCGGAGCCGGGGCGCAGGGCGACGGCGACTTCGGAAACGCCGGAATCGCGCAGGTTGTTGGCGTGGGCGTGGCCCTGGCTGCCGTAGCCGACGATGGCGACTTTCTTCGACTTGATCAGGTTCACATCGGCGTCGCGATCGTAATAGACGCGCATCGGGCGGGTCTCCTCTTGGTATGTTCGCAAGTGTGGGGAAGGGGTGAATAAGGGCGGACCGCCCTTGGATGGGTAGGTTCGAGCAGCCTTCTAAAGGGGCGTGGAGCCCCGCGCAATGGCGACGACGCCCGTTCGGGCGACATCCACCAGGCCGAGCGGCTTCATCAGGTCGATGAAGGCATCGACCTTCTCGCTCGCCCCGGTGATCTCGAAGACGAAACTGTCGACGGTGCTGTCCACGGCGCGAGCGCGGAAAATGCCGGCGATGCGCAGCGCCTCGACCCGGTTTTCGCCGGTGCCGGCGACCTTGATCAGCGCGAGCTCGCGCTCCACATGCGGCCCTTCGGCCGTGAGGTCGGCGACGTCGTGCACCGGAACGAGCCGGCCGAGCTGCGCCTTGATCTGCTCGATGATCATCGGCGTGCCGGTGGTGACGATCGTGATGCGCGAGAGCCCGCCCACATGATCGGTCTCGGCGACCGTCAGGCTGTCGATATTGTAGCCGCGCCCGGAAAACAGGCCGATGACGCGGGCGAGGACGCCCGGCTCGTTGTTCACCAGGATGGCGATGGTGTGGCGTTCGATCGGGTCGTGGCGGGTCTGGGTTTCATAGACGGATGACGTTTGGGGCACGGTCGGTCTGCTCTGCTTTGTTGTTATCGATCAGACTATCCCGGCCTGGGCGAAAACGCCCAGGCCGGGTTCGATCTAGACGAGGGCCTTGCCGGCGTCGCTGACGTCGGCGTCCTGGCTGGCGTTGGGGCCCATGAGCATTTCATTGTGGGCGGCGCCCGACGGGATCATCGGGTAGCAGTTTTCCGCCTGATCGACCCGAACGTCGACGATGACCGGGCCGTCCGTCGCCAGCATGCGCGTGATGGCGCCGTCGAGGTCGGCCGTGGTGTGGGCGACGATGCCGGTCCAGCCGAAGGCTTCGGCGAGTTTCACGAAGTCCGGCAGGGCGTCCGTGTAGCTTTCCGAATAGCGGCCGCCATGCAGCAGCTCCTGCCACTGGCGCACCATGCCCATCCACTGATTGTTCAGGATGAACAGCTTCACCGGCAGCTTGTACTGCGAGATGGTCGACATCTCCTGCATGTTCATCATGAAGGAAGCTTCGCCCGAAACGTCCACGACCAGCGCGTCGGGATGGGCGACCTGCACGCCCACGGCCGCGGGCAGCCCATATCCCATGGTGCCGAGCCCGCCCGAGGTCATCCAATGGTTCGGATCGTCGAACTTCAGGAACTGTGCGGCCCACATCTGATGCTGGCCGACCTCGGTGGTGACGAAGTAGGGCTTGTCGGAGGCTTCCATCGCCGCCTGCAGGCGTTCGAGCGCGAGCTGCGGCTTGATGACGGGGCCGTCGGCGTCATAGGCGAGGCACTTCCGCTCCCGCCATTTGTCGATCACCTTCCACCAGAGATCGATCGCCTTGGCGTCAGCCTTGAGCTTCTTCTCCCGCCAGCCCGACAGCAGCGCCGAAAGCGCGCGCCCGGCGTCGGCGATAATCGGCAGATCGACATGGACGTTCTTGTTGATCGACGAGGCGTCGATATCCACGTGGATCTTGGTGGAGCTGGGCGAGAAGGCGTCGATCCGCCCGGTCACGCGGTCGTCGAAGCGGGCGCCGATCGCGATCAGGAGATCGCAGTCGTGCATGGCCATGTTGCTCTCGTAGAGCCCGTGCATGCCGACCATGCCCAGGGACTGGGCGTCATGGGTCGGGAAGGCGCCCAGGCCCATAAGCGTCTGGGTGATCGGGAACCCGGTCGCGCGGACGAGGCTGCGCAGCGTCTCGGACGCTTCCGGCCCGGCGTTGATCACGCCGCCGCCGACATAAAACAGCGGCCGCTCCGCCTTCGCCATCAGGTCGAGGGCCTCCTCGATGGACGCCGCTTCCGGCTCCGTGCGGGGGCGGTAGGACCGGTGCTTGAAGCTTTCGGGGCCGTGATAGGTTCCGGTCGCGAACTGGACGTCCTTGGGCAGGTCGATCACGACCGGTCCCGGCCGGCCGGAGCGCGCGACATAAAATGCCTCATGCATCGTGCGCGCGACGTCTTCCACGTCCTTCACGAGGTAATTGTGCTTCGTGCAGGGGCGGGTGATGCCGGTGGTGTCCGCTTCCTGAAACGCGTCGTTTCCGATCAGATGCGTCGGCACCTGGCCGGTCAGGCAGACGACGGGCACGGAATCCATCAGGGCGTCGGTCAGGCCCGTCACCGCGTTCGTGGCCCCGGGGCCGGAGGTCACCAGCACGACGCCGATCTTGCCGGTCGAGCGGGCATAGCCTTCCGCCGCGTGGACCGCGCCGCCTTCCTGCCGAACGAGGAAGTGCTTCAGGCGGTTCTGCTTGAAGATCTCATCGTAGATCGGCAGGACCGCGCCGCCCGGATAGCCGAATATCGCGTCCACGCCCTGGTCGATCAAAGCCCGCACCACCATCGCGGCGCCGGTCATCTGCTCTGTCGTCGTTTCTTGGCCTGTCATCTGCTTGCCCATCGTCGGCTGCCGCGTCTCGCGTTCCGCGGCAGGATTGCCTCAATGGCGAAATGAAATTACCAATCCAAATTCGCCGGAGGCCGGACAATAGAAAGGCCTTATTCAGGCGTCAACGGCAAAGACTGGAATTTACCGACATAATATTCTATAATATCAGAATTTAATTGCTCAGCGAGGTAAATTTCAGCAGACAGGCGTCGTCGAAACCACGTGGACTGCCTCTTTGCATAGCGCCGCGAGGCTTGTGCGGTCGCATCGATCGCTTCTTGCAATAATATTTCATCTCTTGCCGCCGCGGCGAACTCACGGAGGCCTACCGCCTTCATAACCGGCAGTTTATCGTCCAATCCATGCATCATGAAGGCGGCGGCTTCCTCACATGCGCCCAATACCGCCATTTCGCCGGCGCGCAGGTCGATGCGCCGATAGAGTTCGGGGCGGGGCGGCGCCAGCGCGACAACGTGAAATTTTAGGTCGCGCGGCGGTTTTCCCGTCTGGCGGAAGGTGACCGCCGGCGGCAGGCCGGTCGCCCGCCAGACCTCGAACGCCCTGGCGAGACGTTGAGGGTCGGACGGCAGGATGCGGGCCGCGGTCTCCGGATCGGTCTCGGCGAGGCGCGCGTGGGCCGCCGCCGGGTCCGCATCGACTTCGGCGCGGGCGGCGCGGCGGATCGCTTCCGGGATCGCCGGCGCGTCCGGCAGTCCCTGCATCAGCGTTTCGATATAGAAGCCGGTGCCTCCGGTCACGATCGGCAGGCGGCCGGCAGCGTGCGCGCTGCGGATTTCGGCCAGCGCGGCCGCGCGCCAGCGGCCGGCGGAACAGACATCCCCCGGCTCCAGCCAGCCGTATAGGCGATGGGGCGCCGCCGCCTCGTCCTCCGGCGTCGGCCGCGCGGTCAGAATGCTGAGGCCGCGGTAGACCTGCATGCTGTCGGCGTTTATCACCACCCCGTTCAGGCGTTGCGCGGCCCGAAGCGCCAGCTTGGACTTGCCGCTCGCGGTCGGGCCGGCGATCACGAGAACGGGCCGACGGCCAGCCGGAGTCATGTCTGAATTGCACGCCATACTCACCCTTGTAGCGCCGCCCGCCGGTCCGTCACAGACCGGCCGCCTGGACCCGAGTCTGCTGGAGGCGGCCGCCGCCGCGCTCGCGGCCGGCGGCGGCCGATCGATCGCCGCGCCGGATGTCTTCGCCGACGGCCGCGCGGCGGACATCGCCTGCGCGGCCGACGCCCGCGACCCCGCGCTCGCCGCAGCGGTGCGCGCGGCGTTGGCGGAGAGCCCGGTCGACTATGCGCTGCAGCCCGCGTCGCCCCGGCGCAAGCGCCTGCTGATCGCGGATATGGATTCGACCATGGTCACGGGCGAAACCCTGGACGAGATGGCGGCCATCGCCGGCATTGGCGAAAAGATCGCCGCGATCACGGCCCGCGCCATGAACGGCGAGCTCGATTTCAAAGATGCCTTGCGGGAGCGGGTCGGCCTGATCGGGGGAATGGACGCCGCGGTGCTGTCGCAAGCCTATGCGGCCGTCGAGATCACGCCCGGCGCGGAGGCGCTCGTCCGCGCCATGCGCGCCGCCGGCGCCGATTGCCGGCTCGTCTCCGGCGGGTTCAAATATTTCACGCGCCGAGTGGCCGAAAGGTTGGGCTTCCACGGCGAGCAGGCCAACGATATCGAAATCGTCGACGGCCGCCTGACGGGGCGCGTGCTGGAGCCGATCCTGGACAGCGACGCCAAGCTCGCGGCGCTGAACCGGCATACGGCGGCGCTCGGCGTCGGGCTGGAGGCCGCCGTCGCGGTCGGCGACGGCGCCAACGATCTGGCGATGCTGCAGGCCGCCGGCCTCGGCGTCGCGTGGCGGGCGAAGCCGAGCGTCGCCGCCGCCGCCCGCGCCCGCGTCGACTTCGGCGACCTCACGACTTTGCTGCTGTTTCAGAGAATGGACCCTGCCTGAACCATCGGGCATGCTCTCCTGAACCAGATAACGCCGCCGGAGGAGCCGCCCATGCCCGTCATCCCGAATATCGCCAAGGACAAGCTGAAGGCGGGCGAACTCGCCATCGGCGTCGGTCTTCGCCAGGCGCGCACCGTCGACGCCGCCAAGATCGCCCAGGTTTGCGGCTTCGACTGGATCTTCATCGACATGGAGCACAACGCCATGAGCATGGAGACGGCGGCCTCCATGTGCGTGGCGGGGCTCGACGCGGGCGTGACGCCGATCGTCCGCTCCGCCCATCACGCCAGCTTCCTGATGAGCCGGCCGCTGGACGCCGGCGCCCAGGGCATCGTAGCGCCCCATGTGGATACGGTCGCCGAGGCCACGGCCATTCGCGACCAATGCCTGCACCCGCCGCTCGGCAAGCGTTCCGTCGGCGGGCCGGCGCCGCAGCTCGCTTACGAAGGCATGCCGATCGCCGACCAGACCCGGCTGGTGAACGAGAACATTCTCGTCGTCGTCATGATCGAAAGCCCGACGGCCGTCGCGAACGCGGACGCCATGGCGGCGATCGAGGGCGTCGACGTGCTGCTGATCGGCACCAACGATCTCTGCGCTGAAATGGGCGTCGCCGGCCAGTTCGGCCATGACGACGTACGCGCCGCCTATGATGCGGTCGGCTCCGCCTGCCGCAACAACGGCAAGCATCTCGGCATGGGCGGCGTCTATGACGAGGCCTTGGCGAGCGACTATATCGCCAAGGGCGCGCAGCTCATCCTGGGCGGCAGCGACCTCTCCTTCCTGATGCAGGGCATGAAGGCGCGCGCGGCCTTCTTAAAAGGACTCAAAGCCTAGCGATGGACATGAAGGCCGCGATCCGGGACGAGGCGCTCGCGCTCGGTTTCGACGCGGTCGGGTTCGCGCCGGCGGCGGCGCGAGCGGAAGCGGGGCGGCGGCTGGGCGACTTCCTGGCCGAGGGCATGCATGGGGACATGGGCTGGCTCGCCGCCCATGCCGACCGCAGAAGCGACCCGAAGACCCTTTGGCCGGAGGCCCGAAGCGTCGTCGTCGTCGCCATGAGCTATGCGCCGGCGGACAATCCCCTGGCGCGCCCGCGCGACCCGACGCGGGGGGAGGTCAGCGTCTACGCGCGCACCGCGCGGGACTATCACGACGTGTTGAAATCCAGGCTGAAGCGCCTGGCCCGCTGGACGCATGAGCGCCACGGCGCGGGCGTGAAGGTGTTCGTCGACACCGCGCCCGTGCTGGAAAAGCACTTGGGCGAGCAAGCCGGCCTCGGCTGGCAGGGCAAGCACAGCAATCTGGTGAGCCGCGGCCTCGGCAACTGGTTTTTCCTCGGCGAAATGTTCACGGACGCCGAGCTGGCGCCCGACGCGGCCGAGACAGACCATTGCGGATCGTGCCGCGCCTGCCTCGACATCTGCCCGACCGATGCGTTTCCGGCGCCCTATCGCCTGGACGCACGGCGCTGCGTCTCCTACCTCACCATCGAGCATAAGGGGCCGATCCCGCGCGCGCTCAGGCCGGGCATGGGCCAGCGCATCTATGGCTGCGACGACTGCCTCGCCGCCTGCCCCTGGAACAAGTTCGCGCAGCGGCCGCGGGAACCGGGCCTCTGGCCGCGCGCGGAACTGGCGGCGCCGCGTCTGGCGGAACTGGCGGCGCTGGACGACGCGGGCTTTCGCGCGCTCTTTGCCGGCTCGCCCATCAAGCGTACGGGGCGCGACCGGTTGGTCAGAAATGTATTGATCGCCATCGGCAATTCGGGCGAAGCTCGCCTGATTGAAACTGCGGCCGGTCTGTTGGACGACGGCTCCCCCCTGGTGCGCGGCGCGGCCGCCTGGGCGTTCGGGCGGCTGGATGCGGGCCGCGCCCGCGCCGTCGCGCCGGGGCGGATGGCGGCCGAGGCCGACGGTGACGTCCGGGGAGAGTGGGCCGCGCTGCTTGAGGGAGACGAGGGCGATGAGCGATGAACTGACCACCGGCGGCTGCGCCTGCGGCGCGATCCGGTACGGCTTCGAGGGCGAACCCAGATATATGGGCAACTGCCATTGCCGGGACTGCCAGCAGGCGACCGGTTCCGCCTACTTCCCGGGCGTCGGCGTCGTCGCGGACGCCGTGGCGACGATGGAGGGCGAGCCGGCGTGGTTCGAACGGACGGCGGACAGCGGCAGCACCCTCAGCCGCGCGTTCTGCCCGAAATGCGGATCGCCGGTTTTCCTGAAGAACTCGGCCCGGGACAATTTTTTGGTCTTCTACGCCGGCAGCCTCGACGACCCGTCGATGTACAAGCCGGGCGTCGATATTTATGCGAAAAGCGCCCAACACTGGGACCTGATGGACCCGGAGCGGCCGAAGTTCGACGGCATGCCGGAAAGACGCTGACGCGGCGCTACTCCCCGAGCGGATCCTCGACGCGTTGGGAGCAGTCCCGGCGCGGGCAAAGCCGGCAGGCGGGGCCGACGGGCTCCTCCGGCGTGGCGGCGTCCGGCGCGTAGACCGTACGCCGCGCGTCCGCCTCGCGCAGCACGATCATATCGGTCAGATAGTGGCGCGGCTGGCCGAAGCCGGTCGGGCCGGTATTGCGGGCGCGGGCGACGAAGACGAAACGGTCGCCCGAAGGAAAAACCGCCCGCTGGCGCAGAATGGCGCCCGGCGTCTGCTGCCCGCGATACAGGATCCATAGGGGGCAGGCGGCGGCGTAGCGCGGCAGCGTCAGGCCAGGCAGCGCCAGCATTTCGATGATCGTGCCGGCCGCATTCGCGCGGAAATACCCGAACCTCGGCGTCGTTCCGTCATGGGGGAGCGCCGTCAGCCGATGGCAGACCGTCTCTACTTCCAGGGCGACATTGGCGGCGAGCGCCTCCACGTCATAGGAAAGCGCGGCCGCGCGCTCGGCGAAAATCGGCATCGGCGCCAGCACCGCGCCAATGGCGTAGGAGCGCAGCGCCGCGCGCGCCTTGGCCTTCGCCGGCGCCGTCTCCACTTCGGGACGCCCGGCGATCAGCGCGTCGATGATGTCGGCCATTTCCCGCTCCACGAGCAGCGCCGCTTCGGCGCGCCGGCCAGCCGGCGCCGGGTCCGTCAGCCGTCGGTTCAGCGGGGCGGACGCGCGCTCGATCGCCTCGAAGCGGTTCTCGTTGGCTTCGAACAGCGCCTCGACTTCGTCGACCGGCGTCAGAGAGCGCTCCGTTTCGCCCATGCGGTCGAAATAGGCGGCCAGCGCCTCGCCTACATCCGAAAGGCTGCGGGCCTCGTCGCGGATGATCCGCTGAAACCGCGTCTGCTCGGCCGCCGGCACGTCCGGCACGTCCACCAGGATTTCGGCGGCGGACCGGATGGCGGAAACCCGGCTCAACATCCGGTGCACGCTCTCGCCGAGGAAGGTGTCGTGGGTGAGGCGGTCGCTGAGCGCGCGCGCCAGGGCCGTCGCGTCCCGTTCCGAACGGGCGAGCGCGGCGATCGCCCGGGCCCAACCCGGATAGCGGCCGATCAGCTCGCCCGCCGCTGCCGCTTCCGCGCCCAGTTCCCGGATGGCGGGGATCGTCGCCACGTCTTCCAGCGCGGCGGCGATCCGGCGTTCGGCGGCGCCGTCCAGTTCCTCGAGGTTCACGTCGAGGGCCGCCGCGACCCGGCCAAGCAGACCGCCCGCGATCCGCCGTTTGTTGTGCTCGATCAGGTTCAGATAGGCGGCGGAAATCTCCAGTTCGCGCGCAAGGGCCGCCTGGGTGAGCCCCAATTGCCGCCGCCGCTCCCGAATCCGTGCGCCCAGGAAGCTTTGCGCCACCCTGAATTTCCTTTCCTCATCGGGCGCTTACCGCGCCGCAATGTAAATAATTTACAAAAATTCGCATGTGCGCAATGAAGACTTAACAAATTTTCCCAGTTTTGTCAAATAGTTATTGACGAATTGACAGATTTGCGAGAGCTTGGTTTACGACCGCAGCGGCTTCTGCGCGCGAAATCGGAAATGCGCATGCGGTCCAGAAAACAGCGTCACGCATGTGAGCGCTCCAGGGAGAAATGCTTCATGAGCAAGTTTGAGATCAGCCGCCGGGGCCTGTTGAAGAGCTCCGCCGCGCTTGGCGCCGGCCTCGCCGCGCCGACCATCTTCACCTCCTCCGCTTGGGCGGCCGGCTACACGAACGAGCCGAAAGGCGGGACCGTAACGCTTGGCTTCAACGTCCCGCAGACCGGCGCCTATGCCGACGAAGGCGCGGACGAGCTGCGCGCCTATCAGCTCGCGGTCGAGCATATCAACGGCGAAGGCGACGGCGGCATGCTGAACACCTTCTCCTCCAAGGCGCTCGGCGGCGCCGGCGTCAACGGCAAGAAGGTCGCGTTCGTCACCGGCGACACGCAGACCAAGTCCGACGCCGCGCGCGCCAGCGCCAAGCGCATGATCGAAAAGGACGGCGCCGTGATGATCACCGGCGGCTCGTCCTCCGGCGTCGCGATCGCCGTGCAGGGCCTCTGCCAGGACGCGGGCGTGATCTTCATGGCCGGCCTGACCCATTCCAACGACACCACGGGCAAGGATAAGCGCGCCAACGGCTTCCGCCACTTCTTCAACACCGAAATGTCCGGCGCAGCGCTGGGTCCGGTGCTCAAGAACAATTTCGGCACCGACCGCGTCGCCTACCACCTGACGGCGGACTACACTTGGGGCTGGTCGCAGGAAGGCTCGATCAAGAAGTACACCGAGCAGCTCGGCTGGAAGACCGCCGCGGCCGTCCGCACGCCGCTGGGCGCGGGCGACTTCTCTCAGTACATCACGCCGGTGCTGAACTCCGGCGCCGACGTGCTGGTGCTGAACCACTATGGCCGCGACATGGTCAACTCGCTGACCCAGGCCGTTCAGTTCGGCCTGCGCGACAAGCAGGTCAACGGCAAGGACTTCGCCATCGTCGTGCCGCTCTACTCCCGCCTGATGGCGCAGGGCGCGGGCGAGAACGTCAAGGGCATCTTCGGCTCGACCAACTGGCACTGGTCGCTGCAGGACGAAGGCTCCAAGGCGTTCGTGAAGTCGTTCGGCCAGAAGTACGGCTTCCCGCCGTCCCAGGCCGCGCACACGACCTACTGCCAGGCGATCCTCTATGCGGACGCGGCGCAGCGCGCCGGCACGTTCCGTCCCTCCGGCGTCGGCAAGGCGCTGGAAGGCTTCAAGTTCGACGGGCTCGGCAACGGCCCGACCGAATACCGGGCCGACGATCACCAGTGCTTCAAGGACGTTCTGGTCGTGAAGGGTAAGGAAAACCCCACGTCCAAGTTCGACGTGCTCGAAGTCGTCGAAGTCACCCCGCGCGCGCAGGTCGAGTATCCGGCCTCCATGCTGGGCGGCGAACTCGGCCCGTACAACGATGGCGCCTAAGTCCCTAGCCTAGGCGCTCATTTGCCGGCCGTCGCCCTTCGCGGGCGGCGGCCGGCCTTCTATTCTATGGTTTAATCAGGCGCGCATCGGCGAGCGGCGGCGGAATCAAGCGATGGACGCGATACTTCTTCAAATCCTGAACGGCCTGGACAAGGGCGGCGCCTACGCGTTGATCGCGCTCGGGCTCACCATGATCTTCGGCACGCTCGGCGTCGTGAACTTCGCCCATGGCGCGCTCTTCATGCTGGGCGCGTTCGTCGCCGTTTCGATCAAGGCCCTGCTGGGGCTGGAGAAGGTCACGCTCGACCCGAGCCAGTTGACCGCCTGGGGCACGCCGATGGAAGTGCGCAGCCCCTATATCGAATCCTGGCTGGGCGATTTCGGCGCGTCCCTGCTCGATTATTCCGTGCCCGTCTCCATTCTGATCGCCATCCCCGTGATGCTGCTGATCGGCATCGTCATGGAGCGCGGGCTGATCCGGCACTTCTACAAGCGCCCCCACGCGGAACAGATCCTCGTCACCTTCGGGCTCGCCATCGTTCTGCAAGAGCTGGTGAAGAGCCAGTTCGGCGCCAACCCGATCCCGCAGCCCGCGCCGGACGCCGCGCGCGGCATGATCGATTTCGGCGTCGCCATCGGCTTCGACGCGGGCAATGTCGTCTACCCGGCCTGGCGGCTGATCTACTTCCTGTTCTCGCTGTTGATCGTGGGCCTCGTCTTCGCCTTTCTGCAATTCACGACCTTCGGAATGGTCGTGCGCGCCGGCATGGCGGACCGGGAGACGGTCGGCCTGCTCGGCATCGACATCGACAAGCGCTTCACCACCGTCTTCGGCATGGCCGCCGTCGTCGCGGGCCTCGCCGGGCTGATGTACACGCCCATTCTCAGTCCCGACTATCACATGGGCATGGACTTCCTGGTGTTGAGCTTCGTGGTCGTCGTCGTGGGCGGCATGGGGTCGCTCACCGGCGCGGTCGCGGCGGGGTTCCTGCTCGGCATCCTGCAAAGCTTCGCCTCGATGAACGAGGTGAAGAACATTCTGCCGGGCATCGATCAGATCATCATCTACCTGATCGCCGTCATCATTCTCCTGGTGCGCCCGCGCGGCCTGATGGGCCGCAAGGGCGTGATGGAGGGCTGATATTATGACCGCCGCCGTCAAGAAACACAGCGACTTGATCCTGCTGGCCTGCTTCGCCGCCGTCGTGCTGCTGGCGCCGGCGATCTTCCAGCCGATCGGCGCCGGCTATCCGGACCTGCTGCAGAAGTTCGCGATCTACGGCATCTTCGCCATCGGCTTCAATCTGCTGTTCGGGCTGACGGGATACCTCTCCTTCGGCCACGCGGCGTTCCTCGGCGTCGGGTCCTATACGGCCGTGTGGACGTTCAAGCTCTTGAGCATGAACCCCTTGCCGGCGATCGTGCTCGCGACCGTCCTCGGCGGGCTTTTCGCGGCGCTGATCGGCTACGTCTCGCTGCGGCGGACGGGCATCTATTTCTCGATCCTGACGCTCGCCTTCGCGCAGATGAGCTACAATCTCGCCTATTCCGTGCTGACGCCGATCACCAATGGCGAAACCGGCTTGCAACTCGCCCAGTCCGACCCGCGCGTGCTTGATACGGCGTTCGGCCGGGACTACGGCGCGGTCCTGCCCTCCTCGGACCTGTTCGGCCTCGATATGACGGGCTATCCGGGCTTCTATTTCTGCGGCGTGGCCCTGATCGTCTGCTTCTACATCGCCCTTCGAATATTCCGCTCGCCCTTCGGGCTGATGCTGAAAGCCGTGAAATCCAACCAGAACCGGATGAACTATACCGGCCTGAACACGCGCCCCTATGCGCTCGCGGCCTTCGTCATTTCCGGCATGTATGCGGGGCTCGCCGGCGGCCTGCTCGCGGTGACGGACCCGCTCGCCGGCGCGGAGCGCATGCAATGGACAGCGTCGGGCGAAGTGGTGCTGATGACCATTCTCGGCGGCTCGGGCACGTTGCTGGGCCCGGTGATCGGCGCGGCGGTGATCAAGTATTTCGAGAACATCTTCTCCGCCTTCAACGACAACATTCTGAGCGCCGCGTTCGACTTCCTGCCCGAAACCCTGCAGCACGCGGCGGTTTCGGTCGCCGCCCTGTTCGTGGGCGAGGGGTGGCACCTGACGCTCGGCGCGCTGTTCATGCTGATCGTGATTTTCCTGCCGGGCGGCCTGATCGAGGGCTTCCGCCGTCTGGCGCGGCTGTTCGGCCGGAAAGCGGGCGGCGGCGGATCGGCGGGCGCCGCGCCCGCGCCGGCGGAATAGGGAGGTCCAGGCCATGGCCAGCATTCTTTCCGTCCGCAACGTCAACAAGCGCTTCGGCGGCCTGCAGGCCCTGGACGAGGTCAATCTGGAGGTCGAGGCCGGCACGGTCCACGCGATCATCGGCCCCAACGGCGCTGGCAAGTCGACGCTGCTGAACTGCTTCATCGGACGCCTGGAGCCCGATACGGGCACGGTCATGTTCGACGGCGTGTCCCTGCTCGGCATCAAGCCCCATGAGATCAACCAGGCCGGCGTATCCCGCGTGTTTCAGACGCCGGAGGTCTTCGGCGACCTGACGCTGCTGGAGAACGTCATGATCCCCGCGCTCGCCAAGCGGGACGGGGCGTTCCGGATGAAGGCGTGGGGCGGCGTCGCCAGCGAAGCGGAGATCGAGCGGAAGGCCATGGCCATGCTCGAGAACCTCGGCCTCGCCGCCAAATCCGGTGAGATCGCCGGCCAGTTGTCCCGCGGGGACAAGCGGCGCCTGGAGCTCGCCATGTGCCTTGTCCAGGAGCCGAAGCTGCTGTTGCTGGACGAACCGACGGCGGGCATGGCCCGGGCGGATACGAACAACACCATCGACCTTCTGAAGAAGATCGCGGAGACCGGCATTACGATGGTCGTGATCGAGCATGACATGCATGTCGTGTTCTCGCTCGCGGACAAGATTTCCGTTCTGGCGCAAGGAACGGTGATCGCAGAGGACCTGCCGGAGAACATCAAAGGCGATCCGCGCGTTCAGGAGGCCTATCTAGGGGGCGCCCACATATGACGGCGCTAAGACTCGTGACTGACGACGAAATTTCGAAGACCGACGGCGACGCGAACGTCGCGCCCGGCGTGCCGCCCCAGCGTAATGTCGGCGGCCAGCCGGCCTATTTCTCCTGCTGGGATGTCCACGCCTATTATGGCGAAAGCTATATTGTCCAGGGTGTCACGTTCGAAATCCGCGAAGGCGAGATCGTAGCGCTGCTCGGCCGCAACGGCGCCGGGAAGACCTCGACGCTAAGGGCCATCGCCCGGCTGGACGATCCGGCGCTCCGCCATGGCGAAATCTGGCTGGACCATCAGCCGCTCCACGAAATGAAGGCCTTCCAAGCGGCGCGGAACGGCATCGGCCTGGTGCCGGAGGACCGGCGCATCATCCAGGGCCTCACGGTCGAGGAAAACCTGAAGCTCGCGCAGATCGCGCCGCCCCACGGCTGGTCGATCGAGCGCATCTACGACCTGTTCCCCCGGCTCGGCGAGCGCAAGACCCAGGAAGGCACGACTCTTTCCGGCGGCGAACAGCAGATGCTGTCCATCGGCCGCACGCTCGCCCGCGACGTCAAGCTGCTGCTGCTCGACGAACCCTATGAGGGCCTGGCGCCCGTGATCGTGCAGGAGATCGAGCGGACGCTGGAGGAGATCAAGCGGCTGGGCATGACGACCGTCATCGTCGAGCAGAACGCCATCGCCGCCTTGCATCTGGCGGATCGCGCCATCATCCTCGACATGGGAACGGTCGTGTTCGACGGTTCGGCCCAGGAAGTGCTGGATAACGCCGATCTTCGTCAGGAATATCTCGCGATCTGATTGCGCGGCCCGCCGCCGGACGCCGCCGCCGCTTCCCGCGCAATGGGGGAACGGTTGACCGCAGCTCCGAAGGATGGGGGTCCAGGAGCTACGGTCAACCTCTCGACGGACGAGATCGCACGTCACGCCAAGAACTCACCGACGTCGCCGATCAGCCGCTGGAGGAGACCTTCGGCGCGATCAGGAAACATCGATGCCGGTGCAGCCCCTGCCGGACCAACATATTCGCATGACTGTACTTTTTCGTGACCGTCGAGGATGAATAGGCTGTGCGCGCGATAGGTGCGGAAGCCTATCCTTTCGGGTAGGTCGGACTTCGCCTCGGCCCAGGATCGAGGCGAAACGCTTTAGGCGCCGACGACGAAACGACTGGCGCGCTGGCGGATCGTCTTGGCCAGCGCCATGGCGACGATCACGCCGGTCTTCGGATTGTCCGGGCTCGGCAGCATGTCTTCGGTGAAGGAAAGTCGTCCGGCGGCGCCGGTCGCCTCCAGCTCGATCACATGATTGGAGATCGTCGGGTCGGCGACGATCACAAGGCGGGTCCGGTCGAGCCCGGCCCCGGCGAAGGCCGCGGCGGCGGAGATGTTGACGTTGCCCGGATAGTGCGGCGCGCCCGCGCGCACGCTGCCGTCGAACAGGATCGCGGGCGCGGTCAGGCTTGGCAGATCGACAAGATCTTCGCCGGGGGTGCCGAGCCAGGCCTCCGGCGGCTTGCGCACGGTGACGGTGGCCTCATCGATGCGGCCTTCCGCCATGCCGCCCAGCATGTCCAGCGCGCCGATGCCGGCGGAGGGCAGGATCAGGCGGCCGCCGCCGCGCTCCGCGGCCAGAAGCAGGCGCTCCCTGAGGTCGTCGTCGATCAGCGCGCCGATCGAGGTGACCGCGACCTCCTTGCCCGCCGCGAGCAGGGGCTCCACATGGGCCGCCACCGCGCCGTGACCCGCGCCCTCGACGACATAGTCCGGCCCAAGCGCCAGGAAATCGTCGACCGTCGTTGCGACCGGCAGGCCCGCGTCGTCGCGCGGACGGCGCGCGAGGGCGCCCACGAACGTCACGTTCTCCGGGAAGCCGCCCGCCAGATATTGCCGGACGAGCGGCGCCGCGACCGCGCCGAGCCCGATCAGCCCGACTTTCAGCGCTCCGGCCATGGCGTCAGTCCTCGCCGCCGATGACGCCGGCGGCGCGCAGTTCGGCGATCCTGGCGTCGTCATAGCCGAGCCTGTCGCGAAGGATGCTGTCCGTGTGCTGGCCGAGCGTCGGCGGCGGTTCGTACGGGCGCAGCTTGGTTTCCGAGAAATTCAGCGGCGAGCCGATGACGCGGATCGGCCCGACCTTCGGATGTTCGATCTCCGCCACCATGCCGCGCGCCGCCACCTCTTCCGATTCCAGCGCCTCGCCGACCATTCGCACCGGGCCGGCCGGCAGGTGGCGCATCCGCTTCAGCCACTCGTCCCGAGGCTTGGTCGCGAAGATTTCCTTCAGGATGGCGAACAGCGCCGGCCGGTTCTCCAGCCGGTCCGGGGGCTCGCGGAACCGTGGGTCGTCCACCAGGTCGGGCCGTTCCAGCACGTCACGGCAAAGCTGGGCGTAGAGGCGGTTCGTGCCGAGCGCCATGTAGATCGGCCCGTCGGCCGCATAGAACAGATTGGTCGGCGTCGAGGTCATGTGCGAATTGCCGGCCCGTTGCGGCTGCGCGCCGGAACAGAGGTAGTAGAGCCCCGCATTGCCGAGCGAGGCGACCGCCATGTCCATGAGCGCCAAGTCGATCCGCTGCCCCCGGCCCGACTTCGCGCGCGCCAGCAGCGACGCGCATACGGCCGCGACCGCCTGGAGGCCGGTCATGGTGTCGACGAGGCTGAGGGCATGCCGCATGGGCTCGCCGTCCGCCTCGCCCGTCAGGGACATCATGCCGGATTCCGCCTGGAGCACCGGGTCGAAGCCCGGCCGGTCCCACATGGGCCCCGTTTGTCCATAGGCCGAAACCGACAGATAGATCAGCTTGGGGAAGCGGTCCTTCAGGCTCTCATAGTCGAGGCCGAACCGTTTCATGACGCCAGGGCGGTAATTCTCCACCAGCACGTCGATGTCTTCGAGCAGGCTGAGCAGGATTGCCTTGCCGTCCTCCGTGCGCGGATCCAGGGCGAGGCTCTGCTTCGAGCGGTTGAAGGCCAGGAAGAAATGCCCTTCGCCGCCGACATTGGGCGTGGTCATCCGCCGCGTGTCGTCGCCGGCGTCGGGGTTCTCGACCTTGATGACGTCGGCGCCCATGTCCGCCATCTGCTGGGTGCAGAGAGGGCCGGCGATGATGCGGGAGAAGTCGAGCACGCGCACGCCCTCGAGCGGGGGCGGCGCGGTCGCGGCGGCGGTGGTTTCGGGCGCGGTCAACGCTTGTCGCTCCAGCTTGCGGTCATCTCGCCGCCGCCGGCGCCGTGCCCTGGCGCGGGGCGCGGGTCAGCGATGGGCGTTTCGCGGAACCGCAAGGGATTGCGGATTGTGGCGACGCCGCCGCCTTGCCCGGCGGAGACGATCAGGCCGCGCTCGACCGATTCCGGCGCGCTGACGGCTTCGTCGATATCGCGGATCGGGCCGCCCGGCACATTGCAGGTCTGCATCTTCTCGATCCAGTGAGCGCGGCTTTCGGCCTTGAAGATCGGCTCGATGATGGCGAACAGGTCGTCCCGGTTCGCCACACGGTCGCCATTGGCGGCGAAGCGCGGATCGTCCACCAGATCCGGCCGCTCCAGCGCCAGTTCGGCGAAGCGCTTCCAAACCCGGTCGCCCGCGACCGTCATCTGAAACTCGCCGTCGGCGGCTTCGAACACGCCCAGCGGCTCCGCCGCTGGGCTGCCGTTGCCATAGCGCTTCGGCCGTTCGCCGTTGACGAGGAACTGCATGGCGTAGTGGTAGGAAAGCGCGACGGCCTGGTCGAACAGCGCGACATCGATATCGTCGCCCCGGCCGTCGTCCTCCCGCGCGATCAGGCAGCCGAGCATGGCTTGCACGGCGCTGGCGCCGGCGGCGGCCGACGGCATGTGGAGGCCGGAGCGCACGGGGTCGAAGTCCGGTCGGCCGTTGTTGGACATCCAACCGGATTCCGCCTGGGCGATGGCGTCGTGGTAGGGCGTTTCGGGATCGACCCCGTCGCCATAGGGCGTGATGCGGCCGACCACGAGGCCGGGCGCCGCACCCTCGGGCGCAAGCGCGCGCGCCACGCCATCTATCGTTCCGTCGATCACGCCGTCGGCGACCTTGAGCAGGCTGGCGAGCGTTTCCCGATCGGCCGATTGCGTCAGGTCCAGCGTCAGGGAGGACTTGCCCCGATGCATCGCATGGAAGATCGCAGGCGCGCCCTCGACCGTGGGGCCGGGCCAGCGGCGCATGGCGTCGCCCTCCGGCGGCTCGACCTTGACGACGTCCGCGCCCATGTCGGCGAAGTTCCGGCCGGCATAGGCGACGGCCGACCCCTCTCCGATCTCGATAATGCGCAGGCCCGCCAGCGGTCCGCTCATGATGCGGCCCTCGCGTCGGCGGTCTGGCTTTCGCTCAGCCACTCGGCGAGCACGGCCTCCGTATCCTGGCCGAGCCTCGGCGCCGCGACCGCCGGTTTCAGGCCGCGACGGGCGATCCGGAAAGCGGGCGCCAGTTCCGGCGCTTCTCCAAGAACCGGGTGCGGCGCCATTCCGCAGGCGCCCCGCCGGATCGCTTCCGCCGAAGCCAGCGCTTCCGGCGTCTCCCGCACGGGCGAAGCCGGCACGCCCGCCGCTCGCAGGTCGGCGACCAGCGTGTCGGCCGGGCGAGCGGATACGGCGGCGGTCACGGCCGCGTCCAACTCCGCCCGGGCGGCGATGCGTCCATCGGCCGTTTCGAAGCGGGGGTCGCCGGCGATCCCCTCCTGGCCCAGGACCCGCATCAGCGCCTTGAAGCGCTCCGCGTCGTCCGCGACGATCATCACCGGCGCGCCGCCAGCGGCCTTGTAGCAGTTCGCCGGCGCGGCCCAGTGGTCCGCGTTGCCAAGACGGACCGGCAGGTCGCCGCCCGCCATGCGCGCGACGGCGACGGGCGCGGTGTTGAAGGCGCCCGTGTCGTAAAGCGGCGCCTCGATGAACTGGCCCTTGCCCGTCCGCTTGCGCAGCCACAGCGCCGCCAGGATCGCCATCGCGCCGTTCAGTCCCGTGGTCACGTCCGTCATGGGAATCGCGGTGCGGACCGGCTCGTGCTCCTGGTGGCCCGTCACCGATTGGAACCCGGATTCGGCCTGCACCACCGGGTCGTAGCCCGGACGTTTCGCGAACGGCCCGTCCCGGCCATAGGCGGAGGTGGAGCAGTAGATCAGGTCGTCGCGGCGCACGGCGTCGTAGTCGAGCCCGTATTTCGCCATGACGCCGGTGGAGAAGTTCTCGATCACGACGTCCGCCTGATCGATCAGCGCGCGCGCCGCCTTCAGCCCGTCCGGCGCCGCCAGGTCGAGGGCGACCGAACGCTTGCCGCGATTGTAGGAAAGGAAGGCGGGCGACAGGCCCTTATAGTCCGGCGGCCGGTAGCCGCGGGTGTCGTCGCCGCCGACCGGGTGTTCGATCTTGACGACGTCGGCCCCCAGATCGGAAAGGATCATCGCAGCGATCGGCCCGGCGATCACCCGCGTAAAGTCAGCGACCTTCAGGCCGGTAAGCGGCGGGGACATCTGGCGGCGTTACTCCTTGGTTTCAACGGCGACGCCTGCTTCGATCAAAGCGTCGATTTCGGATTCGTCATAGCCGGCGAAGGCGAGCGCGCCGCGGCTGTGCTGGCCGATCAGCGGCGGCGCGACCGGGGGCGCCGTCGGCGTGCGGGAGAGCTTCATCGGGCTGCCGACCTGCTTCACCTTGCCGGCGCGCGGATGTTCGGTCTCCACGATCATGTCGCGCGCCAGGAATTCCGGCGCCTCCAGCGCTTCGACGACATCCCTGACGGAGCCGGCCGGCAGGCCGGCGGCGCGCAGCTTCGGTATCCATTCCGCCCGCGTTCGGGTTTTCAGAATGTCGCGCAATATCTTGCGGCAATAGGCGCGGTTCTCGACGCGGGCGGCCATGTCCTTGAGTTTCGGATCGTCCAGCAGCTCCGGCCGTTCCAGGCCGTCCCGGCAGAGGCGCAGCCACAGGCTCTCGTTGGCCGTGACCATCGCGATCATGCCGTCGGCGCATTCGTAAACGCCGAGCGGCTCGACGAAGGGATGATCGCCGCCATAACGCTTTGGGCTCTTGCCGGTCATCAGGGCAAGCTGGGCGTAGTTGGCGACGACGGCGGCCGAGCTGTCCAGCAGGGCGACGTCGATATGCTGGCCGAGGCCGTCCCGCTCGGCGGCGCGCAACGCGGCCAGGATCGACTGGCAGGCGTACATGCCGGTGAACATGTCCGCATAGGAGGGGCCGGTGCGCAGAGGCGGCCCGTCCGGCTCGCCGGTCATCCACATCATGCCGCTTTCGGCCTGGGCGACAGGATCGTAACCGGCGACCATCCTGTTGGGGCTGCTGTGGCCGTAGCCGGTGATGGAGCAGTAGACCAGGCGGGGATTGATCGCGGCGAGGTCGTCGTAGCCAAGGCCCTGGCGCGTCATCACGTCGGCGCGGAAATTCTCGATCAGGATGTCCGCCTTGGCGACCAGGCGCTTGACGACGGCCTTGCCATCGGCGCTGGCGATGTCGAGCGCCAGGCTTTCCTTGTTGCGATTGGTCGAGAAGAAATAGGCGGATTCGCCGGCGCGCTCCGGCAGGGCGTCGTAGCGCCGGGTATCGTCGCCGTTCTGAGGGTGCTCGATTTTGATGACGCGGGCGCCCAGATCGGCGAGCGCCATGGAGGCCCAGGGGCCGGCCAGCACGCGCGTGAAATCGATGACGACGACGCCGTCGAGCGGCGGCGCGGCTTTCGGTGTTTCGTTCATGCGAAAATGATCTTCAAAGGCGACGATGGCTTCGGAAATTGCTCGAAAGCCTGCCTCTCCCGCCGCTTGCCGTCAATCGCGCCCCCGGCCGACGGTCGCCGTCGGGATGCGGGCCCGTCTCAATGCCCCTTCTGCCCCTTGTTCTCCTGCCGCTGCGTCCTGGAGGAGCGGGCCAGCAGGTTCAGCGCCTCGACGGCGATGGAGAAGGCGATGGCGAAATAGAGATATCCGCGCGGGATATGGAAATGCAGCCCGTCCGCGATCAGCGCGACGCCGATCAGAAGCAGGAAGGACAGGGCGAGCATCTTCGCCGTCGGATGGCGCTGAATGAAGGAGGAAACAGGCTCCGCCGCGAACAGCATGATGCCGATGGAGACGACCACCGCCGCGATCATCACTTCGATATGGTCCGTCATGCCGACGGCGGTGATGATGGAATCGAGCGAGAATACGAGGTCGAGCAGCATGATCTGTCCGACCGCCATGGCGAAGCCCATCGACGCCGGCTTCTTGTCCCCGTCGCCATGACCGCCTTCGACGGCGTGGTGTATCTCCAACGTGCCTTTGACCAGCAGAAACACGCCGCCGCCGAGCAGGATGAGATCGCGCCAGGAAACCTCGTGCCCGAACGCGGCGAACGCCGGCGCCGTCAGGCCGACGATCCAGGTGATCGCCAGCAGCATGACGATGCGCATGCCGAGCGCCGCCAGCAGGCCAACGCGGCGCGCGGTCGCCTGCTGGCTCTCCGGCAACTTCGCGGCGACGATCGAAATGAAGACGAGATTGTCGACGCCGAGAACGATCTCGAGCGCGGTCAGCGTCAGAAAGCTGAGCCACACATCGGGGTTGGACAGGAGTTCCATCAATTTCGAACGTCAGTCGCGAGACTGGATGTCGGCGACGCGCGCCATGATCTCGTCTTCTGTCAAATGGCCGCGCTCGACCAGGCTCTTGCGGAGCGCGAGCAGCCAGCGGCCGTAATAGGGCGCGTCGTCGTAGATCGCCTGGCCAAGTTCTTCCTGCCCGCGCCGGGAGACGTCCGAGGTCATGCCCTGGTCGATGCGGCCCATGAGCACGCGCATGGCGTCGACGCGCTTGTCGAACGCGGTCGGCTCATAGGGGCTCTGGTCGATCGGGCCGGCCGGTTGGCCGCCATAGTCCGAGGGAAGGCGGGACATCGAGAGACCTTTCGATTTCGGCTCGGCGCATCATAGCCCGGGCGCCCGCGAGGCGGAACAGTCTCTATCGAGTTTGCGCGGCTGTCGTTATGGTCGGCACAGGGATTGTCACCTCGGAGCGCCTTGGTCATGGCCGATACCTTGAAAGATGCGGCGCTCGCCTATCACCGGCGCGAACCGGCCGGAAAGCTCGCGATCCAGGCGACCAAGCCGCTCAGCACCCAGCGCGACCTGGCGCTGGCCTATTCGCCCGGCGTCGCGGCGGCCTGCGAGGCGATCGTCGAGGATCCGGGCGAGGCGGCGACGCTGACGTCCAGGGGCAATCTGGTCGGCGTCATCTCCAACGGCACGGCGGTGCTGGGGCTCGGCGCGATCGGCCCGCTGGCGGCGAAGCCGGTCATGGAGGGCAAGGCCGTCCTCTTCAAGAAGTTCGCCGGCATCGACGTGTTCGATATCGAAGTCGACGCGCTGGATCCCGACCGCCTGATCGAGGTCGTGGCGGCCCTGGAGCCGACCTTCGGCGGCATAAATCTGGAGGATATCAAGGCGCCGGAATGCTTCATCGTGGAGCGGGCGCTGCGGGAGCGCATGAACATTCCCGTGTTCCACGACGATCAGCACGGCACCGCGATCATCGTCGCCGCCGCCGTGCTGAACGGTCTGCGCCTGGTCGGCAAAGCGCCGGAAAACGTCAAGCTGGTGGCGTCGGGCGCCGGCGCCGCCTCCATCGCCTGCCTCAATCTGCTCTGCGGCCTCGGCCTGAAGCGCGAGAACATCTGGGTGTCGGACATCGCGGGCGTCGTTTTCGAAGGCCGCCAGCAGGAGATGGACGAGTGGAAGGCCGTCTACGCCCAGAAAACGGATAAGCGCAGCCTCGCCGAGATTATTCCGGGCGCGGATGTTTTCCTCGGCGTCTCGGCCGCCAACGTGCTGAAGCCGGAAATGGTGGCGGAGATGGCGCCAGATCCCCTGGTGCTGGCGCTCGCCAACCCCAATCCGGAGATCGACCCCGAGCGGGCGCGGGCCGTCAGGCCGGATGCGATCATCGCGACCGGGCGGTCCGACTATCCCAATCAGGTCAACAACGTTCTCTGCTTTCCCTTCATTTTCCGGGGGGCGCTCGATGTGGGCGCGACGGAAATCAACGAGGCGATGAAGCTCGCCGCGACGCGCGCCATCGCCGACCTGGCCATGCAGGAGCAGTCCGAAGACGTGCAGGCGGCCTATGGCGGCGAGGCGCAGTCCTTCGGGCGGGACTACATCATCCCGAAGCCGTTCGATCCCCGCCTCATTCTCGAGATCGCGCCGGCGGTGGCGAAGGCGGCCTGCGAATCCGGCGTCGCGACCCGGCCGATTTCGGACGATCGCGCCTATCGGGACCGGCTGGAGACCTTCGTCTTCAGGTCCGGGCTGACCATGAAGCCCGTCTTCGAGCGGGCGCGGGCGGCGCCGAAGCGGGTGATCTATGCCGACGGCGAGGACCCGCGCATCCTGCGCGCCGCCCAGGCCGCCCTGGACGAAGGGCTCGCCCGCCCGATCCTGATCGGCCGTCCCCGGGTGATCGAAGTCCGCCTGACGCGCCTCGGCCTCCGGATTCGCCCCGGCGTCGATTTCGAAGTGATCAATCCGGAGCAGGACGCCCGCTATCGGGACTATGTCGAGACCTATCACGGCCAGATGGCGCGGCGCGGCGTCACGCCGGATGCGGCGCGGATCGCGATCCGCTCCAACTCCACGGCCATCGCGGCGACCGCGATACGCCGCGGCGACGCCGACGCCATGATCTGCGGCCTGGACGGCGGCTATGCCGAACATCTGCATCAGGTCGAGTGCGTCATCGGCAAGTCGGTCGGCGTGCGCCAGTTCGCGGCGATGAGCGGGCTTATCCTGCCGAGCGGCGGCTATTTCATCTGCGACACCTATGTGCAGCAGGACCCCAGCGCGGAGGATATCGTGCGGATGACCCTGCTCGCCGCGCGGGAACTCGGCCGGTTCGGCATGTCGCCGAAAGTGGCGCTCGTCTCCCATTCCAACTTCGGCGGCCGCGACAGCGCCTCCGCCTTCAAGATGCGGGACGCGCTGACCCGCCTGCACGAAATGGAGCTGGATTTCGAGGTCGAAGGCGAGATGCACGCCGACGCCGCCATCGACGAAGAGATGCGGCGCCGGGTGTTCCCGGGCGCCAAGCTGACCGGCGCCGCGAATCTCTTGATCATGCCGACGCTGGACGCCGCCAATATCGCCTTCAACTTCGCCAAGGCCGCCGCCGACGGGCTGCATATCGGCCCGATCCTGCTCGGCGCCGCCGAGCCCGCCCACGTTCTGACGCCCGCCGCCTCGGCCCGCACGGTCCTGAACATGACCGCGATCGCGACCGTCGAGGCCCAGGACCGCGCTCGCGCGGCCGAAGGGTGAGGCGGCGGACAGGCGCCGAAAACCCAGAGTATGAACTCACGCCAGCCCAGGAGGCCCCATGGCTGACGACAGCTTGACCGAACTCTCCGCCAGGGAAGCCCGGCGACGCATCGGTACGAAGGAAATCTCGCCGGTCGAACTGCTGGAAGCCTGCGTCGAGCGGATCGAAACCGTGGACCCCGCGGTCAACGCCATCTGCGCCCGGGATTTCGATCGCGCTCGGATCGCCGCCGTGGAGGCGGAGCGCGACGTGCTGCGCGGCGAGGAACTGCCGCCGCTGCACGGGCTGCCTGTCGCGGTGAAGGATCTGGAGCCGACCCAAGGTCTGCTCACCACCTTCGGCTCGCCGCTCTACAAGGACAATGTGCCGGAGGCGGACGGCATCATGGTCGCGCGGGTGAAGCGCGCGGGCGGCGTGGTTTTCTGCAAGACCAACACGCCGGAATTCGGGGCGGGCGCGAATACGCGAAACGCGGTCTGGGGCGCGACCGGCAATCCGTTCGATCCGCTGCTGAACGCCGGCGGTTCGTCCGGCGGCTCGACCGCGGCGCTCGCCTGCGGCATGACCCCGCTCGCGACCGGGACGGACATGGGCGGCAGCCTGCGCATTCCGGCCGCCTATTGCGGCGTCGCCGGCTTCCGACCGACGCCCGGCCTGGTGCCGACGACGCGGGCGCTCGGCTGGTCGCCGCTCAGCGTCTCCGGGCCGCTGGCGCGCTCCATCGACGACCTTTGCATGCTGCTCGCCCAACAGGTCGCGGACGACCCGCGCGATCCCCTGGCGACGGCCGTCGACAGCCGGGACGTGATGACCCCGCCGCCGGTCGACCTTGGCGGCCTGACGGTCGCGTGGACGATGGATTTCGGTTTTGCGCCGATCGACGCCGCCTATGGGGCGACCTTCCGCGCCAAGGTGAACGCGATCAAGGGCATGTTCCGGGAGTGCGCTGAGGCGACGCCCGATCTCAAGGATGCGGAAGAGATTTTCGGCGTGCTGCGGGCGCTGAGTTTCGTCGCGGCGCATCGGGAAAGTTACGAGGCCGACCCGGACTCGCTCGGCCCGAATGTCCGGGTCAACTACGAAATGGGCGCCGCCATGAGCCTCGCCGACGTCGCCGGCGCCCATATGGCTCATACCGACCTGTATCAGCGGGCGGAGAGTTTCTTCGGCGAGTTCGATCTCCTGATTGCGCCGACCGTGCCGATTTCGCCGTTTCCCTGGAAGCAGCTCTATCTGGAGGAGATCAACGGCGAAAAGCTGCCGAGCTATTATTCCTGGCTGGCCCATACCTTCGGCATCACGTTGACCACGTGCCCGGCGGCGTCGATCCCCATGGGCGTGGATGAGAACGGCATGCCGTTCGGCCTGCAGGTGATCGGCCCCGCCAAGGACGACGGCTTCGTGCTCGGCGCCGCGCATGCCTTGGAGCGGGCGATGGCCGGGAACCCGGCGCTGGCGCGCCCGGTTCCCGATCTCGCCAAGCTGTCCAGCGGGCCGACGCCGGAATTGCGTTCGATCATCGAGAGTTAGAGCCGGGCCGTTAACCGAACAGCGCGTGGCGCAGCGGCTCCACGCGCATGACGGCGCCGAGACCGATCGCGCCGAGATAGGCCACGGCGATGAGGGCGAGCCCGGAAAAGTTGATATTGCGTAGCATGGGTCTGTCTCCTTGACTGGCCGCTTGGCGGCGATAGCGTTAGGACAGATCTATTATGTTTTCATACTAACATAATCAGGATAATTTTGCCGTGATATTTGCGAGAAACGCATAGGTGAGCGAGGCATTGTATGAGTCGGCGCGGTTGCGGGCGCGTCCCTGGCGCGACGGCGACCGGCCCGGCCTCGCGGCCCTGTGCGCCGACGCGGAGGTGATGCGTTTCTTCCCGAGCCGATTGAGCGCATCGGAGACCGATGCGTTCATGGCGCGCATGCGGACGCGGTTCGAGGAAGACGGTTTCGGCTTCCCGGCGGTCGAGCGGAAATGCGACGGCGCGTTCGTAGGCCTGGTCGGCGTGCAGCGGGTCGCGTTCGATGCGGCGTTCGCGCCGGCGGTGGAGATCGGCTGGCGCATAGCCCGCCGCTTCTGGCGACAGGGCTATGCGCTGGAAGCCGCGCAGGCGGCGCTCGATTATGCCTTCGGCAACCTTGGCCTGGAGGAGGTCGTCAGCTTCACCGCGACCGTGAACGCGCCCTCCGAAGCCGTCATGCGCCGCCTCGGCATGGTCCATGACGCGGCGGGAGACTTTGACCACCCGGCCTTGCCGGAGGGTCATCCGCTTCGCCGCCACGTGCTTTACAGGATCAGGCGTCCGGCATCGGGGCCGGCTTGATCACGCCAAGCGCCGCGCCTTCCGGGTCCATGACGATGGCGATCCGACCGACGCCCGTCACCTCGAACGGCTCTTTGACGATCTGGCCGCCGGCCGCCTTCGCCGCCGCAACCGCCGCGTCGGCGTCCGGGACGGCGACGAAGCTGCCCCAATGGACCGGCATGCCTTCGAATTCGGGGCCGTTCATGGCGAATATGCCGCCGGCCGGCCGATCGCCCGCCATGGCGATGGTGTAGGCGATGCCGTCGACCTCCATGTCCTGAAAGGTCCAGCCGCAGACCTTTCCGTAGAACGCTTTCGCGCCCGCGACGTCGCGGGTCATCAACTCATTCCAGTGAAATGCGCCGTTGGGCGTTTGCATGGTTCGTGCTCCCTGTTTGCGATGGCGAAACATAGCATGAACAAAAAAATTTTGCGTTCGTCGCGACGGATCGGGCGATCACGTTCGTTTGAGGTTCAGTCGCCGGATGCGGGAACGACGAACGCGCCGGACGCAGAAACCGATAGTCGTGAAGGATTGAAAATATGCGACGTACCCTTTTGATCGCCGCCGCGCTCGTGACCGTCCCGGTCATCGGCGCAATCGCCATGGGCGAAGGCAAGAGCCGCTTCGAAGCGCTCGATACGGACAAGGACGGCAAAGTCGCCATGGCCGAAATGCAGACCGCCAACCAGAACAGGTTTGGGAAGATGGACGCCGACGGCGACGGCGTCGTTTCCCGCGACGAAGTCGAAGCGCGCATGATGGCGCGCATTCGGGCCCACATTCAGGGGCAGGTCGACAACCGCATGGAGCGGATGGACGCCGACAAGGACGGCGTCATCTCCAAGGCGGAGGCGAGCGTCGCCAGCGACGCGCATTTCGTGAAGATGGACAAGAACCAGGACGGCTTCCTCGACGCCGATGAAATGCCGAAGGGCAAGCGTCACGGGGGGCACCACGGTTCGCGCCGCGGCCATGGCCACGGTCCGAAGGACGCGCCGATGAAGCAGTAGTCGGTTCGGTTCTGATCGCGCCGACGATCAAGGAATAGCGCAACGGCGGCCGTTCCCCCCCCCCAAGTCTGCCATGCGCTAAGCGGCGCAGCGCCGCGACGCCCGGCCGGACCCGTTCCGGCCGGGCGCACTTTTTTTGCTCAACCCTGGTCGCGCCCGCCTTGCTCCAGGCTTTCCCGCAGCAGGCGGAGGTTGCGGCTGTTCGCTTTGTTCGCGATATCGAAGATGTCGCCCGCGATCGGGATCGCGCCGACCAGCCCGTCGACCGCCACATTCCAGACCATGCGGCCCAACAGCCGCCGGTCGGCGCCGCGCCGCCAGGCCGCCAGAATGATCAGCGCGGCGATGATCGTCGTCGCCGCGTCGCCTATGCCCGGAATGAGGCCGATCAGCCCGTCCAGGCCGATCCGAACGCCGAGGCCCGGTATCGGCAACGCCCGGTCCAGCCAGAACTCCAGCCGCTCCATAAAGGCGTCGCCCGGCGCTTCGCCCCAGGGCGGGGGCGGGGATTTGGGGCCTGGGCGCAAGCCGGCCCTTTCTTCTGCCGCCGCCCTGTCAGGTCCGCTCAGGCGAACGGATTGAACGGCGTGGTGAACCGGCCGAGCGGGCGAATGAAGTCATAGGGCGCGCGGGCGAGGAAGCGGCCGCGCCCAGGCTCGGCCTTGAACTTGCCGTCCCGCCACAGGACTTCGCCTCTGGAGATCGTCGTGGTCGGCCAACCTGTGACCGTCATGCCTTCATAGGGCGTGTAGTTCACATCGTGATGAAGGTTTTCCTGGCGGATGGTCGTTTTCACGTCCGGGTCCCAGATGGCGATGTCCGCATCCTTGCCGGGCGCGATGTCGCCCTTCTTCTGCAGGCCGAACAGGCGCGCCGGGTTACGGGAGGAGATGGCGGCGAAGGTCGAGAGATCGATCCGCCCCTCGACGACGCCCTTCGAGAACAGTAGCGGCAGCCGCGTCTCCAGCCCCGGCACGCCGTTGGGCATTTTGGTGAAGGGCGTCGACGGGCCATCCGGCAGCTTGGCGCCTTCGCCCTCGGCGAAGTTGGACGGCGCATGGTCGGAGGAGACGATGTCCAGCACGCCGGTCTTGATGTAGTTCCAAAGCTTGTCGTGTTCGGCCGCCTCGCGCGGCGCCGGCGAGCAGACCCACTTGGCGCCTTCGCCGTTCGGCTTGTCCAAATCGGCGTCTGTCAGCGTGAGATATTGGGCGCAGGTCTCGCCGAACACCTTCAGGCCGCGAGCCTGGGCGCGGCGGATTTCTTCCGCCGCCTCGCCGCAGGTCACGTGGAAGATCTGCACCGGCTGGTCCAGGAATTCCGCCATGGCGACGACGCGATGGACCGCTTCCCGCTCAACCACCGGCGGCTTCGACCAGCAGTGATGCTTGGCTTCGGTGAGGCCCGCTTCCGTCAACTGCTCCATCATCCACATGATCATGTCGTGATGTTCGGCGTGGATGACCATGAAGGCCTCGTTGCGCCGGGCGACCGCCATCAGCTTCAGGAGGCCGGCGTCGTCCACCCGGTTGGACGGATAGGTCATGAACACCTTGATGGTGCGGTGGCCCTGGGCGATCAGGCCGGGAAGCGCCGCAAGGGTTTCCTCGTCCGCCCGGTTCACGATCAGGTGGAAAGAGTAGTCGCAGGCGGCGCCGCGTTCGGCGCGGGCGTGATAGTCCGCCGTCGACTGCTCGATATGCATGTTGGCGAACTGCGGCGCGAAGCAGATGACGGAGGTCGTGCCGCCGCAAACGGCCGAACGCGTGCCGGAAAGAAACGTGTCGGCGTTGACGCCGCCGGTCGAGCTCGGCTGTTCGATATGGCAGTGGCTGTCGACGCCGCCCGGCAGGACGATGCGGCCCGTCGCGTCGATCTCGGTCTCGCCCTTCGAAAGGTCCTTGCCGACGGCCGCGATCTCCTCGCCGACTATGCCGACGTCGGCCATGGTCACGCCGCTCGCCGTCGCGACCGTGCCGCCACGGATCACCACATCAAAATTTGCCACTGCCCAGGTCTCCAGGTTCCGAAATGGAGCCTGGAGCTTAGTTCATCAGGGCCTAGTAGAAAATCTTGCTTTGATCCATTCCGGCATAAAGGCCTGCGACTTCTTCGGCGTAGCCGTTATAGAGCTGGGTCGGAATCTTATCGCTGTAGCCGAGCGGCCGCTCCGTCGCCTGGCTCCACCGCCGGTGCGGAACCTCGGGGTTCACATTGGCGTAGAAGCCGTATTCGCTTCCCTGCAGCAGCTCCCAATAGCCCTTGGGCTGCTTGTCGGTGAAGGTGAAGCGCACGATCGACTTGATCGACTTGAAACCGTATTTCCACGGCGCCGCGAGGCGGAGCGGCGCGCCCATCTGGCGGACGATCGGCTTGCCGTAGATGCCCGTGGCGATGAACGCCAGGTCGTTGGTCGCCTCGTCGAGCCTGAGACCCTCCGTATAGGGCCATGGATACCAACGCTGGCGCTGGCCGCGCGCTACGTCGGGATTCATGAAGGTCTCCATTTTCAGGTACTTCGCGCCCGCCTGGGGTTCGGCCAGCTTCACCAGCTCCTTCAGCGCGAAGCCGGACCACGGCACCGTCATGGACCAGGCTTCGACGCAGCGATGGCGATACAGGCGTTCCTCGATGGGCAGCTTGCGGATCAGGTCTTCGGCGTCCAGCTCCATTGGCTTGCCGACCATGCCGTCGATCTTGACCGTCCAGGGGCGGACCGGCAGGTCCTGGGCGCGCTCCCAGATCTCCTTGTGGGAGCCGAACTCGTAGAAATTGTTGTAGGTGAGCACCAGGCGCTTCGGCGAAAGCTCGCGTTGGATCTCATAAGCGGCGTTTCGGGTCGCGGGGTACATCTCGGCCGCGATGTCCGTCGGCGAATCGTGCTGGGCGGCGCGCGCCGATCCGGCAAAGCCGGCCGCGATCAGGCCGGCGCTTCCGGCCAGGATCTGGCGGCGGTTCAGAAACAGCGCCTCTGGCGTCGCTTCCCGTTCCGGAAGCATCCAGCGGGCGGGGTTGCGGATTAGCATGGCCGTCCTCTCCTCGAGCTTCGCGCTGTTGCGCGGGCGGAACGAACCTAGGATGCTCGCCGATGAATGACCAATCACCGCTGCGTCAACCACTGTGAACAGGAGCATCTCATGGTCGCTTCCGCCGATAGGGTCGTCGTCGAAATCGATGAGGACGGCGTCGCCTGGGTGACGTTGAACGAACCGGAGGTGCGCAACGCCCTCTCGCCGGAGCTGCGGGCGCAGTTCGTGGAGCGCATTCCGCCGCTGGAGTTCAATCCCGCGGCGCGCTGCGTCGTGATCCAGGGCGCCGGCGATCATTTCATGGCGGGCGGGGACATTCGCGTGATGCGCGAACGCCTGCAGATGGACCCGAACGAACGCGCCCAGCGGATCGTGGCCGGGCTGCATGACATCCATCACGCGATTTTCGCGATCCGCCGCATGCCGAAGCCGGTGATCGCCAGCGTGCGCGGCGCCGCGGCCGGCTTCGGGCTGAGCCTCGTCGCCGCGACGGACCTCGCCATCGCCGCGGACGACGCCGTATTCACCCTGGCCTATTGCCATATCGGCGCGTCGCCGGACGGCGGCTCCTCCTACTTCCTGGGGCGCACGCTCGGCATGAAGCAGCAGATGGAGCTGGCTTTCCTCGGCGACCGCTTCGGGGCGGAGAAGGCCAAGGAGCTCGGCATCGTCAACTGGGTCGCGCCCAAGGACGATCTCGCCGCGGAAACGGCGAAGCTCGCCAAGCGGCTGGCGGCGGGGCCGACCCGCGCCTACGCCAATGCGAAGGCGCTGTTCAACGCCAGCAACCATCTCACCATGGAAACGCAGTTGCAGATGGAGGCCGACCGCATCGCCGACAGCATGGCCACCGAAGATCATGCCGAGGGCGTGCGGGCGTTCCTGGACAAACGCAAGCCGAACTTCATCGGCCGCTGACCGCGCGGGCGCCGGCGCCGCTCGCGCAGATGTGAGCGGCCGCGAGCGGCATAAGCCCTCGGCGACGCTTGTCTCTGCCCTTGCGGCGCGGCCATATCGGCGATGATCGATCGGAGGCGCGACGGTGGCGTTATCGCGGCGAAACTGCATTTTGGCGCTGGCCGCTCTCGGCGGCGCGGCGACGCTCGGGCTCGCATCGGCGGGCGGCGGCGCCGCGAACGGCCGCCCGCCGCGCGGCCTCCGCCTGGCGCGCCAGACGCTGCAAGCGCCCGATCTCGCGGTCTATGGCTCCGACGGCGCCGCCCTGGCGTTGCGAGACCTGGCCGGCAAGCCGGCGCTCCTGCTGTTCTGGGCGACGTGGTGCAGCGTGTGCCGGGGCGAAATGCCGAAGATCGAACGGCTGAGCGCGGCGGTAGGCGACGAGGCCCATATCGTCCCGATTTCGCTGGATCGCGATGGGCTCCCGGTCGTCGAGCGTTATCTGAGCGAGCGGGGATTGGACGGGCTTCCGGCCTATCTCGATCGGTCGGGCGTCATCGCCGATCGATTGGGCGTGCGACAGGTGCCCATGGCGCTCGTGCTCGACCGGTCCGGGCGGATCGTCGCCTATGGCGCCGGCCGCATCGCCTGGGACAGCGCCGCCGCGCCGGCGTTTCTGACCGCCCTCTAAGCCGCCAGTCCAAGGCGAGCGGCCATAGAAAAACCCCCGCCGGATCGCTCCGACGGGGGTTTTCCATGATTGCGTCGCGCGGGCGAGCCGAAGCTCGCCCCGCCGCATGGACCAGCGTTTACTGGGCCAGGCGGATTTCGACGCGGCGGTTCTTGGCTTCGCGCACGCCGTCGCCGGTAGCCACGGCCGGGTCGCTTTCGCCGACGGCGCTGGCCGTCACGCGATCGCTGCTGACGCCGATCAGCTCAAGCGCTTCCACGACGGACTTCGCGCGGCGCGCGGAGAGGTCGAGGTTGTACTGCTCGGAGCCCGCGGTGTCGGTGTGGGCGGTGAGCAGAACCTGCGAGCCGGGGAGCATCGCCGCGGCGTTGGACGCCCGGTTGACCTGCAGCTGGCCGGTCTGGGTGACCGCGGCGGCGTCATAGTCGAAGTAGACGATCCACGGACCCGTCGGCGTCGGCGCGGGCGGCGGAGGCGGAGCCTTCACGTCCATCGCGTTGATGCCTTTCCAGAACATGTCCTTACAGGCCTGGATGTCGGCCGGCTGAATGTTCTCTTCGGCTTCCTGCATCCAGCAGTCGAAGCCGGCCTGCGCGTCGGCGGCGGCTTGCGGGAAGCTGGTGCGGGCGCCGTCTTCGAGCGCGGCCATCAGGATATTGCGGGCGCCGACGAGATCGCCGTAGTGCGCTTCCGGAATATCACGGTCTTCGAGAGCTTGCGGCTCGGGCGCGTTGCCGGCCGCGGTGTCGAGCGCACGCTGACCGAAGAAGTCCGCGTCGATCCAATCTTGTTCGTCCGCTTCCATTTTCGCGAGCTTCTGGTAGTTCGCGAAAAGGGCGTCATTGAAGGCCGGGCCGTTCGAGGAAGCGTCCATCGCTTCGTCGAAGATTTGGGCGCACGCGCCAAGGCCGAAGCCCAGGCCCAGCACCATGGCTAACTTGCCAAACCGTTTGATCATAAAAATCCCCCTTTCGAGTTCGTGTCCTATTGATGCCTGTCGCCGCCGGGCCGCCGACCGACGAGAGGCTGCACCGACCTCATTGTATTGATCATCCAAATGAAGCCCAGGACGATCATCCTCGTCTTGTATGCCGAATTGATGGCGGTGAAAAGTCCTAGCTATGGTTGACTATTTGTAAATTGTCGCACCCCGAATATGGTTCGGCGCAAGTCACGGCCCGTTTCCGCATAGCCGATGGCCTCGTCTTTTGCGCTGATGCCAAGCTCACGCCACAGGGCGGGGAGATCGATGTCGGCCGGTCCGGCGCGTCGCTGATGCAGCGTCGCCAGGACCGGCGCGCCGAGCGCGCGGTCGCAGACGGCGATCAGGTCGTCGACCGTCGCCCGCTCGGATGCGTCGCCCAATTCCGCGCGGATGCTGCGAAAGCAGCGGGCGAGCCCCGTCTCGTCCCCGCGACGGGCGAGCTCCACATGGGCCAGCAGGAAATAGAGCGCGCCCGTCCAGTAGGCGTGGCCGCCGCCGTCCAGGCCCGTCGTCGCCAGGCCGTATGCGCCCGTGGGCATGGCGCGCAGCCATTCCGCCCAGACCTGGTCTTCGCGCCGGGCGCCGCCGAGCGCGCGGATCAGCGGCTCCAGATATGTGGCCATGCCCTCCATGAACCAGGGCGGGCGCGCGGGCGCGAACGGCGCCGCGAGGTGGATCAGCTCATGGGTCAGCACCCAGTCCCGTTCATGCAGAAAGTCCGGCGTTTCGGGTTTCCAGAGGCGCAGCATCATGGTCGGCCCGCCGCCGCCGCGCACGCGGCCGAACGGGTTCTGCGGCCGGCCGCCGGGCGCGATGGCGATCAGCAGCCGGTCGGTCGGAAAGCCCGCCCAGAAACGCGCGATCAAGCCGCTGAAGCGTTCGACCCAGGCCGCGAACGCCGCGTCGGACATCTCAAATCCCTCGTCCAGCACGGCGATGGCGATCTCCGCCGTCGCCGGTCCGTCGCGGCCGGGCGCGGCGAAGGCGGCCGGCCCCGGCGCCCGCGCGCGCAGCGGCGGCCGGTCGGCGAATGCGCTATAGCCGGCGAAGCGCCAGTCGTCCCGCCGCAACAGCAGCCGCCCATCGCTGAGACGGAGGTTGGTCGAGGCGTGGACGCCCGCCGCCGGCCGGATCGCGATCTCCAGGCGATCGACGCCGGCGGCGGGCCTCGGCGCCGGCAGCCAGGCGGAGATCGGCGCGAGCACGCCATGGGGCGTCGCGGCGAAATCGCCGCGCCCGCCCGCCCCGGCGCGCTCGCCGAGGCGGACGCGCACGGCGAGGGGCGCCGTGCGATCCCAATCGGCATAGCCGTCCCCGCCATGCCCGAAATGGAAGTCTTCGGGGCGCAGCGGGGCGTCGCAGCGGATTTCGAGGCGGAGCGCGAGGTCCGGGAAGCCGGCGCTCGCGTCGGGCCGGACGTCATAGACGCATGTCGCCGCCGCCGAAACGCCGCCGCACGAAAGCCAGATCGCCGGCCAGATCGCTAGGGCCAGGACGACGCCGGTCCAGCTTCGGCGACGGCCGCTTCGCATCCGCCCCATGGTTTCCGTCCTCGCTGCCGTGACCCCCGGCGGTGTTGTGCCATCGCGGCGGCGCGCACGCCGAATAACGCCGCCGTGATTTCACGCAGCCGTTATTGGCTGTTTACAAATAGAGACGCCTATTTCACGGACGACCGCGGGGCAGCCGGCGCCAATCGCCAAAGCGTCCGCGATCGAATGCGCGAGAGACATTTTCGACCACCCAAGGAGAATTCGCCATGAACAAGCCTCAGATCATCGCCGCCGCCGTCGCCGCCGCCGTCGGCTCCTCGCTCGCCATGGCCGGCACGGCCGCCGTCGCCGCCGACAAGAAGATGGAGAAATGCTACGGCGTGGTGAAAGCCGGCAAGAACGATTGCCAGACCGCGACGTCGTCCTGCGCCGGCACGTCCAAGGTCGATGGCCAGAAGGACGCCTGGGTGCTGGTTCCGGCGGGCCTGTGCGACCGTCTGGTCGGCGGCGCAGCGAAGTCCGCCTAAGGCCTCCATGGGACGGCGGGATTGCGGACGATGAGGTCTTCCGAAAGCGCGGCGCCGATCCCGGTCAAGGCCGGGATCGGGCTGCGCGCGCCTCATTTCGAGGAGATCGCATCCGCCCGCCCCGCCGTCGAATGGCTTGAGTTTCACCCGGAGAACTATCTGGGCTACGGCGCGCCCTACCTCTATCTGGAGCGCATCCGCCGGGACTATCCGATGTCCATGCACGGCGTCGGCCTGTCCCTCGGCGCGGCCGAGGGCCTGGACCCGGACCACCTTGCCAGACTGGCGGAGCTCGCCCGGCGGATCGAGCCGGGCCTGATCTCCGAGCATCTGTCGTTCGCCCGCGCGGGCGACGCCTATCTGAACGACCTGCTGCCGCTGCCCTACACCCCGGCGGCGCTCGACGCGGTCGTCCGCAATATCGATCAGGCGCAACAAGCGTTCGGCCGCGAAATCCTGGTCGAGAACGCCAGCGCCTATCTGACCTATGCCGATTCCGAAATGCCCGAGCATGAATTCATGATCGAGGCCTGCCGCCGATCCGGCGCGCGGGCGCTGCTCGATGTGAACAACGTCTATGTGAACGCCTGCAATCACGATTTCGACGCGGCGGAATACCTGAAGGCGATCCCGGCCGATCTCGTCGGCGAGATCCATTTGGCCGGCCATGCGATCAACCGGATCGACGACGACCGGGCGCTGCGCATCGACGACCACGGCTCGGCGGTCGACCCGGCCGTCTGGGACCTTTTTCGAGGGACGCTGGCCGATATCGGCCCGAAGCCGACGCTGATCGAATGGGATACGCGCATTCCGGCGCTCGGCGTGCTGATGGCCGAGGCGGCGCGCGCCCAGACGCTGATGGACGAAATCGCGCGGGCCGAAGATGCCGCTTGATCTGGAACGGCTGCAGCTCGGTTTCCGCGATAACGCGCTCCTGTCCGACGCGGCGGCCAAGAACGGGCCGACGCCGCCGGACCTCGCCGCTCTCGCGGCCGGCATCGTTGCGAACGGCCTGCCGGCGGAACGTCGCCTTGCCGTCCATCGCAATCACTTCGCGGCGACGCTGGTCGGTTCGCTCGGCGAAATCTTCGAAGCGACGCGCGCCCTGTTCGGGGAGACGTTCTTCGACGCTTTCGCCCTGCGTTTCGCGCGATCCGCGCCGCCGCGAAGCCCGTGCCATTTCGAATATGGCGCGGACTTCCCGGCGGCGCTGGCGGCCGCGCCCGAACTCGCGGATCATGCCTATGGCGCGGCGCTGGCCCGGCTCGAATGGGCCATGCACGAAAGCTTTCACGCGCCGGCCGCCCCCGCCCTGAACCCGACGCGGCTCGCCGCCGCGCCGGCCGATCGCGTCGGGGACGTTCGGCTCCGCCTGCATCCGACCCTGCGCATCCTCGCCGCGCCGTTCCCCGTGGACGACCTTTGGCGCGGCGCGCGCGGCGGCGAGGTTTCGCCCGACATGCTCCAAGGGCCGGAGACCTGTTTGCTGCTGCTGCGCCCGGACATGGACGTTCGGATGGAGCGGATATCAGGCGGCTTGTTCGCGCTGCTCGAAATGCTTGCCGGGGGCGCGACCCTCGGGCAAGCGGCGTCGAGCGCGAATTTCGATTTCGGCGAGACGCTGGGGGACGGCCTCGGCCGTGGCGTCTTCGCCGATGAAATCGGCCTCGATGGCTGATCCGATTTACAACGGAGGGCGATATGTACGAAACAGGCCGTATCCCGAGGGAGGGAGCGCTTGGCGTTTGGGATCATGCGTTGATATTGGCGGAACGGGTCCCGATGGACCTGATCCTGTTGGCGGTCCGCGTCGGGGTCGCGATGATCTTCCTGAAATCCGGGATGACCAAAACGACCGAAGGGCTGACCCTGGCGGACCAGACCTTCATTCTGTTCGAGTACGAATACGCCGTGCCGTTGATCTCCCACGTAACCGCCGCCTATCTGGCCACTTATGCCGAACATATTCTGCCGATCATGCTGATCATCGGTTTCGGCGCGCGCATCGCGGCTCTCGGGCTTTTGGGCATGACGGCGGTGATCCAATTGTTCGTCTATCCGGCTCTCTGGGACATTCACTTGCTGTGGGCGGGCGCATTGCTGCTGATCGTGGCGCGCGGCGCCGGACTGGTATCCGTAGATCGCCTAATTGCGCGCCTTGCGCGATGACCGCATATGAGGCGAAAGGCGCGATTTTTGACGGAGATCAACGCTCACGCGACCGTGACACGCTGTTAATTCCGCGCATTTGCGCAAGCGCCTATGTTCATGTCGCTGGCGGACGGCCTGGGTCGCCGCCGAAATTCGGACCAAAAGGGAGGCTCAAATGAAAGCTCAGAAAACCACAGGCATCATGGTCGCCGCCGCGGCCGCCGCGATGTTCGCCGCCGGCGCCGTCGTCTCCGCTCCGGCCGCCGCCGCCGGCGTCAAATGCGTCGGCGCGAATTCCTGCAAGGGCCACAGCGCCTGCAAGACCGCGACCAGCGCCTGCAAGGGCCTGAACGCCTGCAAGGGGCAGGGTTGGGTCCAGGCGGACTCCGCTTCGTCCTGCAAGAAGGCTGGCGGTCGCCCGGCCTGATAGGCTTCGGCTATTTCACGTGCGTAGCGCGCCCGCATTGTCAAATGCGGGCGCGCCGCCGATAACGTCGCGATGACCGGCCGAACGCACACCGCCGACAGGCCTTATCTCGGTTTCGGCCTTGGCCTGCGCCCGCAGCACTATGCGGACATTCTGGACCGGCCGGACGGCGAACCGCCGCCCCGCGTCGACTGGTTCGAAATCATTTCCGAAAACTACATGGCGGCGGGCGGACGGCCCTACGCCAATCTGAAGCGCGTGGCGGAACGCTACCCCGTCGTCATGCACGGGGTTTCGCTTTCGATCGGCTCCATCGATCCGCTGGACGGGGACTATCTCGCCGCATTGCGCGCCCTCGCGGACGATATCCAGCCCGCCTGGGTTTCAGACCATCTCTGCTGGACCGGCGTCGACGGCGTCAATCTGCACGACCTGTTGCCGCTGCCCTATACCGAAGAGGCGCTGGCCCATGTGGCGGGCAGGGTCGAAGAGGTTCAAGACCGCCTTGGCCGGCGCGTCGCGCTCGAAAACGCCTCCACCTACGTTACGTTCCAAAGCTCGGAGATGACCGAGTGGGCGTTCCTGGCGGAACTGGCCCGCCGGGCCGACTGCGATCTGTTGCTCGACGTCAACAATGTGTTCGTCTCGGGTTTCAATCACGGCTTCGATCCGATCGCGTTCATCGAGGGCCTGCCGGCCGAGCGGGTCGTCCAGATTCATCTGGCCGGCCACGAGGACAATCAGACCCACATCATCGACACCCATGACGCCCCGGTGATCGACCGGGTGTGGGCGCTCTACGAACAGACGCTGGCCAGGCTCGGCCCGATCTCGACCATGATCGAGCGGGACGACGCGATCCCGCCCTTCGCCGATATGGAGCGCGAACTGGACGAGGCGCGCCGGCGCGCCGCGGCGGCGCTGGCGGCCTGATGCGGCTGGCGGACCTCCAGCGCGCCTTCGCCCGCCGCATCCTGGACGGCGACGACGCCATTCTGGCCGAACTGGACCAGGGCCGGCTGACCGATCGTTCGACCCTGATGCGCGTTTACGAGCACGCCTATGGCGCGCGGCTCGCGGAGGTTCTGGCGGCCGACTATGAAAAACTCGCCCAGGCGCTCGGCGAAGAGGCGTTCCTAGCCCTTGCGGCCGCATATGTGGCCGCCCGCCCGTCGATGGATCCGAACGCCCGCTATTTCGGCCGGCATATGCCGGCCTTCCTCGCCGAAACCGCGCCGTGGGCCGAGCGGCCGTGGCTGGCCGAGCTGGCGGCGCTCGAATGGGCGATGGGCGAAGTGTTCCAGGCCGAAGACCCGCCGCGCCTCGCTATCGAGGCGATGGCGGCGCTGCATCCCCATGACTGGCCATCGCTTCGTTTCGATCTGCCCACGGACATTCGCCGCCTCGATTGCCGCCATGGCGGGCCGGAGGCCTGGCTCGCGCTCGACGCCGGCGCGGAGCCAGCGCCCGTGACCGAGGACGAGCCGACGCCCTGGCTCGTCTGGCGGGAAGACGCCCGCGCCGCCTTCCGGGCCATGGCGCCGGGGGAGGGCTGGATGTTCGATCGCGCCCGGGAAGGCGCGCTCTTCGCCGATCTCTGCGACGGGCTGCTGGAATGGACGGCCGGCGACGCGGGCGCGGCCGCCGGCCTCGCCGCCGGTTATCTTCGCGCCTGGATCGACGCGGGCCTGGTTTCGGGCTTCGCCGTCGACGACCACGCCTCCGGCTGAACGCCTCGCAAAACGGCCGGGCGTGAAACATCCGCCGGTTCGTGTAGGCTTTGCGGAATACCGCAAAAGTCAGGAAGGCAGATACGCATGCGCGTCGGCATTTTGCAGACTTCCCACCCCGACCCGGCGAGCGAGCCCTATCCCCACCAGGCGATCCACGCCCGCGTCACCGCCGAGGTGCTGGAGGCCGAAGCGCTAGGGTTCGACGCCGTGTGGATCGCGGAGCATCACTTCTCCAACCGCTATGGCATCCTGCCGGACCCGTTCAGCTACCTGGCCTATCTCGCCGCCAAGACCTCGCGCATCAAGCTGGGGGCGGCCGTCATGGTGGCGCCGCTGCATCACCCGATGCGCATCGTCGAGAACGCCGCGTTCATCGACATTCTGAGCGACGGCCGCTTTCAGCTCGGCCTCGGTTCCGGCTACCGGCCCTATGAATTCGAGGGGCTCGGCGTCTCCTACGAGGATCGGCGCAAGATCCAGGCCGAGGCGATCCCCCTCATTCTGGATGGCTTCCACAAGAAGCGCCTGTCGGCCGCCGGGCAGTTCTTCAAGTTCGACGTCGCGGGCGATTACGAGATTTTCCCCCAGCCCCTGCAGCAGCCCCACCCGCCGTTCTATCTGGCCGCCGGCTCGGACGGTTCGATCGTGCAGGCGGCGGCGAACGGGTTCGGGCTGATGCAATCCTCCCTGCCGGACATTTCGGTCTTCGCCGAACATGTGGATCTCTACCGCCGCAACATGGCGAAGGCGCCGGCGCCGCTCAACGCCAACCCGGCGTTCGGCGAGGTCGATATCGCCCGAATGGTCTATGTCGCGCCGACGGACGCCCAGGCGAAAGCGGAAAGCGAGGCGGGCATCACCCGCCACATGCTGAGCTTTTTTTCGGGCGGCAACACCGGCGGATATCTGGGCGACGTCGCGGAAAAGGCGGACGACGCCGCCTTCGCCTACGACAATCTGGCGAAAAGCACGATCTTCCACGGCTCGCCGGATACGGTGATCCGGCAGATCGAGGCGTTCCGGGCGGCCGGGGCCACGTCGATCATGGTGCACTACCCGCCCTATTACGGGCAGGAGAAGACGCTGGAGATGCTGCGCCTGTTCGCGAAGGAAGTGCTGCCGCACGTCCAGGCGATGGAGGCCCCGAAGGCGTCGGCGGCGGAATAGCCGCCGGTCCGGTCAGTCCTCGTCGGCCTCGAATTCGAGCCAGGCCGCGAAAGCGCCGCCGAGCGCCTGGCCCAGAAAGGCGAGCAGGTCGTCGGCCTGTTCCGGGGCATATGAGTCAGGCTCGCGCCCGCCGATGGCTAGCAGCGCTTTCGGCGCGCCTGGCCCCATGTCGATCCGCACGAGCGCTGTCGAGCGCACGACGCCGGCCGAGGGGCCGAACAGCGCCGGATCGGGCGCCAGGTCGGCGATGAAGCGGGTGCGCTTGTCCGCCCCGCCCAGATAGGCGTCCACGTCGCCCGCCTGCATGCGCCGCACGCCGGGCGAAGAATCGCTGGAGCCGTCGTCGGTTTCGACGCAGAGCGCCACGGCCTCGCAGTGGAGAATCTCCGGGTAACGCTCGGTCACCGCTTCGACGAGGGCTTCGAAGCTCGCCGCCCGGATCGCGGCGAGCGTCGCCTCGAACACCGTCTGCTGGCTGGAGAGATTGGCGCGGGAGACCGCCAGCAGCTCGCTCCAGTTCGCCTTCAGCTCCTGCAGCTCCCGGCGGTGCCGGTCGACCATGTAGCGCTGCAGGTCGACGACGCCGTCGCCGCCGCGGTCCGGCGCTTCCAGCTTCTCCACCAGTTCCGGCCGGCGGGCGAGGAAAGCCGGGTTGGCTTCGAGCCAGCGAGCGACGTCGTCCTCGTCCAGATCGGGGACGGCGGGCTCGGCGGCGGTCCTGTCCAGGGTCATGGGCGCGGGCTCCGGGCGCGTTAGAGGATCGACTGGCCGGTCTGTTCCCAGTCCGCCAGGAAGGCGGCCAGGCCCTTGTCCGTCAGCGGGTGGGCGTAAAGCTGGCGCAGCACGTTCGGCGGGATGGTCGCGACATGGGCGCCCGCCTTCGCCGCCGCCAGCACATGCTGGGGATGGCGAATCGAGGCGGCCAGCACTTCGGTCCCGAGGTTGGGGTAGTTGTCGTAGATATCGACGATATCCTCGATCAGCATCATGCCGTCCTCGCCGATGTCGTCCAGGCGGCCGATAAACGGCGAGATGAAGGCCGCGCCGGCCTTCGCCGCCAGCAGCGCCTGATTGGCCGAAAAGCACAGCGTGACGTTGACCATCACGCCGTCGTCGGAAAGCGCCTTGCAGGTCTTCAGGCCGTCCACGGTGAGCGGGCATTTGACCGTCACGTTCTGGGCGATGGCGGCGAGTTTCCGCCCTTCCTTCAGCATGGTCTCGAAGTCGGTCGCGGCCACTTCGGCGCTGACCGGGCCCGGCACCACGTCGCAGATTTCCGCGATCACCTCGAGGATATTGCGCCCCGATTTCGCGATCAGCGACGGGTTCGTGGTGACGCCGTCCAGCAGGCCGGTGGCGGCCGCTTCCCTGATTTCGGCGATATCCGCCGTATCGACAAAAAACTTCATCCCGCCCAAGTTCCTTTATTGCCGAAGCGCAGCCCGAATCCGGAGGTCACTGCATACCCGATGGCGACCGGCGAAGCCAGCAGCCGCGACATGTTCGCGGGGGACGACGACGGACTTGCGGTCCGCCCGGCGCTGACGACGGCGCCGCTGGCGGGGCCGCTCTCCTATCTGGCGCCGCCCGATCTGCCGCCCGGAACCCTGGTCGAGGCGCCGCTCGGCGGCCGCATGGCGACGGCCGTCATCTGGGACGAGGCCGAGGAGGGCGAGGCCGCCGCCGTCGTGCCGCGCGACCGGTTGAAACCGGTCGGCGCCGTGCTGGACGCGCCGCCGCTGCCGGAAAGCCTCCGCCGGCTGATCGACTGGACCGCCCGCTATCTGATGGCGCCGCCGGGCGCGGTGCTGCGGCTGGCCTTGCCGCGCGCGGCGCTGGCGCCGGCGCCCGTGCGCACCCTCTATCGGGCGCGGCCGGCCTTGCCGGAGGGCGTTCGCGTGACGCCCCAGCGGCGCCGCGCCCTGGACGCCCTGGCCGATGCGCCGGCCTTGCCGGCGAAGGAGGCGGCGCTGCTCGCCGGCGTCGGCGAAGGCGTGGTGAAGGGCATGGCGACGGCTGGGATGATCGAGGCGTTGCAGGCGCCGGGCGACGCCCCGCCCGACGCGCTCGCCGCCCATACGGCGGCGACATTGTCCGCCGAACAGGCGGCGGCGGCCGCGGCGCTCAGGGAAGCGGTCGCGGCGAAATCCTTCGCGGTCGATCTGCTGGATGGCGTCACCGGCGCCGGCAAGACGGTCGTCTACATGGAGGCGATCGCGAAGGCGCTTGAGTTAGGGCGGCAGAGCCTTTGCCTGCTGCCGGAGATCGCGCTGACGGACCAATGGCTCGAACGGTTCCGCGCCCGCTTCGGCGGCCAGCCGATCGTCTGGCATTCCGAGTTGGGCGCCGCCGCCCGCCGCCGCGCCTGGCGCGCGGTGGCGACAGGGGCGGCGCCGGTGGTGGTGGGCGCGCGCTCGGCCGTCTTCCTGCCGTTCCGGAACCTCGGCCTCATCGTCGTCGACGAGGAGCATGACGGCGCCTACAAGCAGGACGACGGCGTGCGCTATCAGGGGCGGGACCTGGCGGTGGTGCGGGGGCGGTTCGACGCGGCGCCGGTCGTCCTCGCCTCCGCGACGCCCGCGCTGGAGACGCTCGCCAATGTGGAGCGGGGCCGCTATCGCCACCTGAAGCTGCCGAACCGCCACGGCAAGGCGGAAACGCCGGACGTGGAGTTGATCGACCTCAGGCGGACGCCGCCGGAGCGCGGCCGCTGGCTCGCGGGGCCGCTCGTGGATGCGGTCGAACAGGCGCTCGGGCGGAAAGAGCAGGCCCTTCTGTTCCTGAACCGGCGCGGCTATGCGCCGTTGACGCTCTGCCGGGCCTGCGGCGCCCGGCTGGAATGTCCGAACTGTTCCGCCTGGCTGGTGGAGCATCGCCTGCATGGCCGGCTGATCTGCCACCATTGCGGCTATTCCTCCCGCCCGCCGGAGCATTGCGAGGCGTGCGGCGCGGAGGGGAACTTCGCCGCCTCCGGCCCCGGCGTCGAGCGGGTCGCGGAGGAGGCGCGGGCGCGCTGGCCCGACGCCCGCATCGAAATCGCCTCCTCGGACACGCTCGCCGGCCCGGCGGCGCTCAGGGACTTCACCGGGCGCATGACCGCCGGCGAAATCGATATCGCGATCGGAACCCAGGTCCTGGCGAAGGGCCACCATTTTCCGGGCCTGACGCTGGTCGGCGTCGTCGATGGGGACATGGGCTTGAGCGGCGGGGATCTGCGCGCCGGCGAACGCACGTTCCAGCTTCTGACCCAGGCCGCCGGCCGCGCCGGGCGGGCGGAGGCTTCGGGCCGCGCGCTGATCCAGACGCACCAGCCGGAACATCCCGTGATGCAGGCGATCCGCTCCGGCGACCGGGACGCCTTCGTCGCGGCCGAATCGGCGGCGCGGCGGCTGATGCGGCTGCCGCCCTACGGCCGCCTGGTCAGCCTGATCGTCACCGGCCGCGATCCGGGCGCGACGGAGCGGGCCGCCAGGATGCTGGCGCGTATCGCGCCCGCCTACCGGGACGTGCGCGTGCTGGGGCCGGCCCCGGCGCCCCTGGCGCAGTTGCGGGGCCGCTGGCGCTGGCGCCTGCTCGTTCAGGCTGGCCGCGACGTCCGCGTGCAGACGGTGCTGGCCGACTGGCTGGGCGAGGTGAAGTTGACCGACGGCGTCAAGCTCTTCATCGACGTCGATCCCTATAATTTCATGTGACGCCCGCCGGCGTTCAGCCGGGGCCGCCGGCTTCGAAGAAGGTCAGGCGGTTCGCGAAGGGGTCGGTCACCGTCAGCTCCAGATCGCCCCAGGGCATGCGGTCCGGCGGCCCTGGCCGGGCGAACCTGTAGCGCTTCGCCGCCAGCCGCGCGGAAAGGCCCGCGACGTCCGCCGTCTCGACGCGCAGCCGGGCGCCGGGGCTGGCGTCGCCGTGATGTTCGGAAAGATGGATGCGGCAGTCGCCGGAAACGACGCTCATGTAGAGCGGCGCGTCGGCGTCGAAGCGGTGTTCGAACTCCACCGCGAAGCCGAGAAAATCGACGTAGAAGGCGCGGGCGAGGGCGCCGTCGAATATTCTGAGAATCGGCGTCGCCGGACCGAGGTTCGCCATGGGCTTCGCTCCCGAAAGTGTGGTCTCGCGCCCATGCTATGGCGCCGCGTCCGGGCCTGCGAGCCATGGCCGGATGCGGCTCCGGCTGGAATCTTGCGGCAAATTGCTGCAATCGGCTGAATTATGAGCATGGGCCGGCTTGCGCGGATCATGAAGCCTGTGATAGCCAACCTTCCGTTCCTGACGGCGGCGACGGAATTGGTCCGCCCGCCGCGATTTTCGCTGTTCGACTCCTCGGAGCGTCGCCGTTGCGGCGGCTCGGGCTGGCGGGCGGCGTTTCAGGTTAACGCGTGAGAGGGGTTCAGGGTGGCGTCCCAAGCTGGGTCCAGGTCAGGGATCGCCGGGCGGTATGCTGCGGCGATGTACGAGTTGGCGGATGAGCAGAAAGCGCTCGACCAGGTCGCCGACGATCTTCGGGGGTTCAAGGCCGCGATGGCCGAGAGCGAGGATCTGCGCCGTCTGGTGCGCAGTCCGGTGTTGGCTCGCGACGAGCAGGCCCGCGCGCTGCAGGCCGTCGGCGCCAAGGCCGGCATGAATCAGCTCTCCGCGAACTTCCTTGGGCTGATCGCCAAGAACCGCCGCCTGTTCGCGCTCTCCGCGATCATCGACGCCTTTCTCGAAATCCTGGCCGAACGCCGGGGCGAGGTGACCGCCGAGGTCACGTCCGCCGCCCCGCTGAGCGACGGCCAGCTCGCAAGCATCACCGACGCGGTGAAGCAGGCCATGGGCGCGCAAGCCCAGGTCGAAACCCGCGTCGACCCCGGCCTGCTGGGCGGCGTCGTCGTCCGGGTCGGTTCACGCATGTATGACAGCTCGCTGCGCTCGAAGCTGCAGCGTCTAGAACTCGCCATGAAGGGAGCTGCTTGATGGAAATTCGGGCTGCCGAAATCTCCGCGATCCTCAAGAACGAGATCGCGAACTTCGGGACCGAGGCGAATGTCGCCGAAGTCGGTCAGGTGCTTTCGGTCGGCGACGGCGTCGCCCGGGTGTACGGCTTGGATCAGGTCCAGGCCGGTGAAATGGTCGAGTTCGACGACGGCACGAAGGGCATGGCCCTTAACCTCGAGACCGACAATGTCGGCGTCGTTATCTTCGGCGACGACCGGGCCATTAAGGAAGGCGCGGTCGTCAAGCGCACCGGCGCCATCGTCGACGTTCCCGTCGGCAAGGGCCTGCTCGGCCGCGTGGTCGATGGCCTCGGCAATCCGATCGACGGCAAGGGGCCGATCGAATCGACGGAGCGCCGCCTCGCGGAAGTGAAGGCGCCCGGCATCATCCCGCGCCAGTCGGTCAACGAGCCGATGCAGACCGGCCTGAAGGCGCTCGACGCCCTGGTGCCCGTCGGCCGCGGCCAGCGCGAACTGATCATCGGCGACCGCCAGACCGGCAAGACCGCCGTCGCGCTCGACACGATCATCAATCAGAAGCAGATCAACGCCTCCGGCGACGAATCCCGGAAGCTCTACTGCATCTATGTCGCCGTCGGCCAGAAGCGCTCCAGCGTCGCCCAGGTGGTGAAGACGCTCGAGGAATACGGCGCGATGGAATACACCATCGTCGTCGCCGCGACCGCATCCGAGCCGGCGCCGATGCAGTTCCTGGCGCCCTACACCGGCTGCGCCATGGGCGAATGGTTCCGCGACAACGGCATGCACGCCCTGATCATCTACGACGATCTTTCCAAGCAGGCGACGGCTTATCGCCAGATGTCCCTGCTGCTGCGCCGCCCGCCGGGCCGCGAAGCCTATCCGGGCGACGTTTTCTACCTGCACAGCCGCCTGCTTGAGCGCGCGGCGAAGATGAACGACGACAACGGCGGCGGCTCGCTGACGGCGTTGCCCATCATCGAAACGCAAGGCAACGACGTGTCGGCGTTCATTCCAACGAACGTCATCTCGATTACGGACGGGCAGATCTTCCTGGAGACGAACCTGTTCTATAAGGGCGTTCGTCCGGCGATTAACGTCGGTCTGTCGGTCAGCCGCGTGGGTTCGGCCGCCCAGACGAAGGCGATGAAGTCCGTCGCGGGCTCCATCAAGCTGGAACTGGCGCAGTTCCGCGAAATGGAGGCGTTCAGCCAGTTCGCATCGGACCTCGACGCCTCGACCCAGCGCCTGCTGGCGCGCGGCGCCCGCCTCACCGAGATCCTGAAGCAGGGCCAGTATTCGCCGCTTTCGGTCGGCGAGCAGGTGGTTTCGATCTTCGCCGGCGTCAACGGCTTCCTGGACACCATCGACGTCCGTGACATCACCCGGTTCGAGACCGAGATGCTCGCGGCGGTGAAGGACAAGCAGGGCGCCCTGATCGAGGAGATCAATTCGACGGGCCAGCTTTCCAGCGAAGCGAGCGACACGCTCAAGACCTTCCTCGGCGACTTCGCCAAGAACTTCGCCTGAACGAGCCTGACCTAAGGGCATGTCGGGAATAGCAGCGGGAAGCGAGGCGCATGGCCAGCCTTAAGGACCTACGCGGCCGGATCGCCAGCGTTCAGGCGACGCGGAAAATTACGTCCGCCATGAAAATGGTGGCGGCGGCGAAGCTCCGCCGCGCCCAGGAGCAGGCGGAATCCGCCCGCCCCTTCGCGGAACGGATGGAGCGCATGCTCGCGTCGCTCGGCGCCAGCGTGAAGGGCATGCCCGGCGCGTCGCCGCTGATCGCGGGCACCGGCTCGGACCAGACTCATCTCATCATCGTCGCGACCGCCGACCGCGGCCTCTGCGGCGGCTTCAACGTGAATATCGTCCGCCGCGCCCGGCAGATGATTTCGCAGCTCGAATCCTCCGGCAAGACGGTGAAGCTGCTCTGCGTCGGCCGTAAGGGCCGGGATCAGTTGCGCCGCATGCACGGCCAGAAGATCGTCGAGACGATGGAGGGCGTTGGCCGTCGGCATGTCGCCTTCTCCGAGGCGGACGAGATTGGCGAAACCGTGCGCCGCATGTTCGACGCTGGCGAGTTCGACGTCTGCACCATCATCTATGCCCGCTTCAAATCGGCGATCGCCAATGAGGTGACCGCGCAGCAACTCGTTCCGGCCGAGCCGCCGCCTGCGGGCGAAGGCGAGGGCATAGTCGAGGATCTTGGCGGCGCAGTGTACGAATACGAGCCTTCGGAAGAAGAGATCCTGGCGGACCTGCTGCCACGCAATATCTCGATCCAGATCTTCCGGGCGCTTCTGGAAAACGCCGCGTCGGAGCACGGCTCCCGCATGACCGCGATGGACAACGCCACGCGGAATGCCGGCGACATGATCAACAATCTTACGTTAACCTATAACCGCACGCGTCAGGCCATGATCACGAAAGAGCTGATCGAGATCATCTCCGGCGCAGAGGCTATCTGACGCGGACCCGACCGCACACGAGGAGCTGACCCCATGGCGAACAATGCCGTTGGCCGCATCACCCAGATCACTGGCGCCGTCGTCGACGTTCAATTCGACGGCGATATCCCGCCGATTCTCGACGCGCTGCATGTCAAGCGCGAAGACGGCGGCGTGGTGGTGCTGGAAATCGCCCAGCATCTTGGCGAGAACACCGTCCGCACCATCGCGATGGACGCGACGGAAGGCCTCGTGCGCGGCGCGGCCGCCGAACATACCGGCGAGCCGATCACGGTTCCCGTCGGACCCGGCACGCTTGGCCGCATCATGAACGTCATCGGCGAGCCGATCGACGACCGAGGCCCGATCGACGCGGTCGCCATGTCGCCGATCCATCGAGCGGCGCCGGAATTCACCGACCAGTCGACGGAAGCCGAACAGCTCGTCACGGGCATTAAGGTCGTCGATCTGCTGACGCCCTACGCCAAGGGCGGCAAGATCGGCCTGTTCGGCGGCGCGGGCGTCGGCAAGACCGTGCTGATCATGGAATTGATCAACAACATCGCGAAGGGCCACGGCGGCTATTCGGTGTTCGCCGGCGTCGGCGAGCGGACCCGCGAAGGCAACGACCTCTATCACGAGATGATCGAATCCGGGGTTATCGACCTGGAAGGCGGCGAATCGAAAGCGGCGCTGGTCTATGGCCAGATGAACGAGCCGCCGGGCGCCCGCGCCCGTGTCGCGCTCTCCGGCCTGACCCAGGCGGAATATTTCCGCGACCAGGAAGGGCAGGACGTGCTGCTCTTCATCGACAACATCTTCCGCTTTACCCAGGCCGGCTCGGAAGTGTCCGCGCTGCTGGGCCGCATTCCCTCGGCGGTTGGCTATCAGCCGACCCTCGGCACCGATATGGGCGCGCTGCAGGAACGCATTACGTCCACCAATAAGGGCTCGATCACCTCGGTCCAGGCCGTCTACGTGCCTGCGGACGATTTGACCGATCCGGCGCCCGCCACGACCTTCGCCCACTTGGACGCGACGACCGTTCTGAACCGCTCGATTGCCGAGCTCGGGATCTACCCGGCGGTCGATCCGCTGGACTCGACTTCACGAATCCTTGAGCCCCGCGTCGTCGGCGAGACCCACTACCGGACCGCGCGTCAGGTGCAGGAAACCTTGCAGCAGTACAAGGCGCTGCAAGATATTATCGCCATCTTGGGCATGGATGAGCTCTCGGAAGAAGACAAGCTCACGGTCGCTAGGGCGCGGAAATTGCAGCGTTTTCTCTCGCAGCCGTTCCATGTCGCCGAGGTGTTCACAGGCAGCCCGGGCAAGTTTGTCAACATCGAAGATACGATTAAGGGCTTTAAAGCTATCTGCGACGGTGATTACGATGACCTGCCCGAAGCGGCTTTCTACATGGTCGGTCCGATCGAGGAAGCTGTTGAGAAGGCGCAGAAAATGGCGGCAGAAGCGGCATAAGCCGTTTCTTTCCGGCCGAGGATCGCAGATATGCCCGACAATAAAGTCGCGTTCGAATTGGTCTCCCCAGAGCGTCTCGTCGTATCGATGCCCGTCGATATGGTGGTCGTTCCAGGCGGGGAAGGCGATTTCGGCGTGTTGCCGGGCCATGCGCCCCTGATCGCGTCGGTGCGGCCCGGCGTCATCGAAATCTACGAAGGCCGCACGGTGAGCGATCGCATTTTCGTGGCCGGCGGCTTCGCCGAAGTCACCGGCGAGCGCTGCACGGTGCTCGCGGAAGCGGCGATGCGCGTCGCCGATATCGATGTCGGCGCCGCGGAAACCGATCTGCGCAGCGCGGAGATCGATCTGGCCGATGCGTCCGACGAGAATGCCCGGGCCGACGCGGAACGCCGCGTCGACGTGGCCAAGGGCAAGCTCGACGCGGTCCGCCGCTCGTCCCACTAGACAAGACCTGACAATAGGTTTTTAAGCCCCGGCCCGGGCGGCGACGCCCAAGCCGGGCGCGGCCGCGCGGCGTCGATGCTTGATCGTCGTCCGCGCTGCGCTAGCTCCTAGGGCGTCGAGCAGAAATCCGTTCGAATTTCCGGTGATTGGGCCGCCTCCAGGCGGCGCTATGCAGTTGGCGGATCAGCGAGGCCGGCGCCGGATCGACCGGTTTTTCGCCTTATTCGCCATGCCTTGATCGCATATCGTTATCCGGTTACCTGTACTTTCGTTGTGATGAGGAGTGGCAAAGCGTGTCGCCTCAGTGGTCGGTCGATCGGGATATTCCCTGGGCGGATTTCGAGCGGAGCGCCGTCAATCGGGATTTGCTGGACTTGGTCAAAGCGGCCTCGCTGGTCGAATCGAACGCCACGGTCTACGCGGACTATCTCTGCAAGGTTTTCCATGACGACCCGGAGTTTCAGGCGCTTTGCCGGAACTGGGCGGAAGAGGAAGTGCAGCATGGCGTCGCGCTCGCCAGGTGGGCGCGACTGGCGGATCCCGCGTTCGACTATTCCCAGCGGTTCCAGCGGTTCCTGGACGGGTACACGGCGCCCTTGAATTCGGAAGAGAGCGTGCGCGGCTCCCGCACCGGGGAGCTGGTCGCCCGCTGCATGGTCGAGGTCGGCACGAGCTCCTACTACACCGCGATCGCGGACGCGACGGACGAACCGGTCCTGAAGGAAATCTGCCGCCGCATCGCAACCGACGAATGGCGTCACTACGCCATGTTCTACAAGGCGATGAAGCGCTATCTGGCGGCGGAACGCAGCAGCAAGGTGCGGCGCGTCATCACGGCGCTCAGCCGGGCGGCGGAGAGCGAGGACGACGAGCTGGCCTATGCCTATTTCGCCGCCGCCGCGCCGGAAGACGCGGAATACGAGCGCAAGGCCGTGAGCCGCGCCTATTTCGACAGGGTTCTGCCCCTCTATAAGCCCCGCCATGTGGAGCGGGGCATGGCGATGATCCTGAAGGCGGTCGGCCTGGAGCCGCGCGGCCGTTTGAGCCGCCTGCTCACCCGGGGCGTCTCCATCTTCATGGCGCGCCGGGGCCGGCGGCTGGCGACGGCCTGAACTGGCGGACCGCCGGGATACCGGCTAGGATTCCGGCCAGCATTTTCCCTGGCTCGGAGACGACAGCCATGACCGACCTTCCCGCGCGCGTCGAAATTCAGGAAGAAGGCCCCCGCGAGGGCTTCCAGATCGAGCCCGGCCCCATTTCGACCGCTCGCAAGATCGAACTGATCGACGCTTTGACGGAAACCGGCCTCAAGAAAATTCAGGTGGCCTCGTTCGTCAATCCGAAGCGGGTGCCGGGCTGGGCGGACGCGGCCGAGGTCGTCGCCGGCTTCAAGCGGAAGCCGGGCGTGCGCCACCATGTGCTCTGGCTGAACGAGAAGGGGCTGGAGCGTGCGCTCGCGTGCGAGGAAATCTACATGTTCGGCTCGATTTCCACGACCACGTCCGAAACCTTCATGGGCATGAACACCAATCGCGGCTTCGCCGAGAACGTGAAGGTGCAGCGCAATCAGATCGCCATGTACAAGGCGCACGGCGTGCCGGTCACGCGCGCCTCGATCATGACGGCGTTCGGCTGCAATTTCGAAGGCGACATCGCCCCCTCCCGCGTCGTCGAACGCCTGGACGAGCTGCTGGGCGTCGCCGAGGAAGAAGACGTCAAGATCGAGATCATCAGCCTCGCCGATACGGTCGGCTGGGCGACGCCGCGATCGGTGAAGCAGGTGGTCGGCGCCGTGCGCGACCGTTGGCCCGATACGCGCATCTGCCTGCACTTGCACGATACGCGCGGCTGCGGCATCGCCAATGTCTATGCCGGCCTGGAGCTTGGCGTCGATTTGTACGATTCGTCCGTCGGCGGTCTCGGCGGCTGCCCATTCGCGGGCCACAAGGGCGCCGCCGGCAATGTTTGCACCGAGGACATGGTTTTCATGTGCGAGGAAATGGGCATCGACACCGGCGTCGATCTGGAAGCGCTGATCGAATGCGGGCGGCTGGCGGAAGATATCGTCGGCCACGACCTGCCGGGCAAGCTGATGCGTGGCGGCGCTCTCTCCGCGCTCAGGCGCGAGGCGAAAGCCAAGGCGTCGGCCGCCTAGCCGGCCCTGATGGCCGTTCCGCGCGCTCCTGGCGACGACGACGCGCTGGCGCGGCTGGCGCTGGCGCCCGATCTGACGCGCGCCCTGGCGGACTGGCGCGCCTGGCTGGTCGGCTCTCGGCGGATGGCCGCGAACACGGAGCGGGCCTATGGCCGCGACGTCGGCGAGTTCCTGGAATTTCTGGCGGGGCATCTCGGCGGGCCGCCCGATCTGAAGGCCATCGAGGCCCTGCATGTGCGTGACTATCGCGCCTGGCTCGCCCGGCGGGCGGCGCGCGGCGTTTCGGCGGCCAGCCGGGCGCGCGGCCTCGCAGCCGTGCGCGGCCTGATGCGCTATCTGGTCAAGCGACGGCTGATCGCGGAAACGGCGGCGACGGCGGTGCGCGCGCCCAAACAGCCGCGTCTCCAGCCCCGTCCGCTCGACGCGGCGGCGGCCCGCGCGGTCGTGACCGAAGCCGCCGTGCCGGCGAGCGTCCAGAGCCCCGATTGGACGGGCCTGCGCGACCATGCGCTTTTCCTGCTGCTTTACGGCGCCGGGCTCCGCATCGGCGAGGCGCTCGCCCTGAAGCGTTCGGCCGCCCCGCTCGCCGAGACGCTGAACGTCGTCGGCAAGGGCGGCAAGGAGCGGCGGGCGCCAATGCTCCCGGCCGCGCGCCGCGCCATCGACGCCTATCTCGAAGCCTGCCCTTTCCAGGCGGACCCCGACGAGGCGCTTTTTCTGGGCGCGCGCGGCGGACCGCTGGCGGATGGCGTCGCCCGCCGGCGCATGCGGAAAATCCGATCCTTGCTGGGATTGCCGGAGAGCGCGACGCCCCACGCCCTCCGCCACAGCTTCGCGACGCACCTTCTGGCGGAAGGCGGAGACCTGCGCACGATCCAGGAACTGCTCGGCCATGCCAGCCTGTCCACCACCCAGCGCTATCTGGGCGTCGACGAAGCGCGCCTCATGGAAGCTTACCGCGCCGCGCATCCGCGGGCGTGAGCGCCGAGGCGGTCAGCGGCGCTCTGTCTTGTTAATTGCGGGAAAAGCCCGATCAATCCGATTCAGAACGATCGGGTTTTGCCCTAGCTGAAGAAGTTCCCAAGCTCCTTGGTTTCCGCACGGCTTTCGTTCGGCCCGTCGCGACGCACCTGGGTGAACTCGTCGTTCAGGGTGAGTTGGGCGGTGATCAGGGTCGTGAGCCACGGGTCGCCGCGCTCCTGGAGGTCGTCGCCGTCCTCTTCCGCGGTCGCGACGTCGCCGACCGCCGCCTGGAACGTCGTCTCCGGCGTCGGGCTTTTCCAGACGAGGCCCGAGGCGCCGGGCGGCGTCGCCTCGGCGTAGCCGGCGGCGAGCTTGTCGGCGAAGCGGTCGCGGATTTCCGCGAAGCTGCGCGCCCGCTCGCCTTGGTAGAAGACGGCGCGGTTGGCCGAAGCGGCGGCGGCGAAGGCGTCGGCTGCGGCTGCGTCGGGCGTATCGGCCAGCTTGCCCAGGAACTTGACCGCGCCGCGCGGCCCCAGGAAATGGGCCAGATAGAGGTCCGTGTCGTCCGGCTTCTCGCCGGTATGCTTCTCCAGCACGGCGGCGTTCTCGGCGGCGAACTCCGCGCCGAGCCGGGCGGCCACATTCGGGTCATAGCGAAGGTCGAGCACGCGTTGGCGGGCCTTGGCGCCAAGCTCGCCTTCCGCCAGCGCCGCCGCTTCCCGGCCGAGGCCGACCTTCGCGCCATGGCGCTCTACCATGTCCATCCAGGTCGCGTCGATGAACTGGAACAGGCCGGCGGCCGAGCTTGTCTTGGCCTTGGCAGACGGGTCGAGGCCGCTTTCGAGCGCCGCATTCGCCGCCAGATAGGCAAAATCTACCCCGGAAGCGCCGCTCGCGGCCTTCAGCGCCGCGCGCACGGAGCCGCCCTCGTTCTTGGCCGAGGGGGCGGAAAAATCGTTGTATTTCAATAACTCGATGCTCATGGACGCGACGTCGCCTCCGCTTGCCATTCAGCGCTGCGTCCGCCGCGGGCGGGGACGCGCTAGCCAAACTCTGCAAGCGCCGGGCCAGTCAGGCCGCTTCGGCCAAGTCCGCCAGGCTTTGCAGCAGGCGCTTCACGCCCTTGGCGCGCACGCTCCGGTCCTCCCAGGCGCGGGAGAACACCAGCTTGTTGTCGGGCCGAAGCTTCGCCGTGCCCATCTGCTGGGTCAGGAACTGCACCAGGCCGGCCGGGTTCGGGAAGTCGTCCTTGTGGAAGCCGGCGACGGCGCCCTTCGGCCCAACGTCCAGCTTCGCCACATGGGCGCGGCGGCAGAGCTGCTTCACGGACATGACCTCGAGCAGGTTCTCCACCTCGGGCGGCAGCGGCCCGAACCGGTCGACAAGCTCGGCCGCGAACGCCTCCAGGTCGCGTTCGGTCTCCAGCGCGGCCAGGCGCCGGTAGAGGCCGAGCCGGACCGGCAGCTCCCGCACATAGCCGTCCGGGATCAGCACGGCGGCGCCGAGGCTGATCTGCGGCGCCCACGCCGCGTCCTGGGCGTCGGCGTCCGCCTCGCCGGCGCGGGCGGCGGCGACGGCTTCCTCCAGCATCTGCTGATAGAGCTCAACGCCGACCTCGCGAATATGGCCGGACTGTTCGTCGCCCAGAAGATTGCCGCCGCCGCGAATGTCCAGGTCGTGGCTGGCGAGGGTGAAGCCGGCGCCGAGCGCGTCCAGGGTCTGCATCACCTCGAGCCGCCTGAGCGCCGTCTTGGAGACGTTGCGGTCCTCCGGCAGCGTCAGATAGGCGTAGCCGCGCTCCTTGCCTCGGCCGATGCGGCCGCGCAGCTGGTAGAGCTGGGCGAGGCCGAAGCGGTCCGACCGGTGCACGAGCAGGGTGTTCGCGGTCGGGATGTCGAGGCCCGATTCCACGATATTGGTGGAGATCAGCACGTCGTACCGGCCTTCGTAGAAGGCGGACATCACGTCCTCCAACTGGCTCGGCGCGAGCTGGCCGTGGGCGACGACGGCTCGGGCGTCCGGCACGAGCCTGGCGACGCGGTCGACCAGCGTATCCAGGTCGCGAATGCGGGGCGCCACATAGAACGCCTGGCCGCCCCGGAAGCGTTCCCGCTGGATCGCCTCCTTGACCTGGAGCGCGTCATAGGGGCCGACGAAGGTGCGGACGGCGAGCCGGTCCACGGGCGGCGTTGCGATCACGCTCATTTCCCGCACGCCGGCGAGCGCCATCTGCAAGGTGCGTGGAATTGGCGTCGCGGTCAGCGTGAGCACGTGCACGTCCGCCTTGAGCTGCTTCAGCCGCTCCTTGTGGCCGACGCCGAAGCGCTGCTCCTCGTCGACCACCAGCAGGCCGAGATTGGGCAGCTTGACCGTTTTCGCCAGAAGCGCGTGGGTGCCGACGACGATATCGACCGTGCCGTCCTCCAGGCCCTTGCGCGTCGCGGTCGCCTCTTTGGCCGAGACCAGCCTGGAGAGCTGGCGCACCTCGACGGGCAGGCCGTGAAAGCGTTTTGAGAACGTGGCGTAGTGTTGGCGGGCCAGAAGCGTCGTCGGCGCGACGATGGCGACCTGGCGGCCGCTCATGGCGGCGATCAGGGCGGCGCGGAGCGCGACTTCCGTCTTGCCGAAGCCGACGTCGCCGCAGATCAGCCGGTCCATGGGCCGGCCAGACGTCATGTCCTCCATCACCTCTGCGATGGCGTTCAGCTGGTCCTCGGTCTCGTCGAAGGGGAAGCGCGCGGCGAATTCCTCGTAGACGCCTTCCGGCGCCTCCAGCTTTTCCGCCGGCTTGACCAGCCGCGCGGCCGCGACGGCGATCAGTTGCTCCGCCATCTCGCGGATGCGCTGTTTCAGCTTGGCCCGGCGCGCCTGCCATTGGGCGCCGCCCAGGCGGTCGAGCCCGACCCCTTCCGACTCCGCGCCGAAGCGGGAGAGAACGTCGATATTCTCCACCGGCACGAACAGCCGGTCGCCGCCGTCATAGACGACGCGCAGGCAGTCATGGGGAACGCCGCCGGCGGTGACGGTCTCCAGCCCCTCATAGCGCCCGACGCCATGGTCGATATGCACGACGAGATCGTTCTCGGCGATGTCGCTCGCTTCGGTCAGGAAGGCGTCGGCGCGGCGGCGGCGGCGCTGGCGGCGATGCATGCGCTCGCCGAGGATGTCCGCCTCGGTGACGACGGCGAGGCCGTCCGTCTCGAAGCCGCGCTCGATCTCTCCGATCAGCGCGCCGGCGACGCCGGCCGGCAATGCGAGCGCCGCGTCCAGGGTCTCGACCGGCTGGATCGCCTCGAAGCCGCCGTCCTGGGCGATCAGCCGTTTCAGGCGGTCGCGGGCGCCCGCGCCGGAGGCGGCCAGCACGGCCCGTCCGCCGGCCGCGCTCACGTCACGGAACTTGCCGGCGACGGCGAGATAAAGGTCCGCGTCGGAGCGGGCGCGCGCCTCGGCGAAGTCGAGGATGGGCCGGGCGCCGGCGCTCGGCGTCCCGTCGGGCGCGAGGAAGGCGTCGAGCGCCAGGGTCGGTCGTTCGGCCAGGCGCTGCGTCCATTCTTCCGGCGAGAGATAGAGCGCGGTCGGGGGGAGCGGCCGGTAGGGCTGCTCGTCGCCGCCGGCCGACAGCATTTCGGCCCGTCCGGAGAAATGGTCGGCGATCGCGTCCGTCCGCGCCTCGACGGCGCCGTCGGCCGCGTGATCGAGCACGAGCACGGCGTCGTCCGGCAGCAGGTCGAAGATCGTGGCCATGGATTCGTGGAACAGCGGCAGCCAGTGCTCCATGCCGGGATGGCGCCGGCCGGAGGAAACCGATTCGTAGAGCGGATCCTTCAGGCCCTCGCCGCCGAAGGTCGCGCCATAGCCGCTGCGGAACCGCTCGATCGCCGCCTTGTCCAGCGGCGCCTCGCTCGCGGGCGCCAGCATGAGCTGGGAAACGGCCTCGGCGCTGCGCTGTGTCAGGGGATCGAAGGCGCGGATCGCCTCCACCTCGTCGCCGAACAGATCGATGCGCGCGGGCGCCTCCGCGCCGGCGGGGAACACGTCGACGATGGAGCCGCGAATGGCGAACTCGCCGGGCTCCATGACCGTATCGGCGCGGGTATAGCCGTTGACGGAGACGAACGCCTGGAACGCCGCCTCGTCGAACCGGCCGCCGGGCTTCACCTCCACGGCCGCCGTCAGCGCGGCCGTCGGCGGAATGCGTTGCAGGAGCGCGTTGATCGTCGTCGCGACGACGATGGGCGCGGCGTCCGTCGCGTCGCCGCTTTCGCGCAACGCCGCGAGCGCGCGGAAGCCGCGCATGCGCTCGCTCACGATCTCCCGATTGGGGGAGCTGCGGTCGTAGGGCAGGCAGTCCCAGGCCGGCAGCGCGATCTCGCGGGCTTCCGGCAGGAACGCCGCCAGGTCGGCCGCGACGCGGGCGCGGCGTTCGGCGTCCCGCGCCACGAAGACGACGCGGCGCGCGCCGAGGTCGCGGGCGAGCGCGCGCAGCGCCCAGGCTTCCGCGCCGTCCGGAGCGCCGGCGAATAGGGAGCGGCCTGCCTTCAGGTCTGGCGCCTTGTCGAGCATCAAACGGGAATCTTGAAGGCCAGCAGGTCGCGGATAAGCGGCGTATCCATGTCGTCGGGCACCTGCACGCGGCCGGTCACCCAGTCGTAGATCACGGGGTCCGGCACATCCAGGAGCGCTTCGAACGCCTTCAGGCCGTCCGCGTCCAGCGTGGGCAGGCGCGCATCGGCGAAGGTGCCGAGGATGATGTCGCTTTCCTTGGTGCCGCGATGCCAGGCGCGATAGCGCAGCCGTTTCCGTAGAGCGTCTTCCGCCATTGGTTCCTCCGTCGATGCTCTACTTCGTGTGCTATTGGCCAAAACTATCCCGCCCAGGGCGATTCCGCCTCGGGCCGGATTGATCTAGGATATATCGCCGCTGTTGGAGCATGGCGAGTGCGGCCCGAAATCCTGTTTTCCCTCTTCAAGCCCGTAACGACGCTGAAAGGCGTCGGGCCGCGCGTGGCCGGGCTGATCGAGAAGGTCGCCGGCCCGAACGTCATCGACCTCTGCCTGCATCTGCCGACCGGCCTTGTGGACCGGGATTATCGCCCGAAGGTCGCCGCTGCGGAAGCCGGCCGCATCGCGACGATGACGGTCAAGGTGCTGGAGCACCGGCCGGGGCAGGGGCGTCGGCCCTATCGGGTGGTCGCGGGCGATGAAACCGGCGAAATCGATCTGGTGTTTTTTCATGCGAACGGTGACTGGCTCTCCAAGCAATTGCCGCTTGGCGAAACGCGCATCGTCTCCGGCGGCGTCGAGCGGTTCCAGGGCCGGCCGCAGATGCCGCATCCCGATTACATCACGCCGGTCGGCGGCGGGGACGCGCTGCCGCGACACGAGCCGGTCTATCCGATGACGGCCGGCCTCGCGCCCAAAGTGCTGCGGAAGGCCATCGAGGGCGCGCTGGAGGCCGCGCACGATCTGCCGGAATGGCTCGACGGCCCCTTGATGCGGGAGCGCGGCTGGGCGTCCTGGCGGGAGGCGGTCACGGCGGCGCACGCGCCGAAATCCCGGGCCGACCTGGAGCCTGGGGCGAAGCCGCGCGAGCGCCTGGCCTATGACGAGCTGCTGGCCAATCAACTGGCCCTGGCGCTGATCCGCAGCCGGCGCCGTCGCGGTCCGGGCCGCGCCCTGCCGCTGTCGGACGACCGTTTGAATGCCGCCCTGGCGGCGTTGCCCTTCCGCCTGACGGGCGGGCAGACGCAGGCGCTTTCCGAAATTCTGGGCGACATGAAATCCGGCCGGCGCATGCAGCGCCTGCTGCAGGGGGACGTCGGCAGCGGCAAGACCGTCGTCGCCTTCCTGGCGGCGCTGGCGGCGGTGGAGGCCGGCGCCCAGGCGGCGCTGATGGCGCCGACGGACGTGCTCGCCCGCCAGCACGGCCGCACGCTCGGCGCTCTGGGCGCGCGCGTTGGCGTCCGCGTCGCGGTTTTGACCGGGCGGGACAAGGGAAAGGCGCGCGAGGCGACGCTGATGGCGCTCGCGGCGGGGGAGATCGACATCCTGATCGGCACCCACGCGCTCTTCCAGGAAAGCGTCACGTTCAAGGACCTGGCGCTGATCGTGGTGGACGAGCAGCATCGCTTCGGCGTCGATCAGCGCATGGCGCTCGCGGCGAAGGGCCTCGCGCCGCACATGCTCTCGATGACGGCGACGCCGATCCCGCGCACTCTGATGCTGACCGCCTATGGCGACATGGACCATGTGGCGATCCCGGACAAGCCGCCCGGCCGCCAGCCGATCAAGACGACGGTGACGCCGCTCGCCCGCATGGGGGACGTGATCGACGGGCTGGAGCGGGCGATGGCGAAGGGGGAGCGCGTCTACTGGATCTGCCCGCTGGTGGACGAGTCCGAGGTGATGGACCTGGCGGCGGCGGAGGAGCGGGCCGACGCGCTCCGCGCCCGCTTCGGCGACAAGGTCGCGCTCGCCCACGGCCAGATGAAGGCGAAGGAGCGCGACGCCGCCATGGCGCGCTTCGCCGAGGGCGAGGCGACGCTGCTGGTCGCGACGACCGTCGTCGAAGTCGGCGTGGACGTGCCGGAGGCGACCATCATCGTGGTCGAGCACGCGGAACGGTTCGGCCTCTCCCAATTGCACCAGCTGCGCGGCCGGGTCGGGCGCGGCGACAAGGCGTCATACTGCCTGCTGCTTCGGGCGGACGGCGTTTCCGAAACGGCGAAGCGCCGCCTGCTCGCCATTTCCTCCACCGACGACGGTTTCAAGATCGCGGAGGAGGACTTGAAGCTCCGGGGCGCCGGCGAGGTGCTCGGCACCCGTCAGAGCGGCCTGCCCCAGTTCCGCGTGGCGGACCTGGACGCCCATGCCGATCTCGTCGCCGTCGCCCGCCGGGACGTCGACCTGATCCTGGACAAGGACAGCGACCTCGAGACGGAGAGGGGACAAGCGCTCCGCGCGCTTCTATATCTCTTCGAACGGGACGCGGCCGCCAGATATGCGCGGGTCGGCTAGGGCGACGGTCGCCCTGGCGGGAGCGTCCCGAACGTTTTGTTGGAAGGAATCGCCATGGGGGCCGTCGCCGCCGCAATCGAAAGCAAGCTCAAGGCCGCGTTCGCGCCGGACGCCCTGGAGATCGAGGACCAGTCGGAGCAGCATCGGGGCCATGCCGGCTTTCGCGAGGGCGGGGAGACGCATTTTCATGTCCGCATCGTCGCGGCGGGCTTCGCCGGCCAGTCCCGGGTCAACCGGCAGCGGGCGATCTATGCCGCGCTGGCGGACGAGCTGGCCGGTCCGGTCCATGCATTGTCGCTGGAAGTGAGGGCGCCCGGCGAATAGAGGCGGCGATTGCTGTGACGGCGCTCACAGCCGCGGTTCTTCTGGGGTTTTCGAATGTAGCGGCGCTCACACCCCCCGCCTTTCGGCCCTTCAAGGGGCCCATTTCCCTGCTTAGATGCTGGTTATCGACGCGATGGAACGAACGTTCCGGAGGGTCCCCGCAACAAGGAGAACCGGCATGACCGCAAAAACCTTCCTCGCTCTCGCTTTTATCGCGATCGTTGCGACGGGCGGACCGGCCGGCGTTCCAAGCCTTGCGGATCGCTCCGACGCCTATGCCTTCGACGCCGCAGATACGGCCGAAACGACCTACAGCCTCGCCTACGCTTCCCGCGCGCTCGACTGATCGGCGGGAGCGCCGCGTCCCAACCGTCCGGACGGGCGCAGACAGGCTTGCCAGATCGTGTTTCGATCTGGCAATGTGCATGAGAACAATTCAGAAACACATGCTCATGTCCGTCGCGCCCACGCCCACGCCCACGCCAACGCCCGAAATCGTCGAACGCCCCGGCGTGCCGCTGGCGCGCGGCGCCGCGCGGCTGCTGCTGGACATGGGCTTCGCGCCGATGACGGAGTTTTCGCTGGCGACGGGCCGCCGCGTGGATGTGTTCGGCGTCGCCAAGAACGGCGGCCTGATCGCCGTCGAGGTCAAAAGCAGCCGGCAGGACTTCCTGTCGGACGGCAAGTGGCCGGACTATCTGGATTTCTGCGACTGGTTCTATTTCGCCGTTCCGGCCGATTTCCCGGAAGAGCTGCTGCCGGCCGAGCATGGGCTGATGCGGGTCGACGCCTTTGGCGGCGTCGTCGTGCGCGAAGCGCCCCACGATCCGGCGTCGGCGGCGCGACGGAAGGCGCTGCTCGCCCGCTTCGGCCGCACGGCGGCCGAGCGCCTCCGCCAGTTCACCGACCCGGAGGCCGGGCGCGGTTGAGCGCGAGCGCTGTATGGAGCGCGACCGGGCGCGGCGGCGGCGCATAGCGACTTGAAGGTCGCTCCAGCGCAAAATTTTCCGTGGTTCAGTCGGCCGGCTTTCGAGCACGAAAGATATGCGCCGAGGTGGGGAAGGCTGCGGCGCCCTCCTTGCCGGCATACTTTGCCAATAGACGGTCCGAGCGGCGGAGAACGGTCTGGATGGCCGGCTCGTCCAAGTGGATGCCGAACAGAGGCAGCCATCCTCGAAGTTCGGCCTCGACCATCTGCCGCGAAGACGCAAAATTCGCGGTTTCCGATATGGTTTGAAAGGCGACCTGCTCGAAACCCGCGTCGGCGAGGAGGCGTACCGTCGGGTCCGGATCGCCCAGCCGAAACGGAAGGCGAAGGGCATCGGCGGCTGCGTCGCCGACTTCCGCTTCGAGAACGGCGATAACATCGGCATAGGCCGGATTGCTCGCAACATCGTTCCAGACCGCTATGGCGACGCCGCCTCCAGGCTTCAGAACCCGCAACATCTCAGACGCGGCGGCGGCGGGGTTATCGAAGAACATCATCCCGAACTGGGAGACGACGCGGTCAAAGCTTGTGTCCGCGAAATCAAGCTTTTCCGCCGCCCCGAGTTTCCAGGCGACGTCGCCTTCGATTTCTCGCGCCACCGTAAGCATGCCCGCGGACGCGTCCAGCCCGGCAACATGGCCGGCCGGTCCGACGCGGTCCAAAGCGCGGCGCGCGAGCACGCCGGTTCCCGTGGCGATATCCAGGACGGCGTCGCCCGTGCCGACTCCCGCCGCCGCAAGCAGGTGGTCTGGCCAGACGTCGAACATCGCCGGCACGAAAAGGCTCTCATAGCCACGCGCGGCTTCAATCATTTCCTGGGGTACACTCTCGGACATCTCGGTTGCCCTCCCTATCAGGGACGAGACGAGCGCGGATGATGAATTTGGCGCGCTCCGAGAGGATTTGTCGAGTGCGATGGCGGTGGACAACGCCATTCGCGGGCACAAGGGCTCGTGGCGAAACCTCGCCACGAGCCTCAATGCGCGGAACGGCCGGTTGGCCAAAAAGCCGTCGAACTCGGCTGCGGCGCCCTATCATCGCCAAGGACGGCGTTGTCATCACGAGATGGCGGAGCCAGAGGGCGCCGGGCGACTGCCGCCCAGCGGGGTATGCGGGCTTAGATGCCCATGTCGTCGAAGACGCCCTTGGCGATGCGGAAGGCGGAGACGGCCGAGGGCGCGCCCGCGTAGACGGCGGATTGCAGGAACACTTCCGCGATCTCTTCCTTGGTGCAGCCGTTGTTGATGGCGCCGCGGGTGTGCAGCTTCAATTCGGCCTCCCGGCCCATGGCGGCCAGCATGGCGAGGTTGAGCAGGCTGCGGGTCTTCCGGTCTAGGCCGTCCCGGCGCCAGACGGTGCCCCAGGCGGTTTCGGTCACGAACTGCTGCAGGGTCTTCATGAAGGGATCGTCGGCGGCGTTCTCGATCGACGGCTTCACATATTCCGGTCCCAGCACTTCCTCGCGGACCTTCAGGCCGCCGAGAAAGGCTTCGTTCGCATCGTATTTGGAGGTGTCCATCTGTGTGCTCCCTGGTGGGTTAGGTATCGCCGAAAAGAAATGCGAGGAGGACGAGCCGTCGGCCGCTCGTCACATGCAGCGGTTCGTGCAGCATCGATGAGGAAAACACCACCGCTTCGCCGGTGCGGGGGCTGAAGCGCTGGTCGCCATATTCCGGAAACGCCAGCTCGCCGCCTTCGAACTCTTCCGCGTTCAGGTTGATCGAGCAGGCGAAGCGGCGGTGGGCGACGTTCGCCTGCACGTTGTCGCGATGACCGATCGCCTCGCCGCCGCGCTCGCCCTCGTAACAGCCGATGCGGTAGCGCTCGTGGCGGGTGATCTTGTAGTTGAACGCCTTCTGGATTTCCGGGAAGAGCCGGCGGCTCAGGCGGTCGTTGATCAGGCCCATGGTCTGCGGATTGACGACCCAATGGTCTATCCGGTCCTTCCGGCCCTGGTCGGGGATGCGCATCTTGTAGTCGGACTTGCGGTTCTGCACGCCGTGGCCGGGCTCCACGAACACGTTGCCGTCCATGTTGTAGATCGTGATCAGGCGCTTGCAGTCTTCCCGGCTGAAGACGTCCGGCACCAGCAGCACCGGCGCCTGGCGCTCCGCCGGCTTGACCTCGCTTTCGGCGGCGAGGCCGGTCAGCAGGCCGAGCGCGCGATCGACCGCGTCCGCGCCGGCGCCGCGCTCGATCGTGAGCGCATGGCCGTTGCGGCCGATCGCAACGACGCCGCCGCCGGCGGGGCCCGCGAAATGGGCCGTCATCTTGCCTTCGGCGTCCAGGGCCACGGATGTCCCGTCCGCCGCGTTGGCGCTGCGCACCACGGCGAGGGGAACCGCGCCGATGGCCTTGAAGCGCTCCGCCTTGGCCAGCAGCTGCGCCGGCGCGGCCGCCGTCGCGGCGGGGCCGAAGGCGAGAACGATAGGCCGGCCGGCGATCCGGTCATTGCGGCTGTCGAACCGGCTGGCGCCGTCCGCCATGGGCAAAACGAAACGGGGGGCGATGTCGCCGGCCTCCAGGGGAGGCGCGGCCTTTGCGGCAGGCATGGAGTCTTCCGTTCCCGGTGGGCGCTGCGAAAGAAAGCGGCCGGACGGCCGCGGCTATCCCGCCATGTCGGCGGCCGTCAGGTCAAGCCGGCGCGGCGCCTCGGGTCCACCGGTTCGTCCGGCAGAGCGTCGATCGCCGCCTTGAGGGCGTCGGTCATGGTCGTCGGCAGCTTGAGGGAGAGGCGCACGAACTGATCGCCCCGGTTGCGGGCGTCTCCGGCCCGCGCCAGGCCCTTGCCCTTCAGGCGCAGCACGGCGCCGGAGTCCGAGCCCTTTGGAATGGCGAGCATAACCGGGCCGTCGATGGTCGGCGTCGAGACGCGCGCGCCCTGGGCGGCTTCCTTCAGGGTGATTGGCAGGTCGACCCAGATGTCCCGGCCCTCCCGCCGGAAATGCGGGTGGCTCGCCACATTGATCTCGACGATTGCGTCGCCCGCCGGCCCGCCGTTCGCGCCCGGGCGGCCGAGGCCCGCGAGGCGGAGCGCCTGGCCGCTTTCGGTGCCGGCCGGCACGCGCACGTCCACCTGGCGGCCGGTCGGCAGTTCGATCCGCTTGGAGGCGCCGCGGGCCGCCTCCAGGAAGCTGACGCCGAGGCTGACGCGCACGTCGTCGCCGCGCCCGCCGGCCTTCTCGCGGCGGCCGCCGAAGGTCTCGAACAGTTCGCTGAACAGGTCGTCCGCGCCGAAGCGCTTGCCGCCGCGCTCGAATTCGCTTTCGAAGGGCGCGTCCCGGCCGTCGCCTGCGCCGCGATTGCGGCCGGCGGCGCGGAAGCCGCCCTGGAACCCGCCGGCGCGCATGCGCTCCTTGCCCTCGGCGTCGATCTCGCCGGCGTCGAAGCGTTTGCGCTTGGCGTCGTCGGAGAGGAGGTCGTAGGCGGCGGTCGCATCCTTGAAGCGCCGCTCGACGGTCTTGTCGCCGGGGTTCAGGTCCGGGTGAAACTGCTTCGCGAGCTTCCGGTAGGCGGACTTGATGTCCGCGGCGCTGGCGGTCTTCGGGACGCCGAGCACGCGATAGGGGTCGTCAGCCATGGCGGTCTCGCCTCACGCGCCCAGGACCTCCCAATCGCCGTTGGGCTTGCGGCAGGCGGTGCGCAGGCCGCGCTTGGTCGGCTCGCCCTTGGGCGACACCACGACGTCGATCTCCCGGCAGGTGCGGCCGTCCGCGGCGCCGTTGGAGCCCACATAGGCGCGGCCCGGCGTCACGGAGCCGGAGGCGCCGGAATCGGGATTGGACCAGTTCGCCGTCTGCCCGGCGTTGTTGTTGTCGAGCGCGCGCCGGGTCGTCCGTCCGGCGATCTCCTTGTCCTCGCGGCTCAGCTCCTCGCCAAGCTCGCCGCCGAGCCAGCCGCCCAGCACCGCGAGGCCGACGACGGCGGCCGCGCGGCCGACGCCGCTGCCGATCTGCGAGCCGATCAGGATGCCGGCCGCCGCGCCGACGACCGTGCCGATTTCCCGGCCGGTCGGCTCCCGATCGCAGCCCGACAGGGTCAAGGCCGCCGCCAACAGCAATGCCGCGCTCCGCATGGTGTGGTCTCCCGTCGCCTTGGAACAGCCTATGCGACCGAACGCCGCCCGAAGGCGCGTTCGCGCGTTCCATATATCGACCTATAACGTGGGGGCGCGCCGTTCGCCATACAATCGATTGCGCTTGGAGCAGATAGATGGACGACATGATCGTGGACGATCCCCACCAGCTCTTCGAAAGCTGGATGGCGGAGGCCGAAAAGTCCGAGCCGACGGACCCCAATGCGATGACCGTGGCGACGGTCGGCGCCAATGGCCAGCCTTCGGCGCGCATCCTGCTGCTGAAAGGCCACGATGCCCGCGGGTTCGTTTTCTACACAAACATGGAAAGCCGTAAGGGTTTGGAAATACAGAAAAACCCTAGGGCGGCGCTACTGTTTCACTGGAAATCCCTTGGCCGGCAGATCCGGATCGAAGGCCCGATCTCCCAGGTCAGCGACGAAGAGGCGGACGCCTATTTCGACTCGCGCGCCCGCATGAGCCGGATCGGCGCCTGGGCGTCGGAGCAATCCCGGCCGCTGGAAAGCCGCGCCGCGCTGATGGCGCGCGTGGCGGAGTTGGAAAAGCGCTTCGAAGGCCAGGAGCCGCCGCGCCCCGAACGCTGGCGCGGCTCCAGGGTCGCGCCCGAATCGATAGAGTTCTGGCAGAACGGCGACTACCGTCTGCACGACCGCATCGTCTACACGGCGTCCGGCGGCGGCTGGACCGCTAAGCGCCTGTATCCCTGAGCATCTATCCACATTCGGGCGCGCCCGACGGGCGGTCTGGGGCGATTTCCGGCATTTCCCGCTGTGAAAATGGGCCCGCATACAACATAGTGTGCGCGGAATGTCTGAAAGGGGGATTGCCGCATGGGATTCGGTGTGATTCTCGCGCCAATCAGCGACGCCGAGGTCGGTCGCTCGACGCTTGAAGTGGCGGCGACGGTGGGCCGAATGTTTTCGGCTCATGTCGATGTGCTGCACGTGACCGCCGATCCGCGACAGATCATCCCCTATGTGGGCGAAGGCCTTTCCGGCGCGCTGGTGGACGAGGTCGTCGCGGCCTCGGCCAGCGACGGCAACCGGCGGGAAACGGCCGCCAAGGCGTTGTTCGCCTCGATCGTCGAACAGCGCATGGCGCCGGTCTCCCATGCCCCGCAACCCGGTTTCAGCTTCGCCTGGCGGACCGACGCCGGGCGCGAGGACGAACGCGCCGCCTCCTGGGCGCGCGCCGCCGATCTCGCGGTCGTGGCGCGGCCCAGGGCCTCGGCGGAAGCGGCGACGACGGCGCTTTTCGAGGCGCTTGCGTTCGAGGGCGGCCTGCCCGTGCTGCTGGCCCCGCCGACCCCGCCCGAAACCGTGGGCTCGCGCGTGCTGATCGGCTGGAACGGCGGCGCCGAGTGCGCCCGCGCGATCGGGTCGGCCATGCCGTTCCTGGAGAAGGCGGAAGCGATCAAGATTTTCTCGACGCCCGGCTGGCTTGACGGCGCGGCCTCTCTCGGCCGTGTGCAGGAGCGGCTGGCTTGGCGCGGCGTCGCCGCCGAGATCGAGGAGCGGCCGGGCGACGGGCCGACGGAGATCGGCCGCGGACTCCTGGCCGCGGCGAGCGATTTCGGCGCGGACCTGATCGTCATGGGCGCCTATACCCAAAGCCGCATCCGCCAGATGATCCTTGGCGGCGTGACCCGCCACGCGGTGTCGAACGCCGAATGCCCGGTGCTGATGGAGCGATGAGCCCCGCGCGCGTCAGTCGCCATGCCGACCGATGAAAGTCGCGATCTACAGCATTAAGGGCGGCGTCGGCAAAACCGCGACGGCCGTCAATCTGGCCGCGGCCGCCGCCGCGGCCGGGCGGCGGGTGCTTGTCTGGGATCTCGACCCCCAAGGCGCCGCGACGTTCTATTTCCGCGTGGACGCCAGCGTGACCGGCGGCGGCCGCGGCCTGCTCGAAGGCAAGCGCGGGCCGGCCAACGCCGTCCAGTCCACCGATATCGATGGCGTCGATGTGCTGCCGGCGGACTTTTCCTACCGGAACTTCGATCTGGACCTGCGGGAGGTCGGCAAGCCGCGCAAGCGCATGCGCGCCATCCTGGAGCGATTCGAGGCCACCTATGACCTGATCCTGCTGGATTGCCCGCCGAGCGTGTCGCTGCTGTCGGAAGCGGCGCTGGCCGCCGTGGACGTGGCGTTGACGCCGCTGATCCCGACGACGCTTTCCGTGCGCACCTATGAGCAGCTTCTGGCGCAGCGCCGGGAGCTCAGGCTGAAGAACCTGCGCATCCTTCCCTTCTTCACCATGGCCGACCGGCGCAAGCGTCTGCACCGGGACCTGGTCGACCTGTTCCTGGCGAGCGACGTCGGCTTCCTGCGGACCGTGATCCCCTTCGCCAGCGAAATCGAGCGCATGGGGTTGAGCCGCCGGCCGGTCGTTCTGAGCGCGTCGAAATCGCCCGCAGCGCGGGCCTATGCCGAGCTTTGGGACGAACTCTCCGAAGCGCTGGCGCCGGCCTGAGGCGCCTGCCGCAATCAGCTCAGGCGGGCATGGGCGAGGCCCGCCAGCGCGGGCGCTTCGTGAACGATCCGGCGGAGCGGAATGGCCGCCATCCGCTCGGCCATCGCCCCCTTGTCCCGGAACGCGGCATATAGCGCGTCGAAATCGACGTTCTCGGCCCAGGTCGAAAGCACGCCGCCGCAGAAGAACACGCCGCCCCAGGCGCCGGTCGCGAGCGCGACGTCGCCCGCGACGCGGCCGAGCAGGCCGGAGAAGATGCGGCGGCGCTCGGCCGGGTCGGGCAAGCGGGCGCTCAGCAGCTTGAAGCCCCGGCCAGACAGGATGTCCTCATAGCTGTGGGCGTCGCCGGCGAGAGCGGCTTCGCTCGGCGTCGTCGGCGCGAAGCGCATATGGCCGGCCTCCGTCGCGAGCGCGCGCCAGCCGTCATGTCCCGGCACGGCCAGCGCGGCGCCGAGCCCCGTGCCCACGTTGAACGCGAGCAGCGGCGCGCCGGGTTTCGTCGCGCCCGCCGCTAGGGTTTCGGCGTCGTCCGGCGCCAGGTGGGGCAGGGCCAGCGCGACCGCTTCCAGATCGTTGAATATGCCGACGGCGGCGGCGGGCTGGAGCGCCGTCGCGGCCGACGGGCGGATTGTCCAGGGCGCGTTGGTGAGGCGAATGCCGTCGCCGTCCCTCGGCCCGGCGGCGGCGATGGCGGCGGATGCGAACGGCGCGCCGCCGGCGTTCGCGACAAAGGCCGCCAAGGCCGCGTCGAAGCTCGGGAAGTCCTTAACGGCCAGCGCGGTTACGGGGCCGGCCGCGCCGTCCGGTCCGGCGAAGGCGAAGCGGGCGTTGGTGCCGCCGATATCGGCGATGAGGCGCCGGCCGTCTCCCGCCATTCAGCTTTCGCCCTTCAATTCCGCTAGGAAATCGGTGCGCCATTTGGTGACGTCGTTCGTCCGCACCCGCTCGAGCAGGGCCTTGTGGCGTTCCTGGCGCTCGCGCAGCGGCATCGTCACGGCGGCGTTCATCGCCGCGGCGACGCTGTCCTGGTCATAGGGGTTGACGATCAGGGCTTCGCGCAGGTCCGCGGCCGCGCCGGCGAAGCGGGAGAGCACCAGGACGCCCGGATTGTCGTCGTCCTGGGCCGCGACATACTCCTTGGCGACAAGGTTCATTCCGTCTCGGAGCGGCGTCACCAGGCCGACATTGGAGCCCCGGAACAGGGCGGCGAGAGTGTCGCGGGCGATATTGCGGTGGATGTAGCGCACCGGCGTCCAGTCGAAATCGCCGAAGGCGCCGTTGATGGCGCCGGAAAGGCCCTGCAATTGGGAGCGGATGTCCGTATAAGCCGGCAGTTCCTCCCGCGTCGGCGAGGCGATCTGCATCAGCACGGTCTCCTTCAGCCGCGCCGGATAACGCTCCAGGAAACGCTGATAGGCCAGGAAGCGATCCGGCAGGCCCTTGGAATAGTCGAGGCGCTCCACGCCGATAATGTGATGCTTGATCGTGCCTCGGCGCAGCAGGCGGATGCGTTCGTCGGCTTCCGGCGTGTGGGCCATTTCCTTGAACGCGTCGGCGTCGATGCCGATCGGGAAGGTCTTCACGGTCGGCGTGCGGCCGGAAACCCGGAACGGGTGGGTGATCGCGCCCACGCGGTCGGCGGTCTGTTCGACGTAGCGTTCGAAGTTCTGCCGGTCCTGATCCGTCTGGAAGCCGATCACGTCGCAGGCGAACAGGCAGTCGATCAGCCATTCGTGGTCCGGCACCGCCAGAATGATCTCCGGCGGCGGGAACGGGATATGCAGGAAGAAGCCGATACGGTTTTGCAGGCCCATCGCCCTAAGTTCCGCCGCCAACGGAATCATCTGGTAGTCGTGCGTCCAGACGATGTCGTCGTCGTCGATCAAGGCGGCGAGCGAGCGGGCGAAACGGTGGTTGACCTTGCGGTAGACCGAAAGCGCGTCCTGGTCGAACTCCGCGATGTCCAGGCGGTAGTGAAAGACCGGCCAGAGCGCCCGGTTCGCATAGCCCAGATAGTAGGCGTCGTATTCGGAGCGGGTCAGCGGCTGAGTGGCGATGGTGACGCCTGCCTGGCGCTCCAGATTGAGGCCGACGGCGGCCTCGTCGTCGACGATATCGCCGTTCCAGCCGAACCAGACGCCGCCCAGGTCCCTGAGCGCGTCGCCGACGGCGACGGCCAAGCCGCCGCTCTGTGCGCTGTGCTCCAGGTCGGCGACGCGGTTCGACGCGACGATCAGGCGGCTCATAATTCGGTTTCCCAACTTCGAGACAGGCGGACGGCGCCGTTGATGATGCCGACCATGGAATAGGTCTGGGGGAAGTTGCCCCATGCGGCGCCTGTTTCAAAGTCGCTGTCTTCGGACATCAGGCCCAAATGGTTGCGGGCTTTCAGAAGTTCCTCGAAAATTTCCCGCGCTTCCTCCTTGCGGCCGACGCGAGCGAGCGCGTCCAGGCGCCAGAACGCGCATACGTTGAAGCCGACTTCCGGCGTGCCGAAATCGTCCGCTTCCTCATAGCGCAGCATGAACGGGCCGCGGCCGAGGGAAGCGGAAAGCGCGTCCACGGTTTTCACGAAACGCGGATCGTCCGGCGGCAGCATGCCCACTTCGCCCATCAGCAGCACGCTGGCGTCCAATGTTTCGCCGCCGAAGCTTTCCACGAACGCCCCGCGCTTCTCCGACCATGCGTGCTCGACGATCTTTTCCCGGATCGCGGTCGCCCGCTGCGCCCAATAGCCGGCGCGGTCGGCGAGGCCGATCCGCGCCGCGATCTTCGCCAGGCGGTCGCACGCAGCCCAGCACATCAGCGAAGACGAGGTGTGGATGCGCGCCCGGGTGCGCAATTCCCAGATGCCGGCGTCCGGCTGGTCGTGCAGCTTCCAGGCCTGTTCGCCCAAGGGCTCCAGCATGCGGAACGCTTCGCGGCCGGCGTTCATGAACAGCCGCTTGTCGAAGAACGCCGGCGCTGCGCCCAGGATGACGGCGCCATAGGTGTCGTGCTGGAAATGCTCGTGCGCCTGATTGCCGACCCGCACCGGCCCCATGCCCCGATAGCCTTGCAGGTTCTCCGCCTGCCATTCGGTCAGCGCCGTCTCCAGGCCGACGCCGAGCACCGGCTGAATATGGCCGCCGCGGGCGTCCGCGACGAGGTTCATCAGCCAGCGGAAATAGTTCTCCAGCGTGCGGTTCGCCGCGAGGCTGTTGAGGGCGCGCACCGTGAAGAACGAATCCCTGACCCAGCAATAGCGGTAGTCCCAGTTCCGCCCGCTGTCCGGCGATTCCGGGATGGATGTCGTCATGGCGGCGACGATGCCGCCCGTCGGCTCGTAGCTGCAGAGCTTCAAGGTGATGGCGGCGCGGATCACGGCTTCCTGCCACTCGAACGGAATGGCGAGCCGCCGCGCCCAGCCGCGCCAGTACTCCACGGTCCGATGCAGGAAATCCTCCGCGATCTCCTTCGGGTGCCGGTCCAGGCTTTCGTCGGGGCCGATGGTGAAATGATAGGCCCGGTCCAGATTGAACACGCGCTCGTCCAGCACATGGTCGATCGGGGCGTCGGTGTTCAGGCGGATGGTGTGGCCGGGGCCGATGAAGCGCACATGGTTGGAGCCGCGCGTCAATTCCGGCGTGACCTTGCCCCAGTCGAAGCGCGGGCGAAGCCGCACGCGCACGCGCGGCCAGCCGGACCGGGCGCGAATGCGGCGCACCAGCATCTGCGGGCGGAAATTGCGGCCGCGCATTTCGAAGCGGGGGGCGAAATCCGTGATCTCGACGGAGCCGGAGGCGCCGTTGAGCACGGTCGTCAGCACCGCCGAATTTTCTTCGTAGCTTTGCTCGGCGGAGACGAAATCCTCGATCTCCACGCTGAACGCGCCGTCGCCGGGTTCGCCTTCGCCATGGCCAAGCATCCCGTGGAAGATCGGGTCGCCGTCGAAGCGCGGCAGGCAGAACCAGTCGATCGCGCCCATCTCGTTCACGAGCGCCGCGACGGCGCAGTTTCCAATCAGTCCGCTATCCAAATCACCACGTCCCCTCTGGCGATCTCACCCTGCGATGCGGGCGAGCCAAACTAAGAAATCGTCGATCGACGGCAGGCGATGGGTCGCCGCCGTCGGTCCCTCCCCGATCTTGATGGCGAGGCCGCCAAGCGCGGTCGCGGCCTTGAAGCCGTCTTCGTCCGTCACGTCGTCGCCCGCGAACAGGGGGCGCCGGCCTCGAAAGGGCGGCTCCGCCATGAAGGCGCGGACGGCGTGGCCCTTGTCCACATGCGCGAGCGAGAGCTCCGCCACCATGTCGCCCCGCAGGGTGCGCAGCCTGTCGCCGGCCGCGCTCGCAGCCGCCGCCACGGCCGCGTGCGCCGCCTCCGCCAGGTCCGGCCGGGCGCGGAAATGGACGGCGGCGCCGGCCTGCTTGCGCTCGACGAGCAGGTCGTTGCTTCGCCCGAAGGCCGCCACCGCTTCGATGGCGGTCTGCGCCGCGGCGTCGCCCTCGGCGGCGGTGGCGACGCCGTCGGCGTCCCGCCGCTCCAGGCCGTGGCTGCCGGAAGCCGGCAGAACGAGCGGCGCCAGCATGCGGTCGAGGTCCGCCAGCGCGCGCCCGGAAATGACCGCGACGGCGCCGCCGGCACGCGCTTGCAGCTTCGAAACCGCGGCGCGCGTGTCGGGCGCCATGGCGGCGAGCTCGGGCCTATCGACGATCGGCGCGAGCGTGCCGTCGAAATCCACGAAGAACGCGGTGGCCGCCGCATCGATATCGGGCGGCGGCGGCAAGGCGGTTCGACTGGGTTGATTCAAAAGCGGGATCACCTCCCAGGCGGCTTTCGGAGCACATGTCAGGCCTAAGCTAGGCGGCCAGCCCTTGCAACCGAGTTTACACAAATCTGCTTTTGAAATGCGGGCGGGGGCTTCGAAGGGCCGTCATGTCGCCGAAACAATAAGAGGCCAGAACTGCCTTCAGAGCGATCCGACAAACCTGGGGGTAGTCTAATGGGCGATCATCCGTCCTTCGACGAATTCGACGAAATCAACGATCCGCGGCCGGAGCCGACCGCGTTTGAAGCGCTTGCCGAGAAGGCAATTTCCCGGCGCGCGATGCTCGGCGGCCTGGGCGCCGCGGCGTTCCTCGCCGGCACGACGGCGCTGACCGCCGGCAAGGCGCGCGCGATGGCGCCCGCCAGCCGCTTCGGCTTCGAGCAGGTCGCGGCGAACAGCCTCGACACAATCACCGTGCCGGAAGGCTACAGCTGGAAGCCGCTGGTGCGGTGGGGCGATCCGCTCTGGTCTTCGGCGCCGGCGTTCGACCACGCGACGCGCGGCGACGCCGCCAGCCAGGCGGTGCAGTTTGGCGACAACAATGACGGCATGGAGCTGTTCCATCGCGACGGCCGGTCGATCCTGGCCGTGAACAACGAATACACCAACCGCGACATCATCTACGCCGCCCGCGCATCGAAACTGCCGGAAAACGCCGACGACGTCGCCAAGGGCAAGGCCGCGCACGGCGTCTCCATATTCGAGATCGCGCAGGGCCCCAGCGGCTGGGAGGTCGTGAAGGACTCTCCCTATAACCGGCGCATCACCGCCGATACGCCGATGGAGATCACCGGCCCGGCGCGCGGCCACGACCTGCTGAAGACCGCCGCCGACGCGGACGGCGCCAGGTCGCTCGGCACCTGGAACAACTGCGGCGCCGGACGGACGCCGTGGGGCACCTATCTCGCCTGCGAAGAGAACTTCAACGGCTACTTCTCGGCGAGCGCCGAAGGTTGGAAGGCGTCGCCGGAGCAGAAACGCTACGGCATCAAGGACAAGGACTGGGGCTACGCCTGGGCGACGGCGGACGAGCGCTTCGACGTCTCGAAGCATCCGAACGAGCCGCACCGGGCCGGCTATATCGTCGAGATCGATCCACTCGACCCGAGCGCCACGCCGAAGAAGCGCACCGCGCTCGGCCGCTTCAAGCATGAGAACGCTGAGGTCGTGCTCGCGCCGAGCGGCCATGTGGTCGTTTATCTGGGCGACGACGAGCGCGGAGAATTCCTCTATCGCTTTGTTTCCGAAGGGAAATATTCCGCGGGCGGCGATAACTCGAACCTGCTTGAGGAAGGCCGCCTCTACGTCGCCAAGTTCCATGACGGCGGCAAGGGCGAATGGGTCGAGCTGACGCCGGAAGCGACCGGCATGCCGAAGGCGGAGATCGCGATCTTCACGCGCCTCGCCGCCTCCAAGGTGGGCGCCACCACGATGGACCGGCCGGAATGGGTTGCGGCCAATCCCTTCAAGGCCGAGGCCTATTGCTGCCTCACCAACAACAAGAACCGCGGCGTGAAGCCGAACGCGGGCGGCGACGAGACGCCGGTCGGCGGCCCGAACCCGCGCGAGAAGAACGTCTATGGCCAGATCGTCCGCTGGCGGCCGGCCGGCGCCGACCACGCCGCCGCGTCGTTCGAGTGGGACCTCTTCGTCGTCGCCGGCAACCCGACCGTCCATACGGACGCAAACGCCGGCTCCGGCAACGTGAACGCGGACAACATGTTCAACTCGCCGGACGGGCTGAAGTTCGACGAGGCCGGGATGCTCTGGATCCAGACCGACGGCAACTACTCGAACGCCAAGGGCTTCGCCGGCCAGGGCAACAACCAGATGCTGGCGGCCGACCCGGCGACGGGCGAAATCCGGCGCTTCCTGGTGGGGCCGAAGGAATGCGAAGTCACCGGGCTGACCTGGACCGCCGACCGGCGCACCCTGCTGGTCGGCATCCAGCATCCCGGCGAAAAGGGCGACAGCCACTTCCCCGAAGGCGGGGCCGCAGCGCCGCGCTCGTCGGTCATCGCCGTCTGGCGGAACGACGGCGGCAAGATCGCCTGACGCCTTAAGCGTTCTAGCGACGCCGAACGGGCGACGGCCAGCAGCCGTCGCCCGTTTGCGTTCAGGCGCCCGAAATCGACCCCGCGCAGGCTGTTTTTGGCGTCAAGCCGGTCCGGCGTCAGCGGCTGTCGATGTCCAGCGGCTCCATCTCATGGAACGCTTCGCGCAGGGCGTCGCCCCAGCCCTTGGAGACGGCGCGATAGTAGGGGTCGTCCGCCTTTATGCGGAACCGGCGCCCGGTCTTGAGCGAGTCCGCCTCGTAGACCTGCATGTCCACGGGCAGGCCGACCGAGAGGTTCGCCTTCACCGTCGAGTCGAGCGAAACCAGCAGGAGCTTGCACGCCTCGCCGAAGGTCATGTCGGGGTCGAACGCGCGCACCAGGATTGGCCGGCCATATTTGATCTCGCCGATCTGGAAGAAGGGCGTGTCGTCCGCCGTCTCGATGAAATTGCCTTCCGGGTAGATCAGGAACAGGCGCGGCGCCTCGCCCTTGATCTGGCCGCCGACGATCAGGGAGGCGCTGAACGTGGGCGGGACGAGCCCGCTCGTGGCCGCCGCGCTGGAGATCGCCTCCCGCAAGGTCGCGCCGACGATGCGGGCGACGTTGAACATCGAGGGCGCCGTCAAAATCGTCGGTTCGCTGTCCGGGAAGGTGCGGGCGCGTTCGTCGAGCAGGCTCGCGACGGCCTGCGTCGTCGCCAGATTGCCGGCGGACAGCATGGTGATCGACCGTTCGCCGGGCTCTTCCCAGCAGGTCATCTTGCGGAAGGTCGAGATGTCGTCGACGCCCGCATTGGTGCGGGTGTCCGAGAGAAAGGCGATGCCCCGATTGAGGCGAAGCGCGACGCAGTATGTCATGGACGGAGGTTCCGGCGAAGCGGTTGAAGCCGCCGGATTATGCCGTAACTCGAAGGTCCACCGTTAGCGTTTCCTCGCCGCCGCCGACCGTCATCCCCGTGGTCGGCGCCGCGTCCTTGTAGTCGAGCCCCGTGGCGACGCGGACATAGCGTTCATCCGGGGATATGCCGTTCGAGACGTCGAACCCGACCCAGCCCAGGTTCTCTAGGAATGTCTCGGCCCAGGCGTGGCTCGCCTCGCCGACAGTCTCCTCGTCCGTCAACAGATAGCCGCTGACATAGCGCGCGGGATAGCCCAGATGCCGCGCGCAGGCGATGAAGATGTGGGCGTGGTCCTGGCAGACGCCGACGCCGCCGGCGAGCGCCTCTTCGGCGGACATGCCGGCATGGGTCTCGCCGGCGCGATACTCGGCCGCTTTCGCGATCGACGCCGCGAGGGCGTGCATGCGGTCCACGTCGTTGGCGTGGTCGCTGCCAACGCCGCGCGCCAGCCGGCGCAGATTGGCGCCGGGCTTGGTGAGCGGCGTTTCCCGTTCGAAATGCCAGACCGGCGCGAAGCCGCCATGGCGGCCGATGATGCCGGCGTTGTCCGCCGTCTCCACCTCGCCGTCGCAGATGACCCGGAGCTGGCGAACGCCTTCCTCGACCCCAATCAGGGTCACCTGATTGTTGTGCTGGTCGTCGAAGCGCGCTTCGATCGTCCCGCCTTCGACCGCAATGTTCCAGCGCAGGACCGTTTGCCCCGCGCGGGACTTGGGCGTCAGCCGCAGTTCCTGCAGCCCGTTCTTGATGGGCGTCTCGTAGTCATACGTCGTTGCGTGTTCGATGTTGATGCGCATGGACCCGACTATTCGTAGAACCGGAAGTCGCGCTCGATCTGCACGGCGAGCGCATTGTTGGCCGCGATGAAGTTCTCGAGGGTCTCGTGCAAGCCCTCGTCCATGATCGACTCGATGGTGCGGTTGGCGAGGCGCGAACGATGCTGTTCGGCGAGGTCGACCGCCGGCCCGCGTTCGCCATAGGTCTGCGACAGGAGGTTCAGGTTCTCCAGCATGATGTTGCAGGAGAAGAGCAGGGACCGCGGCAGGCGCGGGTCCAGTATCAGGAACTCGCCGATGCCGGTGGCGGAAACATCGTCCTTGTTGAGCCAGCGGAACGCCTGGAGCGCGGAAACCGCCCGCAGGATCGTCTCCCACTGCACGTTGTCGATCGCGGCGCCCACATGGGCGATGGACGGCAGCAGCACATAGTACTTCACATCGAGGATGCGCGCCGTGTTGTCGGCCCGCTCCAGGAAAGTGCCGATCCGGGCGAAATTGTAGATGTCGTTGCGAAGCATGGTGCCGTGCAGCGCGCCGCGCACCAGGGCGCTTTGCTTGCGCACGGTGTTCAGCACCTCCGGCAGGTCGCGATCGCGCACGGGCCGGGCCAATATTTCCTTGAGGGTCAGATAGCTCTCATTGGTCGCCTCGAAGACTTCGCGCGTCAGCGCCGTGCGCACTTCCCGGGCGTTGGTGCGCGCCGCCTCCAGCATGGACATCACGCTGGAAGGATGGGCGCGGTCTCGAAGCAGAAAGTCGATCACCGGCGCAGCCGCATAGACGTCATGCTTGGCGTCGTAGGCTTCGCGGGCGTCGATCGTGGAAAGAATGGAGGCCCACTCCTGCTGGGCCGAGGAGGAGCGCGTCAACGCGATGCGGAAGCCTGCGTCCAGCAGGCGCGCGACGTTCTCGCTGCGCTCCAGGTAGCGGAACATCCAGAACAGGCCGCCAGCGGTTCGTCCCAGCACGGTCGCGCTATACCTCCAGAACCCAGGTGTCTTTGGTGCCGCCCCCTTGGCTGGAGTTGACGACCAGAGAACCGGCCTTCATGGCGACCCGCGTGAGGCCGCCCGGCATGATTTCGATCCGTTCCGGGGACACCAGGACGAACGGCCTGAGGTCCACATGCCTCGGCGCGAGGCCCTTCTTGGTGAGGATCGGCACGGTGGATAGGGCCAGCGTCGGCTGCGCGATATAGGCGTTCGGCCGCGCCTTGAGCTTCCGCGCGAACGCGGCGCGCTCCCGCTTGGAGGCGGCGGGCCCGACCAGCATGCCGTAGCCGCCGGAGCCGTGCACTTCCTTCACCACCAGTTCTTCCAGGTGATCGAGCACATAGGCCAGCGCATCCGGTTCGGCGCAGCGCCAGGTCGGCACGTTTTTCAGAATTGCGGACTCGCCCGTGTAGAACTCGACGATATCCGGCATGTAGGAATAGATCGCCTTGTCGTCGGCGATGCCGGCGCCGGGCGCGTTCGCCAGGGTGAGGCCTCCGGACCGGTAGATATCCATGGCGCCGGGCGCGCCGAGAACCGACGCCGGGTTGAACGCCAGCGGGTCCAGATATTCGTCGTCGATGCGGCGATAGAGAACGTCGATGGCAGCGTAGCCCTGCGTGGTGCGCATGGCGATGCGCCCGTCGACGACGCGCAGATCCCGCCCCTCGACCAGTTCCGCGCCCATCTGGTCGGCGAGGAACGCATGCTCGAAATAGGCGGAGTTATGGACGCCGGGCGTCAGCACCGCCACCACGGGGTTTCC